>Ga0257125_1000004_pt1 | contig 697627 bp, 700 predicted proteins | sample SI106_200metaG_FD_190183 | JGI IMG/M metagenome (GOLD analysis project Ga0257125, IMG submission 190183) | Marine microbial communities from Saanich Inlet, British Columbia, Canada - SI106_200 | ecosystem: Environmental > Aquatic > Marine > Inlet | place: Canada: British Columbia | collected... | reverse complement strand
TGGCTGGGGGACAGGGACTCGAACCCCAATTTCCGGGATCAAAACCCGGCGTGCTACCATTACACCATCCCCCATCAGACGTTGCAATTATATTGTAAAATAAGGCAATGCACAATTTAAAGTTAAAAGTAAATAAAACAACATTTGTTACACCCAAAAACATAAAGATTGATTTTGATGTTGTATCTCCTTCTGATTTCACCTTTAAGGGAGGACAACATATCAATATAATGGTTGGAGATAACCTTGTAAGGCCTTATTCCATATGCTCTGATCCTGTTAATCCCTCTGAATTATCAATTGTAGTATCAGTGGGACATGAGGGATCAGGTTCAAAATATCTAAAGGAGTTGAAAAAGGGTGCTGAAGTTTCTGCAGTAGGTCCTGCAGGAAAACTTAGTATAAAAACACCTATGAAGGAAAATCTTGTATTTGTAGCTACAGGTACAGGAGTATGTCCCTTCATTGCTGATTTGTATGAGTTGGCAGCAGGAAAGGTACTAAAGAACATTAAACTATACTTTGGAGTCATTAATGAAGAAGAAAGGTTCTTTATTGATGAACTTGAGGAATTCAGAAAGGTACTCCCCTTCTTTGAGTATGATCTTTGCCTATCTAAACCTTCTAAGGAGTGGCAGGGTAACAAAGGTCGTGTAACAGAGTTTGTTAGGTTTCTAGCACCAAAGAATACTCAGGTTTATATATGTGGGCATAAAGACATGGTGGCTGAGGTCAAGAAACTCGCTATTGAAGCAGGAGTGTCTGAAGATAATATTATTGGGTAGAACTAGTATTAACTACTTCTAGGAATTTTCTTTTAATATCATCAAATTCTAAATGTCCCAGTATTTCCTCTTTATTTAGCCAATCTAATTGTACTATCTCTGCCTTGCAGTTAATTTCTTTTGAAGTAGTAAGAATTCCAGTAAAGTAATAGGTCACACCTTTTTTACCAGCTCTGTCCGGTTTCTCCTCTCCATATATAAATTCATTGACAATACCTGTATCTGTGAGGTCATAGTCAGTAGGTAAGAGTTCAAGTTCTTCATTTATTTCTCTTTCTAGCCCATCTCTAATAGAGGAATCAGTAGGATCAATCTTTCCTCCTATGAATGTCCAAAAGTTATTCTTGTGCTTAAGCAAAAGATACTTTCTCTCTTCGGCTGGCGAATCTCTATATATCACTGCAACGACTCCATTAATTACTTCCATGTTGTGATTATACAATACGAGTATTTTTAAAAGCTTTGTGGGTAATGGTGGGCGGTGAGAGATTCGAACTCGCGACCTTCCGGATGTAAACCGGATGCTCTAACCAACTGAGCTAACCGCCCTTGTAACGGAGCAATTTTATCATAAAACAACAAATACGTCGCTTCTACTGCTTACTCCTAAAGTCTTTTCTCACTAATCAAATTACGGCAATAACCAGGTAGTATAGGCCCATAGCATTGACTGGTGGCTGGTTTCACGCTATAATACCCTTGTTAATAAAAGAACGCTTAGTTTTGGTTAGAACCTGTATAGCCCACAGTTTCATGGCAATACTAGGCGTTCTTTAATTTGTTCGAACATAACAATAGGAGAGAAATCATGAACGTGGAAATGGTTGAATTTATCTTTCGGGCCCTTCTAGTCCTGGAAGGACTTTGTTTTCTTATATCAGTTTTCTACCTTGTACAAGCAATCTATTACAAGGGGAAAGAAATGAATGCTGAAGAGAAGAAGAGAAGTATAAGGGTCCGATCGGATGCAGAGCACGTAGAGTGGGAAAATGCAGTCCACCAAGTACTGGTTTGGAAAGATAAAGCACAGTCTGCATTCCGAAATGGACTGTTCGGAATATTATTCACCATAGTTGCCTTGAAAGGTACCGAGATGCTATGGCTATATGTAAACTAGGAAAAACATTTCCTGCAGGCACCCCTTAAACGAAAGTTTGATAGGTGCCTGTTTTTTTGTGGACAAAGAATGTGTACGTAAGAAGTTGTATAATATGAATATGCGTAAAGGCAGTAGATTCCTAACAATTTTTACAATTGTTTACATCATATTTCTTTCGCTATTTTCATTTGATTCCCTGGAGGTATCCATTTGGGCATTTCTCATTCATATGATACCTTCCTTCTTACTCTTAATTGCATTGGTTATCTCACTTAAGAATGCAAAGCTTGGTGGTGGAATATTCTTGTCTTTATCAATTGTTGCAACCTTCTTCTTTTCAACTACATTAAATGCAATTGCATTTCTAATAATTACAGTTCCCCTACTTCTTATTGGAATTGCATATATTTCTCTTGCAACAAAGGGTGTGAAGCAATTACTAGTTCCTGTTGTATCTGTACTATTTCTTACTACCTTGTTTGTTTTTGTAATATCTTTATTCTCAATTGGAAATGATGTTAGAAACACTTGTAAGGGAGCTATGAAGTTTCATGAAGGAGATTGTGTAACAGCCTTGTCTTTGTATTTAGACTCTGAAATCTCTACCTTAGCCGAGCGTAAAAGAGCTGTGTGGACATTAGGCCAACTGGGGGACGGCAGAGCCTTACCTGTTTTGAATAAATACTTAACTGGAGAGGCATGTGATCATGAAACAATGCTTTGCCAATATGAACTTGAGAAAGCAATCAAGTGGTGTTCTACAAATGAAAATATACTAAGTCCTATCTGGCAAAGACTTTTCTTATAATCGACATTTAATCTATAATTGTCTTACAGTGAAATTTCTAAGAGTATTACTTGTTTTATTAATATTTGTAGCAGCAACCCTTACCCGTGTGAATCTATTTGATGAATCAGGTAGAGATATCAATACATATAAAAGAGCTGTTGAGGAATTCTTGGAAGGTAAGAATCCTTATGAATGGACTGTTAAAACCTATGATTCTGCAAAGGATCCTTGGAATCATGGTTTTGCTACCCTACCAGGATTACTCTTTGTTAATGCACCCTTATATCTAATACATCTGAGTAGTGATATTTCTTTAGATATCTTGTGGAAGATACCTGTGTTACTTGCTGATCTTGGTATAGGTCTATTTCTATTTAAGACACTAAATAAGAAAAACTATTATATGGCTGTGTTTGGGCTTGCTGTATGGCTATTTAATCCCTATATGCAGGTTATAGGCAAGTATTCGCATACAGATCCTATTGCAATATTTTTCTTATTATTAGGTCTTTATTTCTTGGAGGAAGATGATGTGTTGGCTGGTGTGTTTTATGCTCTCGCTGTGGCATTTAAAACATTCCCCTTAATACTATTACCTCTATTTTTAATAAAGAGTGATAATAAGATAAGGTTTATAACTGCTGCCGGTATTATTGGCTTTGCATTGAGTGTTCCCTTTATGAGCAGTATTTATGATTTTACTACATATGTGAAGGGGGCTTTATTGGTGCATGGTTCTCGTATTATGCAAGGTCGTCCCTTTCTGTTTTATATAAGTTATTACTACAAAATAGAATTGTTTCAAATAATACCTACCAGTGTTTATGCAAAACTTGCTCTGTTTTCTGGTTGGATAGCCTCCATACTTGTTTTATTTAAGAACAAGAACTTTGATAAATATGTACTTAGCTTAATTTGTTTCATACTCTTTTATGCCTTTACTCCCGTTTTAAATAGAACCTATCTTTTGTGGTTTATGCCCGTATTGATAGTTGCGCTATCTAAATTAGTTAGCACAAAGAAATTCTATCTATACTTTTTGAGTTTGACAGGGTTCTATTCATTTTATTTTTGGTATATATCTCAATGGAAAGATGGTTTCCACATATGGCACCCTTAATTGGTAAGGTAAAACACAAGTTACAGGTACTTTCTACATATGATTGGATATTTGGTTTTGTTCTATTGTCTGTTTCTTTTCTTAGTTTCTACAAGTTAGGTTCAATGATCTTTAACAATGATGCCCATTTTTGGTATGAGAGAACATTTAATTTCATTGAAGCTTTGAAGAAATTTGATTTTGCAGGTACATATCAGAATCCAAAACCTGGTATTACTATTATGTGGCTATCAGGACTCAGCACAGAAGCCTTCTTTACTCTTTACAAGGGAATATTTGGATTTAGACCCCATCTATATACAACTGATACATTCTCATATATACACTTTGCTGCTAGAGCTCCTCTTGTCTTGTTGAATCTAGGTTTCCTAGTATTTTTTTATATGAAGGTAAAAAAGCTTTTTTGTGAAAAAACAGCTTTGTTTGCAAGCATTCTGCTTGGTTTTCAACCTTTTTTCATTGCAACATCAAGGATATTCCACGCAGATAGCACGTTAACTGTGTTTATGGGAATATCTGCACTTCTTCTGGTTGATTATCTGGTGAACAGGCAAAAAGACTCTAGACTCATACTTTCAGGTATCTTTGGTGGTTTAGCTGTACTAACAAAGCTATCCGGTGTTTTCTTACTTCCCTACTCTGCTTTACTTCTTATTATTTACGCTCGAGTATATAAGAAAGCAGTACCTTTGTATATCAAGAGGCTTAGTATTTGGATTGGCTCTATGCTAGCTACCTTCTTTGTCTTATTTCCTGCTATGTGGGTAAAACCATTAGTTACACTAAACAGGCTCTATTTAGAGGCGTTCACGTTAACAGGTTCTGGTAGGGATGGTATTAGTCCATTTCATCACTATCTTGAAATATTTCCTGATTTCATTACACCTGTACTTCTTGTTTTGGTATTAGTAAGTATTTTCTGCCTAAGTATTAGAAGACATGAAGGGGGTAAAGCAAGGCTAGCGGAAAACTTCTTAGTACAAGCTGTTGTTGTATTCATCTTCTTCTACCTACTTCAAATGTCTGTGGTGTCACAGAAGATGCCAAGGTATCTAGTACCACTGTTTCCCTTTCTCTCAATTATTGCTGGATTCGGATTAAGTAGGCTGTTTAAGATTGCTAGTAAGAGAATTCATATTTGGTTAATACTCGTTTTTCTGGTAATTAACTTGTTACCTATTATTAGTTATTTCCCACACTATGCATTCTATGTTAATGAACCCGGAAGAGACTCTTTTGATTGTTCCTTATGTTCTGAGGTTGGTTCCTACATAAACAACATGGAAGATACCCCTGAGTTTAATGTGTTAATTGATTCAATCAACCCACAAAGGTTTAGACCGTTTATTAAGGGTACTGTTATTTCACAGGAAGAGCTTAATGCCTTTGAATCTTATGAGTATGTGATCATGGATTCACAAGGGTCAGAAGACAGTTACATAAATTGCTCAACTCTAAAAGAATTTACTTTCAAGAGTCTTACCTATTGGGAAGTATTGGAATGCAATAATTCTGATTTATAGATCTATTGTTGGATCTGCTGTTTGGTTAGTACCCTTGTAAGAATCTGATGATGCCTTTAGTAGACCGATCTTTTTTAAGAATTCAACTAATTTTTTCATTATGTAAGTGTAACAAAACATATGGTGTAAATGTATAATTGAAAAGTATTTAATTTGGAGAAATTATGACTACAAAAAAAGATCAGATATTCACAACAGTAACTATATTATTTGCTTTGTTTTTCTTGCTATCAATGTTTTTTGTTGGTATTAGCTTTAAGACCTTGCTTGTACTAGTACTTTGGTTTGTTTATTTTAAGCTAAGAAAGGATCAGAAGTTATTTACTGCAGCATTTAGCACTAAGCATGTAATTATTGTATCTTTGTTAGTTCTTGTTTCCTATTCAATAACTCCTTTTGGTAAAAGATCAAATAAGGCTTCCAGAATTGTAGGTACTAAAATGTACAACATTGCTTCTGAAGATGGGAAGACAAAGGGACAGGTTGAAGCAGATATATACAATACAGGTAAGGTAGGTGCTTCTTACTTTATTATCATCAAGGATACTTACAAGACTAATCAGTATTGTAGACCAGAACAAGCTTGTACAGATGGTATTGAATACACATATGCTCTAGACCTTGTTCGTGAAAATATAGATGATGAAGGTTCACTATCTTCAATCTACTGTAACAAAGACCATATACCAGAGGATCCATTTAACTATTCTTGGGAGGTCTACAGTTATAGAAGTTGTAATGCTGACACTGCAAATGTAACAACAGATACCTTTTTAGCAGAGTTCACTCTTGGGTTTAACAGTATGAAGGACTTTATGGCTACAGACATACTAAATACTCATGAAGCAGGTGCTTATTGGTTTATTGAGAGTCAGGAAGTAGATGGTAATTCTACCTCCACTACATACGCTGTTGATCTATTAAAGGCAATACAAAATGAACCAATATTTGCAAGTTATAAACTTAATTTAGAGGAGGTAAACTAAATGGAAAATGTTATAAGCACAATCTTAAATAATAGAACGTACTTATTGATAATTGCTCTGTGGGATTTGGTTTGGAAGGGATTAGCTCTATGGAGAGCTGCGAAGAATGACTCAAAGCCATGGTTTGTTATCTTATTAATTGCTAATACAGTTGGAATATTACCTATTGCCTACCTTATCTGGGATAAAAGAAAACATAGAATAAGATAGTTTACTTTAGTTTTAGACAGTGGTAACCTGTGCATATCTTGCCCAGCATAAGTTAGGAGTGTACACATGGGACTTTTAATTTTTCTAGTAATACTACTTGTTTTTTCGATCTTTGTAGCAAGTAGATTCGTGGGGTCATCAACAAAATTTGTAGTTGAAAATACCATAATAGGATCCTTAGTTGGAGGTGGGGTTTTTTATGGGGTATTGTTAGTAATATTACTAGGTTTTATCTGCAACTCTCTTTTGGGAAGCAATTGAAAGTTGGTTTCTAATTTTTGGCATCCATAATGTTCTTTCATTTGGGTGCCAAATTTATGTTCCTTGGTGGGGAGGGTGGGAATCGAACCCACATAGCCGGTTTTTCAGACCGGTGCCGTGACCGCCTTGGCTACCGCCCCCTGTAATGGAGCGAGAGACGGGGCTCGAACCCGCGAACCTTCTGCTTGGCAAGCAGACGCTCTACCAACTGAGCTACTCTCGCATGTGTTTAGCTAAAAGATCTATCCACTCCATCATTTTAATATGTAACTCTACACTTGAAAAGTACAAGGAACACATTCCGTACCTAACCTTTTTATCAGTTTTACTACGCGATGGCAAGGTTTGGATCTTGATGAACTGCTTCCTAGGTAGTTTCAATGCCTTTGACCAATAGGTCAAAGTCTCAGTTGGACAGTGATCCTCATAGATAAACAGACCTGCTCTTAGTCTAAATGTAGGAATTTTAAGAACTCTTACATAAAAATGTTTTATTGTTTTGACCATTCTTGTATCCGAGTTAATAAGTGAAACTCTACCGTTGGCGGCTTTTTCGCCTTCCCCCCAATATAAACCCAAACCAAATATGAAGAGAGGGTTTTCTAGTAGTTTATTAAATTCGTCCTGAGCTTCTCTACGGTATGCATTATGTCTATTTATAGTAGCCAGTCTTTTCGAACTGTTAATCTGCAATATTCTGTTTCTATTTGCCGCTAGATGTTTCTCATTTAGTTGTTTTGTGATAACTTGAGACCAATCTAGTTTTGAAAACCATGTACTTAAAGTACTTTTTGGTATTCCAAGTTTAAGTTTAATTCTTGAGTAACTAGCTCCGGCTTTTCTCAATTTTAATGCTTGATTATATGTGGTTACGGAGTACATAATATGGTACAACATATGTTATTATAATATGCGTACTTGAGTAGCACAAGGACTAAAGTTGCAAATAGTAGGGCAACCTTAGGAAATTCAGAATTTTACCTACCAACTACCTCCTCCGCCTCCTCCACCCCCTCCTCCTGAAAATCCTCCAGAGAACCCACTGGAATGTCCTGTGGAGCTTCTTGTGGAGCTCATTGTAACAGCATTGCTCATAGATGTATTAAAACTTGAGATCATGTGGGCATATGAGAAGGCTCCTATGTTACTTGTTTCCATCCAATCAGGACTTTTAAGGTCAATATCCTTGAATCTATCAACCCAAACCTTCTCAATTCCAAGTGATATAGCGTATGGTAAGAGTTTCTCAAAAAACATTTGATTCTTTGCTTGAAATTCAAGTTGTTTGTCTTGGGAAGTAACAAAGTTTTTAAGTGAGTTTGCAACTGCTATAGCATGTGCCCCTGTATCACTCTTTTCTATGGCCTTAAGCAAAAGAAGTGAAACAATAAATAGGAATATATTGAATGTGAAGATACTTAACATCAAAAGTAATCCATACTTTATCTTTACCTTATGGGGATTATCCAAAAACAACTTATCTTCAACCAATTGATCATACATGGAGTTAAATACCTTGCTTATCTTACCTGCAAAACCAACTCTACTAGATATATCCTTAGTACTTACTACATCCTTTGATAGAAATATTGCATCTAGTAGCTTTTTCTCATAATCAAGCAATGTACTATTTGATTCCCAATCAAGTAACTTTGTGAATATAAACTCAGCCTTTTTAAGAAAACCTTGTTTCTGTGATTCAGTAATTTGTAAGAAGCCCTTTTGTGCTAATTGAATGATCGCTGCCGTAACGTCTCTTACATCTGCAGACTTATCTGTTATGGTTCCTACCTCTCCTGCGGTTAGTTCTCTACCTGAATCTGTCTTTGGTGGATCAAACCATGCGGCAACTACCCTTTTCTCATTTGGATGCTTCTTAATCTTTCTTATATTCTTTTTTAGTAAATAACCTGGTAAAACAAAATAAAAGGCAATGGATGCAATTGTGATAAGGATCCCTACTATCTTTTCTAATAGTGGATTACCTACTTGAACTGGTTCATTTACGCTAACAACACCTTTGGGAAAGCCAAAAACTACAGTTAAACCCTCACCTGCACCTAATCCTTTGGTTGTATATACATGTATTTTGTTGTTTTTAGTCTCACTTTTGCAATTAGTGGTAGTTCCACCATATGTTCCTGTATAACAAGCCACTGTGACGTCTTCTAAGCCTGTAGATATGCTAAATAACATATCTACTGAATCAATTGGAACAATCCAATCGTTTCCCGTTACATTCCAATAAAGCTCATCGTGATCACTAAAATATGTTAAGGCACCGTCTAAGACATAGTTAACTACGTATACCTGACTACCTTCAATTTTCTTATTAGGATCACCAATTTTTAGGTTTAATTCAGATTTAGTGGAGTTATCTTGATAATTCCAATCCTCTACTCCAGCTTGCTTTACTACCATTCGAAAGTCTCTGTCGTCTTGATTTGTTTTAACAAGTGGAATCTTTCTAAATATTCCGTGTCTAAGTGTTGGAAAGAAGTAATTAATGGATTCATTAACGATAACTGATCCGTCCTCAGATACTGATATTACTGAGCTAAATTCACTTATGCGTTCTGTAGTAGTATCTGCTGCGGCATATGCAATATTAGAACCAAAGGTATTAACAAGAAGTAATACTAGTATAAGTTGTAGCAGTCTTTTCATATATTAAATGGTGGGCGAGACAGGACTCGAACCTGCACAGGATTTCTCCCATAACGACCTCAACGTTACGCGTATACCAATTCCGCCACTCGCCCAAGCATATGATATTATATCAAAGCAAATCAACGAATCCTACACTAAAAGGGAGTAATAGAGATGGGTAAAATAAGAAAAAGTAGGGGGAAAACTAGGCTACCAAGAGTCCCGAAGGACAAACAATGCGCCCCGAGGACACACGTTATGAAATTAACCCTCTTGGATAGAGAAAACTTACCACACGACTCCCCCTCACGAGAATGGAAGTGCGAAAAGTGTGGCTTCACAACCAGTGTTTTAGAAAAGGTAACATCCTATAAAAACTAATAAACCATGCAGTAACCCGCATGGTTTTTTGGTGCCAGAGGGGGGATTCGAACCCCCACGCACAAAGTGCACTACCTTCTGAGGATAGCGAGTCTACCGGTTCCTCCACTCTGGCATATGCCGTTATTATACCTGTACTAATATGAATTGTGGTATTCTTATGGAATGGGCTATATAGCTATTGTTATAGGTGCTGTCCTCTCCGCCTTGAACTTTCCATTTCTAAAATCTGCCTTAGCTACATTTACCCCTTACTCTTTAATGACTGTTAGGTTTATTATGGCTACGTTTATCTTTTTACCTATATATCTGTTGTTTTTCAAAGAAAAGATCTTAAAAAGGTCTATTAAAGAGGTGATGTTACTCTCTTTGTTCCTATTTGGGGGTTTAGCTTTGATTGTGTGCGGTCTAGATTGCACCACAGTAACAAGCACTCATGCAATTACTACATTAGTACCAATACTTACAACAATAGGATCTGTAATACTTTTAAAGGAAGCTGTAAAGAAAAGACAATATCTAGGTTTTGTTGTGGGTTTTCTAGGGTTAGGTGTACTAACTCTCAATCCTTTATTCTCAAATGGTGTTCAAATTGGTTCCTTAAAGGGTAATTTACTTGTAGGATTATCTACACTTTGTACAACAGCATATATTCTGTATTCAAAGAAAGTTACAAGACTTATTTCACCTCATACAACTTTAATGGGCACACTTATTTGTTGTACTGTCCTCTTTACTTTAACAAGTTTGATAGAGGTTGCACTGGGACATCACTTATTACTGCAACCATTAACTATTAGTAATGTCTGGCAACTACTTTATCTATCAATCTTTGGTACAGTAATAGGTTTTTTCACTTACCAATATGGAATAAAGACCGCGTCTTCCTTCTTTGCAGGTCTGAGTATCTACATACAATTTCCTGTAGTTATTCTGTTGGGAGTGTTTTATTACAATGAGACACTCACTAATTTATTTATATTGGGAGTAATTATGTCTGTTGTGGGTGCTTTCTTAGCAGTTAATTACAAGAAAACTTAAAAATACACCCCACATATGCTATTGTCCAACTACTATGACTAATAAACTAATAAAAGGTGCTAAAACAGCTATAAATAAGTGTCTGGAAGTTACTTCTGCGGATAGAGTTCTAATTATTACAGATGAGGATACCAAAGAGGTTGGTGAAGCCTTAAGGGCAGAGGCAGAAAAGAATACAAAGAATGTTTTATATCTAATAATTGAGGATTTCATTAAAAGACCTGCAACTAAGTTACCTAATGCCTTAGTTAGCCAAATAAAGGAGTTCAAACCTACAGTCACAATTTATGCTGCTCAAGGGCAACAGGGTGAGCTTCCTGTATTTAGAGTTCCTCTAATTGGTCTTTGTACAAAGGAATTAAATTGTAGACACGCTCATATGATTTCAATTACTAAAGAGCTTATGGAAGATGGTTTAAACAAAGACTATGATCTTGTTTACAAGGTTTCAAATAATTTAGCAAACCTTTTAAAAGAAACAAACAAAATTCACGTAACAGATAAACATGGTACTGACATTACATTTGATCTAGATGTGAAAGATAGAAAATGGTCAGTATTTAGTGGGCCCATTACTGCAGGTGAAATGAGAAATCTTCCTGGTGGGGAAGTATTTACATGCCCTATTAGTGCAAACGGAACATTTGTAAGTTGGGTGTTAGGAGATTTTCTTTCTGGAAAATATGGTGAACTAACTACCCCACTGACTGTTATCATAAAGGATGGTTATGTTACTGAAACAGCATGCGAAAACAGTGATATTAAAAAAGACTTTGATGATTACATACAAACACATAAGTATGGGAATAGAATTGGAGAACTGGGAATTGGTACTCTTGTAGGTCTGCAGAAGTTTGTTGGAAACTTACTTCAAGATGAGAAATTTCCAGGAGTACATATAGCCTTTGGAGGTTCATATCCACACGAAACGGGTGCAGATTGGGATTGTGATTCACATATAGATATTATTGCTAAAGATGTATCAATCTCACTTACTACAGAAAACAAAGAACTAGAGGTAATGAAAAAAGGTGTGTATCAAAACTTTATACTTGATTAAGAGACGCAAAGTATCTCTCTAATTCCTGTAGCATGTTCTCTGGACTCGTATAGCTAATAATATTGTCTGTAACTACGCTGATAGATCTTCCTACTTTATTGTCTACTTTGTGTATAGCAACAATTGGAACACCGTGAGTATGTGCCCATCCCATCTCGATTCCCAGTCCAGTAGACGGTAAGGATACTTCAGCAATCATTAGATCACATTCTTTTATGTATTTCTGTGAATTAAATGGTTTCTCACTATCCTCATGAGGAAGAGTAATATTGTGTTTTTCACTTAAAGAACTAGTTTTTAGTGGAGCATACAATTCTTCCTTGTAGTTATAATCACTGGAATGGCCTACATATATGTTCATATGAAAATTATATCATTGGTGGTGAGGGCGGAGGGATTCGAACCCCCGACACGTTGGTTAAGAGCCAACTGCTCTACCCCTGAGCTACGCCCCCATAAACAACAAACAGTTTATCACATTTGAATTGATGATAGTATTATCTCATGTCTGATATGACTGAGGAAAGTGGCATTACAATTGAAAAAACAGAAAGTGCGAAGGTTGATGCTAACAATGTAATGGAATCTATTAAAGGTTTGAATTCGGAGGAAAAAGAGATTGCACAAGAAGTTCTTGTTAGCTTTTTTTTAAAGGATGGGCCGGAGAGTGTCAAAAAAGAAATAAAAAAGCAAAATGCAATAAGGAAAAGAAAGAGATTGGTTCCATTAACTGAGAACGATAAGAAAGCTCGACTTCGAGGGTCCTTTTTTGAACAAAGTGCTAAATATCTTTTAGAGAAGGAAGATAAAATAGAGGACACTGAATTCAGCGATTTCGTATTGGAAATAACTAGAAATCCGAAGTTACTTTTAGATTCAACTTTAAAGTTAATTCAAGATCTTCCTAAAGCAGAGCAAAGAAAATATAGAGAAACCTTAAGAGAGCTTGATAAGCAATATGATGAGCTACCTAGAAATCCAAGAAACAATGACGCCATATCAATTACACTTTTGGATAACCCCGTAGATGACAGAAGACAAGCTGTATTAACACATGCGTTTGAAATGAAGAACTTCAACTTAAGTAAAGGTGACTCAAGTGATCAGCTTAGAGTCCAATTAGGAGGTTCTCATGAGGATATGCGGAAAATTGTACATGCAATTTTTAAAATATACCCTGCTTATAGACAGTTAAAAGGATTAGAAAACTACCCTGATGTGATAAGAATAGTATCCGAAAAAAGTTTCAAGCAAGTCGTAGTACAACCTGAAGGAGTCATAGAAGATGAGCGAAAAAAAGATTATGAGTCTGAAATAGGAGATTATGGATTCATCTACACAAAATTAAATAGTCACACATTGCATAAAATATATACTGCTCTAACACCCATTGTACTTAGGAGGTAACTGCTATGTCAGCAATATTTTTGAAACGTTCTTTTAGTGTTGTATTGAAAAACTCTTCTCTGGATTCATCCTTTACTGAAGCAAACTCCTGCCAAAGACTTCTACCTGCAAGAAACCCTGAGGCACCCGCCTTTATAGCTACATCCAGGTTGTCATAAAAGTCTAGAAACTCTTGCCCTCTTGTAAGAAGTATCCATGGGGTGTCACCTACTAATTGTGTTATCTTTTCACATTTCTCTTTACTTCCAGGATATTCAAGTTTAAACACATCTGGTTGTACCTTTGCATCAAGTAGTATCTCAACTATCTTTACAACATCAACCTCTTCTAGTTTCTTACCATATGATCTGGGTTCTAAAAAGTATGGGAAATCTATTTCCTTTGCCATTTCCATTACAGCACCCGCAGTTTCAATCTGCTTATCTAAATGTTTCATCTCAGGGTTTAGATGAAGGAGTAGTTTAACTCCCGATGCGCCTGCTTCCTTTATTTGTTCTGCAGTATATTTGAGCTTTGTTAGCTGTTCGCCATCTATATCCTTATAACCACTTTCTTCAATAGGAAGAAGAAATGGTTTTGTGTGCGTATCTAATTTGTTATAAGCAGGAAGTCCGAAGTCTGGATCAATTAGTACACCACTCATTTGATCGTACACACTAGAAATAATTTCGCTTTTTAATTCTATGGCTTCATCCGGGTCAGTACTGTCTGGGTCATCAGGATTAATAAGCTTCTTAAAACTACCCCTATGATCAAGGGCGAGCATTAATATCTTTTCGTTTGTTGTGAATTTTGTTAGTTTAGAGTCCATTCAAAGTTTTCTAAATCTTTAATAGTCTTGTATACATACGTCTTATTGGCAAAGAAACGAACTGGTTTTTCTGATATACCTTCCCTGATTGCAAGTATTACGGATTTACCTAATATTTTAGCCCAGATTAGTTCAAATAATAGACCTTTACTAAATACACTGGAGTTAACATAGGCAACAACATAATCAGCTTCCCTAAGATTTTTTATGATATGGATCATCTTGCTGCTAATAGGGTGCGTAAGATCCTTCCATCCCTGTAAGTCTCTACCAAGGATATATGTCTTGTGACCCTTGTCTTCTAGAATTATTGAAAGCGTCTGAACATCTTCACGAACTACTTGTTTGTTTTGTACATTTGAAAATTTATAGGCTATATATATCTTCATATTCTTAGTAATGATACCAAAATATAACAAATGGCGCCTCCTGAGGGATTCGAACCCCCGACCCCTCGGTTCGAAGCCGAGTGCTCTGTCCACTGAGCTAAGGAGGCATGCATTACCTTGCAAGTGCAATTATAACCTTCAAGCGACCTACTAGCAATTTGACGTATCAACGTATTGTTTCTATTATCAAAGAGTGATGTTTATAAGAAAACACAACAAACTTGTTACTGCGTTACTCTTTTTAGTTCTATATATAGGTATTGGTAGCTTTGTTTCATATACACTAAATCAAAAAACTACCCCCTTTAAGGAAAGTAGTGAAAAGAGGGAACCTGTGAATAAAACTAAGCCTGCAAAGGTACAACTAATTATTGATAATGGGTTAGTACAAACGAGTCATGTCACAACACTTCTAAACACTGATTCTCTTGGCGATTTAGTAGAACATTTAAGAGGAGAAGGAATGGTTACCTATGAAATTGGTTATTTTGTAGATGGAACGAGACTTACAGAGGTAAATGGTAGTACAGAAACTGAAGTTAAAAGTTGGGTATTTTATGATGAAGGTGTTGGGATTGATACTCCCTTTACCGATTACAAACTAGATGATAACAATGTTTATACACTTGTACTTGAATGATTACTCATAACGTAGAGCATCAATAGGATCTTTTTTAGCAGCTTTGATTGCAGGGTATGTTCCAAAAACCATTCCAACAAATGCTGAGAATCCAAAAGCAAGAATTACTGACCATAAAGATACAGACATATCTAACCCAACAAACTTTTTCACCAAAATTGATGTTAGAAGAGACAGTAAGAGACCTATTAGACCTCCTGTTAAGCTAAGAAAGGTAGATTCAAGCAGAAACTGAACTCCTATGCTATTTGGTGTTGCCCCTAAAGCCTTTCTTAGACCAATTTCCCTAGTTCTCTCTGTAACTGTAACAAACATTATATTCATAATTCCTATACCGCCAGCTAAAAGAGAAATACCAGCAATAGCTCCTACACCAACAGTAATCACTCCTATTACATTGGTTATTGTTCCAAGAATTTCAGACTGAGATAAGACACTGAAATCATCTTCCTCTAAATCCCTGAGTAAAGCCAACTCAACCTGTTTCATCAATGTATCAACATTAACCCCCTCCTTTGCCTTCATTCCAATACTAGAAAAAACATCTACTTCAAAGTATTCCATAGCCGTTGTATAAGGTATAAACACCCTATCATCGAATTGTGAGCTCTTAGGGGTCGTTTCACCAATGACCACATAGCTTTCCTCATTTATCTTTATTGATTCTCCAATAGCATCTTTTGCTCCAAAAAGTTCTTCCCTAACCAAGGGACCAATGACTACAACCTTCGCTTTGGATCTAACTTCTGAATTATTAAAGAAACGTCCACTAGACATAGTGTTATCGAAAACGCTAAAGGCATCTGAATTACCCGCAATCATACCTGATCTAAATGTCTTAGTCTTATTTTTTGCCAAAACTGACAATCTAATTGAAGGGGTTATAGCTTCTATTGAATCGCCAACGTACCTCTCTATTAGTTCTATATGCTCATCAGCCAATTTGTTCTTTGAAAAGTATTTTGCAGGATCATCTGAAAAATCCGCTTTACCCGGGGCCACAAGAATAAGATTAGAACCCAATGCGTTAAATCTCTCTGTAATAAAATTTTCTAAACCAGCACCTACAGATACCAACGAAACTACAGAGAAAACACCAATAATTACCCCAAGCATAGTTAAAAAGGTTCTTAACTTGTTTTTACTTAAAGCTGTTAGTACTGTATTGATTAATTCAACTATGTTCATTCGTACCTTAATGCTGTAATAGGGTCTTTTTTACCAGCATTTATTGCCGGATAAGTACCAAATATAACTCCAACAGCAACAGAAAAAACAAATGCAGTAACTATTGCTGCAGGTGTCATTTCTGCTCTAATAAATTGTTGAACGCTAAGTGTAGCAAGTGCTCCTAAGCCTAAGCCCACAATTCCTCCAATTACACTTAAAAACACAGATTCAACTAGAAATTGTATAGTAATGTTTGAGGGTGTTGCCCCCAGTGCCTTTCTTAAACCCACCTCTCTTGTTCTTTCCGTCACGGACACTAACATAATATTCATAATACCAATACCACCAACAAGTAAGGAGATACCTGCAATAGCACCAAGGGCTATGGTAATAATATCCAAAATCTCCTGAATAGAACCTAAAACATCAGCTTGAGATAAAACTGAGAACTCATCGTCTCTTAAGTCCCTTAGCAAGGCTAATTCGACTTGACGAATGGCAGGTGCAACGTGCGCTGTGTCATCAACTTTTGCTACAATACTTGAAAAATTATCTATCTCAAAGATCTCTGCCAATGTCGTATATGGAATGATTACACCATCATCATAGTTACTACCCTTTGACTCAAATGTACCAATGACTTCGAAACGCTCACTACCTATCTTCACATCCATTCCTACTGGATTACTACTACCAAATAATTCGGAAACAACATTAGGACCTAAAATAACTACCTTAGCTTCCGACTTTTCTTCTGATTTATTAAACGAACGACCTGAATTGACTAAATAGTTAAAACCAGAAACACCCTCATAATTAACTCCCACAAGTTCGGAATAGTACGACTTTGTCTTAAAGTTTACATTTTCACCTACAAAGTTGTAGGGGTATATCCCCACAAGAAAGTCATTCGCATGCTGTTCTATTAATTTAAGGTGCTTATTAGCAAGCTTATTATTGGTATATGTTTCTGCTGGATCTCCTGTAAAATCGCCACTTCCGGGGGACACAAAGATCAAGTTTGATCCTAATTTATCAAATTCATCAGTTATGTAATTCTCCATGCCTTTACCAAAGGCAATTAGAGTTACAACAGCAAATACACCAATGATTACTCCCAATATTGTTAATGAAGATCTTAGTTTATTTGCCCTTAACGCTGAAAGTGCTGTTTTTAGTACCTCATATAGTTTCATGCTAATGTGTGCTGCAAAAGCCCATTTCCTCCTTCAGACAACTTACCATCTTTTATAGTCACTACACGTTCTGCAATTTCAGCAAGATCAGGATCATGTGTAACAATTACAATTGTTTTACCTTGGTTATTTAGTTTGTTAAAGAGTGTAACCATTTCGTCCCCCGTTCTTGAATCTAAGTTTCCTGTAGGCTCATCGGCAAATACAATTGTTGGTTCAGTAACCAGTGCACGGGCAATGGCTACACGCTGTTTTTGACCACCGGAAAGCTCATTTGATTTGTTGTGAATTCTATCTCCAAGCTCAACAAGTTCCAACATTTCTGTTGCCTTTTTTAACCACTGGGACCTTGGCACCTCACTATATTTAAGAGGTAACATGACATTTTCTAAAGCTGAAGTACGGGCAAGAAGATTAAAGGATTGAAAAACAAATCCGATTTCTTTATTTCTAATTTTTGCAAGTTCAGCTTCCTCATAGCCTGTAACAGATTTACCTGACAATAGTATTTCTCCTGAGGTAGGGGTATCTAACAAACCTAGCATATGCATTAATGTGGATTTACCTGAACCTGATTTCCCAATTATTGAAAGGAATTCACCCTTTTCAATATTTATGGAAATATCATCAACGGCACGAATCTCAACGTCGCCCAATTGATATGTTTTTACAAGATTACGTGCTTCTAGAACCTTCATTCTGATTTATATTTTACCTTTACATCTTCGTGCATTTTATCTAGGTCACTTGGTTCGATAAGGTTAACATTTGATAAATCCGTAGTAATTTGTGTGTATAGATCTCCTTCAAGACCTGTTTCAATTGTTAGTTTCTTACCTTTACCATCTTCTTCAATCCAAACATAAGAGGAATTATCCTCTGTATAAATTGAATCGAAAATTAATGCTGCTACTTCATCTTCTGTTTCAGCTACAATGATTTTGGCATCCCCTGCCATACCAAATAAAACTGGTGCATTCTGATCTTTGTCTATGAATATTACTAATTCAAATTCCTCTGAGGTATCATCGGCATATTTAGGAAGTGATCCTAATACGCCAGAAAACACTTCGTCTTCATAGGCGTCAAGTGTAATTTCAACTAACTGGCCCTCACCCAGAAGTCCAAAGTCTTCCTGATCTATTTCAACTTCAAAAGTTAAACTATTAAGATTCACTATTTTTACAATAGTTTCACCAATACCAACAACCTCGCCCTGTTCCTTGTATACATCAACGACTGTGCCTTCAAATGAAGCATATAGGTAGGTATTTGAAAGAGTGCCTAGTGAGGCCTGATAGGTAGCTTCTGCTTGAGCTAAAAGCTCTCTAAGACGGGTCAAATTAAGCTCATATTCATCTTTGCCCCCAACGGCATTAAGATTTGTTTGGTAGTTTTCTACATAAATATCAAAATTGGCATTAGCAACATCTCTTGCATTCTTTGAAGCTTCTGCAGTTTTAGTACTGGAATAATTTGTGATATATCCAATAAGTTGTCCTTTTGATACGGTATCACCTTTTTTAACGTGTATATATTCAAGCCTGCCAACACCTGCAAAGGCTAGATCGGCTTCATCGGATGATTTAACCTTGCCACTAGCAGAAACAGACTGCTTAACTTTTACATTTGAGATTTCAAGTGATTCGACTAAGATACTGCCATTGCTCTTTTTCATAACAATGCCTCCAAGTACTAGGATTGCGGCAATTATTACTATTATGATTATCTTTCTTTTTTTTCTCACAGAGTTTATTTTCTCAAAATTACTGACGGTGTCAATTCTTTCTTTCATTAAGTTAATTATACTCCATCAATTAAATATCCAGCGCCTCTATACCTCCAAGAGGCATCTTATATAACTTGACTACATCTTTGCCATAATCAGTAAAGGTCAGTACAGGGTCTCTCTTGTGGTTTCTTATCCAATCATAGGGTTTATCTTGTAATATTGATTCATTAAAACTCTGAGGCTTGTATACATAGATATAATACTCAGCCTCAGAACCTTCTTTATCGTAGTCTTCCATATAAAACCTTGGGATGGACTTCTTTTCATTAGTACCGTAATAGGTGTACCCAGGGGTTCCATTCTCCCTTATATAAGCTTGAATCTCATCCCAGTGTCTATTATATGGAAATCCAAAGACACTTAGGTGATATCTAACCTCAGGTTTATGTATTGTCCAAAACAGAAACTGTTTGTTTCCCCAAGGATATTCACGCACATGATCAATAAATAGGGTGTGCGTTAGTGTAAAACTAAAGAGAAAATAAACAGAAATGCCTAGATAAAACATCTTATGACCTAACTTCTTTCCAAAAAGGTCAATTATAAGCTTCTCAACTACAAGTAGACCAAAACCCATCATTATTGCTACAGGTATTAAGTAGGTATATATATGTGTTCCAGGTACATCTGTAATCACTTCCATAAATAGAAAGGGAAACACAAACCAAATAATAAGAGGCCAGGTCTTTTTTAGTTTGAACAGGCCTAGAGTTGCTAAACCTATGTAGAGATACATCAGAAAGATAGGGTTATACAGTCTAAAGAGATAGATTGAACTAGAGATCTTTACTGAATTATTCGTTAATCTTCCACTCCAATAGTCAAACTGACTATCTGTAAGAGACAACACAAAGGGTATATAGAAAGCAGCCACAACAAGGGCACATACAAGAGAAGAAGCCAGAATATGGATTAATTTGGTTTTGTTAGAAATATCTTTGTATTTACCAAACCATTGCCAAAGGATATACAAAACAAATGGGGCAATAAATATGGCATCGTAGTGAGCTAATGCTGAGAGTCCCCAATAAAACATACCAATGTACCATCCCTTAATACGCCATTTGTCGTTATATAGTGCAAGGGAAAAGTAATAAAGTGCCAACATAAATAGAAATATTGTGAAGGATTGGTACTGAACCATTCTGGAAAAGGCGACCATGAGACCATTTAGGGATAGGAATAAGGAAGCGTATAGAGCAACACGAGTCCCAAAGTGCATCTTTATTACTTTATAAAAGACAAAGATAGCAAGTATTCCTGCGATTGCAAAGGGGAGACGCATTACTAAGGTATTGTAATAATCAGGTGTAATATATTTTAGTATGAAGGTGATAACAAACTGTAGAGGACCCTTTCGTTGTTCCATCAAAAAGTTCCACATTGATTGACCAACCTCAGGTCTGTACATGGCTTTAATCTCATCTCCCTGGTAATCCGACCAGTTAAGGTACATCAACCTTAACCAAAGAGTTGTAAATATTAAAAATATATGAGAAATAACTGTGTGACTAATCTTTGCTTTTACGGAGTTAATTATTGTTTTTAGCATATGTTAATTGTACGAGTACACGCATAATTCGTCCATTGCACGTGTAACCGCCACAAAAGCTTTCTTTGCCTGAGTGAAGTCTTTGACCCCTGTAGGGTCAAGACCAAGTACATAAACCTTTCCAAACTCTAGTCCCTTACAATTATCAAAGTGTGTCAGATACACAGCACGAGGCAAATAAGCTACACGGTCTGTTTCACGTAGTTTGATGTATTTTTCATGGGGAAGGTCCAAATTCGAAATAATTTCATCAATTTGATCGTAAATATCTTCATTCATACAAATAATTCCAACGCTTTTTTCAAGATTTTTTACATCTTCAGTAATTTCCTTGGTAAAATCAGACACGACGTCGTTAAATGAGTCGTGTTTCACAACCTTTGGTTCTGAACCTACTCTGTTAATTGAAATAGGTAAATATTTCTTTGTGTGAGGGCTTAGAATTTTGTTTGCAAAGTCAATTATAGGTTTTGTACTTCTGTAGTTTGTATCCAGTGTGTATTTCTGGGCATCATTTGCACTATCTACCACGTCAAAGATGTCTTCCCACTGAGAAAGACCTTCCTCTGCATAAGACTGGTTAAGATCCCCCAGAATACAGAATCTACCGTTTTGTACAAGCTTATTTAGTACTGTGTATTCTAGTAAGCTTAGATCCTGACCTTCATCTACTACACAATAATCAAATTTTTGATAAGCAGAAAAACCAATTAATTCAGAATATATGATTGTATAAATAAGTGCCTCTTTGTAACCGTATACACCATCCTTTAGTAACTTAAGCTCTGTTGTAAACCTTTTCAGATCACGTGCCTTTACTTGAGCACGTAGGGAGGATAGTTTTCTAACTATCTTTCTCATAATTTTTATATTTGTGGAATAGAGTTTTGATCGTTCGTGGTTGGAATGTTCTTTTACAAATTCTTTTTGGTATTTTATTTCCTGCTCCAAGTCCTTTATGGATTCAGTTAGATTGGAAACAACAGCTTGTTTTGGATCGTATACAAAGCCTCCAAAAGGTTCTGTTTCCTCTGTGCCAAATATTTCAGATATTTCATCTTTGTATTTATCATGAACGTCTTGAATTTGTTGTGCAATATCTTCCAATTCGCTTTTACTAAAGTTAAGTCCAGAAGTGTTCCTACTGAGATCAAACTCAATATTCATTTTCTCTTTATATATAAGATTAAAAATGACATCTCTTATTGTTCCGTAGTTAATATCAAAGATCCCAAGTTTGGGAAATAGTGTTGATAGGTAGCCTACAAGTATTTGGTTTTTCGCAATAAGAATTGATCGTTCAGGTCTTATAAGTTTTGGGTAGTTAAAGAACAGATAGGATAGTTTGTGAATAGCTACTGTACTTTTACCACTACCAACAGTTCCTTGAACAATACAAACACGTCTAGGATCAGATTCAATTATTTCGTGTTGATTTTCCTGAATTGTTTCAATAATGTCTTCAAGCACTCCCCCAGTTCTTCCTTCTATCTTGTCAACAATGATTTCACTTTCATCAAGTTTAATGTCGTTATTGTAATATTTAACTAACTCTCCATTGTCTATTTCAAAGGTTCTTTTTAAAAGCAGATCAGTTGTAACCACACCCTCAGGGGTTGTGTATGAAACATCCTTTTGAGGAAATCTGTATTTGTAAAAAACAGAGGCTACCTTTGTTCTCCAGTCTAATACAATAGGCGTTTTATCCTCTGTGAAGCCAAACTTACCAATGTAATGCTGTTCAACCTTGTTTGTATCTGGATCTACTAAGTCAATTCTTGAGAAATAAGGCTCTTTTTGTAAATAGGTGAGCTCATCTAGCCTTTTATACTTATCCGGAACATTCATCACGGTATTTTTTGTATCAAGCATGTTTAGAAATTGCTGAAAATCCATTGGATTTGTAGCAGGATTTTCACGCATTTCTTTTAGTTTTTGGACGTTAAAGGCACCCAATTCTTCCATTAGTTTCTCAAGTGCAATCTTTGCATCAGCCATAAGGCCTACTATGCCGGATAGCTTCGTGCTTTCCTTTATAAATACTGGATCTTTATTTTCCACCTGAATAACCTTCCTTTGCTATAAGAACAACATATTCGCCTTTTTCTACAATCTCGTCAAGGGATACATTATCTATTAGTCCCCTACTGATATTTTCATGTACCTTTGTAAGTTCCGCACATATACCAATGAACCTATTACCAAGGGTTTCCTTTATCTCTTCTAAGAGTTTTTTAAGTCTGAAGGGAGATTCATAAATAATGAGAGTTGAGTCCAAGGATCCATACTTTGTAAGAAGATCCTTTCTAGCGTTATCCTTCTTAGGTAGAAAACCTAAAAATGTGAATCTATCTGTGGGTAAACCTGCTGCACTAATGGCTGCAGTTATAGCAGATGGACCTGGAATTGGGATAATTCTGAAATCATGACTTAATACATCTTCTACAAGTTTAAAACCGGGATCTGATATTAGCGGAGTTCCAGAATCACTAACCAATGCAACATCTTGACCTGCATCAAGTCTTTGAATGATTTCTCCTACTACTCTGGTATGGTTTTGATCTCTATATGAGATCTGAGAAGTCGGTATTTGATATCTATTAAGAAGCTTCTTTGTTTGTCTTGTGTCTTCAGAACAGATTACATCCACTTCATTTAGTACCCTGATTGCACGATGAGTTATATCTTCAAGGTTTCCTATAGGAGTAGCAATAATAAAAAGTGTACCTTTTTTAAACATCAGGGCATTATAGCACCACAAAAGGGTTTGTGTACATTAGACTATTTCTTAAAAATCATCTTAGCTGCAGTAGTACCTGCTTTGCTTAGAACTGTAAGAAGATTGGATAAAGCACTATTTGATGTGGCAAGTTTTAGATTTTCATCCTTTAATATCTCTTGTTGATTAGGTTTAAGTTTTTCCATAATTATCCTGTAAAATCCTCAATTTGATTCATCCAACGATTAAATTTATCTAGATGCCCCGGTAGAGGCTGTGTGTAGGGATTACCAGTGTTATATACAGCAGTTAGTTGTTCATTTGTTAGTTCATCCCCATATACAGTCTTGTTACGAGCGTGGTATCTAGCAATAAGCTCTATATTTACCTCAGGGTCATATAGATCCTGGGGATTACCTTCAAATCCTATTCCTCGGGCAGTTCCGTACAGTATTTGACCTAAACCATAACTTGAATCACCTATGTGAGGTTCATGTCTAATTGCATAGGTATTCCCTCCTGATTCAAGCATGATTGTTGCATATATTAGTTTTGGGTCTAGATTATATTTTGAGGCATTTCTCTTTATTACATGGCCATAGTGCTCCCACACCATCTTTGCCTTTTGTGATTCGTTTTTTCCAATTAGTTCATCAAGTTCAATTACCTGAATTGTAGGTTCAAGACTCAAATTAGGATTAACAGGGGCAGTTTCAACAGATAGTGCAATAACTGCAGCTGCAGCAAGTCCTGCGGAATAAGCTTTTAAATCAAGGGGTTCAACATTGTTGTCCTTCATCCATTTGTAAAAATCTTTGTGTTTTGTTTTTAGAAGGTCGAGTAAGAGTTCTTGTTGTTTCTTAAGATCAGCCTGTCTTTTTTTAAGTGTTTTGATTGGATCAAGAGCTACCATACTAGTAAATTGTAGCAGAAAACAAAAAGAGCCCAATATGCAAGCACATTGAACTCCTCAAGCGGAAAACAATACCGAAGTAATGTTCTCCAGTACTCGCGGAAAAACCTTCAAAGCAAGCTTCAAAAGCTGTTTTACTAGCAAGCTAGTGCAACTTTTTCTGCGAGTTATAAGTTTATACACAATTTCAAAATGTTTGTCAACACTTAGTTTAAAGATAAAAAGAAAGTAATTTTGATGAATGACAGGTGTATAATATACAGATGGTTTTTTCACATGCATTTGCAGGAGCAATTACTACAAAGTTTTTATTAAATAAATCAAAAGGTATTACAATCTCAAGGGATTTAGCTTACTTTGTTGGAATAGTGGCATCTGTATTTCCTGATTTTGATATTGCAGTACTATTCTTATTCCCTGATCTACAACATAGATATTTTGTTACACACAGCTTACTTGTTTACTTAATACTTTATTTGGTGGTAATCCTTATTTCAAAGATTATTAAAAAGAAAGAACTTGGTTTTCTAGCAAGTGTATTCTTCCTTGGTGTTCTCTCACATCTTATTTTGGACTTTTTGGGAGGAGGTATAGCCGCACTAGCCCCATTTGTATCCCAATTGTATGGTTTTGAACTGATCTGGGCTAAGTACACACCAGAAGACAGGTTGGGTTGGGCAATAGCATATATGAAATCTCCCTATATGTTAGGGGAACTAGCCCTTTTTATAATCTATTTAGGGGTAATCCTAAAAAATGAAGTAAATAAGGTTGCAAGAAGATTACCTCTAGCAGCTTTTGTTGTATCTGTAATAACACTGGTTATATTATCGTTTATCTAAGTTAGACTTGCTGTTGTTTCTACTGGTGTGCTAGAACCTGCTACCTTGTTATATACATAAGCAAGAGATAGTGATCCTACGATTCCAACAACAATCACTCCAACTCCAAGGGCTAACAGACCTACAAGAGCTAAACCAAGAAAACTCATTCCCAAACCAAATAGTTCCAGTTTAATACCCTTTGTTAATTCACCACTTATTTTAAGGGCTTCTCTAGGACTTGTGTCCTGATCAACAATTACAAATGGTACAAAGATATATTTTAGTGCAAAGTATATTCCAGGGATAAGGAAGAACAAGAAACCAAGAAACACAATAAGTCCTGAAAGGAAACTTGCTATCAGAAATCTATATGCTTTCTTAAGGCTTACTTGATTTAGAAGGGTTTTGTAGTAAAGTTCCTTACCACGAGCCGCATCTATTACTAGGTTTAGATGTCCCATTGTAAATATGGTTTTAACAAGTATGGATAATAGTGCAAATGCCAAGCCAATTATGGCTAGTACACCTGCTCCTGCAATTATTCCTGGTAGAAAGGTACGTGATTCCTCAGGTACTGTTGAATCACCTAAAACACCAGAGTCTAAGAACTTCTTGTTTTCAAGATCTCCTAATTCTTCCAAACTTTCCAATATCCCCATGTCTTCCATAGGCATAGTAGAATCGGTTAGTTCTATTGCTGATTCATCATTACCTCCAAACATATCAAAGTCATCACTGCTACCACTGAAGTTACTGGAACTGAAACTTCCTAAACTAACAAGTAACCAAACCATAACCCAAAATTTCCAATTAGACTTAAATGTATTCCAGCCATACGAGATGGCTTCTAAGATTGTAAATGTTTTATTCATATATTAATGATACATATTTAAGAAGAGGTAAACAAATATATGCACACAAAAGCCAAAAGGAGAGATACACGGTGCGTTGTGTCTCTCTCCTCGAGGGTTTAATAAGGGTTGTTCTGGATTCCGATGAAAACTGAGGCACCGTCAAATGCAATCGCCGCATATGGAATGGGCACATTCGAGGTGACGGTCTCCAAGGTTCCAGAATTCCAACGGATAGTGCCTAAATCAATATCGGCACCTTCGCTGAAGAAGGGTATAAAACCCGCTTCCTCAGTCCATTGGATACGCAAATAGGTATGGTCCCCAAGTTTGATGGGACTACCTAAAGGAATAACAAAAACGTTATTCTTCCAGATCACGGTATGCGCGCGGGTACTGCCCACTAAGGCCTCTATGCAAAGCTTGTCCTCGGGATTTTCCCAAGTAGCAATGCAGAAAGAATAGAAGGGGACCAAAACCCCGTCAGCATTAGTGGTTGTCCAACCCAAACTTTGAGTGAAGTATTCCCCCTGAATGTTCAAAACCCATGTTTCAGTCTTTGGGTAATCAACAATTCGGCGGCTCGGTAGCGTTGTGCGTTTTCCTGCAACTAGCGCTTTACCATCTTCAAACTCAAACGTTTCCCCGCTGGAGGTAATAAATTCACTCCAGGCGGCATCAGCCTCGGTATATTCCACCTCAGCCGCTGTGCTTTGAGAATCGCCATTAGGCTGATACTCCTCAAAGCGTACTGTCGTTGTTTCTGCTTTCTCGATTGAATTAGTCTCGGCTTTCACCTGCTTCGGCAAGAAAAACATGCCAATAAGCGCACAGATAAAGACCAGCAAAATCAAAAGGGATAGAAACAAATTTTTCTTCAACATAAGAGCCTCCGTATTCAGTTGTAAGAGAGTAGACAGTAGTTAGAAGGGATCTAACTAAGCATATTATACTATAGGTCCCAGGTTGAGTCAAGAAGACCCGTGGTTATAGGGTTTACAGGGTTCTCTTCAGCTTATTTAAGAAGAAAGAATACACTACCAACCAATACAAGTATTCCCAATCCTAGAACTATCATCAGACCTTTTCTCTTAGCTTCTTCACTCATTTTGTTTTTTCTTTGAGAAATAATGATAGGTAAGAAGATAGCAACCCATATAGCAATAGGAAACCCGCCACTATCCCCCGAAGATGAACCTGAGGGGCTCTTATTCAAGTAAAAAGCAGTGAGTGCTACAAATAGAACCTGAAGTCCAACAACAAAACCAATTATTATCTTCAATTTCTTTGTACTAATGTTCTTCATGTGTTAAGTATACATATCACAAGGTGTTAATGAATAACTAACGGGTGGCATGAGAAACTTTATCTATGATGTCTGTTGTTGATGTAATTGAGTGAAGTTCAGGGGTTTTAACCAGTTTCTTAAGTCTTCTTATTTTGATATCTCCCATAGTTACCTTTTCTCTATTCCTTGCAAAAAAATTCTTTCCAATGGTTACAAAATCAGGTGATAGTATTTTATATAAATCCAAGTAATAATTGTCCTTTATCACATCAAGTTTATCTATTAACAATACAAAATCAGTTGCCATATGTTTTGATACAATAAGAGCCCTGTTGTATTCATCAATTATAGGACGGGTATCATTTTTATATTTTTTAATGTTGCTATCGGGCTCCACACCTACAATTAGAACATCACCTAACCTTTTGGATTCTTCTAAAACATATGAATGTCCTGTATGAAATAAGTCAAAGGCACCATGAGTAAAAACTATACGCCTACCCTGAGTCTTAAGTTGTCTGGCAGCGTCTACTATAGTAGGTGTTCTTAATATATAGGACATGCCCCTGGATTATAGCAAAATTAGTACTCAACACAGGCCAATGTTCAAAGTTGTTTCCCACTATTTAAGTGAAAATGAAGTTGATTAACTTCTTGTCTATCACCTCCGTTAGTCAACACTGTATACTCTGTTTTGTCCCAACCCAGCTCTTTGACAATTTCCTTGGTCAACTTATATATTTCTTCAATATAGGTATAATCCTCATCTTTAAGTGTCGTTATACTACTAATAGCTTTCTTTGGGACTAGGAGAATGTGTTTTTCCCAAAATGGTTTTGGATGCCAAAAGGCTAATACCATATCTGTTTCCTTAATTCTTTTTACAGGAAGTAGTTTATTTAATGGAGTACCGAATGCTATACCTACTATTAGATCCCCTAAGGGAGTCTTAGCTAGTTTGAAAAGTGTTTTACTCATTAATAAAGGCCAAACTACTTATAATATGCAACTTCCAACTTAATTCTATCGGGATCTTCAAAAAATACGGCATAGTAATCTTCACCATAGTCTGGAAAGGCTTTAGGAGTTTCGTACAGTGTGGCAATCTTGTTTACCTTAATAAAATCCTCATTAAATACATCCACATCAGTCTTAGATTCTAATTTGAAGGCAAGATGGTTAAGTCCAATTCTTTTTCGATGATAGCCTTCCTTATTGTGATCTTTTGGGGATTGTTCAAACCAAATGCTTGTATCCCCCCGCATAAACTCAAATCCCCAATCCGCTTTATGTCCTTGCTCATACCCTAGAAGTTCTAGAAGATCTTTGTAAAAACTATAGGATTTGTCTAAGTCTGATACATATAGATAAATATGACCGAGTTTTGATTTCATATTCATATTATACATAGTAGTTAGCTAGTAAAGATAAAAAAATAGTTAAAAGTGTTGGTTTTATGGGATAAAATGTTTGGGCAGGTATTCAGTATCCATAGCACCCTACCTTGTGCTAAGTTCAGTGTCTATCCACAATTCCATATCTTGGGAGGGTGAATACTGCAAAATGTTTTCATTTTCTCTAGGTGGTTCAAAAGTTTCTAATGCATTGTCGAAATTCTCGTCACTCACCTGTGCTCTTTGTTTTAATTCTAGGTTTGCTTCTCGTCTTCTAATTACTTCTTCCTTCTCCACATCTAAATATACAACTTGAGATTTAGCTCCTTCTTTTTCAGCTAATCTTCTAATTTTATCTCTCTGTTCAAGATTGGAACCAAGATTGTCGTAAACCACAGAGGATCCTTTGGATAAAAACTTACCTGCCTCAATTTCACACTCGTTATTTATATACTTCCATTTTTCTACTTCTGTAGTTCCGGGAACTCTTCCTTGTTCCTTCTCTACCTTTGTCCATGCCTCATCAAAACTGATTCTTGGAATATTCAATCTTTCAGAGATTTTTCTTGATAAAGTACTTTTTCCTGAAAAAGGTAAACCTGACATTATGTATATATTTGGTGTAGTTTCAATCATTTAAGTGCTTCTAAACTCACCTCAATGCGCGCGTCCACATCTGCATTTGGATCAGGAACCCATATCTTGGTAGGTACTGCCTTATAGAAGTAATAAATCTTACCCTTCAGTAAAGATCTCAACCCATCACCGTATGCGGAAACTACATTTTTTTTGCCATATGGATAATCCCTAGTAAAAAAGGTTGTCTGCGCATGCACTATCTCGCTCAAAGCCACTTTTTCTACAGTTGCATTACCCTGAATCCCATCACCTTCCCCCCAATCTTGATGAGAATCAAAAATTGCAAATGAAACCTCAGAATTATTGCTAATATTACTCTGGTGTTTGGAACTTGGTAATGAAACCCAGTAGAAATTATAGTTACTATCGTAGGCATAACAAAGAGCAGATGCCCAAGGAACACCTTTTGAATCAACACTAGCTATGGTCATATATTGATTGGTACTAATTATGTCTTTTGCCAGTTGCGCTAAATCTTGATTTTCACTCATGTTTTATCTTTTAAGCTGATCATTAATAGATTAGTTTTTCTAATTTGATAACGTCAATTGCAGTTGTTTCATTGGGATGTACCCTTTTAATCGCTTTAACAACATCCTCAAGTTTATCTTCCGGACACACCATTTCAATTTTATTTTCTGGTTCCCTGCTCATTTTACCTACCTCTCCGAGGGTAGGGTTAGAACCTTCCTCACTTAACCAATTTCCAAAACCAGGAGTTATATATGCACAATGAGAATAATTGCCAATAATACCAGCTCCAGTGTCTGCCATAGCATTGATTAATTCATCTGTGTTTTCCTTTGGACACATTACAAATATTTTAAGCATTTATCTTTTCCTCCCATATTCTATAGATTTCCAAAGCCTCTTTGGAATAAGTTTTATTTTGAACAAGTTCTATATCATTATTTAATCTACTCTGCATTTCATCTGATGAGTGACTGGTTTCATAAGCTAAGGTATGATCTACATCTTGTCTGGATAGAATATAAGTGATTTTCTTTATTCCTGACCAATAAGCTTTCCCTAGACACATCATGCAAGGCTCTAGTGACGTATATAACTCAAAGTCCTCTAGTTGTGTGTTTTGCTTTTCCATTGCTTCATCAATTAACCTGGTTTCAGCATGAATGTGTATCTTAGGATATAAACCACTTATACCTGTTCCAACAATGTTTCCATCTTTTACTAGAACAGCTCCTGCAGGAAATCTACCCTTTTCAAAGGATTCTTTTGATAATTCAACTGCTCTTTTTAGAAAATCCACTAGTTAAGGCTTTCCAATAACTTAAGAATTGTCTGGTATTGAGGTTCTAATTCCTTTTTACACTCATCAAGAGATACTAACGCCCATTTTTCATGGACTTTCTTTGTTAGAAGAGTCACTAAATCCTCAAAAGGCATATCTGGTAAAAACCTAACAGCACACATAAACCCTGGAACAGATATGAATCTATAGCAATCAACATTACAACAGATCTCAGATTCGAGGGAATGAAACTCAGAAACACCATGATGTTCTGATATGCAATGACGTATGTTCTCTTTGTCTTCATCTGAGATATCTGCTTCATTAATTAGTTCATCACCTTTGTCTAAACACATTTGGACATGCTCTGATAACTTACCTTCGTTGATAGCTTGCCCAATAACACAATCCATAAGAAAGGCGCCTACCTCAACAACAGCTTTATTAGCACCTAACTGTTCTGCAAGCTCTATAGATTTGTTTCGGGCTAAGTCTATATGTTGCTTAAGAGGCATGCCTGTAGCTTTCATTTCTGCATAGGCCAGTTCTTCAGCTTTCCTGATCAGACTCTTCATAACTTAACACCAAGTTCTTTTAACTTGTTCATGAAATGGTCAAAACCTTCATAGAAAAATGCTTGTATGCCTACTTCTTTTGCACCTGCTAAATTTGCGTCATTATCGTCTGCAAACACTATTTCTTCTGCATTTACCCCTGATCTATCAACAAGTGTTTGAAATATCTTTGTAGAAGGCTTAGTTGCACCAATCTCATATGAGAATACCGAGGCATCAAAGTCAGCTAATAAATCAAATCTTTTATCTAATCCCTTTATTCTTGCTGGGAAATTGTTTGTACAAATTAAAGTTTTATATCCCTTGTCTCTTACCTCTCTAACTATCTTAACGACATCGTTATTTACCTCATAACCTTCTATTAAGAGGTCGATTACTTCTTGAACAGTTAGATCTATTCCCCATTCCTTTATTGCCCAAGACCAGTACTCATCATCAGTCATTTTCCCCTCTTTGTACATCTTGTTCATTTGATCACTTTTTAGAAATACCTTTTTAGCTTCTTCCTCTGAAATACCATATTTACCAAGATTATTTATGAAATTAGATTTACCATTAACAAAGTAGACTCCGTCTAAATCAAAACATATTGCCTTAATCATAAGTTAGCTCCTTTTATATAACTTAATAGTTTTTCAAACTTAGTATACCCTGCTGTGGAATTCAAATGACCCCCGTCTGGGATCACTTCATAGGTAGCATCCAACTTCTCTGCTAATTCATCTGAAATAGCCTTCTTTATATAAGGATCGTTATCACCATTAAGCATTACAACTTTTTCGTAATTGTTTTTTATCTTGGTCCAATCAAATCCATCTTCGACAAAGGTCTTGTTGATTTCATCTATCGGATGATCTAGCAAGGTATGAAAACCAGCAACTAAATAGATAGAATTTATTTTGATGTCGATTGATTGCAAGATGTTTAATATAAAGGGACAACCAAGACTGTGTCCTACAAGGATAGTGTCTTTATCTAGGGTATCTATATGTTTATTAAAGATGTTATTCCAGTTTTCTAGTGATTGTTCTTCTGGTGTTGGAAATGTGGGTACAATTACTTCGTAATCTAATTGTTCTAATTCATTTTTGAGCCAAGGAGACCAGTTTTCTGTAGAATTCCCGTATGCACCATGTATGATAAATGCTTTTCGCATGCATACAGTATAGCAAGGCTATAATGATTCTAAATAGAAATGCCACTCCCTAAAAAGTAATGTTATTAAAGGAATAAACACTTGGATGAAAAGAAAGTAAATACGAAAAAGCCCCACGTTAAGTAAGGCCCTTTCATTATTCTGACTGAAATTATTGAGCGAGTTTTACGTTTTCTGCTGCAGGACCTTTTGCTCCTTCTACAACATCAAAAGAAACCTCTGTTCCAACTTCTAGTTCCTCAAAAGAAACACCTTCCAAGCTATTAGAATGGAAGAAAAGATCTTTATCCTCCCCTTCACGGGAAATGAATCCGAATCCTTTATCAGTTTTTGTTTTTATTTTTCCGTTCATATTTGATATGGGTTTTTAACTTAAACCCAACTACACCCCCTTTATGACTGCATTATACTATTAGGAGGCGGAAGTACCTATCGGTAAATACCCATCAAAATGAATATACCAAAGTACTGGTGAAAACATCGGATGAAGTAGAAACCCTAAGTTTATCCTGGAATATTGGTGAAGGAAGTTAGAACTGAATTGATTAGTGAGACGGCTTCAATATGAGTACAATGATTGGATTTAGAAATTTACTTAAAATAATCTAATAGTTCACTCACAGTTGCGTTAGTAATATCAATATCTTCAAAATTCTCCTTGATGAACCTCTCTACTTCAGGTAGTTTCTCAGGAGATATGTCTTCAACTAAACTATCTATATTGGAATCACTGGAATGCAATACTCCTCTAACTGTATCTTTTGCTGGATCAATTTCGATCAGTGAAATATCATATTCAGCCGAACCAATTTTCTTTTCTGCTCTTGTTACTTTTTCTATCTCTAGTTGCAACACACCATTCGTCTTTGTGATTTTACGATCCAATCTAACAGGGGGTTCACTTGTTCTTAATAAGAGGGTATAGTCGCCATTTGTCTCAAAAGTGCCATCCTTCTCTGTGGAAGCCCATAAAACAATTGTATTAAAGTCAGTCTTCTTTTGTAATCTAATTCTATTTTCATCCACATTTAGTGACATGTTTTCGTCGTCTGTTGGAATTCCTAGCTTAGCAATCTCTGCCACTACTTTTCTATAATTTGAAAAAGTTTCATTAGCTTCCCTTACGGCTTCCTCAGTTAGAATTATGGCATCGCCAGAATATACATCTGCATAGGTATAGTTGATGTCGCCTAAATCCGGATTAGAGGCGTGCGCAGCGTTAGCCTCGAGAATACTGTAAAGCTCAGATACACTCATTACGACACCAGAACTGTCCATAAATGTAGCAACAGGGCCTCGCTCATTTTCCCTTCTTTTAATGTATTTAGCTCCTTTTGGCAAATCTATTGGATTTAATCCAAAAACTTGTTGATCAGCACTTACATCAAAAATGTGAGCACGCCTTAGAGAACCATCTTCCTCCAGTTCCACTGCAAAGTTTTCTCTATCTATCATATTATCTACGTGAACTCCACCATTGTATAAACGCTCTTTAACTTTGTTGTATTCTTGTTCATCCACATGATCATAAAGAGCAGCTTCCGTTAAAAAGGTACCCTTAATTCTCTCTGAAATGAAACCAACAATATGGCCATTATGCTCGAGGATTCCATATGGAGGTGAGACATAATCAGGCTCAATAATACTCCCTAGATAGGAACCCACAACCTCGGAAGTAAGCATTTTCTCTCTATACTTTGGAGGATTCTCATCAGAACCAACAAAAGAACGCCTCATATAGGGACTAACCTCACCACCTAGCAAGGTTAAAAAATTATCTGTGAGCTCCTCCGGAAGCCCAACACCATGTATTGTTTTGAGTGCTAGAGCTTTATCACCCATTTCTAATGTGACAACAGAACCATCCTGGCCAGCTCCTGCATACTCTAAAGGTTGTGCTGACAAGGAACAATACTTATCAAGCAACTCGCCATTATCTACACACCTCTGAACAAACTCTTTAAAATTGTATACGGGTAGATCACTTATTAATTCAGGGCGCTCAATTGAGGTAATTTCGCCCTCCTCAAATAAGACATCTGGAAAAAACGACATGTTTGCTTCTGGTGAAGAATGTGTCTCCATATTATGCATATATCCCTAACATTGGGCAAAACGTTTTTTTAGAAAACAGGAGCATAATTGAATTATACATAATAAGCTAACTGGTTCGAACTGAAATAATTGCTACTGTATAATTTCTATTATTAAAGTTAAAAATGATAAAAAAACAACTAGTTTTAAAAGACTATTTGTAATGAAATCTTCACTAAAGGAGGAAATTGAACGAGCAATTTACTATTATGATCATTTTGACAGATATTCTAATATTTCATTTTTCATACCAATAAAATACCCATCTTTTAATGCCATAAAACAAAAGTTTATTGTGGAAAATTGGCGAGATGCACGAAACGAGCAAATGGCTGTAGTAAGGAGTAAGGTTATGGCAGAGTACGATGCGAATCAAGATAGTTATGATAATCACCTGAATATAATTGGTAAAAGACTATCAAAATTGGGTAATGTAGATCTGCTAATAGAGCGTATTCACTCCAGCTTTAATCTCATAGACTCTGGAAGATTTTTTAAATTACTAATTACTAACTATGGAGTTGCAGGTTCATATTACCCTAAAGACGGGATAATTAAAGTTAGAATAAGAGAAAATTATGATAGGCCGAAGAAAATTGAGTTTACCATTGCTCATGAGCTAGTACATATAATCATTGAAAATGAGATTAATGTGAGTCCACTTACACATAATGAAAAGGAATGTTTGATGGAGGTTGCAACAATGAAAATCTTAGATTTATCTCAAAATGAATATCCAATAAATGCTGCTGCAAGTAAAGTCTTTGCAGTAATAGGGCCAACAATTATTGCAGATCTTTTTGAGGAATCTGTCATTAGCATAGAAAAAGTTGTGCATAAAATAGTATCTATAAGGTGAGAAATTATTGCAGGTCAAACCATCAAAACAAGGGTAGCTGGAAACACTGTTATTAAAGGGGGAAATGTTTGGGGTGACTGATGGGATTCGAACCCACGACATCCGCCTCCACAGAGCGGCGTTCTACCACTGAACTACAGCCACCACGATAACAAGCGTTATTATATCATTAGGTTTTCTAGTTTGTTTGAATTATTTTCCAGTTACTAAAATCTAAGAATCTATCAGCTAGTGTATAGGTGTACTTCTCACCAATACCTTCAATATAGGAAGAAACATAATAGTTAGCATAAGGGTGGTACATAAATACTGCTGGTACTTGTTCCTCAATCACATCTTGTAATTCATGATAGTGAATCTGTCTTTCTGCAAAATCAACATTGTTTCTTCCCTCCTCTAGTGCTCTATCTGCTCTAACGTGCTCAAAACCTGTAATGTTTAGATTTGGAGAATCTATCTTTGTTGAATGCCAATATACATATCTGTCTGGATCTCTCCCTACTTCTTGACCATAAAGTAATACTTCAAATTCTCTTGGTTCTATTACCTTAGTAAGAAAATCTTCAGGAGATATCCTTCTAAGATCTACAGGGATGTTAAATTTATCTTCCCACACAGTTGTTATTCTTTTAGCAAGTTCTACGTGAGTAGTTATATCAGGTACTGTAATAACTATTTCTTGATTTATCACTTCTTCACTTAATTCCAAATTAAAGTGATCTGTATTAATAGAATCCTTTGTGTAGATACTCTTACTAACAACACCTTGTACTGGAATTCCTAAAGGATTGGTCATTTCTTCAACAGGAAGTGCTGATCTTAATTTCTTTCTAAATTCCAAATCACTAAACTTTTCATCTCTCATGTTAAAGAACAGTCCGTAATAAACTCCTTGTATTGGAAACTTGTAGTTTTCAAAACCTTCTAAGACATGTTCACTTTGAGATACAAAGGAATCAAACTCTCCAAGCTTTGCTCCTATTACTAGTTCCTCATCATTTGCATAGTATCTGAAACTAAGCTTTCTAATGTCTTGCGTTGAATCCTTGTTGTATAAAACAATTTCTTTTACAAGGGGTCCACTTCTTTTAATATCAATTACTCTAAATTGACCACTGGTAGTAGGCATCAAACCATTTTGTTCTTCTTCAGCATTACTCTTCATCAAACCCGTTGTAAGTAAACTCAAAAATGGTGAGAATTTGTTAGGAAGAGTAAAACGAACAGTATGAGCATCTACCTTATCTGTAGCAACATCACTTAGAACCCCTACCTTAAATGAAGTGTAAATAAGATCATCTGATGTTATTTCACTGCCATCAGTCCATTTCTGACCTTCCTTCATCTTTATTGTGTATACAAGACCATCCTCTGATACCTCCCAGGTATCTGCTAAATCCGGTACTAGTCCTCCATAGATATCATATTTGAACAAACCTCTAAAGATTAGTGAAGATATTGTCTTGTCAGTTTGAGTTTCTACCTTGCTTGGTAAGAAGGATCTAGGTTGACCAACAACACCTTCAGTTAGCTTACTGGAAGGAATGATTGTTAATAGAGCAGAGAATATTATTGTTACAAGTTTAGTGATTAAATTCATGAACAGTAGGATTTTAACAAATATTTGCGCTTATTGCCTATATATAGGGTTTGTTGGTAGAATAACGCAGTGTTCAAGGCCCCATCGTCTAGTGGTTAGGACACCAGGTTTTCATCCTGGAAACCGGGGTTCGATTCCCCGTGGGGTCACCATTTACGTTTTTGTTATAATCACAACATGAATTATAAGTATTTATTGTTAGACTGGGATGGGTGTGTTGCAGACACATTAAGTATATGGGTAGATGCCTATGCTAAAACGTTTAACGAGTATAATCTCAATCCCACAGAAAAAGAAATTATTAAGGATACCTTTGGAAAACACCATGGGCCAATAACTCTAGGTATATTAAAAGAACAAATAGATGAATTTATGAAAAAGGTCTATTTGAGAATGCAAGAGAATATTATTAAGGTCACCTTGCACAAAGATGTTTCCGAAACTTTAGAGTCGCTGAAAAACCATGTTGAAATGTGTGTAGTTACTTCCTCAAGAAGAGAATTATTTGAAAAGGCCTTGGAAGCACATAACATGACTCACCTGTTTGAATTTTCAATCACTGGCGAAGACGTAGTGAAACATAAGCCAGATCCAGAAGCCATCCAATTGGCTCTAAAAAGATTTAGTGGGGCCACTATAGAAAATACGCTAATAGTGGGAGACTCAGATAAAGATGTGGTGGCAGGTCAAAACGCTGGTATGGATACTGCTATATTTTATCCCGAAATAAATAAAAGATTTTATAGGCAAGAGGATTTAGAAAACCTTAATCCTACGCACTTTATCCAAAGTTTTGATGATTTAAAAAGCATAGTGCTGGAATAATTCTAGTAACATAGGTACTATTCAGCTTGTTGAGATTCCCCGTGGGTGCCCAAGAAGTGTTAGTTAAAATCAAACTCCTCAGCATCACTCCCAACCTTATCATAAAAATACTCTACCGCTGCTAGATTTTCACACAATACCCCAAGAGATTGAAAGAATATAATATCATCTTCTGATTTTCGAGCCACAACATCCTCAGTTGATAACTGAAGCAAATCGCCATCTACTAAATCATCGTACTTGTGTCCCTCATCCAAAAGAATCTTTATAGTTGCAGGCTCACCCTTTGCTGTTGGTGCATAGTCTACAAAAACAGCATCTGCATTTAAAACAACATCCTTTGCAACTGTTTCAGCGTGATCAGTACCAATTACTAGTTGTCCTTTATGTAAATCTTTATAATGGACCAATGGTTCTTCCGCGGATGTTATCACAACAAGAATATCAGCTTGTTTGATAACTTCTTCTCGTGAAAGTAATTCAAGTTTTTTACCAGTCTTTTCTTCTATTGAATCAATATTATGTTTCCACTTATTAGGTGTTCTGGACATACCCACAATCTTTTTGATGTTAAATGTTTCACAAAATGCTTCTGCATGAGTTGTTGCCTGAACACCAAGTCCTAATAACCCCAAAGTGTAGGAATCCCTTTTTGGAGCCAAATATTTTGCCGCAAGAGCTGATTTTGCAGGGGTTCTATACAAAACAGTATCAGCACCCCCAACGATAGCTTTCAATTCACCTGTCATATAGTCTGAATAAATATAAGAAGTTGTAGCTACAGGTAAAGCTTTTTCCCGCATCCAAGGAAAAACTGGTTGTGCCATAGCAATGAAACTTTTCGTTTTATAATTTGTTGCACCCCCAATGATATGCATGCCATCACTTTCCGTAGTTGAGAATAGCCTAGCCGTTAAACTAAGTTGTCCCTCATTGAGCAATACATAGTATTTGCGAATTTGTTCGATAAGCTCTGTAAAATTGTAATTACTCTCAATTAAAGTTTTATTTATTAGTTTAGTCATATTTTCAGTATATACTAATTCTTTTAGGCCGAGACCCAGAGCAATTCTGCTATAATTTACCAATGACTATTGGTGTTGATATTGACTCTGTAATAGCATATTTGGAAGGCCCCTTGATGAAATTCCATAATGATAACTACGGTACTAACCTTAGGGTAGACGATATAACTAATTATGATCTCACCCATTGGTGGAAATGTACCCCTAATGAGCTTACTGAACGTCTTTTTGAATTTTATAGATCGCCTCAAATGTCTAAGCTTCCCCCTGTTGAAGGTTCTCAGAAGGGAATTTCACAGTTAAAGAAAAATCATGATCTTGTCGCTATAACGGCAAGACCACTCTGGTTGGATGAGGAAACAAATAGGTGGCTTGATACAAACTTTCCTGATTCATTTACCAAAGTAATACACACTAACCAGGTTTCAAAGAGTGGTGAGAGCAAGAAAAAATCTGAGGTATGTAAAGAGGTTGGAGCAACATATATTCTTGAAGATCACATACTCTATGCAAATGACTGTGCTGAAAATGGTATTAACGTATGTCTACTAGAAAGACCATGGAATGCAAAGGAAAAGCTACACGAAAACATAACTAGGGTAAGCTCTTGGGATGAGATAGTTAATTTATTCTAACTATTGACTTGTCCCCACAGTTGCTATAATGCGGCCATGAACAACCTACTAAAATATTCAGATAAAAACAAAGATATTTTTCTTGAAGAATTGTTTGAACTTCTTCGAATTCCTTCTATCTCCGCGCAATCAGAACATGATGAAGATACAAAGGATGCTGCTTTGTGGTTAAAGAAGAATTTAGAAAAGGTAGGTCTTGAGAATGTAGCTGTTATGGAAACAGAAGGACACCCTGTTGTATATGCGGACTATCTAAAACACAAAGATAGACCTACAGTACTAATCTATGGTCACTATGATGTTCAATCTCCTGATCCTCTAGATGAGTGGAAGTCTGAACCATTTGAACCAGAAATTAGAGAGGGAAACATCTATGGTAGAGGTACTGCAGATAATAAAGGTCAATTGTTCACACACGTAAAAGCTATAGAAACGCTTCTTAACGTAGAAGGGGAGTTACCTGTGAATGTTAAGTTTCTCCTAGAAGGTGAAGAAGAAGTAGGAGGACCTAGCTTAGATAAATTCATAGAAGATAACAAGAAACTACTGAAATCAGATATATGTGTTATTTCAGACTCACACGCACTATCTGAAACACAACCACTTATTGACTACGGTCTCCGCGGAATAGTATATATGCAGATTGATCTATCTATCATGCCTCAAGATGCACACTCAGGTTCATATGGAGGAAATATTCCAAATGCATCAATGGAACTTGTAAATATCTTAAATAAATTAAAGGATGAAGAAACAAATAAGATATTAATTCCTGATTTTTATGAAAATTGTAGAGTTTTAGATAACAAAGAACTAGAAGAACTAGCTAGCTCTCCCCTATCGGAAAAATCTATAAAGAATGAAACTGGTGTAAAGGCAGTATTTGGTGAAGAAGGTTTTGATATAGGTGTAAGAGCAGGAGGTAGACCATCTCTTGATATTAATGGTATGCACAGTGGTTACACAATGGAAGGTGCAAAAACAATAATTCCTGCAAAGGCATCTGCAAAGGTAAGCATGAGAATAGTACCTAATCAGACGGCAGATGAGATAAAGGATAAGTTTATTAAATACATTAAAGAAATTGCCCCAGATTATGTGGATATATCAATGGAATACATATCAGGTGGAGAACCAATCATAATGGATAAGGATAATAAATACTTCAAATTTGCAGAAATTGCTATGGAAGAAGCATTTGGTAACAAACCAATATATGAACTCCAACCAGCAAGTATTCCCGTAACAGCAACCGTAAAACACATTTTAGATATTGATTCTATCCTTATGGGATTTGGTCTTCCTGACGATGGCCTACACGCACCAAATGAGAAAATGAAGCTAGATATGTTTTACAAGGGTATAGAGACATCATTAAGATTCTTTAAAGCTTTCAAATAAAACAAGGAGAAAGTAGTTACCTTCCCCTTGAGTTGAAATATGATGTTGTTTTACCATCCAGGACCCGGCATTGGAATTGATTCCAGAATATGCTTGGCACAAAGGAGTCGCTCTGTTTTCATACCAAAACCCTTGTAACTTCGTACCTTTGCACCATAACCACTAAGAATCTTGTTCCAATGGCCATTAAACAAGTTGGTATTACATTGCTGGCACTGTGTGCTCTTACCTTTCTTATTCATAATCTTCTCCTTATAGCCGGCGCTATAGATTTGTATTATTTGCCGGTTGCTACTTACGTAATAAGCAGAAATCAATAAACAATAAAAAAACCTCCCGTTTTGGGAGGTTAGAAGTTGTTATTTAATAAGAAATTAATTCACAAAAATCCTCCCAGGATAATAAGTAAGGACATAAACAAACATGTCTTACCCACACACCTGTTATGCGGCCAGCAAGAAGATAATATGTAGTTTTTCATTATGATTAACTCAGTCACATTACCCTTTTAACAGATAGGGATTCTGTGGTCAATTCATGTATCAAATTGATATGTAGTCTTATAGCAATAAATGAGGAATCAATGTACAATACTATTTGAAACTTTTAGAAGGCAAGTAATCAGCTTAAAAGGAGTGATCATGTACAAGAAAAAACATGAGTGGAGTCCTGGAGCTTACGTCGTAATTGCCCTGGCGGCGCTCAGCCTTATCGCGGGCTTAATTGTAAAGGCACAGCCTGTCATTGGGTTTGCACTCGGATCCCTATGCCTTACCTGGCTGGCACATAATATCAAAATTCCGTATTCGGTTACAGAAGAACGGGATCCAGTCGCGGAGCGCCTGGGGGCTGGAGAGGCAATCAAGCCTGAGAAAGAGGCCATGGATCAATCCTCCAAGCAGTATTGGGCAGCGACAGTGTCAGCCTGGCTTGGTGTAATCAGTGCAGTTATTGCGGTTACTCTGATGCTTATTCACATTTCGTGATTCCAGAGTAAGCTGAAATCTAAAAAGCAGGAACTGACAACTTCTGCTTTTTTCCATAACAACATAAATAAGTGGGATATTTTAAAAAGATGAAATCTTAGGTATAATTCACCCTGTCCTGATAGCATTTATTACAAGGGGGTGTAGCTCAGTGGCAGAGCATCTGGCTTTTAACCAGAGTGTCGAAGGTTCGATTCCTTCCACCCTCACCATGTAGATGTTAAACTTTCAATATGTTAACACCTTCAGTAATGATACCTCTTGGAACAAAATCACCTGACTTTGATCTCCCATGTGTTGACGGTAATAACTACACATTAAACTCTTTTGATGATAAAAAAGTACTAGTTGTAATGTTTATTTGTAATCATTGTCCCTATGTTGTTCATATAAAGGACGAACTTATTAAACTATTTGAAGATTATAAAGACTCTGATGTGGCTTTTGTTGGTATAAGTTCAAATGATGCAGAATATGAACCAACAGATGGTTTTGAATATATGAAAGAAGAAGGATATCCATTCCCCTATCTATATGATGAAACACAAGAAATAGCAAAAGCTTACAAAGCTGCCTGTACTCCAGACATTTACTTGTTTAACAAAGACAAAGAACTTGTATACAGAGGACAATTAGATGATAGTAGACCTGGAAACAACAAACCTGTAACAGGAATTGATCTTAGAAATGCAATTGATGCAGTACTTGCAGGTACTCCTGTAGATGATAATCAAAAGCCAAGTAGTGGATGCAATATAAAATGGAAACCTGGTAATCAGCCTTAAATCTTTTATAATTTAGTTACTGCCTATGTTAAATACATCTGATATTGAAGTTGAAAAGTTAAAATTAAGAAGTGTAATCTCTGATGTAGATGAAGCAATTATTATTGCAGACCCCAATCAAAACATAACAATTATGAACAAGGCTGCTGAAGGTATTACTAACTTTGGTAGTACAGAAGCTATAGGAAAACCAATTGGTGAGATAATTAAACTTAGAGAAAATGAAGAGAATGTATCTGTAGATACATTCTGCCCAATTAGTGGTATAGATGTTGATAATGTTGTATTTCAAAAGAAAGGAATACAACTTGCCACAAAGGAAGACAAAATCAAAGCAGTTGATGTTACCTCTCGTAGAATAAAGGGAGGTACAAAGATAGGTGTTGGTTGTATTGTTGTTATTGATGATAAATCCCCCATTGCTGAACTAGAAAGAATGAAACTAGACTTTGTATCCATGTCTGTTCATGTTCTAAGAACACCTTTATCTGTTCTTAAAGGTTACCTATCATTTTTAGGTAAGGAAGAAACAATTAAGAAATTAGACACAAATGAAGTAGATTACCTTAATAACTCTGTAACAAGTGTTAATGACCTTATAAACTTAGTTGAAAACCTACTTGATTTAGTTGAAATTCAAAAGGGATCATTTAATGTAGAAACAAAGCCTCTTGATTTAGATGAAGCTGTGAATAAGGTAGTAACTGAACTTAAAAAGGAAGCTGAAGATAAGAGACTAAAGATTGTATATGCTAAGACACCTACAAACTATCCACTAGTAAAAGCTGATGCAACAAGGATTCTAATGGTTTTAAGAAATCTAATTGGAAATGCAGTCAAATTCACAGAAAAAGGACAAGTGAAGGTTACTGTTACAGATAATAAAGATGGTTATATGCAGGTAGGTATAGAAGATACAGGTAAGGGTATACCTAAGGAAAATATCCCTCAACTATTTGAAAGATTCTATAGAGTAAAGGAAGCACTTGAAATGTCTATGGGAAGTGGATTAGGTCTTTATGTGAGCAAAAAGATTATTGATGAACACAACGGAGAAATCTGGGTTGAAAGTGCAGTAGGAAAGGGTTCGACATTCTTTTTTAAACTTCCAGTCATAGCCTAAACACTAGGTAAATACTTATTGATCTTTTCTTACTTTGATGTTTGTTGCTGACTTACCTTTTCTATCTCTAAGGTAGAAGAGTTTAGAACGTCTAACTCTACCTTTTTTAAGGACTTTTATATCTTCTATGTTTGGGGAATAAAGTGGGAATATTCTTTCAACACCTACACTAGCGGCACCTATCCTTCTTACCATGAAGGTCTTTGATACTCCTGATCCCTTCTTTGCTATAACAATACCTTCAAAAGGTTGTGTTCTTCTGTACTCCTTACCTTCATAGATCTTGTATAGGACTCTAACAGTATCACCTACTCTAAACTCAGGTACCTCTGGTAAGGCATCTTGAGTTACATTTAAATCTTTATTTTCAGTTGTTTCTTGTTTGTTGTCTGCTTCAGCCATGTTTGGTTCCTTTAACCCTGTGAGATTAACAAATTTATGAGGTCTTTTCAAGCAATAAAGGGAAGTTCTATGCTTTTACTGCAACCTTGGATTTAACAGCAATTTTTAACTTTGATGTGGTTGCTGATATTTCAACAACATCGTCTGCTACTAGTTCATTTTTAATAAGCATTGAAGACAGTGCATTTTCAATCTCCCTTTGTATAAGTCGTCTTAACGGTCTAGCACCATATTCTGCGTTGTATCCCTTTTTAACAAGATACTTTGTTGCTTTCTTATTAACACTTAGAGTTATCTTATGTTCATCTAGTAGTTTTTGTGTCTTCTGAAGCTCTAGTTCAGCAATTTCCTCTATTTCATCCATTGTAAGGCTCTTAAATACAACTGTTTCATCAAGTCTGTTTAGAAATTCCGGTTTGAACTTGTTCTTTAGTGCCTTCTGAATCTTTCTTTCAATTTCTGAATCAGAAATAGATCTCTTACCTTCACTACCAAAACCTATTTCAGCCTTACGCAGAAGATCTGATCCAATATTTGAGGTGAGAATGATAATTGTGTTTTTAAAGTTTACTGCTCTACCCTTACTATCTGTTAATCTACCGTCTTCCATTATTTGTAGTAGCGAGTTGAATACATCAGGGTGTGCCTTTTCCACCTCATCTAGTAGAACAATGGAAAATGGTTTTCTTCTAACAACCTCTGTTAATTGACCACCCTCATCAAATCCAACATATCCTGGAGGGGATCCTATCATCTTGCTTACAGAGTGTTTCTCCATGTATTCACTCATATCAAGACGTACTATCATATCGTCATTACCATATAGTACCTCTGCTAATGCTTTGGAAAGTTCTGTCTTACCTACACCTGTAGGACCTAAGAACAAAAATGTTCCAATTGGTCTCTTTGGATCCTTAAGCCCTGTTCTTGCACGTCTAATTGCCTCAGATACCTTTGTTACTGCTTCGTCTTGTCCTACGACACGTCCGTGTAGCAACTCTTCTAATTTAAGAAGTTTTTCCTTTTCTTCCATACTTAGATCTTCAACAGGAATTCCTGTCATTCGAGCAATAACAGAAGCAATGTCCATACGGGTTACATCAGGAATCTCTTCTAACTTTGTCTTTGTCCAGATTTCCATCAAATCTTCTTTGACTTTTTCAAGATCCTTAAGTTTGGCCTTCATACTAGCCTTGGCTGCATCTGTAACATCTTTTTCACGAAGACTGTCCTTTATAACCTTAATTTCATCCTCAACTTGCTTTAGATTCTCAGGCTCTTGAACCTGAGAAAGTCGTACCTGTGCACTTGCTTCATCAACAACATCTATTGCCTTATCAGGAAGAAACCTATCACTAATATATCTTTCAGATAGTTTCACAGCGTGTTCTATAGCTGCATTTGTAATCTTTACCTGATGATGATCCTCATATCGTTCACGAAGACCTTTTAATATGGCAACGGTATCTTCACTTGAAGGTTCTTTTACAAGAATTGGTTGGAAACGACGTTCTAAAGCTGCATCTTTTTCAATTCTCTTTCTATATTCATCAATTGTTGTAGCCCCTACCATTTGAAGCTCACCACGTGCTAAGGCTGGTTTTAACATGTTAGCAGCATCTATAGCCCCTTCTGCGGCTCCTGCACCAACAACTGTGTGAAGTTCATCTACAAATAGTATTATTTGTCCTTGAGCATCAACAACTTCTTTAATAATTTCCTTGAGTCTGTTTTCAAACATTCCTCTGTGTGAGGTTCCAGCTAGAACTGAAGCAAGATCTAATGCAAATACCCTCTTACCACGTAGTGGTTCAGGTACCTGACCTTCTACTATCCTTTGTGCAAGTCCTTCTGCAATAGCAGTCTTACCTACACCAGGATCTCCTATTAAAACAGGGTTATTCTTTGTTCTACGGGATAATATGTGTACTACACGTTCAATTTCTTCCTTCCTTCCAATCACAGGATCAAGCTTATCTTCACTAGCACAGTCTGTAAGATCTCTTCCAAACTTATCAAGGTTTGAAGATTTCTGACTTTGTTTTTGAATTTCGTTATAACAAACCTCACACAAAGCCATATAGACCTGACGACCATCTACTATTCTATTTGTGGATATTACCGCGGGTTTCTGACCGCACCTGTGACATACAACCATTAACTTATGTTAACCTCATTGGCAGTTTAAGTCAATGAGTGCTATGCGCTTAATGCTCCCAGACATCCCCTACATATGAATCTGAAAGAACAGGCATCTTTTTAATAAATAGTGCCCCAGCTCTTTCCATTTCCTCCACCTGCATTATCGACCATTTTTCTGCCTGATCGTTTCTTACCTCACACACAATTTCGTCATGTACTGTGTGCGTTACCTTGGCGTCTATTCCTTCTTTTTTAATTCTTTCGTCAATGTATACAAGGGCAAACTTGATCATATCAGCAGCCGTTCCTTGGATCGGGTGGTTTTTGGCTTGCCTTTGAATTGAACCATTCTTTCTTCTAAAGTCCGGGTCTGTCTTTTCAGGTTTCTTGTACCAACGCTTCCTACCCATTGCTGTGGTACTCCAACCCTTCTTTACAGCACTATCCGCCATTCCATCAAGAAACTTTCTAACATGAGGAAAGGCTGTGAAATATTTCTTCATGTAGTCTTCCCCTACCTCTGGGGTTACTTCTAACCTACGGGCAAGACCCATTGGACCCATGCCATACATCAGACCAAATCCAATTGCCTTTGCGGCTTGTCTAAGTTCTGGGAATTTCTTCTTAAAATCCGGGACATATTCCTTGTTAAACATCATTGAAGCTGTGAAAGAGTGCATATCAAGACCATCATTTAGACCCTTAAGCATTGTTTTGTCTCCAGAAAGCTCTGCTAAAATACGCATTTCTTGTGAGGAATAATCAGTTGTAACAAGCTTATATCCAGGAATTGGGTTAAAACAGCTTCTAAAAGGAGCATCCTTTGAACGAGCTGGTATTTGTTGTAAGTTGGGGTTGTTACAAGCAAATCTACCTGTTGCTGTCCGTAGTTGGGAGAAGTTCGGGTGAAGTCTCTTTGTTTTTGGATTTACCTTTTCAAGCAAGGTTTCACCAAAGGCTGAGAGAAGTTTTTCAAAACCACGATACTCCATGAGCTTTTTTGCAACGGGGTGATCACAGGATTGAAGTACAGCAACGCCAGTTGAGTCCAAACCTAAATGTAGCCTGTTATTAAAAAGATCCATTAATTGCATCTGACTATTTATATTAATTGCATCAGATAAACCATTTGAACTAAACATGTCTGTCTGACTTACTGAGTAATGAGGCCGTACCATTTCCTGAAACTCCTGCGCTAACTCATCTCTTTTCACTTGTAGGTTGGAAAGAATACCCCGCCATTTCTTTTTATCTAAATATATTCCATTTAATTCCATGTCCCCCACTACAGTTGTTACAGCAAACTCAAGCTTTGCTACCTTAATTAAATCTTCCTTTTTAAGTTTTGGCCATTGTTGCTGAAAGATTGGAAAAAGAACAAGTGTATCAAGAGCAGAGTATTCCAGTTGGGCTTTACTAAAATCCTGACCTAAATGTAATTGTGTGAAGGTCTTTCCTACTTCCTTTGTTAAATCCAAGTCTAAATATCTCTGGGTTATTCCCAAAAGACCAAAGGAAATACCACCCAAGCCTGCGGATAGTATTTGTTCTGCCAACATAGTGTCATAGATGTTTGAAAGCTTTATATCAAAGTTTGTAATTAGCATTTTATAATCAAACTTTGCATTTTGTAGTATTTTTAAAGTCTTTGGATTTTCTAAAAGTTTTTTGAATCTTTCATTCTTTGCTAGATCTAGTTTATGGGCATCAAAGATATAGGACATTGTTTCATTACCAACCTGAACAAGTAAAACCTTGGCTGTATGAGGATCAAGACCAGTACCTTCAGTATCAATTCCAAGAATCTTTTCTTTTTCTAATACATCAAGAGCTTTATTGGCAGCCTCTTCTGTCCGAATGTATTCATATTCAGGTTTATCAGGATTAAATTTTAGTTCCACTGCATAACTATTCTAGGATAACTTGGAGTGTATTTGTAGTAATCTTACTTGCTTAATTCATCGCCAAGAATTTTAAGTGTGATTTTTGGTTCTGCTTTTCCTTTTGTTCCTCTCATTACTTGTCCCAATAAGAACTGAATGGAGGCTTCCTTTCCTTTTTTAAAGTCAGCTACCGTGTCTGGGTTGTCCTTTATTATCTTTATAATAATCTTTCTTAACTCTTTTTCATCACCCAGTGTGGTAGACGCATCTTCAACCATACTCATAAATTCTGAGACTTCCATCTCTCTATATTCAGGTTTGTTTATTAATAAGTTAGCAAGCTTCTCTGGATCAATATTCTGGGTTGCAAGTTCTTCAAATATTGGAAGTATTTCAAGTCCTGAACCGTAAGATAGAAACGCTGCATTTTTTTCACTAAGATTATATTGAGTCATAAGTCTTTGCTTTATATCATCAGGTAATTCGGGAAGAAATGTTTTTAATTCTTCTATGTATTCGTCTGTGAATTCCATAACTGGTATATCGGGCTCTGGGAAGTATCTGTAGTCATGTGCATCTTCCTTACCTCTTTGAGGTACTGTTTCATTACTAGATTCATCAAATCCTCTGTTTTCTTGATCAGGGGTATCTCCCGCCTCAAGTATTTCTCTTTGTCTTTTAATTTCAGCTCTGACTGCTCTTTCCATAAACTTGAAAGAGTTAATGTTTTTAATTTCTACCTTATATTCAGGTAACTCCTCTAGTCTTTCCATTTCAGAGGAGCGTAGAGAAATATTTGCTTCAAGTCTCATTTGACCTTTCTCCATGTCCCCATCTCCAATTTTTAGTAATCTAATTAAGTCTTGTATCTTTCTGCTAAATTCAACTGCATCAGTAATAGTTGTAAATGTAGGTCTGGTAACAATTTCTACAAGAGGCATACAGGATTTATTAAAATCAATAAGTGTCTTCCCATCTTTATGAATTGACTTAGCTGTATCTTCTTCTAAATGAATTCTTTCTATATCAACATGTTCTCCGGAAGAAAGCTCCATAACACCGTTTTCACAAAAAGGTAATTGGTATTGGCTTATTTGATATCCCTTTGGAAGATCGGGGTAAGTATAGTGTTTTCTATCAAAACGAGAGTTGTTATTTAATCTGCACTGCAGGGCCAAACCCAAAAGTTGTGCCATCTTTACAGCATCTTTGTTTGGAACAGGAAGAGCACCAGGTAATCCCAAACAAACAGGACATGTATGGGAATTGGGTTCTTCTCCATAGATATTTGCATCACATCTACAAAACATTTTTGTTTTTGTTTTAAGATGCAAATGTATTTCTAGTCCTAAGACTAATTTGTATTCACCTAATAGTTGTTCTTCTGTCATTTTTCCAAAGCTTCCGAGGTACTCCGAGGTAGCTGTCAAACTTGTACTCCTAATTTGCTAAGCGCGTTTCTTAAATCACTAATCCCACCCTTTAACATATGGTGAGGAGGTTCGTAACCTGCTTCATGAACAAGGGAATTTCGCATAAGATGCGCTTTCCAGACCTTGTCGTACATCCTTGGATCAAACTTTGTATCTCTTGCTGCTCTAATTCGGTCAGCCATTTTATCTCCAGGTACAACATCTTTTAGTGCAGTATCTAAGGTTTTATCTGCTGCAATTAGAGCCTGCCTTAATTGGCTGGGTTGACCACCTTGTAACAATATATCTATCTGCTCCCATTCTCTCTTTATTAAATCTAGTTTTTCTGATGACACTGTGGAACTACCACCTGCAATACCACCGAATAATTTATCAAATAATCCCATTATTTATTCTCCTTTAAATCAGGAAACTTTTTGTGATAATCAGTTTCTTGTTGAAATTTATGTACAACGCTAAAAAGTTTATCTTCGGAGAAAAAAGGCCCCATGACTTGAGCCCCTACAGGTAAATCCTCACTAAAACCTACAGGAAATGCAAGGGAGGGTATACCAGACATGGAAGCGGGATCTTGTAACATATCAATTAATTCGCCCCAAATTGGATTTGTTGATGAAGCTCCTAATTTTTGTGCTACGGAAGGTAAGGTTGGACCTATTATTACATCTACATCTTCAAATTTTGCATCAAAGTCTTTTCTAATTAGTGTTCTAACCTTTTGTGCCGTTGAATAATACTGATCGTAATAGCCAGCACTCAAGGCATATGCCCCAAGCATCATTCTCTTCTTTGCTTCATTACCAAATTCAGTTCTAGGATGACCAAATCTAATACCATCAAAACGGGCTAAATTGGATGAGACCTCTGATCTTTGAACAATTGTATATACAGCCAAAGCATATTTAGGATCGAGTAAATCCACATCGACAACCTTAGCACCTAATTCCTTAAACTTATCAATTGCTTCATTCACAACTTTGACTACACCTGGATCCATTTCTTTTGTAAAGAAAGTGGTTGCTCTACCAATAGTTAAACCAGCCATAGGCAAATCATCTATTACATCTGCATACTTAGGTACACTTTCGTTAGATGAAGTTGCATCATAACTATCCTTACCAGAAATAACTTCCAGAATAAGTGCTGCATCCTCAGCTGTTTTTGTCATTGGTCCTGGTGAATCAGTGGAAGAACACATAGCTATAACTCCATATCTACTAACTCGTCCATATGTAGGTTTTAACCCTGTTATTCCACACCAAGAAGCGGGACATCTAATACTACCTCCTGTATCAACACCTAGCCCAAATATGGTCATGTGGGCTGCAAGAGCAGCCCCTGTTCCACCGGATGAGCCACCAGGAAGTCTTGTAACATCCCAAGGGTTTTTTGTTGTAAAAAAATCAGACTGTTCAGTGGAACCACCATGAGACCAGGCATCAAGGTTAGTTTTTCCAATAAGAATTGCTCCAGCATCTTTTAATCTTTGTGTAACAGTAGATTCGTATGGGGGTAAATAACCTTTTAGAACGTTAGAGCTTGCGGTTGTTTCAACACCCTTTGTTGAAAAGTTATCTTTACAAACATAGGGTATGCCCAAAAGTGGTTGATCATTAAACGCTTTGTTTCCATTCTTTTTAATTAGTTCATCAGCCTTTTCTGCTTCCTCTAAGGCATCTGCTTTTCTTGTTGTGACAAAGGCCTTAATTTCATCATCAAAGATTTCTATTTGTTCAAAACAGTCTTTAACCAAATCAACAGAGGCTATTTCACCAGCCTTTAACTTTTCAAGGGCTTCAACTAAGGTGTATTTATTAGAATTTTCCATGATTATTCTCTATCAAAAACTGCTTCCGTACCAAAATGCCCATCTATATCGTCATTAGCATTTTGTAGGACATCGGCAACTGGGAGCGAATTAACAACACTGCCATCCTGGTATACGTTGGAAAGTTCTGTAACTTGATAAGTCTCAGTAACATCACTAGTATCTAACTCATTTATTACATCCATATATGCGAGAGTATCTGTTAAAAGTTTTGAGAATTCTTCTACTTCAGCATCAGTTAACTCAAGGGAACTAAGATCCGCAACCTTTCTTACATCTTCTTTTGTAATAGTATTGTCAGACATCAGAGTTATTATAAGGTGTCTAAAGAGTTGTAGCAATGGATCTTACATCTGGTAATGTTATCCAGGCACACGCATTTCCAAACCCAGTTTTATCTATGTTAAAAGGATTAATTTCCTCTACATTAGTAAGAAAGACTAAGATACAATAATTTTTCTTTTTCTTTTCCAACATCCAGTTATTTATATCTCTGTTATCAGTATCAATACCAATTTCCTTACCATACTTTTTAAATATTTCTTCATAAACAGATTCACTTAAAGAATCGTATTGAATTACTTTTGCAACTATTGCTTTTGCTGTTACGGGGCATCCAGAATCTTTAAAATACACAGAGTCTCCCTCAGAGATCCTATTCCATGGAGCCACTCTATTTACATACCAACGGCTTTCTATAGTTTTGACGCCAGAAAGAATCATGTCTAATAGTTTATATTTGCGATTAAGGTAAGCAATGTGGTCCATTACATACCTTGCAATCTATTAATTCTTTCCTCTACAGGAGGGTGTGTATTAAAGAGGTTTGCAAACATTCCATTACTCTTACCTTTTAGTGGATTACTTATGTATAGATGTGCGGTTGCACCGTTTGCTGCTTCAAGGATATCTTTATCACTTGATATCTTAATTAGGGCATCAGTAAGACCTTTTGGATGACGTGTAAGCATAACAGCAGAGGCATCTGCTAGAAACTCTCTATTTCTACTGATTGCAAGTTTAATTAGGGTTGCAATTATTGGACTAAGAATTATTAAAACTAAACCTACAATCATTAATATTCCCCCACTAGATTTAGAACTTTTCTTTCTTCCTCCATAAAACATTCCTCTACTAAACCAATCAGCAAGTAGGGTTACTGAACCAACAAGGATACTAACAACAGACATAAGTAAGATATCGTAGTTTTGAATGTGTGATAGTTCATGAGCTATAACTCCTTCAAGTTCTCTCTTCTCAAGTTTATGTACAATACCTGTTGTAAAACAAAGTACAGCATGTTCAGGATCACGACCTGTTGCAAATGCATTAGGAGCAGAGTCATCAATCATATATATCTTAGGTTTAGGTAAACCTGAGGCAATACACATATTATCAACAAGCTTATGCAGGTCGGGAGAGACCTCAAAAGGTACTTCCTTAGCACCAGATATTGCAAGAACCATCTTGTCAGAGTTGTAATAGCTTATAAATGAGGTAATTCCAGAAAAAATAAGAGCAAATCCAACAAAGGCAACACCACTACCCTCAAAGTAATACTGCCCAACAAACCAACCTATAAATGTTATAATCGCAGCGAAACAAATCATTACTATCAATGTAGTTCGCTTGTTCTTATCAATATGTGAGTAAACGGATTGCATTATAAAGTTAGTATAAACCAAATCAAAGCAATACTCAGAAAGAAATGGAGGCTTAGTATGAACGGGCAGTTAGATTGGTTAAGTGCGTTGGTGTGGGTACTGTTTGGTATCCTTGTAGCGGGCTGGCTTGCAACCGTGTTTTGGAAAGCGTGGCAGTCCAATAAAAAAGATCGAAAGTTGGTAGCTTTTCCTGATGTGACCGAAGAAACGCAGATTCCAGTTGTAGGAGTAAATTGGACGCTTACCTCCGATGGAGCCGCAGAGTTCAACCGCCACTGGACAGCGTTTGTGGAAAAACAAAAACCGCTACCCTCAGAATCGCTGCCTGTTACAGACAAGGCAGGCCGCAAGAATGATCTTTTCATGTGGCTCATTGCTGATGCATTGGGTCGGAATTAAAAATTTAGGAAGCCTCGAAGGTGATGATGTTAGAAATTCACCTTGGGGGCTTCACGTTCAGCTTCTTCTACTTCAAAAAACTCTTTCTTCTTGAATCCAAACATTGGTGCAACAAGATTGTTAGGAAAAACTACAATCTTTGCATTAAAGTCTCTAACTGTTGCGTTAAAGAACTGTCTTGAATATGCAACCTTATCCTCAGTATCACTTAATTCCTTTTGAAGATTAACAAATCCCTCTTGAGCTTTAAGTTCAGGATAAGCTTCTGCTACTGCAAAAAGTGTTTTTAAGGCACCTGTTAACTGATTGTCTGCTTTACCTGCTTCTTCAGGAGTTTGTGCTCCCATAAGTGCAGAACGAGCCTTTGTAACATTCTCAAATACTTCTTTTTCATGTGTAGCATAACCTTTTACTGTGTTAACAAGATTTGGGATAAGATCTATTCTTCTTTTTAATTGAACATCAATCTGACTCCATGCTTCATCAATACGAACAACCATCTTTGCAAGAGAGTTATATAAACCTAATAGATAAGCAGCAACAACAACTAGTAATATGATCGGTAACGTAAACATTCCTAAAACCATTTTATAAATTCCTTATAAATTTCTACTAAGCAAATTATACATCTTGGAGTCTGTATTCAAAACATCCTTTGCTGTACAACCACCTCTTCGTGCTACATCAATACCATATTTCATTAGATGTAGATCACTTGTTGAATGGGCATCTGTATTTATAACAATTTTGATACCTTCCTTTAATGCATCTCTAACTAGATGATCAGGAAGATCTAGCCTTGTTGGGTGAGAGTTTATTTCAAGTATCTTGTTATGTTTTATAACTTCTGCAAATACCTTGTTCCAATCTATGTCCAAGGAGTTTCTTTCATTTATTAGTCTTCCTGTGGGATGGGCAATGATATCAACTAGTGGGTTTCTTATAGCAGAAAGAAGTCTTTCTGTTGCAAGCTCTCTATCTGAATCAAACGCTGTGTGTATACCAGCAATAACATAATCAAGTTTTTCCAGTAATTCATCGGGCATTCCCAAGGTTTTATCCTTTAATATGTTTACCTCATATCCGTAAAGGATCTTAATGTCGTCATATTTCTCATTAAGCCTTTCTATTTGCATTCTTTTCTTATCAATGATTCCAAGAACCTCATACTTACCTCTACTTTGTACACTTGGTGCATGATCAGCATTTCCTAGATATTCGTAACCCAGTTCTCTTGCTGCTGTTACCATTTCTTCCAATGTATTTGTCCCATCAGAATCTGTTGTGTGAACATGAAGATCTCCCTTAATGTCCGAAACTTCAATAAGTTTTGGTAACTTACCACTTTGTGCAAGATTTATTTCATCCTGCCCTTCTCGAAGTTCTGGAGGTACCCACTCCAAACCTAAGTGTTTGTAAAAATCTTTTTCATTTGAAAACTTATTGAGTTTCTTCTCACCTTTTTTTCCTTCCTTCACACCATATTGAGAAAGAGACATACCTTGTTCTAAGGCATGTTGTCTAAGTTTAATATTGTGTTGTTTGGAACCTGTGAAGTGTTGGAGCATTGATCCATAGGAATCAACAGCAGAGACAAGGATATCAACCTGAGCACCAACACTAAGAATTACGGTGGACATACGATCTCCCTGAGATTCAATGTCTTTAATCTCAGGAAACTTAACAAAATAATCAATTACTTCTTTAGGGGAATCTGAGGAGACAGCAATATCTATATCACCAACAGTTGATGCACGGCGTCTAAGTGATCCTAGGGCTTGAGCATCAACAACCTTATCATGTTCCCTAAGGTAGGTTACTACCCTACCTGCTATTTCTTCTGCATGTGATAGTAACATTCTTTGTTTTTCACTCTTAGAGTGTTTTAGATCCTCTATAGAATCTAAAATATCTTTTTCAGATTTTTCTCCAAAACCAGGAAGTTCTTGTATCTTTCCTGCCTTTGCAGCTTTCTTAATTATCTTCAAAGCGTCTTCTCGATCATTTATTTTAAATTGTTTTGAAAGTTTAAATGCAGTTTTAGGACCTACCCCACGTAAGATTAGAAGTTCAAACATTCCATCAGGTAGGTCTTTCTTCTTTGCTACCCACTCAGCTACCTTACCCGTCTCAAATAACTCACCTAAATGTTGCTCCAAAGCGCCACCAACACCTGAGATTTCCCTTAATCTATTGTTCTCCCACATATCAAACACACTAGAGGTCAGATTATCAATGGAAGCTATTGCATTTTGATAAGCTCTTATAGCAAATCTATTATCCCCTTTGATTTCCATTGCAGCCAAAGCTTCTTTTAGTAATTTTACTATTTCTTCATTGGGTATTCGTGTTGGCATACGTTGGTTCATTTTACATTTTTTAAAGAAATTGTGCTTAACAAGTAAATAACCGATGGCACAGGATAATTGACTCTATAGGCAGAAAACATTAAAATGCGAATGTAGTTGCGAGGGGGCGTAGCTCAATCGGTTAGAGCGCTGCCCTGTCACGGCAGAGGTTGCGGGTTCGAGTCCCGTCGCTCCCGCCACTATGTTGATTTACTGCCCTAATACTGCCCATAAAAGGTTCTACTATGAAGGAGGTGTTTAATAATTAATGCTAAATAAACTAACTGATATTGATTTTTCAAGTGAAAAAACTAAAGACTTCATTGCTGGTGTTATTGCTCTTATATTTGTTGTAACCGCAGGTTACCTCGCGTTAGATAGATTTAATACAACTGAAGATACCGACCTTGGTAAAGGTGGAGGCGAAGTTGTAGCAAGTGACGAAGCAATTGATGGTAACACTTCAACTGACGAAAACGGTTTCGTAGAAGGTTCCAACACATACAGTGATAGTGACTGGATTGCCAATAACTACGATGAAGGTGATATCCAAAAGGGAACTTACACAGTTAAATCTGGTGATACCTTGTGGGAAATTGCAGAAGCTGTATATGGTGATGGTGGACAATGGACAAAGATTTTGGACGCAAACTCTTCAGACATAGGATACCTACCAAGCGGAAGTCAAGCACTGATCGTTGCAGGTCAAAACTTAATAATTTCTTAACACCATAGTAGTATTTAGTGCCTGGCAGGTACGGTGTTATTTTATTTTCAAGATGCTAATATTTTAATAGCTGCTATTCTTGCGGGCGTAGCTCAGTTGGTAGAGTGTCTGCTTCCCAAGCAGAAGGTCACGGGTTCAAATCCCGTCGCCCGCTCCAGTTGCACCAATTCTCTTTAAATACTAAACTTAATGTAATGCCCAAGACAAAGATAAGAACCCCTCTTATATCAATTTTCAATGAAAAACCCGACCTTAGAAAAAGAGAACAACCCCTCCTTGATATAAAGGTTACAAATCCTATTACATATCTAAAAAGTTTTTGGAAAAGAGTACTTGGAAACGAAGGTATTGATTTTAGATTTAGAATCAAACCATTAACTGCAATAGCAATTTCTGTAGTTGTAGCAGCATTTGGATTTGGAATAGGAAACATTTCCCCTCCAGTAATTGAAAATGCTCACGATACGGCATTTATTGGGATGCTTTATTACGCGGAAGCAACACAAAAGCATTATTTAATAACAAATGACTCAGAGGCTATTAATCTTGTACTCCCTACTGATCTTGATGCACGAAGGTTCTACAAACAAGGGGTACTTGTTGAAGGTAACTACAAGGACACAACAAACACTTTAACAATAGCCACAATATCTCACATTAATTAATATAGTTTCTGTTAAAATCCCTTTATGCCGAAGTAGCTCAGGGGTAGAGCAATCCCTTCGTAAGGGATAGGTCGTGGGTTCAATTCCCACCTTCGGCTCCAGTAAAAACTATTACATGATAAAATTCCTCTAATGGCAAAAAGAAGAACATATAATACAACACGTAGGAAGAGTACTGCCAAGAAGAAATCTCAAGAAGAACAATTAGTGGAACAGTTATACAAAACACTTGGTGCACTAATCGGCACTATTCTACTTCTTGTAGTAATCTTTATGTTCTTTGGACCAAAGGTAGGTTATGTATTTTCCTTCTTATCAAAGAATAGAAATGATCCAGGAATAGGGGATATCATTCCCCCACCTTCTCCAATATTCTCCCAAGTTCCAGAAGCTACAAACAAAGACAAAATTACTCTGAATGGAATAACAGAGGCGGGGGCCACTGTAGACCTTCTTGTTAATGGACCAAAAAAGGCAACAACTACTGCAGATAACGAAGGCCACTTCACATTTGCAGATGTAAAACTAAGCAAGGGCAAAAACATAATTCATGCAAAGGCCACAGATGGTGAGAACAATACAAGTGATAACTCAAGAACTTACTACATAATGTTTGATGAGAAAGAACCTGAAATAACAATTTTAGAACCAAAAAACGGGGAAACAGTAAGAAATCTTAACAAGCGGGTTATGGTAACAGGTAGGGTGAATGAAGAAGCAACAGTATCCATAAACGATAGGGCAGCAATAGTATCCCCAGACAACTCATTTGAACTATTACTAGGTGTAAGTGAAGGTGACGTAGAAATAAAGATTAAAGCTACGGACAAAGCAGGTAATGAAACAGAAAAGATAATCTTTGTTAAATACAAAAAAGAATCCTAAGGTTGCGAACTTCACACTAACATAGTCAATGTGAAGTCCCTAAGTTTTTCTCCCAAAAAAAATCAAGACCAGAAACCTCTAACGGAGATAATCAATTGAACCTTAACCCCCTTAATCAGTTTTCAGATCTTTCCTTCCCCTGAAACAGGTATTTACAATTGCGTCTATTACAACCTGAAGTGCAGGTAAAGGCGCAAGAAGCCCAATCCCAGACCAATACAGGGACACGTAATTATCAATATCTCTGTAAAGAGTCACACGCAGGATGAGTAGGACAAGGGAGATAATCTCCAGACAGACCAGCCATTTGTGGAAAACAGGGAGTCTCAAAATCCACAAAATCCCGTGTGACACTAGGCCCATGGGTATAAATCCCAAAAGCAAATAAAGAACGTTCGAAACTCGTTTTTTCATTATGTACTCCTATGTAAATCTAACTCCAATATTCTTGGCTATAAGTTACTATAAAAAGAGATAAAACTCAACCACAGAAACATTATTTGAGGGTAAAACAAGGAATTTACAAACTGAGAATGCAGAAGAAGTCCTAATAACACAGCAAATAGAGCGATTCTGTTTACTGAAAACAAGTTAGCTGTGCTTGTTAGATAGCCAAGTCCAAATAGAGTTGTACCAATTACTCCCGTGGTTGCAAGAATTAGTAGTAAGCTGGAATCAGACCCTGATCCAGCATGTCCTCCCTGTGTTCCTACATCAAAGAACCCATATTCCCTTTGTGCATATCTAAAATAATTAAAACCTACACCTAGTATTGGGTTATCTTTTGCTATCACCATTGTGTTTTTCCAGGATACCAGTCTAAAGGCTGCAGAGTCTGCAGGATCAGTTACTCCTGAAAGCCTGGTTTGTACCCTGGGGATTGCAAAATACGTTAAAAACATCAAAATTGCAGCTAAAAACAGTAACCAGCGAGCCCTTAACATACCCAACACTAGAATTATTACAGCAAACATACCCCAGGAACTTCTAGAGAAAGTTAAAACCAGTGCAATTAGTGGAATAACAACAAAAAACACAAGTTGTAGGGGAGTAAGCCGTATCTCTTTGTTTAAGATTAACCCTATGGCTAATCCTAGTGTCATTGCCAGAAAACCCCCGGTAAAGTTTGGATCAAAGAAGGTTGATGCAAGCCTGTTCTTATGGGGATCCCAGCCTAAGTTTGAGTCAAGCACTGTAAAATCTGGCAACACCGCAAGCTGAACAAACCCTACTATCGAGATAAATGCTGCGGAAATAAATATTAGGACAAAGAAGTCATTTGGCAAAATTAACTTTTTTTGAATCATATTAAAAATAATTAGGGAAGATAAAAAGTAAATTAAAAACCTAATTAAATAAAACAGAGCAACAATTGCCTCTAAATTACTAAACGTCGTTAAACCTATTAGCCACGACAATAGGGCAATTAGGACAAACCCTACAAACCAAAAAGAATTTCTTGGAACCTTAAAACTTCTTTTAATAATGAAGAAATAAATCAAACCATAAAAAACAAAGATAGTAGTAAATATGTCAAAAAGATATAACCTAAACCCCTCTCCCCCACCGATGGAAGCAAACTGACCAAGTGATAGTGTAAAAACAACTATATATAAGAGTATTTTAAGAAGTGGCTGCCTGCGCATATTTTAAATCCCATGCTTTTTTGGCAGCAACAAAAAGCAAAACTAAGATAAGAAGTTCTGAAACCCAGGTAAGGTAAGACGAAGCAAAGAAGGAAAACCGTGGTATTAAGACCACATTCAATCCCAAATTAAAGATTGCACTAATAAGGTAAATTCCAGGTAGGTAACGTTGCTTACCTAAAGTAACAATAAGCCAAGATATGGGTTGAGTTAGATAAAATACAAATACCCCAGCTAGTAGAATACGTAATACCTGAACTGACTGTGCAAACTGTTCTCCACCTAAGATACTTATGGCAAGAGGAGCAAATATATACCCTAAGATACCAACCACAATTCCTCCTACAAACAAAACACCCATAGAATTCATGAAGGTCTTTTTAAGTCTTTGAGATCCATCATTCATATGTCTTACAAAAACAGGATAAACAGAATTCATAAAAAACGTAGGGAGAACAAGAGATACTTCAAATATCTTATATGGAAGACCATACAAGGCTACAGATTCTGTGTTATCCAGTCCTAGATGATCAGGAAGCGGTAATACTGAAAGAAGGATCGAGTCAGACTTAAAGTTTATTTGGCTAAAAACAAACATAAGACCAAGAGGTAATGCCTGAACAAACAAAGTGCCCCAAAGCTTCTTATCAAACTCAAGACCAATATGTACACCAAGCTTTTTAACAAAAAAAAGATTAATTAAAAAGGTAATCACACCACCAACTACATACCCAAAGTTAACCCACATAATATCCCACTTCAAATAAGATCCTAGAATGGCCATAAGTATGATTAACAAATAACCTGAAATTAAACCAATTGTGGAATAGTCATATCTAAGTTTTACCTGAAAGATGATGTTTGTTGTAGCAAACAAAGCTTGAGTTAAAACAAGCAACATACTAAGTTGAGTACCAAACCTAAGACTCTCAGAATATGGAAAAAGATATAAAGCTAATGCTGAACCTACAACAACAATGGATGCTAGAAGTAATCTTATACCAAGTATATTTGCAAAATACTTATCTGCTTTTTGCCAATCTGTAGATAATTCCCTTGTTGCAATAGCATTAAATCCAAAATCTACAATGATGAAAAACAAAGCAGGAAAAGTCTGCATGATATTAAACTCACCATAACCTGCCCTACCATAGTTTCTTGTTACTACAACAGTGATAAGAACAGTGATACCAAGAGTAAAAATCTTACCAACAATCTGATAAATGGTATTTGATGCTATCTTTTGTGCTGTTTTTGATCTTAGTGCTGCAATCATAGGAATCCCACGAAACAATTATACCAACAAAAAAGCGAGTCGCACTATTGCTGCTACTCGCTTATTTCAGTTGAAAATTCAAAACAGACTCTGTACATAATGCACTGTTTTAACATTGTTACCGTGCAAATTAAAATCAAGCAAGATTGTTACGCCTTCTATTGAATAATTACCTGCCTGCACAGAATCATATGTACCTGCAGGTATCCAAGTTACTGGTAGGCAAACTTCAGTAGGAGATATGCCAAATTTGGCTTCATGCCTAGAAACGGCAATCTGTATACGAATCTCTAAACTACTCATGCGTGGAATCTTCCATGTATAACTTTTTTTATTGGTAGGCATACTGACCTCCTGGCAGGTAGGATTCTGATTAAGAGACGTATTATAGGTCCTAGTTAATTGGTTTGCAATTTAATCACAACCAACGGAATTTGTGGTTGCTACAGTTAACTTCTCTGGATTTCCTGCTACCTTCTTTAAAGATTTAACTTTCTGGAAATGTTCATATGGTACCCATCTACTATCAACCCAAGCAAAATGATCTGCTGGAGGTGCGTACCATATCGTAAAGGGCATTACTGCAACTACCTTATCATCAGGGAGCCAAACATCTTTGTATGCTTGTTCAAAGTAATTAGATATTGTCTCAAGAGGTAGGTAGCTACTATCCCATGTTTTGCCTGCATCATGTGCCCAACCAGTTTCTGTAATAAATACGGGTAGATCTTTGGAAACTCCTAAGTTGTTTCTTAGATAACTTAATTCTGTTTCATAGGCTCTAATACTATTTCTACCTGTATCTGTGGGTCTACCACTAAAATTAGGTTGTGGGTAGGAATGAGAGGCCCAACCATCAAGTTTACTAAATATTCCAGGCACTTCTATATTCATTTCTGTTAAAAAGTTGAATGCATCCATATATCCATAGCCCTGTGTGGCACTAACATTCATAGCCCCATTCATAACAAAGTAATTAGAATTTGAGTCTTTGAATGTGTCTATTGTGTAATCAAGTATTTGAGCATACTCTTTGGGGTCTATGTAGCCATACCAGAAGTCTGCTGCATTAGGTTCATTGTAAACACTGATGTAACGGGTTTTTATAGGCCAGATGAACTGGTTTAAAAACTCAACAGCCTCATCTGTCTGACTCTCATATTTTTCAGGATTTATATTCCAAAGTTGTACAACTGGTATTAGGTGCTTTTTGTTTAGTAAGAAAAATACTCTTCGCCATTTCTCCGCATCCTTATCTTGAAGATTATAAGGAACTAATACATAACCCCAATCCCCCTCGTTAGAATTTACAAGTTTATCGGCTAAATCAATAAACTTTTCATTATCTGGATAGATATAAAGACCAAATTTATTATTGGCAACCTCTCCCCTTTCTTTTTCATAATGATAATAACCAATCTCTGCTTCTTGGTTACAATTATCAGGACTTATGGGAACACGTTTATTAAACTGAGAATATTCCAATGGATCAATATAGATTTGAGAAGAAAATTGCTTGTAATAATACAAGCCACCAGCAATACATAAAACAACAGAAAGGCCTAATAATGCCTTGTATCTACTCATACTTTAGATTGTAACACTCTGTTAAAATTAAGGGGTGTACAGCAGATATTTAAAAGTGGTAGGTATTATTTATGCAATTCTTCTTCTGGTAGTTTTGACAAATTTTGGTCTAGACCACACAACAAACTTAAGGAAATTAAACAAACCACTTGGTAACGGATATAGTGTACTTGCCGCAACAGTAAAAAAAGAGGAACCAGAGAATGTGGTATATGGCTTTTTACCTTACTGGACAATTCATAAATCAGAACACTTTCAGTTAGATAAGTTAACAGACATCGCCTACTTCGCATTAAATGTGAATGCTGACGGCAGCATTAGAAAGCTTGATGAAGAGGGAAATATTGACCCCGGGTACAACGTATGGAAAAACAGTGAGGAGTTGGAACAACTAATAAGTGATGCAAAGGAGCAGAATGTTAGATTTGCTCTAACTCTCATCTCACATGAGGATGATGTAACACGAGAGTTTTTAAATTGTAGGAGTTGCTGGGACAAACTTGCTAACGCAGTAACCTATGAACTTGAAAGTAAAAAGATAACTGATGTAAATATGGATTTTGAACTTGTTGAACCCGATGCAGAAGAAGGTCTATCTCTTAAATACAGTCAACTTGTTAACTTCTTAAACAACAGGCTTGATAGAAAGTTTGGAAGTTCCTTTATCGTAACCTCAACACTTCCTGATTCAATGTATCGACCTAGACTTACCGATATAGAAACTCTATCAAATGCGTCAGATGCCCTATTTGTGATGGCCTATGATTTCCACAGACCAACATCGGATAATGCAGGACCTGTGGCACCAATTAATGGGGCAGGAACACATGCGGAATACGATATCTCTACAATGCTAGAAGATTACCTAGAGGTCACCGCTGCAAATAAACTTGTATTAGGTGTACCCTATTATGGTTACAACTGGCTTGTCTCATCTCCCTCAGATTATGCTGAAAGAATTAAAGGCACAGATGTCTTAGGTTACTCAATATCACAAACCTACTCTGCAATAACTGAAACAAAGCTCAAGTACCAACCTGAAATTAATTGGGATGAACTTGGACAAGTACCCTATTTCAGTTATTTCAATCCGGAATACGGAACTTACAGACAGGTTTATTATGAAAATGAAGATTCTCTAAGATTCAAGTACAAATTAGCTAAGGACAATAACTTAGCAGGGGTAGGAATCTGGGCACTAGGCTATGATGGTGGATATCAAGAACTGTGGCAGCTTCTCGAAGATGAGTTTTATAACCCTAATTGAAATGATGTAAGATTAATACGTGAAAAACCCTCTATTTAAAACAGAAGTTAAAGAGAACTTGGCTTTCAGCATCGTCATAATTACATTAAATGAGGAAAACTACGTTGGAAAACTACTTACACAGCTAGAAAAGCAGACCTATAAAAACTTTGAGGTTATAGTTGTGGATGGACAATCAGAGGATAAAACAATAGATATACTCAGAGAGCATGAAGAAGGACTGGATCTTAATATCCTGATATCTAACACAGCGGGTCCCTCCATACAAAGAAATATTGGAGCTAAAGCAGCAAGGTATAACAATCTGATTTTCTTTGATGCAGATATTCTTGTTAATGAAAGTTTTATGGAAGAGCTTGAAGGAAAAATAAGAAAAAGAGCAAAGATTGACTGCTTAACCTCCAGATATATTCCCTACCCAAGCTCATGGTTTTCTAAACTTGCAATGAACATTGAACACTCCTATGCAAAAACGGTTAGCAAGATAGCACCTATTGTACAAGGAGCATTTATATATGTTAAAAAAGATGTCTTTAAAAAAGTGGGGGGATTTGAGGAAGAACTAAGATATGGTGAAGATAGTCATTTCGTACGTAAACTCCACAAGGCAGGTTACAATTTTGTAATCCTAACAAACCCAGTAGTTTTATACTCAATGAGACGCCTAAAAAGAGATGGTAAAATCAAATTCATTTTGCAGGGGATAAAAGCAGGAATGATATTAAGAAAAGAAAACTATGTCGAAATGCTTAAAAAGGTTGAATATAAGTTTGGCCATTACGATGACTAATGGTGGGTCCATCAGGATTCGAACCTGAGACCTCTGCGATGTGAACACAGCGCTCTAACCAACTGAGCTATGAACCCTTGTACTTGTTTTGTATTATAACCCCTTTTACAATTCACTTGTGAGAAAAATTAATGTAAAGAAGATTAAAAATGGTGTAAGACAGGAAGTTTACAACTTTTTTGATGCCTTAATCATTTGTACTGCAATCATTGTTCTTACATTTGTCTTTGTTGGCCAACCTGTTGAAGTTATTGGTGATTCCATGCTTCCTGCATTTGAAAGTGGCCAAAGGTTACTTGCAGAAAAGGTTAGTATTAAACTTAAGGACCCAAACCGCGGCGAAGTAGTAATAGTAAGACACCCACATGAAAAAGAACTCTATGTAATAAAAAGAATTGTTGGATTACCAAACGAAACAGTTTTGATTAAGGATGGAAGTGTCTTTATAAATGATGAACCGTTAAACGAAGATTACTTGAATGAAGGCACTGTGACAAAGGGAAGAAACTTAATTAAAGATAATGCACCTAGAGTAATACCCGAGGGTAAATACGTTGTCTTAGGAGATAACAGAATGGATAGTATGGATTCTAGAAATTGGGGTTTTGTTGAAGAAGGAGATATTATTGGAAAAGCAGCAATTGTTTATTATCCGTTAAAAGACTTTCAGATTATTTCTGAGCTTCTCTGATATTAACCTTCTTTTTGTTCCCTACTCTTTTAGCCTTAACAAACTCTACAACACCAGGAGCTTTAGCAAATAAGGTGTAATCCCTACCCATACCAACATCCTTACCAGGCAAGATACTTCTGCCACGTTGTCTAGCAATGATTTGACCTGTCTTAATGGTTGCACCATGGGGTATCTTTATACCTAAACGCTTACCTATTACATTTGATCCTTGCTGGGCTTTTGAACCCCCAGCTTTCTTATGGGCCATGTTTTATTTCTTTTCTTTCTTGGAAGTTGTTTTCTTTGGAGCTGTCTTTTTTGCTGTAGTTTCTTTTGTTGGAGTAGCTTTCTTAGCAGTCTTTTTACCAATGGAAGTAATCTCAACAACACTCATAGGTTGTCTGTGTCCTTTTTTCTTTCTATAACGGGATTTTGACTTAAAGCGCATTACATTAATCTTTGGTGCAAGCTTATCCTCTAGAATCTTTGCTTTTACCTCTATACCAGATACTGTAGGTTCACCAATTTCAAGTTTCTTACCATCAAAATAAGAAAGCACTTTAATATCAAGTTTACTTTGGCGTTCAACTTCAAAGAAGTCACCAACAGCCACTTTAAATTGTTTTCCACCTAATTGTATAATTGCAAATTTATCCATTTTTTCCTTTAGAACAGGGAAATGTTACTACAGATGCTAAAAGTAGTCAATCACAGAGAGTTTTTCAATAAGTGAGGAGTTATCATCACCTGCAACTCTATTTTTCCTTACCAGCCCACACTTAGCACACTTATGCACTAAAACCTCCTCACCATCCTCTTTGTACATCTTTGAAACGGCAGGCATTAAGCCCAAACAAGTGGAAACTCTATCTCCAATTTCGTTATCTATATGTAGGGAAAAAAGACAGAAAGGGCAATGATTTCTATTCTTTGTACCCCAAGCTTCAAAAGACACTTCTTTATCACAATTTTCACATGTAAAAGATTTGGAAGACATTACTGGGCCTCAGATTCGTTAGTACCCGCGGTGATTAGAACATCATAATCAAGACCTTCAGCGAGGGTTTCCTTAACTGTAATGTCCCCATACATTTCTTTAAGGTCTGCCACCAATACATCTTTGTAGATACTTGTCTGGGAAGTAAATTCAACAAGGGTTGTTTCAACATCTGATTTATCAGAATCGGCAACATTTGTAATTTCATATCCAAATGGGGTTAGGTGATCCCTTGTTCTACCTGCTAAACCTGCCAGGGAGGTTCCATTTTCAATTCTAATCCTCAAATATTCTCTATTTAGGTCTAAGGATTCTGCAGTTTCATCTACTTCTTCTTCCTCCTTTACTACCTCCTCTTGCAGTTCTCCTTGATCCTCCTGATTACTTTCCTGTTGCTCCGCTTGTGTTGACTCTGTAACCTGCTGGGTTTCACTCAAAACTTCTGAAGTGTCAGAAACCTCATTTGTTTTCATTAAATTAAACCCATAAATTGCTCCTACAATAACTAAAGAACTTGCAACCGCGGAACCTGCATAAACAAGAGCACTTGGTTTATTTGCAACAACAGGTACAGGCAAAAGAGTTAATAGATTTGTCTGTGTGACAAAGAGATCCTCATTAAAACTTTCAGCAAACAATGTGTGAAGATCAGTTACTCCCAATGCCTCTGTTTTGAAATCACCTTCTAATTTAAAACCTGGAAGGTTATAGGTAAACATCTTCTTTATAGGGTCAGATCTCTCAAACATAGCAAACTCCCCAATAAGATCTTTTAATTTGGTCATTTCATTTTCTTGTGTAAAGGAATCAAGGTGATAAATACCACTAAGTTCTGATAATGCCAGAGCTACTTTGTTATTAAGATTTAAAACAAATATCTGAGGTTCACCTGAACTCTTAGTATATTTAGGAAGAAGTAGAGACCAAGGTACAACAGACTTTAACTCCAGTCCTAAGGTTGTAGATACTTCAATATATTTTTCTAGAATATCTTTTTTGATGGCAACAAATTGATATACAAATGGGGCTATCTTTTGATATGAGAAATACACATCCTCAGGAGTAAGTGCAAAAGCAGCAAGCTTCTTACCTGCCTCAGTCATTAAATAAGTTTCAGGATTCTTTGCCTTCTTAGTATCAGTTATGAAATTTAATATCACTTCAGATGGTTCTACTAAAAAGTTTAGGGATTGTTTCTTTGTTGGTTCAAAGTTTTCAACGAGTAATTGGCCAAGGTTTTCAGAAAATAAGGCAACATCATTTATGTTGCATCCGTTTGTAACAGAGCTATCTAATTTCACTGCTTTCAATTCACTAGGATCTTCTAATGAGGAAACTTCTAAAACATTATTTCTTATGGAAACAATAAAGCTATTCATCTTTTGTAATATAGCATCAAACCTTCCTATGAATCCACACAGAGTTAACAAGACCAAGCATAATCATAGATGAAACAAGGGAACTACCACCATAAGAGACTAGGGGTAAAGGTATACCTGTTACAGGCATAATACCCATATTCATGCCAACATTTATTGTGAACTGCAAAAAGAACACTATAAAAACACCTATACAAATTAAACTCCCATAGGTACTTTTTACTTTCAGTGCAACATTTAGTATCAGCCACAAAAGACCAAAATACATAAACAAAAGACCAATAACACCAATAAAACCCCACTCCTCAGCAAATGCCGCAAATATAAAGTCTGTCCAATGTACTGGTAGAAACTGAAGATGGGATTGAGTACCATGTCCAAACCCTCTTCCAAGAAATCCCCCGGAACCAACAGCAATTGTAGATTGAATTACGTTGTAGCCAGAACCAAGTATGTCTAAACTTGGGTTTAGAAAGACAAGTATTCTTTCTTTCTGATAATCTTTCAATATATTCCACAAAGGAGCAGAAAAAACACCCAGAACAACTAAACCTATTAGGTAATAAGACTTGTTTAGACCTGCAAACCACAAAACACCAGCTGTGATAGCAAGAATTATCAAAGAGGTACCAAGGTCAGGTTGTAAAAACACAAAGATAAACAAAGGAGCAATAAGGGCTAAAACCTTTAGTAGATACTTGAAACTATGAACTGAGGACTTATTCATACTTAACAAGGTTGCCAGCGTAATAATAACTCCAACCTTTGCAAATTCAGAGGGCTGGAATGTAAAGGAGCCGATTTCAAACCAACGGGTTGAACCAAATAGGGTTTGTCCAAAAACAAATAGCAAAATGAGTAACACTAAAATCACTACATATATATGTTTCCATACGGGTTTTAGTAACTCATAATCAATAAGAGAAACCACAATAAATACAATTAACCCCACAAAGAAAAATTGCATTTGATTACTAATAAGGTTGGGGGATGTTGAAAATAAAGTAACACCACCAAGAGAAAAGATTAACAAGGGTAGAATTATTAAAAACCAATTAGCTTTCTTTAGTAATCTCATAGGCTTCCCCAGCAGTCATGGAAATAGCACCTACCGTGTTTCTGATATTATCTCCATGAACCTTTACTACCTCTGTAAGTTCACTGTCTTCTGGATATACAACAACAACTTTATCCCCCACAGTTAAACTAGCTTTCTTTCTAAGAGATTGTATCTTTCTTATCATTTCACGCGCTAAATACTCATATTTTAGTTCCTGTGTGATATTTGTATCAAGCTGTACAACATTTTCCTCTAAAGATAAATCCACTAGTGCTTCTTTTACATTAACCTCATCTTTAACAATATCTTCAAAATACACCTTACCAGCTGTACTGAAACTTTGAAGTGGTTGTCTGATTGGAATATTTTGGGTGCCCCTTTGAGCTAGAACTGAAGATACGAGATCTCTATCAGAGCGCATATCATTAATTAAGTCTAGATCCTTCTTTGATAATTTCTTTGTCTTGGGATACAAATCAAAATGTACGGAAGCTAACTTAGTTAATTCTCTTAAACCCAGATGCTCATAGAGAGACTCAGCCAAGAAAGGAGTCATTGGTGCTATTAATTTTGCAAACTGACTTAAAACATAATGCAAGGTAGCAAAAGCATTCCTATCTCCCGATCTTAATCTTTCCCTAGATCTTCTTATATACCAGGTAGATAGGTCACTTATAAAGGGACTTAGCTGACGGGAAGCTTCCATGAATTTATATTCATCCATTTTTTCAGTAACAGTATTAATAGTTTGTTGTAGACGTGCAAGAATCCACTTATCCAAAACATTATCTATCTTAGGGATAGATAGAGAAGGCTCAAATTTATTTGCATTTGCATAGGTTACAAAATAACGTACTGAATTCCAAAGCGGAAGAAAGAATTCCTTTTTCACATCAATTAGGGCTTCTCTATAAAACCTAGCACTCTCTGCTTGAACTATTGGAGAGTTTAATAAGAATAATCGCAATATATCCCCACCAAATTCATCCAAAACCTCATCCATAGGGGGAAAGTTCTTTTTACTCTTACTTAGTTTCTTACCATGTTTATCCAAGAGCATCCCTGTTGTAACAACATTTTTATAAGGAACTTCATCAAATAAAGCTACACCCAAAACATGCATTGTATAAAACCACAAACGAACCTGATCTAATCCCTCAGATATGTAATCTGCTGGAACCATAACATCAAATTTATCCTTGTTTTCAAAGGGATAATGAAGTTTTGCAAAGGGCACTGAACCTGAGTCATACCAAACATCTATAACATCCTCAACTCTTCTAAACGTCCCACCTTTTTTCTTATCCTCCCATGTTATGTCATCAACATAAGGACGATGTGGGTCTGTAACTTCAATACCGGATAGTTCCTTTAATTCTTCAAAGGAACCAATAAATACCATTTCCTCTGTTTTATCATTTATCCAAATTGGAAGAGGTGTACCCCAATATCTTTTTCTACTTAAGGCCCAGTCACGTGCACCTGATAACCATTGTTTGGACATACCATCCTTTAAGTGTTCAGGGAGCCAGTTTAGTTTCTGGTTCTGTTTTAACATTTTATCTTTAATCTTTGTTACTGCTACGTACCAACTCTTTATTGGTTTATATATTAGTGGCGTTCCCGTTCTCCAACACATAGGCATCCTGTGTACAACTCTAGTGCTTAAGAACAGCCTTTGTTTATCTTCCAAATCTATCAATATCTGCTTGTTGGCTTTTTTATAAAACTGTCCTTCATATTCAGGAATTAGACTCGTGAAATTGGCGGTATCATCAAGATAATCAAACAGTTCAATACCCATATTCATAAATATTTCAAAGTCCTCCGCACCATATGGAGCAAGGTGCACAATTCCCGTTCCCTCTTCAGTTGTTGCATGGGGGGATGAAATTACCTTAAACAAACCTTCCTTCCTTTTATCTTCAAAATGATCAAATGGAGGTATATATTCGATATCAATTAAATCCTTTGCTGACATTTCTTCAACCACTTTATATTCTTTGCCTTCAAAGATTTCTTCTACTCTTTCTTCAGCAAGAATGTAAAAGTTATTCTCACTTTGCACCTTTATATACTTAACCTTAGGGCCTACAGCAAGAAGCAGATTTCCTGGAATTGTCCAAGGAGTTGTAGTCCAAGCAAGAAAATAAGTATTTTCTTCATCTTTTAATTTAAACTTAACGGTTATGGAAGGATCTTCTACCTCCTTATAACCGCCATCTGTAACCTCATGTGTTGAAAGTGATGTTCCTGCTCGAGTGGAATAAGCAACTACCTTATGACCCTCATAAAGTAAACCTTTCTTGTATAGCTCCTTTAAAGACCACCACATACTCTCAATGAAATCCTTATCCATGGTGTAATACATATCATTATCATCAAACCAACGTCCTACACGTTTTTCATAATAAAAGATGGAATCTCTATACTTAAAAACGGAGTCTCTACATAAGGCATTAAATTTGTCTACACCATATTTCTCAATATCTTCTTTATGTTCTAAACCAAGTGCTTTCTCTACCTCATATTCAACAGGAATCCCCTGGCAATCCCAACCCATGTTTCTAGAAACATAGTAGTTTTTCATACTCCAATATCTTGGAACAATATCTTTCATAGTCCATGTAATAGCATGTCCGTAATGAGGCATATTATTTGCTGTTATGGGGCCATCGTAATAAACCTTTTCCTCACGATCCTTACGTGCTTCCTTTAGCATTTCAACAGCACCAATGTCATCCCAATACTTGATTATTTTCTTTTCGTTTTCAGCAAATTGAGGTGCTGACTCTAATTCATTAAACATAGCTCTTTCTAATTATTGCATAAAAAAACCCCTTAACAATAAGGGGTCAACGGAAGTCCAAGGGACCCCGTCTCTACTTAATAATTATAACTTTAGTACTAGTAATAATTGCCATAGCCTATTTAACCATAATTAATCTAAAATTGAAAATAAATAAACTAGCGCACTAGACACTCAGAGACATAAGCATCAAGTATGTTCTTAAAACCAAGCATCGCTTCATCGCTATAAGACTCTCTTGATAGGAATTTAGGGTTTTGTGTATTTATGGGTTCAAATTTTTGTAAAAAATAGCGCTTAGCCCCTTTCAATTCAGGCCCAATAAGCTCAAAATCCTCCTTATTAAGCTGTCCTTCTACCACAGTTGTTCTAAATTCGTAATCAATACCTGAATTTAAAAGCAGATCAATACTTTCCTTAACCCTTTCGTAAGGCATCTTACTATTTGTTATTTCCTGGTACCTATTTGGTGGTCCTTTAATATCCATAGCCACATAATCAAGAAGGTTTTGATCCAGAAGTTCCTTTAATGCAGTGGGATTAGAACCATTTGTATCTAGTTTCACATCAAACCCCATATCCTTAATCCTTTTTATAAAGGGTACTAGGTCAGAGTGAATGGTGGGCTCACCACCAGTGATGCATATTCCAGATAGTTTGTTTACCCTATCTTCCAAAAAGATAAAGAAATCTTTTTCGGAAATAGGATCTTTAATGTTTTTAATGTCTAGAATATTTGCGTTATAACAATAATCACATCTAAAATTACATCCCCCAGTGAATACAAGGGCAGATACCCTACCAGGAAAGTCCATTAGTGTTGTTCTTTGTAAAGCTGCAATGATCACTTATTTTAGAGCTTCAGAGAGAGGAACATTGTACGTTTTTCTAAGTAGAAACTCTGCTTGTTTACCAGCATTCCACTGGCTAACAGGTCTCAGATAACCCACAATTCTTGAATAAACCTCACACTCGCTTTCACAGGTAGGACATGTTGGAACCTCCCCTGTGAGATAGCCATGTTCAGGACAAACACTAAAGGTTGGCGTAAGACTGAAATAAGGCAGCTTATATTCATTACATACAGTACGTACAAGCTTTTTGACTGATTCCTTGTCAATAACACGTTCCCCAGCATACAAATGAACAACAGTTCCACCAGTATAAATTGTTTGTAGCTCATCCTGTAGGGTCAAAGACTCAAATATATCGTCTGTGTAATTCACAGGTAGTTGGGAAGAGTTTGTGTAAAAAGGTGCTCCACCTTCTTTACATGTTAGCTCATTGGCAACTATGATCTTTGGATATAGATCTTTATCTTTTTGTGCAAGTCTATAAGAAGTACCTTCAGCAGGTGTTGCTTCTAAGTTATACAGATGGCCTGTTTCCTCATAGTACTCATCTAAAACACCTTCCATAAAATGTAGAACCTTTACTCCAAAAGCATTGCCTTCTTCTTCAGCTATCGTTTTACCTAGAAAGTTTTGACAAGACTCATTCAAACCAACTAAACCTATTGTTGAGAAGTGGTTTGTCCAATAATTACCATGTTGGCCCTTTATTGCTCTTAGATAAAACATTGTATAAGGATAAAGTCCTTTTTCTGTTAGGTCTTCAAGTACCTTTCTCTTTATTTCTAAGCTAGACTTTGCCAAATCCATTCTCTGTCTTAGTAACTCAAAGTATTCTTCTTCATTATTTGCTATGTACCCTATTCTAGGTAGGTTCATAGTTACAACACCAATTGATCCAGTTAAAGGATTAGCACCGAAAAGACCACCTCCACGATGTTTAAGCTTGGTGTTATCTATTCTCAAACGACAACACATAGAGCGTGCATCTTCAGGGTCAAGACTAGAATTAACAAAGTTACTAAAGTAAGGAATACCATACTTGCCCGTTACTTCCCACAAAAGATCTAAGTTCTTATTCTCCCAGTTGAAATCTTCAGTTATGTTATATGTTGGTATTGGAAAGGTAAAAACTCTACCCTTTGCATCACCCTCAACCAAAAGCTCCAAAAATACTTTGTTTAGTAGATCAAGTTCTTTTTGAAACTCCTTATATGTTTCTTTCTTAAGTTCGCCACCAATTACAACAGGTTGATCCGCATATATTTCTGGTACTTCCAAATCCATAGTTACATTTGTAAATGGTGTTTGGAAACCAACACGTGTAGGAACATTCATATTAAACAAGAATTCCTGAAGAGCTTGTTTAACTTCTTTTCTAGTGAGGTTATCATAACGAATAAAAGGTGCTAACAAAGTATCAAAGTTGGATAATGCTTGAGCACCTGCAGATTCACCTTGTAGGGTATAAAAGAAGTTTACTACCTGACCAAGAGCTGTTCCGAAATGCTTAGGTGGTTTGCTTTCGATCTTACCTACAACACCCCTAAAACCCTGCATTAACAGGTCATAAAGATCCCAACCGACACAATACACAGACAAAAGTTGTAGATCATGAATGTGGAAGTCCCCTGAATACTGAGCTCCTCTTATTTCTTCATTGTAAATTTTGTTTAGCCAATAGGCTTTACTAATACTGGAATGGGCATGATTTGTAAGACCTTGCAGGGAGTAAGCCATGTTACTGTTTTCTTTAACTTCCCAGTCTAGTCTATTTAAATAACTATCAATGAGTTCAATATTTTGCAAATTACCAAGTTCTCTGATTTGTCTTCTCTTATCTCTATATAAAACATATTCCTTGGCGGTGGCTTTGTACGCTGAGGATAATAATACATCTTCTACAATATCTTGGATTTGTTCAACTGTGGGTGTCTTTGTTTCTAATGTGTCTTCTGCAATCTTTACTACCTTAGTAGAAATTCTTTGAGCAGTGGGTTCCTTAAATTCACCAGTAACTGTAGCAGCATTCATTATTGCATCGGTAATTCTATCAGGATCAAATTTCCTAATCCTGCCATCTCTTTTCTTAATTCGTTTAAACATGAATTACTCCTAATTGCCCCACCGAGGTTAAAAAAAGGTTCTTAAAAACAAAAAACCTAACATCATCAGGCAGAAGATTCACAAGAGGCGATAAGCTTTCACTGCCCAGCATAAGATTATCGTCTACTGGAATCTTTATTAAATTTTATACAACGAAAAAAGAGATCCGAGAAAATCCGGAACTCTCTTACCTTCTAATGTAAACACATTAACAATTAACATGCAATACTTTTAGGTGAAAAAAGACCAAAGGACACAAAGATTTGTGTCCTTTAGGAAGAGAAAGTTTCATGCTAAATCGATAATGAAACGCCCTCTAGTTGCTTTTTTGTAAGTGAAAAGGACACCCAGGTTGGTACCAATTGTGCCCGCATTGGTGCCCTCCAAATACACATACTCTATCCCCTCTGAGGTTCCAACAGCAATTTTATTGTTCTCTATCCGGAGAGCGTAATACACATGACGATCTCCATACTTAGCAGAGACAGCCGCTTCTGCAACGCGCTCATTGGGGAAACCAAACATATCCCATAACCATAACGAGGCAGTCAGCAAAATTACGCCTACCGCTAGCACTATCCAAGCTTCCGTTTTATATTCCACACTCCAGGCAGACCAAAGGACAAGTAAAAGAAATTGAACCAAGGTAACCAATATATCGAAACCAAATCGAACTATCCAATGAGTACCTTCACGGTGAAAAACATCCTTACGCAATCTCAACACCGCCCAACTCAAACCTGCGGTAAGTACTGCCAAAACACAAATAGCTATTCCTGTCCTCATACTCTTCTCCTTCATCTTGGTAAAATCTTTCCATAAAACATCTATAGAAAGTTTATGTGAATACAATCGAAAGGATTATAGGTTAAGCGTTGCTACTAGGCAACTCTATCATCTACCACGAAGAAATGCGGGTATGTCGTATTTTCTCTCTTCATCAGTTTCGGGTTCTACCTCTGGTATGTTAACCATAGGTTCTGTATCTTCCTGCACGGTGGTGGCTTCCACTGAACTTGCAGGCTCTTGAGAAGTAACATCTTTTCTAGCAAATGCTGGACGGTCACTCATTCCAAGCTGGGATCCTATATCTATGTCCCCATCAAACCCTGTTGCTATAACAGTAATTTTTATTTGATCCGACATGTTTTGATCAATGGTGGCACCAAAGATTATGTTAGCATCAGAACTTGCAGCTTCATTTATAACCTTTGCAGCTTCATTTAATTCTCGCATACCCATATCCATACCACCTGTGATACTAAGAAGAACTCCCGTAGCACCATCAATATCAACCTCAAGTAATGGAGATGAAATAGCAGCTTTCGCAGCCTCAACTGCTCTGTTTTGACCAGTACCAATTCCTATACCCATCAATGCTGATCCTGCATTTTTCATAATCGTTCTAACATCTGCAAAATCCACGTTTATAAGACCTGGCATAACAATAAGATCAGATATTCCTTGGACCCCTTGGTGAAGAACACTATCTGATACCTTGAAGGCATCAAGGATCGACATCTTTTCATCAGCTATTTCTAATAATTTTTGATTTGGAATAGTAATAAGAGCATCCACTTCTCTTTTTAATTCTTCAAGTCCTCTATCAGCGCTGTCCATTCTCTGGGCACCTTCAAAAAGGAAGGGTTTTGTGACAACACCAATTGTTAAAGCACCAAGTTCATGGGCTATTGCAGCAACGATAGGTGCAGCCCCTGTTCCAGTGCCTCCACCCATGCCTGCAGTAATAAATACCATGTCGCTATCTTCAAGATTAGCTTTTATAGTATCAACTGATTCTTCTGCCGCAGCTCTTCCAATTTCTGGATCAGCACCAGCACCTAAACCCTTTGTTAAATCTTGTCCAATTGGAATTTTTACAGCAGCTTTGTTAATAGAAAGTGCTTGAGCATCTGTGTTTACTGCAATGAACTCAACACCTTGAATCTGTTGAGACTCAATCATGGTGTTAATTACATTACCACCAGTACCACCTACACCAACCACACGAATCTTTGCAAATTTTTCAATTTCCGGTTTTACAAACATGTTTTAATAAAATAACAGATTTTTCTTAGGGCAGGAAGGACTTTGCTTTATTTAGCAAACGGGACAGTATGGTATTTATCTTACCTTTTTGAGAATCAAATGACAACATAGAACCACTTTTTATAAGTTTAGATCCGTAGATGAGTTCCCCTACAGTTGCAGAGAAAGCTGGGCTCTCAATTTCGTCTATGAGTCCTGTGACACCACGAGGGTAACCTATTCTAACCGGGGTTTTTAATACCCTTTTGGCTACTCTTTCCACTCCAGTAGTCTGTGCAGCACCACCGGTTACAACAACCCCAGCAGGAAGCTTACCTTGAAGATCACTCTTTTTTATTTCTAATGCAATAAGACTAAAGATCTCATTCAAACGAGCTTCAATTATTCCATTTAGCAACTTACGAGGAACAGTATCCATATCAAGACCAAATTCGGTAACATCAAAATCAGGGTTTCCATCGTTTTCAATACCCTGAACAAATTTATTACCATCTTCTGACAAACGGATCTTAATGTTTTCAGCAGCATCCATATGTGCGCGTAAACCAATAGCTAAGTCACTTGTGATGTGTTTGCCACCAATAGGTAAAACATCAGCATAAATAGGAGAACCTTCCAAAAAAGCAATAATGGAGGTGGTTCCACCTCCAATATCTATAAGTAACGTTCCAAGCTCACGCTCAGTATCAGTAAGTACTGATTCGGCATTAGATACTCCTACATAAACCATACCCTCTACTTCAACTCCTACCTGTTCCACACACTTAGCTAGATTACGCATACCTGTAGCAGAACCATGAATAATATTTGTTTCAACCTCAAGTCTTATACCTGTCATCCCCACAGGATCACGAATACCATCTTGGGAATCAACAATAAAATCGCGAGGTATCACATGTATGATTTCTCGCGAAGAAGGAAGGGTTACAGCTTGAGCTGCTTCTGTCACACGTGCTACATCATCAGTCGTGATCTCAGCCCCTTGGTGAGACACTGCAACAACACCGTGTGAATTTAAAGTTTCTAAATGGGAACCGTTAATAGTTACAAATGCACTTGATACAGAAACACCAGCCATTCTTTCTGCACGCTCTAAACTATGAGAAATTGCCTGAACAGCTTCATCTATATCCACAACATTTCCTTTTTTGATACCACGAGATGGCACAGCACCACTAACACCAATAACAGATATCTTTTCATCTACTAGAGCTGCAATGATGGTACTCACCTTGGAGGAACCTACGTCTATTGCTGTAATTATTTTTTCTTTGGGCATAACTTGTGATCTAACTTATCTGTAAGATACTACTACTTTATCATAACGCATATCTATTCGCCTAGCATCCTTACCTTCTGTAGCTAATTGTTTTAATAAATCGGCTAACACAATAATAGACTCTTTAATATTCTTATCAACACCTAAAAGTATCTCTACTGAACCCACAGAGTAAGCGACTATAAAGTCTTTGTGGACACTGGCAGAACTAATTTGAACCTCACTTTCATCAACGGCTGCTAAAAGTTCAAAGTATACAGAAACAAGTTTCTGATCCAAAAAATATCCGACAGCAATTTCTTCCGCATAAAATACCTTGGGTAAGTTAGTGGTATTTGCATCAACAATACCTAAAACATAACCTTCTTCATCTACTAAATAATGATTTTCATTTAAATCGTTATGAAGAATTGCAAGAGGCACACGTTCTATAACCGTTATAACTAGGGTTTGTGGATACTTTTTTGAAATGTTTAGACTACGAGCACCTTGAAAATTCTCACGTAATGAATCTTCCAAATCCTTTACAGGAAAGGTGATAATGTTTTTCCCGTAAGCACGGGACTTAGCAAGTTCTGTGAGATCGGTACTATTAACAAAGCTCTGAGCACCTACAACCTCTACTCTAGCTACAGAGAGTAAATCAAATTTAATAAAGATGAGATATAAACCAAGAAAAAGGGCAATGCCTACCAAAACAAATGTAAAATACTTTGATACCTTGGCGACCTTTCTCTTCCTACGGGATTTAACAAGTGTATGCTTGCTCATATAAGTTTTAATAACTCATTAACAATGATTTCAGTGGCATCCTGTTTAATAGCTTTTTTAGCACCCACATCATTCAGCTTATAATCTTTGATATTAGAAACCATTTCACTAACAGTAGATACTAGTGACTGGGGTGTTAAATCGTCCTCAGGAAGAATTTTAGCTAATCCGGCATCTTCTAAAACCTTAGCATTTTCAAATTGTTCGTTATGAGATACCCAAGGAATTGGGATAAGAATAGAAGGCTTTTCAAGTGCAAGTAATTCCATGGTGGTGTGTGCACCTGAACGAGCAACAACAATGTCAGCTTTGGTAAATGCCTCTCCTATATTTGTATCCATTACAAACTTAGTAACATAGTACTTACCAGAAACATTCTCCAATGTTTTATACAAGGTTTGTAATTTCTCAAAATCATTAAGTTTCTGAAAGTCTCCACACTGATGAATAACATTACAAACAGACAAAAGATTAGGCAGTGCTTCCTTAATAACAAGATTGATATTATGAGCACCTGTCTTACCCCCTGTTATATAAACAACGGGAAGATCATTATCAAAGATAAACTTATTGCTCTTAGCTGCAAAGATTTCACTTCGCAGAGGTAAACCACTATAAACAATCTTTTCTGCTGGGAAATACTTACGGGAAGATTCCCAAGAAATCAAAATCTTTCTTGCAAACTTAGAAATTAATCTATTTGCATAACCTGCAACTACTGTTTGTTCATGTGTGATTGAGGGGATTCTTAGAAACCAGCCGCTAACCACAACAGGGGCAGCAAGATACCCTCCAAAGGATAATATGGCATCAGGTCTAATCTTTAATAACAAACCAAATGCCTTTATGAAACCAGAAATAATCTTAATAATCTGAAACGGGTTATAAATACCATATATCTTACCTGCTTTTAGTTCATAAAAAGGTATACCCAATGAATTGATCTCCTGGTACTCAAGAGAAACAGCAGTATCATTCTTTAAGGTATGTTTATGACCAACAAAGCAAATATCAATTTTGGGATGTTCTTTTTTAAGTTTTTCAATTACAGGTAGGGCACTTGTATGATGCCCACCAGTTATAACTACTTTCACAGTGTTATTTTATCACTTAACGAAAAAGTATTTTAATTGGCTTATAGTTGAAACCAAATGCAAATATTGTAAAATAACGTACACAAAACCAACCAACACGCCCTAGGAGGCATTCTCATGGCAAATAATGGCCGGAAGCGGAAAAAGTTTAAGGATCTTTCAGACGCAGAAAAGAAAAAACCCAGGAGAAATGTGAAATGTCTGAGAGTCAGGCAATGGATCAACACGAAAAGAGGAAAGATTGTTGATCTTCCAATCGGTTCTACCTTTGTGTGGATAAACTCCAAAGGTAATTGCAATTATTTTAAGGTTGGAAAACTAGTAGTTGGCTTAGGTCCCGCGCAAGCTAATAAACTACAGCTAAAAATAAGTTAGCTTCGCTCTAATTAAAGCTCAATAAGCAAAGCGCATCAGTTAAAACAAGGTGCGCTTAGTTTATTTTGAACTAACATTAGCGAGTATTCCTAATCCCATCAGACTAAATACGGTGGCTGAGCCTCCATATGAAACTAGAGGAAGTGGGATTCCCGTAAGAGGAATAAGTCGCGTCATTGCTGCAATATTTATAAAAAACTGAGCTGCAATCCAAGTGGTTATTCCTACGGCCAAGAGTCTACTGAAAAGATCTTTTGAATTTTTGGCAATCATAAAACCCTGATAGATTAAGAAACTGAAGATTAATATGAAGGCTGTGGTACCTAAGAATCCAAACTCCTCCCCTATTATTGCAAAGATGGAGTCTGCAGCTACTTCAGGAAGGTAGGAAAACTTTTGCCTTGATTGACCAAAACCCAAACCAAGAAAACCTCCTGACCCTAAAGCTATTTGAATTTGCTTAATATGATAACCCAAAGAAAGTTCGCCTGTTTCACCTGGATTTAGAAATGTTAGAAGACGAGCTCTTCTATAGTTAGATGAGAACATAAAACCCATACCACCCAAAACTATTGCAGGAATTGTGATTAAAAGCGGATTTAGATTGGCACCCGATGCAAAATACATGACTAAACCAATTAGAAAAAGGAGAGCTGCTGTAGACATGTTTGGTTGAAGTAAAACAAGTCCTGATACAAGTCCTGTAACTATAATGAACACAGCAAAGGGACTTTCTTTTTCTCTAATATTTTTTGCAAGAATCACTGCAAGATATAAAACAAGTGTGAACTTTGCAAACTCACTGGGCTGAAAACCTAATACGCCAAGAACTGGGAGAGCTGGGAGAGGAGGTGGGTTTAGAAAAAACCATCTGTGAGCACCATTTATACAGGGCATAAAGACAACGCCACCACCATCACACTTTGAAAATGTACCTGCAAGGGCTAAGAGCAATAAGATACCCAGAGATACTAAGAAAAGAGGAAAAGCTAATTGCTTTATTCTTTCTAAATCAAGTCTATAAAAGAAATAAAAACCTAAGAGACCAAGAACCACCCAGCCTATTTGCAATACAACAAGTTTATAAGCATCACCCAAAGTTCCCTGAGAGTAAATAACAGTTGCATCATAAATCATTACAACTCCAAACACTATCAAAGCAGCAACAGTCAACAGATAAGATCTGTTGGCATCTGCTAAGGTCTTAACCTTAGCTTTCTGTCTTTTTTTTGATGTGAATCTTTTCTTTGGCATAAATCAACTATAAAAGAGCAACAAGAATACCAATAAAGGCAAATAAACCACCTGCTAACCAAAACCTTAGTGTAACCTTAGTTTCTGGCCAACCTAGAAGTTCAAAGTGATGATGAATAGGCGCCATTCTGAATAATCTCTTCTTTGTTAATACATAGGAAATTTGTTGTACGGGGCTACTAATACCATCAAATAGAAACACAGCTAGCACAAGAAGCATAGCTACCTCCCTGTGCATCACTACACCCAAGGTTACAAGGGTAGCACCTAACACATGAGAACCAACATTACCCATGAAAATACGTGCAGGGTTTACATTAAAATACAAAAATGGAAGCAAAGCACCTACAAATGTTGCCGCAAATGCAGCCAGTGAATTGTACTCAAGTTGCCCTGCAATCACCCAAAAAGCAACAAAGGCGATAAGACCTAAGCCCCCAGCTAATCCATCTAAACCATCAGTGAAAGCTACGGAGTTTAATACAACTATGAAAAGAAAAAAGATAACAATGGGATAAAGCCAGCCTATGTGAACATTACCCAAAAGTGGGAACCAAATATAATCCCAGCCAAGTTTAAAGTATGCCCACAAAGCTACAAAACCTCCAATAAAACCTTGGATGAGAAACTTCTGATATGTCTGCAAACCAACATCAGTGCTACTTCCTACAACTCTCCAAAACTCTTTGAAACCAGACCATAGTTTAGAGATTAAAGGTAATCTAGTTAATATGTTGCCACTTACATACGTTCTAAAACCATCTGTTTTGTAGATCTTTCCGAAATCCTCTATCAAACCAAAGAAACCAGCCATAGAGGCTACAAGGACAGGAAAAAGAGTTTGTGTTCTAGATCTATTTAAAAGAAATGTAATAAGAGCTACTGAGAATATGAAAACAAGACCACCCATTGTAGGAGTTCCACTTTTTTTCAAATGTGTAGCGGGACCATCTCCACGAACTTGCTCACCCATATGGTACTTATAGACAAAGTTAATCCAAAAAGGGTAAAGAAAAGCCGTAAAAAGTACCGCTGTTAATAAATAAATAAGCTGTGTATGCATAGTGGTTGGATTATAACACTTGGAGATTAAGTTATTTAATCTGGGCGCCTAGGTCAGTAAGCTTAGAAAGAAAGTCCTCATAGCCCCTTGTGACGTTGTCTATTCCTACTAATTCACTCTTGCCTTCAGCGGCAAGTGCTGCAAGAACTAGTGTTGCGCCAGCTCGTAAGTCTGGCATGGCCATCTTTGTGCCCTTCAATTTAGTTGGACCTGTAATTTGGGCTACAGTAGCTGGTTCACCAAGATTTTCAAAATCGTAAGTATCTTCACTTATTGTAGTTTTCAAACCCACATCAGAGGCTTTTACAACCGCAATCTTGGCACCCATTCTATTTAGGTCTTGTGTATAACCAAATCTATCCCAATAAACAGTATCCTGTACCTTACCTACACCGTTTGCTTGAGTTAGAAGTAACGTTATAAGTGGTTGCCAATCAGTCATAAAACCAGGATAGGGAGCTGTAACTATGTCGATTGATTCAAAGAGCTCACCTGAACGCCAAACACGCATTTCATCATTGTCTATTTCAAACTTAATGCCCATCTTTGTTAATACATTTACAAAGGCAAGTAAGTTCTTTCTGTCTACACCCTTAATAGTTATATTCCCGTTTGTAATAAGAGCAGCAACAACAAATGTTACAACCTCATTTCTATCATGCATCACCTTATAAGTTCCTCCTGAAAAGGTGTTTCTACCCTTAACTTTAATCTTTCTAGCTTCCACACGCTTAACATCTGCTCCTATCTTATTTACAAAGGTGATTAAATCATCAATTTCAGGTTCCTCTGCCGCATTGAGAATTGTAGTTTCTCCAGCTACAAACATTGAAAATAGTATGGCGTTATCAGTACCCATGTGAGTGCTTACCTTAAAGTTAATTGTTGCGGGATTAAGTTCCTTTGCATCAAGATAAAAGAATTTATCATCATTTGTAACCTTAAATCCAAGGGCTTCCCAAGTATCCACCCACCTATTCATAGGACGAAGGCCAATTTTACAACCTCCTGGGATTGGTATTGAAACTTTTCCAAATTTAAAAGCTAATGCTGCTGCATACAAGGTAGCGGTACGATACTTAGATCCTAAATCAAAAGGGATTTCAAATTTATCAATTGAGGTACCATTAACTAATAATTTATTTGGGCCTAACCATTCAACCCTACCCCCTAGAGCTCTTATAATTTCAAGATCACATTCTACATTCCCCATGCGGGGAACATTTTCAAAAATTACATCATTATTAGCAAAAAGAGCTGCCGCAATTAATTTGAGAGCAGAATTCTTTGCACCCGAGACTTTAATTGATCCTTGAAGGGAATTACCCCCTTCTACTATTAGATTAGACATAGGTTAACTTAAAAGTACAATTGCAAGGGAGTTTGCAACAAAAACTATTCCAAGAAATATTGTAAGGCCAAACACAAGCTTTTCTATACCACGACGTGTTCTATAATAGCCACCCACATTACCCAAAGCACTGGATAAACCCATACCCTTTGATTGGAACAAAACCAATAACATAAGGAGAGTAGCGACTACTAATTGAATTATTTTCGAAATTTTAAATATATCCATATTTTAGTTTTAGCGCTTATCACAAAGCCATTCCAAAAAGTGGAAAACCATGCTTATAACAAGTGCTGAATAAACTGTGGCCCACATAACTGTAAGCTCTTTCGATGGTAACACATATCCAAAAATTCTCAACTTGGCGAGTTCGGTTGAAACTATTTCAAAATCTGAAACAAACATAGTAAGAACATATAGAATCACAAGGGTTAAGACAAAATTCAGAACTAAAAAGGAAACACCGTGTGCAGGTAATCCCAAAACCTTAAATATTGGTAGGATAAACATATTCAAAAGAGCTATACCAAGCATAATAAGAAGCATTGTTTGCTGCGAGTTTCCTCCAAATGAAAAACCACCTATCAATTCTTGTGCCACAAAGACAGTCGCATATGAAAATATTAGAGAACGAAGTACCCAACGCATGGATGAATTATACACAAAACACAGAGAGCGCTTATCAGAGGATAGGCGCTCTTGAGGTAACAAGGACATAAGGAAACATCACTTGGCTTGATAATCCCTTATAGAACCAGTGAAAACCTCCTTGGGTGAAATGCCTTTCTCCCTTAAAAACTCTTCAATTGAGGGCAAATACATGTTGTTTATCGAAATACCAGGACCTTCCCCCCAAAGGGCATAAGTCCTCAAATTTCCTGCTACGTAACTCGCTACAGAAAGATAATCCGCTGACGAACTAAAAATTATTAGTTTCATGGCAATCTTCTCCTAGGGGATATGTATGCATAATACGAATTGTTTATGCCTTGGTCAACTTCTTGCGTCGTAGTTTCATGTGATATGTTTTTGCAAATCTATGTGCTTCATCTCTTAGTCTTTGGAGAAGTTTTAGTCCTTCACTCCCCTTTGAAAGTCTTAATTCCTTATATTCTTCTTTGTCTCTGTAAATAACCAGTTCTTCTTTTTTGGCAAGTCCAATTACTGGTATATCAAGGTTGTATGCATCAATAACATCATATGCCGCAGATACTTGCCCTTTACCTCCATCAATCACAATAAGATTGGGTACTCCCCAGGTTGATTCTTTCTTATTTACCTCCCTATAGAAACGCCGGGCTAAAACCTCTCTCATCATTTCATAATCGTCGGGGGTATCTTTAAATTTTATTTTGAATCTTCTATACGCCTTTGTTGCCAAGTGCCCTTCCTCAGCTACAACCATGGAACCTGTTGCTTGCTTTCCTGAAGTGTTTGAGATGTCATAACATTCAATGCGATGAGGAGTGTCTTTAAGAACAGGGATATTTAACACAAGCTCATCTAAAGCTTGAGTTAAAATATCCTCTATTAGATAAGGGTTATCTATATACTCCTGCGGGCCTTTAAATCTTTTTGAAACGTATTCCATGCGTTCAATTAAATCTCTTTTTTTAGCAGCTTCCTCATAACGTTGCTCCCTAGATAGTTTCTTCATATCTCTTTCAATTGAAGAAATTACAGAAGGTCGTTTACCCGTCAAAAGATCTCTTATCTTTTTAATGTCCTTTTTGTAATCGGTTATTGTTATATCACTTGTACAAGGAGCTGAACATAAACCTAGGTGACCATAAAAGCAGGGTTTATCTAATTTGTGATATCTGTGAAACTTAGTTTTAGCGCAATCCCTATACGGAAACATCTTTCTTATTGACCTTACAACGTATTTTGCAATGGTTGCATTTGGATAGGGACCATAGGCATAATCAGAATCCAGTAATTCTGTTTCACGTGATAACAAAACACGAGGTAGCTTTACCTTCTTGCTGTTAAGGTCTACTTCCTCATTTCTAATAACAATATATAAGGAAGACTTATCATCCTTTAATTGAATATTATATTTTGGTTTGTGAAGTTTAATAAGTTCCGCTTCAAGGATGATTGCTTCAAGCTCTGATGCAACCTCAATTGTATCTAAATTGGCAATTTGCCTAACAAGAGCTGCTGTCTTTGAACCCTCAAGCATATTAACCGCAAAGTATGACCTAACACGATCTCTTAGTCTGTTTGCCTTACCGACATACAAGATCTTACCTTTATCATTCTTAAAAAGGTATACACCAGGTCTTTTTGGTAAATCTAATATTTTCTTTTTTAATTCTGAGTTATTCACAAGTGTATTTTACTTCATGCAGGTTGTGATATCAGTAAGTATGTGCACTGTACTTACTGATATCAATTTTGAAAGGGGCTAGCAATCAGCAGGAACAAACAACAGGATAAACGCTGTCATTAGCAAAGGAAAGAACTTGTACGCGTGCCTTATTACTTTTCCAAGCTAAGCGGTAGTAATTACTATTAACTAACTGAGCATCAGTCTCTAGGGTACCTGCCTCGACATCCCATACACCTTCGCCCAACGAATCTCCAGATTCGTCGTGTGATATTTCAACTTCCATGGTCTCTTTCCTCCTTGAACAATGGATCAGCTTTGAATAGTGCTCAGCAGTATAATACACAACACATAATATTTCTAATCACGCTATACTTACTGATAATGAAAATATTACAAATATTTCTTATTACTACCTTAATTGTTCTGCTTTCACCAATAACATATGCTTCCGAACAGTTTGCCACCTCATATGATGTTACATATGATATTGATCAAACGGGAGAAACAAGTATCACTCAAAAGATTAGTATCACAAATTTACAAAATGATGTGATTGCAACAAGTTATACCCTATCAATAAACAATATGGATATTTATGATATTACCGGTAATGATGCTGAGGGAAAACTTGAAATTAGTAATCAATCACATGGAGCAACTACAACACTAAATACAAAATTTAATGAACAAATAATAGGTGAAGGAAGAACACTAGATTGGGAATTAAAGTATAAATCAAAAGATATTGCTACAAAGGTTGGAGAGGTTTGGAATATACACATACCAAAGATTGATACACCAGATTCTGTAGAAAAGTATGATGTAGCTTTAGCCATTCCAGAGAATTTTGGCCCTAAGGTTTACATATCACCACAGCCTGTTTTGGAAGAAACAGAACTTGGAACAACAAAGCTTATCTATAATAAGGAAATACTGCAAGGGAAGGGGATTTCAGCCTCCTTTGGAGAAAACCAAATACTTAACTTCCAACTATCCTATAAATTAAAAAATGATTCTATACTAAGCTCCATTCAAGAAATTGCACTCCCCCCAGATATTCAAGGTGTGCAACAAGTCTATTACCTAAACATTGAACCCAAGCCTATGGAACTTTATGAAGATGATGACGGAAACACACTTGCAAGGTATAAGGTATCACCCAAGACCGAATTAAATATCGAATTAAGTGGCACAGCAAAGATATCGGGACGACAAATAAAACCTGAATTTGGTGGAAATATGGAGAAGTTACCAAAAAACATTGTAAAGACATATACAAAAGAAGAACCATACTGGGAGGTGAGATCAGACGAGATTGGGCTTATTGCAGAAGAACTGGTGGATTCCGATTTAACGACGTCTCAGAATGCTAAAAAGGTTTATGACTATATAACGACTAATCTTGACTACAACTTTGAAATAACACAGAAAACAACTATTGAACGTCAGGGAGCACTTAAGGCACTAACCAATCTAGAACCTTGGGCTTGTATGGAATTTACCGACTTATTTATTGCAATAACACGAAGCATGGGAATTCCTTCCCGTGAATTAAATGGGTATGCTTTCACACAAGAAAGCAATCTCACTCCCCTATCAATAAGTCTTAGGGGAGGAGATTTACTTCATTCATGGGCAGAATTTTATGATCCTAATTTTGGATGGGTCCAAGTAGATCCCACCTGGGGTAACACATCAAAATCGGACTATTTCACAAAGCTTGATACAAGCCACTTTGTGTTTGTTATTAAGGGACTTAACTCTGAATACCCATTTCCAGCAGGAACCTACAAAATTGATGGTAATGAAAAACAGGTGGAGGTAGCTGTTGCACAAGAAATCGCACAAGATGCCTTTACTCCAAAGATACAGGTATATAAAAGAGGGCTTCTGGATAAATATGTGATTTACAACAACGGGGGTACCAAACTCTATAACGTTAATGGCACTGGAAGAGACTTGTTACCTTTTGATCACATGAAAGTATCTATTGATAATGATGCAAATATAATATCTTACAAAGATTTTAATAACACTGACAACACACTAGAGTTCTCAATAACTGAAGGGAAAATACCAAACAAACATAAGGCTCCTATTCTGCCAAGTGCTCTTGCAGCGCTTGTGCTGTGTAGCTTGATTTATCTTTTCGCAATTCATCCAGAGATCCCTCAAAAACTACTTGACCACCTGCGTCGCCTCCTTCAGGCCCCAAGTCAATAACCCAATCGCTATTTGATATAACATCCATGTTGTGTTCTATCACAAGTACCGTATTCCCCTTTGCGGTAAGACGTCTAATAATGGCAATAAGTCTTTCAAGGTCAGCAAAATGAAGTCCTGTGGTAGGTTCGTCTAAAATGTAAAAGGTTCTTCCCCTTGTCATCTTGGCTAACTCACTTGCAAGCTTAACTCTCTGTGCCTCACCCCCTGATAGGGTTGGAGCAGGTTGACCCAACTTTATATAACCTAAGCCAACATCCTTTAAGGTTTGTAGCCTTCGTCTAATACTTGGAATGTTTTCAAAAAACCTTGCACCATCCTCCACCGTCATATCCAAAACATCACTGATACTTTTACCCTTGTACAAAACCTCAAGAGTTTCTCTATTGTATCTCTTACCACCACAAACCTCACAGTTAACATAGACATCGGGCATAAACTGCATTTCAATCTTAAGCTGTCCTTCTCCCCTACAAGCTTCACATCTACCACCCTTTACATTGAAGCTAAACCTGCCGGGAGTATATCCCCTGATACGGGCTTCTTCTGTTCTCACAAAGATCTTTCTAATCTCATCAAAGGTCTTTGTATAAGTAGCAGGATTTGAACGCGGTGTTCTACCAATTGGAGATTGATCAATAGAAATTATCTTATCTATGTATTCAACACCTTCTAAGGATTTAAATTCTTGTGGACGTTCATCAATCTTTAATCCAAAGTCCTGTCTTAAAGCTGTGTATAAGGTATCCATTATAAGAGAGGATTTGCCTGAACCAGAAACCCCTGTAACACATACAAACTTACCAAGAGGTATGTTTACATTAATATCCTTTAGGTTTCTTCCCTTAGCACCTTTTAGCTTTAAAAATTCATCTCCCTTATAAGCACCATTTTCTACAATTTCTGTTTCTTCCAGTCTTTTTCTTAAACCGGTTCCAACCTTCCACTCCCCCGATAGGTATTTGCCTGTCATGGAATTTTCATCCTTCATTAACTCCTGGGGGTTTCCAAGAGCTACAATCTCACCACCATGAACACCAGCTCCTGGACCAAAGTCAAAGATGTGGTCACTTTCAAGCATAGTTAAAGTGTCGTGTTCTACAACAACAACCGTGTTACCTAAATCTCTTAAGTGCTTAAGTGTTGTGATTAGTCTTCCTTGGTCTCTTTGGTGTAATCCAATTGATGGTTCATCAAGTACATACAACACACCGGATAAACCAGTCCCTATTTGACTTGCAAGTCTTATGCGCTGTGCTTCTCCACCGGATAGATCTCCTGATGCCCGGCTTAAGGTTAGATAGGTAAGGCCGACATTAACAAGGAATCGTAGTCTATACATAATTTCTTTGACTATTACCTCAGCAATCTTTCTTTCACGTTCTGAAAGTCCTTTCTCTAAAGAATTGACCCACTCAAACAAGTCATCTATTGCCATTTCAGTTACCTCAAAAATACTTAAACTATCAATAACTACTGAAAGGGAAGAATCACTTAAACGAGCACCTTTACACTTGGGACAAGGCTCTTTCACCATGAACTTTTCAATCTCTCTTCTAATATAATCTGACTTGGTTTCTTTATGCCTACGTAAAAGATTTGGTAAAAGTCCTTCGAAACGGGCGTGATAAGTATGTCTATTGCCATCTTTTTCATAATCAACCTTAAACCTTCTAGGTTCGGATGGTCCATTAATTAAGATATTAAAATGCTTTTTAGACAGATCCCTAATAGGATCTCTTAAAGAGAAACCATATTCATTTGCAACTGATTGTATAACTCTTGCTGTCCAGGTTTCCTTGCCATCAAAAAGATTAGACCAAGGGAATATTCCTCCCTGCGTAACACTAAGTTTAGGATTCATTACAAGCTCCTCATCAATATTTAGTTGGGTACCAAGGCCATCACACGCAGGGCATGCTCCATGGGGAGAGTTAAATGAAAAGGTGCGGGGTTCTAAATCAGGTAAGGACAAGCTGCAGCTTGCACAAGCAAAGTTTTCAGAAAACAGATGATCTTCAAACTTTGTAGGATCCTCTTTAAAATCAAAGTCCTTATCTTTAATAACAGCAAGAACAACATAACCACTGCTAAGTTTTAGTGCTGTTTCAACTGTCTGATACATTTCAGATTCAAATGACTTTAATTCTTTCTTATCACTTAATTTTGAGGAAGTTATAACTTGTCTGGAAAGTACAGCTTCAATTGTATGTTTGTTAGTCTTAATAAGTGCTAAGTCACCTTTTAGATCATGAATCCTACCATCAATACGCGCTCTAACTATTCCTTGCTTCCTTAGATTATCAAATAAAGCAGAATATTCTCCCTTTCTATCTCTAACTATGGGAGACATGAGCATAAATCGAACCCCACGTTTAGTTTTATATTCCGGTTGTTCTTTAACAATCTCAACTACCTTTGCCAGTATTTGTTGAGGGCTTTGTCGAGATATCTCTGTTCCACAATCAGGACAATGAGGATGCCCTATACGTGCATAAAGTAATCTTAAAAAATCATAAACCTCAGTTACTGTTCCCACAGTAGATCTGGGGTTACGAGATGTGGTCTTTTGATCAATAGCTATTGCAGGAGATAGACCTTCAATGCTATCAACATCGGGTTTATCCATAACTCCTAAGAACTGGCGTGCATATGAAGACAAACTTTCTACATATCTACGTTGTCCTTCAGCATAGATAGTATCCATAGCAAGGGATGATTTACCGGATCCAGAAACTCCTGTGAATACAACGAATTTGTTCTTAGGTATGCTTAAATCAACATTCTTTAAATTATGTTGACGTGCACCTTTAATTGTAATTGTGTCTGAGGGACTACCCATAACTTAAAAAGTATACGGGATTCATTCGGGTTTGTGAAGATGTGACTTTTGATCAGGTGCAATTGTATCTATAACTGATTCGCTAAGTTTGGTATTTAACCATTTTTCAGCAACAAAGGTTTTATGCAAAGATGAGAACTCATAATCCCGATCTGAGTGAATATCTAAGGTTTGATCCAAGGCGGCCCTGTCTGAGGCATCAACATGATCTGAATTAACAATTTTTTCTTCAAGTTCTTCCAATAATTTAGTATGTACCTCTTTGCTATGAAACAGGGCAATCCTAGCTACGCTGACCATGTCCTCACTCAAAGCATTCTGACCTGCTAAAGAACTTTGAATTCCACCCAAAGTTGAGATCAAATGTTCCTTTACTCTAATACCAGAGTCCGCAGGGAAATACTTTTCCTCATCAAAGTCTTCGGATCCTACATAACTTTTAAACTCCTCAAGAACATTATGCAGGTTCGACCTGCCGTATTTTTGTGTTTCTACGTTAGTAACAGGTATAGAATCTTTCGCAAAATTTGAGGAATATATTTCTACAGAACCATCAAAAGGAGCTGCCTCTGGTACTCCCACTAGTTCCGCCTTCCTTTAATTAAATCTAAGCCACCTAATAAGCCATTGTCATCACCAAGTGTAGACCTTACCACCTTAGGTACTTCAAAAAGAGCTTGGTCGTTAAGTGAATCAAACATGGAAGGACTAAATAGATCCCATTTGTTTGAAATACTTCCTCCTATAACCACTATTTGTGGATCCCACATAGCAATGATGTTGGTAAGCCCTGTTGCAAGATGCTTACCATATTCCTTCCAGATCTTTTTATCATTTGTATCCTCAGGTCTTTCACCCTCACAAAAGGTAGCCTTGGGATCATTGCAAAAATATGTCTTTTCAAACATTGCTCCAGAAAGATAGGCATGAAGACAACCCTTTTGACCACACACTTCGTCCTCAATACCATCTTCAACAATAACCATATGTCCAGGTTCAGAATGCTCTGGTATATCATCAATCATTTTATCTTTTATTAAGACACCACCGACCCCAGTGCTCAGGGTTAGATAAGCAACTACAGAATGATCTTGTGCTTCTCCCCTACCAGCTTCTCCTAGTCCTGCCAGTGCTGCATCATTTTCAACAAGAAGTTTGTCATTTGTTTCAGTTAGATCAAAGAAAGATTCAAATGTTTGACCTGATAGTTGGGGGTAATTAACAATATTCTCAAATACTCTTTCTTTCTTATCAACCATACCTGGAACACCCATACAGATGTATTCAACATTTTCACCATCAATTAGGTTCTGAATTGTATTTGTAACAAGTTTCTTTTGCTCGAAAAGATCTTTATGTGTTGGAAATTTCTCTGATTTATGAATAGATTCAAGATCCTTAGAAGAAGCAATTCTAGTTGTAGTGCCGCCCATATCAATTGAAATGTGCATGATAAATAAAGTATATCATCTGGAATGACCTTTTAAAGATCAGTCTTTCTCTTTTTCATCATCATCGTCATCTTCTTCTACCTCTGGACATAAATCTGCTGGAATATATGAACCCTTAACAAAAATCTCCGAGGCATTGCACTTTTTGTCTGTTTTAGTGAATACACTTTTTGGTTTTTCAAAAGGTAAGGGTTGAGTACCATCAAGCAAGGTTCGCATTATCTTATTCCAAATTGGGGCTGCTCCAGTAAGCCCCGAGCTTAGGTTAGGATGCATAGGGGTATTGTCATTGTTACCTACCCACACACCTACTGCATACTTTGGGGTATACCCCATCGTCCAGTTGTCTCTTATAGAATCTGTGGTACCAGTTTTTACAGCAACAGGGTGGTTAGGTACTACAAGGGCACTGTTGTATCCAAAAGCGGGAGCTCTTGCGTTGTTATCTGAAAGAATATTTGAAATAAGATAGGAAATACCTTCAGATAAAACTCTATTTTCTCTCCTTGTATCATTGTGAATTTCAAAACCATTAGCATCCTTAACAGCTAAAATACCAGTCTCATTCTTGTACCTGCCATGGGCACCAAAGGTTGAAAAAACATTTGTATGATCAAGTAGTCTTACTTCCTTCCCACCCAAGGTTATAGAGACACCATAGGAACCATCTACCTCCCAGTTACTAAGACCCAGTTTGTTCCCAAGATCAACAATATTATCTGGACCTAGTCTTTGAGCAAGTTTTACTGCAGGAATGTTGTATGAATTAGCCAAAGCTCTTCTGAGGGATACATTCCCATGATATTTACCATCATAATTTCTTGGACTATAGACACCTTGTATTGTGTTAATACTTAGCGGGGAGTCATCAATGATTGTTGCGGGGGTGAGTTTATTTTGAAAAGCTAAGGAATACGTAACAGGTTTAATAGAAGATCCTGGTTGTCTGTAAGCAGTTGCTATATCAAATTTTCCATCGATATCATCTGCAAAGTAATCTTTAGACCCAACATAAGCAATAATTTCACGAGTCTGTACATCTAAAACAACTGCGGCACCATTAGAGAATCCATAAAAGGAGTTATTTGCTACTTCTTGAGTAACAATATCCTGAACTTGCTCCTGAAGGTCTAAATCCAGTGTTGTCATAACGGTCAGTCCCCCCAGGGTCACATAACGACTTCCGTAGGTTTCTTCAAGTTGTTTTCTTATATAAGCTACGAAATGAGGAGCTCTTATATATTCTGCCTGAGAAACAAGTATCAAATCCTTTTCAAAGGCATCCCCTGCTTCCTCCTTTGTTATATACCCTAAATCTTGCATTCTATCCAACACCACTTTTTGCCTTGCTTTACTTACATCAGGACTCGTTAAAAAGGGTGAGTAGGCAGAGGGTGCTGAAGGCAACCCTGCCAAGAAAGCTGCTTCTGCTAAATCAAGTTCCCATACGTCTTTACCAAAGAACTTGTGGGACGCAGACTGAATCCCCCAGGCAGTTCCTCCATAAGAAATATTGTTTAGATAAAGCTCTAGTATCTCTTCCTTTGTATATCTTTTTTCTACCATCAGGGAAATGACAATTTCCTTAACCTTTCTTGAAACGGTTCTTTCGGGAGTTAATAACACGTTTTTAACAAGTTGCTGCGTTATCGTTGAACCACCTTGTAATTCATCATTTAATAAATTAACCTTTGCTGCCCGTATAATGCTTGATAGCCTTATACCAGAGTGTCTATAAAAACTAGAGTCTTCTATTGCTAAGGTAGCCTTTATAACATCGTCTGGAATTTCAGATAAATCTACAGGTTCATACTTCTTCTCAAGATAAATATCATATAGAAGCCTGCCTTTCCTATCTAGTATCTTTGTTGACTTATTTGTTATTTGGGATAAAAGCTGGGGACTAGGTAATTGTTGAAACCAAACGTACCCTACCAAAGGAATTAATATAAAGATTAAGGAAAAGCCTATTCCAAACAAAAATGGTTTAAAACCTGGAAAATTGAGAAACCTGTTTAATGAGGGAAGTAATACCACTTTTTCTTTTGTCTTTCCCTTTCTCTTTCTTTTCCTCTTCTTTGTCTTTGTTTTTTTCTTTATCTTCTTATTACTAAATTTGGATAGTGTTCTTAAGAAGACATGTCCCTTCTTATAAAGGCGCCTCAAAGTTTTCTTTAATATTTTAATTCTTTTTTTAATTAAGGTGATCTTCTTATTTAATTCCTTGTAGGGAACCTTAAAGGTAATCTTGAAAGCACTAAGTTTACGTATAGGCGTTAGTATAAAACCACCTAAGGAGGAAACTAAACTAATTAATTTTTGAATAAGGCCCATAACCATATACTACAGTTATATCCTATAATGGGCTCAGATAAAAGAGTTATTTCAAAAAGCCCTTAACATTACGCACCCTATCTCGTAAAATGGCTGCTTTTTCAAAGTTGAGCATTTCTGCCTCATATTTCATAAGAGCTGTTAATCTCTTTACTTCTTTTTTAAGTTCATCTGGAGGAATTTGTGAATATTCAGCGGGATCTATAAATTCTCTATCAATTTCTATCTTACCTTTATCCTCTGCTATTTCCTCAATAAGTCTCTTTCTGATTGGTTTTGATATCTGAATAGGTGTTATGTTGTGCTCTTTGTTGTACTTAAGCTGAATCTCTCTTCTTCTGTTTACCTCATCAATAGCCCTTTCCATGCTCCCCGTTATGTTGTCTGCATACATTACAACTTCCCCCTTCAAATGTCTTGCTGCGCGCCCCATTGTTTGTACAAGGGAAGTTTCTGATCTTAAAAATCCTTCTTTATCGGCATCAAGGATAGCAACAAGAGATACCTCCGGAAGGTCTAAACCCTCTCTTAAGAGGTTGATACCAACCAATACATCGTAGTTACCCTTTCTCAGATCGTCCAAGATATCTGTTCTTTCAAGAGTCACAATATCTGAATGAAGATATGTTACCTTGATTCCCTTTTCAAGAAGATAGGAAGAAAGCTCTTCTGCCATTCTCTTTGTAAGTGTAGTTACAAGCACACGTTCCTTATTTGCCACTCTTTCTTCAATTCTTTTCAAAAGGTCTTCTACCTGATTTTCTGTAGGGAACACTGTTATTTCAGGATCTGGAATGCCAGTTGGTCTAATCATTTGTTCTACGATTCTTCTTTTGGACTTTTTCATTTCCCACTCCTTTGGGGTAGCACTTGTATATAGTGTCTGACCCATCTTTTTTTGAAACTCCTCAAAGTTTAGAGGTCTGTTATCAAATGCTGAAGGGAGTCTGAAACCATGTTCTACTAGATTCTTCTTCCTTGCCTGATCCCCAAGATACATTCCTCTTACTTGCGGAACAGAGATATGTGATTCATCTATGACCAAAAGATAATCTTTGGGAAAGAAATCTATTAAGGTGTAGGGTGTATCACCAGGTTTTCTACCATCAAAATATCTCGAGTAGTTTTCAATCCCCTTACAATAACCGATCTCTTGCATCATTTCTAAGTCATACATTGTTCTTTGCTTTAGTCTGTATGCCTCTATTTGTTTTCCTTGAGATTCAAATTCCTTAAGTCTTATCTGCAGATCTTTTTGTATTTCCTTTATGGCATCCTCTCTTCTTTCCTCTGCAGTGATGTAATGTTTTGCTGGATATACCATTGCAAAGTTTCCTTCAATCATTCTATGTTTAACAAAATCACTCTCATCTTGTGTTTGAGAACGGGTATGACTACCCCTTCTAACTTCAGGGAGATTACTTCTATCAATTGTTTGTCCTGATATTGGATCAAAATAATGAAGATCAACTAAGGTACTATCTAATAATTCAAGTCTTAAGGCCATATCTTGATATGCAGGAAAGATATCTATAACATCTCCTCGCACTCGGTATGTTCCTCTTTTGAAATCAAATTCATTTCGATCGTAGTGAAGCTGATTAAGTCTTTTTAAAATATCTGATTTTCTAGCCTTCATTCCCTTTTTGAGTTCTAAGGCTACTTTGGAATACTCTGCAGGAGAACCTAGGTTATAGATACAGGAAACAGATGAAACAATGATTACATCCTTGCGCGTCATCAGTGACGTTGTAGCGGATAGTCTAAGCTTATCTATCTCCTCATTTATATCAGCATCCTTTTCTATGTATGTATCTGTTTGAGGAATATAACTTTCCGGCTGGTAGTAATCATAATAACTTACAAAGTATTCAACAGCATTTTCAGGAAAAAAGTCTCTAAATTCCTGATAAAGTTGCGCGGCAAGAGTTTTGTTGTGTGAAAGAATAAGTGTTGGCTTTTTGACCTCTTTAATTACATTAGCAACAGAAAAGGTCTTACCAGAACCAGTTACACCAAGAAGAACTTGGTGATTTTCACCATCATTTATTCCCTTTGTTAAAAAATCAATTGCCTTAGGTTGATCTCCTGTAGGTTTGTAGTCAGAATGGAGTTTGAACATTAATTTATTGTAGCACTTCGGGTTTAGTTTGGGAATATAAGTTGGAATTTCATGTTGACATACTAATGCATATTGACGTAAATAAACTCCAATGCTAATTTGAATATGTGAAAGAAATACTGAATGAAATAGTAAAACTAAATAATAATATGAATGAAAGATTCAACAATATGGACAAACGGTTTGATAGACTTGAAGGTAGATTTGACAGATTAGAAAATAGATTCGATAAATTAGAAGATAGATTCGATAAACTAGAAGATAGGTTCGATATACTAGACAAAAAAGTAGATGCAATAGCTTATAGGCAAGATACCTTGGAAAACTATGTTACAGAAAAGGGCATAACAAAGAAAGCTATTAAAAAGTTTGCTGATTGCAATAAACTAAAACTAACTCCCACGATTAGTTCTTGACACCTTCGTATATATTTCGGTAGTATTAAAATACCCAAAGAAACACCAAAGTATAAAATGTTTGGGTGAAAGGCCTGCTTATATGAGTCCCGTAACTTTATATAAAAGACAAAAAGAGATATTAAATTTTATTTCACAATACATTCAAAAAAATGGTTCCTCCCCTACTCTACAAGAGATTGCTGACGCCATGGGACTATCTTCCCTAGCAACAGTACATGAACACCTAGAGGCACTAACAAAAAAGGGTGTCATTAGAAGATTTGAGGGAGTGGTTAGAGGTATGGAAATTCTTGATGAAACTGTTTCTACAACACTACATGGAGTTCAATTACCTCTTGTAGGTTATATCGCAGCAGGAGAAGCTATTGAGGCCATAGAAAACCCCTTAGACACTGTTACTGTTGCTCCCGATCTAGTTTCAAAAGTTAAAAGATGTTACGTACTAAAGGTAAAAGGAACTTCAATGAAGGGTAAAGGTATCTTTGATAACGACAATGTAGTTATTCAGCAACAAAAAACTGCTGAGAATGGCCAGATTGTAGTAGCACTATTAAATGGAGAGTTTGCAACACTTAAAACCTTTTACAATGAAGGAAATGGGAAGATAAGGCTACAACCTGCAAACGAGGCCATGGATCCAATAATTGAGGATGAAAAAAACGTTGAGATTCAAGGAATTGTTACTGGAGTAATTAGAAGATATTCCTAAAAGCTTACTCTTTATTAACAGGAAATAACGTATATCTTACCCACTTTAGTGCCATCTTAGCGTGATCAATAGGGGTTTCCTTACTATCTTTATAGAAATGGATAATAGGAGGAGCTATGGAGACAATAATGATACCTAAAACTATAGGAAGGAGATATTTATCAATGTCAGGAATCAAACTTCCCAAAAAATATCCTGCTGAACCTACACCAAAGACCCATATAGTACCTCCTAAGAAGTTATAAAAGGTGAATTTCATGTGATCCATCTTTCCAATACCAGCAACAATAGGAACAAATGTTCTAACAACAGGCATAAATCTCGCTAGAACCAAAGCTTTACCCCCATGCTCTTTGTAGAAATCTTCTGCCTTAACCAGATTCTCCTTTTTAAATAGTAAGGAATCTTCTTTGAAAAATAACTTTCTTCCAAATCTCTTTCCAAACTCATATCCCACATTATCTCCAACAACGGCTGCAATCCAGGAACCAATTAAAAGAGGGTAAATGCCAAAGATTTCGACTCCAGGGGAAGCTAAGAAACCCGCGGTAAACAGTAAACTGTCTCCGGGTAAGAAAAATCCAATCAAAAGACCAGACTCTGCAAAAATCATGCTCCAGACACCAATTAAACCGACAGTTTCAATCAAAGCCATCAGATCATGTGTTCTTAGCGCATCTAATATTTGTGTCATCATAACTAAAAAATTTTAACACATCGTGCTAGTATTTACTAAGCTGCCATGAAACTTGATATCAACAGAAATTTAGATATACCCACAGAAGAAAATACTTATTCCGCTGATATTCCACAGTTAGAAGAAAAATATGGTAAGGAAAAAGTAGACGAAGCAACCCATTACCTAACATATAAAGATGTTAAAGAACTACCCAAAGATGAAAACTCTGATTATCCTACACTTTATGTCTTTAGACATGGTGAAACACGAGATAATGCAGACATGATATTTTGTGGTTGGAGAGATATTGGAATAACAGATACTGGAATAAACCAGGCAAAGGAGCTTATAAAACAATTAAAGGATAAGAAGATACATATGCTAATTGCATCAGATATGAAAAGAGCAATAGACACGATGGAGATTGCAATTTCTGAAAACGAGTATGCAAAGACCTTAGAAATACAACAAGACAAAAGATTAAGAGAAAGAAATTATGGTGATTGGCAAGGATATAGCAAACTAATAAAGTGTCTGGAAGACTATGAAGAACTCCACAGCGTTAGGCGGGGATATGATAAAGAACCTCCACATGGGGAAAGCCTTAAAGACACTGTTGATAGAATACATGGGTTCTTAGACGAGATAATACCCTTGATGAAAGAAGAAAAGATTAATGTTGCAATTTCTTGTCATGGAAATTCAATCAGAGGAATTAGACAATACTTTGAAAAACTAAACAACCAAGAAACAGCAGAAATTGAAACACCTCTTGGACAAGACTACGCTGCATATGCTATAAAATAAGCCAAACATAGATTCCAGATTCGTATTAGGGAGACTCCAAATGAAAAAAACGTGCCAATGCGGTGGAATATGCTATGACTACGAACAAGCACTACACGTAGTGAATGCCATAGTCGCAAAAAAAAGATTTTCAGCACGCCCCAAAAAAACAAGGGTCACAATTGAAAGGTGTGTACCTGAATTATGTGGGCAGACTAAATACTTTCATATATTGAGTAGACCACCTAGAAAATCCAGACACAATAAATGGTGGATGAAATTAAGGGTTGGAACTAGAAACTGATGCGGCTGCTTGTAGTTAAATATCTACTACTACATGCAGCCAAAATCCTTTTTAAACCGTTACATCTTGCTCATGTAAGAATATTTCTAGTAATCTATTGTACTTTGCCACACGTTCACCTCTTGCTGGGGCACCACTCTTTATAAAATCAGCTCCAGTAGCAACGGCTAGATCCGCAATAAATGTATCCTCTGCAGTATCTCCACTTCTATGTGAAATAATAGTCATCATACTAGCTTTTTTTGCAATCTTTATAAATTCAAATGTTTCTGTAAGTGTTCCAACCTGATTTGGCTTTACAATAACCGCATTGTTTAGTCTTTCAGGAATAAGTTCTTCAAGAATTGTTGGGTTTGTTACAACAAGATCATCTCCTACAACAAGTACATTTTCATGATGTTTATCATGGAATTTCTTCCAACCTTTGTAATCAGTCTCATGGAAAGGATCTTCCATATATATTATTGGGTATTCATCTAGAAGCTCAGAATAATAATCAAGTAAACCATCTACACTTAAATGAAGTTCTTCTTCATCTATAGTATAACTAACAATCTTTTTAAAAGAGTCGGCAGCTACATCCATTCCAAAAAACACTTCCTCCCCTACTTTGTAATTTTCTCCAGCTGAATGTTTTAAGAATTCCATTGCAGTTTTAGGAGTAAACCCATTGGGAGCAAAGCCACCTTCATCCCCCACATCAACATCCTTTCCAGCCTTCTTTAAATGTTTCTCCAAAGTGTGATAAATAGTAACTCCCATTTCTAAAGCGTCATCGTAAGCTATACGACCTGCAGGTATTACCATAAACTCTTGAAAGGAAAGACCATTGTTTGCATGTAAACCACCATTTAATACATTAAAAATAGGTGTAGGAAATGTGAAACCGTCTGCATTACCAAATAATTCTGCAAGATATTTATATAAAGGGAGTTTCTTTGAAACTGCTGCTGCCTTACTTACGGCAAGAGATACAGATAATATACTATTTGCACCTAGGTGCTTTTTATTGGGAGTTCCATCAATTTCAACAAGCAATCTATCAATACGCCCCTGATCAAAGGGACTTTCCCCCTTTAGAGCATCATTTATTACAGTTGATACCATTTCTACTGCCTTCTCTACCTCAATATAAGCAGCTTCCTTCTTACCTTTAGAGGCACCATCAGGGATTGTTTGAATACCTACAGAACCATCATCAAGAGCAACTCTTGTTTGTATGGTCCATTCTCCTCTGGAGTTTATAATTTTATGGCAAGTGATCTTGGCAATTGAGGCCATAGTACCTTCTTGTAACCTTATTTCTTCTTCTTTTTACCTTTTTTAATGTTGTTTTGCTCAACCTCATAAACAATACGGCGTGTTTTCTCTATAACATCAGGACTCAAAGACACTGAGGTTATTCCCCATTCAACAAGTTTTTCAACAAGTTCAGGATATTCAGATGGGGCTTGACCACAGATAGAACATGTTATCTTATGCTTTTTACAGGTAGTAACAATACGCTCAAGGCTCCAAAGAACTGCGGGATCTAGTTCGTTATAAGCACCTGCCACCTTTTCGTTATCGCGGTCAACACCTAAGGTCAACATGGTTAAATCATTTGTACCAATGGATACACCATCAATACCTAGTTCTATAAACTCCTCAAGCATGATTACATTTGAAGGAATCTCTACCATCATCCATAGTTGGAAAGAACCTTTTCGGTTCAGACCATTTGCTGATAATAGCTTCTTTGCTTGTTTTAGTTGATCAAGCGTTCTAACAAATGGAAGCATCACGTGAAGATTCTTATATCCCATCTTGTTTCTAACCTTTTTAATTGCCTCTATCTCAAGTTTGAAAACATCAGCATCTTCAAGATAACGAGAGACACCTCTAAACCCTATCATTGGGTTTGGTTCCTCTTTCTCAAACTTGGCACCACCCTTTAAGGACCTATATTCATTAGTTTTAAAGTCCGTTGTTCTATAAACAACGGGTCTTGGATGAAATGCAGACACAAATTTTTCTAGGTTCTCTGCCATTGCATTAATAAATTCTTTCTCTTTCTTATCTTCAATAAACTTTCTAGGATGTGCTCCTAACTGTGCAATCATAAATTCAGCTCGCAAAAGACCTATACCATCGACTTCCCGCATTGCCATATCCATAGCAAGTTCTGGTTCAGCAAGGTTCACATAAATCTTTGTGGCAGTTTTTATTTCCTCCCCCAATAAACTTGAAATTGTTTCTTTGGAAGTTTCCTGAGTAACAATATCTCCTTCAAAAACCTTACCATCACCACCATCAACAGTGATTAATTCTCCGTCTCTTAACATCTTGGTAGCAGTTTCACTACCAACAACGGCAGGTATACCAAGTTCACGACTTACAATAGCAGCATGAGAAGTTCTACCACCTTTATCAGTTAAAATAGCAGCTGCTCTTTTCATAGCAGGAACAAAATCAGGATTGGTCATTTCAGCAACAAGAACATCACCCTTTTTAACCTTGTGGATTTGCTCTGGATCACGAATTATACGAACCTTACCAGCAGCAGCACCAGGAGATGCAGCCAAACCTTCTAAAAGTAGTTTTGCATTCTTTTCATCAGTTGGCTTTACAACACCCTTTGTTACTCCCATATTAAGTGTTGTAACAGGTCTAGATTGTACGATGTAAAGTTTGTTGTCTTGCATACCCCATTCAATATCTTGAGGTCTACCATAGTGTTGTTCAATCTTTACACCAAGAGCAGCAAGGTTTTTAGTATGTTTATCCGAAAGCTTTTGTTTATTTTGATGAGCTTTTGCTACATTGGTTTTTCCTGCCTTTGTTAATTGCCAGGTTTGTTTTGCAACCTGTTTCATCATAATGTTGTTGTCTTCCTTACCTACAACATATTGATCAGGTGTTAACTCTCCTGATACAACAGGCTGACCTAAACCAAAGGCTGCTTCTATTGAAACCTGTCTTCTGTTATTTGTAATTGGATTAACAGTAAACATAATGCCGGACACTTCAGATTGGACCATAAGTTGTACGGGAACTGCAATTCCAACCTTCATGTGATCAAACTTATTCTCTGTTCTATAAAAGATTGCTCTAGCCTCAAACAAGGACGCCCAACATTTCTGAACATGCTTCACGACATCCTCATATCCTACGACATTCAAATATGTCTCTTGCTGACCAGCAAAGGAAGCATCAGGTAAGTCTTCTGCGGTAGCAGAGGATCTTACAGCAACAGGTTTATCACTGTTTCCTGAAAGTTCGTGGTAAGTTTTTTTAATTTGTTTTGCTAAGTCTTCAGGCATTTTTGCAGCAAGGATTGCAGTCTTTATATTCTTTGAAGCTTGTATAAGTTTCTTTGAATCAGATATATCAAGACCAGTAAGTTCTGTTAGCATTTTCTGTTTTAGTGAGGTCTTTTTTACAAATTCATAATAGGCATGAGCGGTAACACAAAAGCCATTAGGAACAGGAATACCGTTTTTATACATTTCTCCTAGATTTGCACCTTTCCCTCCGACTAAAGGAATATCTTTTTTACCAACTTGTTCAAACCATAGGATTGGGGCAGTAGATTTTTTCATATAAAAAGTATAACACTAGATAAAAAAAACCCACAGCATAAAGTGAAGTGCTGTGGGCCCATAACCAAAATTATGGCATTATTGTTGTTGACGCGCGGGAGACGGCCTAATATATACTCGTTTATCTTCAAGTGTCAAACGCTTTCCTTCTGCGTTTAGTTGCGGTACGAGATCACCCAGACAAACCCAAACCCCATTGTAAAAGACATGGTTGCAGCCATGTTGGTCACATCTGTAGACTGTGGTGCCTTCCAGCCTATAATTAGGCCCAAAAGTGTCTTTCTTATGTGTATGTGCCACTGATCAGCTCCTCTCGCCATATTGGCTCCCAACAAATACGTCACCAACATAACACAAAGGTTGAAAACAGACAAATAAGCAATCTTTAAGAAAGATATAGCTCTACATTATTAAGGGGGGATGAATCTACAAAGTCAAAGTGTTCCAGTACGATCTTTACTCTCTCAAGCATATAACCTGCTTCCTGTTCATTTATACCTTCTAACCTAACGGATAAGATTGGAGAGGTATTTGATGCCCTAATTAAAAACCAACCTGTTTCTGTAACTTTAACTCTTGCACCATCAGTTTCATCTACCTCCAATATATCCGGTATTTCCTTAAAATTCTGAGTTAAGGTATCAATGATTCCAAATTTCAATTCATCTGGACAAGGAAGTTTAATTTCTGTTGAATGAACTCTCATTGGAAATAAGGTCATAAGGTAAGAAAGAGGTCTTTTATGTTCAATTATCTTCTCTATAACCTTACACGAAGCATATATTCCGTCATCATAGCCGAAGTAATCATCACCAAAGTAACTATGGCCTGAAAACTCACCACCTAAAACTGCACCTTCTTTTAAAGCAGTTACAAAATAGGGGTGTCCTGTGCGTATTCTCTTTGGCACACCACCCTTGGACTCTATAAATTCTTCTAAGGTGCCACTACTTTTAACATCAAAGACTATCTCGCCCCCAGGTTTATTTTCCAAAAGCTCTTCTGCAAAAAGCATTAGTATTTTGTCATTATCAAAATGCCTGCCCTTTTCGTCTACAAAACCGAAACGGTCTGAATCTGGATCAACAACAATTCCAACGTCAGCATTTTCAGCCAACACGTGATCTTTAAGATCTTTTAGTATTTCTACATCTTCAGGATCAGGTATACCGTGCGGATAAGAGGGATCTGATTCACAATACATAGGACTAACAGTGCACCCTAATTTTTCAAATAACTGTGGTGCAAACAAACTTGAAGTTCCGTTACCACAATCAACTACTACCTTTATGGGAGAAGTAAACTGGAATTTAGCAACCAAGAAGTCGATGTATTTCTTAGAAAGATCCTTCTTTGTGGTACTACCTTTACCTTGCTCATAATCCTCATCCACAATCATTTTCTTTATCCTTTGTATATCTTCACCATAGAAAGGGACTGCATTTTTAAAGTCAATTCTAAAACCATTGTATTCCTTGGGATTGTGGCTAGCGGTGACTTCTACACCTAAATCAAAATCCTCAGTACAAGTTAGGAAATGAACAATTGGTGTAAGACTTAAGCCTATATCAACAACCTCACAACCTGTTGAAACAAAACCTTTGATTAGGTTTCCCATCAAAGGTTCTGAGGACTCTCTATTATCTCTACCAATAACAATCTTAGAACCCCCTTTTCTACGTATAAGAGTTCCTAGAGCTTTACCTATATGTTCGGTACCCAGCTCATTTATATCTGTGGGGTAAACACCCCTAATATCATAATTTCTAAATATTGAGTCTGAAAGAGTCATATTTTTTTAATCCACAGGTAATGTAAATACGAAACGCGCACCTTGTGGTTTGTTGTCTTCAATCCATATCTTTCCACCATGAGCTTCTACAATGGCTTTTGAAATGACAAGACCAAGGCCTGTTCCTGGACCAGCTGTTGGCTCAGAACTCTCCAGCTGAACAAACTTTTGGAACAACTTGGACTTTTTCTCATCAGGTACACCTTTACCTGTGTCTTCAACACTAACCTGTACCGTATCCTCTACAAGCTCGGCCTTAACATTTATGGAACCTTCCTTTGTAAATTTTAGTGAGTTTGATATCAAATTATTCATAACTTGTGTAACCTTAACGCTATCAAAGTTAAACTTAGGAAGGGTTTTATCTACACTTGAAGTAAATTTCAAACCCTTTTCCTCAGCTAGTTTGGAATACTTAGATGCTTCCGCCTTTAGTACCTTACTAAGATTTCCCTCTCGCTTATCTATCTTAAATTTTGCAAGGTCCATCTTTGTTTCATCCAACAAATCATTAACTATTGTTAATACTTCAACAGAACTTGTACGAATCTGGGCTAAAAGATCATCCTTCTGCCCTTCCTTTAACCTCTCTTTATTTGTTATTAATAAATCTGCCATACCCTTAATAACAGTTAGGGGAGCACGTAATTCATGAACTACCATAGCCATAAATTCCTCGTGCTTGTGCCTTAAGGTTTGTTCTTCGGTTTGATCATGAAGAAGTACTCCAACACCAGGTACACCTTCAGCTACCTCCACGGGGATTAAAGTTATCTGAATAAACATATCATCAACCTTAACCTCAGAAACCTTCTTTAATTCTCCATCTTCAAACACTTTGGATATAGCTTCCTCAATGGGATAGTAATCATTAAAGGCTCTAACTAGGTCAAAGATAGTAAGAGAAGCAGTGCTTTTCTTTAAATCCAATAATCTTTTACAGGCTGAATTCACCACAAGAAGTTTAAAATCCTTGTCCACCATAAAAACACCCTCTGTCATTTGCTGGACCATGGCCTCAAGCTTGTTTTTAATAACGGAAGTTTCGTAAAGTTTCTGATTGAGATTTAGTTCTTTTTCTGAAAAATCTGATTGTAATCTATCAAGTTTCTTACTTTTACCAACAAGGATGGCCAATATCACTGAAAAAAGAGCAACAGTAACAGAGAGAATCAAATACAAAGTTGTAATTTGCGTAGGCAGTGGTATCACTTTTTTTCTAGTTTATTTAATTCGTAACCTTAACTACAGAATCCGTCTCCTCACCAAAAATGGAAGCTAACTTATCTTTCATCTCAGCGGGAGTGATTTTATACTTCATTACATAATCCAAAGCTCCAAGTTCCAGTGCTGTGGATACGTTTTCTTCATTTCCAAAATTGGTAAGCATTATCACCTTAACGGTACTAACAGCTTCATCATCTCTGATGTCTTGCAATATTTCTAACCCGTTTTTACCAGGTAACATGATATCTAAAAGTACTAGGGCAGGGTTATTCTGCTTAATAGCAGCAACTGCACCCGTTCCCTCTGCTACGTGAACTACAGTATAACCTGCAAGTTCCAATTCAGTGGAATAAAGTTTTGCTAAGGCCATATCGTCCTCAACAATTAATATGGTTTTGTTGGCAGATTCACTCATGTATAAATCATAACAAATTTGAACTTTTTAACAAATAGGCTTATGCTTTAGCTTATGAAGAAAAAACTAATAATAATAGGGGTACTAATCATATGGGGTCTCTTGGGTGTGGCTGTGTGGCAATTTCTTAGTGAAGAAGATATAAACATCCTTGCACCAATTGTAGAAAAGATTGATATTGAAATACCTGGAAAGGAAAAGGGTAGGAACCAATTAAAGGCAGATAGTGTTTTTGAAGGCGAAACTCTAAATGTTCTTCTTGTAGGAATTGATACAAGTGAAGGAAGAAGGAACAGAGGGCAAGGGGGATTTAATACAGATACAATGATTTTGGCCTCAGTAAATTCTGAAAACAATAAAGTACTACTAACCTCAGTCCCAAGAGATCTTTGGATAAATGGAAACAAACTTAATGCTCTATATACAGTTTATGGAGAAGACACTCTTGTGGATGCTTTTGAGAAAGTAACAGGTCTTGCAATAGATGGAGTTATCAGAGCTGACTTTGATCACCTAATTTGGCTCGTAGATATGATGGGAGGAGTACCTGTTGATGTGCAGAGAACATTCACAGATAGTAGCTTTCCTAACTGGACCGATTCAAGGGCCATAACCGTGTCCTTCACTGAAGGTAATGAAATAATGGACGGGCAAAGAGCACTAACATTTGCAAGGTCAAGAAAAGGAACTAATGGCGAAGGAAGTGATTTAATGCGTGCTAGAAGACAGCATCTTATATTAAAGGGAATGATTGAAGGTATTAGTCAGGAGAAAAGCCAATTCTGGCCTATGGACATAGAAGACTTTTACAATGTTATTACTACACCTACAAAATTACATACAACACTAACACTAGCTGATGTTAAATATATGTGGGATTTTTACAAGGACAGGGATGAATACACAATTGAGTCCTTTGTAGTTGATGGAGAATATGTTTATCACCCAGGTATGTATCCTGCAAGTCCTTATCACGCATGGGTATTTGTAGCCAAAGAACCAGGTTTTGCAAACCTACACCGTGATATAAGAACAAAACTGGATAATACATTTACTGGAGAAACAACAATAATTCAAATGGGACCTGAATACGTAGAAGATACAACAAACGAACAGGTGAGCAATACTCAAGAAATTACTCTTTAGTATATACTCACCTTTAGAGGCTTGTGCTCCGCCGGATTGCTACTCAGGGTAGGTCCGGATGTTTTATATCACACTTTCCACATCCTCCATACTTTTTATAGCGTATGGTGATCGGGTCGAGTGTATTTCAATCCACTAATGTAGCCAACATCAGAAGAAGGGAAGTTCGAGTATTCATATAATATGTATGAATAATTTCATTTGGAGGATTTTTTTGAACTTCTTTATAACAGCGGCACAGCCTAAACTGTGTGTGAACACTAATCCGCTGCATCGTGTAGTTTGATGATCAGTCCAACCTAAAAAAGGAGAGCATCTCTTCAACTTCTAGAGGAAAATCAAATTTTGAAACGTTTTCATCGAAATTCCCGTGAGAAGATCCGGAAAACAACATAACCCGAAAACCTCTCTTTCTGACACCTTGAGCCCAAGCGTACGCAGGCCAGGAATCAAATAACGGATGAAAAGCACCAAACACGGCAGAAATCTCCGGTGAAAATGCTTTAGATGCTTCAATTATCCCTTTTGTGAAAATTATCTCAATATCAGAATATGAGGCAAAAAGCTTTTCTATTTCTGCATGCCATTCTAAATCCGGGTCGTAATACAAAACTCTCTTCTTAGCCATTGTTATCCTCCTAACAAGACTATATGCCACACGATTACAGTATTATAGGTCATGTTGTTGGGCTTTTCAAATGGTGCTTATTCAAGGTCAGGAGCTATTCCAAAATACATAATAAGATCTTCTGCAATACTCATCCAAAGAGGTACTGCTGTTTCTGCTGCATATACACTTGTTGAAGGCTTTTCTAACCGTACAATCATTGTGAATTTCTTTGTTGTTGCAGGAAATCCCATAAATGTTGCATTCGTAAGTTCAGGGTCATACTTTCCCCCTACGGGAATTTGAGCAGTTCCTGTTTTCCCTGCGATTTTGTAGTCTTTAATATTAAAATATTTAGATTCTCCACCAGAAACAGCTTCAGTTAGCATATAAACCATAGTATCTGAAGACTCTTCTGAAACTACTCTTTTTACTTCTTCCACAGGAATTTCTATAACAGTACCGCCCTCAATGAACCTATCTACAATTCTTGGTCGCATAAGATTGCCACCATTAGCAAGAGAGTTTAGGGCACTTAACACTTGGAGGGGTGTTGCAGAAATACCTTGTCCAAAAGCTATTGTTGCTAAATCTATATCAGTCCACTCCTTATGTGGCCTGATTATTCCGGTATCTTCACCTTCTAAATCAATACTTGTGCGTGATCCAAAACCAAAACTATTGAAATATTTATGGAGTTGTTTTCTGCCAACCTGATGACCAACCCAAGCGGCACCTACGTTGTTTGATTTCTGTAAAAGCTGCACAATTGTTTGTACATTGTGATGTTTACCATCCCAGTTATCTATTGTATGACCCGAATATATAACAGGACCATAATCTTCAAATGTAGTCTCTGGTTTTATCCTACCAATATCAATTCCCGCAGCTACAGTAAAGGGTTTTAAAACGGAGCCGGGTTCATATGTTTTTGAAATTGCAAAGTTTTTTCTTTCAACGCCATAGCTTAATCCTTCAGATTCTTCTGAATTTTCCTCTATTTCTTCTTCCTCCTCAGTAATTTCTGTTTCAGTTAATGAAAGGTCGTTATATATATCTTCATTAAACCGAGCGGGGTGATAAGTAGGATAATTGGCCATTGCCAGAATATCGCCTGAAAAAGGATCCATAACAATAACACTGCCTGAAGCAGCACCATAACGCTTAACACCTTCTTCTAATTTCTTTTCTACAAGATACTGTAGTGCTCTATTAATTGTTAGAACTACCTTACGGCCATCTATAGAATTAACCTTTGTATAGCCACCCACAAGTATGGGAGCCCCGGTTGCGTCACGTTCCTCAATTACACGGCCTGGTTTCCCCTTTAAATCGCCATCTAAGCTACCTTCAATGCCAAAATACCCCTGTTCTTCTCCTTTTTCATTCTTTGCGACAAACCCTAATATATGAGAGGCCAGTGTACCTTCAGGATAAAATCTTCTGGGTTCCTCTTCAAAACCTACTCCCACAGAATTTAGAGCTAGTATTTCTTCCTTTGCTTCCAAAGGAAGGTAATGCTCAAGGGCAGCCCATTTTAAATCCAATCCCAATACCTCGTAATACCTATTCTTATAACTTTCCAGTAAAGCCTCTTCTTGAGCAGTATCTTCATAAAAGTCTTTTTTATATCTTATTACTACGGTTGCTAGGTCATGTGCTAACTGCAAAGGATCCTCCACATTATTTGGTTCCCCATACAATAGGAATGCAGGCTGCGTAGTAGCTAACGGAAAACCATCACTACTGACTACATCTCCTCTTTTTGCGGGCATTTCTTGAAGGGTCCAATATTGTTCCTGTGCCATAGCACTATATTTTTTGTGATTAAGGACCTGGATTTGGAAAAGACGAGCTATAAAGATAAAAGCGACAAAGGACTGACCCATGATCAATACAGTGATTCTGAGGTCATCAAATACTTTTTTACGTTTTCGCAAAGACATTAAAACAATTATCGCACAGCAGCAAGTTTAGCGGAACTGATAACAGTAAGAGGGGCATCGTATTTTATAAAACCTAATTCATCTGCTCTGCTCTCAAGTAAACTAAGGGAAGCTAATTGGGAAGCCTCAAGTTCCAAGGAGGAAATGTGGGCTTCAATAGAATCTTTTTGTTCTTGCAGAAATACCATCTCAGAGCCCTTCACTGCATATTTATTTGTTATAAAGACCTGAGTTAGGATACTTACAACAAATAGTACGAAGGATAGTTTAGAGGCAAAGGAACAAATATTTTCTTTTTTAACATTTATTTTAGGCAGTTTCATTTTTTTCAATAATTCTCAATTTTGCACTCCTGGATCTAGGATTTCCCCTAACCTCTTCTTCACCAGGTTTCATAAATGCTACCTCGGTAACATCAGAACCCTCAGCAGACAGCACGCCTGCGCCGAATTGTTTAACAATCCGGTCCTCGAGCGAATGAAATGATATTACACACATTCGCCCGCCAGGCAGTAATAGGCGTGCTGCCCTAGGCAGTGAAACTTTAAGGTTTTCAAATTCATCATTAACTGCAATTCTAAGAGCCTGAAAGACCTTAGTTGCAGGATGAAGCTTTCCAGTTTCGTAACCTGGAGGAGATGAACCAACAATGATGTCTACTAAATCCTTTGTTGTTTCTATCTTCTTCAAATTACGACCTTCTACGATAGAATGTGCAAATCTCTTTGCATATTTCTCTTCACCATATTCTTTAAATAGTTTTATAAGGTGTGCTTCTGGTAGGGAATTAATTAAATCTGCGGCAGTAACACCCATGTTCTTATCAAGGCGCATATCAAGTACTTGGTCCCGCTGAAAGCTAAGACCAGTGCTATCCTCAAGTTGAGTCGAACTATATCCCAAGTCATACAAAATACCATTAACTAAAGAGAAGTCATTTTCTTCTGCTAATTTGTCAATGTCCTTGAAGTTTCCTAAAACTCCAATAAAGTTTTCTTCTAAACCTGCATTTCTAATCCGCTCGGAGGCTCTGTCCAAAGATTCTTGGTTGTAGTCAACACCCAAAACCTTTCCCCCAGCACGTAAAATCTCAATAGCGTGTCCTCCATCACCTAAGGTACAGTCAATGTACTTATTGCCCTTAGTAACTCTTAATCCTTCCAAAGCTTCTTTTGCCAGTACTGGTACATGGTATTCCATGTTCTTATTCCTTTGAGGCAATCAGCTTGTTAGATACTCTCTTAAGGTAAGCATTCCAATTATCTAAATCCCAAAGCTCAACATGATCCCCCACTCCAAGTACTGCTGTCTTGGAAGACAACTCGGCAAATTCAATAAGATCTGATGGAAGAACTATTCTTCCCTGTGAGTCAACAGATGCTTCTGTTGCCGACGTATACAAATATCTCTCTAATTCTTCTGTACTTACTTCTCCTCTAGGAGTTTCCACCTTCCTTCGGGCAGCATCCATCCAATCGTTTTTATCGTAGACAAAGATACACTTGTCAAAGCCTTTAGATAAAACTACCTCTCTTCCACGAATGTGCTTTCTTATCTTCTTAGGCAGAGCAATTCGTGAACCCTCGGTAATACTTGGATTGTATTGGCCTAAGAATTTTCCCATGGTTGCTCCTTAAAGTACGAGATTCACCATTTCGTACCGTAATACATCCATAATGAGCCATTTTCACACCTTCGTCAAGACAAAGAAAACCCGAATATCCTACAACTAAAGGGAATAACAAAAAACCAACATTGACGTACTATAAGCCCTATAGTATAATGTGCTTATTCGAACAATGATCTGCCCAGATCCTTTGGTAGATCACTTAACACATTTCCAGGAGGAAATAAAAATGACGCTAGCAACTGCTGTATCCATTATAATTGCAACCATTATGAAATGGTTGACTCTCGCTATCATATTCATATTAGAATTGATCACCATTTGGGGAATTGAATTTTTTTCAAATGTTCCCTAAAACAATTCGAAAGACCCCCTCGCACACAGAAATAACGTGGGGGTCTTTTCATGTTTAAATAAAATTTCTAAGGCTTTCACATTTCAAAACAATTAAGGTATATTGCTTAAAAGAAAGAAATATTCGACACATAAAAAACTACTAGGAGGAGACCGAAAATGGCAAAAAAACGTATTTGGAAAGGTACTAAATCAGCACTTACCCAATTTAGGAATTCCAAAAGAGGTAAGGGAATCATCACTTTGGTAATTACGCTCTGTATAATTGCCGCAGGTTTTACCACAGGAAAAGTTTATACAGGAGACTCCTTCACCATAAAGACCATACTTGGTTTGATTGGGTTAATTGCGAGCTATCTAACCATGGCTACACTCATCACTGCATTTGTGATCATCGAAAAGAGGGCACGATTACTCCACGAGCACAAAGTAGAACAACGCAAATCACTAACAAAGAGACTGAGTTATTCCGACCTACCCTAAACAGAAAGGTGAAAATACGGAAAAGATTCTATATTAAACCGAGGGCCTAGCATATGAATCCAGCTAGGTCTTCAATCTTTACTCTATCTTGTTTTGTTGTATCTCTATCTCTTACAGTTACTGTGTTATCTTCCAATGTATCGTAATCAATAGTAATACAGTATGGAGTACCTATTTCATCCTGACTTAGATATCTCTTACCAATGTTACCTCTAGAATCCCAAGCAATGTTTAGACCTTGGTCAATAAGTGTTTGATAAACCTCTTTTGCTTTGTCTGTGATATTCTCTTTGTTTTTTACAAGTGGAAATACAGCGGCTCTGTAAGGAGCAACATCTTTGTGAAGCTTTAGTACTACCCTATCGCCATCTTCCTTGTATGCATCAAGAAGGAGAACTAACATAAGTCTGGAAGCACCAATTGAGTATTCAACAACATGAGGAATATATTCTTCATTTCTTTCTTCATCTTTGTATGTAAAGTTACTTCCTGAGAATTCACCATGTCTTGAAAGATCCCAATCACTTCTGTAGTGAATACCCTGAAATTCTCTCCAACCTCCTGGGAACTTGTATTCAGCATCTGTTGCAACCTTGTTGTAGTGGGCTCTTTCTTTGAATTCCTGATCTCGCATGCGAACATCACTCTTTTTTAGCCCAATACTTTCAAGAAAGTCCAAAGACATTTCCTTAAATTCCTTGAGTCTATCTTTGGCATCATCGGGATGCACATACATTTCAAGTTCCATTTGTTCAAACTCACGAGTTCTGAAAAAGAAAGGACCTACCTTTATTTCATTTCTAAAGGCTTTACCAATTTGTGCTATACCAAATGGTACTTTTAATCTCATTGAATCTTTTACAAGATCAAAGTTGTAAAACATGGGTTGGCAGGTTTCACCTCTAAGATAAGCTGTTTCTTTTGATGATTCTGTAGTACCAATTTCCACCTCAACAAGCTGGTTAAAGTGTTTTGCCTTAGATAGCTTGTTTCCATCTGGACTTAAGATATTGTTTTCAGAAATCACCTTATCCAGTTCTTCAAGTTCCATACCATCAGCATTAAACTCTTTATCTTCTTTTTCCAGGAAATAATCCCCTATTATATGATCAGCTCTATATCTTTTGTGTGTTTCTAAATCCTCTACCATTGCATCAGCAAATGATTCGGTGTGACCACTAGCTTCCCACACACGAGGGTGAGAAATTATTGCACCATCAAGACCTACAACATCAGGCCTTTTGTGAACAAATTCCTTCCACCATAAATTCTTAATATTCCGAAGCATTTCAACACCCAGTGGACCGAAATCATAGGTAGCCTCAAAACCCCCATAAATTTCCGAGGACTGAAATACAAAACCTCTGCGTTTACAGAGACTTACTATTTTCTGCATTGTTACATCTTTAGACATGAAAAAACCTCCGTCTACCTAAACTAATACTAGTTAGGGACGAAGGTAAATATACCTGCGCGGTTCCACCCTACTTCCTCCAAAGGAGGCTACTTACTTATAAAACTTAATAACTCCCGCTTGCCAAAGACGTTCATCATTATTTAGCTTATGTTAAAAATGTATATCAGATATAAAAGGGTGTCAATAAGAATACAAAACAAAAATCGCACAGACCAATGTTGCACCTGTGCGATTAGCGTTTAATTTATACGGAAAGATTTTAAGCCACCTCCACGGAGACTATACGACCCCCTTCGGTATTTATCTTCGTCACTTTCCTTGTACGACCACCAACAGGCACGGGATCCCCTACGCCAACACTGGTGGAACAATATTCCTTACCGGACAAGGTGTCTATTTCGGCGCCACCGCACAAAACAGGGATATCTGAAATTTCTGGGGTAGCTTGGGCAGCTGAGACATTCGCCATAACCATATTCGCTTTCTCCTCTTGAAATAATCAAGCAAAATACGCTTGTTGTTAGTCTCAGCAGAATAGCATTACAAAATATCTATGTAAAGATGTCGATATTGACCCTTCGGTATATCTTCGGGTATATTTGAGGTATGCCCTCTCTTGATTTTAACAAGATTATCTTTCACATAGATTTTGATTCCTTCTTTGCTTCAGTTGAACAACAATATCACCCAGGTCTGCGGGGTAAACCTATTGGAGTAACAGGTAGTTCCCTATCTCGTGGTGTTATATGTGCTGCAAGTAGAGAGGCTAAGAAGCTAGGGGTTAAAACTGCAATGCCTGTGTTTAAAGCAAAAAAGATTTGTCCTCAGATAATTACAGTTAAAGGTGATTTTAGTAAATACCAAATGATTCATAAAGAAACTCTTAAGGCTCTAAATTCATATACAGATATGATTGAACCATTTAGCATTGATGAATTCTTTGTTGATGTAACAAAGACAAGGAAATTTCATGGCACCACTGAAGAAACCATATTCAAACTAAAAAAAGATCTCTTTGATTTATTTGGAGCCTATATAACAGCCTCTGTTGGTGTTGGACCAAATAAACTTTTAGCAAAACTGTCCTCTGACATAAATAAACCTAATGGGTTCTTCATTGTTACAAAGAGTAATCTAGATCAATTGTTGGAACGTACTCCATTGACTGATTTTTGTGGTATAGGTCCTAGAATTGAAAAAAGACTTAATGGTATTGGGGTTTACAACATAACACACTTACAACGTGTTTCTTCTGAAATTTTATACAGAGAATTTGGTAATGTTATGAGTATCTTTTTAAAAAACCTAAGTCTGGGCTTGGATGAAACCCCAGTGAGACATGTTGAATATAAAACATTACCTAAATCAATAGGGCACCAACATACCTTAGATAAAAATACAAAGGATATAGGTGTAATAAAAAGAAACATGCATAGATTAAGTAATATGGTTGGTAAAAGACTAAGAGATAAAAACATGATAGGAAAAACCATAGGACTGTATCTTAGGGATAGCGACTTCAAAGGACACTTTGAGAGAAAGACGATTAAACCTGCAACAGATAGTTCCCTAAAGATATATGAAATAACAGAGCAACTATTAAAAAAGATGAATTGGTCAAAAGAAACACGACTGGTAGGCATAAGTATTTCAAATCTGGAACTAAAGGGTCTTACCTCCCTCCCCCTATTTGAAGAAGATAGAAAGGAAGAGAAAATACATACAGCAATGGATAAGGTAAATGACAAGTTTGGAGAATTTACAATAATGCCTGCAAACACCATACTTGCAGATCAAACAAAGGGTAAGATAAGTAGTTTTCTCCGTCATTAATACAATTCTAATAAAAATAGAATATTGGTTATTGACTCTAAATACTTTGACTGGTTATATGAATACATGCCACTTACTAAAAAAGATTTATCTCAAATAGAAAAACTGATAGATCAAAGACTAGACAAAAAGCTTGATGAAAAGATTGGCATATTACCAACGAAGAAGGAATTTCTTCACTGGATGGATAAAATCTATTCCCAGATGACAAGAATGGAAACCGAAATGATAGCCGCAAATAACCGTATAGGAAGAAACGAATACAGCATTGATATTAACTCTCAAAGATTAAATTCTATTGAAAATAGATTTAAATCCCACCAAAAACCCGCGCTGTCTTAACATTATCTTCCATAATATCTCGGACGTACATCTTAATTAGTTTATCTGCTTCCTTAACAACTTCTTTGTCTTCAAGTAAGACTTTGTTTATCCTGTCCTTTGTCTTTAAGGCATTGAGTAAATCAGCTACCTCTTTTGTAATATCAATTCCAGGGATGCTTGGATCTGAGATAAAACCACCAAGATTGGGACTAAACTTTATTGTTTCCCAAGTATCATCATAGGGTTTTTGAGTCTTAGCACAACTATCAAGATACATCTCATAACCAAGATAATCCATAAGCTTTATTTCAAAGGCATTTACTCTACTTACCTCATTGTTAAGATGTTTATCTAGCTTGTTTAAACTAGAGGTAAGTAAGTTAAATACATCAATATTTTTCTGACCCTCCGCAAGCAGTTTATACACAAGTTCCACAATATAAAATCCCTTTACAGAGTTCTCTAAAGAAGCCTTCAGGTGCATAAAGGAATTTATGGTCTTTACCTCAGTTATTATCTTGTAGTTTTTTGAGTTTCCTTCAGAAATACCTACATGCACGTAGTTTAGGGTATCTAAATTTCCTCCCCTACGGGACGAGATCTTTCGTACACCTTTAGCGGAAGCTACTATCTTACCTCTATTTTTGGTAAATAGGGAAAATATCTTATCACTATCTCTGAAATTTGTTGCTTTTAAGATTACCGCCTCTTCAGTATACTTTGGCATTAAAGAGGGAGACTAACCTTTTTGTCCATATCAAGCTCAATGGTTTCACGAGTACCGTTAACAATAACAGTATGTGTCTCCATATCAATACCAGCTTGTTTCTGGATATAAAGATTATAGGTATCTCCAGTTACAACACCATCAGGTAGATAGTACTTAAACTTCATTGTTGTAGTCTCGTTTGGACCAAGCCCTGTGAAACCATGGAAATAGGTCTTACCTCTTTCCTCACCTTCACCTACAGGATCCATAGAACCCTCTAAACTGATGATTTCTGAACCTGCTGGTACATAAAGACGCATCCAATCCTGGAATCTCTTTTCAAGCTGAGCATATTCGCCACCCTTTGGTGTGTATGTATATTCAATCTCAACTGTTCTAACCCATCTGTTATCTTCTTTTTCTAACTTGTGAAGCACATGTTTGTTAACAAACATGTTTGTTTTGTCTCCACCAAGGTTTGTTTGGTTTGCATAAACATAGTCTCCTTCAACAGGATCAACTATACGACCAGAAAAGTTATATTTATCTAGTAAGGTTTGGGCTTCTTCATCAAACATCATGACCAAGATATGCTTTCTCTTGATAAGATCAACACCTTTTTCTACAAGTTTGGGCCACAAGTTGCTGTCTGATTCATAAACATTGATTAACATGCCCTCCATAAGATCCCCTAAAACCTTCTTTCTGTTTGATTGTTCAGCTAAGGAAAGGCTTGCAATCTTCTCAAGCTCTAATACAACATTATCTTCACTGAAGGTAACGCCATTAACAGTAACAGGTCCTGTTACTTCAAGAAGTTCCTTCACAACCTGTGTATCCATAGCAATAACTCCTTCTACAGGCTTTATTTCCCATGGAGCAACTTGCTGACCTAGATCATAGAAATACATCCACTGATCAATCGCTGTTGGAAAGTCAGGAGAGATATTTGCATCACGAGCATACATACGTTCCACCTTTAGGTATTTTTCATACATTGGTGGAACCTTAGGAAATGTGTGATAGGCATCAATTGCATCAAGAACAAAGTCAATGCTGTACATATCTTTGGAAGTGAAATCAGATGTGAGCATTGCATTGTTTACCTTAAAGGTTGCATAGTTGGTCCAGAAACCTCCAGTTGCTCTTATTTCCTTATCATTTTGCATTATGATTGCATAACGCTGTTCATAGGCATTAACACCAAGAAGTGTAGGAAGTATCTCTAAAGCCTTTTTGATATCTGGTCCGTATTCATCTATACCAACAAGGGAAGACTGAGCTCCAGAAATCATAGAACGTAGTGGTTGTCCCATGAAGTTCTTTGGATAACGGGAAGCATCAACTTTCTCCATCTCCTCACCAATAGCTGTCATTTCAAGAATAATGCCATCCATGTTTTCCGCAACGGCAGGCATGACCCCAATCCATCCTGCAACAGCATCAGCTAAGCCAGAATGTCCTTCAGGTAGAGCTATAGACTCTCCTGTAAAACCTAGTGCTTCCGCAAAAGGTGTAATCAACACCCCAAATTCACGGCCTGCAGCAACAGCGTGTTTACCTGCAGCAACAAAATGATCTGTATCTGTGTAATAACCCTTTGTTGGTCCAAATTTTGCTGCCCAACCAAAGTTATTATCACGAACCTTGGATAAGTTATTAAAATCTTCTTCAATTTCATCTAGTTTTTCATTGAATAAATCAAGGTCACGAATAATTAGGGCTTCTTGTAAATCCTTACTGTCCTTTTTTAGATCATTGACAGCATCCAATACTGCATAAGCAGGTTTTACAATAAACAAGAAGACTAAAAGGGCTAGAACACCAACAACACCCAAAGTTATACCTCCACCTGCTCCCAACTTTGTCATAAGGGATTTTTTATCAAATTTAAGGCCTTTTTTAAAACTTGTTTTCTTCATATCTTCCTCAATAGGATTTTCCTCTAGGTTAGTCTCTTCTTTTTTAAACTTTCTAAGTATATCAGACAATGCAAATTTGTTTCTTGGTTTAAAATAGTTTGTTTTTTCCACGTTGTTCCTTATAAATTTAGTAAGCACCTTTAGCAGAAATCATAGCAAAAGGAGTTTTAATAACTACTAATAAATCATACATCAATGAGCGTTTGTCTGCATAGTTTGCATCCATCTTGACCCTATCTACAAAACCAACTTGGGACCTACCCCCCACTTGCCAAGGACCCGTGATACCAGGTTTTATCTTCTTTAATTCTTGAATATAAGGTACTGCTTCAGGATATTTTTTAGCCTGATCTTTCAATTCAAAAATATAATAGGCACGAGGACCTACTATACTCATGTTACCCTTTAAAACATTAAAGAATTGGGGAAATTCATCAATACTGAATTTTCTTATAAAAATGGCACCTGGAAGTAAACGCGGATCCTCTTCAGGTTCAAGCTTATAACTATTATCTAAATATTTCTTATGTAACTTAGGATCATTCAATAAAAAGTCATGGGCATTCGGAATCATGGATCTAAATTTAAACATTTTAAAACTCTTGCCCTTCTTTCCAGATCTTTCAGGTATGTCTGCGAAAATGGGCCCTTCAGGAGAAACTAATTTAATCCATATGGAAACTCCAATAATAATGGGAGAAAATAATATAATTCCGACTATGGCTCCGAAGATATCCATAATCCTTTTTCCAATATCATAAATCATAGCGCTTTACGTGGCTCATATTTTAGCACACTAACAAACTTTTTAAGTTGCAGCTGGAAAACTTTCTTTTCAAACTTTCTGGCTTGAGCTCTGCAGTCATATTCAGAATACTTTGTTGAATCAAAATACATTAAAATATCTTTCAAAAAATCCTCAGTTTGTTTGCTAAAGAATTCCCCTGTTTTACCTTCAACAACAGTCTCTAGAACTCCACCACCCCTAAAGGCTATAACAGGCTTACCCACAGACATGGCTTCAAGAGGTACTATTCCAAAGTCTTCTTTCTGTGTAACAATCACAGCCTTACACTTTGCTAATAAATCTTTCTTGTACTTCTCTGACACATAACCAACAAAGCGCACACCCTTACCAGCCAGTTCTTTTAGACGAGGTTCATCAGGTCCTTCCCCAGCTACAACAAGTGGAAGGTTAAGATCAAGACAGGCTTTAATTGCAATTTCAATCTTCTTCCAGGATACAAGCCGTGTGAGTATCAGGTAATAATCTCCCTTAATAGATTTCACCTTTGATAACATTGCGTAATCCACAGGAGGATAAACCACAACTGATTTTCTTCCATAATATTTCTCAATTCTTTTCTGGGGTGTTTTAGAATTAGCAATAAAATAGTCAACATGTTGTGCGGCAACATAATCCCATGTTCTGAGATGAGAAAGAAATGGTGCAAGAAAAGGTTTTGCAATTCTTTTCATTGGACTTAACAAACCATATTCTTCATCTTTAAAATAATTGTCTGCTTCCCACAACATCCTTCCTGGTGAATTCATATAACATATGTGTCTTGTTGTAGGCTTTGTGATAACGCCATGCGCATATCTGGTTGAAAAGGAAAGTACAACGTCAAATTCACTAAAATCAAAACCCTCAAAGGCTATGGCGTGAAGCAAAAAGGGTGAGTAGTACCTATTAAGTTTTGTAACAAATGGAAGATTTTGCATAAAGGAGGTTTTATACTTAATGTTTCTCTCATTAAGAACTTTCTTCCATTTCTTTGTGATAACAGAGGTATATATAGGGGCATCAGGCCATATTTCAGATACAGCAAGTAAAAGACGTTCAGCACCACCAAATTGAATTAAGTCGTCATGTACAAGTGCTATCTTCATTTCTTAACATTAGCCTTACTTATACGGCTTATAAGAGCCACTCTTTCTGCATATAAGTTATTTAGTTTAGTAAGTTGTACCGTGGTTAAAACCTTCTTTTCATGAGACTTTATTTGGTTTTCAACCTTTGCAAGTCTATTTGCATCAAGGGAATACCTGGAATCAACAAACCCGAAAACATAATCCCCCGAAGCTTTTAGTAACTGTGTATGAGAGTATAGATTTTCAATTCTCTCCTGCCTGCTCTCCTTTGTAACGTAATAGATAGGCTCATCATAACCTGCCTCTTTAAGCTTTGATTCAAGACCACTGTATTCAACCCGTCTAAATGGACCATCCAGGTAATACATAATTACAGGTAGCTGCACATTATTAATATAGGTAGGGGTTTCGGATCCAAACTCCTCCTCCTTATATTCGAGCAATTCCGCTTGGGGACCAGTTAGATCAGAAACATACACCAAACCTTTGACCAAAAATAAATATGCAATAGCAAACATTGCAATACCATAAATGGAAACGGCTTTAAACACAGGTGTGTTTAGTTTCCCAAATTTAAACATCAAGAAATTAATTACACGCTCAGCGAAATAACCTACCATGATAGATAAAAGTGGATAGATAGGCATTATGTACCAAACAAGTTTGGATTGAGCGCTTGAGAAAAATAATAAAATAACAAAGGAAGCCAATATCAAAAATACATGTCTCTTTTTATTTTTGAAAGCCAAATACAGGGCAACAGGAAAGGCACCAAGTAGCGCTACAAACCATATACGCATACCTACCTTTAATACAATAAGATACCAGAAAAATGGTTGTCCCTTATCCTCAATCACACTTAACCCTCTTTGTATCACATGGTAAATCAAATAATTGTCTATGAAAGCAGGCCCGAACTGACGGTACATCTCAATGTGCCATGGAAGAAATACAGCAAGGGCAGTAAGACCTAAGCCCATGATTTTTTTCAACTCAAATTTGGACTGTTTGGTACCTAGTAGATAAAGCTCATATAAGCCAATGATTACAAGTGGTAGAAAACCAACAACATTTTTAACTAGAGCACCCAATCCAATAAAGATTCCCGCCCACACCCAATTACTCCAACTATTTCTATTTCCTACAGTCTTCCAGTAAAACAATAAGGCCATTGTAATAAAGAACGTAACTGTTACATCAAGCATGGATGCTCGGGAATAGTAAAGAAAATATGTGTTGGTTAGTAGCGCTAGACCTGCTATAAAGCCGGAAGTTTTGTTAAATAACCTTTTTCCGAAAATGTATGTTGCTATAACTGTGAAAAACCCAAACACTGCAGAAGGTAACCTTACAGCAAACTCGGACACACCAAACAATATCATGGATAAAGAAGCAAACCACATATAAAGTGGGGGCTTCTCATACCACACTTTGAGGGGGTCCCAACGCATAACAATAAAGTCCTTGCTCAAAGCCATGTTTTTTGCAATTTTTGCATAAATAGCTTCATCCCAAGGTATTAGATGATTCTCACCTAGCCCCATAAAGATTAATACTATGCCTAGGAATATAAAAACTATGTAGGGAAGCTTATTTGATGTTAAAAAGTAATTTACAACCCGCCTTATAGAAAAGTCCGGAAAGCTAGAAATCCCATAAATAAAGTATAAAAACAAAATAAGCCAGAAAAACTCTACCTTATATGAATAAAAGACACCTGCAACAAACCAACCAATGATGGAAGCTACCATTGCAGAAGTTATCGCCGATTGTTTGAGATCGCTATGCTTAATAGACACATACAAAAGGCTTGATACCAGCAAAAATACAAATAGAGCAAAGGCAGAAATACCAATCCATCCTGTTTCTGCAGCCACCTCTCCCCATATAGAGTGACCAGGAGCACGTAAACCAGACGTTAAAGATATAGGATCCCGCCCGAAATAGATAGGAGCGATTTCTGTTTCACTGAAATGTTCATAAAAACTGCCATAACCACCTCCCAAATATGGAAACTTTTCCAAAATTTGAAGTGCCCCTGTTAACAACATGAAATGGGAATCAAATGAATCAATTCTGTAATGAAAGTAATCCTTCACATAAGCACGCACAGGACTTGATTTATCCTTATATTCCATAAAAAACAGCCCTGAGGCCAATGCAATCACTAATAAGACAGCATAAATACCCTTAAATCCCCACCTTCTAACCAATTGGATAATAAGAAAGGACAGAAACGCTACAAAGGCAATTATCCAAGCACTTCGAGAATTTGTTAAAAGTAACATCCCGGTCATAGGCACAAAGAAGGAAGCATAAAGTATTTTTTTCTTCCACTTGTTGGCAGTAAGAATTAGCACACCCAATACAGGAAGTACAACTGCAAGAAGGGCACCATAGTGATTTACATCCCAAAGTGTAGCTCCAATTCTAGGAAGCCTACCTGGGACATTCCACAAAGCTCCAAATATAAACCCTGTTTTTAAATAAACAGCCAGTTGAATAAAACCAAACAGGGTAAGACCAAATAAAACATATATATAGAACTTAATCAGTTTCATAAGCCTGTCCGGATGTCCCTGTAACCGCACAAACAATGTGATTCCAAGGCTTACAATTGTTGTAAAGAAAGCATATAAAAGAATGCTCTCAGTAAGATTTTTGGAAAAAACTATAGAAGCACCATTAACTACCCAGATTAAACACAATAAAGCTACAAAGGGCTGCATAACAAAGGCCCTGATCTTTGCCAAAGAACCTTCTCGCTTCCACCATTTATACAAAGAAAATAGGGAAACAATAAAGAAGGCCAACATAAGCAAACGCACAGGCAACAAGTCCCAACGATATATACTGAAAAATTCCTTGTGCAATAAAACAGAAAGTAGGATCAACAAGGTCAAAGCAATATCAAAATTTATGTGTATCAACCAAATTGATAAAGCAAATATTAAAATTAGAGCAATGATTTCAAAAACTGGCATAAACCTCCTTAGTCTTCTTTGCTACATTTTCCCATGTATATATACTACGTATTGTGTCAGGTAACATAGGACGGGGTTTGGAATACTCCGTACTTATAGCTTTTTTAAGAGAATCTATATCGCCCGGGTCACAGTAAGATGCCCACTCACCTAAAAACTCTTTAGCGCGATCACCGGCAGCCACAGCATTAGTATCCATGAACAAAGCCTCCATACTGGTAAGACCTGATGTCTCAAACCAACTTGCAGAAACACAAAGTTTGGCATGCTGGAAAAGACCAGGCATTTCCTCATTTGGGGTGTATGAAACATATGTAACCCAAGGTCTTTTAGCAACTTCTTTATCAAATTTTTTCACAAATTCGCCATGATGCACACTTTTCTTCCCTACAAAGACTAGATTTACATCAACATCCTCTTCCTTAATAAAGCCTTCAACCGCAGAGATAATTGTAAGTTGATTCTTCCGGGCTTCAATCCTCCCCACACACAAAATGTAATCTTCAAATCCTAAAACATTAGGGTAGTCTTTCTTTTCTAAAAACACACCAGAAACACCATTTGGTACCTTGGTCCAATCAAGAGTAACGCCATATGTTTCCTCTAAGTCTTTTGCTTCTAATTCTGTTTGGACAAGAATTTTGTCAGCAAGAGAAAGGGTCTTTGTATGTTGTCTCTTTAAGCCCATTAAGATACTTATCAATGTGGGTATTCTCTTCTTTGAATTAAAGAAAGCTCTATAGATATTCTTCCAGGTGTCTCTTGCATGCTGGTCTCTGAATAAATATTTGGAAAAACGACGAAATCCAAATAAATATTCCTCGTCAAAACGCTTCACCTCAGAAACATTGTGATGGATAGGTGAAAACACTAAGGGTTTGTTATATTTCTTAGCTTTCTTTGCGTATAGGTATGTTTCAGGAATCCAATCAAGTTGAAATAAATGAACAATATCGTAAGGTGAAGGATCTGTTTTTAGTGTTGTACTAACATCTACTTCAACACCTAATTTTCTTAGTTCTTTGGCTGTTTGTTCAATTTGTATCTCATCACCCCCACCATTTCTAAGATCATACCTTCCCCACATTAAAACCTTCATTTAGTACCTTCCAATAAATCTAAATATAGTTTTTCGTAAGAAGCTACAAATCTTTCAAGGGTATAAAGGTCAGAAACTCTCTTCTTTGCACCCTCAGAGAGATTGATCAAACGATCTCTTTTTGAAAACATGTTGTACATCTTTTCCGCTAGATCATCAGAATTTCCTGTTTCAAAAAACCAAACCATACTTCCCCCTACCTCCTGTAAAACTTCAAGGTCAGAGGCAATGATGGGAAGGCCTGCTGCCATGGCTTCAATTAAAACTATGCCAAAACCTTCGGCCAGGGAGGGAAATGTGAAGGTATCAAGAGCTGCTAAATACTTAAACTTATCTTCTTCGGAATACCTACCCGTTATAGTAATTCTATCCTCAAGGCTAAGTCTCTTTATCTTCTCATTAAGTTCATCTAAAAGAGGGCCACCACCAATAATTAATAAGTGAGTAGCATCATCAACACCATATTCCAAAAACTTAGCATAAGCATCTATTAGTACATCAGTGCCTTTTTCAGCACTAAGTCTTCCTATAACACCAAACACAAAGGTTTCAGCGGGGAGAGCGTGTCTAGTTAGTATTTCGTCGCGATAACTTGCTTTCTGAGAATTGGTAAAGGTAAAGTCTTCAACCCTTAAACCATTGGGTATAACTTCTAACTTCCTTTCCTTTATACCTTCTCTAATCTTTACTTCTTTTCTTGATGGGGTAAGAGCAATCTCTCGAGTTGAAAAAAGTGTTGTGGCTAAACTATAACTAAATGAGTATAGCCAACGTTTCCATCCTGGCACACGCCATTCTGAGAAGGGAGTATGAATGTGAGAAATACGGATTGGAGTCTTTGCTAAAAAGCCTGCAATTAAAGAGCTACCTACAGCGCGAAGGCCATGGCAATGCAGTACATCTATTTTTTTATCTTTTAGAAATTTCTTCTGCGCAATGATATAGGGTAAATCAACATCTAAACCAATAAGACTTGGTTTTATCTCCATAAGAACTACAGAAATTCCAATTTTATCAAACTCTTCAACCAAAGGGCCTTCGGGACACCATACATGTACTTCATGTCCCCTGTTGTGCATGCCTTCAGCCAAGTCCAATGTGTGATTTTCCATGCCCCCGCGCTGAGCGGAGTTTAATGCATAAAGTATTTTCATACTGTTCTTATCGTATCAAATCAAGGGGATATGCGCTAATTCAAAAAGGAGTGTTATGCCCAGGCAGCATACGGAGCGCCTGGACATACCTCCATAATTTACTCTCACCTAAAACTTGTGTTCATTTCACACAAGGGTTAATGCTATGTTTTTAGAGGAAATGTGTCAAGGTTTTCTTTTTATGAAATCTGAAATATGACCAAGCATCTGCAAGGTCTTACCGTCCCAACTATTTTCAGATGCCACTTTTTGTCTCTTCTTGGCCAAAGCGGGAGAATCCTCATCAAAAGCCTTTTTTATATTACTGGAAAATTCTTCATAGTCCTTTGATATGTAACTAACATCATCAAAGGGATAGTAAGCAGGCAAATCTGTAACAATAACAGGCATTCCTGTTGCCAGAGCGTCATGGAATTTTACGGGAAAACAACCACCAACAGTGTAATCGCTTAATACATAAGGAATAATGTAGGCATCAAAACCACCGTAGTAATAGGGTAAACTTTCATATGGTCTAGCTCCTAAAAAGTAAATGTTATCAAAATCAGAAAAACCTAGATCTTCCTTAGTAGCGTCTTTATCCTTCAAACCACTTGGACCTATTATCACAAAACTAAAGTTAGGGTGATCAGAAACTATTTTTCGAAGTAAATCTCTATCTAGTTTATATTCATCAATAGCTCCAGCAAAGCCTAATATTGGTCTTTTTATACCCTTCATATCATCGGGTAATTGATCCTTATAACTCTTTGAATTAACAAAACGTTCATAATCACCCACATTTGGTGTGAAATGAACAACTTCCCTATATTTCTTTAAGTGCTTTACAAGACCTGGGGCAGTAGCAAATACAACATCAGCGTTACTGGTTAATGCTTTTTCTTGTTCTACAACCTTATCTTTGGATACATTGGCCGAGTAAAAAAGACTATTATCCGGAAAGGCGGTGTAATTATCTACACAATCATAAATTAAAACATCATGAGAAATTTCTGCAACAAATCTTTCTAACTCCTCAATCTGAACATGATACACCCAAAGAAGGGTTTTTTTACTAGTATCAAATTCTCTCTCAATTAAACTGTTAATTTTTTTAATATGCCAATTGGACGTTACCCTTGCACTAGGTACTGGTTTCAAAGGAGAATAAACCAAGGCCCCTTCCTTGCCACGATAGGTTCTTGAAAGCATCCTACTAAGCCCCCATTGACCACGCAATAACTGTCTTAAAAAAAGCCTACCTGTGTTGATAGGAGGGTCCACAAATAAAACATTATGTCCTTGCCCTGCTAATCTTTCCATAACAAGTCTTTTGTTTGTATGGAGTGGGAAATCCCATTGTTGGTTTGAAAGACAAATTATATTGTATTTTTCATTATTTTCATTCATAAAGGTAAACATTGAGGGCAGGCACGTTCCAATAGCCCTAATTTTACAAGTATACGTCGTATATTAAAAGCCGTTTCACTATCTCGTATAGACCAGAGCCAGGAAGTATTTCTAAACCCCCTATCATAAGCGGCATGCCAAATACTATCAAAAAATATTAGACCTTGTATTTGCACCATAATAGAAATTGTAAATAACACCCAAAACAACAACTTTGCCTTCTTATAAATAACACTTTTCATATAAGGAACAAGTAAAAGTATCATAAAGGGAATTACATCTGAAGCCATTCTATAACCATAACCATAACCACCATACCAATGTTTCCAAATACTTAGAACCAAGGTATGGGAAACAACAATGGCACCAAACACTATATACTTCAGGTTTTCTTCCCTCCTCCAATTACCCTTTCTAAATACAAGATATAAACCAACAAGAGAAAGTAATAAAACGGGAGAATAAACTAGTATTCCCTTACTTGGAGATAACCACATACCAAGAAAGCCTTCAGGGAAAGGAGATAACCAACTATTTAAAAGTTGACCGGAATAACCATTATTTGATAAATCTATATAATATTTGTTCGTATACCACGTAAAAAATAGATAGGAAGGAACAAACCCCAAAACAAAATTAACTATCTTTAACAAACCGCCTTTGAAATCAATTTTGGACCTTGCAAGGTAGTTTATTATTAAAAGACCAAGAAAGGGAACCAGTATAACGGCGGTGGGCCTAGATAAAATAGTTAAACCAAGCATTAAACCTGTTTCAAACCATTTTCTTTCAAATAGAAACCACAAAGCAAGAATTGAAAATAATTCTACAGTTCCATGCTGCCACAAACCTTGGGATAAAAGGGAAAGATTTATAGTTCCAAAGAAATAAACACCTGTAAGAAGAAGGGCTTTCCTATCCTTCAAAGAAAAATGCTTCTTTAACAACAGATATAAAACACCACCAGATACAGAAATTATAAGGGCAGACGAAATATGTCCCAGTAAAGTCATATTACTAAATGTCACAGGTAAACCTAATTTCAAAGGAATAAAATAAACAACAAGGGATAACAAAGGAGTTATAAGTGGAAAAGCAGAAGCATAATGAGTACCATCTGCACCTTCGATCTTCTTTATATAAAAGGGTGTTAATCCTCTAGTAAAGTCTTTGTCATCGGGGTGAGGATACTTGGATAGCATCAGGTCATAATATGAGTCCAAATACAGCGTACCCTCATTTATAACGGCTGCAGGTAAGAATATAGAAGGAAGAACATCTTCAGACTGTAAAGGTAAGGTGTTAATACCAAGTTTAAATAAAACAAACCAGGAGGAAAAAAAGATAGCAAAAGAAATGACCGTTATTTTTATAAACTTAAACATGTAAGACTATTCTAACAAACTGCTTAGGACTTGGTGCGAACAAAGGCCTCCGCCAATAACAATGCTGAGAATAGATATAAATAAGAACCAAAGAAAGTAGCTGAATCAAACCCTCGTGCCAATACAGAAAAAGCCATCAGAAATAGTGTTAAAAAGGATACTCCTAACACCCAAACATAAGCATTTGAATATTTAAGGCGAACTATAAAATATATAACTATAATTAGTAACTTTATCATTTATGTTTAACCCAAATAACAATACAACCTCCTACTGAAGTGACTATACCAATTACATAGAAAGTATTTGATATCAAAGAAGGAACAAACAATAGTAAAAACACACTGCTTGAGGTGGCTTCACGAACATGCCAGGTATTGGAGTAATCCTCCATATTCAAAGCAAAGCTAGATTGTTTGATACCATTAATAAACTCTGATATGGATGGGGTTCTATCAGGCAAGGAAATCATTAGCCATCCAGGATTATATGCCTCTTTAAATTGAATAAATACATTGGATAGGATTTCAGGTGTTTGCAGCCAAACAATACCAGCTGAAGTTCTGTCTGCAACTAAGGAAATAGGCATTAATTCAGAGTCTTTTTGTAACTGCTGTGGATATAAGACTATTTTTGGTTCTAGGGCCTCATAAATTCTCAGATCTTCTACCGTAAGAGTGCTGAAATCCGAAGGGCTATTTGAAGAGGCATTAATAACAACATAGTAGTTTTGAGGTTCTGCTTCAATATAAGGTCTATTACTTCTCTTATAATTAAATACCCAATTAGAAGAATCCCCACGTAATTTCTTTTCAATAAGTATGTAATCTTCATTAGTTTTGGGATTTCGCTCTACAATATATAGACGTCCCTCAAAACCAGACGATACCTCTCCTGTAAGAGTCACTGAATAATCTTTGTTGATATTAAAATCTTCTATTTTTTTATAATAAAAAACAGGGTTAGTACTAAACACCAAAGAATTATCAGATGATTCATAAGGTAATAATTCAACACCTGTATTAACTAACCATTGGGTATCTAGATTAAGATCCACACTCTCCTGATGAACTACATCCAAAGTGGAACAACACTCAGAATTGATATCAATAGTATCCTTCATAAATGGAGTTTTATCCAAAGCAATTTCATTAATAGGTATATCGTTAGGCCAAATAGACATTTTATAACTACCTGGAATAACATTAGTTAAATCAAAGGTGCTTGTTTCATCCTCACCAGAATTAATAATATAGGAGGGGTCAACTACATCTTTTTTAGAGTACACAGTAAAGATATCTGGATTAAATATACTTTCTAGTACTCCATGATCCAACGTTTCAACGGTAGTCACTTTTGATGCGGGGATAGCTGCTGCAAGGTTTTCATTCCCAAACTCAAAAACACTGTAATAGTCATTATCAGTTATTTTGTAATCAGAATACAAAACATCAATATGAGAAAAATCCCCAACATAAGGTGAATAAATATCTTTCTGGAAAAGAAGTCCTGATATATTGTAACGAGCCACAGTTTCCAAGAAAGCTGCCGGATCATTAAGCATAATTGAAATAATGTTTGCAATAGAATCCTCCACAAAAGGATTGGCTATATACCCTGGTGAAATACTAAGTTGCTTAGCATTTGAAAACATAAGGGGAGCATTACCCACATAACCGGAAGGCCAAAAATGTCTATCAGAAAAGTTTTTAGACGGATAGACTAAATAATTACCCTTACTAGTCAAAGAAGTATCAAGCATTTCAAACTCCTCTGGAATTTCAACAACATAGGAACGTATCCAATCATCATTTATCTGCCAAACAACCTTCCTGGACAAGAGAGGCCCTATGATTAGCAAAACAATCAAAAAGATAGAAGGGTAATACCAAGCATTTAAATAACTTACCTTTTTAGACCTTAGTAAATCATATGAAGTAATCATTCCCAGCACCATTAATACAGAACCAGTTAAAGACACAAGAGGCATAAATTTTGCATAAGGCTCTCTAAAAACCCAAAAGAAAGGAATGTTACTAAACATCCACGAATACAAATCCCCAGCAATACCGGAGGTTCCCTTAGCTAGGAAAAGAAAAATGAAGTACACAAAAACTAAAAATAAATAAAAAGGAGTTTTTGTATCCTTAGGCTTTTTAATTAAATGGTAGAGGGACCACAAAACAAAGAAATGAGGTAATTGCCTTAAAAACACTAACGGAAAATAATAGTAACCCTTATGATATGGGAAATAGTAATAATTATCATTTAATTTGGAATTAAAGGCCCAACTACCAAACTGACTAAACACTTCATAAATCTGGGTGGAAGATACAAAGCTGTACAGATCAGCACCAGACTTAATTGATCCAACAGAGAATAAAACACTAGAGAATGTAGGTATCAACCACCAAAGATTTAGTAAAAGAAAAAATATTGTAAAAAGAAATGTATCTTTTATAAAATTCTTTAAGGAAACTTTTATAAAGAAATGTTTATAAACAAAATAAAAATAAATTAGAAAAAGAAATACACTTCCCGCAGGTAAATTTACAAATATGGGTGACGCAAAAAACAAAGATACTGCTAGATAAAATAAATACTTAGAAGCTCCACTAAGAAAATGTTTATAAATAAATAGCAAAACAACAGGAAGAAACATAAATAACAATCTAGGAGGAGACATGTTAACTGCGATATTTAAGAAAAAAGGATTGTAAGTATAAAAAACTGTAGCAATAAACAATGCAAAACCTGGAACTTTCTTACCCTTAAATATAGTCCTTACGAGTTGGTAGAAAAACAATGCAGTTAAAGAATGGGTCAAAAAATACCACAGGATTTGACCAAAGGAAACACTAAAACCTAAAGCCTTAAACAAAGAAAAAACATATCCCTGAAAACGAAAAGGCACTAAAACACTTACGTGACCATAGTTAACAGTGTTGGCCCAAGTGTTAGCAAAGATCTCCCCCCAACGAGCATAATTAATTGCATAGAACTCCTCACCTGCAATAATATCCCCTCTAAGCCAAATAAGAGGGATTAGCCCTAAAAGCAAGGAAAGATACCTATAGATTCTGTATTCATTTTTCTTATAAAAATCAATCATTAAAAAAATCCAAATATTTTGAAATCATTTTTTTCTTGTCAGTTTTCTTAGCCCAATCCAAAGCATTTCTAGATAATTTCTCACACAGTAGGTCATCATTAAAGACCTTTCTTATGCTTTCCTCCAGTAAGCGCATCTTGGGTATTAGTATGCCTGCTTCATTTTCTACCATTTCTTCCGCAGTACTTGTTACATCATCAGCTACAACGGGCACGCCCAGAGTGACAGACTCTCTAATCTTCAATGAATCACCGTAATTCACGTGAGAATATAAAGGATTATAGAAAGCCAAAGAAATATGAGCCTTGCTAACATACCCTAAGTTTAAATCTTTTGGTATAAAACCTGTGAAAATAATATTATCTTTTAAGTTATTCTTTGAAATATATCTTTGTAGAGAAGATACGTACTTAGGAAAAGAAGTGATATCCCCTATCACTGTCAAAGTCACTTTGGGATACTCTTTTTTTAAGGCCTTAACAGTAGCTACTAATTCTTTTACAAGGTACTTCTCGGATACGTAAGAAACTGAGGTCACCAAAGAGTATTTAGTTCTCTTATCAAAAGGGAGCCTACATTCATCTAGAGAAGAAAAATCAAAAGAATTGGGAATATGTACACAACGCGAAAAAGGTACCTCTGACTCTAAAATGTCCTTAATTCTCTTGGTAACACAACCAACAAGATCAGCGTGCCCAACGCCAAATAACATTAACTTCAAATAAATAAAATCAAGCAATTTGTTGTCAAACCTGGTTTCAGAATAATCTATGAAATGGTAGTAGTGTTTCTTTAGTAGTCCCATCTTTCTTAGAAACACAGCTGGAAAACTGGTTAAAGGGTCAGATGTCATAACAACTTTAGAAAACAAAGCATACCTAAGCACATAGAAAGTACAAATAATAGGCTCCAAAACCCAAAGAAAAACGTTACTTTTTAAGGGAAGTCTAAATTGATGTAATACCTTTCTACCTTTACTGGAATAGGTGGCAACTACTATTTCATCGCGCTGTGAGGGACTCAGAGGAAACTCTATCAATAAAGCGGTCTTACCATCATTAATAAAATGATCAATAAGAATATCTAAGCCACCCTTTTTAGACACACCTCCAAAAACTATCCGATGTATAAAAACTACAAAATCTATTTTTGTCTTCATAAGCTCAACTTATTCTCGGCAGCCCAAACTTCCAACATAAATATTCTCCATAGGAAATACTCTTTCTGCATACCCATAATACTACGTGTATTTTCAGAAAATAGAGATTCCAAAAAATTATTGGAAAAGATATTTGAGGAAATAGAATTGGAGGCTAAGACATAATGCTTAACCTTATCGATATCAGCATATAGTACCTCCTTCATTGGAAGTAGAAATCCTTTCTTTTTTTGCATAGCAACTTTGTTGGGCAAGTACCTTTTTGCAACCTCACGTAGAATATATTTCTCATTTGATCTTGAAGGTTGGAAATAAGATCCTTTTAGTTTGTATTTTCTTGGCAATGCATAAGCAAATTCCACCACTTTATGATCTAAATAAGGAACACGGGCCTCTATAGAGGAAGACATAGTTCCCTTGTCAACTTTCATAAGCAAATGATTGGGAAGTTGGGCTTCAACCTCAGCGCGAGTGATATCAGAGAAAGTATCAGAGGGGTCTTTGATAAGGGAATTCCACAAACCTAAATACCGAAACACATCAACACTTAGATTTCTTGATATAGCATAGTAATACAATGCATTTCTAATAACTGAAGGTAATAAACTAAAAGGAAGTTGAGATAAACCAAACCAAGAATAGCCACCAAATATCTCGTCAGCCCCCTCCCCTAAAAGTAAAACCTTTATTCCCTTCTTTCGTATTTGTTCACATAAAAGTTTTGTACTAAAGATACCACCATCAAATGAAGACAGATCATCTAACAGATGAATATGATCTTCGATGTTAGTATTAATGCCCTTCGTGTCTATAAACAGCTCAGTGTGATTAGTGTTTAAACGCTTCGCTACTGCTCTCGCTTTGGCACTTTCATCAAATTTATGATCAAACCTTGCAGTAAAAGTGTTAATTTGACCCTGTGTCTTGTTTTTAGCAGCGATTGCAGTTAACAAACTAGAATCTAAACCACCAGATAAGAGTACTCCCACAGGAACATCTGATAATAAATGAGATGCCACGGTTTCATTTAACAACTCATCTAAATGATCAACGGCATTATCAAAGGATAAATTTGTATTTCTTTTCACGTCTCCTAAAGACCAATACTTCTTTGTTTGTAAACTATCCTTATTTATTAACATATAAGATCCGGGAGAGAGTTTGTGCACTCTTTTTATTATCGTTTTATCGGAATGGGGTAAAAACATAAAACCCAAAAGATCTTGTACTAGGTTTTCGTCAAGACGTTTATCAAGATACGAGAAGTTTGGGGAAAGAAAGGGTTTCACTTCTGAGGAAAAGAAAAAATACTTTGGATCATTAATAAAATACAGAGGTTTTATACCTATACGGTCTCTCGCTAGAAATAACTCTTTACGGCGAGCATCCCAAATAGCAATAGCAAACATACCACTAAGTTTCTGTAAAACATCAACTCCCCATTCCTCAAAGCCATGTATGATAACCTCCGCATCACAATTTGTTTTGAATTGATAACCCTTAGCAGAAAGTTCTTCTCTAAGTTGCGTGTAATTATAAATCTCACCATTAAATATAAGATGTTTTGAGCCATCTTCACTAATAAAGGGGTACAAATCTGGGGCCAAATCAATAATTGACAAACGGCGCATCCCTAAACCACAGACGCTATCCAAAAAATAGCCTTCGTCGTCAGGTCCCCTATGAATCATTAAGTTAGTAGAATTTTCCAGTAACTCTTGTTTGTTAGAAATACTACCTTCTTGTTTTTCTATAAATCCAAAAATACCACACATACTGCTACTAATACTATGCCACATAAGGTGAAATTGTCTAACTATAGGAAATAGTAAAAAATACGCTTCAAATAGAAAACTGTGAGTTAAAAGATAAGCTCAAATGGGGCTAAGTTTGAGCTTCTCTGATTTTTTTAATGAAAGGATTTCTAGCTATAATCAAACCCCAAAATCCTTTTAAAGCCTTAACAACAACTGCAGAGGGGAAGGGTGCCCCTTGTGAGTCACCAAAAACAATCGGAACAAGGACCACATTTTCTTTCTGATCTTTATTACAGGCGAGCAGACTCCAAAGAACCTTTGCTCGTAATTCTGTGTTAATCAGAGTTGTTGTGCTCTTTAGTGTTAACCACTGTTGCCAGGGACACGCGCCGTAAACCTCCCTTAATAAAACCGAACTATACCCTTCATAACCAGAAGCCATGTCAGGTATGAACATACCCAGCCGTAAAAAACAATTAGCAAGCAGTGTAATTCCTACTGATGCAAGCTTTCTCTGCAAAATAAACTTATGTTTTGCACCCGGTAGCATAAATCTGGAAGACATTACTGCTAATTTCCCCTCCAACAGAGGTTTTACAAACGCATCAATTACTCGGGGGTCATGATCCTCTGAATCAAGTTCTATAACATAATCCCCACGTAAGGCCGCTTCATAAAAGCCGCGCACGTAACGTCCCGCCCCAACGTCTGTAATCCCACCCCCCGTTGTCTCAATGATCAAAACCTCACTGTTACTAACTTCCTTTGCAACTTTTTGGGCTAAAGTTAAAGTTCTTGAGGAACCATCTGAATCATTTTTATTAGCAGTAAACAGGAAACTTACCTCAAGTTTGGAAGAAAAGGGTTCCAAAACCTCCTCAATACTCCTCCTCAAAGCGCTAAGCCCCTCAAAGGTGGCAGCAGAGGAAATGGGCACAAGTACAACTAACTTCTTTCTTTCAGTCACAAATTCCTCCTTTGTTTAGGGACACTTTGAAATGGCTATTTTTTAACACAGCTTATGTATAACAGTCTAGAAAATTTGTTTCCTAATACTGCAGCTAGTGCTTTCTCCACGTTTAACATTAAAACTTTCACAACCTTTTCAGGCAATAACACATAAAGAGGGTCAGGAATCTTTGAACTTTCTCTGATATTTATATCTGTAAAACCATTATCTTCTAGCACCTTGGTAATTTCAGAGATAGAACTTTTATAAATTGGTATGGCACCTTTGGAAAAAACATTAAGAGAATACTTATTGGGAATGGAGAAAATGAAATGCCCCTTCGGACGCAGTACTCTACTAACTTCACTAACAATCCTTTTCCATTCGGGGTTGTACTTTAAAACCCTGATGGATGTAGCAACATCAAAGTAAGATGAATCATAAGGTAATCCTCCAGTAGTGTCACAAACGTCCGCTTTCACAAAAGCTTTATTCTTTCCGTGACGTTTTTTGATGGCTGATACCATTTCAGCAGATATATCAAGACCATGATAGGAAAAACCGCCTACCTCCATACAGAAATCAGCAATTCTACCCGGACCACACCCAACATCAAGTGCTTTTAGATCAACCTTAGTTGAATAACTCTTTTTGAAATCCTTTAAGGAATCAATAACAAAATCTTTTTCAAACTTTCTTATATATTTCATTCCTGAGGTCATTTTCTCCCAACCGGAATAATAATCATCACCTACAGAATTATAGTGTGTAGCAATTTCGTTTTTCATCATAAAAGTATATCATCAATTTTTTCACATAAGGATTTGAATTTAGTGAAATTTAATAAAAATGTCTCAGGGTAATCTTGCCCATGACCAAAACTCTTTTCCTTTTCCAGGGTAGCAATATATCTATCCAAAAGCATCTGCATATTTGTCATCCATCCAGTGCCAAGGAAATTAAACATAGAATATGTGTTCAAATAAGACCGCATAAGAAGGCGATCCTTCAAACTTGTACAACTATCACTGTCAGCGAAAAAGGCAAAAAATACATGTGTTATCTGATAAGAAGTTTCTTTGTATCTTCCCTCCTCCACAGTAAGCTTCTCAGATGGTAGCGGAGGTACATAATAAACCCTGCCATCCTTTATTATTAGTTTATCTCCACTAATATATGTAGCACCCTTCTTTATCATGTAGCGTAATAAAGGAGATTTATAATTCCCACCAGGAGATAACATACATACAACCTTACCTTTGTATTCAAAGGCCATTCCATGAAAAGTTTCAAATCCTTTCTTTGCTAGATCATATACAAATATATTTGATAAAACCTTTCCTGTAGACCAAATGTTACCAAACTCAAAAGAAACTAAATGGTGATACAGCGAATTTGCAATAAATTCCCTCTTTTTGATGTTATATGAGTACTTTAAACTTACACCTGGGAATAAGGGGCGGTTGTAATAAATAAAATCCTCCTTCTTTGAAAGCCATCTGTACGTAAACTCAGAAGTTCCTACCAGTTCTTCTGGCGTACCCACCTGGTAGGTATAATGCGGTTTATCATCTAAATTGCCAGAAACATAATCCTTAAGATTATCAAAATCTGCATCAAACAATGTGAAACCTTTGATTTTAGATACTGAACTGGAAAGAGAAAATAAACCCGGAATGTCTATTTTATATTTTGATGGTACTTGATTCATAACAAAGAATAATTGCAATGTAGCATATTAGCAAGAAGCAGTATACTCAAAACACGGACCTCATATTAGACACAAAGGTTTCAAAAGTCAGTGGCCTTGTTATACCTTCCCAATAAGCGTCCACAACAGCTTTTTCACCCACTTCAAATCTTTCATAGGAACTAATTATATCTTCGGCACCAAACAGTAAGGTGCGCTTCTCCCAATAAAGACTTCTATCAGCAGAAGAAGTATAAGGTAACCAGTAATATCTTAAGAAACCAAGGTATTCACCCACTTCTAATTTCTCTTCTCCGGTATGGGTATCAGTAAGATCAATCAAATACTCTCTCTGTGCAGAACTTATGACAGCTAATACATCCTCCTCAACCAATTTTGAATACTTATCAATAAAGTTAGTATTTGATAGATCAAAAACCGGTATGAAACTATCATCTTGATCATCAACTATAACGGAAGCATATTCTGAAGTCTCGTACCTGAACTGAGCAGATGAATTCCACTGTTTGAATGGGGTATAGGCAAAGGAGGGTTTACGATATAGTAGGTAATCCCAACGTAATTCATCCTCATGCCCAATCTTACCTCTTACCTCAAGAGGTGTTCTGGCCTGATACCCATCAATAAGACTAGTCCCCATAACACTTACATTCTCTCCAGAGGCATGTCCAAAGAAACCAATGTTTGGCATATATACCAAAATGGGCTCTTCCACACGCTGTGCAATGTCTTTGTAATAATTACCTCGAGCAGCCCAACCAAACTCACCCGTAATAGGTAACTTAAGATACTCTCCCCATTCGTCAGGGGTAACATTATCAAAACCAAAGTGTGTTCGTTCATCGTTTATATAATTAATCTGCCTTCCCTTTCTAACGGTATAGGGACGTTGAAGAATTCCAATGAAAACAACCAAAGAAGATAAAATAATAGTCAGAAACCATTTGGGCCCTAGAGAAGATGACCAGTTATCATTAATAAATATCTCTGGAAAATCATTTAATGCAATAGCTAATAAAAGAAATGCCATTAGTAATGACCTACCATGCATAAAATCCCCACCTGAAAACAATACGTAGGAACTTAATGCCAAAGACAAACCTAACAAATAGATTCTTCCTTTCAAATCTTTATCAATAACCCAACGGTAATACTTATTCAGAAAAACCAATAATACTACTACAACCAGAAGTATTATTGTTAAAGGGTAAGAATTAAAAAAGTCCAAGATATAATTTAATCCCTGAACAAAATATAAATCTCCACCGTGTTTAGCATAGAAGGTGTTAGGCAACAGAGATGAGTAGTAACCTAACCTAAAAATCTGATAACCACCTACAAGTAGGGCGGGAAATAGCAGATATTTTATAAAAAGTTTCCATTCATGCTGCTTAGCAGCATTCAGAAGGTAAAGCACCATCAAAAAGGCAAAGATAAGAAAGGTCTCAGGACGCGCTAAAACCAACAAACCAACAAGTAAACCTACCTTTAAGGACTTTTTTAGAAACGACATGTTTTTGATATCTAGCGCTACCAGTGTTAACAGAAACAAAACTAGAGATGTCTCAAAACCACTTGTAACAAAATCGCGAAAGGCTGAATTTGCAATTAAAACTAAAACACCAAATGAAAAAGTAACAGAACTTTTAGAATCCTTAAATAACAACATAAAGATAGTTAGGGTACCAAACAAAAGACCGAGAACAATTGCAAGCTGCCTATATTCCCAACCTAAGATGATATGGGATAGAGATAATACAAATACCCAAAGAGGGGAAGTGAAACCTTCTATGCGCTCCCCAACATTGAAAACAAGCCCATTACCACTAACAAGGTTGTGTACATACCTAAAAAAGATGAAAGCATCCTCCCCTACCCAAATACGTTCAAAGAAGAGTAGAAAGGAGGAAAAAAGAATGAGAAGTTTAAACACTACCTGAAATGGGTTATTTGAATATTGTTTCTTTAGATCTTTAAACATAGTAAATCACCAAATAGACTTGAAACGCCACGTTAATTATTTTCAAAAATCAATACATTCTGTTTATTAAAAATGGCTTCTCCAACATGAAGCTCAAAGAAACTCACAAGATCTGAGCGTGATTCAATTGAGGAATTTAACTCCATGATTTTTTGGAGAGATTGATCACTTATTCTATCTAAGTACAAAACCAGATAGTTTCCACCATGCTCATCAAAAGAGACAGCACCTTCAGGAGTAATCAACATCTCTGAAAAAGAATCAGCATCAAATATTCCCTCTCCGGAAAATACATCCCTTGGGTTCATCAAAACCTTCTCATGTTTTAATACCCAAAATATTGAATAAAAGTCCCCACTAGGATATATAGCTATTTTTGAATCAACGGGCAATGCTTTGATAAAACCTATTTCCTCAGGGGGTTTTGAAACATTAATTATAGGAAGACGCAATGCAAAGGTGAAGTAATTTATTACTATAAAGATTACTATCAAAAACACCTTACCAAACATAGATTTTATGTGAGACATAACACTGCTAAATAAAATTAAGTTGATTAATAACAAGATAAAAAAGATAGCAACAGCCCATCTTGCCAAAACCCTAAACATGGGCACTAAATAATAAAGGATATAGGAAGGTGTATAAATCTTTAAACCATTTATTGTAAAGGAGGGAGGAAGAGATACAAGAAAGATAAATAACAAAACTAGTAAAAGCTTATTAATTAAGGCTTTATGCACATAAATTTCTGAAAAAACATCAAATTTCTTCTTAAAAAGCTTACCTACAAGCAAAACTGCACACACAGTAAATAACCCCAATAAATATGGCCAACCCATATAGCTTCCAGCCATCTCCTCCGCTGCATAATCATCAGCTAAGTAATAACCAGTATTCTCAACTAACTTTAAAGCACCATCTGAAAACTCACCAAAATAAACTGATCTCTCAGGGGGTATGAAAAAGTACCAAGGACGTAAACTGAAACTATAAAAGTCTTCTATTGCCCTATAAACCCTAGTGGCATCACCGCTCCCAAAGGAATAATCACTAGTCAAGGCAGAGTTTTTCATAATGAGTGCCCCAAAGAAAATTAACAAGCCTATAACCAGCAAAGCTAAATATTGAAATACTTTAGTAAAGAATTGTCTAACTGATAGATCTTTTGTTATAAGTGAGGCTAGATACCAAAAACAGACAATTGCCGCAAGGAAATAGCCATAATAACTACTGAATCCGAAAGCGAGCAAGGTAATCAAAGCCACAAAGAAGGTATTAGAACGTTTGTATAAAAGATAAAAGATTAAGGGGAATAAAAAGATATAGTACAGACTTGAAGTACCAGATATCACCCTATAAACAAAATAGGGCTGCACCACCATAGTAAGAGAAAACAATAGGTATATAACTAAGTTTCTCCTACCAGAGATTGCTTTAAATAAAATCAAACAAAAGAATATAAATAAAAAGATATTTATCAAAATTAATAAATTGAACAAAGCTACAGGATCCAGAAAGGAAGAAAGTATCCTAATGATCAAACTGTCAAAAAAATGTAAAAATGTACTTCCCTCAAGAATCCCATCAGGTGTAAAAATGAAATAAGACTTGTTTGTATAGTTAGCCAACCAACCTACCATGACACCCGACATATCATTGTAAAGATAAATTAAGAATCTTGACAGCATACTTTGAAGTATACCGCATATGAAATTGTAACCTTAGTAAAACAGTTAAAGCCTAATGAGTACATCCTCAAAACGAGAAGACCAAATTGTAGCTGGATTTTCCAGTACATCTTGCTCTTTTAGGGCATTAATAGCCTGAGAAATATTAAATGGTTCACCAAAGACATTTGAAAATGAGTTTGAAACATTAATATCAGCTGAATAAGCTGTTATTTCGCTATTACTGTTTAATTTTTGCTCAAATACCCTACCCTTTAGCATTTCCGTATTTAAAAAGTTTACATCTTTGGAAAAATCATTTTCATAGACCTCAATACGATCAATACTTTTTTCATCAATGCCTTCAATCATAAATAATCTTTCGGGAACATCACCTTCAGATACACTAAAAGGAACCTGATAAGTAACTAAAGAGGCATCAGAAGAGGTTTCACTACAACCAGGGAAATACAAAACTAAACTAGATTTACTCTTAATCTCCGAATCTACTTGGTTAAACTCCTTTATATATATCTTTTCAGGATCAGCGGTACAGTTTATATAAAACTTAAGAGAGTAAGATTGCTTAGTATCAACATCAGATAAATAAAATGCCTTGGAAAGCTTCTCTACCTTTAAGACTTCTTTGAAGGGATTGCTAGTATAAAAAGCTTCAGCATAATCCTTTTTCTCAGTCAAAGAAATAATAAAATTTCCTTCAACATCCAAAGAAGAGACATTTTTGTTATGTATGACATCAAAATCTGGGTGAAAGACTAAATAGTCATCTACATAGATTGGATAATCAGGTGTTAATTCAAAATCGGCAAAAACAACATTCCCTGCGTACTCCTTAGTATAGGGAAGTAATACAAAATCCTCCCTGGTATTAAATAAAGCCTCTGATACAGGACGACCTAACAAGTAATCAAATACTGGATTAAGTAAAATACCAAAGAAACCAAACAGAAGGATCAATAACAACAGCTTATATTTTTGGGTAGTGGAATAAGCATCTTTCAAAAAAGATTTGTGTGCTCTTTGTTTGTAAGTCAAATATATAAGTAGCATGGATAATAGGATCAATGGAATAGGAGAAACAGTTAAGGACAAAGGAGCAAATAATGCCAATAATACAATGACACTACTCAAAGCACGTCTGGTACTTGGTATAGAGGGAATCTTTGCCATAGGGATAATATAAAAAGTTTTTATCAAATCTTTAAAACTTAAAAACAGCAAGAAAAGGAGTGACAATAGCGCAGCACTTAAGGTAACACTCAGAACAAGATTCAAACGTAAATGGCTACCCTGTATTACTTCTAAGTGAAGAAGGGAGTTTATGTGCCGCACAATCATACCTACCTCAAAGTCACGCAATTTCTCTAGTAATCTGAAGGAAAGAAGTAGATAGGACATAAAGAAGAAAAAAGAAGTTAATAGCAGATACAGTCTGGAATTATTGAGAAAACTAAATACCTTCCCCACTTGTAAATCAATGTTAACTTTTTGTAGCTCTCTTAAAAGTGCTATACCAGCATGCACAATAACTACAACCAATAAGAGTACTATCCCATATAGAGCTACTTCAAATAAATGATTCTCTTTTAGTTCACTATATATTGAAGGGCTTATCACCTGCTTAGCAGAAAAAATCTTGTGCAAAAATGTAAATGCCATATGGCGAGACTTTGGATTTGCCAAAAGATTTTCAGGAATTATTATTACCTTGGACCCTTGATACATAGTCTCATAAACAAAGGTTGTCTCGGTTGAATTCTCCAAAGATAGATCAATCATCTTTATATTTCCAGAAACCTCCGAACTGTTACAAATGAAGTGTGAGGGTACAGTAAAAGAACTGTCACAAATTAATAGTAGTGTTGAATAATCGTGCGTTTGTAAACTATCTATCTCTGAGGTTAATAACAGGAGATAACCACCTTTTACCAATTCCTCTTCTGCCGGGTCCTCTAAAATAACTACCCTAGAATCATCTATGGCTTCCTTATAATATTCTCCCCTACTACTCATAAAACCCGTATTAGCCGTAAATAGAGTAAACAACAAAGATAAAAAGACTAATTTAGCTATATAGTTTTTCATAGAATAGTCCTTTTAATAAAATTAATACCAAAAGCATAAAAACAATCACAGAAATACCATTAGAAACATGGGACATATTTAACACCAAAAACACGGGAATCAGCATAAAGAAACTAAAGGTTAAAAAGTATAGGTGTTTCCTCTTTAAGCTCATGCCCAAAAACATATATACACCCAGAAACACAGTTAAAGTAAAAGTTAAAAGAAACTCTAAACCATTTACCTTCAGAAGAAACATGAATAAAGCAAACACCACCGCGCCAAGCAGTATATCTTTTCTTATAAAAAGACCTGTGAAACTGGTAATTGTGGCTTCAGAAAGGAAAAACACGACAAAGAAACACACCAAAACAAATAACAAAGGTATTAAAGTTACGTCTAAGTTTATATTCCAAAACATAATAATTATAGGGCAGTAATTTTTCAGGGTTTACACAAATAACACTGTTAGTAGAACCCTTCTGCTAGTATACCAAAGATTCTAACCTAGAGTTATTTTTTCTGTGACTTTATAGTTAATAATATGAGACATGAAAACAGGGTTGCGAGTGATATTAAAAGTCCCACTCTAAAGTACCGCTGAGGTGCAAATTCAATGTCTAATGAAACTTCAAAAGTACCATCTGAGTTGGAGGTGCAAACATCGGGTATTTTACAAAGTTCATCTACACTAATGTTCCAACCGTTAGCAAAGTTATTTATTTCAAAATGACCTCTGTTTAATTGCGTTACAGCCTTTTTGGAAGAAATGTTTGGATACAATTTCCATTTAGGATGAAATCCCTCGTTTAGTACCAGAGAAACATTTCCGTTAACGTCAGACAGCTTAACACTATATTTAGTGGGATTTAGTCTTTCATAGCTTACGGTATCAAAACCAGTCTCATAATTGTTTAAAAATACCTTAGGAAACACAGCCTCTCTATTCTTATCTACATAAACATCAAGTACATCTGTACTTAAATCCAGAATGAAATTTGGGTTAGCTTCCAGAAACTCAGCAATTGCCATATATGCTACTTGCCCATTTAAGGGAACGTATACATCTTCATATAACCGGTAAGACTCAGGAATATCTTTGTGGAGAACAATATAAGCTGTACTTGTACTGCGAAGGGTATCTTCTAGTGAAACATCATTTGGAAAGCCATCAAAAACATTTTTAAAAGCTTTGTGAGCTGTTCCTTTAGCCCAAATAGACTTATTAAAAACCAAGGAATCCGGTAAACCATAACCACCATACTGATCACCATCAACCCAGGCATAACTCGCACTAGAACTAATCTGAGGAAGGGTTAAAACATTAAAATTATCAGAATTACTTTCAAAATAGGAACGAACCTGCGCATATCCTTCAGGTACCTCAGTTAGGTACTTTTTCATCACTGCTTTACCAGCAAGCAAAGGATAAGCATTTGCCAATATAAACAAGGGGACCAACCAAGTTAAAATGGAAATCACCCTCTTTTTGTCGCTAACAAGTAAACGATGGTAGCCAAAAACTAGAAGGGTTGCCGCGGAAAAACACACATACATACCAAACTTGTAATAAGTAGCCCTAAACATTCCTAAGAACTCAAAAATTGAGAAAAGATTTATAAACCAATTCCCAAAAGGTGCGTGTGCACCCTTAGCAATTAGTAAAAAGCTTAGGAATGTACCTAGAAAGAATATTTCCTGTTTCTTGTATTTTCTATTCCCCTCAAAGAAATAAAACGAAAATATTACAAATATCGGAATACTAAATCCTAGGAAAATGAAGAAAGGTGATTTGGTCAAAAGAGAATAATAAGGGAAAACAGACCAGGAATGAAAACCAGCAAATCTGAAAAGATTTAAAAAGGAGGAGTGAGCACTACTAAATTGTATAGAATCCAAATTGCTCACAAAATTTGCAGCAGCATAAGGACTACCCCCACCCTTTAACACAGGAAATAGTATGTAACAAATAAGGAGAGTAATTAAAAACAGGGCAAACGCGTACTTTTTTATATTCTTAATAGTGTTATTACCAAACACAAGGTTATAAATAAGTAAAAGCCCTGCCAACACAAGTGTATTTGCAGGATTTCCACCAACAACAAGAAATGTAAGCAGGGAAAAAATAATTATTTCTTTAAGACTAGACTTACTATTTAAAGCCTTCAAGCTGTAATGAAACAACAAAGGTAATAGTGCGTATGTTAGGTGATAATTAGAAAGAGGCCACGATGTTAAAACCATAACTAGATAATTCAAGATGTAAAAAATACTACCTACTACGGCCGCACTTTGCGCCTTTCTTTTTGATAACGTGTCTCCTAAAAGCCCTAATGCAAAAACATAAAAACTTGCAGATGAGACAAAGAAAAACAAGAAATATATGACTCTGCTAATTAAAACAGGTGTTAATCCAATCTTGTTTAATAAAGCTAGAAAGCCAATAAAGGGTAACGCAATTGTCCCTATGGTATTTGCATACCCTGGAAAGTTGTAACTATTCCACATATAAAACGAAAGATCTAGGGCCTCCTTAAGATAATAATAAGTAACACCAATATCATCACCAATAAAGCTTTTAGACCATCCTAAATTGGTGTGCGTTACTATAAGAGAAATAACAGCTAACACCAATAAATAAAACCAGTTTTTGTTAAAAATTTTATGTTTCATAATCAAACACCGAGGGCAGAATTATTTATCCAACATCACTTTTTCCAAAGCATCAATAGTACTAATAAGGTTTGTGCTACTATAATGCTTTTTTGCATAATTGTGGCAAGTAAGTCGCATCCCTCTAGGTACTTCTTTATTTTCAATAAGCCAAAGTAACAACTTTTCAACAGCCTTATTGTCCATAGTATCAACTAGCCAACCAATCTCTTTTGGAACAAGGTTTGTATCTATCTTTCTATTATTAGGCACAACAATAGCATACTCAGGAATAACAATAGGGGCACCACAGGCAAGAGCTTCTACAGCAGGAAGGGTTAGATAAGTAACATCTCCCCCTGACCATACCACATCAGAGTCAGTAAATATCTGTTTTACCTCATCCCTACCCTTAAGAAAACCCAGCCATTCAACATTGTCATAAGTTTCAGCTAGCTTTATTGCCTTACCTATATCGCTACCCGTACCTGCCAGTCTAAAGGAAACATCCTTCCTGTTGCCAAATACCTCTATTGCATCAAGAAAAGGGAAACAAAGTTTATCCCAATCGATACGACCCACATAGGAAATAACAAGAGGACCTTTTCGAGAAACATCTTTTTTGAAATCCTCAAAAAACATAGAATCGGCATAATGATCATTAACAATGACCTTGCTGGAATCTACCACAGCACTAATATCATGATAACTACCTGTGGAGTTTGCAACAACATAATCAACATAGGTACCAAGCTTCTTTAATATAGCAAGCATTCGGCCTCCAGTAGACTTTAGGGTTGTGTGGTCCATAACAAGGGTTTTTATACCAAGTAATCTTGCAAAGGGTGCCATACTAAATCCAGTTGTTACACCATTAACTACTAAACCTACAGGACGTTGGATCAGACTAACTAACATACCAACTACAAATAATGGAAAGATCCATAAAAGACTTAACAGTGGGTGGTAACAAGTTATGTTTCCGAAACGGTCATAGCGTAAAAATGGGATTGAAATATATTTGAATCGTCCTGGATCTGTGGGTTTTTCACCAAGACTTACAACTGTGACCTCATACCCTCTATCTGCAAGACTATTTAATATGCGGGCGATACAAACCCAGCTTCCACAGGACAAACATTGGGTTGTTGCTACAATTCTCTTCTTCCTTTTCATGCTAATTTCTTTCCTTTATAACTCTTGCTGGATTTCCAGCCACCACAGTATATGGCGGTACATCCTTTGTTACTACGGAACCCGCTCCAATTACAGCACCCTTACCAACACTGACCGCTCTAAGAATTATGGCGCTATCCCCTATCCAGACGTCATCCCCAATCACAATAGGATCTCCAGAGAAATCAATTCCCTGATCATTAATTTTTTTGTGTTTATCAGAAAAAGCGTGATTTGATGAAATGAAACTAACATCTTTTGCTACAACAATATCATTACCAAACTTTATACCATTTGCGGCATAAAGTGCCGAATTTCTACTAATCCAAACATTGTCTCCAAACTCTAAATTACCTGGAAACTCAACAGTAGGAACAAAATAAAGCCTAAGATTCTTCCCTACCTTAGCACCCATGGATACAAGAAACAGACGAGAATATGTATAGACAAGGTTATAAAATAGTTTTTGTAATAGTTTAAGTATTTTGTACATAAAAAACATTCAAATTTTGTAGCATAGCCTTGTTACCTACCATTGTAGAACATTATAGAGTAAAATACAGAAATGAGTATAGTAAAGCTTGATCTGAAAGGATTTGATACCTTTGAAAAAGATTTCCAAAATATTGTTAATAGTATTCAAGAAGAAACACAAGAAAATAGAGTATGGCTCACAGGGATAGGGAAACTTGTTGAATCCAAGGTTAATGCAAAAGTTACAGTTGACGACCTAAACTGGTTCGCAAAGGAAATAGAGGGAGACACTGTATTAGATTTTGGAACAGGCAGCGGCAATATTGCAGCTCTACTAAGCCAAATGGGATACAAAGTCAGTGCCCTTGATATTGACAGCTATAAAGAATACGAAAAGAGTGACTACAACAAGGAAATGACAGAAGATCAGCTAAAACTATGGAGAAAACTAGAACAAAGAAACAACGATCTCAACTTACAACATTATGATGATCAAATTCCATTTGAAGATAATCACTTTGATGCAATTGTTGCTTATGCCGTACTAGAACATGTACCAGAAAATCTAATGGATAATGTGATGAAGGAACTACGCAGGGTACTGAAACCAGGTGGGGTTTTATGTATCTCCAGATTACCAAGAACACTATCCTACACAGAATTTATATCTAGGCTACTGGGTGTTGCAGCACACGATAAACTTTATACGATGAAGGAAATTATTACTTTATTTAAGAAATACAAATTTGATATCGCAGATAAATCCATAATCGAACTGGTACCTGCCTATCCCACAAAGATAACAAATAAATTATTCCCAATTCTTAGACATCTGGATGGCTTACTTCTGATAACTCCTCTTAGATACTTCGCACATCACATAAGACTTATTGGTAAAAAGATTTAATTTTTCTTCAAAATCAACTTGCAAATAGGACCTAAACCTACAAAGGGACCTCTAAATAAGATATTGTCATAAAATCTATAACCCCCTCCAAATTTCTTTACCACAGTAAAACCATGAAACTCAACAAAATCAACTAAGGCTCTTAAGGTAAAAACTCTAATATGATGAAGTGTATATGTATCCTTAACCCTTTTTCCGAAAAGTAGCTTACCAAAGGTGGAGTTTTGAAGTGAGACTTCAGTTGCCATAGGTTGAAACCCAAACAAGAGAAACAAGCGTGAGTGCCAAGAGGACATGTTTGGTGTAGTTAAATAAATGTAACCATCATTGGTTACCATCTTTTTTAACATTAGGACATGAGAATCTGTATCTAAAACATGCTCAATTACTTCAGCAGAGATAATAAAATCAAAGGAAGCATTTGGAAGTCTACCATCAATTTCTGAGAAATCCAGTTCATGAAAAGTAACTCCTAAACTTTCAACACTACCTTTATAAGAACCTTTCATGTCAACTCCATGCAGTTCAAAGATCTTTGTATCTAACCCTTCATGTTTGGCACGACTTAAAAAGTACCTAAAAAATCCCCCATCACCACACCCCACATCTAAAATCTTTAGTTGTGCTTCAGGTCTTTCCTTTATTTTGCTTATAATAAAATCCACACCTTCGGCCCATCTACTTTCAATTTGGGGGGTATGATACCCCTGTTGATCTATCTTACCCATGGTGTGTTAATTCAAATACTCGTGAAAGGAGAGGGATCTAAACTTATTAGAATACTCCTCGGCCAGCTCATCTATTCTAGACAAGTCTTTCCTACGTTGAGATGAATTGTACCAATACTGAACGACAATCTCATCCTTGTACTTATTGTGTAGCCAAGTTCCATATGCCTCATAACCTGAATAACAGCTTCCTTGAGACTTGTCAGAAAGCTTGTAGATGGCTTCATGCCACTTAAGACCTGTGTGCTTATACATATCCTCCTTCAATTCTTTTAGTTTAGATTTGGAATAAAACATTTGGTGAGCAGTGAAAGACAAAAACCTCTCCTTCTTTATACCCAGTAATTTCTCAATTATAAGATAATAAGGTGGAAAGTATCTTTCAGATGCAATTAACACAGGTTTATCCCCATGTAAGAATACCTGAGGTCTAATATATACGGTGTCAGAGTCAACTACTAAGTAATACTCGTTTGAACTGACATGCTCAGCCCATTTAAGCATTGTCTGAAGTAACCAACCGGACCTATCTTTACCATTACAAACATATGGAATATCTTTCTTTGTAATAGGAAGGGCTTCGTTTTCATCAAAGAATCTATAACCATTCTCTTTGCAAAATTCTTTAATCTTTTCTGATGGGGGTGAGATTAGATTTATATGGCCAATGGGATGTTTTATATTCTTTTTAACACCCGCTAAACAATAAGGAAGTGTCTCTAGATCTTTTTCCACAACGGGAATAACAATATCTATAGGTGTTGAACTAGGTATAAATGCCTCTTCACGTTTGCTATCTCTTTGTCGCATAAAACCAAGCAAGTAAAACCAACGGACTACATAGCTATATGCTTTACCCAGCAATCGCTGCACAGCATGCGTACTTTTTAGAAATATAATAAATTCCTTTATCTTCTTAATGCTCATAGCTTATATACGATCTTTGATACTTGAAGAAATCATACATTAAGTACATTACCAAAGATAACATCCCAGTTAAATTCCTTAGCAAACTGCAAGGCATTACTCTTCATTTCACGTAACTTGGCATCATCGCCAAATAAATCTACTACGGCTTCAGATATTACCAAAGGATCATTTGTTATCACCCTACCTATATTTCTTTTTTCCAGTTTTGAGGCGTTGTGAGGAACATCTGTAGTAATAACAGGTAAGCCACAAGCCATATATACCTTTAATTTGGCTGGGTCTGCAAAATAAGTGAAGGTTAAATCCCCCTTTTCATCATGTTTTTCATACAAGGCTATAGCCAAAGAACATTTAGAAAGATGAATCTCCAAATCACTGTGTTCTTCTATATAACCTTTGAATTCTACATATTCAGATATGTTATTTTTCTGAGCTAATATCTTAAGCTCATCTATATAATCGCCACCACCTAATACAACGAATTTGAAATCTGGGATTTCTTTTGTAATATGTGGAATTGCCTCCAAGACATACTGTATACCTTGTTTCTTTAGTACATGTCCCATAAATACTAAGGTATGGTTTAAAGTTTCATTTCTAGCATTTTCTGAAATACGATCCAACCAAACACCAATAGGAACAGTTATTTGATTGCCACCAGTAAAATTGAAATACTTTTTACGTCCCTCAAGCATTCGAGGAGATAAATTCCAGGTGACATCACTGTGAGTAACACAAATATGATCAATCTTATGGTAGATGTGATTTAAAAGTTTGTTCTTGAAGCGCTTAGGGTTGTAATCAATAACATAGTAAACAACCTTATCAACTAAACCCACCCATTTTAGTAAAACACCACTAAGTGTGTTTAAGTTATTGCTTCCAACATACAGATCCCACTTTCCCTTATTTACTAAGACATACCAAATGTTTAAAAAAATGGCCTTAGTGTAAGCCAAAAAATCAGGGGATTTTTTTATACTTCCGAAACTATTTGAGACAGAATTACCCTTTTTATAACGTGAATAGCCAGAACCTTCTAACTTAGGAGAATAAAAAAGAGGATGCCCTATGTAAAGTAGATCCTCTACCTTTTCCTTTATTAAATAATCACGTAAATCCTGAGCGGGCCCTGTGGTATAGACATGAGTTGCAACTACAACTCGCCTGCAAGTTAGTTTATTGCTTCCATCCATCTCTACTTATCTCCTCCTTCTTAAATAGACCAATAATAGTTTCTTTACCATATTGCCAAAGTGTTATTTCACAAGCTATTGGATGGAAAAACCATGCCCAATCTTTCTTTTTTCTATAACCTCTAATAGAAGCAGCAACAAGGGGTACTACAGTAATACAACTAAACAAAAATCTAAGCATACCGGAATTTTTTGATAAACTCTGTGTGAATAGACTTACGACACCAGAAGTAGCAGAATCTTTTGTAGGATCTTTTGTTTCCCATTCAAATTCACGATCCTTTGCCTCAAATTTATGATATAAAAAGTCCTTTACTCGTCTTTTTTGCTTTTTTGCAAACTTGCCCATATCTGCTTCACAATAGGTATGTATAATACCGTTTTTTGTTTTAATAAATGTGACGGAACCTTTTTCTTTGATGTTTTTTGCAAGAATATCTATATCAAAAAGATAATCTCCAACAAGATTCTCCATCAAAAAAGGTGTTCTAAAAACTGCACCATTAGCACCAATTGTTGGGAGTCCCCTACGATCAAATGTTGCAACAATATAATCTCCCATATCGCGGGCTGTGTGTTCTACTTCAGTCCACTTGCCTGTTAAAAGATTCATCCGATCATAATTACCCATAAAATGTACAAAGGGATCATTCATACCAATAAGGGCACAATAGCGAGTAATATAGCTATCTTCTTTTCGCCAAGTATATTCCCAAGGTTCACTTCCTACAGCTTCTTTATGTTTCTCAAGAGGAAGAATCATCTGTTTCAGCCAATTTTCATCAGGCATGATGTTATCTGAGTCAACAATAGCAATATAATCACCACTTGCAGCTCTTACTGCAACAGCTTTTCCAGACTCCGCAGTTTTTAAGGGGTTATGAACAACAAGAGCACCATACTTTTCAGCTAACTCCAATGTATTATCAGTAGAACCACCGTCACCAAGTATTATTTCAATATTCTCCTGGGGATAGTCTTGCATCTTAATGGCCTCAAAACAGGGAACAATAACACCTCCGGCGTTAAGGGTAGCAATAACTATAGAAACATTTGGTAATTCATTCATTGATACCATCAATTATACAAATAAAATCTCAAAATTAACATCTTATAGTTTGACACGGTGACCCTATTTATATATTATTCCCAGCATCAGATTAGGCAATTGCGATTGCGAAAGGAAATAGACATGGCAGACACATGCAATGCTATCGTGGAGGAAATCAATGAGGTGGGATATGGCACGATAACAGCCAAAAACCCCACATTGATTGCAGAAGAAATGGGAGAGCAGTACTATCTCCACATGAGTATTATGTGGGGCGACGGGTACATGAGCCGAGAGGGAATAATGATTCCTGTTCCCACACCTATTGAAGGGAACAACCGCTATACACTGGTTGCTGGACAAGGTGGCCCCGAAAAAAGCATCGGAATTACTCTTCAGGGGGAGGAAAAAATACACTGGTCTGTCAAATAAACGGCCAATCACCGTGCCAATCTATAAAACCACTCGGATACCCTTCTTGGTGGTTTTATATCTTTATCACTTAAACAAACTCTTAATAGCAGCTACCCAGAACTTAGGGTGCCAGAAGTTAACCTTTGTTTGTTCCTTATCAAAATCAAGTAGATGCCCAAACACCCGCATTGCAGCATTAAAATAAAACTTTATATCTTGCCAACCTCTGATTGAAAGTACTTTTCTTATAAGAAACTGAGGTGAAAAGAAAGATGAATAAAGTTCTTGTGTCATCTCAAAAAGTTTCTCTTCACTAAATGGTATCTTCATCACGGGGCCACGCATATCAAAGGCCTCATAATCAAAAGGGTCTACGGTTAACCAATCCTTTTCAATACATTCCTTGTATAGAGGGGTTCCAGGGTAAGGTATTGTTATGGTTGCTTGCATGGTGTCTACATAACCTTTTTTGAAAAGTTCTTTTGAGAGATTAATAGTATTCATAGCCATTTCTTCCGTTTCCCATGGATAACCAAGCATTATTGTAAGATGAGGCTCAAGACCTGCCTTTTTGGCCATATGTACACCTTCTTCAATTTCTTCTACCTTAAGACCCTTATCAAGCTTATCTAATGTCTCCTGATTACCTGATTCCATACCATAAAGCATGAATCTGAAATTAGCCTTACCCAAAAGATCATAATATTCTTGGTTTAAGGCATTAAGTCTCATGTTACAGCTATATACAACTTTTTTGTTATAACCGGACTCTATAAGAAGTTCACAGAATTTTTTTAGAGGTGGCCCAACAAAAAGAGTTCCGGCATCATCAAAGATTTCTTTGACACCATAGTTATCAACCACATGTTTAACTTCTTCAAATAGTCTTTCTGGGGAAAATCTCCTGTAACTACCCTTTGGATTTAATGTATGATCCCAAACACAGAAGGTACATCTGTTCCACCAGCAATCTCTACCTGAATACATGTATGTTGCCGGAGTATATTTGTAATTGCCATTTTCATATGCATAAAGCTCCCATTTTGTAAGATCACGATCTACAAATGGAAGTTCATCTAGTTTATGTGTAAGAAGAGGAAGTCCTGTTGTCCAAAAACCATCTTTTGAAACAACACCATGGGGAAGATTTACATCTTTATCCTCTACCCTACCCCATATACCAGAAGGAAGATCTTTCTTGTTTTCATAAGCTTCCAAAAATTCATTTAATAAAAAGTCATAATCTCCTCCCAATAAAATGTAATCAACATTACATGCTTTAAGCGTTTCTTCAGGAAGATAAGTCATATGATCTCCAACAAGGATAACTTTCATTTCAGGAACTAATTCCTTTAGATCATCTACAATTTTCCAATGATCTCTTACTACAGGAGACTTTGTTTCAATCATTACAAAATCAGGGTTTATTTCTTTTAATTCATCTTTCCAATCAGCATATGTTTTTTGTTCTGCAATTCCATCCATCCAATAAACATCATGCCCGGCATCCCTAACAAGGGTTGCAGCATAAGCTGGCACCATAGGATAGATGTAACAGGGAACATTAAAGTATTGAAATTGTCTGTTTTGAGATAAAAGAGGAGAACCTTTGTCTTGTTCTATTGGTGGATATCCGATTACAATTTTCATGCTTTATATAGATTAGTATAAATATGTACGCTATGCAACCTCTGGATACAACTGATTACCTTCTAAATCTTCAATGATGATTGCGGTAGTTGGACAAGTCTTTGCAGCTTCTATAATGTCCTGTGCCTCATCCCAAGTACCTTCTTTTGCAAACACCATGCCCTCTCCGTCTAGATCAAAGGTTTCTGGGGCTCTAACAACACAAGTAGCAGCACTAATACACAGTTCGTTTATAACCTTAATTATTACCTTTGAATCTTTATTTTTATAAATTATTTCTTCCATTGATATCATCCTCCTAAGTAATTGCCTGTTTCCTCATCAAAGCTTCTGAGTTTTAGTTTAGGCTTATTAATTAGTCCAACCATAATATTAACACCATATACAATATGTGTCATAAGAACACCAAAGAACATATATATACCAGCCAGTAAACTCTTTTCCTTAAGTAAAACCTTAATGGATTCCCACAAAATCAGAAATGAATATATGGCAACAACAGAACCATAAAACCACCAGAGAATCGGTACGAAATAGCAAACAATAGGGCCAAGCAATAAGCCTAAGACAAAGGCAGAAGGCACAAAATAAGATGGAATAGCGGAAGTTTGAGGAAAGATCCGTGCAAACTGACCTCTGTGCTGCCCATACCTTGATACCTGCTTCAAATGGGGTAAAAACACATCTCTTCTGTGATGATAAACAACGGGTTTAGGGTGATATAAAAACTTTCTACCAAACTTGTTTACTAGATCAAGGCAAAGCTTAGTGTCTTCTCCAGGCCAAAACTCAGTGATGAAGCCCCCAACACTCTCAAAGGCCTCTTTTCTAACAAATAGATTCACTGTTGGATAATCATCAATTAACTGTTTCTTACTTGGGATATGGCGATACTTAAATTTATAACTTGCCAAAAACGATTCATGAATCCTGCCTGACATTCTTTCTAGAAAGGGGGCTTTTGGTGGTGTCATGGCAGGAGCACCCAAAGCATATACTTGTTTGTCTTCAAATATCTTGGCGGCTTCCGTTAGCCATGTCTTTGATGGAAAGGCATCATCATCCAAAAAGACAACAACATCGCCACTACTCTTCTCAACACCTAAGTTACGTTTCTCCCCTGGACCTTTGTTACCTACAAAAAAGAGTTTAAATCTGTCATCTGTAGTTGATAGTTCTGTTTCTTCATCAGAGATAAGGATTACCTCAAAATTCTTATACTCAAGCTGTTCTAAATGGAATATATTTTCGCGCAAAAAGTCATTAAGTGTTCTGATAGGTATTACGATGCTAAATTTAATCACTCTGTAACTCTCCTGTATTAATTCTCATCTGGAGTTCCTTATCATAGATCCATTTTCTCTGATTCTTATCATCATAATAATTGAGTAAGTGGAGTCTATAAAAAACAGCCATTGTGTCTTTTACCATGGCCCTAATATTTGGATCAAGAAACACGAGAAATCCGGGTAACCACTTAGAACCTTCACTAAAACCTAGGGTTAACTGCACAGGAGCAGTAAAGATTCTTGTAAAACCCAATCTGTTGGCGACAGCTAATAATTCAATATCAAATGCAAATTCCTTTACAACCAAACGGGGCATTACTTTTTCTAATACACTTCTCTTAAAGATCTTTAAACCTACCTGAGTATCAGAAATCTTTAAACCAAATAAAATACGTACTCCGAGATAGTAACCCCAGCTATATATTTTTCTTATAGATGTAAGTTTCACCTTTGATGCTGGATGTCTTTTACTGCCAACCATAATATCGGCGTTGTACCATTCCATATGCTCCAACAACATAGAAATACTGTTGGGGCTTATTTCCATTCCAGCATCAATGAAGGCAATATAGTCTCCTGTAGCCCTAGCCATACCGTAACGTACTGCATATCCCTTGCCTCTGTTTGTAGCATACCCTAATGTTTGGATCTGATTTTTTCTAATTTGCTTTAATTCCTTCAGAGTATCATCGGGACTACCATCATCCACAACAATTATTTCAAAATCCCATCTGGTTTGAGACATAACATCATAGATGTTTAACACATCTTTTTTAATGGTTCTTTTTTGTTTATAGGCAGGGATGATAATGGATACGAACTTTTCTTTTGCCATAATTACTTAGGAGTATGACCTAAAGTATGCATATTTCGCAACTAGGTCGATCTCAGGACAGTAAATGAATAAATTGAAACCCCTACTAACAACACTGCGGCAGTGATCAAATTCATGTTTATTACTTGATCAATAGAACTATGAAAGAAGCTAATTAAAACAACTTGCACTAATATTGCAGGTATCTGCAAGAGAAAAACCTTTGTTTTTTCTACCGCAAGTAAAAATAGTGTCATAAAATTTAATAGAACATAGAATCCAAAGAACAATACAAACTTTGGTAGGTATGTAACTGTAGGCATGTAGATATCACCAAACATCAATTGAACTATTAATCCTGGGAACAGTTTGAATACTAACAAACCAATACCAATGACTAATAATTGTATTTTCAAAAAGAAGCTAAACTTGCGCATGTAGTCCTTCTTTTCAGAAAAGGCTGCGGAGATTTGCGGGAACATAGCCACAGCAATAGTGTTTGCCGCAAAGAGAAACACCTTACTAACGGTAACAAGTCCGGCATAGAGCCCTGCGGAATACCCATCAAAATAGTGTTTCACCAGTATGATGTCTACATTGTTAAGAAGGATCATCCCTATTTGTACAAAAAGCACAGGTCCTGCAAATAACAAAACCCCCTTGTAATGTTCTCTTAAGTCTTGTCTCGTAAAACTGGTAAAACCCGATTTGAGCACTAAGGTATAAACAGTAAAGGAAAGTACACTAGCAAGACCTAACCCAACATAGATTCCACCAACTCTGTATCCGAGAAATATGGTAACCACTACTACCCCTAGCCGAATTAGACTTGATAGCACATTTGTTAAAGCGTACTGTTTTAATTTCAAGAAACCCTGCAAATAGGCAATTGGGGGAACTTGTAAAAAGGCAAAAAACATATAAACAGCGAAGAATGAAATTATTGTCACTTCTTCAATCTTTAAGAATGTGGCAATGTTATTGCGTAACACAAATACACCAACGCTTACAATAAAACCTGCAAGTAATGCAACTAGAGTTATATCTATATATAACTGGGTTAGTTCTGAAATCTTATTTTTTGCCTTCAACCTTGCAACAGTTTTGACAATGGAGGTCATAAAGGTAGAGGCTAAGATACCAACAACAACAGACATTGAAAGTAACGTATTAAAGATACCGTAACTCTCAACACTTAGTGAACGACCCAAATAGATCTGAACAAAATATGAGAAAATACTAGCAACAAAAACACCCGCTGAAACAAAAACAGTGTTTTGAAATGAAGTATTTGCTATCAGGTTTTTTACTTTTTCAACCATTATTTATCATACCTATCGTAAACGTTATAAATTGGCACATTCTGCAAGTATACGCTTCCCCTATATTCAAGTCTAAACCTACCATGTTCCTCTGAATAATCAGCCCATACTGGGTATACATAATGACTAGATTGCTGTGCATCTGGAGTAAAAGCCTCAATTACAGCCCAACCATCAATTCCCCTAAAGAAAGGGTAAAGCTGTGTATAGTACTTTTCCGGCAGAGCAACAACTAGCTTCTTTCTTAAAGCATCTTTCCAATAAAGACTTTGTAAGGAATCCTCTCCAAAACCCTCTCTACCATCCTCCACAATTACCTGCTTGAAGTATTCGGATAGTTCTTCTTGACCAAAGGTCCACTTAGGTTCAATAATATGCATTCCCTTACTCAGACCGCCCCCTAAGGGATTGTAGTAAGCAATGTAATTAGGGTGTAAGTAACAAAGATAAGCTAAGACAGGTAAAACAAATAATAAAGAGGTCACAATTTGTGAAACATTAAAGCGTTTTGAAATTTTTTCAACCAACCACTCGAAGGCAAACACCACAGCTAACAAAAGAGCCATCATAGAGGGTAATAAATAGCGATCAAGCTTCTTTGAAGGAATTGTCATACCAACAAAATATAAGATGGCAAATAAAACCAGGTATGAAATGATCTGTTTTCTTTTAATATCAAATTTCTTTATTACAAATGGCAAAAGCAACATGCCTAACAGGAGATAAACGGAGGAACGCAGAAACAAAACTACAAAATAAAATAGAGGACCTGGATCTAGTGTCCAGTCTCCAAAGAATAATTGAATATGACCAGTATCTACACCTGTTGTAAATATGCCCTTATATAAGGTACTAATAGTTTCAACAGGCTGAACCCACATTGAAGGCCAGACAGCAATAAACGTAACAATAAGAACTAGTAACCACTTCCAATACACGCAAAGAGAACTCTTAATTGCCCCAATAAAGTCCTTATTCTTTTCATAGTCAAACAAAAATAAAACAATTCCAGAAAAAGGAAGTAAGAATAAGGCAGAAGTCTTTGTTAGTACAGCAAGGGATGCAAAAACGGCAGATATTAATAACTGTGCTTGCTTCCTTTCATATAAATACAAAAATAACCAGGCAAGAGATGCGAGCATTAGTGTAGTCATAAGACCCTCAAGATGAATAACTCGTGTCAAAGCCACATAGAAAGGCTCCAAGGACATAAAAACAATAGCTAATACGGCATATTTGGCACCAAAAAGTCTTTTTAAGGCATGAAATAAGAATGCTGTAACAAAGGCAATACCTATAACTACAAATAGTTTCTGTACAAAATGGAGGCCAAAGACAACACCAACATTATTGTCGGGTGGAGGTCCTCCGGTGAAAATATCGTAATAGAGATTGAAGAACTTCACAGCAATAGACCCCAGCCACATAAGAGTTACTCCTGGGTGATACATTTGTAAGGTTCGTTCAAAGGAAAAACCGAAAACACCACTACCAAAATCGAAAATACGTTGCTTCCACTTCCAAACATCAGTATTGAATATATCAAATCCCAAATTAGGAAGACGTATGAGAACGACACTCAAAAAAACAAGGATTTCAGTTTTAATCTGTCTTAATTTCATCAAACCTATAAATTAATATATGGTTACCCCGCCTACCAGTAGCATCAATTTCATGTACCTTTTCATATTTCTCTACCACAAACGATTCCTTATTATTTCCAAGATAAAAACTTTCCAATTCCTCTTCCTCGATATAAATTGCTATATAGCCTTTCTTACCCGTTAGATTTGCTTTAATAACATCTTTGTCAGATCTGTCTTTTGAAAGTTTCTCTGCAACAGGCCCAAGAGAACTGGAGTTATAAACAAAATGATCCAAAATAGTCATACGTTCGTTTACCCATTCATAAAGAAGGATCCTAGTATCCTTTTGGGAAAGGGTATAACTCCTTTGATATGAAAGGAAGAAAGGTACTGCGAAAATTAGAATGAGCAAAGGATAACGCAACCAGCTGAATGATATTTTCTGAAGTATAAGATAGAGAATATATCCTGATGCTACTGCCATAAAGGGGTAAACTGTCAAAAAGTAGTGGGATCTTAACTTAACAAACCCAGATGTGTAGTAAAAAAGGAATAGAATTGGTATGAGAATAAACCACCCTGTATAATCTTTTCTCTTTATCAATGTATATATCCCAAAAATCAGAAATAGCCCAGTAAAAACAAACCCGAAATCATCTGCTAATGTTGTAGTTAGCACTCCACCAAACTGCTTGAGATGGGTTATAGGATCAACACTACCCACATTCTTAAACTGCCACATAGCACCAACAGGGCTATCATCTCTACTAAAGGTGTCGTAATCAAGAGCAGCATACGGCGTACCAATGAAAAAACCCAAGGCAGCAAGTAATCCAGCCAGCATTGGTTTTTTAATATTATCTAGGGAAAGTAGTTTTTCTTTGTTTTTTAATACTCTCAAAAAATGGGCCGCAGCCACAGTTATTGCAACAAGTCCCCCATTGTATTTTGTAGAGGCAGAGAAACCAACAAATAACCCAGCAAGAATGTAGTCTTTTAATGAAGCACCTTTGAAAAGTTTGGCTGAAAAGTACATTGCCCATGCTGCCCAAAAAGCCGTAGGTACATCAATTAATGCATAGTGGGACACATGAACATGTAGAGGCATTAGAGTTATAGCAAGCGCTGCTAAGTACCCTACCTTTTTGTTTACAAGGCGTTTACCAGTAAGAAATACTGGTATTGCAGTTGCAGCCCCAATTACTGCATCAAAAACTCTTGATATGAAGTAAAAAACCAAGGGGTCTCTCCAAACAAGTGGGAATTTTGCTGACAAAAATCCTTGAAGTCTTAATGCCTGTAGAAGTCCTCTAAATTTTATAAATAAGAAATAAACAATGTAGTTTAGATAAAAATGAAGATGGGGCCAATCAAAGTGATTGGGATTTGCTTCAAATCGTAATCCTGTTGCAGAACGAACAAGGGCGGGCTCATCAGGATGAAAGATAAAGGGAAAACTGTGCTTTGTCCCCCACAAACGAAGAATTAACCCCAATAAGGTTATTCCAACTATAATCCATGTTTCTTTTCTATTTAACTTCTTTATCGCTTCTAACATATATCTTCCAATATTCTAACCCATTTATGTAAATGGATTCTGAATGCTTAAAATCATAACTACTTTTACTAACCTTTTCAGGTATTTCTTCATTAACTCCTAAAACAAGAAGCCTGTAGCTGCTTGTGCCATCAATCTTTGTGTATTTAACCTGTCCCTTATCATACAGCCAAAACATAGGCTTTGGATCCAAAAATGCAACAGGCGGGTATCTAACACAGGTAGGTTTATGTGCTTTAGCCAGTACATTCCCAGCACATTGATATTTTTGCTGTAATGCGGTTGTTACTTCAAACATTCCTACACCAAACGGCTTTTGAGCAACAATATTTTCATGAACAAATTGAGGAGCCCCAAATAACGGGTTTGTGTATGTGAAGTAGTACGGAAAAAGTTTAAACATAGGCATAATAAAGGAAACGCCCAATAATATAGCTAAAACTAACTGTGTGAATCTTTTAGTTAATACTTCCCGCCATGAGAACAACCCAAGTGTCACAAGAACAGCCAAGAATGGAAACATAGGAAGCATATAGCGATCAATCTTCTTTGCACCTATGGTCATCACTACAAAATAACCAATATAAAATATTGATAGGAAGACCGCAATATCCATGTTTACAATGTATTGTTTCATCCTTCTCCAGTTAGCCTTTATGAGAGCCACCAAAAGACCTAAAAGCATAAATGGAGATGTTTTAATAAGCAAAATAACAGGATAAAACAAAATACCGGGATTTCTTGTGTATTCTCCAAAAAAGATCTCATTATGCCCTTTGAGAATACCTGTATTAGCAATCCCCTCATATATCTGGGTTAGAACATATGTGGGATCTACCCACAATGCCGGTAGAAGAACTAGTGTGGTTAAAAAAGCTGGAACAATCAGTGAAAGGGCATATTTAATACCTCGACCATAATTCCTTCTTAGTATCCAATATAAACCACCCACTCCCGAAGCAAATAATACTCCTCCAATACCCACACTCTTTGTAAGAAAGGACAATCCAAAAAATATACCTGCTAGTATCCCCTGCCACCAAGAAAATTTCTTTAGGTGTAGATAAGATAGTAACAAGCCATTAAACAATAAGAGGGTTAATAAAATGTCTAAGTGTAATACTCTAGAATTACCGATAAAGAAGGGTTCGAAACTAAAGAGAGCAATGATTAGAAAAGCCTTCTTGTAATCCTTAAGTATTGTTTCAAGTAGATACAGGGCAAATATGGTCAAACCCAGCTGAACAAATATTAAGGATATCTTTGAAAACATGTGATATGTGGGAAATGTTATTTCATTATATGTGGAATAAGCTGGATAAAGTTGCTTTAATACCTCAACGGTAGGACCCACTAGCCACATCAATGTTACCCCCGGCTGATAATGTTGGTATGTTTTCTCAAATTGAAGATACTTGATACCATTCATAAACTGTTCGGATCTAAAATGCCAGTTTACAGCATCGGGGTTCACAACATCGTTGTGAATACGTAAAAGTCTTGTCGTTAAAAAGAAAAAGATGAAAAGGCCTAAAAATAAGTGCCTTTTTTCAATCTGCTTTACCCATTGCATACAGTATTCCTCCAAATAAACTAACAGAAAGCTTAAATAGGTGATAAACAATGGAAGCGCTGAGAGCAAGTTCTGTAGTTACTCCTACAGCCATAAAGAACTGAATGTACAGGGCATCCTGAACACCAAAACCATTCAGAGAAGGAATAAATATACTTGCCAAAAATACAACGGGGAAAACAAATAATGTATACATGAACGGAACATCAATGCCCAAAGAAACCAGTACAAAATATTGGGTAGCAACAGAAAGCAATTGAACAATAAACGAAGTTAACACTCCACTAATAAGTACCTTCTTACTATCCTTATATACCATTAAAGAGTCATAAACCTTTTTCACTAAATCAATCTTTGTGGCCAAAATCTTCATGGAAAGAAACGCTACTACTGCTCCAACCCAGAAACCCACAAACAAGATAATCTTAAAAATCACAAGGAAGGTAGCATTTTCAACTAAAACTGCTGGTAATTGGGAGAGCCAAAAATCCAAAGTTTGAACTAAACCAAAATACGAAATGATCACAAGTGCAATCATTCCAGTAAAACGTTCCATGAAGGTTGCAGAAAAGGCATCTGCATTGTTCTCTATCTTCTGACCAAGTTTAAAAATCTTATAAACGTCTCCCCCAATACTTGTGGGCATAAAGTTATTGAAAAAGGACCCAACAAAATATAAGGAGGTTAAATACCTGACACTAGCCTTTTCAGACCCTTCATGAATTAGAAGCTGCTTCCAACGAAATGAACTTACTACATAATTTAGAACAATTAAACCCAGGATAAATGGGATGTAGGCTAGATTAACTTGCTTAAAATTCTCAACAAGGGAGGGCAAATCTACGTTATACAAAATAAAGGCAAATAAAAATACACTTACAATAATCTTTATTAATGTACTTCTTATCTTCTTAGTCATTAGACCTTTTCATTTTACTCCTAATGGAGTTTAAAAGAAGTACCACTTGTTTCTTTGTTATTAAACCAAAGGTTAGTAACACCCAATAATAAATACCTACAAACGCTATATAACTAAACACCTTCCACAAACTAAAGGCTTCAATATTAATAAGAGATACCATAAGTCCTACAACAAAGGTTACAAGGTGGGAGATATTCAAAAAGGTGAAATCCAGCTTCATTTTGGAAAAAGCAGATATTGAAACAAGGCCAATGAATGCTCCAAAACACATACCGTAAGCCATAGCAGGTAAAGGGCCCAGTAAACCAAGATAACTAGCACCAAAATAGAATCCTACGGTCCCCACTAACATAAGCGAAAAGCTTATTATCATCTCCTTCACCATCTTTGCAGGGATGATTATGCTTGATTTTATAATATTTACCACAGAATAAATGATAAAGGCTAGAACTAGAGGGAAAATAAGAGGAAAGGAGGCGTTGTATTTATCACTTCCAACAAATACAAATATGAGTTCCCTTGACCAAAATATTGCACTTGTAGCTGCAAATATAATGAAGGCAAATATTTTGTCAAAGTTTGCTGCAAACAATTCTTTAAATTCAGAAATATTATCAACAAATTTCTTTGACAATACGGGAAGGTTCACGTCAGTCACAGCATCAGATACAGTCATTAGTTTTGCACCATATAAGAGTGCAAAACTAAATATCCCTACTTCCTCTGGGGTAATTGATAAACCAAGAAGTAAAGGCCCTGACTTTTGCCAATAAGTGTAAATGATTTTAACAATATAAATACCAAGGCTGATAGATAAAATATCCTTTAGTAATCTCTTAAAATCTGCCTTTGTTGGCATTTGAATCTTACCCTTCAAAGGCTTAAGGGAAATAAAACCAAGAGAAATGGAACCTATTAGATTAAACAAAGCTAAGGCATAAAAATAACCATCAACCTTGTAAAAGTATATGAATGGGATGTAGATGAAAATGCTTACAAAGGCTATGACCATCTGATAGATAAAGAGCTGCTTAAACCGTCTCATCCCAGAAATTACAGAATTGAAGATACTTTGAACACCCTGTATGAGAAGTATTCCAGAAAAGATTCTAAGTGGAAGTATCATAGCTTCATTACCATATTGGGCTACCGCGATATATTTTGAAAAGGCAAACAGTATAAGAGCAAGAGGCACGGTCACCAGATATCTTATGAAAAAGGATGTGGTGAAGATTTTAAATATTTCAGTATCGTCTTTGGCACTTGATATTTCACGGGTACTACCTGAAGCAAGCCCCAAATGCTGGTAAACACCGAAGGCACCACCTACAGACATAACTATGTTAACAAGACCATATTCAGCAACAGTAAGAATACGAACAATGACAATACTTTGAACAATACCAAGTGCCATTGCCACCCCTCTGGACATAAAGCTAAATAATTGCCACTTTAGTAAATTCTTCATAAAACGCTCATTTCCCCAAGGTAAATACTTCGTGTTTCAATGCCATCTGTTAAACCAACAAATACCCGATACATTCCCTCATCCATAAACTCAGGAATCATAATATCAACCTCCTCGGTGTAGTATCTTTCAGAGTCCCAGTCCTTAATAGGTACTAAGCTATATGAAGGCAAGTGAGGGATTTGAAAATACTCAGCACTGTCTTTGTTTACAAAGGTTAAAAATAATTTATGCCCATCAAGTGACTTAGAAACTTCTCTTTCATATACAAAGAAAGCTTCACTAAAGGTCTCGCGCTTTATCTCATCAGGAATTGAGAAATCTCTCAAATATAATCCCCTAAAAATTTCCTCATTCATGCTTGGGGTGTATTTAAATGTTTGCTGGATAGGTAAGGCTTTTGGTTTGTCATAAGGACCACCTTTTTCAAAAACAGCAAGGTTACCACAGACAAAACGTAAAGAATGGTTTGGAGACATAAGAAGATCTCCCATAACACTATTTATTATGATGGAAGGTATTCCAAGTACTCTAGAAACTTTCCTTGCATAAACATCTGCCACCACAAAATCTGCCTCATTAAATAGGGCGGGAAAGATTGCATATGTTTCACGTAAGGATAATTTAGCCCCCATATAATCGGGGCCAGAAACAGATGCCCCATCAGGGATAAAATCAATCACCTTCCCAGCACAATCACGATCCTTTGTTTCAAGGCGAATTAGTTTTAATTGGGTACCAATCGTTAGATCACTAGAAAAAACCCTTTCATCTTTAATGATATTCTCCTCAGCATGAACATAGGGGGTAATTCGCCTTTGAACTGCCTGGGTTATCCATAAGTAAACAGGGTTACCGTACTCATAGGTTTTATCTATATTCGAAAATAACACCGCAAAGGATAAAAGTACCAAGGTATATTTTCTTGAAATCTTAAGATATCTTTCAAATAATCTTGAAACAAACCCAATACCATATATAGAGGAAATAAAAAGTACTATCACAATCAAAGATATTCTATGGTTTTCAATATTTGCAGTACTTACACCACCACTGGTACTTGTGTAATTTATTACAAACTCAGGAATTGAGATTGCAAAAAGAGGGGGATATAGAAGTGGTGTGAAAAGTAGAGGGTCAAAGGTTTGTCTAAACCAAATTGGCTTACTCCCATTCAACCAAGCTTTTGTTAGCTGCTGAGGATGCAAGATCATATTGATTGCAACTTCAACATAGGTGTCACCAAACTCTTCATATCTTCGTAGGAAGTAGTTCTCTTGGGAAACATTGTTTGTAGAATCAGGGCTGATACCAATACTTTCAATGAAGGTGTTATAACCATTAACACGGTAATGAGAAGCACTAGGGATAATTACCAAAAAGGCCATAACAAACCAGATGAGACTAACTACAAGAACACTAAGGGAAATCTTTGATACCTTGGTAGATAAGAAGGATTTCACTCTTTGAACTAAGGGCACTTCTCTATTAATTAAAGGTCCTAAATTATTTCTAAAAAATAAGGTGAATAAACCAAGCATAAATACAAATAAAGGTATTTCTTCTTTTCCAGACATGCTCAATACAATAAGTATCCAGAATATAATCATATTCTTTTTATCAAAATTCTGTTTTCTATACATTTTTTCAAAGATATAAAAAGCTCCAAGGAAAAAAGGCATTACGGCAGTGACACCGTGAAAATCAGTCCACGCGAGAATAAACCCAACAGCAGGATAAAAAAGATAGGCTAAGGATATAAATAAAGCGGCTATTTTATTATTAAGTTCTAATTCAGCAAGTTTAAATAAGATCAGAGAAGAAAATATCACAAAGGCAAGCTGTGAAAACACCAGTACAAGGGGTGTTTTGAAAATAACCATTGCAGGCACAAAGATTATTAAAAATGGATCAAAATGGCTCATACCCCAGCGTGGCATATTTGCACCAAAATAATCAGTTAGTTGCATAAACCTACCTTGAGAGGTGTTAAAAACCATTTGAGCCATATTACCAAGATCAAATTTCCCACTTTCAAAATTAGTGTATCTACTAAGCGTCATTCTAAGAGTCACAACAAACACAGCCAGTGAAAAAATAACAAGGATAGCGTATGGGATATGCTTACCAAATCTTTTTATGTAGGAACTAAGTCTTAATATCATGATGATTTAATTATTCTTGTATAAACCTGGTCTACCTTTCTTGCCATTACATTCCAAGAATAAAGCGATTGAACAGAATTTATATCAACAATTGGCTTTGTAGCTACAACATGCTTTATTTGTTCAGCAATATTTTCTGGAGTTAATTCATCTAAATATAAAAGACCAGAAATCTCATGCTTTGCCTTAAATCCTGAGGCAAGTACTGGAACTCTACAAGCCAAACTCTGCATTACAACCTTTGGTAATCCTTCCCAAGCAGAAGGAAGGACAAAAACATCAGCAGCTTGGAAAGCAATAGGTACTTGTGGATAAGGAGTATAACCAACCCTTATAACACGGTGCTCCAGTTTTTTTGAATCAGTAATTTCTTTCAAACGAAGTCCATATTCAGGATTAGTAGTTGGGCCAACCAACAACAACTTATATTCAGCTGGAAGAAACTCGAGAGATTCTATTAACATATGGATATTTTTCCTTTCAAGCATTACACCATGATTCAGAATCACTTTGTCAGTAGGAAATATACCTAAGTCTCTTCGTGTCTTAAGTTTTTCTTCAGGGCCTACAGCAGAGAATAAAGTTGTGTTAACACCTGTCTCAACCACAAAACACTTCTTGGGATCAGCACCATAATACTTAATGGCATCCTTTCTTATATCACCACTAACAAAGACACAGGCGCTTGCTGCTGCCACAGCCCATCTGTCTGATCTTTCAGCAAAGGGCCAAGAAATATACTGAGAAATAAATGCTACATTTGTGCCATTTTTCTTTAAACCTTCTGCACGACCTTTCACGGTATTGTGGAAATGCGCAACAAGGGGCGTTTCAAGTTCTTTTGCTTTTGGAAAACGTTTTTTAAGAAAATTTCTGTACCAATATATCCAAATAGCGAAATGTCCGTGAGAGTGTATAACATCGATGACCTTTCCTTGTTTTCTCCACTTACGTCGTAAGAACAGGTAATAAAGGAATAGAACTGGGGATATCGTTATAGCAAGAGTACCTCTTAAGGGTTCTCTTATTAATGGGTGTACAGTAACACCAGAAACGTGTTCAATGTCACCCGACATGGGCCATCTGCCACACAAAACGTCAATCTTATGTCCTAGGCGTGCCTGAGCAGATGTCATTTCATAAGGAGCTGCTGCAAGGCCATCCCAAGGAGGGGGCCATTCATAAGCTATTCTTAATATATTCATTTGATTACCTCTTGCATAACCTTTTCATATTCATCTACCATTTTTTCTAATGTGTACATGCTCATAGCTCTCTTTCGGGCGGCATTTCCCATACTAACTATTGATGCAGGATTATTAACAAAGTAAGTTATTCTATCCTGCAACTGTCTAATATTACCAGATTCAAAAACAAAACCGGAAACCTCATTTTCAATGGCTTCTGGAGTACCACCCATATCAGACACTAAGGATGGTAATCCCGCAAACATAGCTTCCACAGTGGTCATGGGAAAACCCTCCATACGTCTTGTGGGTAATACAAACACATCATAATCTTTGTAGGTTCGAAGAAGGGTTTCGTAAGGAATAGGTCCTGCTAAGGATATCCTGTCGGATACACCAAGCTTGCTAATAAGCTTACCTAAATCCTTTTCATAAGGACCTTTACCAACAATGGTTAAATAGGCGTTATCAACTTTACAGATAGCCTTAACTAAGTCACGTAATCCTTTAGATGGGTGAATTAATCCCACATAAATGAAGTTAACTCTACCTGAGTCGGATACAGTTTCGTCATAGCTGACCTTGGAGGAATCAATACCATTGTAAACAACAGTAATCTTACTAGCAGGAACAAATGTTTCATCTATCAGTTTTCTTTTTACAATGTTTGATACGGCAATGATTTTGTTGGAATGCAATACAAACTGACGTTGTCGTTTAAAAAAGTTAAGTAATAAATAACCAGTGTCAGGAATCATACGAATGAGATCCTTAAAGGTATCTAAACTTTGCAAACGAGTTTTGTACTCCCCTAGTATGGTTCCATGAGAAATAGAAACGACTGGAATAGCCAACTCTTCCTTCTTAGCAATAATGCCAAGAGCAGCGGAACTTTGCCCAAGTACTAAATCAAAGGGGGAGGTGGAATGGATTTTATTAAATTCATCAATAGAGCGATTATGCCAATTGTTTTTATCTAGCGCACCAAAGCCCGCAAGGCTTCTGAAACTACAATCAATAAATATATACTTAACACCGTTTTCATCTGCAGTATTTAGGTTGGCACCTAATTTAGGAGAAAAGATGGTTACGGTATGCCCACGAGAGACCAAACCCTCACACAACAACTTGTTCTGAGTTTCTAAACCCCCAAAGGTTGGGTGTAATGTAGTTCTTTTTATAAAAACCGCAATTTGCATATAAGGGTATTTTACTATATAACCAACCGCAATTAACTAGTGAGAACAATAACTGTTATAACAAGAGATTTTCAATCTTTTCTATATTTATATCTATATCAAACATCTCAATTGCTTTGTTATAAGCATTAGTAACAATAGATTCCTTTAGTTCTTGATTATCCATAAGTTTTACAACAGCATCCGCTACTGCCTTTGAATCATGCTGAGAAACAATCATTGCGGAAGATTCATCAAGAAAATCTAGTGTACTGCCAGCATTTGTTGTTACAATAGGAAGTCTTATCATTGCAGCCTCAATTAAGGTATTTGCTATACCATCAGCATCTCCACTTTCAGCTTCTACAAGTGGTAGAACAAAGTAGCTTGCTTGATGATAATGCTTTTTAATTTCTTCAAAGGATAATGCGCCAACAAGTTCAACACAATCATTTAGTTCTAAATCATCAATCTTTTTTTGTAAGTTTCGATGTAACAAACCACCTCCTGCAATAACAACCTTAAATTCTCTCTCCCACTCCTTTAGTTTCTTTGCAGCTTCTACCAAGTATATCTGACCTTTCTTTTCTTCATATCGTCCAACACAAAATATCATAGGAGGTTGAGCCTTATCTATACCCTCTAAGACAAGGGATTTGGGATCTATGCCGTGATACATTAGTTTTATCTTTGAAGAATCAGCACTACCACTAAGCTCTTTTGCTTTATTGCAAGCATTCTCATTACAGATTGTTATAAATTTGGCTCTTTCAACCTTTTTCTCTGGTAAATCAGGATATTCCAATATATCTCTGGCATGAGCAGATATTGCAAAGTCGGTACCAAGAACAATTGAAGCTACAAGAGCAACTGTAGATGGGTATGATAGAAAGTGGGCATATATAATGTCAGGTTCATATTTTGAAAATGCGTAAGCATACCCCACCCCTTTCAAAAAGGAATAAAGATGACTAATACCTACCTCCTTTAATGCCTCAAAGACCTTACTAGTCTTTGTCAGAAAATACAAGGCACCGCCAAAGCAAGCAGAAACTGTTAGTCTCTCATATTTAGTTACCTTACTGGAAAACTCAGACAATACACCTTCCCCCTTATTAAGAGCTACAACAGTAACATCAAGGTTATCTCGTTTAACAAGCTGTGAAACCTCACGTTCTATAAATGTTTCAGTTAAAACAGGAAATTCAGGTATGAAGATGAGAACTTTCTTTTTCATTAAAAGCATTATATCAGGTTACAAAATGCTCACCTGTTGTTTAAAAAGTTGGGTATTTGCCAAGTAAATCGTTAATCCTTACTTTGAATATATCTCTTAGATTAACTAAAGAATCTCCAATGATACTTACCTTACTTCCAGCACCGTAATACCAAGTTATTGGAACTTCCTTTATCTTATATCCAAGCTTCCTTGCAATTAGTAGTACTTCTACATCAAACGCTGTTACCCTTGGTTGTTTAACTGTAGGCGTATCTGAACCAAAAAGAACTAGTCTTTTGAAAATGTTGTGAGCAGCTTCCTTTGTAAACACTTTAAACCCACATTGTGTATCCTGAATACCCGGGACAGCCACTAGTCTAATTGCCAAATTAAACACCCTACCCATAAAATGCCTGATCCAAGGTTCATTGTGTCTTGTAGCCCCTACTCCCTCACGTGATCCTATTACTAAATCAAAGCTATGTTCTTTCATCCATACCATTAGTCGTTTTAATTCTTCAATAGGAACTGCCATATCAGCATCTGCCATAAGGATATATTGGCCGGAGGCCATAAGCATACCTGTACGCACAGTATAGCCCTTACCTCTATGCTGATTACGCATAAGTTTTACCTCAGGATGTTCTCTCATATAACCTTCAATATTTGAAACAGAATTGTCTGTACTTTCATCATCTACAAGGATTACTTCAAAAGATGAGGAAAAGGTTCTCATAAAGGTCAATATTTGTGTAAGTGAGCTGGTTATAACAGCCTCCTCATTGTATACGGGTATTACTATTGAGTATTCAATCATTTTTTTACTTCCTTAGGCTTTTTCTCTAATCGCCAGATGACACGATTATACACTGTGTAATTCCAAATTAAACCTACCCCTATGCTAAATGCAATCGAAGAGTTGTACAGAAACCACGTATCAGCAAAGGTCGTTGTTACAAAACCTACAAACCAAAATCTAAACAATATGGGTATTGTTGTTAAAGCGAGAAAGGGTATGAGTTTTTTCAAAGTGTCCATAAGTCCAAGGATCTTTCTGTCTCCAAAGGTCCAAACATTGTTTAGAGTGTAGTTAAAAAGCATTGCAATTATTGCAGCCAAGGCTGCAGCTGCATTTGAGGATATTCCAGAAAACCTTAGCAAGTTAGCAAAGGTAAAGTCTACCGCAGCACCAGAAGTACCTACCACAAGAAATCTCAAAAAGTGTTTACTTTCTTTCATCCTTATAGCTAAAACTACTTTGAGAGAATCCATTGCATTATTTTGTTCCATCTTTGAATCCCCTTTGCCACGCATATCAAAATCAATTGGAATTTCTTGAATGTTGGCACCAAGCTTATGCATTCTAAATAAAAGATCTATTTTGTATGCAAACCCACTAGACATTACAGTATCTAGATCTAATTGATCCAACACACCCTTAACCCTTGTTGCTTTAAAACCAGTTGTAATATCCTTTATTCCCCAAAGACCCAGTACCATGCGGGAAAATAAACTACCTCCAAAACTTAAGAACTTTCTGTATAACGCCCATTCACGAGGAATACTTCCACCCTTTGTATAGCGAGAGCCAATAACATGATCTGCCCCTTTATCAATTGCTTCAATAAATCTTTTCACATCTTCTGGCCTGTGTTGCAAATCCCCATCCATTTCCATAACAATATCTGCTTGCATAACACCAATTGCTCTTTTAAAACCTTTTATGTAAGCGGACCCAAGTCCTTCTTTTTCTGTTTCAACAAGTAGGTGAACAAATGGGTTTTCCAAAGCAAAGTTTTCAACAACTTCTTGTGTATTGTCAGAAGAATTACCATCTACTATTAGTAAATGACATTCATGTGGAATCTGTTCAAATTCAGAAGCGAGCATTGGTAAAAGACGCTCTAAATTACCACCTTCGTTGTAGGTGGGCATTACTATTACTACCTTCATACCATTAAGGATACAAATAACAACAAGAAAATAATACTACCTACTAGAATGTATTCTAAGACAATCATTTTATCTATTCTCCTTTTAGCTGCGTGATGTAACACTCCCCAAACTATATAATAGACACTTCCAGCAAAGGCTAGTGCTATTTGCACAAACATATTGAATTTAAAGTACACAAATAACCATGCAACTATTGAAAGACCAATAAATAAAGTGAACAAATGGAGTGTATATTTATCCTTTAAGGTCTTTTCTTTCATTTTTAGAAATTTTATGTTTTTCATGTTCTTATAATATTTCTCCAGGAATTAGGGAAAACCATAATCCCACTACAGCTACAACTAAGAATAATATATGAGCGTATGCATTTCCAGAAATCTTTGGTATTGCTTTACGACGTGTGTACCAAATATCAAGACCTAATAATAGTGTTAAGAAACCTGCCACTGCAATTGTTATAGTTCTAGATGCAGTGGTTACATCAACTGCGGGTAGAACGGTGGTAGGCTGTGGAGCTGCTGTCAACAGATCCTCTTTGGCTATACGAACAGGAATAGTTGTTTTAGTAGTTACTTCAACCTGCTTGTAACTCTCTAAAAGATGCTCTTCATCAAGTTTTGAGGCAATTTGAGAAGCTTGTCTTGGTTTTCCAAACATTTGAACAACAAGGGTTGTTTCATAACCATCTAGCACTCCGTTTACGACAGCAAAACCGATTTCCTCATAATTGGAGTTTATAAGATTTTCATTGTGAGAAGGAGACTTTACCCAAGCTTCCACAACATCATCAGAGTTATTAAAATTCTTTGCTAAGTTTTCACCAGCATAAGAATAGTCATAGTCTGCTTCTAAGATAAAATCCCAAGGAGTAGTTCCATCTTGCGCAACATGTGCCCAATAATCATTTTCAAACATGTGTTTAGCTTTCTCTTCTGCTGCTGTTGTGAGTGCTGGATTAAGTCTTAGTGACTTTAATCCATTTTGACCTCTGACATTATTGGTCTCCTCCAACAGGCTAACAACTGAGATATTTGAGGCATAGCCTAAAACACCTGGAACTATCTTTGGTGCAAAGTAAAAAGCTCCAATAAGTAATAGAATTCCAAAAGAATAACCGATTAAGGCTTTGTGTTGTAAAAGTTTTGCGCGCTTCTTTGTTTCAGGGTGCGGCAAAAAGTGGTGCAGGAACTGATATTTTTGTATTGCATGTGTTTCCATATACGGATTGAATGTGGGCATCAAAAATAATTATACATGCACGTTAACCCTCGTGTCACATATACAAAATCCCCGGGCGTCCCCGGGGATTTTCGTGAAAGCTCTAGAAACTTTCAAAGTTCTTAATCAAGTGTATTACTTAACAGAATCCTTTAAACTCTTACCGGCTCTGAACGCAGGAGTCTTTCCTGCAGGTATGTGCATTGGAGCACCAGTTTGTGGGTTTCTACCCATTCTGGCTGCTCTTGTTCTTACTTCGTATGTACCAAACCCAGTCCATGTTACTTTTTCACCTCGTGCTAAAGTCTCGGAAATAGATGCGGATACTGAATCAACTGCTTTCTGTGCATCAACTTTGGTTAGACCAGTTTTTGATGCTACCATTTCTACTAATTGACCTTTTGTCATTTTTCTTACACCTCCTTCCAGTTACTGCCTGGCGGCAAACATAACTAACTTGTTAAAACTTAATACATCCTCTTATCAATACGTCTGATTTCATTTTTATCCGTGTCTATTAAGACACTTCTGAATTCTGTCCTTCCCTCTATTCCCCATTCAAATCTCTGTTTTCGGGAAAAGGCCATTCTATCTATTATTATTTCCTTCTTTACTCCAAGCACAGTATCTATATTGCCAGTCATACCTATATCACTTACAAAGAGTGTTCCATTAGGAAGGACTCTCTCATCACATGTAGGTACATGGGTGTGTGTTCCAACAACAGCATTAACTCTACCATCAAGGTAGTAGGCTAAAGCAAGTTTTTCACTTGTGGCTTCTGCATGGATATCAACAAGTTTTATATCAACATCAGAGTCTCTATATGTTCTTAATATCTCATCAACTGTTTGAAATGGAATATTTAAAGTTTCATTTATGAACGTTTGTCCCATCAGATTAATGATAAGAATCTTTTTACCATCAATTTCAATCACATCACTACCCTTACCAGGCATTGATTCGGGGTAATTTGCAGGACGAATAATTGGGAGTTCATCAATTTCATTTTCAAAACCTTTATGCCAAAAAAGATGATCCCCACCTGTAAAGAAATTTACACCAGCGTCTTGCATCTCTCTTAGAGTTTCTGTTGTTGCACCTCTACCATGAGCAAGATTTTCAGCATTAGCAATTACCAAATCTATCTTTTCTTTTTTTATAATTCCGGGAAGATTTTCTCTAACTGTATTTCTTCCTGGACGCGCAACAATGTCTCCTATGAAAAGTATTCTCATTTGTTTAATACCTCCACTTGAAAGTTATCAATTAGGACTTTATTAAATAATGTTACGGGTTCCTTTGTGGATTTTAAAAAGATGAAACCTAGAATTACTAATACAGATACACCAACAGTTACAAGACAACCCTTAAAAATAGAGCTTAGTATCTTGGTCAGTGTTACGTAAACTATGATTATAAATATTGCAGCTAGAATATAGTACATATCAAAACCTTAGCTATTCATTGTTATCACGGCATTTAGGTTTTTGCAAGTACTTTTCTGCCTTTTACTTGGCGGTTTCTGAAAATCTGGTTTCACGAATCACAGTTACCTTAACAACTCCAGGGTATGACTGTTCCAGCTCAATCTTACGTGCTATTTCACGGGCCAAGAGTGCTGTAGAATCATCATCTACGGCCTCAGGACGCACAAAGACTCTTATTTCACGACCAGCAGATATGGCATGAACCTTATCTACACCATCAAAGCTATAAGCTGCCTCTTCAAGATCAGTTAATCTCTTAACATAAGATTCATAGTCTTCTGATCTTGCACTTGGTCTTGCACCACTAACGTGGTCTGCCACATGTGTTATGACTGCTTCAACAGAAGTAAATGGTTTGTCTTCATGGTGTTGATCAACACATTCAATAACCTTGTGTTTGACCTTATGCTTTTTCAAAAAGGCTACTCCAAGTCCAACGTGAGAACCATCACCTTCCAAAACCTTACCAATGTCATGTAGTAAACAACCAAGTTTAACTACCTCAATATTTGCACCGATTTCAGCGGCAATTGCCATACCAATCTTTGCAACTTCTAAGGTATGCTCAATCATATTTTGACCATATGAGTATCTATACTTAAATCTTCCTAAGGCTTGTACTACATCTCTTGGTAAGTTATAAACACCAAGCCTATGGCAAAGGTTATCACCTTCCTTAAACACAACCTTGTCAATTTCTGCTTGAGTTTTTGTAACAATTTCTTCAATCTTTGCAGGTTGTATTCTTCCATCTGCTAGTAATTTTTCTAAAGCCACCTTTGCTACTTCACGTCTAACAGGATCGAAAGAAGACACAATTACTTCTCCTGGAGATTCATCAAGTTCCAATTCAACACCAGTTAGTTCTTCAAATTTTTTGATGTTTCTACCTTCTTTACCAATTATTCTTCCCTTCATATCTTCTTCAGGCAATTTAACCTTTGAAGATGAGTGTTCAACAACATAATCTGTTGCACCCTGTTTCATTGCATATACTAATATTTCACGAGCCTTTTCATCAGCTTCTCTTTTAATTTCATCCTCAACGTTTCTTAACATCTTGCCTTTGTCAGAAACAAGTTCATTCTCAAATGAATCCAATAATTCTTTTCGGGCCTGTTTTTTACTAAGACCAGCAATTCTTTGAAGTTTATCTTGCTGTTCAGAAACTAATCCATCTAAATCTTGTCTTTTCTTATTTACTTGTTCCTTTGAAGCAGCTATAGATTTTCTGTCTACATCAAATTGTTGTTTTTGGGTGTTTAATTGAGCCTTTTCTACTGTGAGCTTTTGTGTTTCTTCAACAACCTTGTTCTTTGTGGCAGTAACTTCCTTTTGGGCTTGTTGGGTAATATCCAAAGCTTTGTTCTTTGCATCAAGTACAATTTCTTTGGCCTTGGCCTGAGCTTCAATTACAGCAGTCTGGCGGGCTAATTCCTTTGATGTAACTACAGGAGCAGACTCCTCCATAGTTGCCTTTACGGGAACTTCTTTGTTACTCTCGACAGGTTCATTTTTCTTTTTGTTCTTTGTGAGTGAAGAATATGCTGCTATAGAACCAGCAGTCGCAACAACAGCCACAAGTATTGGTATTAAATTATCCATTTTTTTCCTCCAAATTCTAATTAATTATTTTTTTCAAGAAAAATTAGCCGAATAAATACGGCACTATAAAGATTATAAATGACTTACTAACGTATATTACGTTTGTTAAGCAGTATTTCGTTTATGTAATAGTAAGTTATGTTCATTGTTCAATAATAATCGACTAATTTAACTAAGTGATATTGTATTAGACTTTGAATTTACTGTCAACCACGGCCTTAATGACATCTGAGGTATACCCTTTTCCAGCAAGAAACTTCCACAATTTCTGTTTATCTTTATAATCACTAAGATCCATTTTTCTTATTTTCTTACTTGCTACAATATCAGCACCCTTTCTTTCAATATCTGTAGTGTAAGACACAAGATATTTATCAATAATCGACTGGGTTACACCTTTTTTGAACAAGAATTCCTTTATTTTTTGTAAACCAAGGGGTGTTCTTACAGTTTTCTGCCCTTCTACATATACTTTTACAAAGTCTTCATCATTAATTAAACCTACACGCTCAACTTTTTCTAAAATAGTAATCTTAAACTTTTCCTTTAATACAGGGGTTAATGCGGCCTCATATAAATACTTATCTAGGCGCTGCTCAATTTCCCACCGTGTTCTCATACGATAAGATATAAAGTTTAAGACCTTGTTAAATATCTTATCTATATTTTCAGCTTCTACAATTTCATCAATTTTATCAGGGGATAATTCCTGTCCTTTAGATAAACCAAACTCAGTTAATACCTCAAGGGAGACAGGGAACAAATACTCACCATCAACAAATACATTAAATCGCTCTTTGTTCTTCTTTTGCAAAGTGATACTTGTTATTTGTGGCATACAGTCATTCTACAACAACCATTCTAAGCCTATAGCTTGACTGGGGTGAGTAAGCTGTTAAAATAACGAAGTTATATTAAACAGCATGCTTGAAAAACGATAAGGAGAACAAGACGATGTCTGACCCAACAAAAATATTCAGAAGTGCCGTAAAAGCAATCCTCCAACTTATGTACACTGACGACCTTGGAAGAGAAGATACCAAAGCTCAAAGATGGCATGGCATCAACATCTCAGATGTGGGAATTAGATTCTGGGTGACGGAAAACAAAGTTGAAAGTGGAAGCTCCACCCTAAAGTTAGTTATAGAACCAACTGAAAAATTTTCAGCACTTGCCGAAGAAAATGTTCGTAAAACAGTGGAGGTTGTGATAGCTGCCTTCAAAAACGCAACAAAGGGAACTGCTAAAAAACAGGCTATCTATTGCAAAGGCAAAGTAGGTGACGAAAACGCCATCTATGCGCGCCTGGTAGAACTTTATGGAAATCTTTAAATAAAGCTATAAAGCTACCCGGCACTAACTCTAAAAATAGTTTAATCTACAGCCAAAAGCTTCGGAAGAAAATCCCCCGAAGTTTTTGTGTTTTATCTGCCTTTATTTTTCTGGGGTAGAGGAAGCATCCTCATCACCACCAACTTGTATTGGAAGATCATGCTTTTCTTTTACAAGCTTTTTGATCTTTGTTTCAATTTCCTTTGCAAGCTTTTCATTCTTTTTGAGTGTTTCACGACTTACATCCTTACCCTGGCCAAGTTTTTCACCTTCATAGTCATACCAAGCACCACTTCTATTTACTACACCCAGTTCTACACCCACATCAATAAGGCTGCCTTCACGACTTATACCTTCATTGAAAAGAATATCAAACTCAGCAATTCTAAATGGAGGTGCTACTTTGTTTTTCACAACCTTTACTCTTACTCTATTTCCTCTAGCTTCATCTGTTCCATCTTTTAATGTTTGAATCCTTCTGATATCCATTCTTACCGAGGAATAAAACTTAAGTGCTCTTCCACCTGGGGTTACTTCTGGACTACCAAACATAACACCGATCTTCATTCTTAATTGGTTTGTAAATATGACTACACACTTGGATCTGTTTACTGCTCCGGCAATCCTTCTTAGAGCTTGGCTCATAAGTCTTGCTTGTAAAGCAATGTGGCTATCTCCAATATCACCTTCAATTTCTGCTCTTGGAACAAGTGCTGCTACTGAGTCTATTGCAATAACATCTACTGCATTAGATCTAATAAGAGTTTCTGCAATCTCCAAAGCCTGTTCCCCTGTATCTGGTTGGGAAACAAGAAGCTTCTCTACATCAACACCTGTTTTTCCAGCATAAATCGCATCAAAGGCATGTTCAGCATCAATAAGTGCTGCAGTACCTCCAAGTTTTTGAGCCTCTGCAATAATGTGTTGAACAAGCGTTGTCTTACCACTTGATTCAGGACCATATATTTCAACTATTCTTCCTCGTGGAACTCCTCCAATACCAAGTGCAATATCTAATGCAATGGTACCGGTGGGTACAGAATCAATAACTTGAGACTTCATTTCTCCAAGTCTCATTATTGAGCCATCACCAAAGTTTTTTTGAATTTGATCTAAAGCGGAATTAAGGGCTACATCCTTATCTGATTGTTCTTTGTTTTTTCGAGCCATAAAAGGGACCTTTCGGGTATAATTGTGTACTTCTATAGGCATAATAATGAAGACACGGGATTAATTCAATAACAAGATTTCTAATCTAATTAGAGTTTTGGATTGGAATTGTATTTTCGGGTTCAGCAGCAAGGCCAGAATGGGTGCCGTCTCCTAGTTCATCAGCAGGCTTTTGAGTTTTAACAAAGAACTTATCGACTTCTTCAACAACTTGTTTCGGTAAATGTTTGGCCTTTAGTAAATACCCGTTAGCACCTATCTTATAGGCCTCTTGAATAATGTTCTCTTCACCCAAGTTTGTTAATAAATATACTGGGGTTTCCTTTGCTAAAGGAATCTCCTCACGTAGTCTTTTTAACACTTCAAGACCTGTAAGTTTTGGCAACATGATATCCAATAAAATTAGATCAAAGGATTCTTTTGAAGCAACTTCAACAGCCTTCTCACCATCTTCGGCTACAAAGAGATTGTAACCTGCCTTTGTAAGAACTGTTTTATATAGATCTAAAACAAATGCATCATCTTCAACTAATAATATCTTTTTATCCATTTTGAGTTGGTCTTTCTGAGATGGGTAAACTAAAACTGAAGGTACTACCTTCCCCCTCAGCACTTTTAACCCATATATCTCCTTTATGTAGTTTAACTATTTCCTTTGATATAAACAAGCCAAGCCCTGTTCCCTTCTTACCTTCCTTAAGTACTGTGGAGACCCTATAAAACTTTTTAAACAGGTGAGGAATTGAAGCTTGAGGTATACCTATACCAGTGTCTTTAATGTGAGTTACTATCTGACCACTAGTATTTTCAATAAACACTGTGATCCTACCACCCTCAGGTGTATATCTTATGGCATTATCTAGTAAGTTTGCCATCACCTCTGCAATCATAATGTTGTCAACAACTACCTTGGGCAAACGCTCTTTGGTTTCAGTAAAGGTGAGTGTGATCTCAGCTCCCTCTGCATTACTTTGAAACTGTTCTACTGAAGATTTTACAATGGGTAACCAGCTTTGCTCTGTTCTATCAAGAACAAGAGCACCCCGTTCAATCCTTGATATGTTTAGTAGGTTTTCAATTAAAACATATAACCTGTCTGCACTAAGAACTGTTTTTTCAATATATCCTTGGTTGGTTTCATCCAAAGACTTCTTAATACCATCATTTAAAAAGGATAAGTATCCACGCATTGCAGTTAGAGGGGTTCGTAATTCATGTGCTGCCATAGAAACAAAGTCTAGTTTCATGGTATCAAGTTCCACTTCAGAAGTTACATCCTTTAAAGTCACAACACACCCTACATCTACATCTTTCTTATCTTGAATGGTTGTACTTATCATTTTTACAAACTTCTTACTGCCATTTCGGGCAACTAAGGCTAGTTTGTTATTTGTATAGGCAACTCTATCTAAGGAAACACCTGCCATAGCACAATAGGATTTGGCATCAAGAGGTTGGGAGTCATCTTCAAAAAGACGTATAACCTCAGTTACGGAACGAAGATTAACTTCATCAACACCATAACCAGTAAGGTCCTCCATAGCTTTGTTAAAGGTAATTATCTTCCCTTCCTTGTTTAGAGCAAATACACCATCACTAGTGTTATATAAAACTGCTTCCAATACATCCAATTCAGGTGAAATACGCTCATTAGATGAACCGGTAACTGTAACCGACTCCTTCTGGTCAAGCTCCAAAAGACATTGCTTTAACTTAGTTTCAATTTCTTCTTTTGAAGCACCTTCAATTTTATGAATTTCAAATACCCCTTTTGGTAGATCCTTAACACCTTCAATAAATGCATCAACCACACCAAACCTATCTTTTACCTGAATCCCAATCTTTTCCAAAGCTTCCTTAGCAGGCCCCTTACCTACCTCAGCAACATTTAAATCATAGAGGGTATTTATTAGTGAAATTTTATCTTTATAATCCAAATCTGAAGGATCATAACCGGACAATGTATATTTTAGTTTAGGGAATTTACCTTTAATAGTGTCTTTAACCTTGACCTCATCAAGATGTTTGAATGAATGATCTAAATAACTATCAGAAAGTGTTTCAATATATGCATTCTTCTTATCGTTTTTAGCAGAATCCTGGGCAGGTTTATGAAAGATCATTGTACATTCAGTGTAAGGTCGTTACTTTTAACTGTCAATTGACAGAAAAAGCAGATTTCAATCTAGTAATAACTTCTTCTTTTCCAAGAAACTCTAAGGTATCAAATATAGGTGGTGTTGCTGAAACTCCCGATAGTGCTACACGCAGTGTCATATAAGCTTCTTTTGGCTTGTAGCTTTTTTCTTCTAGTAATTTGTGAGAAGCATCTTCTAACTTAGAAACTTCCCAATTGTCTATTCCTTCAAATAAGGTAATAAAGCTTTCCAATATTTCCTTTGTTCTAGCAGGATCCTTGGTATATGAGACTAATAGTTCTTTGTCTATAGCGGGTGTCTCAAAGAAATAAGAGGTAAGTTCTGATATTTCATCAAATTTTTTGAGTCTTTCCTGAATAAGACTTAGTACCTTCATTCCAACGTTAGCATCTAGAAAACCTTCTGGAAAAGTTACATCAAATTTATCTTTCCAAGAAATAATTCTTTCGTAAAGATCCTCAGGAGACATTTCTCTAATATAATGACCATTCGTCCATAAGAGTTTGTCTCTATCAAAAACAACTAAATCTGTTTTATGAATTTTTTCAATAGAGAAGTCCTCTATAAATTCCTCTAGTGTATAAATTTCTTTCTCCGTCCCTGGATTCCAACCCAAAAACATCAAAAAGTTAAGTAGGGCCTCCGGTAGATACCCTTCTTCCAAAAAGGATATGGCACTAACAGGACCAAATCTTTTTGAAAGTTTTTTGTTACTATCTTTTTCCTTAAGATTTGGTAGATGAGCATATACCGGTAAATCCCAACCAAAGGCTTCATACAATAGAACATGCTTAGGGGTTGATGGAATCCAATCATTACCACGCATTACGTGTGTAACCTCCATAAGATGATCATCTACAACAACAGCTAAGTGATAGGCGGGATAACCATCACTTTTTAATAGTATTTGATCATCCATAGCACTGGTATTTATAGTAACCTCCCCAAATACTTCATCTTTAAAGGTTATATCTCTATTTTCTGGGACATTTAGACGAATTACATGTGCTTCACCTGCAGCTAATCTGTCGGTTGTTTCCTGTTTTGAAAGTTTAGTACAAGCCTTATCATATTTGGTTATGGGTGCCCCTTTTGATTGCTGTTCCTTTCTTAACTCATCTAAACGTTCCTTTGAACAAAAACAATAATAGGCTGCATCTTTTTCAACTAATTCCTCTGCATATTTCTTATAAATATCTAGTCGTTCTGATTGAATATAGGGACCCTTATCACCCTCAACGCGAGGACCTTCATCCCAATCTAAACCGTAGTCCTTTATTACATCAAGTATTCGATCTGTAGCCCCTTCCACGAAGCGGTGACGATCTGTATCTTCAATTCGGATTAGAAATTTCCCATCAAGCTTTCTTGCTAATGCGAGATCATAAAGAACTGTTCTAATATGACCAATGTGATATTCACCTGTAGGACTAGGTGCCATTCTGGTTTTTATTGCCATGGAAAGATTTTAACACGAGATAAACGTACTGGGCATAGTGAACAGCAAAGCTACTAGGCTGCTATTAAGACACTATGCCCATTTAGAGATGATTCATTTTCTACTCCATTTCGATAACAGGGATAGGCGCAAAAATATACCGCGCCGTATCAATATCCTTGTAGGGCCGTGTATCTCCTTTGATCACGTAGATCTTTTGTATGGAGACACTTGTAACCCTACTGGCTGCTCTCAAGTTAGAAACCCTTCTAATCTCAAAAGGTTCCCTCACAGGCTTCTCACCTGCGGCACCAACTACTAACACTACCTTCTTTCGAGCCCCATGTTATTCTCCTTTCGTACTAGGGGTTAATAGATATTTTGATAATAGCATAGAAATTCTCTTTCAGTCTTCTTACTATGCTAATATTTACTTATAAACCTATGAATCTCGTAGAAACTGCTGAGTTAACAAAAAAAATATTAAAAGGTATTGCTGCTACTCTAGTACTTTACTTTATCTTTCTTGGAATAAAGGCTCCTATAAAAGCATCTTGGGTCGCACTCTTTCCACCTAAAAACCAACCCACAGTTGCTTTCGGTCTTGTAGACCCCTTACAACTAACTCAAGTGCCAATTGTAGGTAACAACCCCGAGTATGTTCTAAATACTGCAGATGGGAGTTTACCAGAAGATCTGGAAACTGTTATGAAAATCTACAAATATAAACCCGTAAGATATTCGTATAGTGCTGGTGCAAATGCTCAGAGAGACGCGTCTATCTTAGGATATACAGATAACATGCGAGTATCAGAATTATCCGAGTTAACTCTTAAATGGGAAGATGTTTTTTATGGTGGAAAACTTGCAATTGATTTAAACAAAAACACTTTAGAACTAGTAACACCACTTGCAAGTAAGGGGTCTTTATTTCCAGCAGGAAAACTAAACAAAGTTCTAGTTATAGAAGTAGCTCAGGAATTGTTCACAAGAATGGATAGATTCACAGACCCTTTATATAAAAAAGCTTCACTAAAAGATATTAAGGTTTATTTTGGTAAATTCACAGCAAGAGGAGCTATAGAAGCTAACTCAATACTAGAAGCTCAAATTGCAAGAGTGGATATATTTAGATCAGTTGAAGATTATCCGATCCTTGGGCCTAACCCAACACATGCACTTCTTCAAGTATTTCTTAGAACTCCCGAAGCAGATGGTAGAAATAGGCAATTGAATTTCCCTCTGGTTAAGGCTTATCACTGGGAAATTGATACAACACAACAAGCAACATATCCACTACTACCAATTGCACAAGCCTGGGAACAGATAAGTACAAATGGGGGTGTAATATCAAATGTAACACCTAAGGGACAGAGCCCATTTTTAGGAGTACCTATTACACGAGTGGACAAAATTCTTGTTAACAATATTTACCTTGCCTATTTTGATAACAAGGAACCACAAACCTTTTTACAACCAATATATGTGTTTGAAGGAAATTACACTGCTGCAACAGGAGGCTCGGGTAACATAACACTTTACTACCCCGCTGTTAGTGGTGAATATGTTAGGCCATTACCAACAGCTGAACCAACAACACCTCAACAATAAAACTTACTTAACCCATTCATAACTTTGAAGAATCCAACGTAAGATCTTTACGGTGTCACCAAATCTATCACTACTCCCCATGACCACAATAATAATATCTTTGTCATCCAGATTGTATTCATAGATCAAAACCTCTCCCGCTGCCTCAGTCCTTCCTGTCTTTATTCCTACAGTTCCGGGCACAGAGGACAGTAAGTCATTTGTAGTCACAAGTGTCACGGGTAAACCGTGACTACCTACAATATCAGTTTGCACTGTACTAACAGTTTCCTTAATGAAAGGGTTTTCTCTGGCTGTCAAAGATAGTGTATAAAGGTCTCTTGCAGTGGATAAATGCTCCCCATTTGTACCATCAAGACCAATAGGATTAGAAAAGTTTGTGTTTTCCATCATCAATTCTTTTACCTTTGCGTTCATTTGATTAACAAATTGATAATATGTGATCTTACCTACAGAAAGAGCACAAGCAGCATCGGCTGATGAATTAATCAAAAGACTTTTTATCAAATCTCCTGCAAAGAAACTATCACCTGCATAAAAACCACTCTTTTGCCCCTCAATTTCAGTGCAGAAATGGGGTATTGGTACCAATTCATCTAGTTCGTATAAATCCATAGATACAAGAGCGGTCATCAATTTTGTGGTTGATGCCGGAGCTAACTGTATCTCACTATTTACATCTACAAAAACCCCCTCATAAACGGGATCAATAGCGTATATAGCAGTGGCGGTGACATAGGGAAGTGGGATTTCATTAATAAGTGTGGGACCTCCAATTTGCGCTGCCCCTAACACACTAGATTCAGGGTTTAGCAATGTGGGAATATTTGAAAAGGGAAGTTGAATAGTTTCCATAGGAAAACTACTAGCAAGGGATAAGAAAAGTATGCCTAGAGCAACACCGCGAACTAAGACAACAGTAGTTAATCTAAGGTAAGATCCTACCTTTTCAATAAGTTGGAGAATTTTTATACCACTAAATACTAGGGCGAGTAAGATTTTTTGTGTAATTGTTATTTCCATTATGTCTATTTAGCAATATCAAGTATTTTTGGTTTTTCTACCCTTATTAAATCATCTCCGGTCATAATGATTGTCACACTATGATCTCCAGCATTAAAGGCAACATTCTCCTTAAGTATAAAGGAGTTGTCGTAATACGAAGGTAGGTTCATGGCTGAACCAACAGGTGGTATTGCACCTATCTCTAAGGTGGTTAGTTCCTTTACTTCTTCTGGAGTAGCCATTCTAAGGTCTTTGATTTCAAGATGAGTCTTTATCTTTTTAAAGTCTGCTCGTTTATCTCCTGGAACAACACAAAGAATAGGAGTTTTATCTCCAAATAGAACTAAAGCTTTAGCACCATCGGATAATTCTTCCCCTCGAACCCTTGCAGCATCCGCACTTGTATAAACAGGTTCATGCTCAATAAGCTCATACTCAACACCAGCAACGGCTAACTTTTCTTTAATCTTTTCAAGAACAGTCATATCAGCCTTAGGGAGTTAACCTTTTAACATCTCGTGGAAGAAATGTTGCCTCTTTTACACTAGGAAGATCAAGCATAAATTGGATCAATCTACCTGGACCAAACCCTATACCACCGTGAGGAGGACACCCGTACTTAAAGAAATTAAAGTAGTGTTTGAGGTTTTCAGTAGGAATCTTTAATTCAGCAGCTTGCTTCTTTAATACATCGTATCTATGTTCTCTTTGAGAGCCCGTAACAACTTCTACACCCTTGTACAAAAGGTCAAAACTCTTTGTAATTTCTGGCTTATCTTCATAACGCATATGGTAGAATGGACGTCCTTCTTTTGGCCAATCAATTAGAAATACAAAATCATGCCCTTCTTCTTCTTTTATGATTTTGAATAGTTCTCTTTCCTCTTCGGGACTAACGTCGTGATCAGCTTTACTGGCAATACCTGCTTTAGCTAGCTTTTCCTTTGCTTCAGCCATTGTAACTCTCGGGAAAGGTATCGAAGGAACAGGTATACCAAGGGCTAATTCTTCTTCAACCTGCTTAAACCCAGCTACTAAGAACTTTTCTAATTCATCCATAACATCATGATGTGAATCAATGTAGGAGATTTCAAGATCCCAACCCGTAAACTCAGTAGTGTGTCTTGTAGTAAAGGATGGTTCTGCTCTGAAACAAGTCCCAGTCATAAACACCTTCTCAAACCCAGCAGCCATAGCCATTTGTTTATAAAATTGGGGGGATTGGGGAAGGTAAGCCTTACCCTCAAAATATGTTACCTCAAATACGTCGGCACCCGATTCAGAGGGGGCACCCGTAAAGGAAGGACCATAAACCTGGATAAAATCATTATTTTCAACGTATTTACGAACACCTCTTTCCAAGGCTGTCCAGAGTTTAAATATCTTTATATTGTCAGTTCTTCTAAGATCAATCCATCTCCAATCAAGTCTTTTTGTAATGTCTATCTCTTCTCCACCCTTTTCTACAACAACAGGTATAGGTAGTTCAGGTTCTGCCTTTGACAAAATAGTGAGAGACGTTGCTACTATTTCGAAACCACCTGGAGCCTGTTCCTCTTCCTTCACAGTTCCATTAATTTCAACAACAGATTCTAATGTTAATTCTGAAACAGCCGTAAATACCTCAGGATTCTTTTTTAATACAACAATCTGGCCTATACCACTTATATCTCTAAGCAATATAAACTTAATACCACCCTGGTCTCTGATACCATGTACGAAACCCTTAACTACAATCTCTTTCCCAGTTTCTTCTGATATGTTTTTTATGTGTGTTCTTTTCATATGTTCCTATTTAAATATATACCTTTAGACCTTTTTTTCCCAACAAAAAACCTGGCCTAATTGCCAGGGTCCTAACAGTGGACGGTGCCACCTGGTACTTTTCACTTGATTTACAGCTATAACGGGCATTCCCGACTAGTTTTTAGCTAGCAGCCTCCCTATAGGGAAAAGGGGTTGTCACACATCCCTTATGGCTTTTCTAATTGAACACAGTCTATGGCGTTACAAAGCCATTGTCAATACAAATCTTGACACGTACCCTATAGCATGGTATATTACTAAGTGAAGGCAACTTCATTCTTCTCCTCCTTAGTAGGAGCCAGGTGCGTCGTACCTGTCTCCAACTACAAATAATCATGAGGGTGGAAGAGGCTTACAAAACCAGGTAATTTTATTGGTGTTGTTAATCTTCTGCCCTCGTGCGAATAAACAATCCCGAGGATGGACCTTAGACAAAGTGCTAATGCTTTCATGTCTAAACCATCCTCGTTTCCATTTTAAGCTTCGTTTTTACTAAACTACACCTAATGAACTTCCAAGAACTACAAAATAATATTAGAACTGTGTTTTGAATACTCTAACTAGAGAATTTAACATCCTTAACCATCAAGTCCACATATCTTCTACCATTAAACTCATTTTCGCGCGCAGTATAGGCAACATCAATAATATCGCCAAAGGCGATGTTACAAGCAACTTCATGTTCTGCTCCACCAAAAAATATTGCCTTATGTCCCCTTCCACCCACACCATCAGTACCTAGTTTTAATGATATGTGAGTACCATCTCTACCTACTGTATTTACATTTGTAACACTTACCTTTTCACTCATAAAAACAGGTTCTTTATTACCTACACCAAAGGGTTTTAATCTTGCAATACTCTTAACAAAATCTATATCTACAATATCAAGTGGAACCTGTGCATCTATCGAAAGAACAGGGACAAGATGCTCATCTAATACATATTTTTCTGCATATTTAGTAATATTTTTATTAAACTCATCAAATTTATCTGTATGGAGTGTGAATCCAGCAGCCATAGGGTGTCCGCCAACACTTTCAAATATATCTTCAAATTCTCTTAGGAGTTTAATAATGTCTACACCAATAACTGATCTAACTGATCCTTTAGCATAATCCCCATCAATACTCATAACAATTGCTGGTCTGTTGTGAGTTTGTTTAAGTTTTGCTGCAACAAGTCCAATTATTCCCTCATGATAGTCTTTGTTTGAAGAAACAATTATTCTGGGAAGATCCTCTGGATCTAAATCTTGTGATAAAGCGTACATCTCCAAAGTTTTGTCTTGTCGAGTGGCATTGATTTGATTTAGATAAACTGCATGTTCTCTAGCTTTCTCTTCATCTTCTTCCAATAGTAAAAGAAGAGCTTCATCAGCATTACTAATTCTGCCCGTAGCATTAATCCTAGGGCCCAGTACCCAACCTAAATCATATGTAGTAACTTCTCCCTTTTTACCTGCAACCTCACGTAAAAGCTTAAGGCCCAGAGGTGGGTTTGAGTTAAATATTTCTAGACCTTCTTTAACAATGGATCTGTTGTAACTAGTTAAGGGCTGAAGATCAGTAACAGTTGCTAAGGCAGCAAAGGCTAACAATTGAGGGTTTTTAGATCCAAGTATTCTACCAAGTATCCAAGCAACACCTGCACCAACGACTTCATCATTCCAAACAATAAGATCAGCGGGGGGAAGTTGATTGGGCTTTTGATGGTGATCAGTAACAATTACATTAAACCCCTTTTTCTTTGCATAAGCTATGGCATCAACTGCAGTAATCCCTGCATCTACCGTAATAAGAAGAGCACCCTCAACTGATTCTTCATTCTTTTTGATACTTACAACAATTGCATCTATGGAAGCCTCAGTCACACCATAGCCATGATCAAATCTATTGGGTATGAATGCAAAGGATTTATCATAATCTAATTCACTTCTTATTATCTTTTGAAGAATTGCTGTGGCACAGATACCATCAGCATCATAGTCACCATGAATAACAATTGGTTTACCTTCACCAATAGTCATTTTTACCAATTCAGCAGCTTTCTTTGTGTTTTCTTTGAAATCTTCGGGTAAATTCTTAAGTATTGTAAGTATGGGATGCGGATTTAAAAATTTCTTTTGGTCTTCTTCGGTATCCAATCCCCTATCAGACAGTAAAACATCTAATAAGACATCATTATCATCCAGAATATGTTTTACATCCCACTTTTTCATCTATGAAATTATACATGGGGAACTAAACTGCACTAAACTCTTCTTCATCTCCTACAAGCATTGTTCTGCTTTGTGCCATCATCTTCATGATGAACTGATCATTCTTTCTCTTTCTAAATTCAAAATCTTCTGGGGATATTACAGAGTAATTAATTTCATGTCCTAATTTTCTCTGATGCTTTTCAACAATCTCACCTAACACTTCAAGATTGACATTTCCTACCATAAAAAGGTCCACATCAAGAACTGATCTTTTGATTCCTCTGGAATATGATCGGGACAAGATTGCAAAATGAACATCACCAAGCTTCTTCACTGACTTTATGATATCAACACCAATACCTTCTTCTTTTGCAATCATTGATAGTAATTCTGGATAAAGGGGAGAAGCCGTATCTACTGAGTAGTAAAGTCTATTTCCACTAGGACGCTTTCTTAAAAGACCTATTTTGTTCAAACGGTCTAGTTCTCGTCTAACAGCATTGATCTCGGTGTCTACAGCTCTAACCAAAGCTCTTACGTGATAAGGTTTTTCCGGATCAGGCAGCATAACCTTTAAAATTTTAACCCTGACTTCAGATATTATGATATCTTGTAACATACTAGATTCGATCCGGGCAGAAAGATTCTTGTTTAATTATACACAACCTGGTCAGCATTTCTATCGGGTACGATAGAAAGCCAAAACTTTCCTCGATTAAATCTTATTTCATTGCCATCCATGTCATAAAAGACAGTCCTATCATCTCTTCCTTCTTTATTCCAGGTTGCTTTAATCACCTTACCGTCTAGAAAGATCAAACCTTCTCCTGTACCTTCGAGTTCATACTCAAGTCTATTTTTATCATCCCCTACTATTGGAGTTTCTACTGCAAATTGAACAATTACATTCTTTGGAGCAACCTGTTCTCCCGTATCTTGATCATTGAGAGATATAGGGTTACCTTCACCATCATAGCCTGTGTGTCTTAGGTAAACATTGTTTTGGGCATCGTATTTGAATATTGCTGAATAATCTCCTTCATACCAAAAATCAATAGCTAGGTTTGAGGCAAGTTCTGCGTCTTCATAGCCCTTACCATCTTCCTTAAATTCCCAGATCTTAAACTCCCTAACACCACCCCAACCTAACTCATCAACACCATATTCAACAAGTTTTTCACCACTAACATAGGCAGTGTGTTCATAGGCAACATTTCTTGGGTTATCTCTCCAGGAACAACCATCACAAGATTCACCACCACCTCTAAACAAACTTCTTACAGGCCATTCATCAATAACCGCTTTAGCCTGAGGAGAATAACCAATGTGCATAACCATAGCATCACCCAACTCTTTAACAAGGGTAAGGTAATAAGTTCTTGTACTTCTAACGGGACCAACTTTTTCAGGGTAGTCAGAGAGAAAGAATGGGATAAACCTTGTTATACCACCCTCAGCTACTATTTCATATGTAAAATCGGCATATATAAGACCTGATTGAGGACGCGCATCTAAATAATTGTTTACCATAACAGCAAGGGGACGCATTTCAGTTAGATCTTTAGCATCTTTACCACTATTTTCCACACCAGTTAAGGGATTTATTACTTTTTCATTAAATGTAACAGACCCATCACCTAAAGGAGATAGAAAGGATCCGTCTCCACCTCTAAAATAATTGACGGCACCAAATACCACACCTCCAGCTAATAGGACACCAAGTACGATCAGTATGATTTGTTTCATTTTAGCCTTTCTTCCACCAGAATTTAGATTCTTTCTTATATCTTTAAGATGATCTTCTGAATTCACCTTTTCTGTAAATTCAAAAGGTGTTTCTTCCACAGGATCTTCTGTTAAAGATTGGACAGTTTCACTGGGCATTTAATTCTCCTTGATTGCTAAATTAATTACATCCTGTTCTTCATCAGATAATTCATAATCTTGTTGTTTCCCAGATTTCACAGGTTTTGAATAAACTCTTGTGCCACTTCTTCCGTGAAGACTAGAAAACACCACGCCATCATTATTACCGTCTAGGAAGGTAACAGAAAAGGATTGATTACCGCCGGTATCACCAAAGGGATTAAACCTTTTCAAGGCTACCTTCTGAACATGCTTGATATTATCTTTTTCTATATGGGAAACTCTATCGGTTGCAGAGGTTATATTTTCGTGTAATTCTCCTAAACCTTTAAACATTGTATTAACAGCTTTTTCCAAACTCTCACCATCTTCTATTTGAAATCTTTTGTAGTGACGAACAGAAGAAATGTAGAGATAGGTTAATACAATAAGCCACACCACAACTAATGAGACGATAACAATATAAACCAAGGTACTAGGCATAACCTGATTATACTATATCGAGTACAAAACATGTCTAAATCTGGTATGATAGCGACATCCAGTAGAGAGGCTATCCTATAAGGAGCGTGAGAAAAATGAGAATCTTTTTTGAAGGACTGACCAGTGACGACAGGGCACCCCTTGTGGCGGCATTGGAACGGGATTGGGAATGGGACATCGCAGATTTATCGCATCGAAAGATCACATCTCTCAGGAGAAAAGAAACAGATTTGATCGTATACAAACCCTATACATTGAAAGCACTATTTATTTGGGTATTTGCGTTAATCCTGGGAATCCCCACCGTGAAACTTTCATGGCCGTATAATGAAAAGCGCTCCGTAAAGCGCATTTCAGAAAAGAACAAGAACCTTGTTACCTTCAAGGTATGCTTTGTGGGATATACGGAACCGACAAAGAGGGCAATATTTAGAACATTGAAAAAAAAGGTTCTAAGTGTTGTCAATACTTCTGGGATGGAAGTGGATCGCATTAAACCCACAAATAACATTCTGCTTGTCATCAACAGCGCCAGCAGCTCTCCCCATGCAAAATTGGCAAAAGCACACGCAAAAACAGAAGGGATTCCTTGCCTACACGTCAACGCAGCCATCAATACAGTGGCTACTCAAACCGCGGAGAAAATAAAACAGCTACGCGCGCGTAAATAAGTACAATTTCGTGTTTAAAGCTTAATTTCTGCCATCACAAACTCATCCAGGTTACCGCCTAAAACGGAATCTGGATTTGTGCTTTCTACCCCTGTTCTTAGATCCTTTACTAGTTTGTAGGGATGAAGTACATAGTTTCTTATTTGATTACCCCAACCTGCTATCACATGTTCTCCCTTAAGTCGTTTCTTTTCATCTTCCAACTTCTTTAATTCTCTTGCATAAAGCTTTGATTTTAGTACCTTCATAGCCTTTTCTCTATTCTTACCCTGAGTTCTTTCTTCCTGACAGGCAACAACGATACCACTTGATTTATGTTTGATTCGGACAGCTGTAGATACCTTGTTTACATTCTGTCCTCCAGAACCACCAGCCCTGAATGCTTCAAAGTCTATATCATCATCCTTTATCTCTACCTCTATACTGTCATCAATTATTGGAACTACCTCAACAAGGGCAAACGAAGTCTGCCTTAGGTTATCCGCATTAAATGGAGATTGTCTAACAAGTCGGTGTGCTCCTGATTCATTTTTTAAATATCCGTAGGAGTATTTTCCTGAAATTTCAAAAGAAATTGATTTTAGACCAGCCTCTTCCCCTGGTGTCTTTTCGATCATATCAAACTTCCAATTCCTAGAAGAAATGTAGCCCTGATACATTCTGGAAAGCATTTCTGTCCAGTCCATAGCTTCGGTACCACCCTGACCTGCATGAATAGATAAGATAGCGTTTCCTTTATCATGCTCTCCTGAGAAATATGTTTTTAATTCAAGTTTCTTATATTCTTTTTCAAATTGTTCTACGTCTTCCTCTAAGAGAAGTTCTAACATTTCAAAATCTTCTATTTCACGCTTTAAATCTGCAAGTTGTGTAGACACCTTCTGACCTTCTTCCCAGTTATCCCACAAAGATTCATCAGAAAGCCTTTCTTCAAGCTCTTTAATGTCTGTTCTTGTTTGATCAATATTTAGTTGTTTGGCTAAATCGCTTAGTTTGTCTTTCACAGTTTGCAGTATAACAGGATTAATTTTCAAATACCTCTGTACCTAGTGTTAGTTCTTCTCCTCTATGTACCTCACTATTTAATATCTTTATAGCAAGGTGTGTTTCCACACTATCCTCTATTACTCTTGCCAGTGGTCGTGCTCCCCACTCCTTGTCATAACCTCTTTTTATTAGTTCATCTACAAGGTAGGGCTTAAAGGTAACCTTAATACCCTTACCTTCTGCCATACTTCTTACCTTGTTTAGCATCAATTCACAAATCTTTCTTACTGATTCCATACTTAAAGGCTTATATACAACAATTCCACTAAATCTGTTTAAAAACTCAGGAGCATAATGATCCCGTACTGCAGTCATTGCTGTCTTTTCTATAGTTTCAAATGTACCGCCTTCTCCTGAGATCTTTTGAATTTCTCTTGTTCCTACGTTACTTGTTGCAATAATTATGGTGTTTGTAAAATCAATTACATTACCTGAAGAATCTGTGAGTCTTCCGTCATCAAGTACTTGTAAGAACATTAAAAGAACCTGTGCATCTGCTTTCTCTATTTCATCAAGAAGGATAAGGGAAAAAGGAGAATGTCTTACAGCTTCTGAAAGAATCCCTTTAGTTGAACCATCTGGAGCACCAATAAGTCTAGACATACTGTCTTTTTGCTGGTATTCACTCATGTCCACTCTAATCATTGCCTTTTCACTACCAAAATACTGACGGGCAAGTGCTTTTGCAGTTTCTGTCTTTCCTACACCTGTTGTTCCTACAAACAAGAAACTTGCGATAGGTTTCCCTTCACTTCTAATACCCACCCTACCTCTCTTCATAGCCTTACCTATCTTGTTTATGGCATGATCTTGCCCAATAACTCGTTTCTGGAGTTCCTTTTCAATATTAAGAAGTTTTTCTGACTCATCCTGACTTACGGAGGTAACAGGGATATGAGTTACAGAAGAAATTGTCTTTGCTACATCTTCAGCAAGCACATACTTTGTGGTACGAGCAACTTGTAAGGCAGTACGGCTTAATATATCAATTGCTTTATCAGGAAATACACGCTCGTGTATGAGTTTGTTTGAAAGTTTGATGGTTGCTCTAATTGCTGGAAAGGATATTGTAACTCCATATTCTTTCTCAAGATCATATGTTACACGTTCTAATATCTCCAGAGTCTCTTCCTGGGAGGTTTCACCAACCTCAACTACTCTAAATAGTCTTGAGAAAGATCCATTAGGCTCAATATGGTTTCTATAGTTTTCTAATTGGGTAGCACCAACTATTTGAAACTTTCCTGAAGAAAAATATGGTTCCAAAAGTGAAAATACTGCAGAATCGTCATCTCCACTAGCAAGAACAAGGTTATGTATCTCATCAAAGAACAGTATTATTCCCTTAGAACCCTCTACTTCTTCCATTATTAGTTTTATTCTTTGAGAAACATCCCCTGCAGACTTTGCACCAGCAATAAGGGAACCGGTATCAATTGCAACAATACGCTTAAACTTTAATGCACTGTCCTCTGTTCCCTTAATAACATTTTGAGCTATTCTTTTAACAATAGATGTTTTACCACAACCGGGAGGTCCTATTAAAAGTACGTTTATCTTACTTGAGCTACCTAAAATGGTTTCAACCTCCTCTGTCTTTTCAACATGCCCAGTCATCTTCCTATATGAACCCTTTTGAGCAAGATCAGTAAGATCTGAGGAAATTGCATCTAAGGCAGGAGTTACCCTACCTGTCATTGCTCTGTTTACTCCTCCAATAATAGGAGTATCATAATCTTCTTGCCAAAAGAATAGTTTTGATAGTTCTTCTCGTCTATCTACAATCCAAAGAACAGCTGAATCTAAATCATTTGAATCCAACTTATATTTGGCAAGAAATCTTTCAGACTCTAAATGGCACGTAAGCACTGCAAAGAATAAGTGTTCAAGCTCTACATATCTAGTGTCGTGTTTCTTTGCGTTTCCAAAAGCAGTTTTACCTATAATACCAGCTTGAAGGTTTCCCACACCCCTTGTTAACTCAGCAACAAAATCAGTACCAGACAATTCAAGTCTTTTAAGAAGTATTTCTATATCAGGATGCTTTAAAAGGCTTGGAATAGCTTTATCATCATTTTTTTCAAATCTTCTAACAAAACCCTTCACGGCGGGACGGAAACAACTAACATAGCTATCTTCACTAACCTCAGATACCCTTCTATCTGGTACCTCTCTAAAGGCTAAATACCAAAATACAAATACAAAACCAAATAAAGGTAATGCCCAAACCTTTATGTAATAAATACAAATAGCAGGAACAAGATACCAAAAGGCAGTAATTAATAATCCAAAGATGGCAACAACAATCAAAACTAACAAACCAACAATGATCTTTACAGTTCTATATATAAAGCCCATCATCCTGCCCACCCAGGTGTAATCCCCAAACAGGGGAACAAAGAGCATTTTAAGATTCAAAACAAAGGAGGCTTCATTATTAATTAGTACCAAAATTCTTTTTAGAATGACTAAGATACGTTTGGGGGCATCAAGAAACCACCATTTTACAAATTTATATAGAAAATGAGGCAGATTCATAGTACTTAAAGGATATCAGATTATTTAAGGTGTGTCCGAACACATAGCGGGAAATTAGATAATTATTGGATAGTTTCACTAATATCAAAGGTAGGCTTTGCTAAACCACCGTCATACATATAGGTAGTTTTCTTAGGGTCCTTTATGATGTACTTTGTTTTAAGATAATCGCCTACCTGAGGTGATTCTCTCTCAGTAGGTGCTGTATAAGTAGCTTCTATTTCCTCTTCAGAAATATTCCAGTACCCGCCTTCATCACTTGAAACCTGTTCTAAAACTTCAGAAAGACTAGATCCAGAATAATACCCCGTGAGTCTTTTTTCAGCTACTTCTTTTCCTGGGACATAATTAGCTGGAGATCCGGCATACCATCCCCCATTTGTGTCTCTCAGTACAAATAGAGAATGGGAACCCTCAAAATCCCCTTCCTTAAAAGAATAGTTCTCATTGGGATAAGATTTGCTGGGATAGTTCGTAACTAAAAGAAAATTTCTATCAAAATAATATGGATACGACTCATTAATGGCATTGGATGCATGATTACTAGATAGCAAACAAGCATTCTCAGTCCTACTACGTGCAATACTACCTAATTGTTCTGTCTTGTCGGCAGGATCAGAACCTTCAGCAGCAAAACTAAGATCATAGTCAGATAGAGGTTCCTCCATACGCATTGTCTTTGCTATGGCTACAGTCATAGCCTCTCTAATAGCATAATCTACCTCCTCTTCAGAAGGTTTATCGTCCTCTTCCATACCTAACTCATCAAAGGGTACGATGTGTTCTACTGCACCTATTCCGCCAGATAACTGTACATTCATACAAATATTATACCGGATACCCCCACCGTAGTGGGGGTAGTTGCTGTTACTCTAACCCCATGGCGTCAAACACAAAATCAAATGTAATTTCTGTTCCCTGCTTTGAATCGGACAAACCATTCTCATCTGTTGAAAATCTCATTATAAACGCCCTTACATTACCGCTATCCATAGGACCTAGATCAAACCCCTCTGTCTTCCACTTCACAATGCTTTTCTTCCCATAGGATTGGCCCTCCTCACCCTCTGAAACAAACCCATCATTATCAGAATCTAACCATTCAATAGGTTCTACATACAAGTCATTTCTAAGATCATCTGGATCATTGACTGTTTCATAATCTGAATTTGTAAAAAGGTTCACCTGACCATTAGCGTTGTTAAATAGTTTTACAAGATAATCATCTGTCCAAATCTGAGTTATGTTCTCAAAGGAAGGACCTGTTTTTGAATCAACCAGGTTTGTCTCCTCTATTACTCCCCCCACATCATCAAACAGCTTTATGTCAGCACTCCCTACACTAACACTTGTCCCCTGAACCTCTCCTTTGTCTGAAAAGGCAGCATAGGAAACTCCTGCTACACCAATAACTAGTAAAGCTATGCCTAAAACCATAAAGATCCAACGCATACTATTCTTATTTGTCTTCTTTATCACTTTTTCACCTCCTTTCCACCATCAAACATCTTTGTTTTAAACATATTCATTGCCTTCATACTGGAATACTCCTTACCGCCCACAACAACATGGTCAATAAGGGGAATACCCAGTATCTTTCCTGCCTGAGCTACATCTTCTGTCAAAACAATATCTTCAGCACTGGGAATAGGATCTCCTGAAGGATGATTGTGAGAAAGAATTATTGCTACAGCTCCTCTAAGGTAAGCATGCCTATATATTTCTCTTGGACAAGCAAGTGCTTCCTTTATGGTGCCTACAGATACAAGATCCTTTGCAATAAACCTTTGTTTAACATCAACAGAAATCACCCAAAGATATTCTTTCTTCTTCTTATGAAAATCCCTTCTAACAATTGAATAAATTTCCTTTGGGGATTTTAAGTGTGAAATAAAATCCCGGGTAGAAGAATTAATTCTAGTAGATAGTTCATAAACAGCTTTTAGAGTTATTGCCTTTGTAGTTCCGATATTCTTAAACCGGGTTAGTTGTTCAATACTTGCATCAAAGACACCATTTAGATCATCAAAATGAGAAAGTATATCTCTAGCAAGAGCTAGAACCGTTTCTGTTTTGCCTCCAACGCGCAATACAATTGCTAACAGCTCTGAATCACTTAATGCATGCGCTCCCAATCTAGTTAGCCTCTCCCTTGGTTTTTCTGTGATTGGTAGTTCTGAAACTGTATACTTTCTCATTAGTATCAATGTATATTGTTGCAATACAAATCTCAACGTGTTATTTTCTAATTAGAATGGAAAGTTTGGGTCAGCAGATAAAAAATATTAGAAAACAATATGATTTATCTCAAGACCGCTTTGGAAAAAGACTGGGGTTATCAGGTAAATCAATATCTGCATATGAAACAGACAAGGCAAAACCATCTCTAAGGGTATTAGAAAGAATCTCAAATGTTTATGAAGTAAGTATCTATGATCTCCCAAAATCAAAACAACAGGATATAGAAAAACGTATTAATGAGGTATTTGAAGCAGTTAATGACTTAAGAAATTCCTTGAAAGAAGGTCTAACCCTATAAACCTTAAGAAGCATGTTCGATGAATGAACACGCTTCTTGTTTTCTTCAAGGGATGTTTCCTGCTAGAAGGAAAACATAATTGGGTAAGCAGCAAACCCAAGTAAGAGTATAAGACAAAGACAACTCCCACCAACCAGAAATGCAACGATACCCCAATTTCTAAAGGAGGTACCCGAATTCTTTCCAGTATAAGTTATTGTGCCGCACCCATTACACTTCAAGCCACACACTAACACCGTGTGAGCTCTAGGAAGATTCCTACCTGGAGTACTACAGATAGCACAATCCTGCCATTCATCAACTTCCCCAGTTCTACTATGATCCATAGTAGACCGGTTTAATGACGTTAAAAGCAGAATGAATACTACTAGCACTACACCCAACACCAATAAACAACAACCACCTAATATAATCTCCATTTTCTCTCCATTAACCTCCAAAAAACATCTGAATGAAAGGCTCCCAGATTGGCCATAATATCTGCCCAAGACCCACCACAAGACCAAATATCAGGGCAGCCAGTAACCAAAGTGCAGTACAACCACAGGGAACTCCAACTAAGAATTTCCAGCCTCTATTTTTAATAGAATCAGAAAAAAATGGGCTGATAAAATAACCGATCAGCGACACCGTTATAATTAACGGTATTCCGCAGAATAAAAAATACATCTTTTCTCTCCTTTGATAAGGCGGTTCCTTTTAATCGTTTGGATTCTAACAAAACAGGATGTTTATTGCAATTCTATCTCTTTGAATATTGAGGACGTTTACGTGCTTTTCTAAGGTAGTATTTCTTTCTTTCTACCATTCTTGGATCTCTCTTTAGAAAACCTTCTTTGCTTAATACAATCTGGTTTTCTTCACTAAGCTTTGCAAGTGCTCTGGACATTGCATGTACAACTGCCCCTAGCTGACCAGATTTACCTGATCCTTCTACCTTAATAGTTGCATTAAACTTTGATCTTGGGTGAGAAACTCCAATTAGATGGAAAGGTTCCATCCACTTTAGTTTTTCTTTTGCTGAAGGAAAATATTCGTCAATGTCTACAAAGTTAACAAGGATATCACCCTTACCTTCGTATAAAAATATGCTTGCAGAAGAGGTCTTTCTACGACCAACCGCAGTAATATGATCCTTTTTAATAGTATATTTGTCTGCAGAATCAGTTTTTGAAGTTTCCTTTACTTCCACCTTTACCACAGGTTTCTTTTCTACTTTCTTAGTTGTCTTTTTAGTTGTTTTCTTCTTTTTTGCTTCAGCCATTATTTTGTACCTTTATTTTCTTGTGCAGTATGCGGGTGTTCCTCACCTGCATAAATATGTAAATTAGCCATATATCTTTTTTGAAGTTTGTTCTTTGGTAACATTCCCTTTACAGCCATTCTTAATGGTTTTGTAGGATCCTTTGCCATAACTTCTTCAAGAGTTGCTTGCTTAATTCCACCTGGATAACGTGTGTGTCTGAAATAAGTCTTATCAGCCATTTTGTTTCCAGTAACAGCAATCTTTGCTGAGTTTGTAACAACAACCTTGTTACCGCTCATTACTCCTGGTGTATAAGTTGCTTCGTCCTTACCCATTAAAAGCTTTGCGATTTCAGTAGCTACCCTTCCAAGCACCTTACCATCAACATTTATAAAATGCCATGTTTCTGTTATATCTTTGCTCTTTGGATAGTATGTATTACTTATCATCTTTGTTTTCTTTCTTTTCTACCTTCTTATCTTCCTTCTTTTCTTTTTCCTCAACCTTTGATTCCTTTTTTTCTGCTGTTTTCTTTGCTTTCTTTGCAGCTGCTTTTTCTTTTTTATCAAAAACCCACTCAATCTTTGCCATTTCAGCCTTGTCCCCATCTCTGAAACCTAGTTTTACGATACGAGTATAACCACCAGGTCTTTTAGCAAACTTTGGAGCAATCTCCTTCATAAGCTTTCTTGTAGGTTCATCATTAACAAGCTTTCTTTGAACCTGTCTTAAAGCTGAGTTATCCCCTCTCTTTGCTTTTGTAACTAACTTCTCAACATAAGGGCGTAGGTATTTTGCCTTGGGTAGAGTAGTTTGAATACTCCCATGTTCGATCAGATTAGCAGCCAAATTTCTAAGTAAGGCTCTTCTGTGACCAAGACTTCTACCAAGTTTTGCTCCCTTAACGTTGTGCCTCATTACTTACTAAGACCTTCTTTCTCAAGTAACTTAACAATTTCATCTATTGATTTATCACCAACATTTTTAATATCAGCTAAGTCCTCTTTGTTCTTACCTGCTAATTGTGAAAGTTGAGTAATTCCAGATTTCTTAAGAGCATTTATTGTTCTAGTTGGAAGAGGTAACTCATCAACAGTTACACCCTTAACATCTACTGCTGCTGTAACATCAACTTCAGTTTCTTCTTCTTCCACAACTTCTTCGTCTTCTCCTGCAGCAAACCTATTGAAGAAAGATCTTAATAGGGTAGCACCTTGCTCTAAAGCTGCATCACAATCAACGGTGCCATCTGTTTCAACAGTTAGTATTAGCTTGTCTAAGTCACCAATTGTACCTTTTCTGGTCTTTTCTACTGCATAAGAAGCAGAAACTATTGGAGAGAATTGTGCATCAAGTAACACCACACCAACCTTAGAGGACTCTCTTTCCTCAATTGGAGAATAGCCAACACCAGGTTCGAACACTACGTCTATATTAAACTTGGTTTTTGCATCTGCAAGTGTTGCTATATGCTGCTTTGGGTTAACAATTTCTACATCAGAAGGAACATTAATGTCACCTGCTGTGACCTTTCCTGGTCCCTTCATTTCAATCTTTCCTACAATTGGAGTATCTGTATGCATTCTAGCTCTAACATTTTTGAAGTTAAGCCCCAATTCTATAACATCCTCTTTTACACCAGGAACTGTTGTAAATTGATGCACAGCACCGTCAATTTTGACCTGAGTAATAGCAGCACCTTCTAAAGAAGTCATTAATACTCTTCTTAGAGTGTTACCCAATGTGTGACCAAATCCTTTTGGTAGCGGGTCAAATGAAAATACGCCAACATTACCTTCTTCAGATACCTTCTTTATTTTTACATCTTGTGAGTTTAATAACATTTTATACTCCTTTATCTTGAATAAAATTCAACAATTAATTGAACACTTATGCCAGAAGAAACCTCTTCCAATAGTGGAAGACGCTCTACCTGAACGTACTTATCTTTAACATTAGCTTTTAACCAATCGGGCAAGACGAAACCTTGTCTTAAATGAATTTTTTCAAATGCATTTGGTTTTATAATATCTCCAACCTTTAGTTGTACTGAAGGTACATCTACTACCTTTCCGTTTAATTCAAAAAATCCGGATCTTATAAATTGGCGAGCTTGTGGACGAGAAGTTGCAAATCCACTTCGATAAACCATATTATCAAATCTTGATTCTAGATGCTGCATTAAAATTTCACCTGTAACACCTTCGGTGTTTAGAGAAGCATTAACATATTTTCTAAACTGCTTTTCTAACATTCCATAAATTCTTTTTGCTTTTTGTTTCTCAGCAAACTGCATTCCATAAGAAGATGGGCGTCTTCTTCTTCTGTTTTTACCATGTTGTCCCGGAGGATATGGTCTCTTGTTCATAGCACATTTTTCAGAATCACATCTAGCACCTTTTAAATTAAGCTTTTCACCTGCACGTCTGCAAAGTTTACATTTAGGTCCCTTATATCTTGCCATTAAACTCTTCTCCTTTTCTTTGGTCTACAACCATTGTGTGGCATACGGGTTACATCAGAAATTGCCGAAACTCTAATACCTGCAACTTTCAAAGCCTTAATAGAAGCTATTCTTCCTGCTCCTGGGCCATTTACAAAAACAGCAACCTCTTGCAAACCTGCTTCCTTTGCTTTGGTTGCTACATCAATTGCTGCTGTGGTTGCTGCATAAGGGGTAGATTTTCTTGAACCCTTAAAACCAGCTTTTCCAGCACTACCAGTAAATAATGTATTTCCATCATTATCTGTAATAGTTATAAGTGTGTTATTAAAACCTGCGGTAATATAAATCTTACCGGTTGTAGGTATTTCTCTTTTACTTTTTCTTCTTTTCTTTGTTGTTGGTTTTGCCATAAATTTCCTTTATTTCTTAGCGATCTTTCTTTTCAAACCTCCTACGGTCTTTTTCTTACCTTTTCTTGTTCTAGCATTTGATCTTGTTCTTTGTCCTCTTACGGGAAGACCTTTCTTGTGCCTAAAACCTTTGTAACTTTTAATATCAATTAATCTTTTAACGTTTTGGCTTACAATTCTCTTTAACTCCCCTTCAACGGGTATTTGAGCTTCATCGATTGCCTTTCTAATACTTGCAACCTCAGCCTCTGTTAAATCCTTCACTCTAGTGTTTCCATCTACCTTTGCAGCTTTAAGTAAGTTGCTAGAAGTATTAGGGCCAATTCCAAAAATATATGTAAGTGCTATTACTACTCTCTTTTGTATTGGAATATCTACTCCAGAAATTCTTGCCATTACCCTTGCCTTTGCTTGTGTTTTGGATTAATACAAATCACATACAACTTACCTCGTCTACGAACGAGTTTGCAGTTGTTACACATTGTTTTTACTGATGCATTTACTTTCATTTTTGTGTTTCTAAAACTTCTCCTGGGCGGTAACGGAATGTTATTCTTCCTCGGGTTAAATCATGAGGTGAGAATTCTGCTTTAACCTTGTCACCAGGCAGAATTCTAATCCTGAACTTACGAATTTTACCAGATATTGTGGCTAGTGCAACCGTTTCATCCGTAAACTCAATCTTAAATAGACCTCCTACGAGGGCCTCTGTGACTATTCCATCTCTTGTTACAACGTTTTTAGTACTCATAGTGTGCAAATATAATCCGCCTGTTTTAAAAGGCGGAAAAAAAATAAAGACAATACTGTTTTTTCCTTATTTACAGGCCAAATTCTAACAAAATATGGTTTAAGAGTCAACGGAATCACTTTAGTTCACAAGTGTAATAACAAACGGCAGCTGCCTTCTTACAAGGGCTTTTATCACATCCTACACCACACTCATTAAAGCTACCCCCTCTACGTTCACAATCGGCTCTATTACGGTGAATATTAGTACTTGATGTACCATACACCTCTCTATCATTACCCTCTACCTTTCTAAAAACTATTAGTCCTATAATACACAGCGCAGCGAAGAAAAGGCCAAGGTGCAAAATCATTTTTTTATTGTCTCTCCACCACATTCTAATTTTTTGTATAGGGTTTAAATTTAATGTATTCATATTGTTAATATCCTAGGACCTTCCTTTGTTACAGCTACGGTGTGTTCAAAGAGACCCGCAAGCGAACCATCCGCAGTAACAATGGTCCAATCATCATCTGCAATTTCTAACTCTGGTTCACCTTTTTGATAAATGATTTCTATGGCAAATACCATGCCCTCCTTTATCTCAACACCCTGACCAGGAACTCCATAACCAGGCACATAGGGATTTTCATGTAGCTGTTCCCCAATACCATGTCCGACTAAGTCCTTAGAAACAGTATAACCTACATTTTCTATGGTTTCCTGCATAGCATGGCCAACATCACCTAGTTTGTTACCTACTTTAAAGGCCTTAATTCCCTTATCTAAGGCACTTTTACCTAATTCAAGGAAGTCTTTGTGCACATTTGTTTCAACTTCAATAGTGTGAGACAAATCACTGTGCCAACCATCAAGATATGCCCCCAAATCAATACTTACCAGGTCCCCCGCCTTTAATACATAATCATTGGGTATTCCATGAACAAGGCCTTCATTAATGTTAATACACGTAGCAAAATCATAGTCATCAACAGTTTTAAACCCGGGTGTTGCACCATTATCACAAATGTATTTATCTACTATGTTATTAAGCTCAAGCGTAGTAATCCCAGGCTTTGCGGCACCTATAGTTGCATTAAGAGCACCCTTAGCTATCTTTCCTGCAGCAACCATTTTTTCAATTTGTTCTGGTGTTTTAATTGGAATCACTATTTTTTAGAGCAGCAAGTGCTAATTCAAATACTTCTTCTGGAGTACCTTCTCCATCAATCTTTCTTAAAATGCCAAGTTTTTTATAATGATCAACAACGGGAAGTGTTTCTTCTGCATATACCTCCAAACGCTCAAGAACTACTTCTTCTGCGTCATCAGCACGCTGCGTTAATTCACCACTACAACGTTTACAGTTGTGGGGATCCTCTTCAGACATAGTGAAGATATTGCATGTGAAATCATCTGCCTCACAAATCCTTCTACCACTAATTCTCTTTATGGAGGTTTCAGGTTCTATATCAATAAATAAGGCGACATCAACTCTAGGATCAAAATGTTCCAACTGCACAATGTTTCTAAGATAACCGTCTAGCAAAAAGCCCCTGGCACAGTCAGCATCTTCTAATCTCTTTTTTAAAACCTCTGCAACCAGATCATGAGGAGCAAGTTCACCAGAATCCATAAGGGTATGCAACTCGGAGTAACGGGGGTGAGTTTCAGGTATTTCTCTTAATAGACCTCCAATGGATATGACGGGAAAACCCAATTTCTCACTTAATAACTCCCCAACAGTTCCCTTACCACAGGCAGGTGGACCAATGAGCAGTATTTTCACAATAAATCTCCTAATCCAAGACTGCCTGCTTGGCTACGAAGTTTCTTTTCTGCTTTCTTCTTTGCTGATTTTAAAGCACTGTTGATAAGATCCTTTAGAAGTTTATCGTTATCACCATCAAATTCGATACTTACTACCTTATTATTTGCAGTTACAGTAACGCTGTAATCACCTTTATGTTCTGTAACCTGAATTTGCTCCATCTGTTTTTCAATTTCAGACTGAGCTTTTTTCCACTTGTTTGCTGTTTTTACCTTATCTAACATTATTTCCTTACATTAAGAAACTATCATAGTTTCTAGTAACTAACATCGACTCCATCTGTCTTGTAGTTTCTAAAACTACAGATACTACAATTAAAAGACCTGTACCGCCAACACTGTACGAGGTATTACCACCCATGGCTAGTTGAACAATGAAAGGCATTACTGCAATTAACCCCAGAAAGAGAGCTCCGCCAAGAGTGATTCGGGTAATAATCCTTCCCAGATATTTCTTTGTTGCAATACCAGGTCTAACACCAGGAATAAAACCTCCACGCTTTTTAATATCATCTGAAATCTTTTCAGGATCAAACTGAACGGCTGTATAAAAATATGTAAAACCAAAAACTAATAAGAAATAAGTTAGATTGTATGCCCAGTTTGTTCTTTGAAAGTTAATTGCAAGCCAACTACCAATATTTTGCATAACCTCATTTGTAGATGCCTGTAGAGGGGCACTAATCATTGTGGGTAACATCACAATGGAGACAGCAAATATTATAGGAATTACTCCAGCCTGATTAATCTTAATTGGCAGATAGTTAGAAACCCTTTGACCCCCCTGTCCACGTCTACCGTATTCAAGGGAAATGTTTCTTGTTCCCTCATTTATAAGTACGACACCAACAATGACAAGGATAGCAACAATTAAGAATATTATTGGTTGAATTAGATTTATGAAATTGGAAAAGTCGATTGTTGTAATAAATTGATAAGCGGATGCTGGCATTCTTCCAATAATTCCTACAAAGATTAGAAGGGAGATACCATTACCAATACCATATTCTGTTAAAAGATCCCCAATCCAAACAAGGAGCATTCCTCCCCCTGTTAATGTTGCAATAAGAACAGCTAAATCAAAGGAGGCAAGTTCTCCAATAACACCCTGTCTACTTAATAAGAAGTAAACTCCGTATGCTTGAAATAGGCTTATTGGGACAGTTAAGTATCTTGTATATTGATTAAGTATTTCCCTTCCTGATTCACCTTCCTTGGATAATTCTTCAAACTTTGGAATCATCATGGTCATAAGCTGAATAATGATGGACGCGTTAATGTATGGGTTTAAACCAAGAGTAACAATTGAGAAGTTTTGAAATCCACCACCGCTAAAGTAATCAAAAAGTCCTAGTAAGGCATTACCTTGGAGATAGGATTTGATTGCTTCTATGTTTACACCGGGAACTGGAACGTGAGCTAGTAACCTAAAGATTAGAATTACTGCAAGAGTAAATAGTATTTTCTTTCTAAGTTCTGCGAGTTTAAATATCTTTAGCATGTATTACCTTTTGTATAAAAGGTTTAAAGGTTAAGAAAGTTTACCACCGGCTTTTTTAATTGCAGCCTCCACACTCTTTGATACCTTAAGACCTTTTAATGTAAGCTTCTTCTCAATTTTACCGTTTGCAAGCACTTTAACAAAGTGTTTAGGCTTTCTGCTAATTATTCCTTTTTCTAAAAGCTTATCAACAGTAACCTCAGTTCCTTCTTTGAATACATTCAAATCTTGCATGGAAATTGCTATAACATCCTTTTTAGTAGGGTTTTTAAAACCCCCGTAAAATGGGAGTCTTTTATAAAGAGGGATTTGACCCCCTTCGAAACCAAAAGGAATGGTGTTTCTAGCTTTTTGTCCCTTTGCACCACGCCCTACAGTATGTCCACCTTTACCACTACCAAAACCACGTCCTAGTCTTTTTGCTTTCCTTATTTGATTTGTCTTTGGTAGGTTATTTAGATTCATCGTAATTTCTTAACTCGGATAAGGCCTTGATTGTACAGGCAACATTTGTCTGTTTGTTGCTTGAACCAAGCATCTTAGCTGAAATATCTTTAATTCCAACAAGTTCTACAACATCTCTGACGGTACCACCAGCAATAATTCCGGAACCTTTTGGTGCAGGCATCAAGAGCACCTTAGAACTTTTATACTTTTTTGTAATTTCGTGTGTAATTGTGTTTCCAGTTAACTTTATAACTGTAATATTTGCTTTAGCTTTTGTAATAGCCTTTTGAATAGCAGTAGATACATCAGGTGCTTTACCTAAAGCAAATCCTACCTTACCTTCACGGTTTCCAAGTACTACTAAAGCAGTGAAACCAATTTTATTTCCACCTTTGGTCTTTTTTGAAACCCTTTTTATCTGGATTATTCTTTCTTCATATTCTTTTGGTTGTCTTACAAATCCTGCCATTTTATTTCCTATCTAAAACTGAAGTCCGCCTTCTCTGACGCCTTCAGCAAATTTTTTAACTCTACCATGGTACTTGTAACTCCCTCTATCAAAGACGATATTTGTGATCTTTTTTTCCTTTGCTTTTTCAGCTAAGGCCTTACCTATCTCAAATGAAGCATCTATCTTTGATTTACCAAGGCTAATTTTAGCAACATCTCCTTGTATATCAATAAGGGTGATCCCTTTTTCATCATCTACAATCTGCCCATAGACAAACTTGTTTGATCTAAAAACTGAGAGTCTAGGTCTATCAGCTGTTCCAAAGACCTTCTTTCTTACTCTTAGTTTTCTCTTAGCTTTGTTTGTTTTTAAAGTTAGTTTGTTCATCTTATGCTATCTTTGCAGCCTTTCCTGGTTTTCTTCTTACTATCTCATTTTCGTATCTAACACCTTTACCTTTGTAAGGTTCAGGCTTTCTTAGTTTTCTAATCTTTGCTGCAATCAAACCTACTAATTGCTTATCAATTCCGTTAATAATAACTGTATCTTGTTCAGGTACTTCAAGTGTAATACCTTCTGGAGCATCAAATACAACAGGGTGTGAGAAACCTAGAGTCAAAGAAATCTTTCTATCAGAATCTTTCTTTGCTCTGTACCCTACACCAACAAGCTTTAGGGTCTTACTAAAACCATCAGTTACACCTACTATCATATTTGCAATTAATGCACGAGTTAAACCCCAATATGCAGAAGAATCCTTAGTTTCAATTGCTACCTCGGCTACAACCTTACTATCTTCAACAGTAACCTTTATTTCAGGTCTTGTCTCAATTGCAAGTTCGCCCTTTGAGCCTTTTACAGTTACATTTCTGCCATCAACGGTGACTGTAACGCCTGCAGGTATTTCAACTGGGTTCTTACCTATACGTGACATCTTATATAACCTTACAAATAATTTCCCCACCTAAATTTTTATCTCTTGCATCTACACAGGACATAATTCCCTTTGGGGTAGAAAAAACACTAAATCCATATTTTGGATTTGTTGTTTCTATTTCCTTTGACTTAAGATAAAGTCTTCTTCCAGATTTAGAAACTCTCTTTATACCTCGAATCTTTGAATCTCCATTTGCCTCGTATGCAATATCTACGTGTAAACTCTTAAAGGAAGATCCTTTTTCTTTAAATACCTTAACTTTTTTTATAAATTCATATTGTTCAAATACCTTAAGAACAGCCTCATTGACCTTTGAATATGGTATTTCTATATATTCCTTGCCTACCATGGAGGCGTTTTTAAGTTGACTTAGCATGTTTGCTATTGTATCTGCACTCATAATATAACCTTTACCAGCTAGACTTCATCACACCGGGTAATTCTCCCCTGTGTGCGAGTTCTCTAAAACATTTACGACAAATTTTAAACTTTCTCATATACCCTCTTGGATTACCACAAAGTTTACAACGGTTATATCTTCTAACCGAAAATTTAGGTTCTCTTTTTTGTTTTGCTATCAGCGATTTCTTAGCCATTTATTTTCCTTCTTTTTTGAATGGTAATCCTACCAAATCTAGCAATTTTTTACTTTCCTCAGCATTGTTAGCAGTGGTCACAATTGTAACCTGAAGACTTCTAACACCCTTTGTGGTGTTGGCATTCACTTCAGGAAATAAAGTGTGTTCCTTTATTCCTATTGAATAGTTACCACCCTTATCAAGAGCCTTAGGATCAAGTCCTCTGAAATCTCTTACCCTAGGAATAACCACATTGATTAGCTTATCTAAAAATGCCCACATTCTAGCTCCTCTTAAGGTAACAGCGTATCCTACCACATCTCCCTGCCTTATCTTAAATCCAGATTCTGACTTTCTGGCCTTTCTTGGAGAAGGTGCTTGCCCTGAAATGTCTGCAAACTCGTTAACAAAGCCTTCTACAGCTTCTTTGTTTCCTCTAAAATCTCCAATTCCAGCATTAACTACAATCTTTTTAATTGAAGGAACTTGCATAATGTTTTTGCAACCTAACTCCTTCATCAAAGCAGGCACTGCTTTTTCTTTGTATATTTGTTGTAGTTTTAGTTGCTTTACTTCAGCCATGTTATTTGTCCAAGGTCTCAGAGCATTTTTTACATACTCTAAACTTTTTATCTTTCTCTAGTTTGAAACCAACCCTTGTAGGTTTGTTGCATTTGTTGCAAATAACCATAGCATTTGATGCATTGATTGGTTTTTCCATTTTTATAATCCCACCTTCCTTTGATACTGCTCCTGGTTTTACATGCTTTTTAACAATATTAACCCCTTCAACAAGGATCTTGTTCTCTTCCTTTATTACCTTTAGAACGGTACCTTCTTTACCAATGTCTTTTCCTTTTAGTATTTTTACTTTGTCTTCTTTTCTAAATTTCATCATAACTTTTTACCATACTTCCGGGGCGAGGGATACAATTTTCAAAAACCCGTTATCTCGTAATTCTCTGGCAACAGGTCCAAATACACGTGTCCCAAGCATGTTTTTGTCTTTAGCAACAATAACTGCAGCATTATCATCAAATCTGATGTACGTGCCATCTTTCCTTCTTGTTTCTTTTCTTGTTCTAACAAGTACGGCCCTAACAATTGAGTGGTCTTTAACAGTACCCACACTTGAAGCACCACTAACAACTACAGTAACAACGTCCCCAACTCCTGCGGACTTTTTGTTAGAACCAGGAATACCAATAAGCTTTAGCTTCTTAGCACCACTGTTATCTGCAACTTTTAGTGTAGCTCCTACAGGTACCATCTTACTTGTCTGCCTCCTTTACAACTTCAAGTACTTTCCATGTTACTTCTTTGCTCATAGGTCGTGTTTCTTCAATTAGAACTGTATCACCAACATTTACTCCAATTTCATCTCTTGCTTTAAATCTTTGTGTATTTGTAACAACCTTTTTATAAACTGGGTGAGCTTTTTTAACATCTACAGCCACAACAATTGTCTTTTGCATCTTTGTAGATACCACATCCCCTGTAAATCTTTTACCTGCCATTATTTTTCATCTTTCTTTGCGGAAGCTTTGGCCTTTTTGGCCTTTGGTGCTTCAGCAGCAAATTGATTACCATTTAAAACTGTTAATATTCTTGCAATATCAGCTCTGAACTCTTTTGGTTTATTAACATTCTTTTCCTTACCTTGCAATATCTTAGCCACTGTATTTTGTAAATCAGTAGTTGTCTTCTTTAAAAGCTTTTCTAAATCAGCCTTTGTTTTTTTTCTTAGATCTTTGCTTTTTAAACTCATAGTTGGTCCTCCGCGGAAACAAATCGTGTTTTGCAAGGCAACTTGTCAGCAGCTCTTCTGAAAGCTGATCTTGCAAGTTCCTCATCAACACCTGCCATTTCAAAAATCACCTTACCTGGTTTTACAACTGCAGCATAGTGATCTACAGGAGATTTACCGCTACCCATCCTTGTTTCGTTAGGCTTTTTTGAAATAGGCTTGTGAGGGAAAACCCTTATCCAAAGTTTTCCACCTCTCTTTGTCCTGTGAGCAATAGCCTTACGAGCAGCTTCTATCTGTCGGGATGTTAATTGGCATCTTTCATCAGATTTAAGTGCATAGTCACCAAATGCAATCTTATAACCACGGGTTGCAAGACCCCTGTTTACCCCTCGCATTTGTGTTCTGTACTTAGTCTTTTTTGGTAACAACATATTTAATCCTTAAAGTTCAACTTCTCCCTTGTAAATCCATACCTTAATACCTATTGATCCATATATCATCTGACAAGTCTCTTGTGCGTAATCAATGTCAGCACGCAGAGTTTGTGTTGGAACAGATCCTAAGGAAGTTGTTTCTGTCCTTCCAATGGAGTTACCACCAGATAAAAGTCCTGCTAGCTTTATCTTAATTCCCTTAGCACCTTTGTCCATCGCTGAACGAGCTGCAGTGGCTACTAGTCTTCTATATGGAAGACGTCTTTTTAGCTGACGGGACAGGTATTGAGCAACCAAAGCTGCTTCAAGTTCAGGAATCTTTACTTCTTCTGCAGTTATAGAAATCTTTGCGCTTGTGATCTTCTTTAATTCTTCCTGCACCAAAGTAACTCCCGAACCACCCTTACCAATAACAACACCGGGACGTGAAACCTTAACTGTGATGTTAACTTCATTAGGTGATCTTTCTATATCGATCTCCTTAATTCCAGCAGTTTCAAATCTTTCCTTTAGTAATTTCCTTATCTGAAAGTCTTCTACTGCTAAATCACCATAATTAAATTTGTTGGCATACCAACGTGATTTCCAGTTCTTTGATATTCCTAATCTAAACCCGTTTGGGTGTATCTTTTGACCCATTACTTAATTTCCTTCTCAGATAAACCAATTACTATGTGTGCCATTCTTTTTAAAATTCTGCTGTAGCGAGATCTTCCTGAAACCCTACCTCTTTTTAAGACATTGCCTTCTTCAGCACGAGCGTCTGCAACAAATAATTTAGCTTCATCTAAATTCTTTGTCTCTTTTGCATTAGCAATTGCAGATTGTAGCACCTTTAAGCTCAATTTAGCAGCTTTTGTTTTGTCAAACTTAAGTATACGAACAGCTTCACTAGCACTCTTACCGCGCACAAGATTGAGCACTGGAACCACTTTTTTTGCGGATATCCTTGCATATTTTTGTTTTGCGTATACTTGTGCTTTTTCCATTGTTTTATAGACCCTTCTTTGAGGAATGTCCTCTAAAAGTTCTTGTTGGCGAGAACTCGCCCAACTTATGACCCACCATAGATTCTGATATGTATACAGGTGTGTGTTGTCTACCGTTGTGAACAAGAATGGTAAACCCAACCATATCTGGTGTTATTGTTGATCTTCTTGCCCAGGTCTTAATTTCTTTCTTACCACCTGAGTCTAATATTTTCTGAACCTTTATCATCAACTTTTCATCAACGAATGGTCCCTTTTTGATTGATCTAGTCATTTGTTATTTTTTCTTTCTTCTATCTGCAACTTTATACTTTTCAGTATGTTTACGTTTTCTAGTCTTAACACCTCTTGCAGGCTTACCCCATGGGGTTTTTGGCGCCATACCAACACCACTTGTTTTGTATGATCCACCGTGTGGGTGATCACTTGGGTTTGAGAAGGCTACCCCTCTGGTACGCGGTCTTTTACCCTTGTGACGATTAAGACCTGCCTTACCGGCTCTTGTATGTCTTAGATCAGCATTACTTAGTGTACCTACAGTGGCGTAACAATTAGCAAGAACCATCTTTATTTCACCACTTGGAAGCTTAAGATTAACGTATTTTCCTTCCTTTGCAAGGATTAATGCACTGTTTCCAGCACCACGGACAATTTGTCCACCCTTGCCTGGGTTTAATTCAATGTTATGAATTGGCATTCCCAAAGGAATCTTACTTAAAGGAAGTGAGTTTCCTGGTTTGAAAGGTACATTCTCTCCTGAAAGAACCTCAGTTCCTACCTTAACGTCTTCTGGAGCTAGAATATATCTTTTTTCACCGTCAGCATAGTTAACAAGGGCTATCATAGGACCTCTGTTTGGGTCATGTTCAAGACTTGCAACACGTGCAGGAATGTCTCTTTTGTCTCGCTTAAAGTCTATAACACGGTATTTTCTCTTATGACCCATCTGTCTATTTCTAACGGTGATCCTTCCCTTGCTTCTACCAACAGCACCCTTAATAGGTCTTGTTAATGCTTTAACTGGTACAGATTTGTTACCTGTGGTAGTTTCACGTACCAAGGTTTTTCTAAATCTTATTCCTGGACTTGTTGGTCTATATTCTTTAATAGGCATGTTACTTTCCTTCTCCTAACAACTCATTAAACATGGCAATCTTTTGTCCATCAGCAACAGTGATTACTGCTTTCTTCCAATCAGCACCTTTTGAAAACTTGAATGTTCCCTTAACTCTTTTTTTCTTTCCTGGAATTATCATTGTTTTAACATCAGTAACTTCTACATCAAACATTTCCTTTGCAGCATTAGCTATAGAACCCTTACTTGCTTTCTTGGCAACCTTGAAGGTATATCTGTTGAATTGTGCTTGTTCAGAAACACTTTTTTCAGAAATTATTGGTTTTTTAATTATCTTTCCTAAATTCATTTTTTAACCTTACCTTTATACTTTGAAGTAACCATTTCAACTGCATCTTTTACAAATAAAACATCATCACAGTGCATAAGATCATATCCATTTAAATTCTCAGCTAATCTAACATTTAGTTTTTCAATGTTACCTGCACTCTTTAAAACGACATCATTGTTCTTATCAAGAACCAGAAGTGTCTTACCACCAAGTTTTAATTTCTTTAAAAGTTCAACTAATACCTTTGTGCTTGGTTTCTTAATATCTAACTTATCAAGTACAACAACATCTTTTTTAGATGCTTTTAGGGATAAGAATGAAATAATCGCTGCTTTCTTCATCTTTTTTGACAGCGATAATTTCCAACTCTTTGGTTGTGGACCGTGCACAATACCTCCACCTCTCCAGATAGGTGATCTAATGGAACCATGCCTAGCACGTCCTGTTCCCTTTTGTTTCCATGGCTTTCTTCCACCACCACGTACTTCAGAACGATCCTTAACGGCGGTTGTTCCCTGCCTTTGATTCAGACCATAGATTCTAATGTATTGGGCCATCAAGGATTTGTTAATCTTTGCACCAAAGACACTAGGATCAAGATCCATCTTACTTACTGATTTTCCTGTTTTATCTAATATATCTATTTTCATTTTTCTTCCTTTTCCTCAACGACTTCTTCTTCAACCTTTTCTTCTACTACTTCCTCAGTTTTTTCTTCAACAACAACTTCTTCCTTTACTTCAACTTCTGGTGTTTTTTCAACATTTGATACTTCTTCTTCGCCTTCAAATAAACTTGCATCAAATTTTAAAAATACATCAGAGTTTCTGGCACCTGGTATTGGTCCTGAAACCATAAGACAGTTTTCATCAGTGTTAATATCAACTACCTTAAGGCCTTTAACAGTAACCTTTTTGTTACCCATCTTTCCTGCCATCTTCTTACCTGGCCATACACGTCCTGGTGTTTGTGAACCAATAGCACCGGGAGCACGTACTTTGTCTTTAGCACCACGAGTTTCACCTTGTTTTGAGAAACCCCACTTCTTAATGGCTCCAGCAAAACCTTTACCCTTGGATGTTCCCGTTACAATAACTTCTTGATCCAAAAGTTTATCCGCCGTTGCGAGTGCTTTGGCGGACTTAAGTTTGACTACAGTAACAGGAATAACCTTACCATAAGGCATAAAGATCTGAGACATATTGAGTTTTGTTCCTGTTAGTGTTTTTTGTTCCATGACAAGTCTTTATCATAAAAAATGGACGCCTTTAGCGCCCACAGAAAAATGCTCGAAATGTAGCTTTTTTATGTAACGCCGTTTGACATCGGAGTGATTGTAGCAGGGATAAACAGCTATGGCAAGGGGTTTTTACTAAAAAATATCATAGCTAACATTAGATCCTATAGTTGCGGGGTTATGGGAAACAGCTTATAATGCCAGCGTCATAATTATCCATAAATATTAAGATAGTTAATAAGGAGAATACAATGTCCTACGAAGATAAATATGTATATCTGAGAAAGCCATGGCTGGCAAGAAATGATGGAGAACGCCAGCTGATTGACGATCGAGGCCTGGCGGGCAAGACCGGCCTATGTGTCGGTGATGGAACCACATACCTGCGGGTGCTCTTTGGTCAAAAGGACGTCTACGATCTCACATACAAGATGTTCGCCCCGATTGGGCGTTTGATGATTAACCACATGTTTTGGGTTACTATCACTTACGTTGTTCTGAACTTTCTGGCTTTTTATATTGGACTGCGTAGAACAGATTTCTTTTGGGTGAACCTGGGTATTTTCTTAGCTATACCTATTATAACCTGGTTCTCTACAGCAGGAAAAGCCATAAGGCAGCGAGCGGAAATCGAAAAGCAGCGCCTGAAAAATTTGACGCGTCAAGACTGAGAACAAAAAAAATAGGGAATCGGATTACCCGTAGGGTATGAAGGTTCCTTATTTTCTTTTGCACAAATGCTACATTTCCAACTTCTTTACATATGCTAAAGACCATAAAACACCTCACGTACCCTATAGTTGACTGGGGTTTGTTTTTGGAGTATAATGCTTTCATAACAACAAATAGTGCTAAGTATTGAGTAAAACTAGTTTGCCCACGTTTTAAACATAACTTAGCATTTTTTGCTAATGTCGATTGGAGACATAAAACCATAGGGTGACAAAGTCTTAAATACCCAAGCCCAAGGCTAAAACTGGTCGTCTTAGCCTCATCCACGGAGGTGGAACATGAAGACCAAAATTAGAATCCTAACTGTAGATGGAATTCTTACATCCAACTGTTATGGACGAGAAGAGTTTGAGGGATACACACGGTATTTTGTAGTACAGATACTGGATAGTGATCTCTCCCTTGGAAAGTCCCTAAGAGGATTTCCTGGCGCAAGGATATTTAGAAATATGCTACGCCAAACCTGTGGAAGTACTCTGGAAGGAAATCGTTGCATATCCCAACTTTTTATAGATCCTTATGAAGAGGATTGGGACTATTTCCATATTCCTTTCGATGTAATTAGTACATTGAAAAGAACTGGAGCAGTGTTTGAAGCCCCAACTTATGTTGTTGAGGAAGATGAGCTACGTAGGCTAGAAAGGAAATTACCTTCGGAAACATTACTAGGTAATAGTGTTTACTCAGAAAAGGTAAGCAAAACTATAATTACTATTACACACTAAAAAGCATGTAATTGGTAATTCGATCCAAATGTGAACTGGTAAGTGGTTTTGTCTACAACCACATAAATATAAAGTAGATACAAATTGCTAAGTCTATAAAATCAAGGCTTATGCACCGTCTGAGTGACAGACATTCGGTGCTTTTCTTTTATTTGAGTGAAAATCTGTATTTTATGAATATAGATTTTTGTTCAAATATAAACATCTAACCCAGGAGGTAATAGATGCCTGTACGAGATTATAAAGCTGTACTACCGGTGCAGGTCACCCTTTACCACGAAAGGTGGGAAAATAAGGAGCCTACAATAATAACACCGGATCCTGAAATCCGTTACACCATTGAATCTCGTTGGTGTAAAGAGGAAGTAGCCTTAGATATGCTGCAAGATGCCGGCTTCAATGAAGCGGAAGCAAAAGAATATCTGGAAGAACTTCCCATAGAAACTTCCCGTACACATGAAATTCTATTAATGCCAGGACAACACTCCGCAAAAGAAATCCTAGTGCATGAGTGGCGAAAAGGTGTTTATTAGCCCTAAGGAGGCTGAAATGACAGACATTTATATAACTCACGTGAGTGAGGAACAACGGCGGTTCGAACGATATATTATCGAACCAACCCCAAATGGAAACTGGTTCAGGAACTGCAAGGTTTCGAAACCTTTAAATGAGGATAATACTTCTGAACAGGGCTTTCTGGATTTGGGTGTATTGCCGATAGATTTCTATCTTGAACAGGAATGTAAAATTCCTGAACCAAAAGATGGGTTCGTTACACACAAATTTCAGGTAATCCCAGCAGATCCCCTATATATCGCGCGGTTTCTGAAAACCTGGAATGAGTGGGAACCAACTATTACTCGCGGGACAGATGGTGTAATTCATATCCAGGATGACCCCGTAAGTATGATCGGAGCTGAAGAAACCATCCAAGCATTCTTGCCTTGCCGAAAATTGCCTTAAGAACTACAACCAGATAAGGAATTCTGATTACCGCAGGGTATGAAGGATTCCTTATTTGCATTTTATGGGTAATTACATCTTAATCTCGATACCAACACCTGCTGGTAGGTTGAGATGTGAAAGGGAATCTATAGTGGATGATGTGGGATTTAATACGTCTATAAGACGTTTGTGGGTTCTTAATTCAAACTGTTCTAATGGACGCCTTTAGCGCCCACAGAAAAATGCTCGAAATGTAGCTTTTTTATGTAACGCCGTTTGACAACGGAGTGATTTAGCAGGGATAAACAGGTATGGCAAGAGGTTTAAGTTACTGAGTTAACACAAACATTTTTATCCAAAAATGATAACACAGAAAGAACTAATTTAGCTGTATATTAAAAAACAATTAATAAGTGGTACCTAGAGTAGCTTTTGCAAAAAGCGTTAAATCAACTACACTGGTGGTTTTACCTTCAAGGATAGGACCTAAGACATTTTCTAAGTCAGGTCTACGTTCTTGTACCAGCTTCTTTCCACGAGTTACAAAATCCTCTGGTGGTAAATCTCCCTTTGAAGGGTTATAGGTCTCTCCTACACCCCCGAAATCAAATTCAAGATGTACTATATTTCCCTCGGGATCTGTGTAGAGATTAAAATCTTCAGAGGCACTGCCATATTCTGTATTACCAAAACTAATAGCTATAGAAGTCACAGATTCATCCTCGGGATCTATAGAACAGCTGCCAAAGAGAGCTTCTTCAGAACCAATATCACCAAAACACTCAATAGTCATACCGCCACCTGTGGTGGGCTTCACATGTACTACCTTTCTTTCCGTACCCATACCTTTAGCTAAAACTAAAGAACTTTCTACAGTAGCAAAATCACTAGTGCGGTTGTAACCATCAGTAATATCTACTCCCGCAATTTCAGTGAACTCATTAAGTCCACCCAAGCGCCTGAGTTCCGCACGACGTTCTCGCAACTGCTCAAAAGCTTGTTCAAGTTCTTCAGGGGAGCGTTCTATTAAGGTATGCGGATTCACAAGGGTTTCATTATCAGGCGTAATTGATTCTGTTTCATCAGGCACAATTGATTCTGTTTCATCAGGCATAAGTTAATGATACATATTTGGTAAAAAAAAACAACTCAGAATAGGTTACATCTTGATTTCGATACCAACCCCTGCTGGTAGGTTGAGATGTGAAAGGGAATCTATAGTGGATGATGTGGGATTTAATACGTCTATAAGACGTTTGTGGGTTCTTAATTCAAACTGTTCTCTTGATCTTTTATCAATATGTGGTCCTCTAATTACTGTGAATTTCTCTTTTCTTGTTGGAAGAGGTATTGGACCTACTACCTTAGCACCAGTTCTAACTGCTGTATCAACAATCTTACTCACAGAAAGATCAATTATTCTGTGATCATAGCTTTTTAATTTAATTCTTATCTTTGTTTCTGTTTTTGCCATCTTGTTGTGCGGATTCCAGCCCCAGTATATGGGGCCGGAATCCTAATAATAAACTATATTATTTAACTACCTTAGTAACAACTCCTGCGCCTACTGTTTGCCCACCTTCACGGATAGCAAATCTAAGACCTTCTTCAAGGGCTACTGGAGTGATAAGTTTCACATGAAACTCAGCTTTATCGCCAGGCATAACCATTTCAACGCCTTCAGCAAGCTCTATTTCACCAGTAACGTCAGTTGTTCTAATGTAAAACTGAGGTCTGTATCCACTAAAGAAAGGTTTGTGTCGTCCACCTTCTTCTTTGGATAGAACATAAACTTCAGATTCAAACTCTGAATGAGGTTTAACTGAACCAGAGGCTGCAAGAACTTGACCACGTTCAATATCTTCACGGTCTACACCACGAAGAAGAATACCAACGTTATCTCCTGCTTGTCCTTCTTTCATAGACTTCTTAAACATTTCAACACCAGTTACTGTAGTTTTTGTTGTATCTTTGATACCAACAATTTCTATCTCTTGGCCAACTTCTACCTTACCACGTTCAATTCTTCCGGTTGCAACTGTACCACGTCCGGAAATTGAGAATACGTCTTCGATAGGCATGATGAATGGCTTGTCTAGTTCTCTTTGTGGTTCTGGAATGTAGCTGTCTACAGCTTCCATAAGCTCTTCAATTGCTTTTGCAGCTTCTGCATCACCATCAAGTGCTTTAAGTGCGGATCCTTTTATGATAGGAATTTCTTCCCCTGGAAAACCGTACTTTGTAAGAAGTTCTCTTACTTCAAGCTCAACTAAATCAATAAGCTCTTCGTCATCGACCATATCTGTTTTGTTCATGAAAACTACCATTGCTGGTACGTTTACCTGTTTTGCCAAAAGAATGTGTTCTCTTGTCTGAGGCATTGGGCCGTCTGGAGCGGAAACAACCAAGATTGCACCGTCCATTTGTGCAGCACCTGTAATCATGTTCTTGATGTAGTCTGCGTGACCTGGAGCATCAATATGGGCATAATGTCTTTTTTCAGTCTCATACTCAACGTGAGTAATATTAATTGTAATACCTCTTTCTTTTTCTTCAGGGGCTTTATCGATAGTATCGAATGCTCTGAAGTCGGCCATACCCTTTTCGGATAATACCTTTGTTATTGCCGCAGTTAATGTAGTCTTACCATGGTCTACGTGACCAATGGTTCCGATATTAACGTGTGGCTTTGTTCTGTTAAATTCTGCCATGTTTATCTTTCAATAAATTAATTACAAATTTCATGCTTTGCGATTATCATTTAAACAGATGATGGCGCCAAAAGCAAGCAATTAGTGTGCTTAATTAAAGTCTTTTCTTTGCCACCTCCTCTGCAATGTTTGTTGGTACCTCTTCATAATGGCTTGGTTCCATGTTGAAACCAGCCCTTCCTTGAGTCATACCACGTAAATCTGTTGCATATCCAAACATTTCTGCAAGAGGTGCTTTTGCGCTTATAATGACTGCTTGACCTCTGTTTTCAGTACCTTCAATCTTTCCACGTCTTCCAGAAAGGTTACCAATAACGTCCCCCATATAACTTTCAGGGGCTGTAACTTCTACATCCATTATTGGTTCTAGCAAGTATGGGTTACCTTTTCTCTGTGCTTCTTTAAATGCCATTGAAGATGCAATCTTGAAGGCATTTTCAGAAGAGTCAACATCATGGTAAGAACCATCTTTTAAGGTAATTTTCACATCAACCACAGGATATCCAGCCATAATTCCAGTTTCTGCGGCTTCTCTCACACCTTTTTCAACTGCTGGAATAAATTCTCTTGGAATAGATCCTCCAACAACTTTGTTTTCAAATTCAACACCGCTACCTGGTTCTAATGGCTCCATATCAATGACAACGTGACCATACTGTCCACGACCACCTGATTGTCTAATGTATTTGTTTTCAACCTCGACCTTCTTTTTGATAGTTTCACGGTAAGCAACCTGAGGTGTACCTGTTGTTACCTCAACATTAAATTCCCTTCTAAGTCTGTCAACAATGATTTCCAAATGAAGCTCACCCATTCCATAAATTAAAGTTTGGCCTGTTTCAATGTTACTTCTAACTTGGAATGTTGGGTCTTCTTCCATAAACTTGTGAAGAGCAACACCCAACTTGTCACGGTCTCCTTTAGTTTTTGGTTCTATAACAAGACCAATAACTGGATCAGCAAATGTAATTGATTCTAAAATCACAGGATTTCCTTCTGCAGTTAGAGTGTCCCCTGTTGTTGTTTGTCCGAGACCAACACCCGCTGCAATTTCACCTGCACTAACATCTGTTATTTCTTCTCTTTTGTTTGCGTGCATAAGAAGGATTCGACCAAGTCTTTCCTTCTCACCTTTGGTTGAGTTGACAATGTAAGACCCTGCTTTTAGTTTTCCTGAATATACTCTGAAATAGGTTAATCTTCCAACATAAGGGTCTGTTTGAATCTTGAAAGCAAGTGCTGCAAATGGTCCATTAACATCAGGTTCAATTGCTATTTCTTCCTCACTGCCTTCCTTTGAACCCAAGACTGATCCTCTTTCTTTTGGATTTGGTAGATAAGCAATAACTCCATCAAGTACCTTTTGAACACCAGTATTTGCAAGTGCTGAACCACAGAATACTGGGTAAATTGATGCGGATTGAGTAAGCTTTTTTATTCCTGCATTTATTTCATCAACAGTGAGTTCGTCCCCCGCTAAGAATTTCTCAAGCATAGAATCATCTGCTTCTGCTACTTTTTCAACTAGCTTTGCTCTGTATTCTTCTACCTTATCTTTCATTTCTTCAGGAATTTCTGTTTCAATAATTTCACTACCAAGCTTACCTTCAAACTTGAAAGCCTTTCTTTCAATAAGATCTATAACTGATTTGAATTCACCTTCAATACCAATAGGAAGTTGCACAGCAACAGCATTCTTGGATAGTCTCTCATGGATAGAATCCATGGTCATGTAGAAATCTCCACCTACCTTATCAAGCTTGTTTACAAATGCTAGTAGGGGAACATTATATTTTTCTGCTTGGCGCCATACAGTTTCACTTTGTGGTTCTACACCTTGAGAACCATCAAAGACAACTATTCCACCATCAAGAACTCTTAAAGATCTTTCAACTTCTGCTGTGAAGTCTACATGTCCTGGAGTATCAATAATGTTTATTCTGTTATCTTGCCAGAAACAGGTTGTAGCCGCTGATTGGATTGTAATACCTCTTTCCTGCTCTTGTTCCATCCAGTCCATTTGAGCTTCACCTTCATGAACCTCACCTATTTTGTGTGACTTTCCTGTATAAAAAAGGATACGCTCTGATACTGTAGTTTTACCAGCATCAATATGAGCGATAATTCCAATGTTTCTAATTTTTTCTAATGGGTATTTTTTCTTTGCTTCAGCCATGATTTTCCTTGATAAATTTAAAACCTAAAATGTGCAAATGCTCTGTTGGAATCAGCCATTTTGTGAGTGTCATCACGCTTTTTAGTAGCATCTCCAACGCCTTCAGTTGCGTTTTTAATTTCTGTAAATAAAATTTCATCCATTGCTTTACCAGTTCTGCTTCTTGCAGCATCAACAATCCAACGTACAGCAAGTGCTTCAGCTCTTTCATGTTTTACAGGATAAGGTACTTGGTATGTTGCACCACCAACTCTTCTAGATCTGACTTCCTGTTGTGGCATTATTGCATTCACTGCGTCTTCAAAAAGTTGTACGGCTTCTTTTGGATCTTCTGATAGTTTTTCTAAAACGGAATATACAATTCCTTCAGCGGTTGATTTCTTACCATCTAACATTACTTTGTTTATCATTCGAGTTACAACCTTGGATTTGTAAACTGCATCTGGTTTCATTTGTCTTTTTTTAGCTTTTTTTGATCTCATATTATGATTTCTTTGTTCCGTAAATTGATCTTGAAGACTTTCTGCCTTCTACTCCTTGTAAATCGTACTTTCCTCTAACAATTGTGTATTTAATACCTGGAAGGTCGTTTATCTTACCACCACGGACTAAAACAACAGAGTGCTCCTGAAGGTTGTGCCCTTCACCAGGAATGTATGCTGTTACTTCCTTACCATTTGACAGTCTAACACGTGCAACCTTACGTAGCGCTGAGTTAGGCTTTGTTGGAGTCATAGTTTTGACTTGCAAACAAACACCACGCTTAAAGGGAGCATTGTGCTCCTTTGACCTTCTGTGCAAAGACGAGTATATAACCGCCAAAGCTGGGGTACTTGCCTTTTTCTTTTTACTTTTTCTACCTTTTCTTATTAGTTGGTTTATTGTCGGCATATTTCCTTAGTTCGGGCGGAATTTACTCTTCTACAACATCCAAGCGGGCGAGCTCTTCAGTGGTCGGAATTAATCTTCCTAAAATAACGTTTTCCTTAAGCCCAGTGAGCTGGTCAACTCTACCAGAGGCCGCTGCATCAGTCAATACTCCACTTGTCTGAATAAATGAAGCTGCAGATAAGAAACTATCGGTCTGCAGAGCTGCCTTTGTTATACCAAGTAAGGTAGCTTCTCCTGTTGCAGGAGCGCCACCTTCAGCAAGCACTGTTTCATTTTCTTCGTTGAAGGTATCAAGAGTTACAACTTCCCTGACCAAGAATCCTGTATCACCAGCGTCAGTTACCTGAACATGGCTAAACATCTTTCTTACAATAACTTCCGTGTGTTTATCGTTAGTTGATACACCCTGTGAAGAATATACTCTTTGAACTTCGTTAATTATGTATTCCTTGGTAGCATCAACACCAACGGCACTCACAAGATCTGTTAAGTCAAGGTGACCTGTTGTTAATTTATCTCCCTTTGCAATAAGCTGGCCGTCTTCAACCACTATCTCTGCAAGAGGATCAACTGTATATTCAACAACTGGTTCTTCTTCATTCTTATCACTTGCAATAACAATAACCTTTCTTTCATCACCAACCTTTGCAACCTTAATGGTTCCTGTAACATCACTCATGATTGATAGGTTCTTAGGTGTTCTTGCCTCAAATATTTCTTCAATTCTTGGAAGACCTTGGGTAATATCCTTACCAGCAATACCTCCGGTGTGGAAGGTTCTCATTGTAAGCTGTGTACCAGGTTCACCAATGGATTGGGCTGCTGCAACACCAACTGCTCTACCGATCTTTACCTCTTCTCTTGTCATAAGATCCTTTGCATAACATTTTGCACAGATACCACGTCTAGTTTCACAATAAAGTGGGGATCTTAATGTGATGCTTTCAGCACCAGATTTTTCAATCTTAGCTAGAATTTCTTGTGTAAGATAGGTTCCACGAGATTCTAAAAGTTTTCCTTTTTTGTTTCTTGCAGCTTCAGCTAGGTATCTACCTTCATATCTTTCAGCAAATGTTGCGAGTACTGTACCCTTACCAACCTCAACAACACGGCCTTCTGAGGTACCACAATCGTCATCACGAATAATAAGATCTTGAGCAACATCCACCAATCTTCTTGTCAAATACCCAGAGTCTGCAGTTTTAAGCGCTCGGTCAGCAAGACCCTTTCTACCACCACGAGATGATACGAAGTACTCAAGAGCAGAAAGACCATTTTTGTAGTTACCAAGGATCGGAAGCTCGACTAATTTACCGGTAGGATCGGAAATAAGACCTCTCATACCCGCAATCTGTTTTACTTGGTCACGAGAAGTTCTGCTTGCTTTTGAGTTGATAAGAAGCTTAATTGGGTTATCCTCTCCGAGGATTTCCCAAACCGCATCATCAACGTTAGCCGTTACTTCCTGCCATGTGTTTTCTCTTAATCTTCTTGCTTCATCCTTTGTAATAAGACCTCTGTTAAAGTTCTTATCAATTTCAACAATGGATTCTCTACCTTCATCAATTAGATCATCAATATTTCCAGGAACAACTAGATCAGATAATGCAACTGAGTGGCCTGATACTGTTCCATATTTAAGACCTAAGTCCTTAAGATCATCAATAAGTCTTACAACAACTTCCATTGGTTGGCTAGTGAAGATCTGAGCTAAGAAGGCCTTAATTGTTGGCTTGTCCATATCAGCATTTATATAATCGGAGACATCAGCAATGACTGCGTTAAAGATTAGTCTTCCTGGTGTAGTTTCAACAATATCGCCCGGCTTCATCCTAACGTTTACCCTTTGTCTAAGCATGAGTTCGGGAGTTGTGTGCCAAGCAAGTATTGCTTCATTTGAAGAAGAAAATACCGTCTTCCAAGGCTGAAGCTTCTCATTCACAGAAGTCATGTAATAAATTCCAAATAACATTTCCTTTGTTGGCACAGACATAGGTGAGCCATCTGAAGGTTTCAATAGGTTATTTGTTGAGATCATTAGTTCCTTTGCTTCTTTAATAGCTTCCTTTGACAAAGGTAAATGACAAGCCATTTGGTCACCATCAAAGTCAGCGTTGTATCCGTCACAAACACAAAGATGGATTCTAATAGCGTTCCCCTCTACTAATTTTGGATAGAAAGCTTGAATACCAAGTCTCCAAAGTGTAGGAGCACGGTTAAGAAGCACAGGATGTCCTTCTACAACTTCTTCTAGTACATCCCAAACTTCAGGTCCTCTTGCTTCAAGAACAAATTTGGCGCTCTTGACGTTTGGAGCGTAACCACGCTTCAAAAGCTCTCTTAATACGAATGGTTTAAAGAGCTCAAGTGCCATTTCTTTTGGAATACCACATTCATTAAGTCTTAATTCAGGACCGTTAATAATAACGGAACGTCCTGAGTAATCTACACGTTTACCAAGCAAGTTCTGTCTAAAACGACCTTGCTTACCCTTTAACATGTCGGCCAATGATCTTAGTGGCTTTCTTCTCTGACGTCTTACTCTGCGACGTTGCTTTGACTGATCAAGTAAGGCATCAACAGATTCCTGTAACATTCTCTTTTCATTTCTAACAATTATTTCAGGAGCACCTAAATCAAGTAGCCTCTTTAATCTATTATTTCTATTAATAACTCTTCTATATAAATCGTTAAGGTCAGATGTTGCAAATCTTCCACCTTCAAGTTGTACCATTGGTCTAAGGTCTGGTGGAATGACAGGAATTACTTCCAAAACCATTCTTTCAGTTTCTAAATCAGCTCTTCTAAAGCCTTCAACCACCTTAAGTCTCTTGGTTAACTTAACGGCCTTTTGACCCTTTGTTTCTTCTAATTCTTCACGAAGTTTGAGGGATAATTTGTTTAAATCAAGTTCTCTCAAAATTCCTTGTACAGCTTCAGCACCGATGTTACTTTGTGCAAACATATCAATGTAACCTGATAGATTCAGGTATTCAGCATCAGATAAAACAGAGAAAACTTCAACGTTTTCTATCTTCTTAAGAATTATCTTGTATTCTTTTTCGATTTCATCAAGTTCCTCGGCATAAGCATCTCTTGTTGCCATTATTTTCTGGTTCATCTTAATGGCTGCTTCTTTTGCGGTGAAATCTTCACCCTTTATTTCTGACTTGTGTTCTTTTTCAATTTCTTTTTCACGAGCCTCTAAGCTCTTTTTTAAACGACTTGTTTCTTTTTCCAAGTCTTTTTCAATTTCTGATATAGATTCTGCTTTTTTCTTACCATCCACTTCAGTGATAATGAAGGATGAAAAGTAGATTACAGATTCTAGTGTTCGTGGCGATATATCAAGTAAAAGTGCTAGTTTTGAAGGTATACCTCTAAAAAACCATACGTGTACAACAGGAGAAGCAAGCGTAATATGACCCATTCTTTCTCTTCTTACACGTGAGTGTGTAACTTCAACACCACACTTATCACAAACAACACCCTTATAACGTACTCTCTTGTACTTACCACAAGAACACTCAAAGTCCTTAACAGGACCAAATATTCTTTCATCAAATAAACCATCTCTTTCAGCTTTGTATGTTCTATAGTTGATGGTTTCAGGTTCAATTACTTCACCATAAGACCACTCAAGTATTTCTTCACGGGATGCTAAATGGACACTTATTGCATCAAAATTTCTTAGATCGCTTAAATTTTTCATGCTTTCTCCTTGTCTTTAGAATTTTCTTCACTTGGGGTTTCTTCTTCCTTTGTTTCAGCATCATCATCGGCATCATCCTGGTTAGCAGGGTCACCATCAGCAGAAACAGATGCGTCATCATCATCAACTATGGCATCTTTAGTTTGTTCATCTTCTCCACCTAGAGTATTTACAGCAATACCCAGACCATTTAACTCTCTAACAAGTAGTTTGAATGATTCTGGAATGGTTGCTTCAGGTATTTCTTCATCTTGTAGAATTGCTTTATAAGCTCTAGTTCTACCAACATAGTCATCTGATTTTATAGTTAACATTTCACGCAATACATTTGCAGCACCATAAGATTCAAGGGCCCAAACTTCCATTTCACCGAATCTTTGACCACCAAATTGTGCCTTACCACCTAGAGGTTGTTGTGTAATAAGAGAGTATGGTCCTGTTGAACGAGCATGCATTTTATCCTCACCTAAATGGATAAGCTTAAGAATATATGCTTCTCCAACAACAACGCTGTGTTCAAAGGCCTCACCAGTTCTACCATCAATAAGAGTCATTCTTCCTGTTTCAGGAAGACCAGCCTCTTTTAACTCTTCTGCGATCTCTTCTTCCTCAGGAGATTCAAATACAGGAACAGCATATTTCTTTCCAAGCTTTCTACCTGCATATCCAAGAGGCGCTTCCAATAACTGACCAACGTTCATTCTCTTTAAAACTGCAGCGGAGGAGAACACAATATCAATAGCGGTTCCATCTTCCATCCTTGGCATATCAACTGCTGGAACAATTGCAGAAATAACACCTTTGTTACCATGACGACCGGCTAATTTATCACCGATCTCTATCTTTTTCTGAAGAGCAACATATACAGTTATTTCCTCAAGTACTCCTGCAGAAAGATTCTTGTTTTCTTTCCTTGTAACACTTTTAATTCCAATAACAGTTCCATGTTCACCATGAGGTACAACAAGAGAGTTATCTCTTACCTCTTTGGCTTTTTCTCCAAAGATAGCTCGAAGTAGTCTTTCTTCTGCAGAAAGTTCAGTTTCCCCTTTAGGAGCAACCTTACCGACCAGAATATCGCTTGATTTTACCTTAGAACCTACAGCGACTATTCCGTCTTCATCTAGATTTCTTAGTGTGTCCTCAGAAACGTTTGGAATATCTCTTGTTATTTCTTCGGGGCCAAGCTTTGTTTCAAGAACTTGAACAGAATGCTCTGAAATGTGAATAGAGGTTAAAATATCTTCATTAACTATTCGGTCAGAAAGAACAATACCATCCTCATACTCATAACCTTCCCAAATCATGTAGGCAACACGCATATTGGCACCAATTGCAAGTTCCCCATCATCAACTGTAGGACCTTCAATGAGTAAATCACCTCTTTTAATTTTTTGATCTGTTTCTACCTTCACAGTCTGGTTATAACAAGTGTCTTGGTTTGATTTTATAAATTTCTTTGTTAAATACTCTTGATTTGATCTCTTACCATCATAGTTAACAACTACTTTTTCGGCATCAGCATAAACAACAATACCCTTACTTTCGGCTCTTATAACAGCTCCTGAGTTATTTGCTACCACTGTTTCAATACCAGTTCCAACAATAGGTGCTTGTGGTCTAATTAACGGAACTGCTTGGGACATTTGTTGAGTTGCAATTAGGGACCTTTCAACAGCGTTATTTTCAATAAATGGAATAAGTCCTGCAGAAATTCCAACAACCTGGCGAGGAATAACCTCAATATATTCAGCAAGGCTGGCGTCACCTAGGGTAAAGGTTCCACCCTTTCTAAGAGGAATCTGCTTTGGCACAATGTAACCTTTTTCGTCAACTTGTACTAAAGAGTCAGTAATGGCTACAGCGTCTTCTTCATAAGCTGCTAAAAAGACTACATCGTTTGTAACCTTTACTCTTCCTTTTTTATCTTTTTCTAACTTGAAATATGGTGTTTCTAAAAATCCATGTTCATTCACACGGGAATACATTGAAAGGTAGGTGATAAGACCAATGTTTGGTCCTTCGGGGGATCTAACCGGACAAACCCTACCGTAGTGGGTATAATGCACATCTCTAACGGCCATACTGGCACGTTCTCTTGTTAAACCACCAGGACCAGATACAGAAATTCTTCTTAAATGGTCAAGTGCTGTAAGAATGTTTTGCTGATCTTGGAACTGGGACAACTGACCAGAAGCAAAAAAGCTGTGTATCTTTGCGGTCACAGCTCTTGGAGAAATCAAAATTGCAGGATCAGGAAGCTCCTCACGTGGTTGAAGGCTCATTCTTTCCTTAATATTCTTTTCAATCTGTAAAAATCCGATTCTTATTTCATTTTGTAATAGTTCTCCAACACTTCTAATCCTTCTGTTACCCAAATGGTCAACATCATCAGAAACGTTTTCACCATTGTTCATCTCAATAACACGGGAAATTATCTTAATCCAATCTTCTAATTGGAGTAACCAATATTTTTCTTCATTAGGGAATTTATGACCAAGTTTTTGATTCATTCTGAAACGACCCACCTTACCAAGTGAGTATCTTCTGTTGTTAAAAAACATTGCTTGTACTAACTCTTTAGCATTCTCAAGCACCAAAGGTTCACCGGGACGCATCTTTCTATAAACCTCAAGAATTGCCTCTTCTACGCTACTTGCAGGATCCTTAGCAAGTGTATTTTCTATAAAATTCATCTCCGGGTTGCTATCCACCTCTGCAAATGCAGCTTTTATATCTTCATCAGTTTCAAGACCAAATATTCTTAAAAGGGTTGTGATTGCAATCTTTCTTCTTCTATCAATCTTTGCACTAATAACACCACGTCTTGAAGTTGTGATAGTTACCCACACACCGTTTTTAGGTAGGATCTTAGCTCCTCCTAAAAGTTTCCCCGTTGAAGGGGAAATTTCGCTTGTGAATAATGCTCCATAAGAACGGGTGATTTGGTTAATTACCACCCTTTCGATACCATTAATAATAAATGTACCTGTTGGGGTAATTAAGGGAACATCTCCCATGTAAATCTTTTTCTTCTTTGTCTTTTTTGTTTCGGTGTCTTTAATTTGTGAGGTTAGATACCAAGGGGCGTCATATGTTCTTCCAGCTCTTAATGCTTCGTCAATGGTAATGTTTTCTTTATCAAAATCGGGGTCAGATAGGGTTAAAACCCAATTTCTGCCGGTGTCATCCTCTACTGTACCAAGTTCTTTGAGTATTTCCTGAATCCCTTCCTCAAAAAGCCAGTTGTATGAGTTTAATTGAATTTCCGATAAGTTTGGAAGTGGCAGAACATTCTTCCTTTTTGAAAAGTTATAGCGCATTAAGATAATTCCTTTAGATAATAAATTACTTTGCTTTTACTCTAAAATAAGCTCAGCACGATCCCCTCGTGCCTATACACGCTTGTGTAATATTCAGTTGTCTTTATAATTCCAGATGTATTTACCCTTCAACAAGCCTTATACTCTTAATCACTGCTAAGCGTACAAAACATTATCATACGTAAGTATAGGTGTCAACAGCTTTATAAACTCCCATTTTTCATTATTAATTAAAAAGGTAACTTAAAAGATCTGAATTTCAGAGGGGGGCCAAAAACGAAGGGCGGCTTTGCCTACAACACGGTCAAAAATTATAGGGCCAAACATCCTAGAATCAGCAGATTTCGTACGGTTATCACCTAAGACGATATACTCCCCTTCCTCAACTTTTTGAGCCCTTCCTTCCTTTAATGACGGGCCTGCTTCAGTGCAGGTACCTTCATATAAATAAGGTTCCTCTAGTTCAAAGCGACCATCTTCAGTTGTGACATAAACCTTACAAGCAGATACTTTTACGACATCTCCAGGCACACCAATTACTCTTTTCACATAGTCTACTGAATCTTGCCCCGGAGGATGGAAAATTATTATATCTCCACGCTCTATCCCAGCTAGGTGTTTTGAAATTCGTTCAACAAGTATTCTTTCTCCGTTACGAAGTATTGGTTCCATACTTGCTCCTGAAACTATTTCAGGAAAAGCTAGAAACACATATAAAACCATAAGCACTACAAAGGAGCTTATAAATGATTCAACAATGTCCAATAATAAATTGGATTCTTTTTTGATTTCTTCTTTTGAGTTCACGTGTATATTATATATGGTAATGAAACTTACAAAAGCACAAAAAGAATTTATTAATAAAAACATTGAAGGCTCAACGGCTAGCAAGTTAGCAAATAAACTAGATGTGAAAAAAAGACTGGTAGATAAATATATTGTCAGTGCAGGCCTTTCTAACAAGAAAAAACAGAAAAAGATTAAACGAAAAGAAAAGGTCCCATACATAAAGCTAATGTCACTTATGGAACTTTTCACCTTTTGGAAAAATCACTGGTTTGTATTAGTAGGGATTGCATGTATTACCTTTCTGGCCTATGCAAATTCCCTTAAAGGGGATTTCATCTCAGATGATATAGCTATCTACATTAACAATCCAATGACAAAAAGTTTAATAAACTCCCTTAAAACATTGGAAGTAACACAAATACTACATGCCCTAAATTACCATTTTTTCGGAGAGAACCCGTTACCTTCACATGTCACCTCCATTGTTACTCACGTATTTGTGGCGGGCCTTGGATTTACAGTATTAACAAATTTCTTTTCAAGAAAGGTTTCATTACTAGCAACCCTTCTCTTTATCCTTCATCCAGCAAATGTGGAAGCTATAACTTGGGTATCAGGAAGAGTTTATCCAATAATCGCAATATATACACTTCTAACAATCCTATTTTATATTTTGTATAAAAATAGTAAGAAATACATATATTTAATAGTGGCAACAATAATGTATATTATTGCCTCTATCACAACAAATGTGGCTCAGATACTTATCATTTTGCCAATTATTGCAGTAATTGATCAATTCTTTCTAGAATATCGTATAAAGATTAAAAGTTGGCTGAATTTCCTACCCTTTGTTCTAAGTAGTGGTGGATTTGTATATTATCTTCTTTCACAAGAAAGACTCATAAACCGTATACAAGAAACGGGAACAACAGTTGAGAAAGCGACTCCATATATAACCCGGTTTGGGTACTCCATATATAAGGCTTTAGTTCTTCTGTTTTATCCAGTACGTCTAAGCCTTTACCATGATGCCGAAACAATAACTCAAACAACTCTTAGATGGATGTTTATCCTTACTGTTGCCCTATTTATTATCATAGTGGGCCTATGGAAGAAAAATAGAAAGGCAACAGGCCTAATATTGATAGGAATAGCATCAATCCTTTATATGATAAGCCCTTATCAGGTAGCTTGGTTTATTGCTGAAAGATATCTTTATATAGCAACACTATGCTTCACCACACTTATAGCGATCATATTTGTAAACATCGAAAAAAGGTACAGAATTAAACAATTAGCTTTAATAATGACGCTACTGGTAGCTGGATTATATTCTACAAGAGTAATCACAAGAAATAATGACTGGCAGACACGAAAAACCTTATGGGAATCAACCCGAAATGCATATCCAAAAAGTGCACGAACATATAACAACTTAGGGGATGTCTATGCGGAAGATGGGGAAATGGATAGAGCAATAGAGGCTTTTGAAAAAGCAATTGAACTTAACCCCACATATGCAGATGCATTACATAACTTGGGCTTTACATACCTAAAAACAGGGGACCTTGAAAAGGCAGAAGAATACTTTGAAAAAACAATTGTAATCAATCCCAATATTCCACAAGCCTATTACCATTTGGGAATTGTTAAATATGAACTTGGAGATAAGCAGAAGACATTGGAACATTTCGAAAAGGCATTGGAGATACAACCTGACTACAAAAATGCACTAATGGGTGTGGAGAGAGTTAAATCTGAGTTGTAAGGTCAGTTTCCTTTACTATCTTTACAATTTCCCAAGCTAGCTTATCGGGGTCATGTCTTATTAAACTTCTTCTTACGGCGTCACCCTCTCTTTTTTGTATTTCACGAGGTACTAAAACATCTGCTCTTATCACTTCAAAATCTTCCTTCTTTTTTAAGTTATCTTTAACAGGGAAATTTTTCTCTTCTTTGTATTTCTTTAATATTCTTTCGGGCAATTCTATAGAGTTCACAAGAACAAAATCAGGAGACTTCTCCAAATATTTAGTGATTTCATCAACATGGTCTCTGGCTGTGAATTTGTACGTTTGACCATACTTTGTTATAAGGTTCACAACATAGATAATCTTTGCGCGGGATTTCTTGATGGCGGCCTTAGTACCTTTAACGACAAGGTTTGGAAAAATGCTCGTATACAGATCGCCCGGACCCAAAACAATAAACTCAGCTTCAAGTATTGCCCTCATTGCTTCTTTAGTAATTGATAAGTTGGGTTGAATCCAAAGATCAACAATTCTTTGTTTACCATTAAAACCTTCTGCCGGTTCATCAATAACTGCTTCTTCTTCTAGTATGGAACCGTCTTCATATTCGGCACATAAATCTACAGGTGCTGATGTAATGGGAACTACTGTTCCATTGATTCGTAAAATTTTGGAAGCATATTCAATTGCTTTTTCATATGATCCCAAAACATCGGCCATAGCAACTAAGAATAAATTTCCAAAGTTATGTCCTCTTAAACCATCCTTGCCTTTATTGAATCTGTATAAAAAAAGTTCACGTAGAATATCTGCTTCTTCATCAGTAGCAGCAAGGGCTGTGAGAGCCATACGAAAATCTCCCACAGGAAGGGCTCCGAATTCATCACGAAGTCTACCTGTACTACCACCACTATCTGCAACCGTAACAATGGCAGTAAGATCAAAGGGGTATTTTTTCAAACCAGATAATACTGTATGGGTTCCAGTTCCACCACCAATAGTGACAATTTTAGTAGAGGATTCCATTAGGGTCATTCTAACAAATTGGGTGCGGCTTTTTTTAATAGAGCTGCACCCAAAGATATCCTCATTTTTGGCAAATTCGTAGCAGGTAAACGATACCACCCACTAGTATTAATAAAAGTCCTCCCACAACCATAGGAACTACAAAGTAGGGGGGAACCCTCAAAATAAAACGGAGTGCTAGCAACAGTAAACCAACTATAACAACTGCGGGTGCCATTTTCTGGATCATAGCGGCGCTCATAGGTTCTCTCCTTTGAACATACGGTTGATGGGCGAATTGCTTGGAATTGTACACTTAAAAAGGTTTTATTTCATCTCTGCATATGTTTCTTGACCATTTTCTAGTACCTCCAGCTTTATACCAGCCTCCTTGAAATACTCTCTGGTCTTTGCAGCACCATGATATCTTCTTTTACAAACAACTCTTTTGATACCAGAGTTTATGATCATACGAGCACAAACAATGCAAGGCTCCATATTACAGTAAATGGTTGCACCATCTATGCGTATACCTCCCTTAGCTGCTTGAACGATTGCATTTTCCTCGGCATGCGAAGTTCGTACACAGTGTTTAGAGGTTGTACCATCAGGATTAATAACCTCTTTAATATCATGTCCGGCATCATCACAATGAGGTAAACCGGCAGCGGATCCTACATAACCGGTGGTTAGGATACTTCTATCTTTGACAATTACTGCGGCAGATCTGCCTCTATCACAGGTAGCTCTACCTTTAGCAGCTTCCATTATTTCTAAAAAATAATCGTCCCAGCTAGGACGATGACGTTTATTATTATTTTTTTTCTTTGTGGGCATTTGAAGAGTATAACAAAGGACTACTTACCGTGACAATGTTTAAACTTTTTTCCACTTCCACAAGAACAAGGATCATTTCTACCAACAGCATCGGAAGGCTTTACAGACTCTACCTTAGATCTCCCTTTGGGAGAGACTGCCATTTCATCTTTTAATCCTGTCTCCAGTTCTCCTTGCTGATAATCAAGCCTTGTTGTATCTACACTATTTCTTTGTTCTCTAGGTTTTTCAATATTTCCCTTAGCAACATCCTTTGAAAACTGTTTAATTCTTTCTGTTATATCTACATAAATCTTTTGAACTAATACTTCAAAACGTTCATGGCCTTCCCTCTTGTATTCAACTATTGGGTCACGTTGGGCATATCCCCTCAGACCTATACCCTCTCTAACCTGGTTCATATCAACTAAATGCTGTCTCCAATAGAAATCAACAACAGGTTTAGCTAAATCTGAAACTATTTGCATCCAAATACTTCCCTTGAAATGATTCTCATTAGGTGCCCAGTCACTTGCATTATCAAAAGGTGTGTTTTCAGAAAGCTTTCCTATAAACCAATCTTTTGCATCAACATCAGCATCGGCAACAAGTAATATCTTTCTTCTTAACTTATATACAAGTTCTCTATGAACATTGATAACATCGTCCATTTCAACAACTTGTTTTCTTCTATCAAAGTTAAATCCTTCAACCTTTTTTTGAGCACTTTCAATTGATTTTGAAACAATCTTTGCTTCAAGTGGAATACTCTCATCCATTCCAAATTTATTCATTAAACTTTCAACCTGAGCACCACCAAAGATTCTCATTAAGTCATCTTGAAGAGAAATGAAAAACTTAGAAGATCCTGGATCTCCTTGTCTACCAGAACGACCACGCAACTGATTATCTATTCTTCGAGATTCATGTCTTTCAGTTCCAATAACATGAAGTCCTCCTAAATCCTTAATTCTTTTTTCTGATTCAGGAGTTGATGGATCTCCACCTAATTTAATATCCACGCCTCTACCAGCCATATTTGTTGAAACAGTAACCCCTTTGGTATTTCCTGCTTGAGCAATAATTAAAGCTTCACGCTCGTGATTTTTTGCATTTAAAATTTCATGGGGTATTCCACGACGTTTTAACTGCTCATGAACAAGCTGGGATTTATCAACTGAAGTAGTACCTATAAGAACGGGTTGCCCTTTCTGGTATTTCTCGGCAGCTTCATCAGCCACAGCACGATATTTTGCAGCTTCAGTCTTATAAACAACATCGGCATGATCCAAACGCGCAATAGGTTTGTTTGTTGGAATTACAACGACATCAAGTTCATAAATCTTATGAAACTCCTCGGCCTCAGTGGCCGCAGTACCTGTCATACCAGCAAGCTTTTTGTACATTCTGAAATAGTTTTGATATGAAATCTCAGCTAAAGTCATGGACTCTTGCTGTATCTCAACCTTTTCCTTAGCTTCAATTGCCTGATGAAGCCCATGTGAATACCTATTTGTTGGAAGAAGTCTTCCTGTGAACTGATCAACAATCACTACAGCACCCTCCTTTACGACATAGTCTTTATCTTTCTCATAGAGAGTGTGCGCAGATAAAGATTGTTCAATAAGATGTACCATTTCAAAATCTTCTTCGTATAAATGGGAAACCCCAAGCATTTTTTCAACACGTCTAATACCAAGATCGGTTAATGTGGCTGTTCTGAATTTTTCTTCCACCTCATAATCGGTATCTTTAATAAGTTGTCCAACAATACCGGAAGCCTGATGATAACGTTCTGTAGCCTTTTCTGCAGGTGCAGAAATAATAAGAGGGGTACGAGCTACATCAATAAGAATTGAGTCAACCTCGTCAACAATTGCGAAATTGTGAATCCCCCAAGCACCAACAATATTTGTTTGAACCATATCAGAGAAACGGTTAGCCATGTTATCTCTTAAATAATCAAAACCAAATTCATGATTAGTCCCATATGTAATATCACATTGATAAGCTTTTTGTTTTGAAATTTCCTTTAAATGAATAGCGTATTCATCTTTGAATTCAACGCCTTCAAACTCGCCATCATACATAAAGGCACGCTGTTGCATGATAACCCCAACAGTTATTCCTAATGCATTGTAAACAGGACCCATCCAACCAGCACCATGTCTAGAAAGATAATCGTTTGGTGTAACAAGATGGGCACCTTTACCAGTAAGAGAATTCAAATACAAAGACAAAACAGCAGTGTTAGTTTTACCCTCACCTGTTCTTTGTTCAGTTATTTTTCCTTGATGAAGAGTGATACCAGCAAGAAGCTGCACATCATGAAGTTTAATGTTCTGAGTTCTAAAGGTTGCTTCCTTAACAAGTGCGAATGCTTTAGGGAGGAGTTCATTAAGATGGGCAACCTGCTTTTTGTCATCCAAATCTCTTAACTTGTTCTGCCATGACTTGGTTTGCTCCTTAATGCCTTCATCAGATAGACCACTAACTTCTTCTTCGAATGATTTTATTTTCTCGACAAGGGGATAAAGTTTTTTTAATTGTTTTTCATTAGAATCAAATAGTTTTCCTAGCATAACAGAGAGATTATAGCATTCAAAAAACCTAGGGACTGTCCACATATCTTGTGTGTCGACAGTCCCCTTGTAAGGATTTCTATGCTGGGCATATTGTTGTTCCTCTCTTCTGGTCGCGCAATTCACCAACCTTTTCGTGGGCTTCCCACCAGGATAACAACCCATGGTCCAATAGGATATGATACCTTTCCCTTTTCGTTGCCTGTTCAAAAGCAACTAAAACACATACGTACCAAATCCTCCCCTCATAACGTACGATCACATGCGGGGTACCAGCCATAGTAAACCTCCTTTACTTGGCTTTATTCTAGAAGCATTATACAAATTTTTTTGAGAAAATCCAGGGAACTGTTCAATACATAAGAAAAAATACCAGTACCAATATCAAAATTGCCCTATAAACAACAAATACCCATAGACTATTTTTCTTAAGAAAGTTAAGAAGGAATTTGATTGCACCTAAGCCAACTAGAAAGCTACTAATAAATCCGGCGATAAGAAACATAGGTTCTATGTGCAAAGATACTGTTGGATCTAAAAACATAGCTTTTGATTCATAAAACTTATAAAGGCCTGCTGCTACAACAATTGGTACTGAAAGAAGAAATGAGAATCTAGCTGCCTTTTCTCTATCTAAACCAAATAACATTCCACCAGATATGGTAGCCCCTGATCTTGATAGACCTGGGAAAAGAGCTAGTGATTGAAATATACCTATAACAAATGCCTTTAGATAATTTAGTCCTTTTGATTTTTTTCTTTCCCACAGTTTTAGTTTCTCTGCCACAGACATTAAGATACTACCAAGTAGTAAGAACAGTATTACCCAAGAAACATTTCTAAAGACTGTTTCAAATACGTCTTCAAACATAAGTCCAAGGAGTCCTGCGGGAATTGATCCCAAAAGGATATAAAGACCCATCTTGCCATCGTCGGAATACTTTTTAAAATTTTCTTCGTGATTCCAAACATCTTTAAAAAATGATACAAATATGTTCCACAAATCCTTAAAGAAAAATATACCTAAAGCAGCTGCCGTTCCTAAATGAAGTGTGGTATCAAAGACTAAGGGATGTGGAGCCCATCCAAATATATTTGGTAGTACAACAAGGTGTCCTGAGGATGAAATGGGTAAAAATTCCGTCAATCCTTGTATTACACCCAGTATTACTGCTTGAAATAAGTTCATGAAACTAGGATATCACACACGAGCTGATATCAGCATGTTATCTGAATTGGTTCTTCCAGCTACAGTACAGGTGTTAACATCAGAAAATATACCTTCTATGGATTTTATAAATGTATCAACATCGTTTTGATATGCTGTGATATAAATCCGATTGAATACAATAAGAGCTCCTGGTTTAGCGTGTCTTTTTAGACCTTCAAAAAAAGTACCTGTCTTACCAAGGTCGGGATAGTCACCACCACAATAGATATCAACGATAATAACGTCAAAGCTATTTCTTTTTAAGTCAAACTCCTCAGGTTCGGACAAAGCAAGCATTGCATCCGCATTAATAACATTTAAATTCTTTATCTTATCTAGATCAAAGAATTCCTTGGCTACATCAATCATTTTTTTGTCTATTTCAATAGCCGTGATCTTGGTGTTTGGCATTTCTTGTGCAAAAAGATGAGGCATTGTGGCCCCAGCAAGACCTAGAAGTAAGATGTTTTGGGCATTTGGTTCTTTATCTGAAACAAGTTTCACTAATTTCCCCCAAACACGCTTGTGTACTGTCGGATTATCTACATTGATTGATTGAACAATATTGTTAACGCTAAGACGGTAATTGTTACCTACTTGGAATACCTCAATTTTTTCATTGTATTTGGATGAATCGACAAAGATACGTTTTGGAAGCTGTAGTCCATTAAACATAATTTAGGTAAGTTTGATGACCTTTTTACCTACGTACTTTCGAAGTACCTTAGGTACCTTCACACTGCCGTCTTTTTGTTGGTAGTTTTCAATAACTGCGGCAAGAAGTCTTGGAGATGCGGCAACAGTATTGTTTATTGTGTAAACATACTTTGTTTCCCCATCCTTTGTTTTGTAACGCATGTTAAGTCTTCTGGCCTGATAATCCAAAAAGTAAGAATCTGAGTGGGTCTCACGATATTTCTCTTGTGCAGGAAACCATGTTTCAATATCATATTTCTTTCGCTGTCCTGCACCCATATCCCCTGTACACATAAGAAGTACCTGATAAGCAAGGCCTAAACCTTTTAGAACCTCTTCAGAATAAGAAAGCATCTTCTCATGCCATTCTCTTGATAATGCCTCCCCCTGAGGAAGTAAAATTACCTGTTCAACCTTTTCAAATTGGTGCACTCTAAACACACCCTTTGTATCCTTTCCATGACTTCCTATCTCTCTTCTATAACAAGGAGATATTCCTGCTAACTTAATAGGCAAATCCTCTTCCTTTAGTGTTTCACCTGCATGGTATGAGGTAAGAGATACCTCTGCTGTACCAATTAAGGCCATATCATCTTGTACTTGATAATGGTCATCAGTACCCCAAGGAAAGTATCCTGTACCTTCAAAGTATTCAGGTCGTACCATCCAAGGTATTTCAAATATTTCAAAATCCTTTGATTCAATAACATCTAAGGCATACTGCAAGATTGCTCTATGAAGCTTTACTGCATCCCCTTTAAGGAAGTATCCTCTAAAGCCTGCTATCTTTGTACCCCGCTCTAAATCAAGGATTCCTAGATCAGTACCAATTTCAAAATGTTCTTTTGGAGTAAATTTGAATTTAGGTTTCTTACCTTCTTCACGAACAACCTGATTGCCTTCTTCATCTTTACCAAAGGGAACATCTTCTGCTGGAATATTAGGTACCCAAAGCATCATTTCACCAATTTGGGTCTTTAGTTTAGTTAGTTCTTCTTCTTTTTTAGAAAGCTCCCCTTTTACTGCAGTTGCTTCCTTTATGAGATCATCTCGTTTATCTCCTTCAATCTTTGAAATCCCCGCAGAAAGCTTATTTTTTAAGGCACGATGAGTCTCAACCTGTTGAAGCAGGGCCTTATATAAACCATCTAGTTCTAAAAGCTTGTCTATATCAACAGTTTCGCTAAGTTGTTTATCAACAACCGCTTTTTTAACCTGATCTTTATTTTCTCTAATAAATTTGATATCTAGCATCCCCTTCATTGTAGTTAACTAAGCCACTAAGGGCAAATACTTGATGATTGTGCTTTAATACTGTAACTTAGCGACTAGACAAAAAAAGGTAGAGCTAATTAAAGGAGGACTACATGACCACCCCACACAAACGCATGAAGGTCACAAGTGAGGATTTCGTTGAACCTTTCTTCAAAGGACTATCTTGGTCAGAAAGGTTAATGTTCCATGTCTTTCGAGTAAACGCTGACCAATTACGGCGGGGTTATGATGGCGAGTTGATTAATCTCGCTGACAGACAAAACGACCTAATTCGCGAAATTTTGTATAGAGCCTATGGCTTTGGAGGATACAAAATAAAGGAATTGCCAGATATTACAAAGGATTTAGACTTATTTCCAGATAGTATCACGCTAAAGGAAGTAGAAAGGCACATAAATAAATTTCTGGGAACTCTCCGATTTACGAACAGTTTAAACAGATACGTTGAATGGTAAAAGCTTTTATAATAAACAACTGGGAACTCTCTATGCTGTCTGTAGGGAGTTCACTTTAATTTGGATAAGATATCAATCACAAAGGTAACATGTTCACTAAAATCAACCCCAAGCTTTTCTATGCCGTACATTATTTCTTCTCTATCAATCTTTGCTGCAAACGCTTTATCTTTAAATTTCTTTTTAACTGACTTTGCCTTCATGCCTTCCCAACCTGTAGGTCTCATTAAAGAATATGCATATAAAAAGCCTGTTAATTCATCTACTGCAATAAGACAAGCTGCTAGTTTTGAGTCTGGTTCAACCCTGGGTTCATCCATTGCGTGGGCTGCAACTGCATGAATTAGCTCTTCCGAATAATCCCATTCCTTAAACCATTCAAGGGATTTCTTTGGGTGTTCTTCTGGGTGCTCAAAATAATCTAAATCATGAAGTAAACCTGTTAGATACCAAAGTTCACTATCTTCATCATACTTTGTTGCATAGGCTTCTAAACAAGCCGCAACCATGCGAGCATGGTGTTTTTGATAGTCATCTTTAACATGTTCTTCTAGAAGCTCTAAGGCTTCTTGTCTTGTTGGAAGTTTGCTCATTTTAATCCTTTATGTCGTAAAGTTCCTTTGTTATATCATCCAGCTTATATTTCATTTGAGGAAACAGTACACCTTCACGTGCTGTAACATTTTCAAAAAACCAGAATAGTCTTTCAGAATGACCATAACCGGAGTTAGGAGGGCAACCATACTCAAGCATTTCTACATAATCAACATCCATCATTTGTGCCTCTTCATCTCCAGCATCCCGTTGTGCTTGTTGATCTCTAAAACGCTCTAATTGGTCCATAGGATCATTTAATTCAGAATAACCATTACCTAGTTCACTTCCTGCAAGGATTATATGGAATCTTTCGGTTAATTCAGGGTTTTCAGGTTTTGATTTTGCTAAAGGTGACATGAATTTTGGTTCATTTATTAAGAATGCAGGTCCTGATATTGTCTTTCTAATAACCTTCCAGAGGTTATCAATCAACCTATTTTTATTTATAGTTCCAGAAAGCTTTACACCCTCTTTCTCAAGTACTGCCAACATTTTTTCTTCTGAATCTTTGAAAATATCAATACCATGGCGTTCCTTTATGACTTCAACATAATCAATTTCTTCCCAATCGTTTGCTAAATCAAAAGTGTGTTCTCCTCTAGTGAATTCTGTTTTACCATAAACTTCATTTGCAATATATCTAAACATTTCAACAAGCATGTCCATGTTATCTTTGTAATCGGCATAGGCCCAATACCATTCACATTGGTAATATTCCTGAAGATGCTCATCACTAATTCCCTCATTTCTAAAGTTTGGTGCTAGAGTGAAAACTTTTTCAAAACCACCACCAATTAACCTTTTTAGATAAAGTTCTGTGGAAATACGAAGGAAGAAGTCTTGGTCAAGAGTATCGTGATGGGTTGTGAAGGGGTTTGCATCAGCACCACCCGTTACATGCTCCAGCACTGGAGTTTCTACCTCCATAAAACCTCGCTCCTTAAGAAAGGTTCTATTGGCCTCCCAAAACTTGGATTTTCTAATAAATAGTTCTCTAGCCTCAGGACTTGTTGCAAATTCCAGATATCTTCTTCTAAAACGGGTTTCTTTGTCCTTTAGCCCTTCATGTTTTTCAGGTAAGGGTCTTATTGCCTTTGTTAGGAGTTTAATTTGTTTTGGTTGGATTGATGGTTCACCACGCTTTGTCTTTGTTACAACTCCTGTAACTTGTACAAAGTCTCCAATATCTAAAAGGTTTAAGTCAGAGAAACCAAGGATTTGATCCTTTGTATCTGTTTTCTCAAGAACTTCTTCTTGTATATAAAGTTGAATCTTACCTGAATAGTCAGCAAGGTCAGAAAAAACGATAGCGCCATGTTCACGCCAAGACATAAGACGGCCTGTAAGATTTATTTCCTTACCTTCAAAGTCATCAAATTCTTCAACTACTTTGGCATTGGGGAAATCTTTTTGGGAACGAGCTGGAAATGGGTTAATACCCATTTCTCTTAATTTGTTTAATTTATCAAGTCTTACTTGTCTTAATTCTTTTAGTGTTGCCATACTTTTCTATTCTAACGCAATGTAAGCCCTATAAAAAGGGCTTTGAGGTGATCACCGTCAAGGGATCACTATTTAGTGTATCTTGAGAATTCTATATATTAGGTTTCCGATAGGAGCTTCTACCTCAAAGGTATCGCCAACCTTCTTACCCATAAGCTTTTCACCAAGAGGGGATTCATGAGAGATCTTACCCTTTGCAGGATTGGCCTCAGGAGCACCTACAAGATGAAATTCTTGCTCATCACCTTCAATGTGTACAGTTACCTTTGTACCAACTTTGATTTCTCCATTTGTGGCTTTTTGAACTTTAGCGTTTTTAACAATATCTTCAAGTTCAGAAATACGACCTTCTGCGAAGGACTGTTCTTCTTTGGCTGCATGATATTCTGCGTTCTCTGATAAATCACCCATTTCGCGTGCTTCTTTGATTCTGTTAGCCATTTGAGGGCGTTTATCAGCAATCAGCTCTTTTAATTCACTTTTTAATTCATCTAGACCTTCTTTGGTCAGATATATTACTTCTTTCATATTTTTTTATTAACTCAATTAAATAATACCTGTTTACTAGGTTTTTACTTTGCCGCTTTCACAGCGGTCGACCAATGTTTTACTACTCCCTGTCCATTAAACTAACCCACTAGCTATAAACTCACAAGGTATGGGTGGGGCGAAATTCAGTGAACCTTTTCAACATTTGATAGACTAACATGTGGGGTTTTCACTGTCAAATAAGCACAATTATAACGTCTGGGATAGCTATAATATGTATTATTACAATCCGTTTTGCTCGAAATGAATCCGGTATGCCTCCACTGTTAAAACCGCATCTGCCTCATGATCAGTCTCTACTTTTATGCCAAAAAGTTCCTCAACTTTTTCAATTGCATCCTCCTTTGTTTTTGTTCCCATTAGTTTTTTTATAATCTTGTTATGCATATCATCTATAAAAATATCTCGGGTAACAGCGGTTGCCCAAATAGCACCGGCCACTTGATTAAGAGCAGTTAATGTTTTGGAATTTCTAACAGGAGCAGGAGTTTCCAAAATCACCATACTTGGCGAATGCTCATCAAATATACTCTCAAAGGTTTTTGTAATATCACGGAGCTTATCCAACGAATAAGTTCCAGGAAACTTGTGGTTGCATGTCATCTTCAAGGTACCATCTTCAAAAACTGCAATACCACAGTTGGTGGTAGAACTATCAACGCCTATGGTAACAACAGGTTTTTTCTTTTTAGCCTTGGGCATGAGCCTATTGTACCAAAAAAGACAAAATCTCCATTGCTCTTTCAGGATTACCTATGCCTAAAGGGGAAAACTTGTTGCTAGCGTTTTTTTCGTTTTAAATACCTATTAATTATTATGCTAAATATTGGTATTAATGGAAGCATGAATCCATACCAAAGGGCCACTCCCTTAGGTGTTGAAAGGTCTACCCCATCAAACAACCACATGTAAAGATAGTTAACAATTCCTCCAAATACGGCAGTTATTAAAAAATAAGTTTTGAAAGGCATAAGTGTTAATCCTGCTGCATATGAGATGTAATCATAGAGTGTAAACCCAAATATCCTACTTATTATTAAAGCTTCAGTTCCCTCAGCTTTTACAAATTTATCTACTTCAGACATATTCTTTTTACCAACAAATTTCTTAACCCACTTACGTCCAAATTTACGAGCAATATAAAAGCTGATAGCTGCACTTAGCAAACTTCCTAAATAAACATATAGGCGAGTCTTCCCCCACCCAAATACAGCAAAACTTACAACAACACCAGGAGAGCCAGGAACTGGAGCAAATACTTGGGATATTGCAGTAAACAAAATTATTAGTAAGGGGCCAAAGGGATGAACATCTTCTACAAGTTTTAAGAATTTGTCAGAGCTAAGATAGGGAACAGATCCTATTACAACACCTACAAACACAAGCATAAAAATAGCAGTAGGTGCCCACTTTTTGGCTTTATGGATATGTTTTCTCACAGAAGGATTTTAACATGGCAGCCCAAAATGAATCTTTTTACAACCAAATATATAAGGAGTTTATGCTATTGGAATGTTTGATTCAAATTCCAGATTAGCTACACGTACAAGTTCTTTCCCCACGTCTCCCCACTTAATATATTCATTAAATTCGTTTGCAGGTATAAGTTTTCTTTCAACCATTTTGTTATCATGTGGATCAACAGTCTGTTTTTCTATTTGATCAATCAGAGCAAAGTATCTTAACTGATAATAATGATCACCTTTTTTCTTATTTGGATTATTTGGGAAAAACACTTCAAAAGCGCCAAGTAACTTTATATTTGAGATTGATATATCAGCTTCCTCCTGTATTTCTCTTATTAATGTTTGTTCAGGTCTTTCATTAAACTCAGGTGTACCACCAGGTAAATTCCATGGTGTAAAGGTTCCGCCTTCCAAAGGATTTCTGATTACCATTACATTCTTATCCTTGGTAAAACAAACACCATACACTTGCCAAATAGGGGAAATATCCTCAAGAGATTCTAGTGGCTTCCAAATAGTTTTAACTTTTATACCATTATTTAGCCAGGATTCTTCAATCATTTATTAAGTATATCAAAGACATATAACATTGTTTTTTATTGTAGTTATGGGATTGGTGACCCCACGGGGAATCGAACCCCGGTTTCCAGGATGAGAACCTGGTGTCCTAGTCCACTAGACGATGGGGCCTTAGAACAATCGAATTATATTGTATAATTGGAATAATGTCTTCTCAAGTTAGAAACGCATTTTTGTCCTTAGTCTTTTTGTTAGGTATTGCAGTATTTGCATACCACAACTTCTCTAGTTTTAGACCAAAGAGATTAATTCCCCTAAAAGAAGTACATGGTACAAAAACTTCAATAAAGGTGAACCTGCCTTACCCAGAGGGTGCCATAGTACTTGGTGCAACTGTTAGTGGTCAATCCTCCCAGAAAACATTGAAGGTAGATAAAACCTCAGAGGAAGTACAAACCTTTTATGCAAACGTATTAGAAACTGATGGTTGGGTACTTGATAATAAGGGTGAAACCGGAATATTTGTTATGTCTGAATACAAAAGGGGCAAAGATAGAGTAAAGATTGCTACATCGGGACAAATGGAATTTGAAGATACTGTTATTAGTATAGAGATTAATTCTCTTTAGTACCCACTAAGAATATTGCTTTCCAAGGTTGATAGGTACTACTAAAAGTATCCTCATATATAACACTTTCGTCTCTTGTTACAGTTCTTGTGAAATAGGAATTGGCACCCCAAGCTGACCAATCGACTTGTTTTGTAACACCCTTTGGTAAGGTGGGATCATCCTGATAAAGAGGCTCTGGAGGCTTTACAAGCCCTGTTACAACAGGTTCTGTTATTTCTACACTTCTACCATCAGGTGTTCCATAAATCTTAAAAGTTAAGGAACTTGTACTTAAATCCCAGGAAGTCTGAACTAAAACATGATTTGGAGTGTCGTTTCTGAATTGAAAATCAAGTGATGGTTGATAAACAGAAGCATCAAATCCCACAGGTTGATCCAATTCATAATAATAAACCCTGTAGGCATGAGGATGTCTTATGACAACAGGAAGTCCTGCGTCTAGCACTGCTCTAAAAAGTGTGGTTGAGGTCTGACACACTCCCCCTCCCTCACCCAACACTGTTCTACCATTTGCAATGATGTAACCTGTATCATATCCTGTCACTCCGCTAATCTCTCCTACGGAATTGTTGAATGAATATATTTCACCGGGAGGAACGATCACACCATTTGTTCTTTCTGCAGCAAGTGTTAGATTGTGTATTCTTTCATTTGCTGAACCTGTGTACTTAGAAACCCCTTCACCTAATAAAGTAAAGATTCCATACTTAGCATAGTCATCAAGGGAACTTATCTTGGTAACACTAACTGTTACCGTATCTGTTCCATTAATGAATGCATCTTTAAAGTCCTCTGTGAATGTAGCAATGTTTAACTCTATACCCTTTTTAGTTAATTCAAATCCAGTAACTCTGCCGTTTTCATTACTGGTGACCTTACCCCGGGGAAGTTGGTTGATACTTTGTGAAAGAGTTTCAACATAAGATTCAAAGCGAACCTTATCAAGCCCCGCAGTCACCTTCCAGTTATCACTTTTTACCTCAACAAAGTCTAAAAGTTGTTGAGGAGTTAAAACCCATTCTTTCTCTTCATAATTCACTGTTAAAGGATCAAAAACTATTAACTCTACCTGTGAATAGACTTTTTCTAATTGTGCTTTTGTAAGCTCAGGCTCAATAGTTTCAACTAAAAGGGTTTTGCTCTTGTAATCCAAATTAGAAATGCTTGAAATGACAGTGTCGTACATTTTTTTATCCTCAACTCGTCTACCAGGCATGGAATCCTCAAGAGTTAAGAAACCGTTATCAAGTACAAAGGTAGCACTCTTTGGCTCTATATTAATTTCACCTCGAATAAGTGCAAACTGGTTGCTTAAAGCACCGTCATCAACGGTATAGTACATAGGCATCCTGATAGTCTTTATCAGGCTTGCAAGCTTATCCTTTGTATCTATAAATATATTGCCACTTCTACCCAACTCAAAAACACGGGTAACGGTTGCTTCTACATCATACTCAAGCTCAATACCTTCCTCAGTCATTTCGAATTGTTTACCTTGATAGGTCAAGGTGATAGTTTTATCAAGTTTCTTTTCTGCAGACTGAATTGCCTTAACAGCATCATCATAGGACATACCACCAACAAAGGTGTTACCAACTCTAACCCCCGGTATGATCTTCTTTGAATAACCAATGTGATACAGAGTAAAAAAGGTAACAACTAAAAGAAGAAAGATATAAAAGCGTTTCGCAAGGGTATAAAACTCGGGTTTCTTCATTCTACGAAACAGCCCGACAAGAAATACCTTAACTTTCTTTAATTCAACTGGTTTAAGTTTGGGCAACGTCTTCATTTATTTTTCAAATTCTTCTACTTGATCAGATACTTTTTTGGAGCTTCCGAAAGATCCAAAAAGTCTTCAGCTTCATCAAGTAATTTGTGTGAAGTGGTTTTGCTAAAAGCAACCACTTCAGTTCTGACTCCCTGACTTCGTGAATAATCTAGGAGATCTTGGTAATCCCCATCACCTGATACAAGAACCAAGACATCCATCTTTGGCATCATGCGAACCGCATCCATACAAAGACCTACATCCCAATCTCCCTTTTTGGCTCCCCCATAAAATGTCTGGAGGTCCTTAGCCTTTACCTCATAGCCACGTTGAGCAAGTGCTCCGAAGAATTCCTTCTCAGCACCCACGTCCGCTTTAATAACATAAGCAAATGCTCGGATGAGTTTACGTCCAGCTACAACTTCTTGTAAAACCTTTCCAAAATCAACCTTCGCATTAAATAAATTCTTTGCAGAGTAATACATATTCTGAACATCTACGAATACTGCAACCCTTTGTTCTTTGTGTTTTGTTTTCATAACCAAATTCTAAAGGAAACAGGCAAAAAAACAAAGGGATGGTAAAAACCTGTGATTTTGTTATAGAATGAGCATATCAGTATTGATTTCTAATATATATTAGATAAGGGGGTGAATTTTTTTATGTGTACAGATTGTCTAGAACACAACCCAGTAGCAGCTGCTGACGACACAGTAGTAGCTGACGACGCAGTGGTTGTAGAAGAAACACCAGTAGTAGAAGAAGCAATGGGTGAAGAAGCACCAGCAGCAGAAGAAGCAGAAGAAGTTGTTCCAGAAACCGCTGAACTCTAATACTGATTTTTAAATAATAACAACAGGTCCCCACAGTAGTGGGGCTTGTTTTTTACTAAACTTTTCCAAAATCAATGATAAAATAGCGGTGCTCATACAATGGGGGATCGTCTAACGGTAGGACATTGCACTCTGAATGCAAAAATTGGGGTTCGAGTCCCTGTCCCCCAGCCATTGTTTTTAACACCTCATAAGTACATGTGTTATTATTCTTTTATGATTTTTGATATATGGAGGTTTATTGTATTGCTTATACCCGGTGTTGGTATTGTTGGACTTGTTATTTTCATACTGGGGCTCATCAGTAACCCAGAAAAAAATACCTGTGTTAAATTATACAAAAAATGGGGTTTGATTTTGATGCTAATAGCCATTTTAATGGTTGTTGGCAATATAGCAATTACATATTCACTACTAGTTAAATATTAGACAAAGATTACCCTAGAAGTTCAGACAGCAGTTCGAACTTGGGCACTAATGGCCCGTCAAACTTGAGTGGACGTTGTTACTACGGACAAAACACATAGCTCTCTTTCGAAAACTCTGGGTTTATAAAAGTTAAATAAAATGCCGTTTCTTTCTACAACCACACCAATAAACACCAATTAAGTTTAGTTCGAATCCTCATCTACTTCATCTATATGTTCTCTGCTAATATGGTCTCATGACGAGTAATATAAAAAACCATAAACTGATTAATGATTTAATCGAAATAGTATTTAAATATGCGCTAGTTAAAAAAAAGCTGGATAAAAAGTCGATTTTGTCAAAAATGGAATCCCAACTTAACGGGGAAAACAAGAAAGCGCTGTACCTAGCCTACGATTCTTTAATTGAAGAACTTAGGAAAGTTGGGGATGATCACTCTAAAATACGCAAACCCGACTATGTAAAAAAATGGAAAAGTAAAACTGCGTCCGTTCCCGCACCCGAGTTCGAAATAGTTAAAAAGATATGTGTTATAAACGTCCCACAATTTATTGGCATTGATGAAGACAGGTCAAAAGAATACGCATCAAAAATACAAGATATCATAAGAAAAAACTACTCTACTACACTCGGGTGGATAATTGATTTGAGGGGAAACTCTGGTGGCAATATGGAACCTATGGTTGCAGGAGTAGGCCCTCTTTATAATTCAGCTATAGTGGGATATTTCAAAGCGTCATCGGGGAAACTGAGTTCATGGGGCTACAAAAAGGGACACTATATGTACAACAATACCAAAGAATGGAAAGTTCCCAATTATGTTTCTGTTAAACGACACCTTCCTATAGCTGTTATCCTCAACGAAAAAGTGGTTAGTTCCGCAGAAATGTTAGCTATATCATTTATTGGAAATGCCAACACTAGGTCTTTCGGATCCCCTACTAGAGGTAAAACAACAGCAAATGCTTCAATTGAACTAGATGATGGTTCCATTTTATTTCTTGCAACAACAAGCACACTTTCAAGAGATAAAAAAGAATTCGTCGGAAAAATAACTCCCGACGTCCTAACCAAAGACCCCATAGACGATGCAATCAAATGGATTACTAGCTACTCACCTAAATAACATTACAAAGGGGTTAATTGAACTAAAACCAAACTCTCTAAAAAGACTGTTTTGGGGTATTTTGACCCTCCCCACCACTCCCCAATTTGGAAATCACCAACTAAAAGATTTTAACTTCGGTTATTTTCTTTTAGCAAGGAAAGCGTAGTGATCCGTTTCACTATATTTCAAATCCAGGATTTCAAAATTCTTAAAGTCTGAATATAGAAGTTTCTCATCATAAATTACATGAGGAACACCAACTTCATCTCCATTCTGTGGAATAAAGGTATGGTCTTCAACCTTCTTTAATATTAAATCTCTGTCTTTATACCGTTGATCAGGTACTAAGGCATATAACAATCCTTTTTGTCTTAATACACGCTCTATTTCCGAAATACAATAAAGTACCTTGTCATGATAGTTGTGGTAGATAACTCTGGTAGATACCACAGCATCAAAGAAATCATTTTCAAATGGAAACCTTTCATAACAGGATGCCAAAGATAATGAGGCAGTTAAGTTCTCTTTTGACAACCACTTATTGGTCATCTCCAAACCCGTTTCTGATAAATCAGTGCCATAAACCTCAAAACCTTGTGAAGCAAGAAACACAGTATGTCTACCCGAACCAAAGCCTAAATCTAAAACACGTGATACCTTATCCTTTTTGAACAAGTCAACCGCCTTAATAAGGCCCTCATTTACTTCTTCAAACACTTTGCCATCTTTCTTGAAAATATGTTCCCAGGAGCTCATGCTGAAATTATATCAGTGTGGCATGTCTTAGGCACCTGATAGTCAGCCAACACAATGTTTTCTGATAGTATGTATATATGGGCATGAACCTTATTACCTGGCTCTTATATGATGCTGGAAATTCCTTTCTTCAAACTGCAAAAGGTGGATTCTATCTTGCACAGTGGGTTGTACTAGATAATGGTTTTGCAGATATATGGTATGGGGGCACTTCTGCTCTCGCAACTGTCTTTGTTTTGATACTCTCTCCCCTACTTGGTGCTTGGTCAGATAGGATTGGAAAGAGAACACCCTTTGTAAAATGGACTACCATCTTAATGTATCTAGCTAATGTTGGTCTTGTTATCACAATTACCTCCAACATGGATCCAAAAGCTCGCGTGATTGGAGTCTTATTGTTTTATTTGTTAGTTCAAACTTTGTTTCAACTAAGTTTAGTCTCCTACAATGCTTTGCTAAAACCTTTATCAACTAAAAAGACTCGGGGAAAAATTGCCGGATTAGGAGATGCGTTTAATAACGGAGGCTTTCTTCTTGGTACGGCTATCCTGTTACCATTTGCTACGGGTAAAATAACTCTTTTGGGGCAAAGTGGTAGGAGCCAGGTTTTTTTACCTGCTTTAATTGGTTTTATCATTCTAACCCTTCCCATGCTTCTCTTATTTAAGGAAAAAGGAAAGATTGAGACAAAACAAATAAACATCAAAGAAATTTACAGTGGAACAATTAAAGGGTTTAAAGCATTGTTTAAAGAACACAAAAACATTGGTATCTTCTTACTGGGTTTCTCATTTGTATCAGACGCAGTAATAACAATACAATTGTATTTCGCAATAGTGATGGACAGGATATACGGAATAACTGATGCACAGAAATTTACTATGCTGGTAATCATGTTTGTTACACAAATAATAGGAAGTTATATTCTTGGAGTTTTGAGCGACAAGGTTGGAACTAAAAAAATTCTTATTCACTCGTGTCTTTTATTAATAGCTATTTTCCTAATAGGGTTTTTAGGGACAAGTGTTTGGGTACTATACAGTGTGGCAATTATTGCAGGAATGGGTTGGGGTGGTTTCTATGTAGCCTCCCGTGCCTTACTTATGAAAATATCTCCACCAGATCAATTAGGAGAATACTTTGGGTTCTATTCCACCTTTCAAAGATTTGCTTCTGTAATAGGGCCATTAACATGGGGTGGCGTTACACTTGTTTTAAGTAACTTCCCTATTATCAAATATAGGGTTGCGGGACTTTCCATGCTTATTTTGATAGGAATAGGTACAGCAATGATCCGAAAAGTAAAGGAACGTTATATAACCTGCTAAAATAAATTCATGTCTAAAAAAAGAGTAGGAACGGGTTTTGGGGTTGTGCTAGAAAAAGACGGAAAAATACTTCTAGGCAGACGCCATACAGATCCAGATAAAGCAGATTCTGCTTTTAGAAGTGCTGGTGAGTGGTGTATACCAGGAGGAAAACTAGACTGGGGAGAATCACTGGAAGAAGGGGCAGCTAGAGAGGTCTTTGAAGAAACAGGAATAAAAATCAAAAGCCCACAGGTGATTTCTGTACACAACTGCATTAACGAGCATGCCCATTTTGTTACTGTTGGTTTGGTGGCAAAGAAATGGGCTGGTGAAGCTAAAGTAATGGAACCTGACGAAATTGAAGAATGGGAATGGTTTGATCTTAAAAACCTTCCCCACCCAAGATACTTTCCTAGCTTTGAAGTAATAGAAAACTACCTAGCAGACAAGTTTTATATTAAGCGGAAATACGAGTGATAAACAAAAAGCTCTTAATCAGTAAAATCAAAGTTCCCCTAACACTTCTTATACTTCTAGGTGTTCTGAGCCTACTTAATTATTTAAATGTTATTCCTCCAATTAGTGATATTGCACTTTATATAAAGGAAGCTGTAAATAAACATGGTTTACTTGTCATTGGACCCATATCCTTTCTAGAAAATATGGTGGGAGTATCCTCTTACTTTCCGGGGTCTTTAGTTATTCTAACTACGATGGCTCTAGCAGCTGGAAATCCTGTGCGTGGGTTTATTACATATCTTCTTATCTATGGGTTTGCATTTATTGCCTACAATGTTAATTACTTTGTGGGTTACAAAACTAGTAAGAAAGAACCTAAAGACATAAGTACAACAAAATCTCTTTGGATTCGTTTTCTTACCACACTCTGGCACCCACACTTTGCAGCCCTTACTTGCATACATGTTGGTAGTGAGGGTTATACATACAAACAAATATTTAAACCTTTGCTTATCTCAAGCTTTATATGGAATACATTTTGGGGACTAACCATGTACAACGTGGGCATGATCTCATTAAAAGGTGACTCCTTTGCATATTTGGTATATATATACCTTGTAGGTTGGATATTACTAGGTATTTATCAGACTGCTAAAGAAAATAAAACTAATGACTAATCAAGATTTTACAAAGAGAATAGCAATTGTTGTAAGCAAAGATTTACCTTCATGGAAAGCAATGAACACGGTCAGCCATATATCAGCATATTTTGGAAATAAGATGGATGAAAGTTTCGATACTGGTGAATACTTTAGCACCAAAGATAAGATAGATATCCCACGTAACTCTCAATACCCCATCATCATATTTGCTGCAAAACAAACCCAACTAACAACCCTTGCAGACAAGGTAAGGGAGCTTAGTGATATTAAAAGTATGTTCTTTGTTAAAGAAATGATAGATACAGGAGATGACTCAGAACTTGAAAAGCTAATTGGAGATCAAGAAGCTTTGGACCTTACATATTACGGGATAGGTATGTTTGGAGACAACGAAACAATAAAGAAGATTACAAACAAATATAAACTTTGGAGTTAAACAACTTTTAGCTTCTTTTCAAAAAATCTAAAAATTAGTTCTTTTCACCCATGAATTGAAGACAGTTTCCCTCAGGATCAAGTACAGTGCAACACCAACGCTTTTCTCCAGGTATTATTTCTCCCATAGAAAAAGGTTCTGCAATTACCTTTGCACCAGGATAACTTCTAACGCGCTCCAGGTAATATTCGAGCTTGTCTGTATAAAGATTCATTAAATGCCTATACGGATCTTTGTTAGAACCTTTTACTTCTGAATGCTGTGCAAGCCAAACTTGCATTCCTCCTGGTGAAATTTCCAAGGTATACCCATAATCCAAGTCATACTCTAATTTCCGCACGATACCCCACCCCAACGCTTCTGTATAAAACTTTACTAGCTCATCTGGGTCTTCAGTGAATATGAAAAATTTATAGGAATTGAACATGAACTTATTTTAACATCTACTTAGGAGAGTTAGCTTTTTGATATTCAGAATGGTAAATAACACCTTCTGTGAGTAGATTCATATTGTACTTTTTAATAAGCTGATTTATTAGATCATCCAAAACATTTCTATAATCTTCTGACTGAGAATCATAAAATTGAGAAATAATTTCAGGAGCAACATCTTTCATTTCCTCTATGAGCCTTCCTTTAATGTATGGAGAAAGATTAAGATGCTCCACAAAGATATTTTTAGTACCTACATCAGACAATTTCTTAAATACCTTCTCTAATTCATCTTCAAATGAAACAAAGTGAGGTAAAAGTGGCCCTATAAAGGCATAAGTATCTATCCCCTCCTTGTTCAGGGTTTCTAAGGCATTAAATCTTTGTGAAACATTTGGAGCAAATTTTTCAAAATATCTGGAGATACCATCATCTGTTGATGTAACAGTGATTCCTACGGACACATGCTTTAATTTCTTTAGAACGTCTATATCACGGGTTACCAAATCAGACTTAGTAAGAAGAGCTAAATATCCTTCAAAGCCGTATTCTGCAAATATTTCTAAACACTGCCTTGTTATTTTATATTTTGCTTCAACACCCTGATAAGGATCCGTAACAGAACTTAGAAGTATTTCTAAGCCCTTACCCTTATCTTTAAATTTCTTTATTTCTTTTCTTAAAAGATCAGGGGCATTAGTTTTTATATGAACATATTCACCCCAGTCCTTAACACCCTTATCCTTGATGAATCTACCCATAAAACTTGCATAACAATAGGTACAACCAAACCTACATCCGGTATAGGGATTGATTACATAATCAACACCAGGTATTCCACACTTTGAGAGTATTGTTTTTGATTCTATTTCCTTTATTTCCATGATTCAGAGATCCTTTTCCATAAACAACTTACCTGGATGGTCCTTCGTGTCAAAGTTTATACCCGTAATGATATAACCTCTATTTAGATGCATAAGTAACATTTGTAATCGACTTTGATTGACATCTAATCTTATTTTGGTAAACCCCTGCTTTCTTACCCAATCTTCTTGAGCATCGAAAAGCTTGGTACATACCCCTTTTTTACGGTGCTCCGGAATAACCCCCACAACCCAACATTCACCCCACTTATTTATTAAATCTAAAAAGCAAATAGAAAAACCTACAGGTTCATTTTCTAGATAGGCTAATAAAATTGTGCCATCTAAACCATGTAGTTTATTTTCGAAATGTTCTTTGCTGAAATGAACACTAAACTCAGGAATTTGTTCATTTACTTTTAGTACATCTGAAATTTTTCCTTCTTTTATGAGATACATGCTTGTTGCGCACAGTATATCAAATGATATAAGTGCAATAATGATACAATACCCTAATGAAACCCGTAAGTATATATTCTTGGAACTTAAATGGGATAAGATCTGCTTACAGAAAGGGGTTTTTGCCTTGGTTGGAAGAAACTCAACCAGATATCCTATGTCTTCAGGAAACAAGAATTCATGAAAAACAAAGGGATCATACCTTTGACTCCCCTCTTGGCTACTATGCCTACTGGAACGATGCAGAAAGACCAGGTTACAGCGGAACAGCCCTTTTTACAAAAACTCCCCCTATCTCAATAAGAACTGGAATCAAAGGTGATGAAAATGACCCAGAAGGTAGAACACAAATTATTGAATATGAAGATTTCATTGTTATTAATTGCTATTTTCCTAATGGAAATACAGGTCAGACAAGACTGGATTTTAAACTTAAGTTTTACTCTGATTTTGTTTGTGAACTAAAAAACAAAAAGAAACCAGTAATCGTATGTGCTGATGTTAACACCGCACACACAGAGATAGATCTAGCAAAACCTAAGGCAAACAAGGGACGTTCGGGATTTTTGGAAGAAGAACGAGCCTGGATAAGTGAGATCTTGAACCAAGGTTATATAGATACCTTAAGACATAAGAATCCTGGGAAAGAAGGTTTATACACCTGGTGGGCATATAGGCAAGGTACTAAGGAAAAAAACAGTGGGTGGAGATTTGATTACATTCACATGCATAAGGACCTTAAAAAAAACTTAATAGATGCCTTCACACAACCAGAAATTAACGTTAGTGATCATTGTCCTATTGGAATAACACTCAAAAATGTCAGCTTGAATACCTCTGATAAACAAGTTTTACCAAAAACCCAACAACAAAACCTACTCTAGGTGTCAACATCCAGCCTAACGTGAATACAGTGGGTGATAAATATCCAACTACACAACTTTTCGAAAACTAAAAACCATGTGCTAGAATCCCAGCATGATAAATATGTATGTAGGAAATCTCCCAAAGGATTTTGTTACTAGAGATCTATTCAACCTCTTTGATGAGCACGGATGGGTAGATTCATTATTTATTGTAGATGATCCGGAAACTAGAGAAAGCAAAGGCTTTGGATTTGTTCAGATGCCAGATGAAGATGCAAAAAAAGCAATTAAGGCAGTGAATGGGAAAAAGGTCAAAGGCATGACTTTACGCGTTGAAGAAGCAAGACCTCAAGAAGATAAAAAAGACAAAGACTAAATTACTCCATCTCATTTGGATTTATAAAAACCACAACCTCATCATTACCAAAGATTAGATAATCCAGGTGCGCAGCTTTTTCTCTAAGAGCTCTATCAACACCTTGTTGTACAACTGTTTGTAAGATACTCTCCTTCATTTGTGCAAAAAGATTATCTGATTCTAGATCTATAGATAAGACCTCAATGCCCTTACCATCAACTTTTGGCGTAGAAATAACTTCAATTTCTGTACCATCTGAAACCTCAATATCTGCAGTAAACGCACCAGGTTCCAAGTCAACCTCAACAGAAACAATTGAATAACCCATGGCCTCTCTGCCAACAACATGCTGCTTGGCCATTTCATTTATTTGAGATTCGGGAAAACTAACTCTTATGGAATTTCTCAATGTTGGGGCCCTCATTTGAGAACGCTCTTCTATAGTTTTTCTTGTGCGTTCCTTTGTAGTGCTACCACTGTTGTTAAAGAGGTTTGCCTTTGAACCAACACCCAAAACTTCCTGGGCTTCTTTGGCAACCTTTTTTAATTCACCGGGTCTATCAGAATAATAATAGGTACCACCTGCAACAAATAATCCAATAAGTAAAACCAAAGGTGCTAGATTATATAAAGTTATTGGTTTTACTTTTTTACTAACCATTAAAAACCTAGTCTAGAAACATTGAGAGAAATGAATTAATCAGGGATGTTACTACAGCAAATAGTAGAGCTATCCAAATAGTAGATAATTCAAAACCCGGAACTAGCATAGCCGTCACGTAAACAAGGCTTGCATTTATTACAAAGGTAAACAGTCCTAAGGTAATAAAGTTAATAGGAAGTGTTAGAAATACAAGTACTGGACGTACAAATGCATTTAACACACCTAATACAATAGCAACTATCACGGCAGTAAGCAGGGCGTCAACAATAACACCCGGAATAAGATAGGCAGCTACTAAAATTGATACTGTGGATATGATTATTTTTATAAGAATTTTCATAACTTAATAATAGGGTTTTTTACGATATAATGTCAACGTCGGCCACAAAAACAAACCAAGAGAGGTGAGTGCACAATGCTCGTAAGTCAGGTGGACACAATTATCTTCACTACCTTGGTAGTTAGAAAAACCAGAAAAAAAACTGTCTGGTTGCTCTTAGGATACCAAGAAGGAAATACCGAGAATGTGGTAGGTATGTTCCACGACAGATTTCCAAACCAGTATTCTGCACTGAAAAGAGAATCCTTCAGGCACGTGGTGCAATCACTGACAGACAATCAGCAAAACGAGGGAGCTGATGAAATCAGAAAAGCAATGGCCCTGGACAACACTTACACTGGTTATCTCATCGAGTTCCCAAGATTGCACAATTTCGTAAGCGCTTAGATAAGACAAAAAACCCGCACCCATATCAACCAGGGCGCGGTTTTTTGCATTCTGCTAACATATATATGTGAAGAAAATTAATCCCGATTATTTGAGAAATCTAATATTTGGAACTGAGGATGCCCTTGTATCAACAGTAGGAGTCTTATTTGGCTTAGCCACAAAGGGTAATTACTCTCCCTCTCAACTTATTACTGCGGGTCTTATTGTTATAGCTGTGGAAGCACTATCAATGGGAGCAGGGTCGTTTCTAACAGAGGAGTCTGTACATAAGACACAAGGAATAATCAAATTACATAAAGATAACCCAACAATTGGAGCCCTAATCATGTTTTTTTCATATTTTATTAGTGGTGTAATCGTATTACTCCCTTACATTTTTCTTCCAGTGAGCACTGCAAAGATTGTATCTATAGCTCTAACTGCAATAATGCTCTTTAGCGCGGGATTCTTGCCAACAAAGAATTTGAAACAGGGTTTAAAAATGGTACTTGTAGCAGGAGCTGCTATTCTAGTAGGTTTTGGTATAGCTTCTATTTAATGATAGTTAGTATATTGATTGGCATCTCTTTTCGTAAAAGATCCCACTAAGGCCACTAAACCTAATATTGCAGCAATAATCATATCCCAGGTTGGGCAGAAGAACTTCCAGAATATTGCTATAAACACTATAGTTACTAAAAGTTGTACCACTGAGACAAATGAAGGTGCCTTTTCTCGTAATAGATACTTTGCAAGCAAGTAAATTAATATCTGAGCTAAGAATACTAACCACCACCACCAAGGATCTACACAGGTACTTTCTCCAGCTGTTTCCTCTATACCTCCAACCTCACCCGGTATAACAGTGTCATCACCAGCAACATCTCCTTCCAAAGGTGGTGTCCCTGTTCCAAAAAAGGTGGAAAGTGGGGTAAATATCCCAGCAACTTCCCCTTCGTCGTCATCATCATCATCGTCGTCGTCGTCGTCATCACCATCAACCATATCAAAACCCAATTTTAGATCAAAATCTGTACTTTTCCCCTGGAAATCATTACCAGTAGCACCAGGCATTGAAATCGTAAGTTCATAAGTGGTGGAATCCCCCTCATCTATGTAACCTAAGGGTAGATCATCTTCATTTTCCCAATCATCTAGAGTTGCAGGACCATAGATAAGATCCGTGTCACCATCTTCATTTATTATTATTTCTAGTATCTTTGCAAGAGAAAATGGTCCACTCGTATCTAAGTCCTCTACTTCCAACATAAATTCACGATCTTCATTGTATTCATTCTTTGCCTTTAAAGTACGTGTAACACTCCAGCCAGGAAGCACCTTAGTCTCATCAAAAAGAGGTTCCATTCCACTAGTGGAACAGCCATCCGGATCACAAGTCACACTAAGATCCGCAGCCAACACCTCAGGAGATATCAGAATAAACAGCATTAGAAATGCAATTATTGAAAGTTTAATCCTCTTCACTCTGATCTTCCTCTTCTAAAATTACCTCAGCACTTTCATCATCCTCTTCTTCTTCCTCTTCCTCCTCATCTTTGGCGTCCTCTTCGTCTTCATCCTCTTCTTCTTTTTCAGCTACAACAGCTTCCTCACCGTCATCTTCTTCCTCTTTTTCCTCGTCTTTGACATCCTCTTCGTCTTCATCCTCTTCTCCCTTTGCCTCCTCATCTTCACCTTCAACGACTTCATCATCTTTTTCTGTCTCATCTGGGATTTCCTCAGGGACGGTGGATTCCTCTTCAGGTTCTTCTACAACATCTTCTTCATCAGTAGGAACACTGGCTGGTTCCTCAGAAGGTGTTTCTTTCTCCTCTGGTTCTTCCTGATCTTGATCCTCTTCTTCATCTGGCAGGGGCTCCTCCTCAGTTTCTTTAGAATCAGTATCCTCTGTTTCACCTTCATCAGATTCCTCTTCATCTTCAACAGGTGGCTCTTCTTCAGGTAAATCTTCAACGACAGGTGGAGGAACTACGGCAACTACACTTAGAACCAATAGTTCAGGTTCAATAGCAACATCCTCCTCCTCAACCTCTTTTGAGGTAGGATCATTCTCTGATCTATTATCTGCTTTAGGGGTACCATAATCCTGACCTTCATTATCCCAATAAACAGTGTCATTGCAGCCGGTATCTATACAAGTATGCCAGCTTCCTGAACTACTTCCGTCTCCAGGAGTATCATTTCTTTCCATAGATCTCCACATTTCAGGTTTGTTCTTTTTGCCAGCCTCACCAGCAGCCCATCCAGTATTGCTTGGGCCTGCATTTGGAGTTCTATCAATTTCATTTTCAGCTGGATCCTTCAATCTTAATACCTCACCCTGATCCCTGATATGAACGCTGTTATCTACTAAATCTGGTGAAATTGAATCTTTAATTGCAGCTTTACTATGATCTGTATCGTAATGTGTTAATAAATAGTAATCTCCGGCTCCAATGATTCCGGAAAGCTCAATTACGTGAGAAGATTCAGCAGCTCCTTCCAATGTCCAATCTGTTAAAGCAATATCTTCACCTGTGGTATTTTTGAGTTCTACCCACTCATCAAGCTCGTGTTCACTTGAACCAGACCACATAATTTCATTTATTAAAATATCTCCGGAATTATAGGAAGTTGCCCATACACCTGAATTAATAACATTATCCTCAATTATTTCCTCATCTATAAAACCCCATGTCCCATCGCTATCTGTCTGGAAACCTCTAACAACCAGATCAAAGTTGCAAGTATCCTCTTGGACATTATTTGCATCACTACCTACATAAATTTCAAAATCCAAAAAATCCTGCGACCCCGATAATGTTAACGTTTGATTATCTAAATCAGTCAATCTACCGTCATATACTAGGGACGAATCCTGCTCAACAGAAATATTTAGAACATTACACAAATCTGTATCACCAGACATATTTTTAGCTTTAATGAAATATTTAAAATCTAATACACCCTCTTTCTTCACTATGATGGAGCCATCTTCGGATACAACAGGAGTAACTAAGGGAGATCCATCAAAAAGATCTTCTGTTATAGGACTTACGGTTTTGTCATAAAGACCTATATCCAATGTTGCTGCCGATACCACATTATTATTTGATGAACCTACATCTTCAAAGTTTGCATGAGCGACAAGGGGTGTAAAAGCAAATAATAAAAGCGTTGTAGATATTGTTAAAAGGGATTTATTCCTCATTTCCTTGCCCTTTCTTGTCTTTAATTAGCCTCAATATTTCGCCTTTTATCTGAAGGAGTTCATTATAAATGATGAGCACTGCCGGTATAACTACAAGCAACATAAAGCCCCATTGGGATTTAGCAAACGTTATGAACTTACCAAGTATAGGAATTGTTAAAAACACCTTACCAGATACACTTTCATGAGGAACTTCTCCAAAATCACTCTCCTCATTAGCATCCCCTTTTGTCTTGTATTCCACAAGATCATTATCTAAAATTACCTCCACAATCCTATGTGTTACAAAGGGCATATCAAATTCCTTCTTGTACGTAATAACATCATCTACAAGATAATCTTTGGAAGGTTGTATAAATACAATGTCCCCTGTTTCTATTGCAGGTTCCATGGAACCTGAGGTCACTACATAAGACCTAATTCCTCCAGGTAACTCAACAACAGAAAGGGCAAGCATTCCTGCAATTACAACCAATACCAACACAACAAAGGAATAAGACAAACTTCCTATCTTTCCTAGTACGTTCCCTATATATGTATCTTTTTTAACATTTGACTCCACAACAGGTTGCACAAGCTGTCTTATGCAACCTCGTTGTTAAAACAAATTGATCTAATCTTTATTGACCAGTAGTTTGGGCCAATTCAAAGGTCATATCAAGAGTCATATCATCACCCATTGCTTTATTGTCGTCAGCAGTTGACCACCAGTCAAAAATTACTGTGACACAAGTATTAGCACTGGCGTTGATTGGCTCATCTAATTCATAATTACCAGCTACAGCTCCAGTGAAACCATTGTAGAAGGTTGTATCACCACCGCCAACCCAACCATCACAATCTCTATCAAGAAACATTCTCATATTTACTACATCTTGTAGTTCTCCTTGACTAGCACCCGGGTTATCACATGTGACATCCCCCGCATCAGTTTCAGGATCAATACAACTGTTTTCATTATTGGTTACAGCAATACTTTCTAGGTCAAGGAAACCATCAATCGAGCCAACGTTGGCAAGAGTGTATGTTCCTTTAGGTTGATTACCAGGACGCATGTTGGCTACTGTGAACTTGACTACATTAGTGTTACCACCATCAACATTGAGATCCAAGGTACCTGCAGTAAAGGTATTGTCATTGCTTGTTTCTGTATCTGAAAAGTAAGCTGTAGTAGCTCCTACACCTGCAATAGCAACCGCTGAGATAACAAATAAACTTAATAATATCTTTTTCATTTACGTACACCTCCTTTCAAATTAATAATTTTTTCACAAAAAAACCGGCGAATACAATATCGCCGGTATAGTTATTTCCTATAGACACTGGTTTAAAACTTAAGGTATATCCCATAAATAGAAAGGCCGAACAAAATACCCAGTATATATCTGGGCATTGTATTAATACTAATGAAATAGACATACCCTTGTCAATAAGTAATAGATAATTGTTAGAGGTCTAATTGTTTGAATCGCCACCAAATCTTCGTTCACGTTTAGAAAACTCATTAACAGCGTATTCAAGATCTTCGGGAGTAAAATCAGGAAAATACTTGTTAAAAAACATAAGTTCTGCATAAGCACACTGCCACGCCATAAACCCACTTAATCTTACCTCCCCACCTGTTCTAATTATTAAATCAATTTGAGGAAGACTTGCAGTATCCAGATTATTTTCAATATTTTCCACGGTAACCGGAAGATCTTTTTCTTGTAACTTGGAAAATGCGCGAATAATTTCATCCTGGCCACCATAATCTATAGCGATAACCACTGTATATTGACTATTAGAATTTGTTTCCTCCTCAAACCTTTGTATAACATCTAGCGTCCTTTTATCTAATCTGTCTTTTCTACCTATGTGTACAAAGCGAACACCCTTTTTCACAAATTTTTCAAAGTATCTGTTACTAAACTCTGATATTAAGTTAAATAGGTAATCTTTTTCCTCTGCAGATCTATTCCAATTTTCTGTGGAGAATGCCCAAAGGGTTATACATTTAATATCAAGATCCTGGGCTTTTTCTAATATGCATTCGAGATTTTCAGCACTTTTCTTGTGGCCCTGCAAAGTTGGCACCCCATGTTTGTGTGCCCACCTTCTATTACCATCCATGAGGAGGGCAACGTGTCTGGGAATTATCAATTTCTCTTTATTCATAGCGGAGCGATTATATCAAAACTCCACTTGAAACAAAGATCTAATTGCGACATAATTTAAGCATGGCGGAAATTGGCGAAAAATTTCAAGGAATGAATTATGACAAAATAGCTAAAAGTTTGAGTGATGGTGGTGTAGAAATACAAAAACAGGCCAACGATGATTCTGAACCAGAAAATAAAACGCTAAGTTCGAAAGAGTTAGAGGAGGCTCGCGAAGTCATTGCAGAAAGGGCAGAAGCAGAGAAAGAGGTTCCCCCAACAAAAATGATAACAGATGCATATAAGTGGTCCCCAAGGAAAAAATGTGTAGAAATTTCTAATACCTTATTCGAAAAAGCGGTAGAAAAAGAAGGGCTCACACACCTTGGAAAAGCTACAAGATTTGAAAACCCCGCTGATTTACCCGAGGGAGGAGAACTCAACGAGAAACCACCAAAGTTTTGGATCAAACCTATAGAGGTGGTACACACAAAAAGAGGCTTGTTCCGCAAACCAATAATTACCAAAGAACAAACAAATGAAATGCTTGTTGTATGTCAGGTAAACGATGCGGATAATCCTGAAGACATCACTATGGTGATAAAGCAGGTAAAGCATACTAGTGGAAAGGTGGAACAATCAATGCTATCAGCAACAATGTCAAAAGCGGAATTTGATAGATTGGCCGCAGGACATCCAGAAGGTAATCCTCTTGACGAAGATGGTGAGGAAACAACAACATCCTTGGAGGGCAGGGATTTGGCAAAAAGTGTTTTCCTAAACGGTGTAGCCACAACAGACGAATACAAAAACGCAATAATGCCCTGGGCTACAGGAATGACCCTGGATGAATATAATACACAGCGAGATGAAACCCTCCATCTAGTACCAGAAGCGGGGCTTGCTAGTGAAACTAGCGCTGAACTTACAGCAAACTTTGAAGGAAAATATGCAGAACTTTTACAAACACTTGATCAAAATATTGAAAGAATAAAAAAAGAAAAGGAAGCAGCACAAAAAGCTTTAGAGGAAAGGGTTAAAAGATTCCGAGATAGCAGAAAATCAGCAAATGCCTTCAATGCATATTACAAAATGGATCCAGAAAACAGAGCTAACTATGCAAGAATTCTTATTGAAGATTACGGGGCTACACAGGAAATGCTGGACCTAATGTTTAAAGAAAGAAAAAAGCGTAATAAAACGAGGGGATCTAACAAGGCTACAGAAACCAGACAAAGCAAGCAAACTAAACAGACAACTAAACAAATTAAAGTAAATACTACTCCAAGAGGGCAAACAAACATACAACAGGGAACGCAAGTTCATCATTAAGGAAACAATTATGGAAAAAAACATGCAAGAAAAATATATAGATTTACTTAACGAAGCACCAACGGAAGATCCTATGATTGGAGATATTAAAAGATTTATTGAATCATTTGAAGGTGATGACAGCGATGAATTACATATACTAATTATGGGAATTGTCGGATTACTACTAAGAATAGAAAAATTAACAATTGATGCTGACGCATATAAAAACATAGAAGAAGCAAAAAATGAGGTTAACAAAGAACTAGAAGGCCTGAAAATGCAGTTTGAAATGGTCAACACCGAAAAACCACCGGAGACTATAGTGGAAAGTCAAAACGACTAACACTTGGTCAATTGTTCAAACTCTTCAACATAACCATCCAAAATCTTTAAGCCATCTTCCCAGAACTCTTTCTTTGTTATATCAACACCCATTTTCTTTGTAAGATCAACGGGAGACAAGGAACCACCAAGTTTTAAACATTCCATATAGTTATTAACAAACTTGCTATCCTCTTTGTACAACGCATACAGTGCAAATGTTAACAATTCCCCAAAACAATAGGAATATACATAAAAGTCATAGTTATAAAAATGGGGTACACCCATCCACCAATGGGCATGATCCTTTGTAAGAGTTAAACCATTACCAAACATTGCTTGAAGCCTTTTATTGTAATAACCGTTGAAGTCCTCCAAAGATAACTCACCCTTTTCTCGTCTATGTTCGTGGATATCACTCTCAAACAAATAAAAGGCATTTTGTACAAAGACCGTAGCAAAAGAACCTTGGATCCTATCTGCTAGTAGATTTATCTTTACCTTCTTATCCGTAGCTTTTTCGTACAGGTCATCAAAAACAAGTGCCTCTGAAAAGACACTTGCAATTTCGGCTACAGGGGTAGACACAGCATATTCAGATAGAGGTAACTTACTTCCCGAATAAAAATGAATTCCATGCCCTAATTCATGGGCTAAGGTCATTGAATCTTCTAACTTACCCTTAAAATTCATTAAAACATAGGGGTGAATTTTTGGATGCGCGTATGCACAAAAAGCACCAGATCTTTTGCTATCTGAAACAGGAGCATCCACCCACCCATTATCCAAAAACTTCTTGGCCATAGATGAGAAGTCAGCATCAAATTTAGTGAAAGAATCAAGAACAATACCCACTGTTTCTTTCCAAGTAACTTCTTGTGATACCTCAGGGTAAATCTTGCTATACCTGTCCCATTCATGAAGTTTATCCAACCCTAGTACCTTCTTTTTTAGTTTGTAATATCTTTCCACTGTTTCATGATTACCTTCAATTGCAGCACTCATGGAATTCACAATCTCTGGGCTTAATTCATCTGCTAGTAAGGTTGCATGTTGGGGGTAATCAAACCCACGCAACTCATCACCTACTTTAGAATCAAGTAACAAGGTATTCATAGTAAAGGCATATACCTTTGCCTTAGGAAGTAACCCCTCCGTTAAAGCTTTTGCTGCATCCTTTCTAACATTTCTATCTTTGTGTTCCGTTAGATAAGGAGCTAGCTCAGAGAAATTCAACTCTTTCTCCTCTCCATCCACTATTAATTTATATTTTGTGTCAGTATTAACAATATTAAAGAGTCGCTCAAAGGCACTAGCACCAGACAAAGCAGTCTTCTTTAATAACACCTCTTCTTTTTCAGATAAGGTGTGTGGCTTCATTGCGCGGGATTGAATCAAGAAGTGCCTGTAATCATCAAATAAACTATCTCCAATTATTTTATTAGCAATTTTGTCATTTAGGTGAAGCCATTCAACACTAAACCAAGCTAGATCGGCATCAATCTTTGTTACAAATTCTGAAATCTTTTGGTAAAAGGCACCAATTTTTTCTGAAGTAACATTCTTTGAATAAAGAAGAGAAGCAAACAAAGATACCCTAGAAGCAACATAGATCAGGTCTTCTTGTTCCTTTATAGCCTTAAGTAAAAACTTAGGAGTTAACTTGGGTGAATTTATATTACCTTTATACTTACCTGTGAATGCTTTAATTAAACCTTCAACAGAAACAAGGTCTTTTGCAATCTTAGGATCATCAATACCTGAATACAGATCAGAAAGATCCCACACAATATTTTCTGCTAATATCTTTTTCTTTTTTGACATATTATTTTTCTACCTCGTAAATCTTTACCACAGTTTCACCATCCTTGGCAATCCTATGCACCTCTTTTTTAGTGAAATACTGAGGAAATGACCAATCATTAAAAAAGGACAGAGGGCGTTTAATGCCTATTGCATAGAATTTCTCTCCAGTACCAGCACCAGCATCCATGTACCACTCAGAAATTGTTTTTACCTCATTTGAAATAAACTTGTATTGATATTCTCTTGATGCATTTTGTTCATTTACCCAAGTATTTATTTCATTCCAATATCTTTGGAGGGGAAACCCAAAAAGAGGTGCTTTTTCAGTCACGTGATATTCTCTAGTTCTGAAATTCTCTACAAACTTACCGCACTTTGTTAACTGCCCTAACCTATCCTCCTTTTCCTTACAGACAAAACTAAACATTACTTCCTGTTCCCACGGGTATTCAATAGAGTGATCAATAAAAACTATATAGGATTGATAGATCAAAAAAGACAAAATACAGGCTATTAAAAACATAAATACCTTTTTAAGTAATCCTGGAAATTTCTTTATTAAATTAACCAGAGTGATACCTAAAACAATTGTAAGGGGTATCAAAAAGTTATATATGTGAGTGCCAGGCTTTCTGACAAACAATTCAAAGACTGCATAATTGACACCAAACCATAAAAGATACATCCCGGTAGATTTAATGAAAAGAATACTTAGGGCCGTAACCAAGATATACAAAGGCAACATCAAAAACGGGTTATATAAGTTAATTAGAAACTCATATCTCTCATAATTTAAATGGCCTGTTCCCATACGACGTTCAAAATAATTCCTATTGGCATCATCTGTTACTTGCGTATCAACATAAGGAACTAAGAATGGTAATAAGATAATACAACCAAAGATCAGGTTAATTGCTAACACCTTAATCTTATCTCTAGTGGTAACACTAGAATCTTTAATAAACATGACTAGAAAATAAAGTATAGGGACCAGAATGAAAATAACATCCCAATGAGAAAATAGTGAAAGTGCAAACATTAAGGTACCAATACAGGTATTTGTTGTTAGTTTCTTTAAAGACAAGTTTTTCGCATTCAAAAAGTCAGCATAGAAATATAGGGCGGCAAAGGAAAAGAAAAGGTTAAGGTTTTGATATTGAGCAATACGCGCAAAACCAACAATGAAACCATTCACTGTAAGAAACATTGAGGCAAGAAAGGCCACCCAAACATCCTTAGTAAGTTTTTTAACCAAAGCATAAAACACAAAGATGGAAGCAATCCCATAAATTGTAAATGGAATTCTTTCCGCTAACTCATTTGTGAAATCTCCTGTTATAGCATAAGGAATGTATGAAACAAAGAATTGCATGGGCCCCTTACGCTGATGTGTAAAGAAATGCCAGAGGGACTGATCTGTATCCAATTGAATAGTTGCTTTGTGTTCATCTCCTATGTAATCTGAATAACCTAAGTTAGGAACACGAAGAATAAAGGTAACAGTAAATAAAATGAGAAGTAATAATAATTCGAGTTTATTTTTTTTAAGCCAAAAAAGCATATGGAAATTTTAACATTAAGAGGTTAAAAACATTTAACTATTAACAAGGCTCACATTAAACTTCATGCGCTGAACATTACCCTCTGTGTCTGTTATTTCCATCTTGCCTTCCTTCCTATATAGCTCAACAAGTTCCTGAGATAAAGCCTCTTTGTTTTCCTTTATCTCTAATCGTTTATCCTTCATCTCGTTCTTTAAACCTACATAGGTATCGTTACTATTAGTCATTCTGGTCGTTACAGCTTTCTTTTCTTCCTTTACCTCTTCTGCTTTTTCTTGCATCTCCTGGTACAGTGGATCATTTTCTAAAAGGTCCTCATAGTTTTCCTTAAGAGAATCAAGTTCACCTTTTAAATCAGCAACTATTTTTAATCTTTTTCTAATCATGTCTTCCATTGCCTGTGTAGTTTAAAATTAAAGTGACTTTAATTCAAGAAGTTTATGAAAAAAATTACAGTAAAGATAAAACCAAACAGCAAAGATGAATCTGTGAAGCTTATAAAGGATATGTTTGGAAATGAAATATATGAGGTAAGAGTTAAGGCACCACCGATTGATGGTAAAGCAAACAAAGAGCTAATTGAGTTGTTGGCAAAATATTTTCAAATACCTAAAAGAAATATTGAAATAAAGTCAGGATTCACTTCTAGAAGTAAAATCATAATTATCAAGGAAATCTGAACCAAAAACATCTTCTAAGGTCTTACTATTCTCCCTTGTGTAATCACCGTTTCCGGTACGAACCAAAGAATATACAAAACCATTACTACCAAGCGCACTGGCAATATCCACAGCTAAACCACGTACATACAAACCCTTAGACATAGATACTCTTATCTTTGCTACCTGATAATTGTTACTAAAATCACAATCATTCCAACACTTAATTATTTCCTCCTGACGGAAATCTCCTGATACAAGTTTTATTCTTTCAATAATATTTCTTACAGCAACTTCCAAGGGTATTGCACCAAAATCAAGTAACTCCACCTTAAATATATTCCCTTCCTTACTAGGTATTTCTATCTCATCAAGCTTCTTATTACGGGAATACCAATGAAGTGGCTTTCCATTTACAATCTTTGCAGAATAAGGTGGGTACTTCTGAACATAGTCCCCTACAAAGGAAGAAAGAATAGACCGTAGTTCTGCTTCTTTAATAACAGATGACTTTTTAGAACAATCTACAATACCCATGCCATCATAAGTGTCTGTTTCTAATCCAAATAACACCTCAAACTCATATTCTTTAACCCAACTAGCATATTCATACTTCTTATTTCTATCTTCTCCCAACAAGATAATAACAACACCTTCAGCCATAGGGTCAATTACACCCGTGTGGGAGGTTAAAACATCAAATTTTTCAGCAACCTTTTTGGCAATTATGTGGGTTGAATACCCTACTGGTTGCCAAATAGGTAATATACCTTCTTTCATATCCTGATTTTACTGCATTTGAGAAATAAAGCGTAATAGGGTAAGCTATCAAACGTCTAACAAATCACAATCCTCTAGGAGGGAAAATGCTACCAATATTAATTTGTGTTGAAATAACAATAAAAGGTACGAAGATAACAAAGGGGATACAGACCATATTGAAAGCCACCTCTAGTTCTGAAGTGGAATATTCTGACAACAAGATAAGGTTTCAAACCAGATTTGATAATTTTGATTTAATACAGGCTAAAGCCGCATTAGAACAATATCTTCAAATGCAAAAAGACAAGGAAGTAATAACCGGTTTTGAAATCTTTGAACCCGGGGCAAAAACAACCCATATACATGCACAGAGAAGTTTTAATGAAAGAAAAGAAGACACAAATAATACCTAAAAGAGCAGCCCCCACCTGCTCTTTTAACGTTCAGATGGTATTATTTTAGTAATGTCCATAAAAGCCCTTGAAGTAAAAAAACTACCAAAAGCACTTTCCTTAAAAAAATTAATAGGTCCTAGCTTTATAATCCTTGGTTTAGGCCTTGGTAGTGGTGAAGTTGTTCTATGGCCATCCCTTGCTAGTAAGTATGGTATGGGTATCATCTGGGGAGCACTCTTAGGACTTACATTTCAGTTTTTTATGAATATGGAAATAGAACGCTATGCATTAGCTCATGGGGAAAGTGTATTTGTGGGATTTGCAAGAAAGGTTAAATGGTTACCTGTATGGTTTCTGCTTTCAACCTTTCTACCCTGGATATGGCCAGGTATTGTTGCAGCCTCCGCAACACTTCTGGGAAGTCTTTTTGGTATAGAAAACACACAATATTTAGCAATTGGACTACTAATTCTGATGGGACTAATACTTTCCTTGGGTCCTGTACTTTATAAAACAGTAGAGGGTTTACAAAAACTTCTAATTGGAGTTGGAGTGCCTGTTATCTTCATTCTCTCTGTTGTAATAGCTAAACAATCAGATTGGATTGCTCTCACAAGAGGTATTGTTGGAATCGGAGAAGGATTTAATTTCCTTCCTGTGGGTATACCAATAGCCTCTTTCTTAGCAGCTTTAGCATATGCGGGAGCTGGAGGTAATCTAAACCTCGCACAATCCTTTTACATCAAGGCAAAGGGCTATGGTATGGGTAAGTATGCTGGAAGGATTACCAGCCTTATAACAGGCAAAAAGAGCCCTCAGACATCTCTGACTGGGGCTAAATTTGAGTGCAATGAGGAAGAATTAAATTGTTTTAAAATGTGGTGGAAAAATATCAACACAGAGCACTTTATTGTCTTTTGGATAACAGGATCTGTGACAATACTGCTTCTTGCACTTTTATCTTATGCCACAACATTTAATACATCTTATGATGTGTCTGGAATTAATTTTGTGCTTGCTGAAGCAACAGAAATTGGTAAACAAATGTTTCCTATTGCAGGAACTTTCTTTCTAATAATCACTGGAATGACTCTTTTTGGAACACAACTCACTGTTTTTGACGCAACCAGCAGAATTCTCACAGAAAATTTGATTCTTTCAAACTCTAAGAGATTCAGTGAAAACAATATGTCTAAATTTTATTATGCTGTTTTGTGGACTCAGATTGCTGGGGGAATAATAATTCTCCTCTTTGGTTTCACACAACCACTGGCATTATTAACACTAGCGGCAGTTCTTAATGCATTTGCAATGTTTGTACACGTGGGATTAACTTTGTGGCTCAATAAGACTTCTTTAGCAAAAGAAATCAGACCAAAACTTGCAAGAACTCTTGCAATGATTTTAGCCTTCCTCTTTTATGGAGGATTCAGTATATATACAATAATTGATAAGATCTTCTAACCTTTGTTTTTACAGGAACACGCATAGGTTCGGCCATTAGTTGCATAGATTCTCTAAGCGTGCTATAAATAATGCATAGATATATGAATGGAAACAAACTAAACATAGGTGACGCCGCTAAATACCTAAATCTATCCATCGACACTTTAAGACGTTGGGATAAAAACGACAAGTTACCTGCCAAACGGAGTGAAGGTGGACATAGATATTATCATAAGTTAGATCTTGATTTACACAAAGAAGATATCTTTGCACTGGCGACAAACTGGGTCTTGGGGAGCCCAAAGGAACCCAAAAAGGAGTTCTACTGCCCTACAAGTATGATCTTCAAAGGAAGATTAAGTAAATTGCAAAGTGCTCTAGAAAAAACTCTGGACTCTGACCAGGTTGCTTTATTAGTCGCTATTTCTGGAGAAATAGGTAATAACGCGTTTGACCATAACATTGGTAACTGGCCTGATACTGTTGGTATGTACTTTGCATACAACACAAACAAAGGGCAAATTGCCATAGCGGATAAAGGCCGGGGAGTATTAAAAACTTTGAGAAGGGTGAAAACCTCAATCAGAAATGACTCGGAAGCCTTACAAGTAGCTTTTACAGAAAGGATATCAGGTAGAGCCCCCGAGAAAAGAGGTAATGGTCTTAAACTGGTGAGAAATGTTGTGAGTTCCAATCCAATGGACCTAAACTTCTACTCCGGAAACGCCCAGGTAACAATTGCCAATAGAATGACGATCAAGAAAAATGATTTATACTACAATGGCTGTATAGCCTTAATAAGTTACGACAAGGAAAATGTAAATGATGCAAATTAAATTGGTAAAATTCGGCGATTTACTTACATCCCGTCAAGATGGGCGAGAAGCTTTAGCTGCAATACGCCCTGAATTAAACGCCCTGGGTGCAAGTGACAAAATTGAAATAGATTTTATGGGTGTAAAAACATTTACCCCCTCTTGGGGCGATGAATTCATCACTAAAATTATCAAAGAATACAACAAAAACGTCACCTTGGTAAACACGGAAAACGCATCTGTTCAAGCTACTTTGGATATTCTTGAAATACAATAAACAACCCCCATATTTATGGGTGCTGTTGAGATAATCAGTGACTTATAAGATCTTTTAAATCTTATTTCTTTACAACAATTGTGTTACCAAACTTATCGCCCCAGGTTTGTTTTTCTTTGTCCCAAGCCATCCATAAATAACCAATCCCTATTGCCAGAACTGACAAAAAGCCTCCTACGAAATCCCTAAGAATAGCTTTACCCCAAACGACGTTAGAGCCGGAATCCTTATCTTGAACCTTTATTTTAAGAAGCATCTTACCTAATGTAGCTCCAAACATCACATGCATTACTACCATATAAGCCACAAATAAAAGACTTCCTAGGTTTCCAAAGGAAATGTTAAAACTACCACCACCGTAACTAGAATTACCTATACCTAAAACACCTAGTACTAGACCAAAAGCGACAGCATCTACAATATATGCTCCTAAACGAGCCCATAAAGATGCGTATTCTACAGAACCAGAAGTAGCAACAGTTTCACTAGGAGCTACAGGTGGAGCTTGTTGAGTTGTTTCTTGTGTTACATTTTGTTCATCCACTATTAATCACCTCCTTAGTACCAGTGTGACACAAAACATTCATTTTGAGAATTCGTATACAGGATCTAAAATAAGATAACATCGGGGTGTGGCGCAGTTGGCTAGCGCGTACGCATGGGGTGCGTGAGGTCGCAGGTTCGAGTCCTGTCACCCCGACCAAGGTTTTCCCGTAAATGGTAATATATTCTCATGATTTATATAGGTGCAGATAAACATGGTTTTGATGTTATTCAATTCGTGGAAGAATGGCTCAATAAAAATGGTATGAACTATGAAAATATTGGAGTTGAAAACAAAAAGCAGGAACTCCCTTTGGAAAACCTGCTTCCCCCGATAGCAGAAAAACTAAATGGAGATGAAAATAATAAGGCAATAGTGTGTTGCGGTACTGGTATCGGTGTTGAGGTAGGTATAAACAAGTTTAGCGGTGTTAGAGCAGCTCTTGTGGATGACCCAGAAGCGGCAGGGTGGGCTACTATTTATGATAAATGCAATGCAATATGTTTGATAGGTTGGAGGAAAAACAGAAAAAAAGTTTTTAGTATTTTAAATTCTTGGTTTAACACAGAGTATGATGGAAGCAAAGACAGATTAAAAATGTTCGAAGAATTCAATACTTGGCATTAACCAAAAAATTGCAAACATAGTCCAATATGGTCGACCAGCATAAAAACTGATTAGATCAAAAAATCTGGAACAGGACAGTCCTTAAAGTCCTCAATTAAATTCTTTCCATATAAAATTCTAGAAAAAACCTCAGTTTCGAAAAGAGCACCAGTCAAACCATGATGTGGTAAAGGTTCATTAGGCATTCCAACAAATTCAAAGATGACATTCCCACTCATTTTTTTATATTCTCTATCCTTATAAGGATCTATTCCTCTTTTAACCATTGCCATATACGCAATAGAGTGCATATCCACTGGTCTAAAAATAAAGGGGTTGTCTATCTCGTAGATTTCGAAACAATATTTCAAAAACTCAAAATCAAAATTTGGTACGTGTGCAGCAAAAACTTTATCTTTAATAGTTTTGACCCAGACCACAAGATTCCTGACCAATGATTCTTCGGATTGTTTATCCCCCATTGTAATTTCATCTTTCTCAAAACCGTTGACCTCTAATGCTTGTGCAGATATTTTAGAATCCTTCCTCACCAGACATTCTTCATAAAATCTGTTAGAAGGATTGTCAAAATGAACAGCACCGATTGATAATATTGAATTATTTTTTGGTGATAGACCAGAAGTTTCTATGTCTACAACTATCATATACTGGAATTATATCTGAAAACTCAATCTTGAAATACAAGAGAAACTTCCGTATGGAAAAGTTGCAAACATAGTCCACTAGGGTCGACCAAAATTTTAACTATCTAATTCATACTCAAAACCACTACGACTCCAAAACCATAATGGGCTGTGCATCTCTATGGGGGTAATACCAGTATCTTTAAGTACCCCTCGCCATCTCTTATTCACATCTTCCTTACTCATAGCCTCAGCTTCTCCTTTTGTAATAAGTCCTAACCTAACAGAAGCCTGCATAACGTGTGTATCGGGTGCAATCTCAATATACTCCGTGTTTTCAAGGGATAAACCAGCATATTCAATAAGTATGTGTGACCAATAGTTAAATATCTTGGGTCCCGATAGGTATGGAAAACCTTTTTTATGCTCCTTTTGGACAATGTCTTTTAGTTTTAAGAAATCATTTTCAATAGAATCAAATAAATTAGAAAAGGTACCCCAATTGTTGTGTACAGTATTTGCTACCCTAAACCAAGTATTAACATGTTTATTGGGTTGCAGAGCTAATTTATGTTTTAACAATTTTCTTCTAAGAACCTCTTCTGAATTATTAGCAACCCACTTTACGTCAAAAACAACGTTTGTCTTTGCATCTTTATAGGTGGCAAGTGCGGCTTCCCAAAGTTTATAGCTATTGCGCTGATAATTTAACGCCATTGGAAGTGTGAAATAAGAAAACCTTTGTTCCTTCTCCTTTACAGTGAAGCCGGGATTAGATTCCTCAGGCATAGTCGTATCCCCAAGTAAACCATTCTTATAGGCATCTATTAAACGTTTACAGTTTTCTGCAATTAATGACATTACTTAGATAATACAGGAACACCAGAAACAACCAGGTATAATCTCCCTATGAAAAAAACAAATCCTCTACGACACCTTTATTGGCCATTTCTAACGGCACGGAGCATAGCTCTTTCTAAGATGATAGCCCCACACATAAAAAGTAGCTCAAAGATTTTAGACATTGGAACAGGAAATATGCTGATAGCTAAAAGCTTAAAAGAACGTAAAGACATAAAGGTACAGGGACTTGATGTAATTGATATGAACCTAACTAACCTTCCCCACAAGCTATTTGATGGTGAAGTGATACCCTTTCCAAACAAGAGTTTTGATACCTCACTACTAATTGGAGTCCTACACCATGTAGACAAACAGAAAAAACTACTAAAGGAGGCAATGCGCGTAACTGAATCGGAAATTATCATTTTTGAAGATACTTATAAAACTAATTTCGGAAAAGGGTGGCTAAAAATTAGAGATGTAGTAGGTAATATCCCTGAGGAACCTAATATGAACTTTGCTCTTAATTTTAGAACTGTTGAAAAGTGGGTTACCCTTTTTGATGAACTAGGTCTTGAAATTAACTATAACAAAACATTTTTCAACCCTATAAGACTTACTCACCACACAATATTCGTAGTAAGCTCAAAAACTACCCTCTAACACATGTAGTTCTGGTATTTCATCAACCTTAGACTCCAAGGTAATAACCACTTCATTATATTCATCGAAGGTCTCATCAGCTTCAAACAAAAGAACATAACTCCTAGTAGAACCCTCTTCTTGCAACTTCATTACTCCTGTAGAAAAGAAAGCAAGAGACGGTGTTTTTCTAACAAGCCAGCCCTCATATACAAACCCCTCCTTAGGAACAGGTAGATTCGCAGAAACACGATGTACCAACTTGTTATCCTTCCTAAGAATAGTGGCATCACCAAAAGAATCTCCCCCTGTAACATCCTTCAAAGTAATCTTGATTGTCTGAGTATCATCAAGAGACTCAACACGATCAGCTACCAAACCGTCTTCTGATGAAATTTTGGACATATCTGGAGGGGGAATATCACTGTTATCAGAGGCTAACAATAAATACCCAACAATTACCCCAACAAATATAAATAGTAGAATTAGAAATTTTTTCATGTACAAATAATAACACCTGTTCTTAGCTGCTATTAATAACAAATAAAAATTCAGCATATGTTATAGTAATTATTAGAAAACAAAGGAACCCTATAACAAGGAGATGATGATGATAAAAAAATTACTGATTGCCATCGTAATTGGGATGTTATTAGTAACACCCACACATGCGAAAGAAACCCCTACGGCCAAAAAGATCTCATATATCAGCGCATCAACTGGTCTGGTATTACCTGTTAGGGGGCTGGGAAATGAATCAATTAGCTCTTGGGGGTTAACACAGTGGAAAAAGGCACTTGAAAACGACCAAGAATGGTTGTTTAGCCATTTGGCGGACTCTGGTGTTAATCTCTCCCAGATAATAAAGGGGAGTACTATCACCGTCGGCTATGAAGATGGAACAACAAAACTCCTCACTGTTACTTCAGTAAATGAGCATGCGGGAAAAGGTAAAGGCCTTTTCTCTGAATACAAAAAATCAGAAAGCTTGGTACTGCAAACTTGTATCGAGAAAAATGGGGATCTAACATGGGGGATACTGATCATCGTAGCAGAACCATAAAAGAATAAACAAATGCAATAATCTAAACCGTCGTCACACATTATCCCAGAGGGGCGACGGTTTCAGACTCAAGGATAGCTTCAACTATTTAAACCACATAGATACTTCAATATGGAACCAAAAAAACTTGATATTTTATTAAAAAAACCTAATAAAAATATAAATCTGGTACAATGCCCACATGAAAACCGTCGTTGTTACAGGAGGTGCTGGCTTTTTAGGAAGTCACCTATGCGACTATCTTATAGACAAAGGTGAAAGTGTTATATGTATTGATAACCTTTTCACAGGTGATAAAAACAACATCAGGCACCTGTTAGATAACCCTAATTTTGAATTTATTAATCATGACATTGTGGATCCAATATTTATTGATGACACCTTAATAGATCAGATTTACAATCTTGCTTGTCCTGCGTCCCCCATTCACTATCAAATAAATCCAGTTAAAACTGTGAAGGCAAATACAATTGGTGTCATAAATGTTTTGGGTCTTGCAGCAAAACACAGAGCAAGAATTCTACAATCTTCCACATCAGAAATTTATGGTGATCCTATGGAACACCCACAAAGGGAAGAGTATAGAGGCAATGTATCTACCATAGGCCCCAGAGCGTGCTATGACGAGGGAAAACGTGTGGCAGAAACCCTATTTTTTGACTACAACCGCCAGCATGATGTAGATATCAAAGTAATTCGTATCTTTAATACATATGGACCACGCATGGCAGAAAATGACGGACGCGTGGTATCAAATTTCATCTTACAAATCTTAAGAGACCAACCAATAACAATTTATGGGAATGGTGAACAAACACGATCTTTTTGTTATGTAGATGATTTAATAAGGGGAATGTACAAGATGATGAACTCCGAAAACTTCACAGGCCCCGTTAATCTCGGAAATCCAGATGAATTCACAATTTTGGAACTTGCAGAAAAAATTGCTAAATTAGCTGGAAAAAAACCTGAATTTATTTACAAAGACCTCCCTAAAGATGACCCTTGTAAGAGAAAACCAGATATTGCACTTGCTAAATCTAAATTAAAATGGGAACCAAAAACGAATTTAGACAAAGGACTTAAAAAAACCATAGAATATTTCGAAAAGATTGTTGGCTAATCTTTTTTCTTTAAGTAACCACCCACAAAGGTCATTACTAAACCACTAACCCCCAATATAATAGGAGATAAGGGACCTGTATCAGGTAATTCCTCTATATCGGCATTGTTGTAACAAACAGTGGCAGTATCCGAGCCTTTGTAATCACCTGCTTGCTCAAGCTCAGCTTTGTTGACAATACACTTTTCAAAAGAGACCGTGCTATCAAACTCCGAGGATTTCAGCTGCGCCTCAATAATAAAGGTTTCATCTTCATCTGCTGCAAAATCATTCCACTCTTCGGTAAGATCATCTCCTCCAGTACGAGACATTTCATCTGGAAGAGAATCAGACATTTTCAACTTATCCTCCTCATCGTCTCCAGTATTTGTAACCTTTACCCTAAATTCAACTGTGTCTTTCTCCTCCACATTAGTAACCTTATCCTTCCAAGTGCTGTTTCCCTTCACTCTAACTTTCTTTTCAATTTCAAAAGATTCATTGGATATACATGTTTGCCCATAAGCACCATCTGAGGTACATGTAGCAAGAACCTCCCCCTTAGAAGACTTAAAACTGAGTCCTGAGTCTGAAACAAAGGCGGAAGCGGAATAAGATAGGGATAAAAATCCAATAAAAACTAGGATACTTCCAAAATTGGCAGGATATTTTAATGCTTTCATACTACAATCTTAGCAAAAATTACAACTTAATGACATCACCCTCAAACCTTAGTCCCCTTACCCACAAAGAAAGATACCAAAAATAAAACGCATAAAAACCAAGAAGCGCTGTGTAATACCAGTATTTCCTTTTTGTGAATATTTCATAAATACCTATGACAAAGATAGGTAATATCCAAATCAGATGAGTTCTATTCATAACAGGTGTAAACAAAAAATAAATGGCCAGTGAAATCAAAGCCAAAATATACTTGTTGCTTAGCTTATCTTTTACTAGGAGCCATAGAGGTACTAAGGAGCCTGCCAATAATGCAACCCAGGAATACAAAGAAGATAAACTTACCTGCATAAAATTAATTCCTGTGTAATAAGCTATATACGAAAGAAAGGGCCTACCTTGAAGTTCTCTTGTACCATGAACCAATAAAGATCCACTAAGATAAGTAACAAAGTCACTCCAAGAACCCATAAAGGGTAAACTTATTGCCACAAATACAATAAACCCGATTAGCAAAAATCTAAGCTTGTTCTTTGTTTTGTACAGAAACAAAGGAAGAAATACAATTGGAAATGTTTTAAAGGCTATGGATAAAGCAAAGAACAAAGAAGAAAGGTCATCACTCTTGCGATTTCCCTTATCCAAAAAGTATAAGGCTAACAATACAAAAAATACCGGGAATGGTTCCCAATTCGTATAACTACCAATTGATGCAAAGAAGGGATGGTACATCCAGAAGGTAAAACCAGCCAAAGCCGCAAAGTAGTTTTTCTTATACATATGCAAAAGGATCAGAACACCAACTCCAATATCTATACCAAGAAGAGGAAATCTCCATACACGCTGAATTGGAAGACCTGTCATTTCAGAAAATGCATATAGAGGAGCTTGTACATACATAAGACCAGGCAAATAAGCATAACCATGCCTCAAATCTTCCTCTGAGGTAAAGGACTTAACAGTGTATTTGTAAGGATTAATGCCAGAAAGTAGTTCTATTGAGGCGTTTCGGTATGCTTCAAAATCACCACCAGCTTGATCAAATACTTTGTACTTTTGAAAGGAAGTGAAAAGGACAATTACAACCAAAACACCAATCTTTAAGACATCAATTTTTTGGATAGTCTTACCGAACAACTTCACGGGTAGTGTAAGTCTTCCTACCAGAGGATTCAAAGTAAATTCTTAGAAGCAACTCACCCAGAAGTCCCATCATCATAGATTGAAAACCAACAATTATCATCAAAACAGAAGCAGTTAACAGTGGTCTACCACCAATACTTTGCCCCAGGAATATCTTAAGAATGGTAAGGTATACACCAACCAAACCACCAGCACCGGCAATTAGTGCCCCTGTAAAACCAAACAATCTACCTGGCATCATGTAAAAAGGTTTCTTTGCAAAATAAAGCATGAATGTAAGTGTTTGAAGATCTAACATTACTTTTACGGTTCTGTTAAAACCACTAGCATAGAAGGATGTACCGTAATCCCTGTCCTTAAACTCAACATCAAATTCTGTATATTTTGCACCATAGGTTGATAGGTAGGCGGGAATAAATCTATGCATTTCTCCATAAAGTCTAAAATTGTCTATCATAATCCTGCTGAAACCTTTCATACCAGAACCAGTGTCCTCAATTTTAACTTTGGAAATTCTTTGAATGATTTTGTTTGCTACACCACTGGTCAGTTGTCGCGATAACTTAGAATCACCCCAACGCCCAACACGATGCGTGTTCACAAAATCATAACCTTGATCAAGATAGGATAAGACACGATTTATATTATCCAAAGGAATTTCTAAATCTGCTGCTACAGTCAATACATAATAGCCAGTAGATAGGTCAAATCCAGTTTGATAAGCAGCACTCAATCCATAATTCATCATTTGATTGATACCAATTATCTCATCATGTTTCTTTGCATACCTTTCTATAACACCCCAGGTATCATCTTTACTTCCATCGTTTACTGCAATGATTTCAAAGTTATACTTATGTCCCTTTATTAGTTCAAGCAAAGCGTCAAATGTTCTATTTATATTCTTTTCCTCGTTATAACAAGGAATAACTATCGAAACTAGTTTTTTATCAGACATTATATTTTTCCTTTTTTGTACCAATTTTCTTGTTGCATATACCAATCATAGAATATTTTGATGCCTTCTTCTAATGAAGTTTTTGGATCGTATCCCAACAACTTCTTTGCTTTACTAACATCGGCATAGGTTATAATCATTTCACCCATTCTTTTTGGTTCTACCTTAAGATTTAATTTCTTACCCACAACTTTTTCTACAGCCTTGAAAAGGCTTCCTAATCCCGTAGGATCGGAGTTTCCGAGGTTTATGATCTCAAAATCAAAGGGTTTTTCTATCACCTTGTCTATCGCTTCAAACATATGACCAATGTAACAATAGTCTCTTTTTGTCTTCGCCCATTCACTTTTTGGCCAATAAACCTTGAATTCATCTCCAAATTCAGCGGATCTTATTAGCTTAGGTAAAGCCAAATCGGGTCTTAGTCTTTTACCAACTGGATTGAATATTCTAAAGACAGTAACAGGGAGACCGTAGTTTATGGAATATGTATTTAACAAAAGTTCCGCCGCACGTTTTGTTGCAGGATAAGGTGACTGAGGATCAATAATACACATATCTTCCTTAAAAGGAACAGGATTTGTACCATAGACAGAGGAGGTTGAGGCGTAGATGAAGTTTTTTACCTTATGTTTAACAGCAAGCTCTGCCATATTTACAGTTCCTTCCACATTGTTTCTAACATAAACTTCAGGTTGTTCCATGGAGGCTGTAACACCAGCCCAAGCAGCAAGATGGACTATTGTATGAAAAGGACCTTCTTTTTCAAAAATTTGATCCATTGCAGAATGATCAAGAATATCATCTCTATAAAGCTCGAAATTTGGTTTGTGTCTAAATTCTTGGATGTTATATTCTTTTATCTTAGGGTTGTAATAATCATTGAAATTATCTATACCAACGACCTCATGGCCATTTTTAAGAAAGTGTTCACATAGGTTGGAGCCAAAAAAGCCTGCAGCCCCAGTAACAAGAATTTTCATACGAAGATCATTTTATCACTTTTCAAGCCACTTTGTTTTGTGGATATTGGGCTCGGAACCATATTTAGGAAGGTCTAAATCCTTAACGTCCTTTTTACCAAGAACCCAATTTAGAGTATTTGCTACGGTTATGCCTATTTTTAGCCCGGTGAAAGAACCAGGACCTTTATTTACATCAACAATTTCAACATCTGAAATCTCCAAATTATTCTCTACAAGAATATCTCTTAGAGCGACAACAATATCCAAATCTCCAACTTTTTCAGCAACAATTTCTTTATCTTTTTTAAGTTGGACCTTCTTTTCGTATCTATCCGATGAATCTATAAATATCTTATACATTAAAACCTTTTTGAACTTGTTATTTTTCTAACACCTTCATCTTGATACTCAAAATCTATTTTAATTAGATTTTTGGTATCAATTTCACTAAAAAAAGTACTTGCAACATCTGGCCATTCGACAATTGTTATGGAATCTGATTCTAAAACAATCTCTGAAAGCCCTAAATCCTCTACTTCTTCAATACTTGTTAATCTATAAAGATCAATATGATTAACAACCTTTATATCACCAGTGCCCCCAGAATATTTTCGCATAATAACAAAGGTAGGGCTTTGAACTCTTGCATCAATACCTAAAGCTTTTACTAAAAAACTAGTAAAAGTTGTTTTTCCAGAACCTAAATCACCACGCAAAAGTAAAATATTACCTGGTTTAAGTTCAGCTGCTACTTTTCTAGCCAACTCTTCAGTTTGTTTGGTAGATAGGGATAAAACTTCCATAAAATAAGTCCTACAAAAGAGGCCGCGGCCCAATCAATGGCCACATCTGCAATCTTTCCTGTTCTATTAAATACAAATACTTGATGTATTTCATCAGAGACACCATACAAGGTAGTAAGAAGTATTGCAACAGGTATGCTCTTTGTTGCCTTATAAAACGATAAACAAAGCATGCCATACCAAAGAAGATGAGCTGCCTTATTAGCAAGGGCATTACCAAGATATGTAGGAGCAAGATATGAACCTGGACGAGAAGATAGGTAAAAAAGCAGACACATTATTAAAATAGATAGCCACCAACGGCCAATAGCCTTCACCAAGATATTTTACCACTTCATAATATTTTCATTTAATCTACCAAGATAATTTATAAACCAAGACCTGCTAATAACCCTATGAACGGGGGTTTTATATACAATACCAGTAACTGTGTCTAAAACCTCAAAGTGCAAATTAGTGTCAAAAAAGTCTCCTGCAAATTTAATTTCAATCGTATCTGAAAGATTAGGTAACATCGTCCAAGAAGATACACTATCAATCCACAAGTCATTGCCCAATATCAAAACCCTAGCACTATCTGCAATTGGTCTAACCTTAAACCTATCAAGTGGAATATCGCCTAACTCATACCTAAAGGTAGTATTAATCGTGTTTTCATGAGAAACATTATTACTGGAATAATCAAAATAAACAGGTTCCTTTGCAAAAACTGTAAGGTGAGAAGATAAAAACAAGACTAGTAGTAATATCACCCGCATAAATTTAACTTAAAGCAAACAACATCAAAAAGCCATAAGGTAAAATCTAATTAAACTAGAAATAAAAAAAGACCGAGGAAAATCCGGTCTTTTTTTTCTTGAAGTGATCAATGACTATTTAAAGACATTGCCCCTAGCCAATAAGCTAAATGCCAAAAATGACATTATACCCGCACACAAAGCGGCCACCCCTCCGTGCAATCCCAAAACAAAACGCGGGACGACAAAGGCAACAGCTACTAAAACAAAGAAAAGCAATATAGGGCACCATAATACTCCTTCAGACCGAAGCAGAGGTGAGGGGTCACCGACTGAGTCCTGTACCCAAAGGATTAGAATCATCATCTCACGAGCACCTAACCCAGTATGGTGCTTGATCTCTTGGCGCAGAGCACGAAGGGCATCGGGATCGGAAGGATACAGCATGAAGTCTATATCAAGCCATTCAGCAATGTCTCCCTTCATAATGCAGAGCTGAGGGGAGGCATTCCAGTAAATTACTTGGAATGTAAATCCCCCTAACACTTTTTTCTTGGAACTAGCATCTTCTGTATAAACAGCCATCACTTTCCTCCTGTCAGGGTGAGTTAGTAAATCCGACTAATGTTGTTGTTATAACATTTATGAAAATGATTGTAAAACCTGACTATTGCAAATGCCAATATACAGTCATGTAATCATCATCATGGAATATGAATACTCCATTGCCACCATCACCTAAACAGTTCCTGCAGAAATATGCCTTACCAGCTGCGACTGCTCTTACAGGAGTACCACCTGGACCATACATGTCGTATGCCGGATGATCTTTCCCATCATAGTAAGTACTTGAATAACAAGTATTACCATAACCTTGAGAAACAATTGGGCTTTCAAGCGGCCACTTCCACTTACCAGAACCAATATTTTTATAGGAAGCACCTTCACAACCTGTGTTCCAATAAACCTTTTTTGACTTTAACTTCTTCTTTGGATTAACTGTGTTTGAGTTGTACCAATCCCAACCTACAATATCGTCGATACTTCCGTATCTATAGACACCAAAGTGTAGGTGATCCCCAAACGAATACCCGGTATTGCCCTGAATACCTATATACTCACCGGCATCCACCTTCTTAGGTTCGGTTCCCTGTAAAACACTGGCAGCATTAATAATCTGAGCAAGCTCCTTCTTAGCATCCTCAAGCAATTCTTGGAATTTTGCTTCATCATTCTTAGTCTTTTCCAAAAGTGTCTGTTTTGCAGTTCTTTGCTGATCTAGGTTACTCTTATAAACTTCAAGATTTGCTCTCTCTGCTTCAACTTGTGCCTTCAATTCCTCTGTTTGAGCCTTTTTGGTCTCAAATAATGTCTTTTGTTGCGTGTATGCAGCTTTGGTTTTCTCCATTTCATCCAATAACTCTTGATCTTTAAACTGCATAGTTTTTAAGTATTGAGCCTTATTCACCACTTCATCTAAAGAATCAGAACCAAAAAGAATTACAACCGGAGAAACAGTGCTGGACTTGTATCTAGCCCGCATACGCTGCCCCAAAACATTCTTTTGATAGTCAATTGAAACAGATAAACCCTCAATACGTACCTCCAGATTGGCAATATCCTCTACCAATTCACCCAATAATTTAGTTCTTTTTTCAATCTCAACAATTGCATTCTGAATTCTAAGTTGGGTTAGACTTATTTGGCTATCAAAATAAATGATCTCATTTTTTAAAGACTTCTCCTGTCCTGCAAGATCGTCAAGTATATCCTCAAATTCATCAATTTTTTCTTGAATGTTGTCCGCATCACTATCATCAGCAAAAACAGTTTTGAAACCAAAGGATATTGTACACAAAAGACTTATGGAAACTGCAAAAAATAGTAGTTTTTTTAACATAGGCTCACTTTAGTACTTTAAATATTTCTTCACTGCAGCAAAGCTTCCAAAGTAACCTAAGAGGAGACCAAAAAGTAGCATTAGTCCGACTAGAATCAGCCAAAATACCCAAATTGCAACCTTGAAACCTGCTATCAGTACCACCAAAGAAGAAGCAGTGAAAAATCCAAAGAAATGGACTGAGGTGAACAAAATGGAAATAATAATAGAAGCAATTACCGCAGATATTATTCCAAAGGAGACACCTTGGATTAAGAAGGGACTTCTAATGAATGCGTTTGGAGCACCAACAAGTTTAAGGATTTCTATTTCTTCTGCTTTGTGGCTTATATTTATTCTAAGAGTTGCAAATATGATTGCAAACGAGAGAAGTAAGAAAACACCAACAAGTACCCCACCTACAATGTAAACAGTACTGGCCCAGCTCTTAAATCTTTCTACTACACTTTCAAAGAATTTAACTTCCTCAACACTCTCTAAAGACTCAAATTCGGTAGCTAAATCAGAAAGAAAAACAACCTTCTCTGCTTTTATCTCTAAACTTGCAGGAAGAATATCTTTTGAAATGGCTTCGAGTAGTACAGGTTCATCTTTATTTATTTCTGTGAAAATATTAAAAGCATCTTCCTTTGATATATAACTAACTTCAGCAATACGTTCGTCTGCTTCAAGTGTACCTTTTAATGAAATAATCTGGTCTTCCAGAAAAGAATCTTTAAAAAATAAAGTTATCTGAGCCTGTTCCTCCAAAGATTTAATAGCAGTTTGCATGCCAACACCTAGGCTCATAAACAATCCCAATAAAATAAAGGTTACTGTTATGATGGCCACATTAGATATCACCAAAAACTTTTCACGTGAATACAATGTACTTAGTTCAGAAAAAAACTTATTCATAATAACTTCCTTCTTTCTTATCAGAAACTAATTTACCGTCTTCTATACGTACCACACGTTTCTTCATGTTATCTACAATACTAAAATCATGAGTCGCCATAATAACAGTAGTTCCCAGAGAGTTAATTTTATCAAGTACCTTAACAATGTCCTTTGCAGCAGTAGGATCTACCATACCTGTAGGTTCATCAGCAACAAGCACATCCGGTTCGTGAGCTAACGCTCTTGCTATAGAAAGTCTTTGTACCTCTCCACCAGATAACTGGCGAGGAAACTTGTCCATTTTCTTTGAAAGACCCACAAGACCCAAAACATTTGGAACAACGTTCTTTATATCTTGCTCGGGGGTATTCACCACCTCAAGTGCTACAGAGACATTTTCAAAAACAGTTTTTGATTTTAATACCTTAAAGTCTTGAAATACTACTCCAATCTTTCTTCTTAGTTCTGGTAGATCGGAAGCGGCAAGACTAGGGATATCTATAACCCCTGTACCATCCTCTGTTTCAAAACCAGAAAACAAAACCTCACCATCAGTGGGAAATTCTTCACGAATCAAAAGTTTAATTAAAGTGGACTTTCCTGCTCCGGATGAACCAACAATGAAAACAAACTCTCCCTCATCTATACCAAAGGAAACCTTGTTTAATACCTTGTCATCTTCATATTCCTTTGTTACATTTTTAAACTCAATTTGCGGCATTTTTTATCACAATGGTATCAACTAATAGATACTCATCCTTTCCATCTTTAGTTTTGTACTTTTCACCATAGGCTGTAACGTAATGGCCCTCTGAAACTTCAAGCTTTTTATCCTTAGCTTTGAGTAAGATTACCTCTTTACCGCGAGTATTAATTAAAGCAAAGGAAATATTTTCACCTGGATAAAGTAGAGGTTCAACAAAGGTAACAACACCCTCAAAAGACGATTGGTTAAGTTCTGCTTGTTTGGGATTTGTTTCCTCACCTTCTTGGGAAGAGGGAGAAAACCTACCCACAACCAAACCAATACTAAGGCCCAAAACTAGAAAAATTACAAATAAAATCACAAGCATTTTGGCGAAACGTATACCGTGATACTCATCAGCCTTATTATTAAAAGTACTCAATAGGTTGGGCATGAATTTATTATACAGACTGAGGCTACTTGCACAAAACCCTTTCAAACCCTATATTTAATAAGTGCTGTAATAAGCACTGTACCCTGCCAAACTATTAAAAATGCTTGAATTTGAATTAAAAGCAATTGTGTCGGATCCAGAAATTTTGGTACAATCATCCACTGTTTACCTTTTTAACAAAGAAAAAAACATCCTACTACCTATAAGAATGGCATCCTTTGCCTCCGATAACCTGCTACTGGCAAAAGACAGGTACCCAGAACCTAGGCCGCACATACATAACACCGCCTCAAGATTAGTGAGAGCGTTAGGGGGAAGAATAGAGAGAGTGATAATTAGTGGATACCACAATGAGATATTTTACTCATATATCAGAATCAAACATAAAAAGAAAAGTGTAGATATAGATGCTAAACCTAGTGACTCCATGGCAATAGCCTTAAGGCTAAGGATTCCAATATTTGTGGAAAAAAGGATTTATGAAAGCGCAGGAATACAAATAACAAAGGAACTTCTTCAAAATCTGGATTAATTTAGATACTCAGTAACATTTCTGTTGTGCTCTTCCAAGGTATTAGCATAGTGAGTAACTCCATTATTGTCGGTAAGATAATAGTTATAGGAAGTGGATGTGAAATTCACAACAGCGGCAATAGAAGACAATCCTGGATTTGCGATAGGGGAAGGAGGTAAACCAACATTTTTCCTGGTGTTGTAAGGACTAGTACTTTTTAAATCACTAGAATTTATGTCAGAAGGCCACCAATCAATTAAATCAAATTGTTCCTTTGTTGGACAAGAAGCATCTCCAGATACAGCACCTGCACAAAACTTATCTAAGGCCACAGCATATTGGGTAGTGGCATCTGCACCAATTAGAACATCGTTTTTCCAACGTTTTATCAATATACCAGCAACAATAGGTCTATCATCTTCCCTACTTACCTCACGTTCAACAATAGAAGCAAATATAATAACCTCCTCCACACTCATACCAAGATCTTGTAATGTAGACTTTGTTAATAATTTAGCTGTTTTAACCCTAAAGGTATCTTCAAAGGTACTAACTACTTCACTCTCAGTAACCTCAGTATTAAAAAAGTAAGTGTCTGGGAATAAAAACCCCTCTTTAGAGCCAGCTAAACGAATAAATTCATCATAGTCCACTCTTTTGAGTTTGGAGGTAAGATGTCTAGCATATTCCTCAACACGCCAACCTTCCAAAAACGTCATACGAATATCATTAGTTCCATGTTGAAAGATTGCAGAAAGTTCCTTAACGGAAGCTCCAGCAGGTATTTCATATATCCCAGCTTGGATACTTGTGTGAAGACCCTCTGAAACTAAAAACACCTTGAATAAAAATTCGGAATTCACCAAATCTTTTTCATGAAGACGTTTTGCAATTGAAATAACTGACTCACCTTCATTAATTTCAAATGTAGTTTCCTTAAATCCTTGAGCAGAACGATTAATTGCGAATCTATAGTAATTTCTACCCAGAATTGGAAAAACGATTAAAAATAAAACTAAGGTTATAACCAGAGATATCTTTTTACCTTGAGGGGAAAGCTTATGATATTTTCTTTCAATAGTATTTTCCATGCTTCTAATATTAACATGAATCATCAACCCAATTTGTTCTATAGGGTATATCGGGTGTATAATTAAAGGGAGGAAGCAGAATGATCGCCCCTTCGGGGGAGGAAAGTCCAGACAGCATAGAGCAAAGGGTTGGAGTGTAAGCTCCGACGTGTAAGCGCTGGTGTTTTGCAAACGAAAGTTAGCAAAAACAGAGAGTGAATTAACACACTCTGAGAGTAACAGTGACGATTCTTTTTTCTAAACCTTCGGGCATGGAAAAAGGGTGAAACGGACAATCCCACCTGCTGAAATCCACGATCGTACCGCTAAGGTTGCTCGCCGATTGGCCGCAAGGCCATCTAAGTCACATACGTGATATTAGGGTACAAAGATGGAGCATAGATAGATGATCATTTAAAACAGGATCTGGCTTACTAGCATCCTCATTATATTGGAGACAGCGTTAACGCGCTGTCTTCAATGCTTCTGCTACTATTTTCTGTATGCTAAAACTTGTTTGATAACAATCACTAAGGTCATTGTTAGAGGTACTGCAAGAATTATACCAAGAACTCCAAAAAAGGTTCCTCCAACAAGAACAGCAATAAGAACCACAAGTGGCCTAAAACCTGATACCTTACCCATAACCTTTGGCACCAAAAAGTTGTTTTCTAGTAACTGTATTCCAGAAAATAAAATGACTGCAGAGATGCCCTTTGCTGGGGAAATAGAAAACCCTACAATTGCGGCTAAAATCCATGAAATGGTAGGACCCAGCACCGGGATTATTTCAAGCAAACCAGCAACAAGTCCTAAAGCAAGAGGGTAATCAATACCTAAAACCAGCAAACCAAAGAAGCTTATTAGGCCGATAAACGCCATAAGAAATAACTGTCCCTTCACCCAAGCTCCTACATTAATTTCAATCTCTCTAACAGTTTTTTCTACAACATCCTTCAAATGCCCAGCAAAAAGCCCAATAAACTGTTTTCTTAGATTCCTCCAATCAAGAGACATGTACAAAGATAGAAAGAATACACTTACTGCCCAAACAAGCCCAGATAGTACAGAAGAAGTTGTATCAAGTAATGTCTCAGATAACTTGGATACCTCTGGGAGTAAGGAATCCAGTGGGATATTTGCCTGATTTACAACTGGAACATTCTTTAAAAGGTTACCTACATTAAGTAGAAGTTTTTGAGACTGTGCTAATACCGGAGGAAATCCCACTGTTAAGATTACTAAAATTGAAAGTAGAAGTAAGAAATAGGTTAAAACAACAGAAATACCACGGGATAAGGGCTTATTTAATAAAGTTACCTTTTCGAAATATTCGACAGCAGGCTCTACTGCTAAAGCTAAAAACAAAGATAATAAAAGTGTTGCAAATATAGGACCTAATTGAACAAGTACATAAAGTACTAAACCTATTACTAATATTGTGGCAGTAGCTTTTATTGTTGTTAGAACAGTTTTATCCATCTATATGAAATATAACATGTTCTTCTACCTGCTTACCAAAGTTTTTGTCTGTAACATCAAACCACTTTATATCTTCGTTCTTCTTAAACCACGTTTGCTGACGCCTTATATATGAGTGGAGATCATATTTAGCTCGCTGGCGTGCTTCCTCCTCAGAAGTTTCTTCCTTAATAAAGGAAACAACACTTTTATAAACAAGGCCATTTAATAAACGCGACTTGGGATATTTTTTAATTAAAATCTTTGCCTCTTCAATTAGGCCATTGTCCCAGATAGTATCAAGCCATTTATCAACACGGTCATATAAAAAATCACGAGGTGCAGTAAGACCAACAAATATAAATTCAACATCGTTAAGACGGGGTAGGGGAGTGGTATTTTTTTCTTTGGTAAGTTCAACTTCTAAAGCTCTAATTAAACGAGCACGATTGTTCAAATCAAGTCTCTCTGCCACCTCTGGGTTTAACGACGTCAGTCTTGTGACTAAGGATTTTGTTGTAGTTGTCTCAAGAGATTTTCTAAGTTCAAAATCAGGTTTTGCACCAGCTACAGTTTTAATTCCTGTAACTACATCAGTATAAAAACCTGTACCTCCAACAAGAAATGGTGTTTTCCCCTCACCCAAAAGTCCTTCTATCTTAGGGATTGACCACTTTGCATAATCATATACAGTAAAGTATTCATCAGGAGTTGCTAAATCATATCCCCAAACGATAGTGGCATCTAACTCCCAATGATCCTCTAATTCCTTAATTTTAGCCATAGAACCTACAGGAACTTTTCCAGTACCTATATCCATGTCTTTATATACCTGTCTAGAATCAGCAGAAATAATTTCACCACCAAACTTTTCACATAACTTCACAGAAAGTGAGGTTTTACCGCTTGATGTTGGACCTACTATTACTAATACCTTACGCATAAAAGCATTATAAACCACAAACATAGCAATATACATTGACCTAAGATACATGCGAATGTATACTGCTATTAATGCCAAAGTTAGTACTGCTTTACATCAAAAGTTTCCCTGCCTTCTCAAATGCACAGGTTAACAGACTATCTGAAGTACTCGCTAATTTTGGACTTATGGTAATAGGAACCTATGCGTTACCTATCTTCTTCAAAACCAGACCGTTAGATGCCAATATGTTAATATTTGGATTAGCTGGGGGTATAACCCTAATAGTAGCAAGTTTATCAGTCATGAAAGGAATACATTCATGAGTAATCCATATGGCCTATTTTATATTGGCGCAGCAATATTCGCACTTGTTCTGGTTGTTCTGGCACTACCAACAATGATAAAAGGTCCAAATGATAAGGATAACAAGTAGTATGCACGCAATAATACTTCCAGGTAATTCAAAAAGATACAATAAACAGGGACTTATCGACACAACTAAGCACTTGGAAGACTTATTTGAAACAACAACTGCTCATTATTACAAACATTGGGAAGGTGACAGTGAAGACGAAACATCACCTATCGATATGGAACATGAGGTAAACACTTTGGCAGAAGAGGTAGCAAACAAGGATGAGTTTGTAATTGTTGCCAAATCCGTAGGTACTGTTGTAACCTTAAAAACTATTTCTGAAAGGGGAATCAAACCTAAAAAATGTGTTTTCCTAGGTTTTCCTGGAGTGGAATATGCAAAATCACAAGGGAACTTTGATAAGTGGATTAAAGACTACAACGTTCCAACACTATTTATACAACAAACAAATGATCCTTTCTATAAATTTGCAGAGCTTGAAATAGCACTAGACACATTACAACTGAAAGATTTCAATCTTATTGAAACTGCAGGAGACAATCACGCATATGACAACTATGAAGAAATTGAAGATATGGTTAAAGACTTTATTACTACCTAATTAGGTCTATTCTTCTTCCAAACCTTTGTTAAATGAGCATGTCGCCATTTCTTTTCATGTAGGGGAATGTCATCTTCAAATTTTTCAGCAGCTGGCGTACCTTTTCTTGGTGAGTACATGCTTATAAAAGCTACCTTGAAAGGAATTTTTTCAAATAATTTAACAGTATCCATAAACTGATCCCGAGTTTCACCTGGAAAACCTAATACAATATCTGTTCCAAAAACAACTTCTGGTTTAACTTCCCTAATACGATCAATTAATACAATATAATCCTCAATGGTGTGTCTGCGGTTCATAGACTTGAGCACGTCGTTATTTCCAGATTGAACAGGTAAATGAAGAAATTCATCTATCCTTGGTAGCTGTATGGCATCAATTAAGTCCTCAGTGAAATCAAAGGGATTTGAGGACATAAAGCTTAGTTTTTCTAAACCCTCAAGATCATGTACCTTACGTAAAAGATCAGCAAAGGGTAATTTATGTTCACTTCCGGTTCTTACCTCAAATTTTTCCTTCATAGTAAGGCCCCAAGAATTTACATTTTGACCACACAACATAATGTGCTTAAAGCCCTTGTTTATCATATCCCCCACCTCAGCAAGTACTTCCTTCTCACTACGAGAAATTTCTTTTTCACGAGCATATGGAACAACACAATAGGTACAGAAATTATCACAACCAAAGGAAATATTTACATAACCAATTTTGTTTTTTTCTGATAAATTATCCTTTCGAGAGACCGCTAGTTTGCCTTCAACCCACTCCCCTATCAGACCATTTGTATGCAAAATATTGGGTATTTCCATAATTTGTTTAGGATTTATATAAGCATCAACCCACGGAGTCCTTCCCTTTAGCTCAGCTAAAGCAAATCTTTGCCTTTTACCTGTAACAGAACCAACCATACACCCCGCCATAACAACAAATGGCTTATCTTGCATTCTTTTAAGCTTCTTACCTAAACCATATACCTTGTCTTCACTCTTTTGTCTTACAGAGCATGTATTAATAACAAATAGGTCACTATCCTCCAAGTCAGAAGTGGCTTCAAAACCCAATGCCTCCAACACCCCTGCAATAGAGGAAGAGTCAGCTTCATTAGCATAACAACCGAATGTTTGAATCAAATATTTTTTAGGTTTGTATTGCATGAAGACGATTATAACAAATGTTAGAATATAAAAATGAACCAGGAGGTAGATCTGATTAAAAAACATATAAAGGAAGCCAAAAATATATATCTGACGACACACATAAATCCAGATGATGATGCAATAGGATCATTACTTGGGATGTATGGACATATAATAAATAACTACACCAATAAAGAAGTTGTAATGTTAATAACCGGAAGCCCTCAAAAAAAGTGGGACTTTCTCATTAATGCAGACAAAATTGAGTGGGTAGAAGATATTGCCAATAATGTAGACGACGCAGACTTAATAGTAGTTCTCGACTGTTCGGACACATATAGAGCTACTAAAAAACCTGAACTCTTAAAGGATAAAACCACCGTTGCAATCGATCATCATCAACCCGAAGAAAACTCTTTCACAGTAATGGAACAAAGACAGTCAGCCTCATCTACCGCACAAATAATTGCGGATTCCTTTTTATCTGAAGACGACTTTATGAAGATTGAAATTACAAAACCACTTTTCATGGGATTGTACCAAGACAGTGGAGGCTTCATGTACATAACAAAGGACCAATTAGGTACCTTTGCAACAGCACAGAAATTGATGGAAAAAAATCAGTTCGATATACAAACCTTGCTACAAAAGATCAAAATGATTACACCAGAAACATATGAAGTATGGCAAAACCTTATGAAGGACTCTGTTATGGTCAAACACCCGATAAAACCATATATATACTCTTATGCCACTAAAGAGGACACAGAAAAATATGGTAAAGCAGCTGTTTCGAAAGCAAAAAGATCCTTTTTGGATGGTTGTGCAAAGAAAGTGGAGGGATTCGGTTGGGGTTTTGTAACATATCCCGCGAAAGGTAATTGGGAGATATCCTTCAGATCAACTCCAGGAAATCCAAATGTTCAACAGATTTGTAAAAAATACTTTAATGGTAACGGACACACCTTAGCCGCAGGAGGACAAATGCCTTTTGAAAAATATCAAACAGCAAAGGATTTCGCACTGGATACTACAATGTTACTTGAAAATGAAAAATTAGATTTAACAGAAGAATCTTAATCGACCTCAATACCTGTTTCTTCTACAAACTTAGCAGATTCTTCAAGCATGTTCATCCACGTCTTATCTAAATTACCAATAAGACCTGTAAAATCAGGTATCCAAAGCTTAATACCCTTGGGATACATGTCTTGAAAGACTTCTCCATCCCAAACCACAATAGTATCTGTTTTTGATTTAATTGCAGCAGTTGCTCCAACAACGGTGTCTTCAAATATCAAGGTGTGCTTTGAGTTGGTTTTAAATTCCTTCATAACCTTTTTGTACATCTCTGGATTAGGCTTGCGTTTTTTTACCTCATCGCCACCGATTATAAAATCAAAGACTTGCTCGGCCTCCATACGTTTTACTATTTCATCAACAACACTTTTCTTTGTGTTTGAAGCAAGTGCTAGCTTCATACCTCTCTCTTTTAGTTCTTTTGCAAAACCCCAAAAACCAGAAAAGGGTTCGATGTCCTTATACAGTTTTAAAAATTCTTGTTCTGTCTCTACAGCCAACTTGGGTGCTAACTCCTTTATAGGAGCATCCAATTTATTTTCTATGCGCTTCAATGTATGCATCCATTTTTCTTCAACATTTAATCCTGAAGGATAATGTTTGGAAATAGTAACTTTATGTTTCTTTTTCACATTATCCATAGCCTGATCCCAATAAGCCTGAGAATCAATTATGGTTCCATCCATATCAAATATGACTAGCTTTTTGTTTTCAAATATTTCCTTCAATGAGGATCTAGATTTTCTTGTGAAAGCATCCCAAACAACCTTTATGAAATAAACGGGTCCAAAAAGAGTATTAAAAAACAGGGAAAACCAACCATCACCAGCAAAAAGTAGGATATAAAGAGCATACAAAAACCCAATAACAAGATAGATAATGGCTACAGTCTTGAGAATTTCCATACCTAAAGGTTAGCAGAGCTTGTTGCTTGTAACAAGCAAGGCATGCTAGATTTTATACATGACAGATCAAACAGATAAACCAATAGAAGAAAATTTAGAAGAAATTTACGCCGACGCCGACGCCGTATTTACTTGCCCTGCATGTGGGGTAATAAACAGAGATGACGTAGTGTTTCTGTGTAACACCTGTGATCAAAGCGAGCTTATTTATAAAAATGGTATGTACATGTGTCCCTCTTGTTTAGGGCCGGGGAACAATTTCGAATGCATGCTTTGTGGGTCTAAGGAAGTGGGAATGACACTAAAAGAGGCTACTGAGTAGTTTCTTGCTCATTGTAATAACGCTTCAAAATAAGCGCTGCTGACAAATGATCATTAGTTTTTCTTCTCTTTTTGGATATTCCTGAACGTATAGCACCTTGAATCGATTCCGATGTTGTAGCAAATTCTGATACATACTCAATTGGCTTTTTTAACTTAGCTTTTAGAAGGTTTGTGAATTGACGTACCTTAAGTGACTGTGCTGTCTCCTTACCATCCAGTGTGGTAGGAAGCCCTACAATAATCTTTGAAACCTTTGTTGAAATAACAACCTTTCCAATTTCTGAAATCAAATGTGGTGTATTTTTGCTATTAACTACCTTTAGAGGAGAAACTGATCCAGCTCTTCCAAAAGCAAGCCCCGTATTAACTTCACCATAATCAACGCCCAGAAGTACTTCGTCCATATCAATCCCTTTCCACAGTAACAGAAATATTTTCGATGTTGCTTGGAAGCTTTGAGAAAAAGGGTATGTTTGGACTAATATTCAGAGAATACGTTTTCATATTGCGTACCCCACCTAATATCTTTTCAGCTTCCCCAACACTCTTCCCCACCAATTCTTCCTTTATACTGTCCTCATCAATTTCCGGTAAAACATAGGATTTCATAGTTACCTGTAAATCTGCTAATTGAGAAGTAAGGGTAGTGGCATCTGTATTGCCAAGAATTTCTACATTTATCTCTGGTGTTTCATCTGAAAGTTCAAAACCATCAGGTACAAAGTCACCCAAAATGTCTTGCAACAAACTATCTAAACTCTTTTTTCTGTAGGACAACCCACTAAACAACACAGTTTGCGTTACCTTCACCTCATCTGCTTCATCATTAACCTTCTTATCAAATTCCTCAGTTGTAAGTCCACTCACCTGTGAACCTTCAACTAACACCCAACCATTTTCTAAATTCTCCTTAACCGAAGAATTGTTATTAGACACTATATCTTCTAGTAATGCTTGGTGAAGATTATCTAGATCCGTCTGAGTAACAACACTTAAAATATCACTACTCCCCCCGTCAATATCTTCTTTGGCCTTTGCCCGATATTTACTAGAAGAATGATCATCAAATTCCAATGTTTCACCACTGTCAATGTTATGATCTTTTCCTATTTCCTCTGCAGTAACATCCACCTCGCTTTTGCCTGGAGTCATTACCGCGGTACTAGGATCAACAGTACCTGCGGCTACAGTAACATCGTCATCCAATACATATTTCAAATCATCATCGTCTTTGGAATATAACTCCTCGCCGTCATCAAAGGCTTTTTCTGATGTTGTCCAGTTTTCTATTTCAACCTTACCCGAAGCTTTTTCACCCACAATCTTTGTACCAGTAGTATCTACTGTTTGGGACTCAGTCACTGAACTTGTAACAACATTTCCTGCTAACTGCTTATCTTTGACATTATTTTCATAATCAACCCCAACACTCACTTGAACACTTTTTATTAGTGGTTGAGAAGCAACAACAATTTCAGCCTCGGCACTAAAATCTTTCCAAAACAGTTTGTAACCAAAAAAGCCTAAACCACCTAAAAGGATTAAGCCAAATAAAACTACACCTAACTTTGGTTTAAAAGATATAGAAGGAAATCTAATTTTGGGTAACCTTAAACGCACCTTTGGCAAAGAGGGTCTGGATCTCGATTTTTTTGGACTTCCCATAACCTCATCCAGAGTAACTTCACGAGAGACAAAATCATCAGACACCCCTTTGGCTTCCGTCTGACCTCCCTGCAACATATCCAATAAAACCAATCCTGCAGGGTCATTTGTCGAAAATTCAATGGTTTTACCAATTCTTTGTGCTTCTTTTTGAATAAGTTTTAGATTTAGACTGTTTTCAAATAATACGGAACCTTCAGGTATTTCCAACTCCACCTCATTTGAAGTAGACGAAACAAGACGTTGTATTACAGAATATGCGTCTTCATGTATTTCAATTACTAGTGGTTCCATTAAATTAAGTCCTTAAGTTCTAAATAAACTATAGATAATGATGCTGGTATAACATCCTCCATTGCATGTGCCTTGCCAGTCTTATCTATAATGAGAGATAAATCTTCAATGGTAAGTTTACTAAACTCTGGGGGTGTCTTAAATGGTATTGACCTAGTCCAAGGCTCTTTACTAGCAACCTCATAAATATCTGTAAGTTCCGCTCCCCCTCCCACCATATAAATATTTGGGGCAAATGTCTTCACACCTTCAAAATCCCGAAATAATAACTCAATACCACTTAGCCAAACATCCAAAAGATTATCCATATGGCCCTTTATTAAAAGACCATCACTATCATGTAGACGTCCATAGGAGTATTCTAACTTTTTGTTTGCAGCATCAACCAAAGAAAGATCCATACCCTTACTTAGTGTTCTTGTGAAATGGTCCCCACCCAAGTCTAAACTCCTAGTTGTAACAATACCCCCTCTAAAAACCGTACCCACATCTGTTAACTCTCCACCCACATCCATAATCACACCGTCAAAATCCTTACCCTTGGAGTATCCTAAGGATTTAGTAAGAGCATACATATTGGAACTAATTGCCTGTATATTAAGCTTTAAATCCTTTGCCATACTTTGGAGTAGATCTAAGTGGTAAGAAGGTGTAAAAGCCGTAAAAACAGCAACTTCCAAGGTTTGTCCTTCCTCACCTACAAGTTCATCAACAAGTTTATTATCAAGCTTTGCATACACTGTTGAAGATGTAATCATTTGGAAATCAAGTTCTGAATCACCAGTAACTTCTAAAAATTTATTTTGAGCCTGATTGTAAGCCTCTGTGAAAATACGCTCATAAGCTGAATCTAGTTCCTTCTCTGTAATAACACCCTCTTTGCCACGTACTACACGTACAGTGGTCATAAGACCCAAAGACAAAGTGCCACTAACACCAAAAATTACATCTGTTATAGAAGGACCACCATTAACTACTTCTGCTATTGCAGTTTCTACAGCACGACTTACTTCCTCAGGATTAACAATGATTCCCCCACGAGAGGCATCTTCAAGTAAATCCTGTTTTGAAATACCAATTATTTCAGCTTTAGACCCTTGTTCTTCAGAAATAACATTAAAGGCAAAGACCTTTACAGAATTGGAACCAATATCAATTGTTAGAAAATTACGTGACTTTTCTTTTGACTTTAATTTAAAGGGCAGACGTACCATTAACCCAAGTATAAATGAGGTTTAATCGGAAGACAATTTGGATTATTCAACAATAGCGCGAATTCTTCTAACACCAGCACCGTTAGATTTCTCTTTTTTGATCTTAAACATGCCCTTTATCTCGGATGTATTGTCTACATGAGGACCACCACAGATTTCCGTAGAATAGTCACCAATGGAGTAAACATTAACAATATCTGCATATCTTTCCTTAAAGAAAGCCAAAGCTCCTTTATTCTGGGCATCTTCCAAAGACATGGCCTCCATTGATACAGAAAGCCCGGCACTAATTTTTCCGTTAACAATACCTTCAATTTCAGACCTTTCCTCCTCAGAAAGGGCTTTGTCGTGTGTGAAATCAAAACGCAATCTTTCTGGTGTAATGTTACTACCAGACTGTTTCACATGATCACCTAAGACATCACGGAGTGCCTGGTGAAGAAGATGGGTCAATGTGTGATACCAAACCTCTTCTTTTGAATCCCCACCTAAACCACCCTTAAAGGCACCTGCGGAAGAAGTTCTTGAAGCTTCTTTGTGCTTAATTCTCTCCGTTTCAAAAGCATCTTTATCAAAATCCTTACCAATTTCTTTGAAAACATCTTCAATTGCCTCAACGGGCAATCCATATGTCTGATACAAATCAAAGGCTGAAATATCTTTCTCCTTTGCTTCCTTTATTCCCTTTTCTAATGTTTTAACAAAGCCGCTAAGTTCACCACTTAAAACAGAGGAAATCTCTTCAGCACTAAGATCGATTCCAATATAGGTATCCTTGTAATATTCAACATACTTTTTTGCTATGGAAACAAAGGTTTCCTCTAGTTGAGAAGTACCCTGCAGAAGAAGAGCTTTTGCGGCAGCATTTCTAATAAGCCTTCGCAATATGTACCCTTGCTGTTTATTACTTGGTGTAATACCTTCGTCAATCATAAATACAGCACCTCTTAAGTGATCGGCAATCACGCGGAAAGGATACAAGGTAGCTTCATCATAAGATCTACCTGTGGTCTTCTCTAATTCCTTGATGGCCATATCAAATACATCAGTTTTAAAAACATCAGGGTCATTATTAATAGCGGCGAGCATTCTGATAAGGCCTCCACCAAAATCTATATTTTTCTTTGGAAGTTCTTCAAACTCACCTTCCCCAATCTTTTTGTATTCCATAAAAACAGAATTTGCAATTTCTAAGAATCTACCACAATCACAGTTTGGGTGACATTTCTCGCCATAAGAGGGGTCGTGTTCTACATCCTCAAACATAAAAAAGATTTCTGAGCTAGGACCGCCAGGCTCACCAACAGGCATAAGATTAGGGGCACCCTGCCTACTCCACCAGTTTTTTTCAGCATTGTAGTGGAAGATCCTACCATCGTTCATACCTTCTCTTGCTCCAGTTTCCATATCCTCAACATCCACTACCTTTGCATTAATTCCCTTTTCGGAAAACAACTCTACCAAAATTTCTTCTGATTCAATATCCTTTGGAATTCCATTTTCTTCATCCCCAATACAAACCGTTACATACAAATCTTTAGGGTTAAATCCAATCTCATCTACAAGAAATTCAAATGCCCAACGAAGTTGCTCTTTTTTCCAATAATCTCCAAGAGACCAATTTCCAAGCATTTCAAAAAATGTGGTGTGTCTATTATCACCAACTTCTTCTATATCAACCGCTCGAAAACATTTTTGAGAATCCACAACACGTGTTGCACCTGAAGGATAAGGCTCCCCAAGAAAATAGCGGAGAAGGGGTTGCATACCAGAGCCAGTAAACAAGGTAGTAGGATCATCTTTAGGAACCAGAGGACCAGAAGGTACTACCTCATGTTCTCTTGCTTCATAATATTTTATATATTTTTCTCTTAACTCGTTTAAAGTCACAAAAGAATTATATAACACATAAGGGTTAATGATAAAAGCAATTATCCCCAACACAAACTACAAGAGTGTGTGTCAGGGCAATTGTTGAAATGACCAAACGATGATTCAGCAGAGACGACCTTCAGAAAAATCAGCAAGCAACATGGCAGTGAGCAACAAAGCCCCTATCACATCAGGTAGTGAAGTCGAGCCCATAGAGTTGTAACTGCCAACATAAGCTATAACCGAAAAAACTATAAGAAGGCTACCCGATATGACAGCCATATAGCTTAACGCCCACCAACGTTTGTCCCAAAGCCAGAGCAACTTGTTTGTGATGGATACCACCACATAGAAAATCATCACGTACAGCCCAACATTTTTAGAAATAAATGGTTCTGCTGTAGCTGAAAAAAGTAACCCCTGGATTGTCGGCCAAATATACAATAAAACCAGTGGGCCGATAATGACGAAGGCACAACCCCATTTCTGCCGCCAGGTCAAACGAAATACCCAGTAGTGTCGTGCTTTGACTAACCAATTTGCAATGTATATAGCCATTTCTCATTCCTTTCAATAATAAGCATGGTCAAGATTTGGGGGGATAATACAGCTATTTGTTAGTAGGTGCAACTATGGAATGCACCATGCAATAGATCCTATAATATGCTATAACTTGGTAAATCAACCCTATAAAAGAGACGGAGGCTAAGGATGACACAGAAAATGAAAAAAGAAGGGAAGGTAGAAAGGTTTTTACTGGATGTAGCGGAAACCAGCGCCAAAGTAGGCAGCATTCTCATGATAGTGGGGTATTTAGTTGGTCTAAAAATAGATAAATTCCCACTATACCTGGAGATAGGTGTAGGACTGGGATTTCTATTTATTTCCATGGCGTGTTTTGCATACACACTATACGTAATGGAATTATGGAAAGTAGAAAAAACACGGGGCCTAACAGTAGTTGGTTGGGCAATAGGCACCTATGTTGTGGCAATTCTAGGAACTATGGAGGGGCTAAACGTTGGAATTCCGATCTGGAATCCCATCGTAATCCAACTATCAACGAAGTGGGCGGGGTATCTTTTATTCCCACTCATTTTGATTGTGTTAGAGGCATTGGGCATCCTGGTTTGGAGCATAGTCAAAGGAGTAGCCATTGTAAACGATTGAAACAAACACAATAGATAGAAAATGCCCTAAAACAAATCTCGAATGGCCTGCTTCACGTCTCTTTCTGGAGCAGGCTTCTCGTCAAACCCAGCACGTTTGTTGATGTACTCTTCAACCTGAGCAACAGGTACTCCATATTTCTGTCTTGAAAGTTCTCTTATCTTATCTGCAACACCTTCATACTTAGGCATTTCTTGTACCTTATCCCATGGAAGATTCACTGAAAACGAATTTGTTGGATGACCATCTATAAGAAGTTTCATGTAATAATTTCCAACTGAATTGTTCATAAGGTCACTCTTTGTAAAAGGATCCAGTTGAGTTTCAAGATACTCGGCATCATCTGGCCCTACTCTATATGCCATCATAGTACCAACGTTTCCAAAAATAGCATTTTTTATTTCATCTGAAAGTTGACCAACAAACTGGTTTGCAACAATAAGATTAAGTCTATATTTTCTGGCCTCGGAGAGAATTGTTGCAAAGTCTGGGGTTGCAAAATTTTGGAACTCATCAACATAGAGATGGAAATCAGGAAAATCCTGCTTACCCACAAGAGTATGTCTGCCCATTGCTGCAGCCAGTATCTTTGGCACAAGTATAAGTCCTAAGAAATTTGAGTTTTCCTCCCCTATCTTTCCCTTTGAAAGATCTACAAGAAGGATCTTCTTTTCAGCCATCACCTTTGAAAAATCAATTGCTGATTTCGGTTGACCAATGATGTTTCTCATTGATCTCTCTGTTACAAACCTATCAAACTTGGACACAAAGTAACCCATCTTTTCTGACTTGTGGAAATCCGAAGTCTTTGCAACTTCATCGGTCCAATATCTTTTAACAAGAGGGTCTGTAATCTTTGGTATAAACTTTTTAGAATAATCAGGATCAATTAAGAGGCGAAGTACGTCAATCATAGTACTCTCCTTATCAACCATTGCAGTAAGCATTATGTTTCTGACAGTTCTTTCTAACTGAGGACCCATCATTCCTGATTTGTTAGGGTCATAAAGTTTATAAAGGAGAGCAATGAATGCGTTTATGATCATATTTTTTTGTTCTTCTGTCTCTGCCTCAAGTATATTTAAACCCAAAGGTCTTTGAGTATCTGCAACGTCAAAAAGGATCACATCTTCCGCACGCTCAGGTGGAATCTTTTCTAATAATTCATTTATGTCTGTACCATGAGGGTCTATAACACATAAGCCATTACCCTTAACAATATCCTGCCAGGCCATATACATAAGTTGTTTTGACTTACCTGTACCTGTTTGGCCAATAATGTATGTGTGCCTACGCCTATCGTCTTGCTTTATGTTTATGTCAGTGGACACTCCTCGGAAAATACTTGTACCAAGGTATGTTCCTTCCCTTGGGACATTAACTGGAGCTGCAGCCTTTCTAGATTCAAGCCAAACAATGTTTGGTGTTTGAACTTCCTTACCTGGAAAGTGAAAAATAGTCGCCAATTCTTCGATATTTAGTAAAGAGGTATTTCTATAAATAGGTATATCAAAAAGAGGAATGTGAATGTTAACTGCTGAGAGTCTTCTATATATAAAATCATCGGTTATATTCCTACTACTCTTGAATTTTCTCTTTTTAAAGCGGTTGTAATTAACATCAGTGAACTGCTCAAAGGAAGAAACAACATTTTGCAAATGAGAGTTTGCAATTGTTTTGTCCTCCGCCAAAGAAATAACACGGAGTGTTACATCAAAGCCAGATTTACCAACTTTTTTCTCTACACCTTCCAAAAAGGTAGGGTCAACCTTTGCTGGTTTTTCAGGATTGTTTTGGGCAGCACGAATATTTGATATAAAACGCTGTCCTTGCTGGCGCCAAGACTTTCCTGCAGGACTTACTATAAATTGAATAGCTAGTGCCTCATCATCTGTTAATTTGCTCATCGCAGAAGTTACAGCATTAAGGGTATCGGTACCCATGTCTTCATAACTCTTAATTGGATAATATGGAGGACCTGCTAATTTCAGCTCCAAAACAGAGGTGTATGCTCCCCTATCCCATACCTCGTTAGGATCTACAATATCAATTTCAGCTTCAGGATAAGCACCATTAATCTGCTTTTCAACAAGGTTCACCAAATTGTCTGGGGTTACAACATAAAAACCAATACCTTCTACCTTAGAAACAATTTCAAAAGAAATTCTGTGCTTTCCGGAAAACACCGAACTTAAAAACCCTTTTTGAATACCGACAAGACCAGAAAACATTTGTTCTGCGGCTTGTATTTCAATTTCATTTTCCTTAGGTAGCTTTATTTGGAGAAAGGTAAGACTATATTGGGAGGCTCTTTCTCGCTTTCTTCTTAGAAACCTAGCTACAAGAGATAGTGAGACACCTAAGATAATTACAAAAACAACAAGATACAACACAACCCAAGTGAGATTCAAAAATATATCAACAAAATCCATTACTTAATTGTGTGCACCTCCTCAACATGATGTATAAAATCCTCTTCTTCCTCATCCGCTTCTTTAGTTAGCTTATGGGCATCCTCATCAACGGATTCTAATTCCTCATGGTTTGTCCGCAAATCGACAACATTGGGCACAGCACTTTGAGATATAGAAGTTACTGGATCTGGAGTGGGAGCATCAACTGCGGGTGTTGAACTTGGAGCAGGTTGAGAAGAAGGCACCTCTACAGAAGGTACATTTTCAGGGACCGCTTGTTGTTCTTTTGAAGGGGCAGCTTCTACATTCATGTGATAATTTTAGCATTACAATTGAAAGATTTACTAGGGAAAGGAGATGTTATTTTTTCTTGCCTGCCATGAATTTCTTCATGTTCTTACTTGATTTACCTGAAGAAGCCTCTTCAACAAGTTGTTCAATTTTCTCCATTACTTCAACCTGCACTTCTTTGCCCGACTTTTGGGCTTTTTCCAAAACAGGCTTAATGTTTTTTTCTAATTCTGTAAGTAAGGGTTGAGAAGCAACTTTTACTTCTTCTGCAATTTCTTGTGCCTCGGCAGCAACAAATTTTCCTTTTTCAGAAACATCATCTGCAATATCCTTTATTTTTTTACGGGTTTCATCACCCTTGTCAGGAGCGTACAAAACACCCAAGGCTGCTCCAATAAGAGCTCCCCACATTATTCCGGAACTGAAACCAGGTCCATGATGATTACATTCTTTATGTGCCATTAATCCTTTAGACTCCTTATGGATCTAACTTCCTTTACTGCTTTATAACCATCCATAGCAGCACCAAAAAGGCCGCTGAGTAATGAAAGTGGGTTTGACAATATGCTACTAAAACCTTCAACACTCTCAATTATTCCATTTGCTTTCTTTATAGTGACTCGTAGTTCTTTAAGAACTAAAACCACATAAACACCAACAACAACAAGATTAAGTGTGAGAAGAGCTAATATAAATACTAGTATTGCTTGTATATCCATGGGCAGTTTCCGTACAAAGAGTATGAATGTTTACTAAAATTTAGTCAAGACTCATAGAGCTAATGTGTCTGAAGGAGTTGATTCGCTAACGTCTGTACCCAAAACCTCATCTAACTTTTCATTTGGCGTATCTTTAGTATCAACTTCAATTTCTCTAAAGATAATAGTTCTGATTTCCTCAGTCTCACGACCTAACTTGTTTACCACTAAGAAACTTAATGTGTTTAAACCAGGCCGTAATTTAATAGAGGTCACAAAACTCCCGTCTGTATCAATGACAACACGTTGATTATTAATAAGAAGAACACTATCCATATCGGTTTTACCTGTTACATCAAGGATTTCTGAATTTACAACAATGCTATTTTGGGGACTAAAAATCTCTATTTTCGGAGCTCCTGAATAATTTCTATATTGATAAGACAAATAGCCAAAGAAACTTAGAATCAAGACAGATATTATGATGGTTAAAATTAATCCTGGGGTAACAAGCAGTCGTGTTGGTTCCAATTTCTTAAGCTCAAATTTCTTCTTTTTTTCACTACCCTTCTCAAACTGACCTTCATATTCCCTTCTCCAAAAAGCAAGCATTTGATTAACATCTAAATCTAGGAAATCAGCATATATCTTTAAAAACCCCTTGGCATGAATCCCATCAGAGAAAACTGAATAGTCACCTTTTTCCAAAGCTTCTAAAAACTTAGGGTGTATCTTTATAAATTTATGAACATCTTCAAGAGTGAACTTTTTTTCTTTTCTTCTATTCTCTAATGTCTCACCAACAGGTTTCATATAGAATTATGATAGCAGGAATAAAATTTAAACGTATTACACTTGAGAGTCATAAATCTGGTCACTAACAGGATCTTCAGGTAGATCAATCATGTCCTGAGGAATATTACTCATAATAACCTTACGAGGCTTATTTCCAACAGCAGGTTCAACATAACCCTCTGCCTCAAGTTCATCCAATATTCTTGCAGCTCTTGCATATCCAATAGAAAGCCTTCTCTGCAAAAGGGAGGCTGAGGCCTTTTTAGCCATTACAACAATTTCAACCGCTTCATCAAACAACGCATCTTTTGCGTCACCACCAGCAGAAACACTTCTGGATTTATCTTGAATGTTGAATATATTTTCTTTGTATTCAGGCTCAATACCAGTACTCTTTAAATAATTCACAACCTTATTAACCTCACCATCTGTTACATAAGCACCCTGGATACGAATAGGTTTTGAGACATCAGGTGGAAGAAAAAGCATGTCTCCCTGACCCAAAAGTTTTTCAGATCCTGGTTGATCAATAATAACTCGGGAATCAACTTGGCTTGTGACGTTAAACGCCACACGACATGGAATGTTTGCCTTAATAAGACCTGTGATTATGTTTGTGGAAGGACGTTGAACAGTAAGGATTAAGTGAATGCCCACTGCACGTGCTAGTTGGGCTAAACGAATAATACTTTTCTCAACTTGTGCAGGATCAGCAACCATTATTTCTGCCAGTTCATCAACAACAATTACAATGTAAGGTAGCGCTTGGAACCCAGATTTTTCATTGTAACCATCTATATTTCTTGCTTTTGCACTTTCTAAAAGACTATATCTTCTCTTCATTTCATCAACAGCCCATCTGAAAACAGAAGATGCCTTATCAATATCCGTAACAACTGGAGTAAGAAGATGTGGGATATCTCTATAGTGAACAAGCTCAACTCTCTTAGGATCAATCATAATAAACTTACACTCTTGAGGACTACATCTATATAAAAGGCTCATTATTATTGAATGTAAAAACACAGATTTTCCAGAACCAGTAGCCCCTGCAACTAATGCGTGCGGCATCTTTGCAATATCATAGACTAAGGGAAGTCCAGCAACATCTTTTCCTAGAACAATACCTCTTTTTGATTTCATACCCTTCATTGGATCTGAGGTTAGAAGTTCTTTGAAGTGGACAGGGACACGTGTGTTATTCGGAACCTCAATACCAATCAGAGATTTACCTGGAATCGGAGCTTCAATTCGCACGGAACCCGTTGGTGAAGCAAGAGATAACGCCAAATCGTGATGAAGACTTGCAACACGAGAAATTCTAACCCCACTTGCTGCTTCTAAAGCATATTGCGTAACAGAAGGACCATAGTTTATTTCTTCTATCTTTGCTGCAATACCAAAGGATTTTAACGTATCAATAATCACCTTGGCACGTGCTTTCACGTCCCCTCTATCAACAGGAGAACTGGAAGCATCAAGCAAAAGATCAAGGGGAGGATTCTCCCAAACTCTATCTGAATAAGGAAGGCCGGGAACTGCCTTCTCAGAACCACCTATACCTGAAGGTACTTCATCAGATTTAGGTTCAGACATGGATGGAATTACTTCAAATGAAGATTTTGGTAAATCTTTTTTAGCTTCTCCTTTTTTCTTGCGACCCTTTTTTGAACTAGTATCCTCATCAGGAAACATTTCTGTACCAGAGGTTATCTTTATATCATCCTCTTCCTCCTCCTTATCCTTCTTACCACGTCTCCAAGGCATCACAGGTATTTTGTCTGCAAATTTACCAGAGTGTGCAACAAGTTCTTGCAAAGATAAATCAAGAATAAACAGCAAGGAAACAATTATCAAAACCAATAGTATTACTCCAGCACCTAAGCCACTAACGGCATCAGAGAGTATTTCTGCAAGTGCTTCTCCAACGTTACCACCATTTAGATTAATAACAGAAAGAAAGGATGAAGAGCTAAATAACAACCCAATTAAACCTAAGAAGATTCTTAGTTCAATAAATTTCCATTTGAGAGCTTGTGTATATAAAAGGCCACCAAGGGCCAGAATGAATGGGAGTAAAAGAGCAGCTATACCAAAAAGGTCTGTAACAATATCTTTCACCTTTGCATTTACAGTATAGGATGGGGCAAAAAAAGCAATAAATATAATTCCCGAAGCAATAAGCATTCCTGCTGAGACAGCAGTTTTAATTGTATCGGTCTTTACCTTCAGTTTGATCTTACGTTTTCTCCCTCGTCGGGCCATGGACATATGATAACAGAGGTTGGGGTTAGTGGAAAATAATTAAACTTTTACGCCGTGAACAAGAACCATGGGATATCTACCAGTTTGCTTTTTTAAGTATTTAAATACCTTCTTTTCAATATCTGCTTTTAACTTACCCCATTCTCTAGTATTTGTTTTGTTTTGAGCAACTAAACTATTAGCTATAGATTTCACTTCACCAACAAGTTCACCTGCTTCTTTTGCATAAACAAATCCTCGGGTTATGATATCAACCTTGCTACCATAAACTCCTTCACTTTCAATGATTGGAACTACCACTACAACTAAGCCATCATTTGAAAGTACTTCTCTATCTTTAAGTACCACAGGGGATACTTCCTCATCATTTCTACCTTCAATAGGGACAGGTTTCACTTCAATTGATGGTCCAGGGGAAGCAACACCACTTTCAAAAACAATACTATCACCATCTAAGAGTTCAAAAACACGTTCTTTTTCTACACCCAATTCAGAAATCATGTTTGTGTAGGCACGCATTCTACTTGGAGAACCACCAATAGGCATAAAATATTCAGGTTTTGCTAGAGCTGCCATAGTTATAAGATCTCCTCTTAGACCATGACCTGAGACATGAAGATTATTTTGAATCTCCGTATATATTACCTCCGCACCTAAAACTGTAAGGTCATCAATCAGACTTGCGACATCTTCCTTTGTACTTGGAGGTGCTGGATCTGCAGAAAATATTACAAGGCCATTTTCTTCAACGGCCAGGTTTCTATGTTCACCCCTACCAACTCTTGCAAGTGAAGAATTCCATTGACCATAACAACCAGCAACAAGATATAAAAGCTCACTACTTTCGTATTCTCTTGCTTGTCTATCTGTGATAAAAACACTGTCATCAAAATCTAAATAACCAAGTTTACGTGCAATTTCAACTCCATTTTGTATAGACCTACCAATAACAACCAGCTTTCTATCATATTTAACAGCACTATTAATGATCTGGTACATCCTGGAAATATTTGAGGAAATTGTCGTAACCAATACTTGTCTACCTTTAGCATCTTCAAACATCTGGTCAAAGGTACTATTTAACGTACTTTCAGAATGAACATAACCTTCGTGTGTAACTCCTAAACAATCTGACAAGAGACACAAAACTCCCTCTTCTCCATGATCAGCAATTGTACCTATATCAATAGGCTTGTCTAAAACAGGTGTCCAATCAAGTTTAAAGTCTGCTGCATGAAGAATAGTTCCTTGCGGTGTTTTAATCGCAAAACCCATGGCATCAGGAACCGAGTGATTAATGCCAAAGGCAGAAATCGTAAAATCCCCTATCCTTACTTCGGGAGTATCTGGCGTTAACAAATTAATCTCGGCAGCATCAGCAATTTGTTTTGAAGCCTTATCCTCGAGTGCATGCATAACAAATTCCTTTACAATTTCACTTGTATATATAGGAACCTGTAATTCTTGGAAAAGGTAAGGAACTGCTCCAAAGTGATCATAATGAGCATGCGTAATGAAAAGAGCCTTAAATTTATCTTTGTTTTCGATAAGATAATTGAAATCTGGAATTATTACATCAACACCAAGCATCTTACTGCTTGGAAAGGCTATACCACAATCAAAGGCAATCATGGTGTCACCGCATTCATAAACGAAAAGGTTTCCGTTAACATTAGAGGTTCCTCCAATAACTTGGATCTTTACTTGCTTATTGTTACCTCCAGTGACGATTTGTCTAATCTTATCTATGGGCATATTGTTTAACGTTAACACGTTTTAGGTGTATTGAGAAATTTAGAATTTAAGGCCTAATTGCGGGTTATTAACATCCTCAACAGTTTCTGTTTCTTCCTCCCCATGCTTATCTATATATGCTAGTACCTTAGGGATTTTTAGAAAATCATTTCTTAATGCCTCTGCAAAGGAACCTCTACGTAGAGCCGCTGCAGGATGATAAACAGGAAATATGTAATGATCACCTATCTTTTTTAAAGTTCCATGATCAAGACTAATCTTTCCTTCCTTATAAAAGTAATTCATGGCAAATCTACCAAGGGTAACGATAAGTTTAGGTTTCAAGGTTTCAAGTTGAGCTTTTAGATACGGCTGACATGATTTTATTTCATCAGGGAAAGGATCCCTATTCTTAGGAGGTCTGTGTTTTATAATGTTTCCTATCCACACGTCTTCCCGCTTGTAGCCAATTTCAGAAAGTAAACCTTCAAGGAGTTTACCAGCACGCCCAACAAAGGGCCTACCAGTTGCATCTTCAGTTGCACCTGGAGCCTCACCAATAAACACAATGCCTGAGTTAGTACTTCCCTCCCCCGGCACAGCGTTGTTGGCTGTCTCACACAACCTACAGAGTTTACAACCCTTAACGTTTTTTTCTATTTGTTCTAGACTAGGCGTCTGCATGAAATAATAATAACACTACTCCATTACATAGTTTTCCATGTTGTCCATCATGTCACTTAGGTTCATAAAGGTAACACCTGCGGGCATGTTGAATGCTGAGTCAGTAACAACAGTAGGACGACACTTATACTCATCCGGCATGTTATCCCCCGTCTGTTCCCAAACACTCTGTTCGGAATCATCAAAACACCAAGAAATACCTTCAACAGCACCTTCTTCCCAGGTATACATACAGTTTTGCTTCATTAGAATGTTTCCCTTACCTTCTGGTGTTTTAACCTTACCTAGAAAGTTCTTACCCTTAATTATTCCTTCAAAGCTGTTCCCTTGAACTGAATATTCACACTTTAAAGGTATACCTTTGGTTGCAAGTTCCATTAAGGAACCAGAAACTGCATCTTTGGACATTCCGTTAGAACCAGCCATCTTGGACACATTTAACTTCAGGCCATCATCTGATCCCATCTGGGAATATGCATAATAACCACCACCTACAACTGCTAACAATACAATGATTAATAAAAGTTTAGATTTCATTAAACTTCACCACCTTTAATTCAATTTTCTACACCTTTTGACCCTGTGGGCTCAAGCTTTACACGTATAGTACGCCCCAGCTCTGCATTTTCTATAAACACTAAATCTCCAGGTTTTAATTCTGTGGGCTCCTTAATAATTCCTTTTTTACCAGACCCCTTACCATTTCTCTTTTCAAACTTTATATGTGGATTCTCTGGTCTAATGCCCACATCCATGTTTGTCGGGCTAATTACAATTTTCTCACTATCCCCCTGAAATCTTTCAATCACTAAGCCACTACCCATCTCAGGCCAAACTCCTCTATCAGGGTTAATCCCTTGTCTATGCACACCATTTTCAAATTTGATCTCAGATGGGTTCAAACCTTCAACTACTTGCACAATAGATGCTGCTGCAGGATACGATAATTCTGCAAGAGCAACATCAAGGGAGGTTCCCTCTGAATTCGGTAACTCTTCAAATGTTAATGACTCAGGAATCATATACTTCCTTAAATTTGCTACTTGGGCAGGTAATACTTCAGATTTTCTTCATTGATGAGGATACTTGTAGCTCTACCTTCGACGATTTCACGAGCTACCTTACGAGCAATGGATTCTAGGGTTCTTGTAATACTTCGGATACCAGAGTCATATCCGAAAGGGCGTACGACCTGTGGCCAAAGATCAGGGTCAATTTGAAATTGTTCTGCTGTAAGACCACTCTTTTCCAGAACTTGAGGGAATGCATAATCTCTAGCGATAACTGCTTTTTCTGCGTCCGAGTATGAAGGCATCTTTATAACTTCCATTCTATCCATAAGAGCTGTTGAAATAGGTCCTGTGTGGTTTGCGGAACATACAAAAAGAACTTCAGATAAATCATAAGGAAAATCTAAATAGTGATCTCTAAATTCAGGGTTTTGATTTGGGTCAAGTATTTCAAGAAGAGCGGCATTCACATCAGATTGAAGGCCTTGTTGACCACTTGCCTTTTCTACCTCATCTAAAAGAATAACCGGATTTCGTACCCCTGCTTTCATCATTGCCTTTAGTATCTGACCTGGTTCCGACCCAGGTAAGGTTTTGCTTGTGCCTCTAATCTCTGATGTGGAACCAATAGCACCCATGGCAACACGAACAAATTGTCTTTCAAGTGCTTTAGCAATTGATATGGCCATTGTTGTCTTACCAACACCTTGCAGACCAACAAGTAAAAGAATTGGAGACTTTGCAGCTGCATTACCGCCTTGTTTTTCAATTAGTATCATTGTGGAAAGATATTCAAGTAATCTATCTTTCACATATTGCATACCGTGGTGAGTCTTATTAAGCATTTCTTCAGTACCATCAAGGTCTAACTTGTCCTTTGTTCTTTTTATCCATGGAATAGAGGCCACAACTTCAACATAACGAGAGATAGTATCAAACTGAGTGGAATAAGTACCGAGCTTTGCCATTGTGTTAAGACGGCGTAACATCTTTTCTAATCTTTCACGAAGATCATCTGGAATACCTTTAGTTTCATCAACTTTTCTTTGAAGATCGGAAAGTTCCTCGAATATAAAATCTGCGGGTTTTACTTCTTTCATTTTTGTATCTGGTTTTAAAGTATCAGTCTTTTCCTTGGGCATTGTTTCTACTTTACAATTAAACTATCAAACTGGCTACCTATTACTTCATTTATATAACCAATCATTTCTTGATCAAGTCCTCCTAAGGAGTTTCTTAATGTTTCCTTTGCACTATCCGTCATAAAGGTAACCTGTACGGAACCTTGCTCAGCAGGGAGGCTCTGAATCTTTTTTATATATTCAGGATTTAACGCAAGGCTAGGTTCAATCTTTCCAGTCACCTTATCTATTAAATTAAAGCTATCTTCTTCCTTTGTTACAAACAAACGGTCTTCTATCACTTCTAACCTCCACTCCTCATGCTCAATATCCTCCAGTACCTTTTTAACAAGCTCTGTATCCTTTGGAACAAAGACAAAAAGCCAATCACTAGTTTCAGTCAAATAAGCACCCACAAAGCTCTCCTCCAAGAGAAGTTGAGATCTGGAGAATAATTCTGACATTTCCTCATCACCCTCAAAATAAGAGGAAATTTTTGCAAGATCAAAAGCTTCAAAATATATAGCTGTATCGGCCGGTATGTAGGAAGCAAATGTATATTCACCAAAGGATGAAACCTTAATTGAGGTCTGAAGATCCAAAAAATTACTCTTACCAGTTTTTTCCTCTGGTTGCATAAATGTATCTAGATTTTGCTGTTTTAGTTTTAACAATATAAGATCTACAACCCCTGTTTTATAAATACCAAAAATAACACCTAGTATTACAATCAGTAGACCCGCGGCATACAAAAAATTCTTGTTTTTGATTAAAAGAAGTAGGTTGGCACCTCTTTTATGTTTTTCATTTTTTAAAAGGAACGTTCTTAATCGCAATGGACGTGGAGTTCTAACAAGTTCTTTAGGAAGTTTCTTTCCACAAACGGAACAAAAGAAATGATCATAGGCACCAAGGGACTTTTCACATTTAGGGCAGGTTCTTTCACTCATTGGGTTAATTCTAACTTTTTTATCGTTCAGGATCCAGAAAGGATAGAGATTCGACTATGATTCTGGCATAATCTACGCACATGGATATTATCCAAACCCCCAAAGTTAATCATAAAAAGAACATAATGGTATTTTTTGTGTTGTTATTACAACAGGAAAATTACTAGAAGAATGAAGGAGGTGAACAAGAACTAAACATTATGAAAAAATACTTTCGAAAAACAAAAGACGGATGTGACGTAGAAGGTTTCACTCTTATCGAGTTATTGGTAGTTATTGGTGTTTTGACTATTCTGTTGGCAATAGTTCTTGTCGCAATTAACCCATCGAGGCAATTCAAACAGGCTAATAACACCCAAAGAAGAAGTGATGTCAACGCAATACTAAACGCAGTACACCAATATGCTGCAGATAATAGCGGGTCTCTTCCTACAGGTATCACAGGTACAGCAACAAACTTAGGTAGTGGTTCAGGAGAAATAGATATTTGTTCTGAGTTAGTAGATACATATATTGCTGAGATGCCCGTAGATCCCACAGAAGGAAGCTGGACTAGTTGTTCGAGCTATGACACTGGATATGACATATCAACAACTGGAAGCAGTGGGAGAATTACAATAGCCTCACCTAATGCAGAACTTAGTGCAACAATTGATGTAACACGATAAAATAAATATATAACTGGCAAACTAAAAGATCCTCCATTAGGGGGATCTTTGTTTACAATAAATCTATATTATTGAGTAGCAAAAAAGGTTTTTACCAAATCATAGGCAGGTGTATCGTATATCCTCCCTGCTCCTAACAAACTGTGAACTGTGAAACCACTGGCAGTGCTACCATATTCATCAAAGGCATCTAATCCTACTTTATAGATTTGTTCAATTGGATAGTCCGTTTTTACTTCTCCATACATGAGCTGTTGGTCGCTTTCATTACTTATAACAAACTCGGCACCAATCCAAGGGATACCATATTCCTTGGACATTTTTGTTGCCTGTGTTGCTGAAAATTTAACCTCTCTTGAAACAATTTCTGGAGTTGGGCTTCTACTGCAAGTAGTGAACCCAAATATGTCAGCACCCTCTAAAGAAATACCATCAAAGTTTTCCCAATTACTAAAGCCACCCATTTTGTAAAAGACCTTCCCAGAATAAACCTTGCGTACTTGGGGGACAACATTGCTGTAAAAAGCATTAGTTATATTTTGGGTTTCCTCAACAGGATAATTGTTACTATCAAGTATTGTTTCAATCTGATTAACAGGTACAAAATAATCTACATTGTACTTCTCAGCCAGGGGTGCTAACTCCAAAGCAGCATCAGTAAGATATTTAGTTAATTCTTCTGTTGAAACGTTATGTCTTTCTAAACCCCCATCCTCAAATTGAACATAGTCGGGAAAAAGAACAACAGAAAGACCCTGTTGTTTAGCTAACAATATATTATGAACCAATGCTCTTTTTGCCTCATCCTGGCTCATATCTTTTGGTTGGTCATAACCTAAATACCAAAATTCCAGGCCTTTTCCTTTAAGTCTGTAGTTCACATGAATAAACTGGGTATTAACACCAAGATCTTTCAAAACATCCCCAAAATACAAAACTTCAATTAAATTAGGCAAGGTACCATACGTTTGGGTAGCTTTTATGTAAGTAGGGTAACTTCTAGAAAGAGTGGCATTCATTTTATCAAGTTCTTTCCAGGATGGTACCTCATAATCAAGTTTCACAAAAGTTTTGTGGTCATTGTTGTCTACGTTTTCAGACAACCAGGCCAAACGAGCTTCATGCTCCTCGGGAGGAGGACCCACATGTTCTCCCATGCCTAAGAATTCAGAGGGATTTGGTTCAACAATAAAAAAGAAAATTAAAAAAACACTAATTATTCCTATTAAAACTATCGGTAAAAGGTGGGCAATTCCTTTTTGATCCATATGATGATTATCCAGGTAAAAAATCAAGTGCGCAAGGAGCTGAACACAAAGATCCCCCGTATAGGGGGATCTTTTTATTAATTAACTTTTTATTTTTAATTAATTGTGAACTTCTTTATCAGCGTATCTTGGTTTGTACCCACCGCGTGAAGAACCTTTACTGTTTCTGCCACCGCGACCGCCACCCCTACCGGAGTTGGACCTACCACCACGGCCACCATCTCTTTTACCACTTGGTCTTGCTTTTTCGACATAACCTGGCAATAGTGCTTTAGCAGATAGTGAGTATTTACCATCACGGCTTACTTCAAGAACCTTAACTTTGACTTTATCACCAGGTGAGAGATGATCTCCTACCTTATCGACAAATTCATTTGTTATTTCACTGACATGGAGTAACCCTGTCTTTCCTGGAAGTATTTCTACAAAGGCACCATAATCAGCTAATTCTTCAACAGTACCTTCAAAGATTTCTCCAGCTTCTATGATACGGGTCATGTTATCAATCATTTCCTTAGCTTTTTCAATTTCTTCAGTCTTTTGACCAGAAACTGTGATTGTTCCATCCTCTTCAATAGAAATTACAGTGTTGGTTTCTTCTTGAAGGCCTTTGATAACCTTACCACCAGAACCAATAACCATTCCTATTTGATCAGGTTCGATCTTAGTACTGGTTGTTTTTGGTGCGAATTCAGAAACACTGTCTCGTGGAGCATCCATAATTGTTTCCATGAAATCTAATACTTCCATACGAGCATCATGTGAACGTTTAAAGATTTCAGGTAACATATCAAATGCTAATCCCTTAGCCTTGATATCTACTTGAATTGCAGTAACACCTTCTCTGGTACCGGTCATTTTAAAGTCCATGTAACCTGAACCATCTTCTAGACCTGTTAGATCAGTTAGGATCTTGTAGTTGCTGAAGTCTTCATTTGTGATAAGACCCACACCTACACCTGCAACTATTCCTTTAATAGGAACACCAGCATCCATTAAGGTAAGTGAGCTTGCACAAGCAGATGCCATTGAACTAGAGCCGTTTGACTCTAATGTGTGTGACATAAGCATTATTGTGTAAGGGAAATCTTTTTGTGAAGGTATCACTGGCTTTAATGCACGTTCTGCAAGCATTCCATGCCCAATTTCTCTACCACCAGCAAATCCCATTCTACCTGTTTCACCAACTGAGAATGGAGGGAATTCGTAATAATGTATGAATCTCTTTGTTCTTTCACCATACATATCTTGAATTATCTGTTCCATACTTGGAGAACCAAGTGTTGCAATGTTCATAACCTGAGTCTGACCTCTGGTAAACACAGAGCTTCCATGAACACGTGGTAATACACCAACACGTCCTGAAAGACCACGTACTTTGTCCATTGGTCTACCATCAGCACGTTTACCTTCATCAAGAACAAGATGCTTAAGAGCACCTTTTTGAATAAGTACAAATGCTTTTTCCATATCAGCTTTCTTGTACTTACCATCAAATTCGGCATAAACCTTTTCCATTAATTCTTTTCTCTTTTCAGATGAGCTGTTTTTATCAAGCTTGGATCCTACGAAAGCTACGATTTCATCTTTTATAAAAGATGAAACATCTTCAGTAACTTCAGCTTCAGGAAGCTTGGATTCAAACTCATACTTTTCACCCTTAGGGTTTATTTCTTTTGAGAAATCAACAACAAGGTCTAATGCTGGGCCAACGTTATCTTGTGCAAATTTTATTGCCCCAATAACAACCTCTTCTGGTAAAATATTTGCCTCAGCTTCTAAAGCCAAGAATCTTTTCTCTTCACCAACAAAGGATACGAGAAGGTCAAGTTCTGATTCAGTCTCTAATTGTTCGTGTGTTGGATTTAGCAAGTAGTCACTACCTGTATATCCAATACGAGCGCTTGCCATAGGGCCTGCCCATGGAATATTTGATGCGTGAAGTACAGCAGATACAGCCACCATACTTGTAAACATTGCATCACATTCAGGATCAAGAGCCATAACATATACAGCTACCTGAACTTCATCCATAAATCCCTCATCTTGTGGGAATAATGGACGAATAGCATGATCGATCAACCTTCTGTTGATGATTGCTTCATCTGTAGGTCTGCCGTCACGCTTTACAAATCTAGACGATTTGATAGTTCCTGTTGCATACATTTTCTCAAAATAATTTACACTTAGTGGGAAATAATCCAAGTCTGGATTAGGTCCCGAGGAAACAGCAGTAGCTAACACTACAGTGTCTCCATAACTTACTTTTACAGCCATATCGGCTTGTAATGCGAGTTCTCCGGTTTCAATAACCAAAGGTTTACCGTTAAACTCGGTTTCTTTTTTAATGATTTTATTCATTTTTTACTTTCTTTGGAAAAATTTGTGTTTGTGATTAAGAGATGAGATTCTATGCACAAGTCTTGTGCGCAAAACTTCATTTCCTAATACTCCAAACAACAATCTTTCCTTAATACTTTTTACTAATTAATTACTTACTTAGGTCGAGTTTCTCAACCAAAGCATTATATCTCTCTTCGCTCTTTTTCTTTAGATAAGAAAGAAGCCTTCTCCTCTTGTTGACCATCTGTAAAAGACCCCTTCTAGAATGGTGATCTTTTTTATGTCCCTTTAAATGATCGGCAAGTTGAGAAATTCTTTCAGACAATATTGCAACTTGAACCTCAGGAGAACCTGTATCTCCTCCATGTAGCGCAGTTGTATCTATTATCTTTTTCTTATCTTTTTTTTCTAGTGCCATATCTAACTTTCGCGTTTTTTATTGTAACAGCAATATAAACGTTTATCAATACGTCATTCCAGTGAGAAGAGCGTTTGCTGTTTTCTCCCCTGGAACAAGATTTAAGGCCGAAGCCAACTTAAATACTTGTTGACTTAATGAACCCGCAGTAACATCTATAAGATTAACATCACCATACTCTGCATTTCTTTCAGTGTTATCAATATTTATAACCTTTGCACCATTAAAGGACTCTCTAAGGTTGCTAAAAGTACCACCTAAATCAGCCAATTCCTGTGCACCCAGCACAATGATTACATCAAAATCAAAACCAACTAACTCAGACTTTATCTTTTCATCTTTTGGAAATTCTTTGGAAACAGGACCTACCTTAATAATGAGTTTATCTCCTTCAGTAGCATAATGAGCAGAAGCTGCTGGGGTACCTGCATAATCAATTGTAACCATAAGTTCACGTTCTGAAACATTAGAAACTATCCTATCTTTTGAAATAAGGTTGGTAGCTTCATCTGGAATCTTACCTGGATATACAAAATAAACATCCTTACCACTTTCTGTGAGCATGTAGTAAAGGCCAACGGCTGCAGCAAAGGAGTCTGTACCAGCAATCTTTGATGGTACTAATGCAACAGTTTTAGCTTCACTTATTAAGTTTTGACATTTTTCAACTTTTTCTTTGTTCATTTTTTTACAACTAAGAAATTAAATGGCAGGGGAAGAAAAGGGTTTATCCTTTAACAACAGGAAGATTGTACAACAGGAGTCCTATAGTGTCAATGGGAGTGAGTGATGTTCCTGTTTTATTAAGAACATCACTCCACTATAGATCACACAAAATAAGACAGGTCAGAGTTCAGCCTCCGGAAGTGGAAGTAGCAATGTAGCAGGAAGGTAATATAGTAGGGTAAACCAAGGATGACCTTCACACAATTCAACCATGTCTTCCAGTGAGCTCCTAGGCAAACCATAATGCGTTATTTCAGCATACTGGTTAGAGGGACCACCACAATATAGGTGAATACCTTCCGCATCCTGTGGAACTGAGGAAACAAGCTTAGTCAGGGACTCTACATAAATAGCTGTTCCCTCAAAACTCGCAGAATGACAAGAATCTAAGTCTTGTATCAAAACCTCTCCCCGCTGCTGCATTAATTCCTGCACCTGGTATAAGCTTAGATTGTCAAAACTCTCCCTGGGAGCATAATTGATAGCACCGTAAGACACGACGCCAGCGCCCAAAACTAAAAGGAGCGCCCCCCATAAACTAAAAAATAACTTCGCTCTGGTGGTCATAGTACCTTCCTTTCAAAAAGGTTAATAGTTATTTTGCTAAGGGGTAAATTATCAGATTATTAGTATTTATACAACTTCAATAAATAGTCCGTTATCTATCGCAGGAAAGGTGGGTTTAAGAAGAACTCCACACTCGGTGTCTTTTCCTGCAATGTCAATATCTTCTTTCTTCCTTTTAAGCTTTCGAATTAATCCTCTATAAAGAGGTTCATCTTGTTTTGTAACATCTGCTGGATTTTTTTCATAAATGGCAACTCTGCTGTTAACCTTAAGAGCACCTGCCATAACGACACAGCCTGCAATAATGTCCCCTGAAGGTAACTTGAATGTCTTTTGTACTTCTGCTCTGCCCTTAATCTTTGCCTCTTCTTCAAAAGCTGTCCCTTCAAGTACTTCTTTAACCTCATCAATAAGATCATAAATTGTGCTGTAGGTTTTTACCCTAACTCCCTTAACCTGTGCAAAATCAGCTACAGAATTAGGAACCGAAACATTAAAGCCTACAATTAAACCATTAGCACTAGATGCTAATAAAACATCTGATTCTGTAGGGGAACCTGTACCTTCAAGTAAGAATTTGAGGGAATAATCAGCACTTACATTTTCAGTTACTAGTTTAGCAAGGCTTGCTTTAACAGCTTCTAGAGTACCTGCTACATCTGTTCTGATAATGATTCCTATGGTTTTCTTAGTATCCTTACCCACTATTTCTACTCTTTCTTCATCAACTGAAAGTTCTGCTAGTTCTGATCCTTTTTCAACAATAAGATCACCAACATTAGGAACTTTTTTGAAACCTAAAAGCTCTACTGGAGTAGATGGACCGGCTATTTTGATAGGTTTACCCATGTCATCCAACAGTGATTTAATTTTTGCTGAAAGACCACTTGCATTTATTTCATCGCTAACTTGAAGTGTTCCATTTCTAACAATAGCTGAAACAACAACACCTCTTCTGCTATCTTTTTTGGATTCTATGATTGTTGCTTCCAATTCGTTGGTGGAAGACCCTTTGATTTCTAATATTTCAGCTAGTGTAACAATTGCATCTAAAAGCTCGGTCAAACCTTCTTTCTTTGTGGCCGATGTTTCAACTGCAATCACTTCTCCTCCCCAATCCTCTACCATGAGCCCCTCTTGGGATAATTCTTGTTTCACTCTCTTTGGATCAGCACCAGCTTTATCCATTTTATTAATGGCAACAATTACCTGTGCCCCTGCAGCCTTTATATGTGAAATAGCCTCCTTTGTTTGAGGTTTAACACCATCATCTGCGGCAACGACAAGAACAACAATATCAGCAGCCTTACCTCCCCTAGCACGCATCTGTGTGAAAGCAGCGTGACCTGGAGTATCAATGAACGTAATTAAATTGTCTTTGTGATTTACTTGGTAGGCACCAATGTGTTGAGTTATTCCACCATATTCACCTTCTTGAACTCGGGTGTTTCTTATTGCATCAAGAATTGAGGTTTTACCATGATCAACATGTCCCATGACTGTGACAATTGGAGGTCTAATACCAGCATTTGCTTCTTTAGTTGTCTTAGTATCTTTTTTAGCCATGTTGTTTTTATAACTTTGCAGGCAGTCATTTTACTTGTCCGCAGGTTCTTCATCTTCTTCTACAACTTCATCAGATTCTTTTTCTTCCGGGGTTTCCTCATCTTCGTTAGCAGGCTCCTCAGTGTCTTCAGTCTCTTCTTCTATAACAACTTCCTCTTCAGATTCTTCTTCATCTGTTGCTTTAGCAGCTTTAATTGCGGCATCCCAAACACCAACAATAGCTTCTTCACTCTTTTCACCACCAACAAAGCCACCATCTTCATCAAAAAGCCCTGTTGCTCCCTTAATATCTATTCTCCAATTAGTGAGTTTTGCAGCAAGTCTTACATTTTGCCCTTCTTTTCCTATAGCTAAACTTAGCTGATCTTCAGGAACAGATACTTGTGCTTCATTTTCTTCATGATTTACTTCAACGCCAGTCACCTTTGCAGGGGAGAGGGAGGCAGCAATAAATTTATCAATGTCAGGAGAGTGAGAAACAATATCAATTTTTTCACCGTGAATCTCTGAAATTATGGATTGAACCCTAACACCCTTTTGACCAACACAACTTCCTACAGGGTCAATTTTTTCATCAGAAGAAGACACAGCCATCTTTGTTCTGGCACCAGCTTCTCTTGCAATTGCCTCTATAACGACAGTGCCGGAAGCAATTTCAGGCACTTCTTGTTCAAAAAGTTTTACAATAAATTGGGCATCGGAACGGCTTACAATAATTTCGGTCCCTCTGGAACCATCTCTAATATCTTTTACCAATACCTTAAGTCTTTGTCCTGTTCTGTATTCATCGGCACTAGCTTGTTCTGACTGAGGTAAAATTCCTTGGGCCTTACCAAGATCTAAAACAACAACATTGTTCTCTACTCTAAAGATCACACCAGCAACAATTTCACCAATCTTACCTTTGTATTCATCCATTACGACTTCTTTTTCAGTTTCACGAATTTTTTGTAAAATAACTTGTTTTGCGGTTTGAGCGGCAATACGGCCAAATCCTGGAGGTGTTACATCTTTTCCTTCAGCATTAAATACCTTAGTTGCACCTGTATCTGAATCTATTTCAACGTCTACTTCTTCTACATCAGTACCATAATCTTTACGGTATGCAGAAGCTATAGCAACCTTTATGGTTTCTAAAATACTGTCTACAGGTATTCCCCGTTCTGTTGCTACTTGTCTTAAAGCAGCATTAAATTCTGTTATTGCCATGTTTTATATGCCTTAACTAGTAAAAAAGTGGGCTACACCCACTTAAAACTAACTAAATATATTACTGTCAACGTTAAATTAGCATAACAAGGGGGAAAAGGTCAAGTGTTGATATGCCTCGGGGGGTGGATAAAGACCGAGGCATAAACAAATTGAAAAAAAGGAATCAGGCTCTGTTGAGGTCCTCAATCTCATGGACTTTAGCATGCTTAGGTACGCTTTCAGCTGGAGCAGCAGTAATACTTCCAGAACTTGCAGAAGTAACTTCAAAGCATGAAACGCCAACCTTCCCTGGGTTTATACGGAAACGAAAGTAAGAACCAACTACAATTTCATTGGGCACCCGGCAAGCATGGTTACCGTAATCACCTAGAGAAACCGTAAGAGTTGCTCTATTAGCAACTACTGGGTCAGTGGTGGCCATATCTCCTCCTTGAGATAAAACAAAAAACGAATGGGTTAAGTTTTAATTCCAATGCGTTTATAGCATATTTATAGCTTTTTGTAATCTTCTAGAAGCTTCTTTTGTTTTTTATTTAATCTCTTTGGAATCTTTATAAAGGTTTGTACAACAACATCTCCTCTGCCATGACTGCGAAGTCTAGGCATTCCTTTATCTTGAAGTCTAAACTGCATACCAGGTTGTGTACCTACGGGTATTTTAAGCTTTGCTTTACCTACACCATCCTTGGAATCAGGATCAACGACAGGTACCTCAACAGTATCTCCAAGTATGGCCTGAATAAAATCAATCTCAATAGCTGTTGCAAGGTTGTCTCCTACACGTTGAAATTGCTTAGGTGTTGCAACACGCAGGCTGATAAACAGATCTCCTGGGGGAATACCGTCTGGTCCAGGCATACCTTTTCCAGCGAACCTCAATTCTGTACCATTTCTTGCCCCCTGGGGAATCTTTATTGTTAACTTTCCACTTTCAATATTGATTTCCTTATCAACACTTTTTACAGCATCAACAAAGGCAACATGAAGTTCATAGTATAGATTCTTACCCTTTCGAGGTCTTCTTGCACCACGGAATCCACGAAAGCCAAAGGCCTCCTCAAAAATATCAAAGGGATCAAAACCAAAATCTCCTCCTTGGGATGAATAAGTATAAGTAAAAGGGCCACCTGCACCAAAAGGACCTCCAGCATTGCCGGCTCCTCCAGGACCAAATCCCGCATGACCAAACTGATCATACATCTTCTTTTTTTCAGGGTCACTTAAGACTTGGTAAGCTTCGTTGATTTCCTTAAATCTTTTCTCAGCACCAGCTTTGTCTTCCTTTGCAACCATATCAGGATGATGTTCACGTGCAAGCTTACGATATGTCTTTTTAATATCATCTGCAGAAGATGTTTTAGAAAGCCCTAGAATGTCGTAATAGTCTTTTTTATTCGCCATGTTCAAGCAATTCTAACACCTTACTCTTCTACAACTTCCCCCTCAACTGGTTCTTCATTAGTTTGATTGTCTTCCGGTTTAGGTTCTTCCTGTCCTGGTTGTGGTTGATCTTTGTAGAGATGTTCACCAATCTTTTGCATTACTGTGCCAAGATCTTGTGTTTTTTGTTTAAGATCTTCTACACTTGCTGTTGAAAGGTTATCTCTAATATCCTTTACCTTATCTTCTATCTCTTTTTTGGTATCTTCCGGTACCTTATCACCAGCATCCTTTAATGCCTTTTCTGCGGTATAGGCCATGTTATCTGCAGTATTTCTTGCTTCAACCTCTTCTTTTTTCTTCTTATCATCTGCGGCATGACTTTCTGCATCCTTAACCATTGTTTCTACCTCATCATCTGTTAGACCTGTACCTCCCTGAATTGTTATTTGTTGTTCTTTGTTTGTTGCCTTATCCTTTGCATTCACATTAATTATCCCGTTTGCATCTATATCAAAGGTGACTTCAACCTGCGGCATACCTCTTGGTGCTGGAGCAATTCCATCAAGGATAAATCTTCCTAAAGATTTGTTATCAACAGCCATATCACGCTCCCCCTGAAGTACATTTATTTCCACAGTTGTTTGATTGTCTGCTGCTGTACTAAATACCTGGTTTGCTGATGTTGGAATTGTTGTATTTCTTTTAATTAAAGGGGTACTTACACCACCGAGTGTCTCTATACCAAGTGTTAGAGGTGTTACATCAAGAAGAAGAACATCCTTCACATCCCCACCAAGTACTCCTCCTTGAATAGCAGCACCAACGGCTACTACTTCATCAGGATTAATACCTTTGTGTGGATCTTTACCAAGAAATTCTTTTACGACTTCATTTACCCTAGGCATTCGTGTCATTCCTCCCACCATAATCACTTCATCAATTTCACCCTTGCTAAGGCCGGCATCCTTTAGGGCATTTTCCATAGGGGTTATTGTTCTTTGAACAAGCTCATCTACAAGCTGCTCTAACTTTGCCCGGGTAAGAGTTAAGTTTAAGTGTTTAGGACCGGATTGATCTGCTGTAATAAACGGAATGCTAATTTCTGTCTCTTGAGTACTAGACAATTCTATCTTTGCTTTTTCAGAGGCATCTTTAAGTCTTTGCATTGCCTGTCTATCAGAACTTAAATCAACACCCTGTTCTTTTTTGAATTCTTCCAAAAGATAATTAATTATCTTTTGATCAAAGTCATCTCCACCAAGGTGTGTATCACCATTTGTGGACTTTACTTCAAAAACACCATCGCCGATTTCAAGTACGGAAACATCAAATGTTCCACCACCTAGATCGTAAACAACAATCTTTTCATTCGTCTTTTTATCTAAACCATATGCCAAAGAGGCAGCCGTAGGTTCATTAATTATTCTTTGAACATTAAACCCTGCAATCTGTCCTGCTTCCTTAGTTGCATTTCTTTGAGAATCGTTAAAATATGCAGGAACTGTAATAACAGCCTCTGTAACAGTGTCTCCAAGATACTTTTCAGCATCTGCTTTTAATTTCTGAAGTACCTTTGCTGAAAGTTCTTGAGGAGTATAAGTTTTACCTTCCACCTCAATTGCGGCCATACCATTCTTACCTTCAACAATGACGTAAGGATAATCCTTTTTGAGCTGTTTAACTTCTGGGGAATCAAAACGCATACCCATAAGCCTCTTCATACTAAATACTGTGTTTTTTGGATTTACAACTTGCTGTCGCTTTGCTGTAACTCCAACTGATTCACCACTAGCAGCAAATGAAACCATTGATGGGGTTGTGTTTGCTCCCTCATGATTTGGTATTATTTTTGCTTGACCACCTTCCATAACGGCCATAGCACTGTTTGTTGTACCTAGGTCAATTCCTATTATCTTAGACATATTATTTGTCCTTTCTGTGACCAACTTTTACTCGAGCTGGCCTAATAATTTTATTTTTTAACATATAACCCTTTTGAACTACTTCAAGCACAATAGTGCCATCTTCATCCATCTTTTCAACGGCATCCATACTTGAAGCATCAAATTCTTTATCCATAGCTTCTATCTCAACAACCCCCTCTTCCTCTAATAACTTTTTAAACTCATTTACTGTCATCTTTAAACCTGTATCCTCAATATGAACTCCAAGCATTTCCAAGTTGTCCAATATTGGTAGTATTCTCATAATTAAAATAGAATTTGCAAACTGTGCAAATTCTGCCTTTTCCTCCACAACTCTTTTTTCTAAATTCCTATAATCAGCCAAAGCTCTCTTCCAATTGTTTTCTAATTCAACACATCTAACACAGGCAGCAGCGCAATCACAGTCTTTATTACATTCACACACATCTTTATTTATTTGTTCTTTGTCATCTTTTTTAGTCATATTATTTATTGAGAATTTGCTAATTCTTCTACTAAATTACGTGTATATCTTACAACAGGTACAACAGTTGGATAGTTCATTCTTGAAGGTCCAAATACACTGATATAACCCGACTTATTACCTGCTCTGAAAGGAGAAAGTGCAATAGCACAGTAATCCATATTAGGCTGGCCTATTTCATCCCCAACAGCAACTGTAACATCACTATTTTTACTGACACCATCAAACATGGTTTTTAATAGTTCGTATCTATCAAGAAGTTTAAGCATTGATTTAGCAACTTCAACTTCTAAAAATTCTGTACTGTCTAATATATGATAGGCTCCTGCATGTGTTACAAAGCCTTCTGAGGTAACAGCAACTGCTAAGTTACCAACAACATCAGATAGTGAAAGAACTGCTTCGCGCAACATTTTTTCAAATTCAAATCTTTGGGACCAAAGCTTTTGCTTAAAAGCCACTTCCTGTAAAACAGGAATTTCATCTTCTTCCATAAGTTCCTCAATGAAAAATCTAAAAGCACGTGGAGTGGGAACACGCCCAGAGGAGGTATGCATCATTTCCAAAAAACCATCGTCCAAAAGAGAAGCCATTTCATTTCTAACTGTGGCCGGAGATACCTTAAGCGAATATTTTTTAACAACTGTTTTTGAACCAACGGGAACACTGGATTCTGAATATTCTTTAATAATTGCTTCTAAGAGTTTAATTTGACGATCTGTAAGAACGGAATTCATGTTATCAGTAATAGCATACGAGTGCTAAGAGTGTCAATGGGTTTTCACCATAAAATGTGTTATAAGTCATTTACCAATTTGGGATTCAGTATCTACAAAAGGAGCAAACCATGAGTACAAACCAATTCAAGAGACTACTTGATAAATACCGTCATGAGGACAAAATAGTGGAGGGGGACCAAGCCGCCTTTGAACTCAGTAAAGATTTACTGTCAAAACACGCCCAGAAAGCCCGCCAAATCAAGCTAACCGATACGAGAGTTGAGGAACTTCTTGAAGCACTTCTCCCGGGTATTGAAGTAACGAAGGGAAAGCGTGCTGCTACCAGAGGAAGCCTCTCTGTACTTTTCGGCACTAATGACTACCGGGTACTACTTTCCTCAGGAGGAGGCCCAGACGGAGCTGTTGGTAAGATCTTCTTGCACTATTGGTAAGGGAAATAACCAAAACGTGATTAGGACTTCAAAACCTGACGGAACGCCTCTTGCGGTATGGATACACTTCCAAACTTCTTGAGGCGTTCTTTCCCTTTTTTCTGTCTTTCTAAAAGCTTATCCTTTCTTTCTCTATGTCCACCATATATACCCCCTAAAACATGCTTTCCTCTTGAGGATATGTTTTCTCTTGCAATTATCTTTCCTCCAATAGCAGCTTGAAGTGCAACCTTAAATTGCTGGTTAGGAATAACTTCCTTTAGTTTCTTAAGCATTTGCTTACCCACTTCTACCGAATTGTCTTTCAGAACCAATCTGGAAAGAGGATCAACTACTTCTCCATGAACCAAGAAATCAAGTTTCACTACTTCAACTGATCTATATTCTAAAAATTCATAATCAAGACTTGCGTACCCAGATGAAATTGTCTTTAACTCATCAAAGAAATTAAACACTAATTCTACTAGTGGTAATTCGTATTCAAATATAACCCTGTCTTCACTTGGATACTCCATTTTTCTTTGCACCCCTCTTCTTGTCTCACAAAGTGTGATTACACCCCCCACATAATCAGCAGGGCATACAACATTTAGAAGAATCCAGGGCTCAGAGACACGCTTAATTCTTGATCTATCTGGAAAATCTGCAGCAGCCTTTACATCGGTTTTGGTACCATTTGTTAACTCCAACCTATATTCAACAGAAGGAACTGTGGAGATAAGAGAAAGGTTGTATTCTCTCTCAAGTCTCTCTTGAATGATGTCGGCATGTAAAAGTCCTAGGAAACCACATCTAAAACCAAACCCTAAAGCCGTACTACTCTCAGGTTCATAACTTAATGCGGCATCAGATAGGGAAAGCTTTTCAAGGGCTGTTCTTAAGTCTGGGAAATATTTGTTATCAATAGGAAATATACTCACAAACACAAAGGGCTTTACTTCCTTATAACCAGGTAATTGCTTTTGGGATCCTTCTTTTTCAAGATACACCGTATCTCCTACCCTAACCCTGTGAATATCTTTAAGACCAGTAGCAATATAACCCACCTCTCCTGTGTTTAACGCTTTTACCTTTTTCTTTGCCAGAGAGAAAACACCTATTTCTTCGGGAACTGAAGCGGTTTGTGTTGCAAGAAATTTTATCTTCCCTCTTTGTGAAATAAGATCTGAGGAAAACCCTCCGTCAACAACCCTTACAAGAGCAACTACTCCTAAGAAATCATCATAAAAGGTATCAAATACCAAGGCACGAGATGGCGAGATCTCACTCCCCTTTGGTGCTGGTACCCTATTTACAACCTCCTCTAAAAGTTTTTCAACACCCTCTCCTGTTTTTGCAGATACTTCCAGTATTTCATCCTCACTAAAACCAAAGGTATCACTCAAATCCTTTTTTACCTTTGAAACATCCGCACCCGGAAGATCAATTTTATTTAAAACTGGAATTATTGTTAGATTGGCATCAAGAGCCTTGTATACATTTGAAACAGTCTGGGCTTGAATTCCCTGACTTGCGTCAACAACAAGAATTGCTCCCTCACATGCTGCAAGTGAACGAGACACTTCATAAGAAAAATCAACATGCCCTGGAGTATCAATAAGATTTAGTTGGTATTCCTCACCATCTTTGGTATGACTCATTCTAACTGCCTTAAGCTTAATGGTAATTCCCTTTTCTTGTTCGAGGTCCATACTATCTAATACTCGAGATGTTAATTGGCGACCCGTAACAGTGCCTGTAAGTTCAAGAAAACGATCAGCCAAGGTTGATTTTCCATGATCCACATGGCTGATAATACAATAGTTTCTAATATTTTGTTGCTTAAACATAACGCGTTCTAGAGTCAATATTATACTTACAAACCTGAGCGGCTCTTTTTCTATCACGGTGCTTCGTATAAGGAAGAGACAAAAGAATGAATCTATATAAAGAACTTTTAATATTTATGTTTAATCTCCAGCAATCCCCGTTCCAAACGACGTAATTGTTGTGTTTATCACTCCTTCTCTCTGTTCCCTTTTCATGAAGTAGCCTTAACTTGTTGGAGATACCAATACGAGTAAGCCAAAAGGACATCCACCTAAGTACATCGCTATCATATGAAGTTAAAGAGAAACGAGCACGACCTTGATTCAGACCATAACTGCCCTCTGCATCTATGTACCCAGTGGCGAATGCCAAAGAGGTAGAGAACTTTTCCGTGACCCATTCCCAATAATTTGTACCTTTGCCTAATAAAAAATCAAATGACCTATTGAGAAAGCAATTAATATGATAACTGTCGGACCTTTGGTTATAGGAAACACGGACCCCCCCATACGGCTCAAACAATTCTTTAACAACATCCACTTGAGCTCTTTTTGTGGTATGACAACGAACTACTACCGTCTCTGTATTTAAACTTGGGGGTAAATATACATTTAAATCTCCTAGTGCAAAACCTAACATGTATGCCTTGAGTTCAACAGAACCGTTAAAATCAAGCTTTGTATATCTAGACCGAGCTTGGCTAGAACTTCTCTTCGATATGCCATATTCGACAAGACGATTAAGTATTGTTGTAGAACTACAACCAAATAATTTTCCAATCTGCTTAGGGCTATGCCCCAGATTACAGTACAAATCAAAAAGCTTTTTCTTGTTAATATTTATCTTTGAACGTGACATAACACTTGGAGTATAGCTGATTCGAATAACTTCTCAACTAAGCATCTAACACTTCAGAAACAACTTCTGAGGTATCTGCTCCTGCATTTGCTGCTCTTGGTATCCATCTGATTGCTAGCTTATAGAGAAGCTGTATCTCTTCAACCTTAAATATCCATGTGAAAAATAGATAGGAAGCTACACCACTAATACCGGCAAGTCCTGTAAGAATAAGTAGAGGAATAACCCTAGATGTATCAAAAACTGAGAAATCCAGAAGCTTCATAGGTATATATAAAGAAAAGCCCATGAGTACCGCAGATATAGATATTTTGATAAATGGCATAAAAAGCTTTTTAGTGTTAAAACCTCCAACCTTTTTGCCAAGTAAGAAAAGCATAACAAGCATATCTAGTATTGCTGCAAATGAATAAGAAAGAGCTATAGACCATACTCCCCAACCCAAACCTTTTACAAAGAATAAGGATAGAGAGGAACTAAAAAGAATTGTAAAGAAATTAACTTTCACAGGAGTCTTTGTATCCTTTAATGCAAAAAAGGCTCTCGTTAATAAATAGACTGTACTTTGGGCAAAGATAGAAATGCTAAAAAGAGCCAGTGTGTATGCTGTTTCAACAGTGGCTTCCCACGGAAATTGTTTTGCACCAAAGACAAGTCGTACAACAGGAAACTTAAGCACAAACATGACTACACTTGCAGGAACAACCAAGAAAAGCATTTGATGGAAAGACGTCAGAAATGTATTTTTAAACTTCTCCTTGTCCTTCGGAGAAGACACACCCGCCAAAGTAGGGAGTGCTGCAAGAGCGATGGAGGCACCAAATAAGTTAACAGGGAAGGATTGGAGTTGATCTGCAAATTTAAAAATTACTGCAGCTGATGTTGCAACCAATATTGCCAGGGAATTGTTAATGATGGAGGAAACCTGGACTAGAGCAGAACCAAATATTCTAGGTGGTAATAACTTAAACACTTGTCTTACACCACCATCACTCAAGTCCAACTTCAACTTGTATTCAAAAGCCACCTTCTTTAAAAGGGGTAATTGAACTAAAAGATGAAGACCTGCACCAATTAGCACACCATAAGCAGGGCCATATATACCATACTTGGGAGTTAGCAACACAATTCCTAGAATCATTCCTATGTTGTACATAACGGGGGCAAGAGCTGGAAGAACAAAGTGTTTGAAGGATTGGAAAAGACTTGTAAGAAAACTACTTAAAACAAGGATAAACTGTGCACCCACCATTATTCGCATAAGATTTGTTCCCAGTACCACCTGCTCCTCCGTAAATCTACCGACAGATAAGACTCTAATTATGGAAGGGGCAAAGATCATAACCAAGGCACCCAAGAAACCAAACGCCAACAAACTAATATTTATCATAGAAGATGCTGTCTCCCAAGCAGAATCTTCATCTTTTTTAAGTAGGTCTGTAAAAACAGGAATGAAAACAGTAGAAATAGTCCCAACAACAATCAAAGAATATATAAAACTTGGAATTTTATCTGCAGTATAAAAAACGGTTAGGTTTTCAGAGATACCAAAATTGGCAGCTAAAAGCCTGGATCTAACAAGACTGAGAATTGCTGAAACACCGTAAGTAAAGGCAATAATAGAAGCCGCAGAAATTATAGACTTCTGCGTGCTAAACAAGAACTTTTTTCCATTTCTGAGTGCATTGTTAACCATCACCTCCCCACTATACAGAATATAGGCCGAAATAAGCAATAAGAGTTCCTATTCTTCTCTCCGTGAAGTCAAAACTATCTCTTTACAAGAAACTGATACACCTGTATATTATCGCCGTGGCAAATACAAAATCTGCAAAAAAAGCAATACGTGGAAGTGCTAAGAAAAGAGATCATAATCTCTTTTGGAAAAGACGTATAAGACAAGCACAAAAAAACATCCAAAACCTTCTCAAAGATGGGGGAAATACTGATATACTAAAGGAGAATTTGAGGATTTTGCAAAAACTTGTGGACAAAGCCGCCAAAAAACAGGTAATCCACAAGAACAAAGCTAACAGAATAAAAGCAAGATATGCTCAGAAAATAACTGCTCATGGAGAAACAAAAAAACCTAAAAAAGCAACAAAAACAACCGGTACAAAGAAAAAAACTGGAACAACCAGTTCAAAAGCAAAAACCGGAACCAAAAAAACCACAAAGAAGTCCTAACCTCTTAAACACCGCAGTTCTCCCAAAGATAAAAACAATTGAAAAACACCACCCAAAGATATCTTCAGCTGCTAAACTATTAATAATTTTTGCACAAGTGCTCTTTGTAGCAGCACTAGGATTCAATTCAAAACTAGTAAATGATATTGCATCTCTACAACACGAAGTTAGAAACTTGGAAAACAAGATAATAGAGAAAAAGGGGCGTTTAGCTACTATTGAAGAAACAATAACAAAAACAAAGAGGCTTAAACAACTGGAATCTGAACGCTTTGAACTAACTGAGAGTATTGAAGGGGCGATAGGCTTAATCCCAGATCAAATTGAAATCGTTAGAACACTAACAAAAAAGGATACATTTGAATTGGTAATAGAAACCGACACAGCACTGGAAGCATCAGTTTTGATGTCGATATACTTAGACAAAGACGTAGCTAAAGAAATAGTCCTCAAATCTGCAAACCTTAGTAGTAGTAGTGACAAATTCACAACGGGCTTAGAAATTAGGTTCAAATAATGAAATTCTTTAACTTAGGAGCAACATACGAAAGAGAAATTGAAGGAAAACCCATAAACAATGTTTTGTTTAATAGTGGGTTAGCAATGATAATAATTGCCCTGACATTTATAGCGGGCATAAGACCTGTTTCTGTAGCTTTGGCACAAAACCAAAAGTACAAATCAGAACTAAATTCAATTAAGAAAAACATGATTAAAAAGATTTCCCAAATTGATGTGGAAAGTACAGCAATTATCAAATCCCAAGAGGGTGTGACATTGTTATTTGAAGCAATTCCAAATGAAATCTTATTACAAGATTTTCTTGAAGATCTTGTTATAACCGCCGCAAAATCTGGATTTCTGGTACAACAGATGAGACCTATCGAAACAGAAAGTAGTGCACTTCCACTCGATGTACGTTTTTCAGGCAATATAGAAGATTTACCCAAACTAGTAAAAGCCATAGAAAACAGTATGCCTCGCTTTGTTTCTATTGAGGAAGTAATCACTCAGAGAGGCGAACACGTATCAAGTGTTAGGATGAAACTTATCATATATACACTATGAAAGACTTAATAATTGTAATAAGCACAACACTAATAGCCTTTATTATCTGGACCGCGGTTGAGACAAACAAAGTTGCCAACCAATCTGTGGTACCAAAAGATCTACTTGAAATATCCCTACCTATTAATGGTAGAATAGATACAGAGTATTTAGATAGTCTAAAGGAACCTGTCCATGAACCCTGAAACACAAGCAAAAAACGGATTTAAAACATTTATTGTAACCCTATCAGTATCCCTAGTTGTATTCAGCGCACTTTATTATGTAGTAAATGATGTGTCTGGAAATGTAGATATTGAGGACTACCAAGCCATTGAAAAAAAGGCTGTAGCCTTTGAAGTTGAAAAAGAAGTTAAGGGTGCTAAAACTGAAAGTGCCTTTGGTTTACTAGCAAACACAACACCTTTGGAAGAACCACAGGTGCTAGCAGGAACTGACGACGCCACAACAACCACTGATACCACCACAGCTACAACCACAACTACGACTACAGCAACCACTGATGAAACTGTGGAATCAACAGTACCCGAAACTGGATCAGCTACACTTATGGGAACTCTTGTTTCTGTCGGTTTATTCTCTGTGGCTCTATATTTTATCCTGGTAGGCCCAAGGAAGTTTGCTCTAGCAAGCTTTGAAGATAGAGCAGCTAATCAATAAGAACAGCATCCACCATTAATCTTTTTATCTTTGTACCCGGAGGTGAACATGTCATCAATGTAACTGTGGAATCTCCAAGATAAGCAGGTTTATAACCTGCAAGAGGATCCAACTCCTCTGGTTTCTTGGTTCTTTTCTGTTCTACAGCATAATTGTACTTTTTGTTGTTGTATTCAATTGTGAACTCATCCCCTATATCAAGCGTGTGTATTGTAGAAAATATCGCCATGTAATTTTTGGGATTGTAAAAGGTTGGAAGAACGGAGTGCCCATATAAAAATGTGTTCCCTACTTCTCCAGGATAGGCAGAACCAACATAGTGACCCAAGGAATCTTCTGGGTTTAAGTCAGGCGGGTGTGTTTCTACCTTTGCCCTATCGATATCAAGCTTTGGTACTGTTAAATAATAGTAATCGGGAACATTAGCTTCCCTTATATCCCCCACACCATTTTCTAATTCACTAAACTCAAAATCACGAAAACCAGAAGCAACACCTAAAACAGATGATCGAACCGGTTTTGATATTTCATTACTTGTTTTAAAAGACACTACAGGAATAATGATTTGAGTGATTAAAATAAAAAGACCAAGAGACACTGATATTACAGGATAACCTAAGGACTGTACTACAAAGGTTGTATTAACAGTCTTGTATATTGGGGTAGATGACTCGTCTTTTATGTACTTATGTGGCTTGAAAAAGGACATTAAACATATGTTAACACCTTTTCTACAGCCATAGGAATCAGCATTTCAGGATCAACCTTTCCAATTTTTACATCTCTGTCTAACTTGTAAAAATAAGCATAAAGCACCTTTACTTGCTTCTTAGTTAGAGATTCTGCTTGTTTTTGAATCTTAGATTTCATAAAGGGAGGAAGTCTGTTAAAGGCAGCAGATGAAAATTTTGCATAGGCAATACTTCGCAGTCCATATTGAAGCATAGAAAATATATAAAAAGGATCATCTCCGGAAAGAATCAAACTTTTTAATTCTTGGTAACTTTTCTTTCTGTTTCCATAGTAAACAGAATCTACAAAATTAAAAACATTAGATCTTTTTTCCATCTTAAACTGCTTAATTTGAGCTCCTAGTTTTTGAGCATTCTTTATAAAAGCATTTGTAGATTTTAATTCTCTCTCTGTGATAATTACTACGGGAGTTTCTTCTGGCACATTTGCTAAAACCTCAATGTAGGCATCTACCTTCATCCTACCCTGTTTGGTGGTATTTAAAACAAGTAAGGGTGTGCTTCCAAACATATCAACAGAAGACAATATACCTGCGACTTCTTCTGGAGAGGTATCGGTGATACCAAGTTCTGTTTTTTTCTCAATGTTATTTTCTTTGAGAAGGTCAGTTATAAATTGTCTAGAGGAAGGATAATCTTCCCCATGAAGTATGTATATCATTCGCCAAAAATATATCTCTGAACATAGGCCTTAATTTGTGAAAAATCATTTGCTCTAGGCACCAATACATAGGCACCACCATACAAGCTATTATCCTGAGGGTGATACAAAAGACCACCTTCATCAGCACCACTTCTATCGTCCAAAACTATGGATCTAACACTATCAAAATCAAGCTGTTGAGAAAGCATATAAAAACCACTTATATCCTCAAACTTCACATTAGTATCAACATTTTCTGAAGATAAATCGTAAAGCTCCTTTAATTTTGCAAGGTCAACTATGGTTTCAAGGGACAAAACTTTGTCCTTTACGGCCATAATTAATTTTTGCTGTCTTTTGGATCTAGCAAAATCAGTCCCTTCCCCGTTTGTTCCTTTCCTGGAACGCACATATTTTAAAGCTGTTTCCCCATCCATTGTTTGGGCACCTGCCTCAAACTGAACCGTTTCATACCTACACGGGAATACTAAATGCAATGCTCTACCAGTTATATCCCCCACTTCCTCCCAAGTTTTTCCGCACATATCGGCCTCTTTGCCCTCAACGGGATATTGATAATCAACAAAATCATTTTCAACCTCCACCTCTACACCACCCAATATATCAATGGCATTTTTAAACAAACTGAAGTCCACCACAGCATAGTAATGAATAGGCATACCTAAAACCTCTTCTGTTACCTCCACCAATTCATCTATACCATCAACAGCATAAACTGAATTTATCTTCATATAATGAGCCCCTCTACCAACATCAGCTTTAACCCAAAGATCGCGAGGCAAAGAAATCATTGCAACATTACCTTCTACACGTCCAATTGAGCTAAATAAAAGAGTATCGGTCAAAGTAGCACTTTCTGTACCAATTGAACGTTTATCCAAACCCAAAATTAAGATATTTGTTCTACCATCTGTTTCGGAAAGATTGGGAGTTGCTGCTGTAGAGACAATTGATATTGGATCAAAAAAGGAGGAAAAATCCCTACCAAATACCACACCAGCACCTAGAAGGAAAAAAACAATTACTGCGGGGACAATCCACAATTTGTTCTTTTTCGTTTTATTTGCTTCTTTGGTCATTTCTTTTTTCTGTTGATGTTGTTCAACAGTTTTTCTTACGTCTACATATCTCATTGTATAAAGGCAGATATTAGTTCAAAAAAGTGATTTGCATCTAAGCTAGCACTTCCAGATACTATACCATCCAATTCTTTAATTTTTGCCAAATCAGAAACATTATTTCTGTTTACGGACCCTCCGTATAGCAAACCAAGGCCCGTATTATACTCCTTTTTAATTTGCTTTATACCATCAGCTATAGCATCTGCAGACTTTGGTACAAACTCGCCTTCCTTACTAATGGTTGCTGGGTCCTCCCATAAATAAAATGCCTCTAATCCATCAAATAGCTTTAGTTCTTCACCGTTAACAAAGCAAACAATAGGAACCAACCCGACTAACATACAATTTTTTGCCTTTTTCAAAGCTAATTCGCGCGACTCACCACGTTCACTGTGACCAACTATACAAAAATTTGCAAAATCGGCATCCTGTTGGGCTGAAATTTCTCCTGTATGTTGCCCCTCAACATATTCGGATACATCCTGTACACCAGCGTGAATGCCTTCATATTTACCAGAAAATTCAGAAACCTGTGTTAAATACGGGGCTGGGGGACAAATTACAACCTCTGTATCACCTAAAGCAATATCTTTAATTAGACCTTCAAATTGTAAAAGCCACGATTCCACATCAATCAAAGTCTTATTCTGTTTCCAATTGCCAACAATTAATTTTGTCATTTGTTTCTTAATTCCTCTAACAAATCATAAACAAGACCGGGGAAATTTTCTAGGTCTTCGTGTGTATAACTGTAACCCAATACATTGAAACAAGAAAACACCGTGTTTATATCCTTATATATAGGCTCAGCATATTTACACGCAACCAAACTATGTACCAACAAATCGCCCTCACTTTCACCAATCTTAGACTTAGCACAACCAGCTGGACATCCGGCACAAGATGGATTGCCATTTTTTTCAGTTTCAAGTTCATCTTGCCTGGATAAAAGCTGGGAATACAACTCTTTATATTTCTCCTTATTTTTTAAATCAATTGTCTTGGTACCGGTTATAACAATGTTTTTAATACCCTTTTTATTAAAAATCGCAGCTAACCCAGAAGTTTCTGTTTCAAAATAATCATCCACCTTAACTTTTGAATCACTAATGGAAATAGTGCTCCTCTTGCCAGGTAATCCTAAGGTGCCCGTCTTAGTGTCAGCATCCTGGAACGTAACATTTTCATCCATAATATCAAGCACCTTACCTTCAGGAGATTCACCCAATAACACTATGGCATCAAGACCAGTGAACCTTACCCTGATGGAAAGAGAACCTCCAAAAAAGTATTGACGGGGTTCAACACCAGCGCGGGTTACAATTGCTGTTTTTGAAACAAAGGGAAAAAAACCATTTAGAGGACCTGTTGCTATGATAATAGGATCTTTATCTTCTAAAGAAGCTAATATTTTCATGCCCAAACCAACACCACCAATGTATTTACCATAGTCTTCATGGAATTTCACATCACTCGTTCCACGAGAAAGATCAATATATAAAATCTTTTTAGTCTGTAAGTTCATGCTCATCTTCTTTTCCTTCCAAGGTGAAAACTAAAGCAGGGCAAATTTTAATTATCTTCTTTATATTTAGTGCATTAACTGCAGGATCAATATCCACTTTGTAAATAATTTTTCCTTCTGCATCTTTGTCACGCAATATCCTTACAAGTGAACCATCCAAGCCAACTTTACCAAGTTGTCTTTGAACTTCTAAGACGCAAAGTTCACAACCTATGCAATTCTTTTCAAATGAAGCTTTTAACATGTTTAATTTAGAGCCTTAAGAGCAGGTAATGTACCTTTTACCAGAAATTCAAGCATTGCGCCACCACCAGTTGAAACAAAACTAATTTCCTTTAGTTTTCCAAATTGATTAAGAGCAGCAATGGTATCACCACCTCCCACGATGGTGTTAGCTGAGGAAGACAATACAGCATCAAGTATAGACCTTGTACCTCCCTCATATCTTTCATCCTCAAACATACCCAGAGGACCCGACCAAACTATTGTTTTTGCATTTTGAATAATTTCTGAATACCCTTCTACTGTTTTTTCTCCAATATCCTTATCATCCACATAATCAACCGGTAAATATAGATTTTCAGGTTTAGTACCTTGCCAATCCAAACCAATCTTTCCTCCTACAAGTACGGCATCAGCAATTTCCAAAAACTTATCAACCACAGGTCTTTTTGTTTCCATCTTTGCACCACCTATTATTACGGCAAATGGATGTTTAGGGGCATTCAAAACACCCTCTAGGGCTTCAATTTCTTTTTTGAGGTGTAATCCCATATAGGAGGGCAATAACAAAGGAACTCCAACCATTGAAGCATGTTCACGATGGGAATTAGAGAAAGCTTCATTTACATAAATATCAGCTTTAGAAGCCAATTCTTTGGCAAAATCTTGGTCGTTTTGTCTCTCTCTAGGATCAAAACGAAGGTTTTCTAATAGCTCATACTTACCTTCACCTAGATGCTTATCAAAATAAGGGGCTAGATGCTTGGAGCTAAGTTCTTCTTTATATTCTCCCCCAGGTCTACCTAGATGACCCATGATAATTGGGAAACCCCCGCTTTCCACAATAAATTCAAGGGTTGGTAAAACATGGTCTAATCTAAAGGTATCTTCAATTGTAGAATTTGATAGAGGAACATCAAGATCGGCCCTAACCAAAACCTTCATCTGAGGGGAAAAGTCTGCTTCTCTAATTGATTTCATAACTTAATTATTCTATCACGAGGGCCATATCAACAAGTCTATTAGCATAACCCCATTCGTTATCGTACCAAACAAGGAGCTTTAATAAATCGCCATCAACCACACGTGTGAAATTCAGATCAACAATTGCAGAAAACGGATTTTTAATAAAGTCACTGGATACAACAGGTTCTGAAGTCACATCCAAAACACCTTTATAAAAAGGTTTGTCTTTGGCTTTAGTTAAAACAGCATTTACCGCATCAACTGTGGTCTTCTTTTCTACAAGAAAGGTTAGATCAGATAAAGATCCTGTTGGAACAGGTACTCTTATAGCAATACCATCAAATAAACCTTTGAGTTCTGGTATCACCTTGGCAGTTGCCTTTGCAGCACCCGTTGTTGTTGGAATAATATTAGCCGCAGCCGCTCTACCTCGCCTTAAATCTTTGTGGGGACTATCCACTAAATTTTGTGTTGAAGTATACGCGTGAATCGTAGTCATGACTGACTTTAATATTTTAAATTCAGAGTGAATTATAGAGGCAACTGGAGAAATACAATTTGTTGTACAAGAAGCATTAGACACAATATCTTGACCTAAATAATTTTCATGGTTCACTCCCATTAAAAAAGCTTGAACATCGTCGTTATCGCCCTTTGTAGGTGCCGACACAACAACCTTTTTAGCACCTGCATCTATGTGGGCCTTGGAGGCATTATCTTTTACAAAGGCGCCAGTACACTCTAAAACAACATCAATATCCATATCCCCCCACGGCAATTTAGCAGGATCTTTTTCAGATAAAACAGGGATTTTATTTTTCCCAACAACAAGACCCTTATCATCAAAGGAAACTTCCTTATCATATTGACCATATACAGTATCGTGTTTTAAGAGATAGGAAAGATTTTCTATGGAGGCTAAGTCATTTATAACAACAACTTCACAGTCATCACGATCGGAAATAATTTTAAAAGCAGCACGACCTATTCGGCCGAAACCATTTATTGCAATACGGGCAGACATATTATTATTCTAACACCTAATGTAATTATCCTAAATGAGAATTTAACCACTCAACAAGAGTTTCTTTAGGCATAGCACCCATCTTACGGTCTACTTCTTCGCCGTCCTTTAGAACTACAAATGTGGGGATACTCATTACACCAAATTTTTGAGCCATTTCAGTTTCTGCTTCAACATCAACCTTTTTAAACTCAACCTTACCCTCGTATTCCTTCTCAATTTCATCAAAGATAGGCTTCATTATTTTGCAGGGTCCACACCAGTCTGCATAAAAATCTATTAGTTCTAACACGTAAAACCTTTCAAAAATTAGTACTGTCTTTGAACTAATTTATGATAACATAACTAAGTTTAATTATGAGATATGGACGTATAACAATTAACTTAGTACTTCTTATTGTGATAGTGGCATTTGCATTTCTTGCATTTTGGAAATATGACAACTATTCGGGACCTCTTTTATCAGGCATAGTTGAATTCTCAAACTCAGACTCAAAAGAAGAATATGAAGAAACTCTTGCAACCTACTTTGATCCAGAACCTACTTGGAAACCCACAAAGAAAAACGGAACAAGCAACCAACCAGAAATAATCGGAAAGGCAGCAGTATTAATAGATATTAATTCTGGGGATATTTTGTATGAAGAAAATGCTAGTAAAAAAATGCGGATTGCTAGCCTAGTTAAAATAATGACTGCTGTAATAGCCCTAGAACACAAAGATATAAACGACAAAATATATGTAACAAACCACGCAGGAGAAATTGGTGAAAACTCAATGGGTATAACACCAGGTGAGGTATACACACTGGAAGAATTACTTTATGGACTAGTACTTCATTCTGGAAATGATGCAGCATATGCAATAGCAGAGGGTGTGGCAGGAGATGACAAACGATTTATAGAATGGATGAATTACAAAGCAGAAGAAATAGGCTTAGGAAACACACATTTTGAAGATCCAAGCGGATTAGATGATAAAACATATAGCACAGCAATAGATCTAGTAAAACTAACTAGATACGCATTAAAGAATCCTGACTTCAGAGAAATTGTAAAAACAGTGGAACATGAAATATATAGTGATGAAGATAACAAATACCTTTACCTATACAACCAAACAAACCTTCTAACAACTTATCCAGGAGTAGCAGGAGTTAAGACAGGATTCACAGAAGAAGCGGGTCTTTGTCTTGTAACTTATGCAGAAAACGAGGGAAAAGAAGTAGTAGGTGTAGTTCTAAACAGCGTAGACCGAAAGGGTGACATGATTTTAATGCTTGATCATGCTTATGCCACCCTCGGTATTGATATCTCTCATAGTCTGCTTTGATCCACCTGATCCCTATGAACTCGGGGTCTCCGGTGAATTGTACCCATGCTGCCTTAAAAATGGCCTCCAACAACAATTTTAGTGCCAAATCTAAATCACAAAAAGGATACCCCACTATGTTGGATTTAATTTTGTAACTCAAAGAATCCCTCAAGGAAGGACATGTGGATACAAACTTCTCCGGATATAGTATCCCCCAAATAGCGCCTAACCAAACCTTGTTCCCGTTTGGAAAGATAATTTGGATCTGTACCTCACCCACCCTAGCCATAGCGCCAGGAATCTTGGTGGGCGAGAAGTCAACAAATATGCGTAACTTATCGTAGACACAACGCATCGGATAACCTCCTCCTGGTTACCTAATCTTTCTTTGATTTTCTAGCTTTCTTTTCTCTTTTCTCTTTCTTCTTTCTCTGTTTGATGACCTTTGCCATAAGAGACTTATGAATCTCTTCCAGAGTAACGCTATAGAAATACTCCAAGTCAAAGGAAACACCAGTATCCAATTTGCAAAGGGACAAATCATGAAGAGCCCTTTTCAAATTACAAGCAGGCTCAAATCTACCCTCATGAAGAACACCGGATATATCTTTCAGGGTACCAGTCGTACCGTTAGCAAAGGTAACTTCAATCCTAACTTTATCAACAGAAAAGTCACCAGGAATATCAGCAGTTAATTCTTCTAAAATCCGCTTGCCCTTAACTTCTACATAAAAAGTACCCATGTAATCACTCTCCTCTGGGTTATTAGATTTATTTGACCAAGATACTAGGCCTTTGTAGGCTATAAGTCAAATATAACATGTTATCATTTCTCCGTGCCCGAAATAAACCAAAAGTTAAATCCACAACAAATAGACGCAGTAAAACACTTGGAGGGACCAGCCCTTGTTGTAGCAGGACCAGGGAGTGGTAAAACAAGGGTTCTAACACACCGAGTTGCGCATCTCTTACAAGAACACTATGTACCTGAAACAAATATTCTTTGTGTAACCTTTACCAATAAGGCAGCAAATGAGATAAAGACACGTGTTAACAAACTTACAGTGCGAGAAGACTTGGAAAACGCATTACCAGGAAAACTACCCTGGGCAGGTACATTTCATTCTGTATGTGCAAAGATTCTTAGAAAACATGGATTCAAGATAGGCATTCCCCCATCATATGTAATCTATGATACTAACGATCAGGTATCTTTAATAAAACGAATTCTTAAAGATTTTGGAATTAATCCTAAACAAACAAATCCAAAAGCAGCACTTAACACAATCTCCAGTGCAAAATCAGAACTTATTAGTCCTGAAGAATATCAAAACTATGCAGCAGGTTACTTCCAAAGAACTGTTGCAAAGATATATCCTGAATATCAAAAAAGACTAAGAAAGAATGAAGCACTAGATTTTGATGACTTACTTGTTGAAACCGTAAATCTTTTTGAAAAAGATAAACCAACACTTGATCAATTTCAAAAAAACTTCCAATACATCCTTGTTGATGAATATCAAGACACAAATAAAGCTCAATATGTCTTAACAAAGCTCTTGTCAGACGCACACAAAAATTTATTTGTTGTGGGAGACATGTCTCAAGCAATTTATAGCTTTAGAGGAGCAGATTATAGAAATATCTTAAACTTTCAAAAAGATCACCCTAAGGCAAAGTTATTTAACCTAGAACAAAATTATAGATCAACACAAAATATCTTAGATAGTGCAAGAAGTGTTATCAAAAATAACTCCACACACATCCCATTAGAACTTTGGACAGAAAATGGAAAGGGAGAAAAACTAACAATACACACTTCTCGTAGCGAGAAGGGAGAAGCAAGATTCGTAATAGATCAAATGCTTGATCTTATATCCAGGAGGTACAAATACAACGAGATTGCAGTTTTATATAGAACAAATGCACAATCACGAAACATTGAAGAAAAACTCATAAAAAATAACATTCCCTACAAAATTGTAGGGGGATTAAGGTTTTATGCTCGAAAGGAGATTAAAGATGTTATTGCCTACCTAAGAGTCGTTCATAATCCAAAGGACTCTGTTTCATGGGAAAGAATAATTAATGTACCTCCAAGAGGAATAGGTAAAAAGTCACAGGAAGATATTCAAAAAACAGACTGGGACCTAAAACATATTGAATCAAGAACAAAATTACCCTTCTCAAAATGGATCGAAATGACTCAAACACATACAACACTTGAATTAATGGAAGAAATATTGGAAAAGACAGGTTATATCAAATGGCTTGATGACGGATCAGAAGAAAACCTAGTGAGGATTGAAAACATTAAGGAATTAAAAACTGTAGCAAATGAATTCCCTGATATTTCTGAATTTCTTGAAAATGTAGCCCTCATTGAAAGTTCAAACAAACCTGACCTTGGTGAAACAAATGTAGTAACCCTTATGACTGTCCATGCTTCCAAGGGACTTGAGTTTCCTGTTGTATTTGTTATTGGGATGGAAGAGGGGTTATTCCCTCATTCCCAATCAATAATGGATCTGCATGAATTAGAGGAGGAAAGAAGACTATGTTATGTAGCAATCACAAGAGCAGAAAGAAAGGTCTATCTTACAAATGCTCTTTCCAGGATGTATTTTGGAAGCAGCCAACAAAACATGCCTAGTAGATTCATAAAGGAAATTCCAGAAGAACTTGTAAGCCTTGAGGGAGAAACAAATGGAACATTAAATAACTTTGGACAGGTAAACAAAATGGCTGGAGATGTTATTGATGACTTCTTAAATGATTTAGAAGGCGACAGACAAAACTTTAATTGGGATTAAAGATGAAACACAGACAACTAACACTATTTCTAATAACCCTCGCCCTACTTAATATAAAAGGTATTCCTCAAAATAAAAATATACTAGGAGCAACAACAAAGGCCAAAGAAATTGATATAACAGAACATAAGATCAAGATGGATACAGAAACAGCCTTTGACCAATATGAAGATATCATCTATGAACCAATAGCATACGATACCCAGTACGTAGATGATGATGAAACAGAATATGGGACAGAAAAAACACTCGAAGAAGGAATCAATGGTACAAAGACAAAGACATATCTAGTAACCCACTGGTTAGGAGATGAACTTGATAGACAACTTATAAATACAGAAATAGAAAATCCAAAAAATGAACTAATAGCAAGAGGAACAAAGATTGTTTGGAAAGAATTAGCCACACCAGATCAAGGAACAATCAAATACTGGGGAAAACTCAGGGTGTTTGCAACAAAATATGATTCAACATGTCTTGGTTGTAACAACACAACAGCACTAGGCGCACCCGTACAAGAAGGTGTATGTGCGGTAGATCCAAAGGTAATCAAAATGTACACACACTTTTATGTTCCAGGATACGGTAAGTGCCAAGCACTTGATGTTGGAGGCTTAATTAAGGGTAATAGAATAGATCTTGCTTTCAAAGATCATAGAACATCTCCATGGGGAGCAGAGTATGTAGACATATATCTCATGGATAATACACCGCAGACAGATTAACCAATAACTTGCAAACTACAAAACAAATGTTAATATTTCAAAATCTATCATAGCAAAACTTCTATGAGCAACAAATAAATGGAGAGAGCATGCCCGGAATCAACGATTTAGGTAAGAAAATAGAGAGACCACCTGGTCCTCGCTATAAAAGAAAAGATAGGGTTTGCTTTTGCTGCAAAAGGAAGTTCAAAAATGTACTTTCAAACAAAGATAGTAAGGGAAACCGAATATGTTGGAGATGCAGAGCAAAGGCAATAAAAACTTAACATGTGGGCTATAGGTTGATAATTAGAGAGGTTTTAGTATAATAGCAAGGAATATTCAGAAACCTTGACATAAAAGGAGATAAAAATGGCATACACTGACCCCGCCTTCCCAGGATACACCTTCTCAAAATTTGGAGAGGCTATCACCGCGAGACGTGGAGAATCTTCCGGAATGGGCGAAACCAATGCAGAGGCAGTTGCAAACTGCAAAGCAAGCTGCAAGCCTAAGAAATGGGTGAAAGGCTTACACATCTGCAGCCAAGAGCAACAGGAAGTTGGAAAAAATCGAGGTATCTAATGACTTATCATTCCAGTAACCAACCAGAATCAACGCGCCCCTATGCAAGGGAACCGGTGGTGCTGGCTAACGTGAAACGTGTGTTTGGAACAATCTGCATCACACATGGTGGCCGTTGGGTGCGTAACACAGAGGTAGCAGATGAGTTCCGCTCGCGTCGACTACGAAAACTGCAAGAGAAAATCCGGGAACCAATGAACCCAAAAAAAGTCCCTAGGTCTATTTCTCTTACTTCGTTACCAGCAATGTGGAGAAGAAAATAGGCCAAAGATAAAAAATCAGGGTCTCCAAGCAGAAAATAACATAATGCTTGGAGGCCTAGGATTTATATAGAAATCCTACCCAAAACAACCCCCACAGTAGTAGCTACATTTAAAGAGTTCTTTTTTCCTATCTGCTTTATTTCTACAATATCCTTTGACATGTTTAGTATTTCTTCACTTACCCCTTTTACTTCATTACCAAAAACTAATATTGAATTGTCTTCTAATTCATAGTCTTTTAAGTATGTACTTTTTTCATGTTGTTCTATGGAAACTATCTTTAAATTGTTTTCTTTTGAGAAATGATAAAGCTCCTCTGCATTTTCAATGAATACTATTTCTTCCATATGTTCTTCTGCACCCAAAGATGTCTTTTCTAATTGTGGGTGAAGAACCTTTTCGCCTTTGAAGTTAAAATCTGTTCCTGAATATCCTATTAGGATTATTTTGTTGAAACCAAAAAAACTTGCTGTTCTCATGATTGAACCAACATTGTAAAGACTTCTTATATTGTCTAGTGCGATATAAACATTTTTCATCAGGCTGATTGTAACAAATATGTAATAATTAAGTTATGTTCACGCCAAAAAAGAAATTAGGTCAAAACTTTTTAAAGAACAAACATAAGATAAAGGAAATGGTTAAAGCTTTAGACCCTAAGGAAGGTGAAGTTGTTGTAGAAATTGGCCCTGGTCTTGGAGCAGTTACAGAAGTTCTCATCGATAACTATGGACACTCAGACATGCTTATTAAAGCTGTTGAGATAGATGTTAGATTCGTAGATAAACTAATAAATGTATATGCTGATTATGAAAAGTTTGAAGTAATTGAAGCAAATGTCTTAAACTGGCTTCCCACATTTGATCCTGTAAATAGAAACTTCAGGATAATTGGATCACTTCCCTACTACATAACATCCCCAATAATTCATGAAATCATTATGATGAAGAAATTACCTGAGGTTTGTATACTTCTTATTCAAAAAGAAGTTGCTCAAAAAATCTCACGAAAATCTCCTAAATCATCCTACATTGCAACCTTTGTACAAACCTTCTTTGAGGTTGAATACAAAGGTAAGGTAGACAAAGGTGATTTCTCCCCTGTACCTAAGGTAGATGGGGGTGTTCTTAAACTAACAAAGAGACCAGATATAAAAATTGATGATATAACAAAATATGAAGGGTTTTTACACAGAGCATTCTCTAACCCAAGAAAGATGTTAAATAAGGTATTTCATCAAGATGAATTAAATAGAGCTGGTTTGAGTGGAAAAGCCAGAGCGCAGGAATATTCTTGGGAAAAATGGTACAAAGCTTTTAAGATATTGGTTTAATTATTCTTCAATTATTTCTATCTTCTCGACAACAATCTTTTCAACAGGATCAGATACTTCACCCGTGGCACTTGGTTGAACAGGAGAAGTTGCAATTGCGTCTACAACAGAAAGTCCTGCATCATCTTCAACCTTTCCAAAAATCACATAGTTAGGGGGTAAGGGATAATCCTTGTGCATGATAAAGAATTGACTACCATTAGTGTCAGGACCAGCATTTGCCATAGCAAGTGTTCCAGCAGTATATTCACCCTCAAATTCTTCATCCTTAAATCTATATCCAGGACCACCCATTCCAGTACCTTGTGGGTCACCTGTTTGGATCATAAATTCCTTCATTACTCTATGAAATACAACACCATCATAAAAACTATCATTTGCTAAAAATACAAAGTTATTTACAGTAACAGGAACCTTTTCTTCAAAAAGATCAACGGTTATTTCACCCTTTGAGGTGGTGAGTTTTGCTTTGTAGTTTGTATTTTCTTTTAAAACCATTTCTGGGGGGTTATCGTATTGTTTCTTTGTTGTTTCTTGCATTGGCTCATTATACTCAGTTTCAGTTGATTCAGAAACCTCTTCCAAAGGAATATCTGTGTTTTTACTATTAAATAAGAAAAAGAAATAAATTATTGCAAGTAAAGATAAAACTATTGCGCCTGTAATATAGTGTTTAGATTCCATAACAAGTTGAAAGGCCCGCATGCCTCCTACAACATGCGGACCGGTTGTCCGCTATCAATACTTAGGGATAGCGAACAGGTCTCTGTTACCCCGCTCCGTTTTAGGGTAAACAATTTCCTAAGATGTTTTTACGATAGCCTATATTTGGGGGAAAGTCAAAAACCATCCGAAATTGACAGAAGACCACCCCGATGGTACTATAGGGTGTGTGAGATTCCTGTTGGATCCTGCCTTCTCCGGTATATTGCAAGGCAAAAAATATTGAACACCCTTAACCGGTTATTCAGCCGGAAAAGGAGATCCAAATGAAAAAGAAACAGGATAAATCGACGAAGAAACGGGTATGGTTTATGCAAACCCGCGAAACTTGGGCATACATGTGCTCAGGTTGGAGGCTTTTAGTATCAGGAGTTGTCATTCCAATAGGAATGGTTGCAGGAGCTACGGCTACTGTAATTGGACCCGAAATATGGGTTTCGCACCTGATAATGGTGTTGGCTATCGGTCAGCACTTCGCTCCAAATCCCCAAAAGGACCTTGAAGAACTAGTAGCTTTCGAGTTGCTGTTCTGGTCATTGATGGGAATTGTCGTCGGACTCACATTCAGCTTGCTGCCCAAATGAGTTAGCTGAAAACACCAAAGGGGAATGGCAACTGTGTCAACAGCCGTCATTCTCCTTGTTTTTATTTATATCCAATGAAACTAGACTCAAATGTTATACTCCCTTTGATGTCACACATAGTGCAATCCCCTCTGTGGGGCCAATTTAAAACAAAGATGGGTACACCAGCTATAAGGGTTGGTGATATTCAATATACAAAGCACAAGATACCCCTTTCTGATCTCTATTACGGTTACGCACCTAAGATAAACCCTACAACAATAGATTTTGAAACATTGAAAAACTCCCTCAAAGAAGAAAACTGTGTAGCTATTAATTTGGATGTACCTAATGTCGAAAAAGACACACCTGCAGGAAATGAAGCACAGGAATTACTGGCTAAGCACTGTATTAAAGCTCCAAAGGACACATTTGCTAAATCCACAATAATTCTTGATCTAAATGAGAGTAGTGAGGAAATCCTTAAGAACATGCACAAAAAACACCGATATAACATTAGATATGCTGCTAAAAAGGGTGTTGTTGTAAGAAAGGGTACAACAGAAGCTGATTTTGAAACCTTTTATGAAATCCTTCATGAGTGTGCCGTCCGCCAAAAATATTTCATTCACTCAAAAACCTACTACAAAACTATATGGGAGATGTTTAGTAAAGAAAACAAAGCACATATATTAATTGCAGAACATGAGGAAAAACCCCTCTCTGCCTGGTTTTTGTTTAATCACGAGGATATACTTTATTACCCATACGGAGGTTCTCTTGCCGAAAAGACAAACCTACAACACAGTTCTGCTGTTGGTTGGGCAGCTATTGAACTTGGTAAGAACCTTGGTTGCCATACCTTTGATATGTGGGGTTCCCTTGATGATCCAACAGACACAACAGATCCCTGGTTTGGGTTCACACAGTTTAAGATGAGATTTGGAGGAAAACACATAACCTTCATTGACTCATATGACTTTGTAATAAACCCTTCAATGTACAAACTTTTCAACACGGCCAATACGTTAAGATGGAAAGTTCTAAAATTAATAAAGTAACCTATTACGACGAGGAATTACGCCAATCTGAAAACTGGGCTAAATACCTCACAACACTTGGTTGGACATCTGTACGAACAAGTAGTGGGATAAACATTGAACACAGAAAACTTGGATTCCTTTCCATTGTCAAAATACAACACCCAAAACCTTTAACAACACAGGATTTAGAAGAAATAGAAACAATTTGTAAAAAACATAAGGCATTGTTTATTAAAATTGAGCCTTCTATTGGACAGGATATTAAAATCCTTGAAGAAAAAAATTATAGAAAGAGCCACTATCCTATGCTTCCCCCCGCCACCATCTATACGGATCTAACAAAAACTGAGGAAGAATTATGGAATGCTGTTTCTAAGAGCGGGAAATATGCAATCAGAAGAGCCCAACGTGAGGGAGCAAAGATAGAAATATACAAAAACCCTTCTGAGGAAAAACTTAAGATATTTAATGAGGTAGCACAGCACACAGCAAAAAAACAAAAGTTCTATGTAAATACACTCAAAGATTTGATAGCTAAAACAGAAATCTTTGGGGACAATGCATTTCTTGCACTGTCTTATACCAAAGAAAATCAACTAGCAGGAGGAATCTATTACCTAGCAAATAAAAACTGTGTGTGGTTCATGCATGGAGGCACTAGTGATATAGGAAGAAAGGGTAAGGAGGGACACGAACTATTCTGGAAGTCATTTCTATACTTTAAGGAACTTGGTTTTGAAATACTAGATCTTGAAGGAAAGGATGATGATAGATTTCCAACCTTCACCAAAAACTGGGGTGGTTTTAGCCACTTTAAAGAAAGATTTGGTGGAAACATAGTTTCATTCCCTTATCCACACATAAAGCCTCTTAGGCCTATATTAAAACTATTACAGAAGGTCTATGGAACACTTCCACTGTAACTTTTGGGAATAGTAAATTAATGGCTCTGCATAAAAGCCCTTAAGAGTTTTTTGCAAAAGGGCAAATGTCTTTATAGGCACACCAGCCACACTGAAAGCCAGGACTAGCTTCAAAACTTCCGGATTTTATCTTTTCTGTCACCTTAACAGCAACTTCCTTAGCTTTTTTAAAATCTTCCTCTGATCTTGTTGTTGAAATCTTTTCTCCAGACTCCACAAAGTAAAAACTAAGCTTTTTTGGTTCATAACCTAAGGCTTCTTTTGCACCTATTGCATAGAAGGTAACCTGATCTTCCTTATCTACCTGCTCTTGTGTTTTTGGTTTACCTGTTTTGTAATCAATGATTTCTACTCCCCCACCAGGTAATGGGTCAACACGGTCTATTCTTCCAAAAAACTTTGTTCCAGCAATTCTCACATTGAAAGACTTTTCAAGACCTATTGGTTTTATTTTTGAATCTTTGTTTTGTTCGTAGTATTTTTCTAAAAGCTTCTTACCATGTTCAAATTGTGCTGCTCTGTGCTCTTCACTGTCATAACCAACTGGTTCCCAGTTGGTCTCATACATTTCAATGAATTGGTCTAATGTAACACCTTCAAAGGCAAGTTTACTGTGGAAATCTCTTAATGTGTTGTGAATCGTATTTCCAAAACTAAATGCATTGTTTGAAGGTTGAGGAATGTTTAGAACATATGAATACTTATATCTAAGTGGGCATGTCTTGTAAGTATTCACCTGAGAATAACTCAAAAATCTTGGCGTAAAACTCTTTATCTTTTCTGCCTTAGGTTCTCTAAAACCAGATTCAACTCCAAAGAGACCTACCTGATCCTTATCCTTAGTTAAATCATCCCCTGTCATTTCAACAGCCTTTATTCCTGTTTCCTCAATATAACCACTTGGTCTTGTTTCACGCTTACCCCCGTAATTTTTTGCATTTGTTAGAAAGAGATATTTCTCTGCTCTAGTCATACCAACATAAAAAAGTCTTCTTTCTTCCTGTATGTGAGCATCACCTACAGGTAGAGTTTCCTTGATCACATCATCTGGAAGATCTATCATATCTTTCCTGTTTCTAGTTGGAAACCTACCACCAATAAGATTAACCATAAAAACTACTGGAAATTCCAAACCTTTTGAAGCATGTACGGTCATAAGATTAATAGTGTCGTAATCTTGAAGTTCGGCTTGAGCCGGATTATCCCCAGCTTCTATAAGAAGATCTACATAGTCAACAAAATCAACCACAGTAGGCATCTCCTTTGTATCCATTTTGAAACTTATTTCAAAACCTTTAGCCTGATTTAGAAAAAGGTCAAGATTCTTTATACACATTTGATTTTCTATAGTCTCTTCCTTTAGGAATTGCCCAATATATTGAATTGAATTAACAACATAAAATACAAATTCACTAGGGGTGGACTTTGTAATACGATCTTGAAACTCTCGTATCTGCTTATAAAAGTTTTGAACGCTAGGAACGGGATGATCTTTAACAATATCCCACATGGTTACCTTCTTATAACGTGTTTCAGATAATATATTTGAAATTATTTCTCCTGGAATATTTAGGGAATCAATATTTAAAACACGATAAAGGCTTATATTGTCTCTAGGATCTACAACCACCTTTAATAAAGCAAGCACATCACGTACTTCTTCCCTATCATATAGACCTCTATTACCAACAAGCTGGTATGGTAAACCATACTTTCTAAGTGCAAACACAAACGGATCTAGATGACTATTGGCTCTAGCAAGTATTGCAAAGTCCTTGTAGGTAAATTCTGATTCCTCAGCCAATATCTCAAGTATCTTCTTTACCACAAAGTCCACCTCAGTTTCTAAAATGTCCAACTGAACAACCTGAGGTTTATTACTAACTGCCTTTACCTGGCTAACAAGTTCTTTTGAAATACCAAGCTTAACCTCTAGGGTGTCTGGATTGTTGTTTTGAATAAGTTTGTAAGCAGGGTCTAATATTTCTTGTGAGGAACGATAATTCTTAAGAAGGGTTACCATGTCTGCCTTTGGATAATCTTTTTGAAACTCCAATATATTTGAAATGGCAGCACCCCTAAACTTATAAATTGATTGGGAGTCATCCCCTACAACAAGTAAACTTCTGTCTTCCAATGCATTAGCGGAACCTAGTAGTTTCACAAGCTCATATTGAGCGTGGTTAGTGTCTTGAAATTCATCAACCAAAACATGTTTAAATTGTTTCTGGTATTTTTTAAGAATGTTTGGTCGTTCTACAAACAATTTAATAGACCAGGTAATTAAATCACCAAAATCTAAAACAGAATCTTTGATCTTTAGCTGTTGATACATTTCATAGGTACTGGCAAGTTCCATCCACCTTTTCTTTTCATCACTATCCCCATCAAAATCGTCTGCAAATTTCTTAAATTCCTCAACAGAGATATTTTCATCTTGAAGTCGAGATATGAATTTTAAGATAGCTGATATGAATTTGGTTGGATTACCCAATGGTCTAAAGTATTCAAGTTCAAATTTGAAAAGATTCTTTCTAAAAAGAATCCATTGCTGAGGACTGGATAAAATCTTATATGAGGGGTCTAATCCAACCTCAATTCCTTCTGCTTTAAGCAAACGATCAGCAAAGGAGTGGAAGGTATTAATCCATGGTTCCTCATATCCTAAAGGCATCACATCATCAACCCTACCTAACATTTCTCCGGACGCCTTTTCTGTAAATGTGAGAGCAAGAATCTCTTTAGGTTTAACACCCTCTTTTTGAATAAGATGCTTTACTCGTTGCGCAATAACCCTAGTCTTACCTGTCCCAGCACCCGCAACAACAAGCAAAGGACCAACATCAAACTCTACAGCTTTTTTTTGAGATGCATTCAACTTAATCTTTGCCATATACACTCACTTTAGCATCAAAACACCACAATGGAAATTATGTTAAAATACTCCTTACCGATAGCCCGATTCAGCCATCAGCGTCTAGTAAACATCACAAGGAGGAAAGAAGTGTTAACATTCTACGTAAATACCGTGCAAAAAATTATTTTAGATGGGCCCCCCACGGATGGAGCCCTCTATACGGATATAACCACGGTAAGCCTGCCAACTTTCTTGTTATTCGGCGTCGCGTTTTTGGCAGCCCTTATTGGATTCACACTGCTTTTGCCTTATATTACAGGCGCCAACAGTATTGATTTCCACGAGGACGAATAACAAAAAGCTCCCAAATCAACCTTCCGGGAGTGTCTTCGACGTTTCATTTTCATTGTCGTCGATACTCCCTAAGGCCTCTACCGCACTTATCTTACCTGTTAATCTTCCAAACTTACCCTTAACATTATCCATTGATTTTGTAGTTCTATTTATATGGCCATCTAAAACATCAAGTTCATCGCCAAACTTCTCTGCTTCAACCTGAATACCTGCTAGCGCCTTTAATATCTCTGTGGCATGCTCTGCTAATTCATTTTGTTGATAACCAACCATTACTATGTTTACAAAGGATGTAAATGTATTAGGGGAGGTAATTAGTACATTCTTTCTCTGGGCATACTCTTCAATCCCAGCTGTTCTTACAACAGCCTCATAATAAACACTCTCTGAGGGAATATACATAATTGCTTGATCAGTCGTACCCTCCTCTGGGAGAATGTATTTCTTTGAAATTTCATCTACGCGCTTTTTAACATCCTTTATAAATTCTTTGTGAAATTTAGTTCTAGCATCTTCTGAATCTGCCTTAAGCATTCCCTCAAAGTTTTCCATAGGGAATTTTGAATCTACAGGAATCATCCCCCGGTCGGTTACTATCATTGCATCACACATAGCACCATCTCTAAACTTATATTGAGTTTTGTACATTGTTTTTGGAAGATAATTTTCTAATATTTCATAAAGAAATCGTTCACCAAGGTTACCTCTAAGCTTTGGGGATTTTAAAACATTGCTAAGATCCTTCATATCCTTACCAAACTCTTCAATCCCACCCAATTGCTTTTGAACGCCACCTATAACCTTTGCGGCATTATCAAGACGCTCCCAGATCATCTTTGTTTGTGCATCCATAGATTTACGTTGATCCTGTAATTGCTTTTCCATTGTTTCCTGGGTTTTATCAACAGAACCCCTCATATCCTTAAGCCATTCCATTAAAACCTTGTCAGATTCTTTTTCAGAAAGATCCTCTTTTAGAGATGACATTTGATTAGAAACAAAGACAACTATAACTACAGCCACGGCAAGAAGAAGAAAGGTAAAAATCAATATAGTTTGTATATCCATAGTTAACCCATTTTAACAAAGTGAAAGGGGAACAAACAGAGCCTGATATATTTATGCACCAGGCCCTATTCTATTGCAGAGGCAACTTATTACTTTTGGAAAGCACTATCAAATTTGATAAGTTTTTTTGCCAAAGCAGCTTCCTTTCCTCTCTGGAGGTAAAGGTAACTCACCAAACCTGTAAGAATTTGTCGCGTGGCAATCCCTTTTACCAGGAAAGTAAGAACCTTAACGACATCCTGTGTAATTTTGGGCTCCAATTTCTCCACATATGCAGCTGTGTATAGACGTGAAGCCACCATCGCATTACATAAAATATCAATCTCTTCCTTCGTGAGAGAAAATTCGGACATAGGTGTACCCTTCCTTTCAAGGTGATATTGACTGAACGGCTGCATATTACATTGCTATGATGCTAAAATCAAAGTATGCCCAAATTCCTATATACAATCATTGCGTTTACGGTACTTGCCTGGGTTGGCTGGGTTCGTATCTTAACCCTTAAAACACCTGACTCCCCTGTCAATATATTTCTGTTTCTAGGTACGTTGTTTTTGGCCTTAGCTCTAACATTTTCAGTACCTTTGTTCTTTCTTTTTAATAAAAAAACTCCAACCTATATGAAGAATAGAAAGGTGTACCGTAATGCTTTGAAATGGACATTTTTTGTAGCCTCAGGGCCATCTATCTATTTAGCTATGCGGGCATTTAGTGCCGATACCACGCCAAATTTGATACTTTTCGCAGTACTTTATGTTATGATCTTCTTGCAAATGCGAAGTGCAAAATAGTTACTAAAGGCCTTCATAATGACAAAAAGAAAAAGTTACATTACAACAGCAATAGATTATACAAACAGTGTGATACACATAGGCCATGCCTATGAGAAAATACTTGCTGATGTCTTTGCGCGCTATCACAGACTTAAAAAAGGTGATGAAAATGTTGGTTTCACAACAGGTACAGATGAGCATGGAACCACAAACGAAAAAGCCGCAAAGGAAAGAAGATTACCCACACTGCAACATGTAACAGAAGTGTCTAAGGGAGATAAAGATGAAATAGATGCTTTGAATGTATCCTATGACAGATTTATTAGAACAACAGACAAAGACCATAAAAAAATAGCTTCTGACTTCTTTAAGGCTTCGTTTGACGCTGGAGACATTTACAAAGGATCTTATGAGGGACTTTATTGTGAGGGATGTGAAGCATACAAAACCTTGACTGAATTAAATGAAGATGGCCAATGTCCGAATCACACAACCCGTGAAATCCAAAAATATGAAGAAGAGAACTACTTTTTCAAATGGTCCAAATACTCCTCCTTTCTAACAGAATTAGTATCTTCCGACTCCTTTGCTTTTCCAGAAGGAAAGAAAAAGGAAATGTTAGCTTTTATTAAACAAGGATTACAAGATATTCCAGTAACCCGACCTAAATACAAACTCCCTTGGGGAATAACATGCCCTATTGATGAAGAACAGGTCATATATGTCTGGTTTGATGCTCTAATTAACTACTACACCTTTGGCAGCCAAAAAGGATTCTGGGATGAGGACACAGAAATAATTCATTTCGTAGGAAAAGATATTGCCAGATGGCACATACTACTTTGGCCAGCAATGTTAAAAAGTGTTGGATACAGGTTACCAGATAAGGTATATGTACATGGTTTTATAAATCTAAATGGGGAAAAGATAAGTAAATCTAAGGGAAACGTTATTCAACCATCAGAACTTGTTAAAAAATACGGGGCGGACGCTGTTAGATACTATTTACTAAGATATGGTCCAATAGTGGAAGATGCTGACATTTCAATAAAACACTTTGAAGAAGTCTATAATGGCGAATTAGCAAATGGGCTGGGAAACACCGTATCACGTGTAGCTAAGTTAGCTGAAAATATGGACTTCAAACTCAAAAAAACAGAACTTGAGAAAATCGAATTTGATGAAACCCCCTTTGAGTATATGGACAAACAGTTTAGAACAGATCTAACTCTTAAAAGGATTTGGGAATTAATATCTAAAGTGGATGCACATATTAACGAACATGAACCATGGAAATCCCCTTTGGAAAAGGTGGCAGAAATTTCCTTTGAAATAACAACATTGGTGAGAATTGCAAAAACACTGAAACCCTTTATGCCTGAGACTGCAGAAAAGATCCTAAAGATATTTGATGCAGGTAAAGTGAAAGCAACAAAACCACTATTTCCAAGACTTGATTAAAGTTCGGACTTGTTCTCGTCTAGGTTAATATCATCTTCAAAGGTAATATCAGTAACTAATGTAGACACAGGCCCATCCAACTCCTTAAATGTGTTCTTTAGATATCTAAGGCTTGTTGTATCCTGAGGAACATCTTCTTTAACAACTTCCTCTTCTGTTACCTCTTCTTCCATAACCTCCTCCACTACCTCTTCAACAGGATTAGAGTCACTGGTGCGTACAAAAAACATGTAATAACCCAAACCTAGGGCTGCCACAACAACAATACCTAATGCAATGTATATAACGAGTTTCTTTTTTGAAAAAGTTGAGGGCTCTTCCTTTAATTCCACCTTTGCAGGTTCAACAGCAACACTCTTTGTAGACGGTTCCACTGTAGTTTTATTTTCAAAAGGAACTTTCCTGGCTGCTTCAAGAGGCTTTGGTTTAATAGGGACCTTAGGACTAGCCTCTACTGCTGGGGAAGGCTTTGAAGGAACATCAGGTCTGTAAGATTTTGCAGCAACTGGAGTAATTTCTTTTTTAACGATTGGCTTTGGAGTAACTGGAGTGTTAGTAACCTTAGGCACAGGCTTGATAGTAGGAGTATCCGGTTTGGTTACAGGAGGCTTAGGCGGGGAAACTAGCGGTGCTACCTTTGGCTTCTGAGGGGGTTTTGGAGCAACCACAGGTTTTGGCTTGGGTGGTGTTTGCGGTGCTGGATTTGTAGGTTTGATAACATCCCCCGGTTTAGGCCTTAAAGGGTCCTGTGCTGGCTTTTGAGGTGGCCTATTTATATTTTCTTTGTTTGGTATTGTTGGTTCAGCCATAATTTACCTTATAAATATTTGCTCACATCCCAAGGACTTTGCCCATAAATAACTTCTAGATCAACTATTACTTCCTTTAACATCTCTTGTGCTTCTAAAATCGATTGATTCACCCTTGCAAGATTACCTCTAAAATTATCTGGTCTGAAAGATGTAGTACCAAGAAGATCTAGTTCATTCTCTAGAGTACTGTAATCTATCTTTGCCTCTTCTAGATTAAGCATGGATGTGTCCATATTCTGCTGGATCTTGGTGACATCTGCACCAGCATCTACAGCAGCATCAATGTGTGCTTGGAATAAATCACTCTCATCCATCATGTTATCAATTAAAGTGCGACCGCTTAATATGGATAAAGGAGCTTTAAAAACCAAAATGGAATTCAAAAGAGCCAACCCTTCACTATTTACACTCATGCTAAGTACTACCAGCTCCGGAACATTTTCGGCCACGTTCACCTTAGGTTCATATTCCTTCACAAAGTCTCTATAAACAGAAAGGTTACTAGCAAATGCTTCTTTACCTTTGTCTGAAAGAACTGCAGCACTTTCTAACTTATCTTTTTGAGTGGAAGAGTGACTCCCAATTGCACCAAGCTTTGCAAGAAGCACATCTTTACCTCGAGCTAATACTCTTTCTCCCATTTCTATTCGGGCTGAACCATAAGATTCCTCATATTTGGCCGAAAGTAATTGGTACTCATCTAATTTTTGTTGATATGTTTGAAGTGTACTTCCAGAAGCTTTTCTAACAGTTCTGTACTTGTTTTGCTCATCAGCTAAATCTGCGAAGGGAGAGGACGTGCCGCCATCTTGTGCCAATACAACATCAGCAGAAAGAAACAGGGCTAGTAAGGCTAAAAGGGCAACTATTTTTTTCATGAGCAAATTCTAACACACATAAAACGCGCATGATGTAAAATTGCATTGCTATGTTTATTGATTCGCACTGTCATCTCCCACACGGGAAATATAATAAAACAACTAAAGATATCATCCAGGAAGCCAAAGATGCAGGCGTGGAAAAGCTTATTGTTGTAGGAACAAGTATTAAAACGAATGAAGAAGTTATTAAAATTGCTGAAACATTTGATAACGTATACGCAGCTGTGGGGATTTTTCCAAATGATGAACGAGACAAAGATATTGACACCTTGCTTGAGAAACTAGAAAAGCAAGCAAGCAGTAGTACCAAGGTTGTGGGTATAGGAGAATGTGGACTAGATATAACCAAGTGGACTAACCAAAGACCAGTTAACAATCAAATAGAGTTATTTGAAAAACAAGTGAAGCTTGGAATAAAACTTGGCTTACCAATTGCCTTCCACAATAGAAACGGGGATAAACAAATATTAGAAATAATCAAAAAATATCAGGGTACAACCTTAACTGGGGTAGCTCACTGCTTTGTTTCAGATTGGACTATGGCCGAAAAACTTATAAGTATGGGTTTTATGATTTCTTTCACAGGAATCATTACCTACAAATCAGGTTCTAACCTGGTAGAAACAGTTAGAAAAGTTCCCTTGGATAAATTCCTTCTAGAAACTGATTCTCCTTACCTACCTCCACAGGATAAAAATGGTAAGAGAAATGCCGTAAATGAGCCTAAATATGTTAAAATGACGGCGGAAAAAGTAGCTGAGATAAAAAATCTCCCGTTACATATAATTGAAGAAAATGCTTACAAAAATACCTGCTCTTTGTTTCTAACAAAAAAATGATTGCAAGAATAGTCAACAAACACGAAAATAGAATATACAGAATGCTGGAGATGATACCAGGGGTTTTGGTATGGGGATTCATATTGTCTCCTATCTGGTTAGGCTTTGTGGCACCTAGACTTGTCCTTTTTTATATAACCTTTCTTACAATTTATTGGGCATACCTTGGAGGAAAGCACGCCGTAGGTGCAACGAAAGGCTACAAAATGTACAAAAAAGAACTTGGCACAGACTGGATGGGGGAAATTAAAAAACTAAACTATGCGGAATTACCTGACAAAGAAACCTTGCCAGCATCCCTTGAGGATCTAAGGCATTTTGTACTTATCCCAACCTACAGCGAACCAAAAAAAGTCTTAGAAGAAACACTCAAGGCATTGCTTGATCAGACCTATCCGGTTGATACGATTACTTTGGTCATCGGGACAGAAGAAAAATTTGCTGAAAGAATCAAAAAAGATATCTTTGATATCTTAGGTAATGATAAAGAAAGGTTTGAAGATGTTTTATTTTATGTTCACCCAAAAGGCATACCCAACGAAGCAAAGGGTGTTGCAGGTGCCAATAGAACATGGGCAGCCAAAAATGCTGTTGGACATATGAAGGCACAAAATAGAAATCTTAGAAATTATATCTTCACCACATTTGACGCAGACAGTGTACTAAATGAAAAATTTTTAGCTAGGGTAACCCATTTATATTTAACAAGTGACAAAAGAGATAATGCGTTTTATTCAACAGGACTACATCTTTTCAATAACAATCTATGGGAGGTACCAATGATGATGAGAATTGAGGCAAACGCAGTAACTCTAGCAAGTTTATCCGACTGTATAGCTACTGAAAAAGAGTATAAAGAAACCTTTTCTTGCTATTCATCCTCCTTACAAACACTAATTGATGCTGATTATTGGGATGTCAAAATTGGGGTAGATGACACAATGTTTTATTGGAGAGCCTTCTTTGTCAGAAATGGCGATTTTAGAGGGGAATTCCACTTCATACCCTATTCCGCTGACGCAGTTCAGGGACGAACCTCTTGGGAGAGTCACAAAAGCATGTATCTTCAATTAAGAAGATGGGCTTGGGGAACTATTGCCATGCCTATCTCTATGTTGGAATTTTTGAAAAATAAAAAGATACCTGCTATTAAAAAAATTAAATGGACATGGAATCACGTGGAAAGAAGGGTATTACTCTTTACCTTAGTGTTTTTGATGACTTTCGGAGTAAGCCTGGTAACACTAGTTAATACAGATGCAAGACAGATTAGTTTGATTTACACACTACCAAGCCTTATGAGTATTATTCTTACAGTCACCCTAGTATTTTTGTTACCTGTAACACTTCTTAGAACTAAGATAGTAAAACCAATGCCCAAAAACTGGCATTTCCTAAAAAAACTAGTAATAAACATAGTTGAGGGTCCTTTGATTATAATTAACTTGTTAACATTCTCTCTTGTACCTTGGTTGGATGCATATACAAGGATGTTTCTTGGAAAAAGAATGAGTGACTTGTATCATACCCCCAAGGTAAGAACCAACGGTTAAAAATGGACAACATTAAAAAAAATCTAACCACCACCTTTGTAAAAGTTTTTGGGTTTAACTTTGGGCTTATTGCATTTGGATCTGCCTATCTTTTACTTAGATTCGAATACTTAAATAAATTGATACCTTTATGGTATACGATGCCCTGGGGCACACAACAATTAACTACCAGAGTCCACATATTTGTACTACCAGCTTTAATGGCACTGATTACATCTTGTTCGGTTGTTTTAATCTATTTTATGAAAAAGTTCTACCTGAGATACGGAACAACTTTGATGTACGCCTTCACTACTTTGTGTAACCTACTTCTAAGTTATGCAATAGTCAGAACAATAATAGTGGCATCTTCTCCTTTTAAACCAATCATTAAGCCAGAATATCTAAATTTGATGGCTCCTATCCTTGTGTCCTTCCTTGTAGTTTATTTCGCAACCCCTAAACTTATGGAAAAAATCAAAGAAAAGGGAGTTGTCACAGATCCCCAAAAACACAATCATCCAGGAATGATACTCACACAGCCTTCTGCACGTGGAGGAGGAGTTATCTTCACATTGGGTGTTCTAGTAGCAGCTCTGTTTTTCACAAAACTTACTCCTACTGTGGTTGGACTTCTTATATCAATGGTACTGGCAGCCATAATAGGTTTTGCAGACGATCTTCAAAATACAAAACCCATTTCCAAACTCAAAAAACTGGAAAATCCTTTTATTAGATTTGGCTTACAAATATTAGTTATTTTGCCAATAATAATAGCTGGAGTTCAAATTAAATTTATAAGTAACCCCTTTAACGGGATTATTCATCTAGATGCCCTAAAATTTAACCTTTTAGGAACAGCAATACTTCCAATTGCAATTGGATTTACTATCTTTTGGATGTTATGGATTATGAATTTGCTTTCCTGGGCAAATGGCGTGGATGGACAATACTCTGGAATGGTCGGGATTGCCGCCGTAGTGATTGCAGTGATCACAATGCGAGAAACACCACTGACAATAGAACAGCAAAATATGGTTAATTTAGCAGCAATAACTGCAGGAGCAAGCTTCGGCCTTCTTCCCTACTCTTGGTACCCTGCAAAGATTATGTGGGGATTTGGAGCAATAACCGCAGGAATATCTCTAGCTACAATTTCTACCTTAACTGAGGCAAAGATTGCAACAGCACTGATTGTACTTCTGGTACCATTTTTAGATGGTGTTGTCACAATCCTAAGAAGAATACTAAGCGGTAACTCTCCTCTAAAAGGAGATCGAGGACATTTGCACCACCTACTTTTACAAAAAGGTTGGGGAAGAAGAAGGATCGCCGTTTTTTATTGGGTAGCAACACTTCTTTCAGGCTACATAGGGATAATGTCCGCAGACAAAGACCCATTGCTAACAGCTATTACCCTTGGTGGTTTTGCAGCCTTCTTTATTATTTTGACGAATATTAAAGCTAGACGCAGTCAATAAAACCTCCTATTATTCCCTTAGTGATCAATTCAGCATACCAAATCATTAGAACCATAAGACCTAGGCAATGGCTTAAAAATTTAGCTGTTTTTGCGGCACCCATCTTTCATGGAATAATCTTTGATGGGGATGTTTTCTGGAGAAGCACATTAGCATTTTTTGCATTCACATTACTCGTCTCTGGGATATATATCTTTAATGACCTAAGTGATGTAGAAAAAGATAAACAACACCCTATTAAAAAGAATCGCCCAATAGCTTCAGGAAAATTGTCAAAGAAAACTGCAAAGATAATGGTTGTCTTATTTTATCTTGCAGGATTCTCTCTATCCTATTTTTATGTGGGAACTTTTTTCTCAATAGTAGGGCTGACCTACGTATTATTACAAACCTCTTACTCTTTGTATTTTAGAAATATAATAATCCTTGATGCCTTAATAGTATCTACAGGATTCATTATGCGTGTATTTGCTGGAGGTCTTGCAGTCGACGTTTCTATATCCTCTTGGTTGGTATTAACAACAATTGGTCTTTCCCTCTTGCTCGCTTTTGGAAAAAGAAGATCTGAAAAAACACTTTTATCGGATATTGTAGAAAAGAAAACTAGAAACACACTACAACATTATCCTGATGCCTTATTAGATAGCATAATTTCCATGTCATCAAGTTTTTGTATACTTTCATATGCATTGTTTACCTTCCAAACTTCCCCAAGAAATGAATCAGCATTATCTGATTTACTACCCTCTATACTAAAAGCACCAAAATGGATGATGTTAACAATCCCACTTGTGATTTATGGTGTAGCAAGATACCTATATGTCATTTATGAAAAGAAAGAGGGAGAATCCCCTGAAAGAGTACTGCTTTCAGATAAACCATTATTTACGACTGTTTTGCTTTGGGGTATTGCTATCTTACTTATTATTTACGTACTACCTAATTGATAAATCGTCTTCAGAATCAGTAGTTTCTCTGGTATCACTCAATAATCCCTCATCAATTACTGTCACCACAGGTACATTTTGACGAACATCAATATCAGATAAGACTTTGGTGGTATTGCTTTCAACCCGCATGAAACCAAAACCCAAGAAGGGAACCCCCATCAAAACTACAAGAACAAGCATCAAACCGACATTTCCTATATGTTGTTTCATATCTTTGTTCACTCCAAATCCTCCTCATTCCAACTCAAAACCACTTCATCAACTAAGTCGTTATCATCACCACTTGATCTTTTAAATACAACTTCTTTTTCAACATCCACAACAAGTAAATATGTCGATATTAATGTTAGAACAACAGACACCCACAGCACCCACGGGAAAAGCAAACCAAAATAAACCATTACCCCGGAAGCTAAGAGAAGTAGATAAGAGTAGGAAAGCCAGATTGCTCCCTGGGAATAAACATCAAAGGATGTCTGAACAAAATTGGATAGTCTTAGAGTAAACAATTTTGCAGACATATGGGGCTCAACATGAGAATCATGAAAGATATGTGACTTTATCAACACATAAAATAGGCCAACAGCCAAAACACAAATCATTGATAAGGTGGAATAAGAGTTAACAATCAAAAAATCGGAAGCACTTTCATATACAAAACCAGAGGCGCCTATTTCAAAGCCAATACCAAGTTGATTGGCAATTAATATGGCAGCCAGAATTCTCACTGCTAAAAGGGCTATGGCAGGTATAATGGCTTCGTCAACTAGTTTTACTAATATTCTTGAAAACATAGGCAGGCTCATCTACGATGATAGCGTAGTAGAAAGATATATGTCAATTGTAGACCTTTATAACAAGATATACAAAATAATACTTCCACCCCTATTGAAGTTTCTAGTGTTCTTCACTCCCCTTCTAGTTTTTGGAGGAACCAAGGAAATTTTTGAGTTTCCTAAGATGCATTTTGTCTATTTTATAGGTGGAACAATTATCTGGCTCTTTGCTGTAAGAAAGATATTACAAGGTAATAGGATTGAGCAGATCAACAAATGGGTTCTTTTATACATAGCCGCAACCCTCGTATCAACAGTATTTTCCACACATACCTATACATCTGTTTGGGGATACTACACTAGGTTTAATGGCGGCCTTGTATCAGTGCTTGTGTTCTTCGGGCTTTACATTTTTTTAACAAACGAGCTTACAAAGGAACGAATTATTGAATTAGTAAGAATAGCTTGTCTTTCAGTAATACCAATAAGTGTATACGGTATATGGCAACACATACTTGGGGTAGAAAGGGTATTTTCAACCCTTGGGCAAGCAAACTGGCTAGCTGCATTTTTGACAATGTTAATTCCTTGTATTCTATTTTTTGCAGTTACTGAAACAAAAAAGAAATACATGTATCTGTGGGGAATACTTTACCTATTAGCCTTTGCAACACTCTGGTTCACTTATTCCCTATCCGGAATGCTTGGCCTAATTACAAGTTTAATTGTCTTCGCACTATTAAATAAAGAAGCAATAAGAAAACATTTCAAAATAACACTTATCCTTGCAGCTTTATCAATGCTAATTGCAATTGTTCAACCAGGAATTTTTGGAACAAAGGTCAAAGACATGATTACTGATATTAGAAAGATAGGGCATATATATACACACGTGTATGCAAGTGAATCGAATGCAAGTAATAACCAGCTATCAGATCCTGGTTATATAAGGACCTTTCTATGGAAAGGAACAATAAATATGATTAAGGCAAACCCTAAAAGAATTATATTGGGTACTGGGCCAGAAACATTCGCTTATGAATTTCAAAAATACAGACCACAAGAATTAAATTACTCTTCTGAGTGGAATTTCGTATTTAACAAACCACACAATTACTACCTAGAGCTTTTATCAAATACTGGGCTTTTTGGAACAATCCCCTATTTAGCGATACTTGTAATAAGCCTTAGGAAAAGGGACAAATTCCTTACCCCTGGTCTTGTGGCTCTTTATATAACAAATATGTTTGGGTGGCCAACGGTTACTACAACACTCTTGTTCTGGTTATTTTTAGCAGGAGTTAATAAAGAGAAATGAAAATAACAAAAACAATTTTAATAACAGTCTTATATGGCTATCTACTAATACATTCCTGGAATACATTGAGTGCGGATGAAAGTTATATGGCAGGACAGAAAGAACTAAGTAAAGGAAATATAGAAAAAGCAATTGAATATGCAAACAAAAGTATAAGAAAAAACCCAGAGGAACCTAGATACAGATATGGAAGAGCAAAGATATTACTTGCTTCAACAGTAGATAGTACGGATAAAGACAATGAAAAGGTAAATGCACATAAAGATCTGATTAAGGCACAAACTCTAAATCCTAAGAACTTAGTAACACTGAGAAACATTGTACCCTTATATTATTTTCTTAGTATTCATGATTTAACTCAAACAAACAGTAATGAAAACATTGATGAAACATATATCAAACATACAGAAAGCTACCTTAAAACGCTGAAACAAGAATATCCAAACGATTTAGGTGTACATATCCTAGCTGCTAAGTATGAAAAAAAGCTTAATTTGATTGAAATGGAACAAGCTAGCCTGAGCATAATCGAATCACTCAGGCCAGATGTCTTGGATTGGGCGAAACTCTGAAAATGTTTAGACAAACACCTCCCTAATAGCGAAGCGCAACAAAGCATAGATCAAAATAGTTGACATCACCCAAATGAGTATCCTCAATACACGCACTATCTTGTATTGGTGTGAATCCTTGTCCATTACTTTGACAAGTTCAACGAGCGCTGCACCAGACAAACAAAGGCGTAGGTGGGTTAATTTGAGATGCCAGTTGTTAGGCACTAAAGGCACCTCTATCAAGCAGATGGTTATCCACAAGGCAGCCCACAAAGCAATCAGCAAAAAAAATGGGCCCCCTAGAAAAAAGTACAACGCGGTGATAACAATGTTTGCTGCTGCAAAAACCCAAAGGAGAGTATCATCAGAACGATGATGTTTCCCTATAATACGAGTGGCCTCTGCTTTTGTAATTTGTTTCTCCATTCTCTTCCTCCAATCTGATCAACCAAGAAGGTCAAACAGCACAACTACTAGCCATATCGCATAATACAAGGTGGAAATTATGGCCACCAGCAATAATACTCCTACCACACGATAGCGTGGATAGGACTTATCCATGATTGGTGCCAGCTTCCAATAATCAGAGGGGTGCCAAGTAGCCATCAGAATGAGGGGTACCCTAATATCCTCAATATCACGGCTACGGGGAAGCCCAATTAACATGGCTAACTCCCACGATACCAAAGCTATGACAGAAGCAATAAGTGCACCTAGGCTTGCACCAAGTAGGGTGGTAGCTATGGCAACACCACCAGCTCCAGCAAAAACCAACAGAGCACCAACATCTCGCCGACTATGTTGCATATAAATGTTGTAACCATCTACTGTAGTAGACATATTTCCTCTCCTCATACTAGTCTGATAGTATTTTGATTTTAGATGTAATTGATGATTTTTGCAAATGAGATAAAGGCTTATTCAGTAACTTCTACATAGGTGGAAGATACCCAACCCTCAACAGTATCGGATACTTTAATCTTTACCCAACCTGTGGCCTCTTCTAGCACGGAATACTCAGTACCAACATCAACCTTTGTTAGTAAATCTCCACTAACACCAGGCTCAGAACGAACATTCAAATACCCCAACCCTGTAGGTAATATCGTAGCCATCTTACCTGCAGTTATATTTAGAGACTCTAGTCCCGTCTTTGCTGCATCGGTCAAACCGGGGCCATCAGAAACTCTTCTAAGATAGGCACCCTTCTGAGTACCTTCAAGGACAAAACCATCAGAAGCTGTTACAAGAACACCCTGCGCATTGTAAATCTGGCCCATATAATCAACAAAGTAATCAAAAACCTTTTCCTTATTAACACCTGCCCCTGCGATACTAACACCACGAGTTGTATTCCAATAAACAATAGCCCTTACCCATTCGGCTGCATTTGATGTTACAAGAGCCTCACTAGAGTACACATCGTAAAGAGTTGTAGAACCCTCTAATAAAGCTACTTTTTTAGGAGTTGGCATTGGAAACAACTTTAATGAGGAATTTAACTCGTAACCCTCTTGAACCTTTATACGTGCCATTTGGGGTTCATATCCAGTACTTTCCACACGCAGGTCATACTCCCCAATTGTTAAAGTATCAGTAGAAAATGGAGTTGTACCCAGCTCTGCGTTATCAATGAAAACGATAGCACCTGCTGGATCTGAAATAACACTTAATACTGTTCCTGAATTATCTTTTTCTAACCAAAAGTTTTGACCAGAGGAAAACACATCAGATACTCCCAAATCTCGCTTAACAACAACCTCTGATTTAGGTGCAAAATTTAATGTAGCTTCATAAAAGGTGGAATCATTTTCCAAACGAACCTTTTTTTCACCAGGTTTTAATTCAGCGGATTCATAAGGAGTAGCACCTAGTAACTCACCATCTAGATAAGCTGTACCATTGCTATACAGAATCTCTGTAGAAATTCCAGATTTCCCATTAAGAGAACCTAGAGCAGATATCAAATCCGAACCAAAATATACAAGTAGACCGACACCTACAAGGGCTAAAACATATATTGAAATTGTTAGGAATTTGGATTCTTGTTTTGGTTCAAATGTTGGTACTGCCATGTTGTTTTGTAACAGATAAAATATATAGGTTACTATAAGTAAACTAGCATGTTAGTGGTAAAATATCAATGCAATACATGGCCTGGTAGCCAAGTGGTAAGGCAGGGGTCTGCAAAACCTCTACACGCGGGTTCGATTCCCGCCCAGGCCTCCAAAAAAATGAAGGTTGCAACAACTTGTTGTTAACAACCCTCATTTTTGTTTGATCCCCCCAAAAATCCCTTAGAAGTATTTCGGAAACAGAAACTGAAGTAGAACATGGGCAAGCAGCATAACCCCCCAAAAAATCAGGAATGAAGGAAAGGCCCCCCAATGCAACAACTTGCTTGTGATGAACCACGGCAAAAAACCCAAGGCAATTGCAGTTAACTTCAACCTTGTGTTCCGCGCCCATTTGGAATCATCGGAATAGATTAGGGTTAATACGCATGCCGCGGGGGTGAGCCCCAATGGCAGAAACAACCACTCCAAAGCTAAACCCTTTGCAAAAACAACACCCAAAACAGTTGGTGAGCTCATAAGAAACACCACCACACCAACCAAAATGGGCCTTCCCAACCAGTTCCCCCAAGTATCCTTAATTCTATGGATAGTCATAGGTACCTCCTGACCTGTAGATTTGACTAGATTTATAATACTATAAGATTTATTACAAAACCACTTGACACTTTACATAGGCAAGTGCTAATTTATGGGGCGCGTATATTAATTTGTTAAAGGAAAAAGAAATATGGCAAAGGAAAAAATAAGCCCCTTATTTGATTACATACTAATTGAACCTCTAGAAGAGGAAACTACTACCCCATCAGGTATTGTTATACCCGATTCTGCAAAGGAAAAACCACAAAAAGGAAAAATAATTGCTGCCGGTCCCGGTCGTGTAAATGATGATGGTGAAACCATAAAGCTAAGTGTTAAGGTTGGCGACATCGTGATGTTTAAAAAGTGGGGCGGAAGCGAAATAAAGATTGAAGGTAAGGAACTTAAATTAGTTAGAGAAGAAGATCTTCTCGCAATTGTTTCATAGGAAGGATCAATATATGGCAAAACAAATAATTTACAAAGAAGAAGCTAGAAAGAAACTTAAGTCCGGTGTAGACCAACTAGCAGACGCAGTTACTACAACACTAGGACCAAAGGGAAGAAATGTCGCTTTAGATAAGAGTTTTGGTGCACCAAATGTAGTTCATGACGGTGTTACTGTTGCAAAGGAAATCGAACTTGAAGACAAATTTGAAAACATGGGAGCACAACTTGTTGTACAAGCCGCACAAAAGACAAATGATGTTGCAGGTGACGGTACAACAACAGCAACACTTCTCGCTCAAGCTCTAGTTGATGAAGGTATGAGAAATGTATCAGCTGGCACAAACCCAATGATTTTAAAAAGAGGGTTAGAAAAAGCAAGTAATGCAGTGGTTGAAGAAATTAGAAAGTTAGCAAAAGATATCTCCACAAAGGAAGAAAAAGCCCAAGTAGCAACAGTATCTGCACAAAATGAGGAAATTGGAAATATGATTGCTGAAGCTATGGAAAAGGTTGGTGCCAATGGAGTTATTACAGTAGACGAATCAAAGGGATTTGGTATGGAACTGGAATACAAAGAAGGTATGCAGTTTGATAAAGGCTACGCTTCTCCTTACTTTGTTACAGATAGTGAAAAGATGGACGCTGAAATTGAAGACCCTTATATCTTAGTTACCGACCAAAAGGTAACAAACATTCAAGAACTTCTTCCAATGCTGGAAAAACTTATGCAGGTTTCCAAGAATTTGGTAATTCTTGCTGAGAATATAGATGGTGAAGCACTTGCAACCTTGGTTGTTAACAAACTCCGTGGAACATTTAATGCTTTAGCTATAAAGGCACCAGGATTTGGTGACAGAAGAAAAGCAATGCTTGAGGATATAGCCGTTTTAACAGGAGCAATTCTAATTAGTGAAGATACTGGTAGAAAATTTGATTCTGTAACAGTTGAAGACCTTGGCCGTGCCGAAAAAATTGTTTCTTCCAAAGATGAAACAGTGATTGTAGGCGGTAAGGGAAACAGAGAAATCCTTGATCAAAGAGTTGCTCAAATTCACAAACAAATTGAGGATGCTTCTTCTGATTATGATAAAGAAAAACTCATGGAAAGAGTCGCTAAGCTAACAGGTGGTGTTGCCGTAATAATGGTAGGAGCAGCAACAGAAGCAGAAATGAAAGAAAAGAAACTCAGAGTAGAAGATGCTGTAAATGCTACAAAGGCCGCAGTTGAAGAAGGTATTGTACCTGGTGGTGGTGTAGCTCTCTATCACGCAAGGGCCTCAATTAAAAAACTTAAGAATCTTGAAAACGATGAGGAAGAAACAGGAGCCAACATCTTGTATGCAGCTCTTGAAAGACCTGTGAGAAAGATAATTGAGAACGCAGGTGAAGATGGAGGAAGGATACTTGGTGAAATGGAAAGACAGGCAGAAAAAAACAAAAACATCGGATTTAACGTAATGACTATGAACTTTGGAGATATGATCAAACAAGGAATCATGGACCCTGCAAAGGTTACACGAAGTGCTGTTCAAAACGCAGTCAGTGTAGCAACAATGATTTTAACCACTGAATGTCTAGTAGCAGATACTCCAAAAGAAGATAATCCACTCCCACCTATGCCTGGTGGAATGGGTGGTATGGGCGGAATGCCAGGGATGATGTAAAAAGGATTTAACAAGATTGAGAATTAAAACCCCGGCTATACGCTGGGGTTTTCCCTTTATAATTATAAGTTTCTACTCAATATTCTTTCGTATTCTGAAAGAACCTTATTGGTATTGTCTGATTTATTAAAGTGTATGAAATCCTTCTTTGTAATCTCCTTTGTTTTCTTTTTCTTCATATAACCTTTTTGCAAAACACGAGCCAATGACTCTAAAGATTCCATAAGAACGTTTTTGTGGTAAGAAGTTTTACCCAAATCCCCAAAAGCAGGCTGTAAATTTGCAAAATACTTTGTAACCCAAGAGTTTTTGCTTACAAATCTAAAATAGGCGCCATCTTTATCAAAGATAGGATGAATCATAACCAAATCATGGGCAACATAAATATTTCTTTTTTTCTTTTTCCACTTCAAATTACCCTCATCAATCAGTATATTAGGACATATCTTTCTCTTAGAATGCTTGTCTGTTCTTAGCTCTCCTAGAATGATTAGTATTAAAAATACAAAGCCTCTTGTTAACCAAAGTCTTTTTTTCTGTGTAATGACAAAAAGATCAATATCATCATCCTTTACGGCATTGTAGGCAGCAAGAGCCCCTGTAACACCTATAAACTTGATCCAAGGCACACGTTTTAAGATCGCCACTAAGTCACCTACCTTAGCAAACAAATCTTTGCTATAAGCAGCTCTAACCCCCCATCTTACTGGCCTGATTCCCTTAAGAAGAAAACGTCCTTTATCATCATTTATAATTAGTTTCTTCTTTAGTAAACTATGCAGTCCTTCATTAAAAGCTTCTATAGAATATCTTTCTTTTGAAACAAGAAAGGTCCCTAATTGGAAATAACTCATTGGATACGTAAACACAGCCCTATAACACAACGTACGCATTATCGCTTCTTCCACAGATGTTAATTGAACTTTATTTGCTTTTTTTTTGTGAAACTTACGAAGTTTTTGCGACTTCATCTAAAACCTGGTTAACTAACTGATCCGCCTTTTTATTTTTATCGCGGGTTACATGTATATAGGAAACATCTTCAAAAGACTTTTCCAAAGCAGCTACTTCTGTTGTGAGAGGTTTCAAACCAATGTTTTTAACCTTATATTCTCCCGTTAACTGTTTAACAACCAGTTCACTATCTAAATAACATACTAAATTAGTTACACCTTGTTCAATTGCGGTCCTTAAACCAAGAATAAGAGCTTTGTACTCTGCCTGATTGTTTGTGGTTTCTCCAAGGTATGAGCCAACTTCACGTACAATCTTTCCTACGGAATTCTTTAGGACAACACCAACGGCAGCTGGCCCTGGATTTCCACGGGCACCTCCATCGGTATATAACTTGTAAGTTGAGTCTGACATCAATAGTTAAACTAACGTAAATATTCTTTTAAAGCAACAAAGAGAACTGATAGGGAGGCTCCTAAAAAGACTCCTATACCCAGGTTAAGAAAGACATTCGTGTAGGCCTCATACACAATAGGGGCACCTTCTACAACACTTATATGCAACTGGGAGTCTCCCTGCGTATCGTTTATTCCATCAGAAATAAGAATTGTTTCTTGTACCAGGGAAGACCATAGAGCCTTAGCATAATCAATGGATCTACCTTTAACAGTAAGGTTTATAAGCTGTGGTGCAGCCTCTTTTATACGAGTAGCTTTTTTTGCTTTTCTTAGGGTAACCTGTGTAGGCATACCGTTTAAGTTATCCAGAGCACGCTTTCTAACATCAACACTCTCTAGTAAACCAATGACTGTCTCGGCATACTTTTCAGAAGTTTGACGAGCATAGGAACCTTCATAAGTGAATTCAGATCTTTTCACTAAATCTACGTCATGAGAAATAAATAAAGAACCCGAAGCAATATATTTAGTTGGTATAAGGTAAAAAGAAATAACTCCAATAAGGCCGGATAATAAAGTTACAATCAACACAAAGCGCCAATTATCTGCAATTTCTTCAAATATTTCAGAAAGTTCCATAACCTGATTATAACAGCTACAGGTTAGAGTTTATATAAATAAGACACAAATGTGACCGTCAAATTACCCTCTAAACCCTGGATACGTTGGTTGTTGTTAGATATACTTAAGAAAAGAAAAACTGCCCATGCCACTCAAAGAACAAGTTATTAAAAAATCTGCCTTATCCCCTACAATATTAATTGCCGGAGGGGCGGGCTTTATAGGTTCGCATCTTGCTGAACGCTTTCTAAAAGAAAAAGCTAGGGTAATTGTTGTAGATAACTTCAGAACTGGAAAAGACGTTTACTTAGACTCCCTGGCAAAGGATCCCAATTTTGCTTTCTTTGATATAGATATAAATCAGGAAATACCACAAAAAATTCAAAGCGTGGATTATATAATTCACTTAGCAGGGGTCGAGTCCTATCTTTACAGTAGAGATCAAGTGAACTTAGACTCTCTCTTAACTAATGCTTTTGGAACAAAGAATCTATTGGATTTAGCAGAAAGATCCGAAGCAAAATTTTTACTTGTATCCTCCATAGATGTGTATGAAGGACTTATTTCTCCACTCAATCTAGATCAATACTTTGGACACACACCAGAAGAAGAAAAAAGATATTCTCTGAGTGAAGCTAAAAGATTCGCTGAAGCGCTAGTCTGGGAATATTACAAAAAAAACAATACAGATGTTCGTATAGTAAGGCTTCCAGAAATATATGGCCCTCGAATGAACCTAACTTCAAGTGGTGCTCTGGGCCAATTCATGAAAGATCTTTTAGAAAACAAGGATTTAACAATATATGGGGAAGGAACCCAAAAGGAATACTACCTATACATAACTGATGCCATAACTGGCCTTGTAAAGGCTCTAATGAATAAAAATACATCCGGGCAAATATACACTTTGGCCCCAGAGGAACCAGGAGCAATGCTTGAAACAGCGTACATGGTAAAGAGTATTGCAAACAAAGGGCTTGAGGTTAAATTCAAACCAACCACAAAACAGGCATCGTACAGACCACCAAAGATCCCAGACAGGAGTAACTTAAAGCAACTCAAGTGGGCCCCAACAGTACCAATGAAGGAAGGCGCAAAGAAGACACTCACCTGGTTTGGTTATTCAACAAATGAGCATGCTTTCAAACCCGCAAAACTAATTGAACAAAAAGAAACAGAAAAACAACTGAACATAGGAAAACAAGTGCATTCATTGGTTGATACTTTTGCAGAAATAAAATCCCCACAAAAGAAAAACGAAACAACCAAGAACAAACTAGTAGTACCTAAAACTGCAGGTATTCTTGGGAAACTTAAAAAACAGAATACAAAACCAAAACAGCCCAAGGTGCAACGTTTGGTAAAGGCACCACCTAAACAAAAAAAGGTTGCAAAACTAGCAACAATAGCACCCCTTAAAATACCAACAATTAAAGCACCTAAGATAAGTGTTAATAAACCTGAACTAAACATAAATTTCAGTGGAATACCTTCTTTAGTTCCAGTTATTGCAGCTATTTTACTCGCTCTCACGCTTTTTGTAGGATTACCTGTAATTCAAACTGTAATGTACGCAAAATCGGGAGCAAAGAATTTACTAAAAACACAAGAAGCCTTAACTAAACTAGAAACAGACAATGCAAAGAAATATTCAAATAAAGCCTTCCAAAACTTTAATAAAGCAGAAAGAGCGGTAGGAAGAACCAAAGGATTGTTTGTTATAACAAAGAAACAAGCCTTGTATACATCAACAAGTAATCTACTATCCTCCGCTACTGATTTTTCAAAAGGTATTTATAACGTTACAAAAGCTGCAAAACCATTTGAAAATCTTTGGGAAGTAGTTAAACCAGTAACACCAGATACTATAAATCTGGATGATTTCAAACAGTCGCAAAATGACTTCAGAGAAGCCAAAGAAAGCTTTCAACTAGCTGCTGGAGAGCTGAAGGGGGTAGACAAAAACTCCTTGCCTGAAAGAGTTAAAGATTACGTAACTGAATATGAAACCACACTTAAACTAATAACAGAAAACATTGATACAGCAGCAATGCTTGCTTCAGAAATACCAAATCTACTCGGTACCGGAGAAGAGGAAAAAACATATCTGGTGTTATTCCAGAATTCAAATGAGATTAGACCTACAGGAGGCTTTATAGGGTCCTATGCTGTGGTCGAGTTTCAAAAAGGAAAGATTAAGAATTTAGCCATTGATGATATTTACAATCCTGATGGTCAAATTAAAATTAAAGATATTCAGGTGGCACCCCCAACTGTTTTGGGAGAACTCCTAGAAGAAGATAGATTGTACATACGAAACGCAAACTGGGATCCAGATTACACCAAGAGTGCTGAAACAATAGCCGATTTATATAAACGTGTGGCAGGGAAACAGGTGTCTGGAATACTAGCAGTAGATCTAAACTTTGTAGAAAATCTCCTAAGGGTTACAGGACCCGTTTATTTAACAACTTATGGAGAAGAAATAAATGCTAGTAACCTGTATGAAAGGACACAATATCATAGCGAATTCAATTATGAAGATGGGGTAAGCCAAAAACGAGCATTTTTAACAGTTCTAGGAGGCAAACTAATCGAAAAGATCTTTGCCTTAAGTAATGATCAAATGCCAAATATGTTTAATGAGGTGGGTAAAGCACTTGAAGAAAAACACTTACTCACATATCTATCCGAAAGTACGCTAAGTGCAGAACTTAAGAAACAAGGGTGGGATGGAAGTTTAACCACAACAAATCCGGAAACAACAGACTACCTATATGTTGTTAATGCAAATGTTGGAGGTACAAAGGCTAATTACTTTGTTGAAAACGAAACAAATTACATAGTGTCTTCAAAAACAAGGGATGGCTTACTTAGAGGACAACTAACACTTAACTACAACCACACAGGAACTGACAATGCCTGGCCAGGAGGGCCATACAAAAATTACGTTAGGGCCCTAACACAACAAGGAGCAAAACTTACAAACGCAACACTTAGTACAAATAATGGAAATGAAGAAGTAATTTTTGAAAAGGTCGCCATAGATACTGTAGGTAATTACACATCTTTTGAATACTTAGTTGAGGTCCAACCACAAGATAATTTAACACTAACCTTCTACTATGATCTCCCTCAAGGCCTATCTATCAATACCACAAACAAAGAGTATGAACTTTATATACAGAAACAACCAGGAACACAGAAAGATAAAGTTAATTTCTCCTTAGAACAACCTTTTGGAATGACAACAGAACAAGAGACACAAATGCAAGAAACACTGGATACGGATAAATTCATCAAAATCACACTCAAATAAAAACCGGACCACCAGGAAGAATAGCTTATTAAAGCGGTGATCCGATTAGAGCATTGTTAGTCTCGATGTGCCGTATTGTAGAGGTCGGTCGAAATCGAATACAAACTGATATTCCCTCGCATACGTTTAGCGGAATGGCCTTACAATTTTCGAAGTAGAAAACCCGCACGCATGCATTAGGACTGTTAGTAAATACCGGTAATTAACCCCAGTGTCTCTTCCCTAAACACTTTTCCGGAACTTAATTTACTCCCGATGGGGATTACCTTCTACCAATAGCATAGACACTGTACTAACTATAAGTACTCTATGTCAACTGTTAAAAAAATTTCCTTGACCCTACAGCATCAGTACAGTACAATCACTACGTTCTAAAGGAAAACATGCAAATACAAGCAGAAAAAAGAACCATTCTTGGTAAAAAAAATAAAAAGATTAGAGAAGAAAGAAAGATACCCGCTGTTGTATATGGTGAAGGTATTGAATCTACTTCTTTAACAATAGAAAAGCTTGCCTTTCTTAAGATATATAAAGAAGCAGGTGAAACATCCTTAATTGATCTTAAATTCAATGATTCTGATGTAAAGGTACTTGTTAAAGAAATTCAAGTACACCCCGTTACATTAGAGCCAATACACGTAAGTTTTCACAAAGTAGACCTTACAGCAACAATTAAAGCTAATGTACCTGTAGAAATAACAGGCGAAGAAGACTGTCCTGTAATTAAAAGCGGTGAAGGAATGCTTCTTACACTTTTCAGTGAAATAGAAGTAGAAGCTCTTCCTGCAAATCTCCCATCAGAATTTGAAATAGATGTATCCCATTTAGCAGAAATTGGAGCTGGTGTAACAGTTGCAGAATTAAAATACGACAAAGAATTAGTAGAAATTGTTGATAAAGAAGAAGATGAAATGGTTGTAAGAATAGATTATGCAGAAATGGCAGAAGAAGAGGAAGAAGAGGAAGAACTAACTGAAGAGGAATTAATCGCAGGTGTAGAAGCCACAGAAGAAAAAGAGGAATCAGAGGAAGATCAAGAAGATTCAACTGAACAACCAGAAGAGAAAAAACCCGAAAAAGAAGAATAAAATATTCCCTAAAATAAAAATGGTAACAAAAAACCAGTAGTCAGGGCAACTACCGGTCTTTTTTTGTTTACAGAACAATTCCGTTTAATCGTTTTTCTTGCCGAGGAAAAGGCCTAACAAAATGGCTCCGCCGACAATAAACAACACGATCAGCCAATTATCGGCCAGGAACTTCATGCCCAGACCGAGCTGTAAAGCGTTCGAGTATTCAAGACCCTCATCGCTCCAGTCTTGCAGGACCACAGCCCTTGTGTTGATTAGACCAGCTTCCGCAAAAAGTTTCTCAGCACGTCCCACCGCTTCAGCATAATTGCCTTCTGCAGCAATCATATCGATGGTATTGCGCTGCTCCTGAGAAAGCTCTTGAAGACGAAGCTGCTCGGTTGCAACCCATTCACCGAAATCTTCGGCATCCAGGCTTTTGACAAGACCAATGCTACCTACACCGGAGACACCACTGGCCACATAGGCGTTACCGCGCAAAGAAAATTGTTGCGCTGCATAGGCACCACCGAAAACAAGGACCACAAAACCCAGAAGGAGAATAAAAATAGTTATAGCTTTGCGTTTCATGCGTGACCTCCTACAGATCATGAAATGTATCGCATTTCGATTTGAAATGACGTTGATAACGTGCGCGAAAGATAGCACACTATAAGATGTCAGTCAATCAACCCCCGTAAAAATTTAAATACGGGGGCTTTTGATCATTGTCTAAAAAAGAAAGCTAAGGCGTCTTCTGATTTCTTTTGAACACAAGAATCTTTGGCTTGGAAGACGGTTCTGGATCTAAAGACAGGCTAGGAACCGTGTCATCTGATTTCACGGTCTTGTCTCGCGTTTCTACCTTCTTCTTCACAGGTTGTTGTCTTGATCGCTGCCTCCTCTTAATCTTGAAAGTCCAGATCTTCTTGTCCCGGCGCCAATACCACCTTAGGCCAGCAAAAATTAATATAGCGAATGCAAGGAAAACAGCCCCATATTTAAACACAAATTTAAAACCTTCGTGATTAACACGTTTCTGATGGAGATTCCCCGCAAGCTGCCTATAATGAAGAAGCATATCCTCTACAGAGTTGAATTTGGTAGGTACCAAATTGCCGGACACCAGAGTGCGCACGTCATCCCAGGCGAGAGTGGTAGGAGAACCATCTGCAGAAACAGCTGAATCCCATAATAGCCCCAAATTGTCTAAAATCATAACCAGATAATACAAAGTTTTTTCTGGTTCACGAATAAAAACTGGGATGTCCACTACGAACTGTGCATTTGCTGGATTGCTGCACTCCCCTTTGGAAACTGCATAACGTTCTGGATAAAACTTCAAAACGGGTACCTCCGAATTAACCGCGTTGAAACAAACGCAAACTAACTCCTCAGGAAAGTTATGTCGATCGTTCTTGTGATGTACAGGGAACGCTGAAGACAAGTAATCCGGAACCCATTTCACCTCAAGATGGCTCAATGTAAAAATAGTATCATTTACAATAGCTATTTCTACGGGACCCACTCTGAGGTTGAATCGAAACAAAACAATAACGGTTAGCAGTATAAGAGTTGGCATAACTCCTAAAAAGAAAAATCTTATACCCTTCCGTAGCTTAGCTTTGTAACGCCTTTGCATCACCTGATCTTCGTTTTCTTCCGAGCTTTCATCCTGATCTCCAGAATCTTTCTCAAGTTCATTTTCGGCCATATTTGGCCTCCTTTCATATTTAGAATGATATCGATTTGATAACTGGCAGCATTTTACAATGTAGGCTATAGGACGTCAAATGGGTTTAAGCGATGGGCCAATCAGAAGAAACTAGAGGTTCCTTCTTGTTATTTGCAATAACCTTCCATATTTCTTCCGTAACAAAAGGCATGAATGGGTGTAGTAACTTTAAACTTGAAATAAAGGCATGGTGTAGAACTGTTAAACCTATCTTTTTAGCCTCCCCTTCCCTGTTTTTTACATCTTCAATATATTTGTCTGCTAACTCGTCCCAAACATAGTGATAAAGTGTTTCTCCAGCATCTGAAAATCTATATTTTTCAAGACTCTCTGTTACTTGTTTTGTAGTATTTTTTAAACCTTCTATAATTTCCTTATCTTCTTTGTTTAAATCTAAAGTATCTGTAAATTCTGGGATTTCCTTTATATCTTCTTTTTCAAACATCATCAGCATGAAACGGGCCATGTTCCAAAGTTTGTTTGCAAAGTTTCTATAAGCAACAACCTTATCCTTTGGAAATGAAAAGTCTTTACCATTGGCTGTACCGGAAATCAGACCCATTCTTAGGGCATCTACACCAAATTCCTCAGCATACTCCTCAGGATTAATAACATTCCCCAAGCTCTTACTCATCTTTCTCCCATCTAAAGCTCTTACCATACCGTGAAGATATACATCTTTGAAAGGAGATTTCCCTGTTAGATAGTATCCAAACATAACCATTCTAGATACCCAACGTGTAACAATCTCCCAACCTGTTTCAAGCACTGCTGTGGGATAAAAGTATTCAAAATCTTTGCTGTCTGGATAACCAAGGGTTGAAAATGGCCATTGTCCACTGCTAAACCAGGTATCAAATGTGTCTGTTTCTTGTAGGTAATTACCCTTTGGTTTTTCTGTTTGAACAACCAACTTAGCATCCTTACTAGCAATAAGTGTCTGGAGTCCTTTTTCAATATCTTTAAATGAAAAGTCTTTTAATAAATCGCCTACCTTACCTGTAACAACTTCACCTTTGTGTAAAAAGGAAACAGTAATGTCTGGGTTTTCATCAACACTGTACCAAACAGGAATCCTTATACCCCATACTACCTGTCTACTTATAGCCCAATCCCTCATGTTTTCTACCCATCTACGATATGTTACCTCTCTCCACTTTGGATATACATTAAGTTCCCCATTATCAATAGCGGCAAGGGCTGGTTTCTTTAGCTCTTCAACATTAATAAACCAGTTAGGTAAAACAAGCATTTCAATATAGTCACCTGATCTGTAATCCACGGGAACAGTGTGAGTGTAATTCTCATCTACCTTTTCAATAAGCCCTTTTTCTTTAAGGTCCTGCACAACAGCTTTTCTTGCCTCAAGTATCTTCATACCAGCATATTTACCTGCTTTATCATTTAATCTCCCATCAAGCCCAATAACGTTTACAACATCAAGATTGTGTCTAAGACCTGCTTCCCAGTCATTTTTATCATGTGCAGGAGTTACTTTAACAACACCTGTACCAAATTCGGGATCAACATAGTTATCTCCTATAACCTTCATTTTAAAAGTTCCGAGCAAACCTTCTACCTCTATTTCCTTACCTATCCAATCATTGTATCTTTCATCCTTTGGATTTACAGCGACTGCAGTATCACCGAACTTGGTTTCTGGTCTAACTGTAGCAAGTGTAAAAGGGCCATACTTCATATAATAAAGAGGGTCCACTTGCTCCTTGTATTGAATCTCAGCATCAGAGAAGGTTGTCCCCCACTTGAAACTGTAGTTAACAACATAGTCACCTTTGTAAACCAACCCCTCCTTGTACATTTTTTCAAAGGTGGACATTACTACACCTAAGGATTTGTCATCTAATGTAAATGTATAACGAGACCAATCAACACTGGCCCCCATTGTTCTTATTTGATCTTCAATAAGTCCTTTGTTCATTTGAACAAAGTCCCAAATCTTCTTATATAAGGTTTCACGATCAAAATCAAAGCGAGACTTACCTTCCTTTTTCAAATGACGTTCAAATGTAGTTTGTGTTTCAAAACCAGCATGATCAGTGCCTGGAACCCAAAGAACAGAATAACCCTGCATTCTCTTCCATCTACACAATAAATCTTCAACAGCAATCATCAAAACATTTCCAGTATGCATTTTTCCACTAGCATTTGGGGGAGGTAATAAAATAGTATAAGGCTTCTTATCAGGATCTATTTCAGCTTCAAAATAACCACCTTCTTCCCACATTTTGTATATGCGTGGTTCTACTTCTTTATGATCATATTTTTTTGCCATATCTGCAGCATTCATCAGGTGTATTGTACCTTGAGTTGTTTTCTATTTAAATTAGATATTAAAACTCTCCAAGAACAAGAAATTACCTATAACTATTATCTTTTAACTAAAAAAATCTAATTTCATTAGAACCTATACCATTTTTTGCTAATTATCCTTGGACTATATTCAATATAGTGGGGGTAGCAGGTTTGCCATAGGAAAGCTTATCACCTTTCTAGACGGGTTCGATTCCCGTTACCTCCACCACTAAAATATTGACAGAAACTACAAGGACTGTTAGTATATAAATTAGTGATAAGCTTTCTTGGTTCAATATCGAACCTGTTAGATTATCAAAAAAGCTCTCTTAGGAGGGCTTTTTTGTTTTTAGACTATCAACATCAGTTTGAATTGAAAATATCTACATAAAATAATACAATTTCTCCATGAGTGAAAATGATAATTTAGACGAACCAGTAAAAACAGAAAAACCCTACGTTGCAGATCCCTCAATAAAAGTTACGGAATTATTTAAAGAAGGAAAAACCCAGGTGGGTGAAACTACTTTTGAAACAGATATAAACCCGGAGGAAAGAGAAAAGAGATTAGAATTTCTAAGAATAGTAGAAAATGACGCTCTTAACCCAATAGGCGAAAAAAGCCCCGAAATAGTAAAAATCTTCGATACATGGATAAAAACAGATAACCCACCACGAATTACTTATCCTAGCCCCATAGGGGGAACTGACTATGAAGGAACTCTATACGGAGCTGTTTATAACCACTATGCAGCTATGCGAGCAGACAACGCGTATTAGGCACAACAATTGAGTACACACCTTGACAATACCCTCCCTATAACTTAATAATCTCTTAGCACAACACTATGAAGGGCTCCTAACCCTGAGTGTGGAAGGAACGAGTAATCTTAACTTCCTTAGAAAACCTAATCTTAATGCAAAACATAGGGTACCGATTGTTTTCGGTCACAAAGACAAAGATAGTAATATCTTTGTGAAGCAAGGTGGTAACACGTTATATTCGTCCTTGCCAATCAAAATGTATAATTAATTTGGTTGGAAAGGATTTTTTTTATTTTCCAACTAGAAAGAAAACATGAAATACTCAAACTTAATAGGAAAAACATCTAAACAAGTACCTTCTGGAGAAGAAAGTAGAAATGCACAGTTATTGATACGGGCAGGATTCGTACAAAAAGAAATGGCTGGTGTATATGCCTTCTTGCCTTTAGGAAACATTGTTCTACAAAAGATTATTCAAATAATCAGAGAAGAAATGAACGCAATAGGAGGACAGGAAATCCACTTAGGTTCTCTTCAAAACCCTGAAGTATGGCAAAAAACAAACAGATGGGGAGATGATGTAATTGATGTATGGTTTAAGACACAACTTGCAACAGGGACAGAAATAGGGCTTGCTACCACACACGAGGAACCTCTTACACAAATAATGACTAATTACATAAACTCCTACAAAGATCTTCCTATGTACGCTTACCAATTCCAAACAAAGTTTAGAAATGAGTTACGTGCAAGATCCGGACTTCTTAGAACCCGTGAGTTTATTATGAAAGATTTGTATTCCTTCAATAAAACCCAAGAAGATCTAGATAAATTCTATGAAGAGGCAAAGGATGCCTATCACAAAATATTTGAAAGATGTGGAATAGGAAATGAAACATTTGTATGTTTTGCTAGTGGTGGTCCTTTTAGCAAATACAGTCATGAATTCCAAACAGTTTGTGAAAACGGGGAAGACACAATCTATCTAAGCAAGGATAAAAAAATAGCTGTAAACAAAGAGGTATTTACACCAGAAGTCTTAAAAGACCTAGACCTTGATAAAAATGACTTAGAGGAAGTAAGTGCAATTGAGGTAGGAAACATATTTAAACTAGGCACTAAATTCTCAGAACCACTGGGACTTAAATACACCGATGAAGAAGGAACAAACAAACCAGTGATCATGGGAAGTTATGGTATAGGTCCGGGAAGACTTATGGCTACAATCGTAGAACTACTCAATGATGAAAATGGAATAATTTGGCCAGAAAACATTGCACCGTTTAGAGTACACCTAATAGGACTTAACCTTGAAGACAAAGAGATAAAGAAACAAGCAGAAGATCTATACAACAAGCTTATAGAGGAAGGTATTGAAGTACTCTTTGATGACAGGGAGAACGCTGCGGCAGGGCAAAAGTTTACCGATGCAGACCTTATAGGTATTCCATACCGTGCAGTAGTATCAAAGAAAACTGAGGGTAAGATAGAGCTTAAGAAACGTGCTGAGACTGACAGCAAACTAATTAGCCTAGAAGACCTTATCAGTGAGCTTCAGAAATAAAAAAGGGACTAACTCAAAGGAGTAGCCCCAATTTTTTTGTAACGCTATTAACCGTCTCAGAAACCGTACAATTAGTGTTGTTTACCACAGAAGCACCAAAGAATTTGGTATTTAAGTAAAGGGTAAGAAATTGTACTCTTTCCCTATCCGAAAGGTTCAACTCATCTGTTTTGTCTCCCCGTTCAAGGTAATGCTTCTGCAATTCATAAACATCTGTTACCAATACAACAGCTTTCTCAGGAAAAGGGTAGTTTGCAAAAAACCAAAGTGCCCTAAGAAAACCTTTGGGTGGAGTTGGAGTGGACACTCCAAAATTCCAAGCAAAGAACCGAAGGAAACTACCTACCAACATTACCTGTTCTAGTCCTGAAGAAAATAAACCAGCATCATGGCGATAAAGTTGTAAATACAAACCACCTACACTGGGATCTCCAGCATCTCGTAACTTCTGAGTAATATCTGCAATTTCCTCCCACAAGGTGGATAACGTAGGCCAATTAAGTAAATGGTTATAAGGTTTCTTAGACATACCCATTGAAAGTAATTTGCTTACAATGGTAGTCTTTCCTGTGCCATCAGTCCCATCCAATAATAGAAAACCAGGTGCATATAGAAATCTGCGAAAAAGCTTCCTATAGATAGCAATGATTTCTACAGTAACAAAGAACATAATCCGCGAGAAAAACAACTTGAAATACATGGCTAAACTCTCCTTTGGTATATTTCATTTTAGTAGTAAATAATCTAAACAGTGTCTTCAAAAGTTAACGATTCTCTTCCAAGTATTTCTATTCCATACACATCCCTATAAAGGATGTCAGCACTTCCAAATGAAGCATCAGCATAGTTTAGATCCAACATCTCAAAGTATTTTTTTACCTGCTCTTCAGAAGAAGCTTCAATTTCCAAATAAGGGTCAATCAAAGGCCACGTATCAATATCAAAGATGACGTCACCAAGCTTCCACTCTTCTCTCAAGTTCTTTTCATAACCTTTGCGTTCAAAGCCCAATTGTTCAACAAAGACCATGGCGGCATTCATGTCACTAACCTCAAAACCAACCTCATGCATACCTTCAATGGAGTTTTCATCCGAAATTACCTTAAAAGTTAGTGTAACCTTGCCCTTCCCTTCATCACGCAACCTAATCCAAGCATTGTTCTTCTTCAGAGTTGGGTTATCAAATGTTATTCGTGTAAATTCTCTCTCTGCAAAAACGAGCTCAGCGCCAAGCTCCTCCAATTTAGCTCGTATCTTACCTTTATCTATTTTTATGGCCTTGGCCTCAAATTCAATATTCATAGTGATTAAGCAAATGATAACAAAATATACATATAAAACACCGAATAATAACTAAGCAATTAGATCCTTTCAATTATTAGCTCAGTGGTGAGGTAAAAACAATCATGTGGGGGTGATTTTAAATAACGTAAAACCTTGGAAGCTTCTTTTGTATAAGTCACATTGTTTTTCTGGTATTTATCAGCATCTTCAATTGATGCCCAAAAATGCTCCCCAAAAACTGTTTTCTCAAGGAGTTCTCCCTGAGGGTCATTCCCAACACAATGATGGTATATGGAATCCTCAAACACACTACCATCTGGTTGCCTTCTAATAGAGCGTACTGCCCCTATAAAGGTAAAAATGCACTCTAGGCCAGTTTCTTCAGCAAGTTTACGGGAAGAAGCCTCTTCAAAACTTTCTCCGGGCAAGACCTTTCCAGCAATACCTGGATAAATATCACCTTTATAAGGGTGCCTTGGTCTTTTCTGCATCAACACTTCCCCTGCCTCATTAAAAACATGGGCGGCAATCATTATAGTGTTGTGCCCATAAAATTTACCTGCGGCATCAAACTTTTGAGCATGTTCCTTACCTTTATCAGATAACACATAAAGGTTGTCTTTGTTTTTTTCTACATATCCTTTTTTAACAAGTTCTTGAAGATGATAGTTATAAAGGTCATCATCAACATCCTCCGGTCTTAGTTTTGAGTATCTAAGGCCCTCAGAAGTAATAAGTCTTCCAATAATTAGTTCCTGTACATAACTTAACATTGCATTAATTCTACCAGATAGAGTTATCCCAAAGTTATCCACATTACTGTTGTTAGAGTGTATTTATTTACTACAACCCTTCCCAACCCTGTCCCCGACTGCTACACTAACTGCGATGAACTTAGTGAGTTATCCAATGCACAACTTATCCACAATGGTGGAAATAATAAAGAAGGCATATAAGGGAGGTAAGTTAATAAACAAGCAAATCCTTGCTAATGCTTGCACTAAAACAGGGCAGGGATCAACAAAGAGTGGTATCTTCAATCATAAACTTGCAGCACTTAAACATTACAATTTAGCCACAGTTGAAGGTAATCTAGTAACATTTACCCTTTTAGCAGAAAAGATCGTTATGGGCGAACCAGGGAGCCTAGAAATAGCCTTTTTAGCACCCCAATCATTCAAAGAACTATATGAAACAGTAGAAAAAAACACCTCAATTAACAAGGAAACTCTTGAAGATATTGCCTCCCTTCAAATAGGCATAAGTGAGGTAGGAAAGAGGCGATTTGTTAGTAACTTTGTTAAATCGGGTATATATGCAAATCTAGTAGAACAATCGCTAAAAAGCAGAGATGAGGTTGTAATAATTGAAAAAGAAGAAAGTCCCGAAATTGTACAAGGAAAACCTATTGTCCAACAAGCAAATGTACAGAAAGCAGAACTCACAATCTCAGCAGGAAAAGCTACTATCATAGTACCAAAGGAACTTAATCTCACAGATAAAGACAAGCTAAAAGCACAAATAGATATATTCTAACGTACACTCATATTGACATTGTAATGTACATATAATATAAATACCTCATGGCAAAAAGAAAGAATTCCAACAAAGAAAACATATACAGGAGAAATGAAGGCCTTGATGAGCTTAGAATACCTATAACAAGAGCTAGAAACAACATCAGCGACATTGTTGGACGTGTTAAAGAATCCTATGACCCTTACTACATAACTAAAAGAGGAAAGGTGGAAGCTATCCTTGTAAATGAAGAACTTTGGAATAACATGAATAGCAGATTAAAAGAGACTTACAAAAAAACCTTTATTAACCCAAAGTTTGATGATCACGTAAGTGAATTTACAGATGAGGAAATAGAAGAATGGATGGAAGAAGACAAACTACAATAAACGAGCTTCCAATAGTTTATTTGGATTCCTCTGTGTTTTTTGCTGCCACCAATTCTCCATATGGAGGTTCTTCTAAGATATTTTCTGAGCATAAGAATAAAATTATGGTTTGTACCTCAACCTTTGTTCTGGATGAAACAGAAAGAAATGTTATTAAAAAGTTACCTCCCCTAGTTACAGAACGTTTTTTTACACTTCAAAAACTAATAGAACACTTTGAAAGTATAAGTAACCCAAAGGAATTAGAAAAAGCAGAAAAAGTCATTGTAAAAAAAGACGCATATGTAATAGCTGATGCAAAGAATCTTAACGCCACTTATTTAGTAACATATGATAAAAAACATTTTTTCACAGAAAAGGTAAACACCTACCTAAACCCAACCAAGGTAGTCACACCAGGAGGACTAATAAAACTACTAAATCTTTAGACAGAATCCATAATCCCAAGAGATGGATTAGCTTTTATATCTTTTAGATCTTTTTCTACCTTATTAAAATAAGCTGCACTTGCTATATAAATTGCATTATCAGTACAAAGATTAATTGGGGGTATATGAACATTAATACCTTCCTTTTTTAGATCATGTTGTATTCTGGATCTAAGCTGTGTATTAGCAGCCACTCCCCCACCAAGAAGAACAGATTTCACTTTATGTTTCATTGCAGCCTTCTTTGTTTTTTCTACTAAAACATCTACTGCTGCTGCTTCAAATTCACAAGCCAGGCTTTCAAGTTCAAAATCTCCTTTTTCAACAATACGCATTACTGCAGTTTTTAGACCGGAAAATGAAAAATCAAAATCATCATCCTTAATTTTGGGTCTTGGAAGTCTCCCTAACATTTTGTTATCTGTACAACTTCCCGCAATCTTTGATAATGCAGGACCTCCAAGATATTTCTTTATATTTAATAACCTTGCTGTTTTATCAAAGGCCTCACCTGCAGCATCATCAAGTGTACCCCCAAGAAACTCAAAATCACCATGATCCTTCATAAGGATAAGATCTGTATGACCACCACTCACAATCAAAACAATGGCTGGAAATTGAGGTTCAGTGTCTGCTGCAATATCAACCCAGTTTGCATACATATGCCCTACAAGATGATTCACTGGTATTAAGGGTTTGTTTGTAGCTAATGCTAAAGACTTTGTAGCTGCAACTCCAACAACAAGAGACCCTATAAGACCAGGTCCTACTGTAACAGCTAAGGCATCAACATCTTCAATTGTCATCTTTGCAAGATTGAGAGTATCTTCAATTACAGGAACTATTGATTCCACTTGCTTACGAGCGGCAACTTCTGGAACAACACCTCCTGTTTTTTCATGCAAATCAGCAGAACTTGCAATTGAAGAAGAAATTAAATGTACACCATCTTCTACAATCGCTGCTGCTGTTTCATCACATGAGGACTCTATAGCTAGTATTTTCATCGTTGGAATTGTAACACAAGGATAATGTTTATTGACCAGGGGCTAATACCTTTTTAGCCTCTGTGAGAGCATCAGCAACAGTCATATCAAGATCATCATCCAATATAGAATTGATTGCTTTAGCAAGTTCTGTTTCCTGAAGTCTATTTCCAGAACGTCCTGCAATTTCAGCACTTCTTGCATATGGAGCTGTATCAAGAACTGGCGCCAAATATGGATCAAGATCTAGTTCAGATGCTATAGAAGTTAAACTAAAGGCTGTACCAAATGGCCTAACAGAAGAAGCTTCCTGATGCATTGCTAACTGAGCCTCTTCAGAGGACATATAGTCTATGTAGTTCCAAGCATCTTTCTTATCATCTGCATTTTTTGGAACAACATAAGACCAATAGCTTCCCCAGGTAATAGGTGCCTCAGGGTTTGCCTGTGGAGGAACAGCTACACCAAAATTAAGAGTTGGGTTAGCAGCAATAATATCTAGAATTTGCCAACTTGGAACAAAGATCATAGAAACCTGTCCGTTTACAAAAGCAGTTGTGGCTTCTGGAAAATCAGATCTCCAAACTTTGTACTCTCGCATAAGATCAAGATAAAAATCCATTGCATCTTGTGCAGGTACTGAATCTATCTGCTGTGGGATACGAACACCTGTTTGTGCCCACATAAGACCCAGAATATCTGAAAAATGAGCGATGTTATCAGCCGAACCAACAGCAGCACCAGCACGAGTGATTTGACCTTCTGATCCTTCTTCTAACACAGTCAAATCAATAGCAAGTCTACGAAACTCTTCCCAAGCAGTAGGAGCTGAAACCTGACCTACCTCTTCAAAATGATCTTTATTATAAACAAGAACTAAACCATCATAATACGCAGGAACTGCGAAAACATTCCCACCAAACACAGAATCCGTAGAAGCAACAGGATAAAACTTTTGAGCATAAGTTTCAGCATCAATTAAATCTGAAGGCATAGCATCTAAATAACCAGCGGCTGCTAAACGAGGTACCCAACTGTTATGTACCATAACAACATCTACATCCCAGCTGTCTTGCTCTAACCTTGAAAAGACACGCTTCTTGTACTCAACTAGACCATCAAGATTAAGAACAGACATGTCTTCATAATTTAATGAGAAGTTAGGATAGGTTTCTTTATATGTTTCCACAATAGGCTGGAAGGTATAATCCTTCTCCCATAGGCCCCACATAGCAAGTTCAATAGGTGATGTTTCATTCCCTCCAAAAAACTTACCTATGCCCGGCAAATCTTGAAGTGTGCAGGCAGTTAATAAAAGCGGTAATAATGAAAGTAAGACAAGTGTTTTTAGTTTATAGCTGGGCATCCACCTTAGTATAAGATAACGCCAATCCAATAGTCAACCAAAACAAAATCTGAGTTTGATGAATGGTATAGACATAATGGTCAAAACAACCAAGGATTATGAACTGAAGGAGAGATACAAATAATAAGGTAGACACACCAAATTCCCGTTTCAACGCTGTAAATCCAGCATAAATAAATAAAGAAAAGTAAGTTAGAAAGGCAAAAATACCAGATTCCGCCAAGATAAGAACAAATATATTGTGTACTGGTTGATTAAAAATCAGAATCTGGCTTTGAGGTAAAAACCTAGGTGAAGCAACAACAAAGTTATTCATACCCACACCAAATAGAGAACTTTCATCTAACATCATATTTGCAGACTTTAATAAATTGGATCTCCTATAAAAAGAAGGTGAATTACCCAAGGAGGTAGAATCAGAAAGATAAGGTAGTAATAAACTACTTAAAAAGAGAATACCTACAATAACCACCGAAAAAAATAAACCCTCAGCACCAAAACGTTTCAATACCCAAAGAAACACCACACCTAAAATAAAAGTGAGTAGGGCTACCTGACTAAAGGTTAAAACTAGAGAACAAAAACCTACCAAAAAAGCAGCTATAGAAATTAAATCTTTCTTTTCAAAGGCTATCAGATACCAAAGCCAAACAAGACAAATGCTCAAATAACCAGCAAACACATTAGGATGCCTGAAAGTACCATATACAGGTATGCGAATTCTTCCAAAAACACTTGCACGGGCAACACCAAAGGTAGTGGCATCATAAGGCTGTTCACCAAACACCAGATAATTATCAAAAACAGATCCCTGCTGTAACCACTGACCAAATGCCAGAATAGAAAGAAATATTATAGAAAAACAAATAAGCTTACCTAGCTTTTTAAAGTTTTTAGTGTTTAATTCTAAACAAGAGGCATAAAATAACAAACCCAAACGTAGTAGCAAAGTACTAAAGAAATATACAGAAGCACTAGCGCGAGGAGCAATCACCATAGAAGGAAGTAAAACCACTATAAATACAAAAACTAAACGTAAATGTTTACTTGTAAGTAATTGATTCAAACCACCATCTATAAACCAAAAGATAATTAAAAGAAATATAAGGATATCAATTCCATATAAAGTAGGGGTTAAATAATCAAGATATTGTGAGTTTACAAATGAGGCAGAATTGATAAAGTGCTTCCCAATATTTAAGGGAATTAAAAACACAATTAATGAGAAAAGTATTCTGTGTATCTTTTGTATCATTGTTTAAGATTTTTTGAGGCAGAGTGGGCAGAAATAATCAAAGAATCATCTAACACCTTAAGGTCATCAACACCTAAGGCCTTTGCAATTAAATAATCCGCTAAATGAGGGTTTCTTGCAAGAATAGGTCCATGAAGGTAAGTACCAATGGAGTTTTTGTACCAAATACCCTCAGTACCATCTTCCGAATTATTGCCATGACCCTTTGTAATCTTTGCGAAGGGAGCTACATTCTCCCCCAGGTATGTTCTACCACCATGATTTTCAAAACCAACAAGTGTATTACCGATTTGGTTTAAATGATTAAACACAGGATCATGCCTAAGATCTTCATTTAATTCACAAACAACATTCCCTATACAACGGGCCTTTTTATTTCCAAAGTGTTCCGTATAAATATCAAAAACGCTAAGTCCTCCAAGAACAGTACCATCAGCAGCCTTATAATAATTACCTAGTAACTGATAAGAACCACATATATAAAGACCAACACCATCCCCCTCTATATAGTCTCTCAAATATGTATTCTTATTTTGAATAAGGTCGTCATAAATTGCATGTTGACTAGAATCAGGACCTCCTCCCATAAAAACAAGGTTAATGCTAGACATCATTTCTGAAGTTAATTTTGTTTCAGTAGTTATCTCAACAATTTCTGCATCTATACCCCTCTCTTTAGCACGAGCTTTTAGAATCTGAACGTTACCATCATCACCATATAAATTAAGCTTGTGTGGATAAAAATACCCAATGATTAATTTCATAATATGGCCTTTCCAGAAAGCTTCTTTCTTAAAGAAAGCATCGCAGAATAATTGGGTAAGGCAATAAGGCTATTAAGACTGTTATCATTTGTGATCTTTGTTAAAAGAATATTTAAACTGGAATTTATATTTTCCTCAGGAACCTCTACACCAGCATAATGTAATCTAATAGCCATATCTAAATAACGGGTCCCTGTTACAAATATCTTTTTGTCTCTACAGGATTCTTTCAAAAGCTCTTGGTCTATATCATAAATCCAAGAGACATCTCTACCATCAGGAATATTATCGTTTAGTATAAAAAGAATAGAATCTCCTTCTATTTCCTTGCTTACAAAGCAGTCCAAGTTAGTATTAAAACTAGCAGGATTCTTAGCCAACAAAACCTTAACAGCCTTACCTTTATAATCAATTGTCTCACCACGACCATAAGCATATGTGAAATCCTTAAGACTTTTCAAAAGTTCATCCTCTGAGAATCCAAGCAACATACCTACAAAAACAGAGGCGTTGATATTGCGCGCATTAAAGCTCCCTACAAGACTAGTGTTTCCTAAATAATCTTTAGAGTCATCAAAATAAGTTATTTCTCCCTCAAAGTTGTTCTTAACAGCATTAAAATAAGGTTGTGTTGCATCCAAAACAATCTCTGTTGAGGAAGATAGTTCCTTTATAGAGGCTAGCCACCTTTCTAACACTAAATCTACCTCACCATATCTATCAAGTTGGTCACGGGATAAGTTGAGCAAAACTAAAACATTAGGTGAGATGTCTTTTAATAAATGGGGAAGTGCGTATTCATCCACCTCAAAGACACCCACATCATAGGGAGCCTTCCCCCATAAAGTGGTGCTTAGAGCAAGTTCTGAAGCAATACCATTTAAAAGATTAGCACCTGTTTTGTTGTGTACAACATTTAAACCGGACTCTTCTAATAAATGTGTAACTAATTTAGCAGTTGTTGTTTTACCATTAGTTCCAGAGATAAATATATGACCATAGGGAAATTTAAATTTTGGGTGTTTGAAAATATCTGGATAGAGTTTTAATACCACATGTCCAGGCCAGGTATAACCCGATCCAATATTTAATAACTTACTTATAAGTTTTATTAATTTTGCAAGTAAAATAACAAAGTAAAATTTCATAACTTTTCCACATACCTTAACAATAATCTAACTATATATTAAATACGTAGTAACAGTAATAGGTGGTGTGTATATGTACAACAACTCTTTGATTTCCTTTAGTTGCTTTAATAAACTCCCCCGGTGTTTGTGTATAAGTACCTTTTGCCTTTAGCACCCTGCTTTACTGCTGTCTAAGATTTCTTTGGCCTCTCTTACCCTCTTCTATGTTGTTTATAACTTGGCTTTTTATGTAGAAAACTTTGTGGATTAATAGCCTAGTTGTCCACATATATTAAGCAACGTTAAAAGTTATCCACTAGCTACTGTATAACTCATTTCTAATATTTACTAAGTCTTGTTCCACCTTTTGAGGATTACCCATACCATCTCCAACCTTTTTTACACCATGCATAATTGTTGTATGATCTCTACCTCCCATAACTTCTCCTATTGTTTCGTAAGGAGTTTGCGTAAGATCATACATTAAATACATTGCCACCTGTCTTGGGATCACAATATTTTGTGTTCTTCTCTTTCCCTTTATATCACCCACCTTTACTGAGTAATATGTTGCCACAGTTTTTAAAATATCATTAAGGTTTATTTGTTTTGTGGTTTTATCCTTAATTACTTCCTTTAGTGCTTTTCTTGTTAAATCTGTTGTTGGTTGTTTTCCACCTGTTTTTGCTTCAGCTATTACCTTGTTATACGCTCCCTCAAGTTCTCTGATATTGGTTTCAATATTTGCTGCCAGAAAGCTTATCACTTCGTCACTGATCTCATCTCTATTCTGGTCCCTTTTTTCCTGCAAGATTGCTAATCTCATATCCACATCTGGTGGGCTAATATCTGCAATCATCCCACTACTAAATCTTGAAGTGATCCTGTCTTCCAGATTGTTAAAGTTACTTGGGTGCCTGTCTGAAGTTATTACAATTTGTCTTTGAGACATGTGTAGTGCATTGAATGTATGAAAGAATTCTTGTTGGGTTGAGTCAGTTCCTGCAATGAATTGAATATCATCTATTAGAAGTACATCCACTTCTCTATATTTCTTTCTAAATTTTGCAGGGTTGTATTGTTTACCTTGACCACTTCTAATTGCCATTATTAATTCATTCATAAAGGATTCGCCTGTTGTATAAATAACTTTTAGATCAGGTTTCTTTCTTATAATCTCATTTCCAATAGCTTGTATGAGATGTGTTTTACCAAGGCCTACCCCTGAGTATAAAAAGTAGGGATTGTATCTTTGACCAGGATTATCTACAACGGCGGTGCCTATCGCATAAGCTAATTGGTTGTTTGGTCCTACTATGTAATTATCAAAGGTCATAAAGGGTGAAAGTCCTGCTCTCTGGCTTCTTCTACTTAGCACATCTACCTCTTCACTACTTTTATTACCTTGGAATAAGGGGCCATAGCCATTGTTACTATTAGTTTCTTTTTTAATTTCCTCTCCCACCTTTAATGTCATTTCAACTTCGCGACCTGCTATTTTGTTTAGAGTTTGTTGGATTAAGGGATGTATCTTCTTTGTGTTCGTAATTGCAAATAGGTTATGAAAATAAATTTCAATAGAAGTATCTGTGAGATCTTTTGCATAACTTTTCTGAAGCCATGTCTTATATATTACTGGAGAAATTATTGTTTGAATTTCTCCTAAAACTGCTTTCCATAGAGAATCTGCTGTCATAGTCTTTTTGTGGGGCGTGCCATTAAATACCTGTGTGTATAACTCTAACCTAGTTATCCACGTGGTATCCAGCAATGGGGGTTGATTTTAATCTGGTATTACATTAAAATCCCTTTGTTATGCCAAAAAGAACGTATCAACCAAAAAAGAAAAAAAGGCTAAGAAAGCACGGTTTCTTAAAGAGAATGAGTACCCCTGGTGGTAAAAGTATTCTTAAAAATCGAAGAAACAAGAAAAGAACTAAATTAGCTGTTTTTCACATACACAAAAAGAAAAAACATAAGAAATAATGTTAAAGAAAGATAACCGTTTATCTACCACATACGAGTTTAATAAAGTTCGTCGTGAAGGTGAAAGTTTTCGTTCTAAAAACTTTATGATGTTTTATCTTGATGTTTCTGGTTATGATGGACCTACACGTGTTGGTATAGTTGTATCTACAAAATACAGTAAGGTGGCCCCCGTTAGAAACAGAGTGAAAAGAGTATTTAGAGAAGTGGTAAGATTAAATTTGGATAAGATTAAGGATGGTTACTGGTTAGTAATACAACCCTTTAAATCGGCTACAGAAAAAGGTTATGAAGAAATTAACACTGAATTTAATAAAGCTTTATCGCAAATTCCTATCTCCAGTTAATTTTGGAGCTAATACCTGTAGATTCAAGCCTAGTTGCTCAAGGTATACTCATGAAGCTGTAACAAAATACGGAGTGTTAAAAGGGTCTTTAAAGGGTGTCTGGCGTGTGTTAAGATGTAACCCGTTTAGTAAAGGTGGGTACGATCCCTCCTAAAGGATAAAAATATGTCTGCAATATGGAACACAATACTTGTAAATCCACTGCTTAATATACTGGTTTTCTTTTATGTTATTACCGGTAGTAATATGGGTGTGGCAATAATACTTCTCACTGTTGTAATTCGTTCTTTATTAATTCCAGTAGTTCTCCCCTCCATTAAAAACATGCAAAAACAAAGAGACCTGCAACCAGAAATAGAGAAACTAAAAAAGAAATTTAAAAATGATAAACAGAAGGTTGCCCAGGCTCAAATGGAATTATTTAAGAAACATGGTCTAAATCCAGCTTCCGGTTGTGTTACTCAAATTGCAATGGTTGTTGTTCTTATTGCTTTATATAATGTGATTCGTAGATTCTCTGGAGAAATTGATCTTGAAGCTATTAATAATTTAATATATTTTGTTAGCCTAAAGTTTGCGGAAAATGCCACTGTTAATACTAGCTTTTTGTATATGGATCTTGCTATTCCTGACCCTTATTACGTACTTCCTGTTCTTGCGGGTATTTTTCAATTTTTTGCATCAAAGATGATGCAACCTTATGTGGAAAAAGGTGGAAAAGCTGCAAAGAAAACTCCTGACAGGAAAGATGACTTAGCTTATAATATGCAAGAACAGATGCTTTACCTTATGCCTATTATGACTGTCATAATAAGCATAAAGCTACCTGCAGGTGCGTCACTATATCTATTGGTGACTACCCTGTTTTCTATGATCCAACAGTATTTTGTTTCAGGACTAGGCGGTTTAAAGCCTTGGATTACAAAAATTCTACCCACTGCTCAGAAATAATTTTATGGCACAAGAAATTTTACAAAAGCATATAAGTACTATTTTGGAACACATGTTGGTTAAACCAAGTGTTTCCATAGATTTAGAGGATGACACTTACAAAATAATCCTTGACGGTGAAGATTTAAGTTTTCTTATTGGACGTCATGGTAGTTCCCTACAAGCACTTCAGACCTTGTTAGCACATATGGTATTTAATGAACTAAATGAATGGAAACATATTGTTGTAGACATAAATGGTTATAGAGATTCACGCAAAGATCATTTGGAGAACATGGTTAGAAGTTTTATAGATAGAGTTAGATTTCACAAGAGAGAAGTGATGATGCCCTCTATGAATTCTTATGAACGTCGCCAGGTACATATGTTTGTTGATGATTATCCCGATATTATGTCTGAGAGCACAGGTGAAGGCCAAGCCCGCCGTGTTGTTCTTAAATTAAATGAGGGCCATTAATTAATGCAATTCACCTGCCTGCAAGAGAATCTTGAAAAAGGTTTAACTACCGTTTCAAAAGCAGTTTCTGCCAGAAGCCCCCTTCCTATACTTGCAAACGTTTTAATTGTTACAGAAGATGGTCGTTTGAAATTAACAGCCTCCAACACTGAAACAAGTATTACTTGTTATGTGGGTGCTAGTGTTGATGCTGATGGTTCTATTACTCTTCCAGCAAAGATACTGGGTGAATTTGTATCCCATCTTTCTCCAACAAATATTGATTTCAAACTTGATGGTGCCATCATGCATGTTAAGGCTGGTAAAACTAAATCTAAATTCAATGGGGTAGCTTCTTCAAGTTATCCTGAATTGCCAGAAATCACAGGTAGTTCGTCTGTAATAACACTTGATCCCCAGGTCTTTAGTGATGCTCTTTCACATGTAGCCTTTTCCGCTGCATTAGATGACACACGTCCCATACTAAGTGGTATCTTGCTTGATTATAAAAAGGGTGTTTTAACAGTTGTTTCTGCTGATGGTTTTAGACTTTCTGAAAAGGTTTTAAAGGTTGAGAGTGATTTAGACTCCTTTAGTGTTGTAATTCCCGCTAAGACCCTAATTGAGGTGGGAAGGATATTTAGCAAAGCAGGAGAGCCTATCAAATTTGTTATAAGCGAATCCAATAATATGGCCTTATTTGAGTCTGATGAAGTTACAGTTTCAACAAGGATATTAGAAGGATCTTTTCCTGATTATAAGAAGTTAATTCCCTCTGATACCGTTCTTAGTGCAGAATTTGGCGTAGAAGAATTATTGGAAGCTGTTAAATTAACAAATGTTTTTGCTAAGAATAAGGAAGGTTCTCATAGCCCTATCACTGTTCTTTTTAGTCCTGAAGGTCATTTGAAAGTAACTTCTATTTCACAAGAGACTGGTGAAAATCATAGTGAGATTGAAGCTGAGGTAACAGGCGATGAATTAAGTGTGGTTTTTAACTCCCGTTTCTTACTTGATCTATTAAATAACATAAAGTCAGACAGATTGGTTTTCTCTACCAATGGGGAGTTAACTCCTGGTATTGTTAGAGCCGCTGGTGATTCAGATTTTGTTCATTTGATAATGCCTATCAGGAACCAAGACTAATAGTTCCCTTTTGAGGATTTTGCATCACAGTATTCCCAGGTTTCTTAGGTGGTACTTGTTGCTGTGGTTTAGGTTGAGATGCTGGTTGTTGCGGTTTAGGTTGTGGGGCTGACTGCTTTGGAATATGTGCTACAGGGGCAACCTTTTTTGCAGGTACTTCTTTAACTTTTTCATATTGATCTGCTTTGTAATTTTGCACAGGCTTATATGCTTTTTTGACAGGTTTCTTTGTTTTAGAAGCTTTTTCTTCTTCTCTTAATCTTAAAAGTTCTTCAGGATTTGTGGTTATTAGTTTGTTTTCTTCTTCTGAAGCTACCACACGCATAGCTACGTGGTTTGCTCCTGCAAAGAAAAGTCCTTCTCCCCGATCTGCTGCTAAGAGTAATCTTTTCTCACCTTCTGATAAATAGAATACTTCTGCTACTTTATCTATTGCAGCCGGATGTTGCTTGAATAGCATCTGTATTGATGAGTTACTCACAACAGCATGTCCGTATTGAGAGTTTAAGAAGTCATCAACATCTTGAGTGATCGTAGTAAGCCCCAAATAATATTTCCTTGCTCTCTTTGCGATACCAAATAAGAATTGTGCACTATCTTCGTTCTCCATTAAGTACCAGGCTTCTTCAACTATAAGTATTCTGCGTCTCAAATCGCGTCTTATCCTTGTCCAGATAAAGTCAAGAATGATGTAGAAGGCAATTGGTCTTAAGGCTTCTTCCAGGTTCTTTGTTGAAAATACAGTGATGTTTGCATTTAGATTTACATTGGATTGTGTATCAAATATTCCTGTCATAGAACCTTTTACAAACCGTTCAAGTCTTTCTGCTAGCGCTCTTCCCTGTTGTTCCGGGTTACCAAGTAATACCTTGTATAGATCTTCCATAATAGGAGGTTCTTGGCTTGCTTGGCTATCTGGATCTGGTGTTATTCCCTTAAGACGATACGTTTCCATTAAAGCCCTATCCATAAGAGCTGTTTCTGTAGGATTCATTTCTCCTAACATAAGGTTCATTATTGTTGTTAATGACAGTAGTTTTTGGCCTAATTCATTTCTTCCTTCAGTTGCTACTCCTGAAAGGTCAAATGGGTTTATCTTTGTCTGTGAGTTAGGTGAGAAGTCAATGTAATCTCCACCTAGCGCCTTACATAGGGGTCTATATTCTTCTTCCGGATCAATAATTATAATTTGTGTACCAAATACAATTGATCTTAGAGCTTCTAGTTTCACAGCATATGATTTACCCGCACCAGACTTTGCAAATACCACAGTGTTAGCGTTTTCTAGTGAAAACCTATCAAAGATGATAAGGGAGCCATTGTGTTTGTTGATTCCATACATAATTCCCTCATCAGAGGTAAGGTCAGATGATGTAAAGGGGAAGGTTGTAGCTAAACTTGTTGTATCCATGTTTCTTGTTACAAGAAGTTTATCTACCGCTGCAGGTATTGTTGCTTGGAAAGCTTGTTCCATTTGAAGGGTTGCTTTTTTAGATATTAAAAGAAGGGATCCCAAAGTTCCTTCAAGTTTCTTTGTGACATTTTCCAATTCCTCCATGTCTTCTGCAGGTATTGTTATGTAAAAAGAAAACTGGAAGAACTTCTCTACACCCTTAACAAGTTGTTCTTGCAGTGTGTTTGCGTCCTCTAAGGCTGCTGAGACGACTGGATCTGCAATTTTCCCTTTTTCTGCATCGGATCTAACTGTAGCTTCAAGTTCTGTAATTTTTCTCTTTAGGTCTTCCAAAACACCCTGCGCTTTAACTGGATAATAAAACATCGATATGTCTAGAGAATGGCTAAAGTTAATTATTGGTTCCAACCAGTTGGCCCCCACAAATCGTGGGTATCCTGATACAAAGAGTGTTCTGTAATATGTTGCTCCTACCTTTAGATGATTAAAGTCTACTTCGATTGCAGAAGGAGCAATAATATCTTTAATATCTACCATTCCTCTTGCCAATTGTACTCCAGGGTTTTCCTGTGTTTGTTCTGTTTCCTCAGGCTTTTTGCCTGGTGTTTTATTAAATAATGTTAGTTCTGGTAGTTTAAACTTTGCCATATTTATTCCTCAAGAATTGCGGGTTCTACAATTGCTGTTTTGTAGTCTCCTATATCCGTTCTAATTTTTTGTGTGTTTGATGTTTCTGGGTTATACATTTCAAAATAAAGTTCCACAAGTTCTTGTGTTGTTAGTTGTGCCGCCTTTATACCCAGTCTGCCAAATTCGGAAGTCATATGATCAATCTTTGGAAGTATATCTGGCTTTGCGCGATCGAGAGCTTGTTCTATATTTACCTGAACTCTTTTTTGGTGAGTTCCGAAAAGTCTACTTAACCAGTCAAATGGGGATGAACCCAGCTCTTGAAATTGTGTTGATCCTGATGGTACTACTACATAAAACTTTTTTGCTAGTACTTCATTAACTTTTACAGTTTCCTGAATAAACTTTCTATAAGCCTGTGCTTGTTTCTTTAGTAAAGGATCTTGTAAACCTTTTTCTACCTTTATTACCTTAGCTACATATTTTGATATATCAACCTTTTTTGATCTGATTACTATTTGAATTGGATAAGTGATTGAGTTTAAAAGCATTGAGAAGGCAGCTATTAGTGCATCTTGTTCCTTTTCAGAGAGCAGGGCAAAGTTAACAGATGTTGTGGACATTACGGCTGCTACCAAACCACTTTTTAATATGACCAGGTTATCTTTTATATCTTCTATATCTAAGTGTTCTTGTGTTGTTGCTTTTATTTCTGGTGTTGTTGTTGGCATGTTAGTTTCCTACAAACTCCATAGGTTTGATAATTTCTCCTCTTGCTTCGAATTCAATTATATCAAAGGTTTTGCCTGTTGAGTTGTTTATGTCTACTTCTATTTTGTAGCCGCCATTTGCTAAGGGGTTAGTTATTACAAATTCTCCTAGATCATTAGTTTTTATTGCTCGTACAGGATCGTTTTTAGCATTTTTAATTATTAGTAATGTATTAGGTAGTGTGTTACCTTCTGAATTTTTGACAATACCTGCTATCAGGTTTGGTAGCTTTGGTCTTAGATGTTCTATGTTGGCTGTTGTAGGCGCTTTCGTTTCCTCTGTTTCTACTAACACTAATTCTTCCGGTGAACTACCTGTGATTTCTGATACCTGTTCAACAAGTTTTGAAATTGTTTTTGTTGTTTTGCCACTTTCTTTCTGGAGTTTTTTGAGGGCTTCTTCCTTTTTCTTTTTATCTTCTGGTTGTACCTTAGTTATATCTTTTTGAAGTTTGTCCATTTGTTTTTGAAGTTTTTCATTATCAAGTTGGAGTTTTCTAATAAGGTCTTTGGCCTCTGCATCTATATCTTTTTCTTCGTCTTTAATTACAGAGAGATCTTCCTTTACCTCAGTTTCTTTCACGGCTTGTTTAGGAGGTGTTACTAGGCCTTTTCCTGTTTTAATTTGCTCTATATATGTTTTAAGTTGAGCAGCTTTCTCTGCAGCCCTAACCTCTAGTTCCTGTTCTTCCTGCGGTTTTATAATTTTTTCTCCTCTTATTGGAAGTACTATGGTTCCTTCATCCGGTAACAAGCTCGTAAATATACGCCCTGTATGCCTGTTTGGTGTCATTGCGGCAGATGGGGATATTGGTCTTGCGGGAGTTGGTATTATTGGTGAAGGTTTTACCTTTCTGATCTTTGCGCGTTTTACAATCTTTGGTTGTATTGGAGTTTCCTTAACTTCTGTAGGTTTCACTTTAGGAGTTTCTATTTTTTCTACAACTGGTTTTTGAACTGGTGGTATTGCCACAGGTATTTCTGGTTTCTCTGCTGGTTCCTCCTGTGCGGGTTTTTCTTCTAGTTCTTCAAATTCAAATTCCGGTCCGTCTACAGTTGTGGTTACTGTTGTTTGTTGAGGAACCATATCTGCAAAGGCTGTTTGTACCTTTTGAATGTACTCCTGCTCCCTTTTAGCATAGGCGTCTACAGCAACAGCTGGTGCATGTTGTCCTTCTAGATAACGTTCTAGTTTTCTTCTACTGGCTGTTGGTGCTAGAGTTATTAATTCTTGTTTAACCAAGGATAGATTGTCGTACATGAAGGCATTTAGAGGTATTGCTTTCTTATGCCATACTCTTTGAAGGTCTGTAAATACAGCTTTAGAAAAATAAACTATCCATTCGTCAAGACCTCTATCTTCTACAGGCATAAAAGCAAAGGCAACTCCAGCAAGTATGCTAATGAGCATTCCTGGAATTCTTATGATTCCTGGAAGTCCCAAAACATACATCACATATGCACCACCAACAAAGACAAGCAGATAAAAGAATTGGCGCATTGTAAGATCGCCAATAAGTTTAAATTCCACATCCATTATGTTTTGTGGAACAGCGTGTTGTTTATTTGACTGTGGAGTCTCGTTTATGGGCATGTAAAGCTATTATAGGGGAAGTATCAATGTTTTACACGAGGTTTTCTATCTTTTGATTGGTCCCATGAATGCTTCTTCTATTTTCTTTGGCATCTTTGCTGCGAATGCCAATATGAAGATAACGATCAATGGAATTGCTAGGGCAATTACCATTGTAGACCCAAATTGTAATAAGTTTTCATTAGTGCTTAATGCGCTGCTTTCCTGCCAAGTGGCTGTGTATGCGTATGCTTCCTGAGTTACGTATTTAGCAATAGCCAACATTCCCCTCATTGCTGGTACTGTCAATACTAAGGCCCCTAGTTTTTTAAACCAGTTTTGCACAGTTTCTTCATTTCCAGGAATGGCTCCCCATGCAAATTGTAGAGGTCCTATGATTACGTGTAGGGCAATTTTAATGTAGGTTATTTGGATCTTTATAAGAACTGTTAGAAGTATCACTATTAGTACCAGTACTGCTATTAATATTATTACCACTCCTATTACTCCTGTGATAGGAAAGGCTATCCAGGTAAGTGCTATAAGAGTCCATACCCAGTTAGCACCGCCTGTTGGAGTTAGTGGTAATCCATTAATTAGTGTTTTAATGGCTTCCGATAGAGGATTTACTAAGGCGGCCCCAAGTGAACCTAGTGCGTAGCTGAAGGTTATTAAGACAAGTGCAATGACAATTTTAGGAATAGCATTTTGGACAGTGACCGTTGTTCTAGGATCAATATTTTTTCTCATCATAATCATAACTCCTATGTACAACATGAAAATTGCGAGCAACCCATATGAGATATTTCGCATTTGTTCCCAAATGTTAAGAGACATATCCATTATGATGCTACCTACACCCACACCACTACTTGCTAAGGCGGTATTTCTTATAAGCAACGTATTGGAGGCCACATGATTTGCATAAAAGGCAAGATTTACTGGAACAGGTTGTGTGCTGTCTATATATTGTGCCATCAGGGGCAGTCCCAAGGCACTTCTGTAGACCTTTGATGATGTTGGTATTTGACCATATGCAAAAGATTCTGGGTTTATTTGCAAGTCGCTGCAGTCCTCATTGTCTTGTATTTTTTGAATGTCCGCGGGTATAGCAATGCCAGCATCTTCGGCAACACATGCATGCATTTGGTCTACAGATCTACCAAAGACAAGTTGCATAGGTACATCAGTCACCAAGGCTGCGAATATATTGGATACCGTACTACTTATGTCCACATCGGGAATTGCATTTCTTACCATGTTGTATATGCATCTTTTTGGACTGGTGACTGCGGAACTAAAGGAGGCACAACCTGTATCGCCTTCTTCAGCGGCATGTGTGGTGCCTGCATTACTTGGTGTGAACGATCCTGTGCGTTCTGGAGGTGTTCCTGTATTTTCTTCTGGAGTCGTTTCTGCTAAAAGTGCTCCGTTTACAAAGGTTCCTGCCTGGGCATCCCATATACAGTTATGTGTTGCGACATCACAGCTAGAATAAGTACTATCTGAGACACATACCCACTCATTTATGCCGGGATGGTTTTTACAAAATTCTTCTGCACAACTTCCCTCACAATTGTTTGCAGCAAAGGTTTTTTCATTTTCAGAGAAACCACCATAAGCAAGTAATAATAGTGTAATCACTACCAAATTTTGTACAAATCTTTTCTGAATTATGTCTTTATGCATGTATCCCAATTTTTTCATATTATCGTATCACTTGCAATGGTTCACTTTGCTAGGCTTTTCCAAATTTTCTATATACAATAAGTACATATGGCATCTAAACCACCATTTTATATAGGATATTACCCTGGAGACAAACCCTTGTCACGAAGACCTGGTGGTGGTGGAAAGAGTCCTTTTCAGGAAGATCATGTTCCCTCTTTTTCTGATTCTCTTTTAAGCTCTTTAAGTAATGTTTTAGTAGGTATTCCTAAGTGGTTGATAGACCGAGAAGTTGATGAGGTGGAGACTGCGTGGAAGTCAAATTACTACGGTAAGTATGTTGTTACCTCTGAGGGGCTGACGGCTGGGGGGCAGGAGGAAGTAGAAGACATGCCCGGTAAGGTTACTGTGGGCGGTACTCTAGATCCCCGTGAATGGGCCAAAGATCCAATGAAGCAAGTTGAGAGTTTTCTCGTCAATCCTATTAAATCCCTTGCCGACATAGATGATTTTACGCAAAGGGCGCATAAAAAACTTTGGGTTGGTACTGAAGAGCAATCCGGTTTTTTAACAGCAGAGGATTCTCCTTATAATCTGACTGCTGAAGGAGATGGTTTTATAGAGATTGCTGGTAAGGATATGTACGTTTCTCCTACAGGGACTGATTTGGGGGTAGGTAAAAATGTATATAAAGATGTTGTAAAAAATGTTGGGGATTACAAAGAAAACAATAAAGCCTTCTTTTTTAGAAATGGCTCTGCGGCTGACATGAATCAATCCATTATCACGGCGTTGGGTAAAGAAGTTTCATTTAATAGACGTCGTAGATTAGCTGATGGGCGACTTGAATATTTTGATACCAGGTTTTCTACTCCTGCGCAACAAGCAGCAGCGGATAGGTTTTTAGATAAGGTAGATGTAGTAGAAACAGTTTTTGGTGATATCCCGGGAACTTATGATCCTGTAAAGAACTTTAGTCAAAAAGGGTTGAGTGATAGTTTCAGCGATCTAACTGACCTTCTTGAAAAAGATATTTTCAATCCAAAAAGAGCGAAAGCTGCGGCTAATACTAAGGTGATTGAAAAATTTGATGTTTTCACTTCTTCCCTGGAAAAGTCACGTGCTGCTATTGATAAAGTTAAGAGTAACGGTGGTATCGATGCTAAGGAAGTAGCGGCTCTTCATAGGTATGTTGATAATTTAGATAAGATAGTTAAAAAGCATACTGCAGAGGTATCCGGTAAAAGAGTTTTGAAACCTGGTTCTGAAACTTCTTTTCTACGTGCGCTTAACATACAAGGTAAGAAATTTGAAAGAAATACAGTTGATGCAGGTGTTGGTAGGGCTTATCTTAGGACTGTTGTTAGCCATGATGTTATTGATGATGGTTCTGCTTTAAACACTAAGATTATTGGTGTCCCCACAAGATTAACTACGGGAGAAATATTGGGGGCAGTAGACGCCGCTGGAAACCCTATTATGGGAGATACAAGTAGAAGATTGCGTTTGGTTGCTTCAACGATGCACAGAGATTACAGATGGCAGGTAGCTGGAGAATTAGTAGATGATATCACCAAAGGAAAGATACCCAACAAATTTATTTGGACTAACATAATTGGACCTAAGGTTCAGACTTGGACGCCCCATCACTGGATTGGAAGAGTGACTACTCGTTTGCATAAGTTTGGTTTAGTTGTAGATGAGGATGTACTGAAAGGTGATGCTCAAGGGGTTAATTTCTTCATTAATAAATTTCCTGGGGTATCAGGTCTTTTTGATCATAATATTCGTATAAAGGACTTGAAAGTGACCATAAGTGCTGGTGGTTATCTAAGCAATATTTTAAAGCTTTCCAAGGAAGTTCCCAATTACGATTTTATGAAGGAAGGTGCGGACTTTGTAAGTTTGTTAAATGGAGATTTTGCTGGTTTAGATATTACCCGTGAAACTGCAGGTATTTTGGAGAAAGTGCGGAAAAAATTACTTACGAAGTCAGGGGGAGATGATTTTAAAGAAGTAAAGAAACTCAGAGATATACTTGGTATCACAATTGATGAGACTACTGGCAAATTGACAGGTGGGGACAACGCTAAGATTTCCACCTTTTTGCATAACCTGGAAACAAGTACTCTGCACAAAGTTACAAAATCTAAGATAGGTTTCTTGGAGAGATACAGTGGTTTGCTGAGTCGTGTTCAAAAAAGCAAGATTATGGCTGTAGTTAGGTTACCTACCTATGCTTGGACAAAGGTTACTCAGAAGGTTTTCAGGGCGGTAGAGCGAATATTAATGCATATTTTTGGAGATGCCTCAGGTGGTGTGGGCTGGGTTATTATGTGGGTGGTTCGTTTAGGTGTTCAATTTTTACTTAAGAAATTAAAAGGCACTTTAGAAGAAGCGTGGAAAGCGCTGAAAAAGTTTGATATTGATTATTTCTTTAATCTTGTAAATGAGGCAGTGGCTCAACTAGGTAAGTACGTTGTTATATTTTTAACACTTCAACTCATCCTTATAACTTTTATTATTTTATTAATTCTCAGTCCTATACTTTCTAAATTACAAATATTTGACTCCTCAAAGACATGTGGAAATGTTAGTGGAAGGGGAAGTTGTTATAACGTTTTAGACTTTGTGAGTATTAGAGATCCGATTCCTGTGGATGTTACCATCACAGGTTCTTCTATAATAGAATGTTTTACAGCCCAGGATGCCGATGGTGCTGGTTTAGGTGCTTGGCCAGAAGATATAGAAGAGGGTGTATTGAATACTGCAATAAATTCATTGAAACAGAATGGAGGTTCTTTACTAGATGATTTGTGTGCTACAGGCGTTGATATAGAAATATATTGGATGGAAGTTCCTCAAGATAGTTGGTGTGGTATGGCTTACAACGCAGGTCAAAATAAGATTGTTTTCAGAAATAACTCATTTTGTTTCAAAGAAATAGATGGAGGTAATTACTTTGAATATTTGTTTGCTCATGAGGTGGGACATGTTATGGAAGCAAAATTTCCAGAGCTTTTTAAGGAATTCGTGGCCATATATGATGGTCTAGAGGAATATGCAGCTATGCCTTCATATCCAGGTTGTCCCGGGGGTTTGTGTACTTATGAGGATGATGAGGGCAACATAATTGAGGAGAAGCTTTCTCGTAGTGAAACTTTTGCTGAAATTATTGGAAACATGATTCTGCAAAATACACATGATAATGGTAGTTGGGATTGGGGATCCTATCCTGAATATGTAGATTTTTTTAAAGAAAATTTCAGTGAGGAGGAATAATTATGAATATACAAAGTGTTATACAAAAACTAAAAGATAATTACAAAATAATTGGAATTATTTTACTTGTAGTATTTATTTTCGTGTTGGCATTTAACTCAAGTAACAAAGAAGCTGAACGATTCAGTACTACCCCATCTTTCACAAGTGTCGCTACACAAGATGTGTTGGAAGAAGCGGTCGATGATGCACAAACTCCTGTCGATGAGTTATTGTGGTCTAATGTTTCTTTAGGTACGGCAAGTTTGGAGGATTATACTTTTGCTTTGGGTGAACGACTGTCCACGGATGTAACTGGTGAGGTAACTACCTACAAGTTTAATAAGTTCTCCAAAAATAGACCTATTGTGGTTGAAACGGACGCGGAGGGTTTTATTAGATATGTACATTACCCTAAGGAAGATTTGTCTCCCAAGGATTTTTCTTTCGTATTAGAGGAAAGTGGTTTTACATTTGAAGATCCAGATTTGGAACTTTATTTTCGTAGGCAAATGGATGTTAATAGGGTTTATGTATTCCTTGATGAGGGTATTGCCTTTGACGTTAAGTTAGATTCAGATGTTGATGGTATGGTTCTGGGTATCAGATACTTTATTCCAACAACGGAAGATATGTTCATGAAAAACTGGGGTTCTAAGTTAAGTAAGACCCATATTCCATCTGGCCATTAAAAGAAACTCACTTGATAGAGAAATTGTCCTCAATGGCAGAAGGATCAAAATAATCACCTGATGAACTTCCATAGCCCCCGAAATCAGTGGGATCTGGTGTGGATCTATATTGATCCGGCTGGTGTCTATTCATGTTAGAACCAGGTGAAGTATAACTATCACTGTAAGGATTTTCCGTATCTAGCATGTTTTTCAGATCCTGGAGCGCTGTTTCCAAAGCTCTTCCTGGGTTTAATACTCTTGTATCCAAACCGAGATTTTCTACAGCGATTTTAGTTATGGCAAAAAAGGATATTGCTACCAGAAATCCAAATATAGCATAGGTAAGTGCTTGCTGGGCCCCTTCAAGGCCTTTAGGATCGCCTTGTGACATTGCATATTTAACTGATGCTATAAAAAGCATTATTAGAAAGACACCGCCCGAAACCCAAAAACCAGTGTTAACTAGGGTAACAAAGACCCCTGTTAAACCACTTATGTCTGTGGGATCACTAAGTATTGGTGCTGCAAAAATGTGGGTATTTGTTAAGAACACAACAATGGCTAGTGTAATTATACGTAGTATTAGTTTTTGTATCTTATTTTTCATCTTACGTCGTCTCTTGGAGCACCATCTGGTGTTAGGCTGCCTGGTGTAGATCCACCAGTTTGACCAGAGGGGGATGTGGTGAATATCCTAAATATTGTAAAGGTGTTTCCTGCACCCCGTGTGCGCAATCCCGTTGTTCTTACAATGAGGTCTACTATTGTAAATGATGATATTGCTAAAAAGAATGCCACAAAGCTGTAGGTAAGTGCTTTTTTTGCCGTTTCCATTTCTCTAGGATCTCCTGACCTGGTTTTCATAAACTTAATTCCAGACAGTACCGTGCCTATGAAGGACACTGCAATTGCTATTCCTAACCCAATATTGACCCCCATACCTAAAATATCTTCAAGTTTTGTAAATTTTTTGGGATCATTAGCTGCATCAGAAATAGTATTTAGATAATCCCATTCCCCTGCTGCTCTTGCTGTTTTCTTTAAAAAGTCGAACATACTAAGATTATAACCTAACAAAAGGGCCGCACAAGGCGGCCCTATAATTAACTAACTAAATTTATAGCCCCGTTGGTGTAACTTCGTCTATTATCAAATCGCCCTCGACTTGCAATACGTTTAGAAGTACGGTTCTAATAGTGAATGCACCAATTACAACAATAAATCCGATAACAGCATTTGTTAGAGAAGTTCTAGCTTCCTGTGCTGCTTTTTGGTCCCCTTTAGAAGTAATATATTGAATACCACCTAAGATCAAGAAAATAATGGTTAAGGCTATACCCACACCCATGACTATGTTAATGGCTAATCCAAAAACATCACCTATGTTATTTATATTACCTAGCGCAATTTGTGTTACCTCTGTGTCTACTGCATAAACAGTTTGTACTAAATTCATTATGTAAAGTTACACCTCCTTCTGGTTAAAACCCAGGATTACCTCCTGTAATAAATGTACCTATGATTATTCGTAATATTCCTACGGATGCTAATACGAATATCATGCCCATTATAGCAGATGTGAGATTTTCTTTGCCTTCCACTGTCTTTTGAGGATCTCCTTGGCTGGTCATTAGCGTGTACCCCGATTTTAATATCAAGAACATTCCTAGCATTACAGATGCTGGAAATACAATATTGTATAAAGCTTTTATAAAGCCTGTTAGCTGAAGTGGTGGTGGAGTGGCGGCATATACAGGAGATATTGCCATACCAATCCCAATTAGAAGAAGAAATATTGTTAGTCTTTGATATAATCGTTTCATGCCCACTACAACCGATTATCACGGGTATTTAAGAAAGAGTCAAGGGTTCCTGCCTGCAGCCACGTTAATTGTGGTAGGTGTTGTGCTATCTATTCTCTTTTCTCTCACCTTAGTACTAAGTCCTTTTGCTTATGCGAAAGACTGCAATAAGATAGAGGATTTAGATGATCAATTGGAGTGTTACGAAGAAAAGCAGGAAAAAAAGGAGGGAGAAAAGGAAGATCTTTTATCCCAAGCTGAAGATTTACTAGGAAGGATGGAGGACTTTTCCTCTCAACTTTCCATAACTCAGGGAGAGTTAAATTCTCTCCAGGTAGAAATTTCTCATCTGACAACAGAGTTAGCAAAGATAAATGCTAGTCTAGCGGATCGTCAATTAAAACTCGGAGATAAAATAAACCTGAGAAATAAAATAATTAGGCGTTATTATGAGTTGGGTTTATTTAATGAATTAGAAACAATATTTATGGATTCTTCCAGAGAATTTGAGTCTGATTTCCAAGTTCCTTCCTTCATTTATATCTTTAATAGGTCTATGTTCTTTGATACCTCAGGAGCAATTGATGTATTAAATGTTGAAATCAATAGCTTCGAAAAAGATAAGAAGGAAGCAGAAGAACTAAAAGGAAAGCTTGAAACAGCTCGTGCTGAAATGGTAGCTCTTCAAGCTCGCTTGGCAGAGCAGAAGCTTTCTGCAGAAGAAGAACATACTGAGGTAGAAGGAGAAATAAAATCTCTTGAAGAAGAGATAGCTTCTTTGTCCGCAAAACAAAAATCGATCCTTGCTGCAAAATCTGGGGAAGGAGTCATTAGTGGTTATGAAGCCGCAGAGTACAAGTTACCTGATGCTCCATTTAAACCAGCTTATGCTGCAATGAGCTATGGCGCTTTCACTCACTATAAAGGTATGTCCCAATATGGAGCACGGGGTCGTGCAGAGGATGGTAAAAAATATGATGACATAATTGAGTTTTATTACGATGAGGATATAAAGGAGAAGGATGGCTTAGATAGTGAAAAGATATGTGTAGAAGGACACGGGAAGATGAAGTTTAGAGATTATCTCTATGGTTTAGGGGAAATGCCTGTTGACTGGCATAAGGAAGCCCTTAAGACGCAAGTTGTTGCGGCCCGTTCTTATGCTTATCGCTATATAAAGGCAGGTAAGTGTATTTGTACAAGTACAAGTTGTCAGGTTTTTTACAAAGACTTAATAGATCGCTCAGATCGAGATAGTTGGCGCGATGCCGTGGATGACACTAAGGATGAAATTATTGGAGGTAGTACTGATTCTTCAGGTTATGGCTGGTACTCTTCTACAGCAGGTGGCTACTTGGAGAAAGCCGGTTGGGATGTAGATGGTGATTGGCCGAAAGATGCCTATGAGAAGAAAGGTAAATCCCCTTGGTTTTATAAAGCTTGGCATACCAAATCGTATAAGAGTAATTCGTCTACATGTGGTAGGTCAACGCCTTGGCTTAATGAGACGGAAATGGCAGATATTCTTAACTCTTGGAGAGTATGGAAGAAAGGCTCTGGTAGTGAACAAGATCATATAGCTCCTATTACAGATTGTTGGGGAGGTGACCCTTATTCTCACAGCAAGATGAAGGAAAAGGCAGATAAGTATGGTGATGCATATAGCAAGGTTGATAGCATTTCTGTAGATATCAGTAATGGAGGTAGTACCTCCAAAGTGAAATTTAAAACAGACAAGGGTACTGTGGAAATAGAAGGTGATGAATTCAAAACAGTTTTTAACTTAAGAGCTCCTGGTTATGTTGCTATTAGAAGTAGGCTTTTTGATATCGAAGTAGAGAAATAATTTGTCTGTTTAAATCCTTTTCTAATGCTATAATCCCCGCAGTTATGAAACTTCTGTATAGCTCTTATATTAAAGATCCAAAGCGTGTTGAATTTGAGGGTGAGGATAATGATGAGGATATACTGCTTACCTTAAGACAACACCCTATTACAAATTTGAGATGGATGTTAGTAACTGCCTTTATGCTAAATGTTCCACCGCTTGCTACCTTTTTGTTAAAGTTTAATGGCATACCTTCATGGGATTTTATGCCTGGTGGTTTAAGATTCATTTTGATTACTTTTTGGTTTGTTTTCACATTTGGTTATTTTTTCACTTCATTTTTAGTCTGGTATTACAGTGTGTACATTGTTTCTTCAAAGAAGGTTGTGGATATTGATTTCCATGGCTTTTTACATAGAAGGTTCTCTGAGGCGTTGCTTTCAAATATTGAGGATCTAACTCACCAGTATAGTGGTTTTGGTCAGGTTACATTTAATTATGCCACCCTCCATATTCAGACCGCTGGAGAAATGAGGGAACTGGAATTTGAATCAATTCCCCGCCCAGGTGAGGTACAAGATTTTATTTCAGATTTAGCAGCAGCATCTCACAAGAGATTTGGTCATAAAAGGAGAATTGATGACGATTGATTTAGTAACTATCTTTGCCAATGAGGGTGTGTTGCTATCTATTAAGGTGGCCCTTTTAATAATAGAATTTTTGTATGGCGCCTTTGGCTTTGTTATTGTTAGACAGGTTGTACTAATGGGCAGGACATTTAAAACTGAGTTTAATCCCTTCTTTAAATTGCTTGCTCTAATTAATTTCTTTGCTACGTTAGGTTTGTTTATACTTACATTTATTATCCTTTAGCTTATGCAAAAAAAACTTGAAGTAAGAACTCAAAAGCTTTCAAAAAAACTGCCACAGGAAGCACGGGAGTTTTCTACTACCATCTTTGTAGAGCCTGAGGATTTAAAGATGCTAGAAAAGAAAGGTTCTTTGTACTGTGTTTTTGATGTTACTAGTGAAGATTCAGTTGATCCTCTTTTAGTTACGAAGATAGTAAGAGATGTGCTATATGATTCTTATTACTCTTCAGAATCAGCATCTCCCATACAAGCTTTAGAAAGAGCGATTATTAGTGTGAAGGAAAAGGTTATTGCTCTCCCCGGTGAAAGATCTAAAGAAGTAAAGATTTCTGATTTTAATATATTAGCTGCAGTTTTATGGGGAAACGTTGTTTATATGGTTCAGTTTGGTAAGGGGGGAAGTTTCCTTGTGCGTGAAAACACAGTTAAGCCTGTGAATACTGCAACAGAGGGGAATTTCTCAGTAGCATCTGGTGTTGTAAAGGTGGACGATGTAATAGTCTTGGGCACACAACCCTTCATTGATATTTATTCCGCACAAGATTTAATTTTGGGTAAGGTGTCTTTTTCCATGAGCGATCTAAAGGCTACTGCGGCAGCTCTTCTGTTGAAGTTTGAAATGTCAGCCCAATTTACGGAAGAAGAAAAGATTAACTTTGGCCTTGATGAGGATAAGCCGTCTGTTGCCGAATCTAAGAAGAGCGTTAAGAAGGTAAAAACCAAACTCCCCAAAATTTCTGTAAAACGTGTGAAGAGGAAAAAGATAAAACCTGCTTATTATGTTATTGGGATCGTGGCCCTAACTCTTATTGGTTCCGTCATTCTTACTGTAAAGGGTGGTTTTTCATTTGAAAATGTATTTAAAAAAGATAAACAAGCTGAAAAGCAGGAGGAGACAACAGTAGTTGAGTCAGAAGAGGAAAAGGCAGATACACAGGATAAGGAAGACACTAAAAAGTCAGATAAAGAGTTAAAGATAGAAAGAATTAATCCTGAGGTGTTTTATGATATTAAACTTGTCGATGAAAATGCCTCACCAACGAATATTGCAGTACTTGATTCAGAGGTAATGGTATCTGATGCTAGTACTGGAAAGTTGTTTGTATCAAGCCTAACAACATCAAAGTTTACAGAAGAGTCTATTTTCTCAGGAATTAAGAATCTATCTAACTTTGGAGGAGATCTTACCTTTGTAGACAATACTGGTTATAAAGTTTATAGCAAATCAACAGGTACTCAGGGGAAGGTTGGTGAAAGTTATGAAGGTACAGATTTAACCCCAGCCATCCCATATTTAGCATTTCTCTATTCTATAAAGGGAGATACTCTAACTAAGTATCAGTTATTAGATGCTGGTTTGGATGGAACTATTTGGGCCCAATCCCCTGATTTGAAAGATGCTGTAGATATTGCAATTGATGGTAGTGTCTATGTTTTAAAGAAGGATAGTCTAATTAAGTTTTTATCTGGAGAGAAACAAACCTTTGAAATATCAGGATTAGATACCCCCTTATCAAATGCTGTCAGAGTTATAAAAACTGTTGATTTAGAAAACATTTATATTGCAGACAAAGGTAATAACAGAATCTTAGTATTAGATGAAGAGGGTGTTCTGCAGAAACAATATTTAGCTGATGGAGATAAATTCAGTGATATTAAAGACATAAGCATCTCCCAAGATGAGAAGACGCTTATGATTCTTTCGGAAAGCAAGGTTTTTTCAATTACCCTACCGTAATTCGTTTGGGCTTCAAAGTTAGTTTAATCAGGGGAGGTATGTATACGTGAAAGCACCTCATTTTTGGAACCTTCTTTATTTCTTCTACCCTGGTTATGGTTGCCCAGCCTTCTATTGTATCTCTTTGTCTTACAGCAGCTACAACGAGTGTAGTTCCACGCTTTCCCATAATTTCACTTTTGATGGTCGCTTCGTTGGTAGTTGCCATATGGTTATCCCCCACGCCGTGGTTTGCGTCTAGCCATTGCAGCATTGGGCTTGTGCTTTGTCTTTCATTTATTTTCCAAACTAGGGCTACTGGGTTATAGGACATTTTCTGCTCTCCTCGGTTTGAGTCTAAAAATATTTGAGTTTCTCTGTAATTTGCCTTATAACACAAATTCTCCGATAATGCATCTATGCTTCTTGCAAAAAATAAAAAAGCTTATTACAACTACGAAATAATTGATAAATTTTTGGCTGGAGTAGTTCTTAAGGGATATGAGGTGAAAGCCTGTCGTGAAAAGAAGATTAATCTGGAAGCGGCTTTTGTCAAAGTAACCCCTGAAGGTATCTTTTTAGTAAACATGGACATAGGGAGATACTCTAAGCAAAGCCAACCAGGAGAAGATAATAAGCGTATTAGAAAGCTTCTAGTAACAGGTGCGGAACAAGAAAAGATAGAAAGAGAGTTGAATCAGAAAGGTAAAACTGCAGTTCCACTAGCTGTTCTTCTAAAGAGCAATATGATTAAGGTTGAAATAGCTATAGTTAAGGGTAAGAAGGCTGCAGGTAAGAAACAAACTCTGAAAGAACGCCAAATTAAAAGAGATATGGAAAAGGAAGTAAAATCTCATTCTGTAGTATAATAGTCCCCGTATGAAGGACTTTATGAGCTTTATAAGAGAACAAGGTGTAGTAGGTTTAGCTGTAGGTTTTATATTAGGTGGTGCAGTATCAAAGGTAGTATCCTCACTTGTTGAAGATATTATTAACCCACTACTAAGTGTATTTCTTGGAGCTACAGGCTCATTAGGCGCAGCATCTTTGAAAATTGGAAATATCTATATTAGTTACGGACATTTCTTAACAGTGTTTATTGATTTTGTTGTTATAGCTCTTGTTGTTTACTACATTGTTAAAGTCTTGGGTATAGATAAGATCGATAAGAAGAAATAATACGTGGGGATGTCTAGGATTTGATTAAAAATTTCAAGGTATTGATGCAAGTCGAGGTGTTGGTTACTCGTTAAATATCAACAAACGTTAATTGCAAACGAAAATGCATACGTAGCACAGCCAGCAATGGCTGCTGCTCTAGTCTAATAGGCTAGGATCTTACAGTTTCCGCCTGGGGTTTCCAGTAAGGTCTTATACAACCAGGATGAGGTTAGTTAAAATTGATTCGATTAACTGCCGAGCACGTAAGTGCAAACTAAAGAATCTGTATGGAGTGTTGGTTCCTAGCTTAAGCTAAATTCCAACTAAACTTGTAGAGTTTCATATTTTGGTTTTTAAGACGAGGGTTCGATTCCCTCCATCTCCACCAAGGCTGCTGTTAAAGGAGAATCCCTTTATTCTCTAGGTGTTTTCTGAATCCTTCTAAGTCGTGTATATTGTTGTCTAGTACCGCTTCATAAATATCAACACTTCCTATTTCTTTTCTGTACAGAGGGTGATCATGCACTTCTTTTTTGATTTCTTTGATTATTTTTTTATTGGCATCGTCCAGTCTACTTTTTATGTTTTTAGTTTTTTCGAATGAGTTTGCTGAATCGGGAGTTAAATACCAAATATCTATTTTCCAACTTTCTTTTTCCTCGTCGATATACTCCCCTCCGATATAGAGTCCCTTTGGTTTTTTAGGATGAGTGACACTTCTATAATCTATTGGTGTAACTTTTCTGACTCCATCAAAATTGAAGAGAAAAGAGGCAATTTCCATGGACTTCTCTTTTGTTGGAGTTTCGGTGGCAATTATTTCAATGTCTATGTCCCTCCAAGTCATTAGGTCTAATTCCACACTTCCCACCAGATAGGCTTTACCATACTTATTGAGGAAATCTAATAACTCCCATTTTTCTAGTATTATTAGGGCATTTGATCTCAGTTCATTGCTCATATTCTGATTATACATTGGTTCTAGTTAATACATGTGACTATTGTTTTGCTATTTAGTCGCTTGCGACGGGTCTTAATTGTTGTTTCTATCTTGTTTTCTAAGTTTAGGAGCCATTCAAACAGTTGGTTCCAAATATTGGAGGACATGTCCACCAAAAGGGCAAAGAGTGATTGGGTAATCACTCCTTGTGTCGATCTTCTTTAGGCAAATTCCTTCGAGGTTCTTATTCTCTCAAAGACACCTATATACCACCTTCTCTCTTTCTGATGATTCTCTCCTAAACAAAGAGGTTTATCTCCTGCGGTTTGTGTGTGTGGCGTGTCCTCCTCGCATATGTGGCAGTATTTTGTTTCTACTGTTTGGTTATTGTTAGTCATGCCAGTTACTCCTTAATCCGCTAATTGTTAATCTACCAAGAGTCTATTCTACTTAGACTTTTTGTTATTTGGAAGTGATGCATATTGGACAATAATGTAAGTATGGAAAGGTTGTTTAATTTGGTATTTCCCCCTGAATGTATCTTTTGTGGTAGAGGTGGGTATTCTTTTTGTTTAAGTTGTTTGTTTAGCTGTAGTGTTATCACCCACCCCGTTTGCATTGTATGTAAAAAGAAAGCTATTGATGGGTTTACACACCCCTGGTGTTTGGGTGAAGGGGTACCAACCCATTTGTTTAGTTGCCTTATTCATGTGGGTAAGATTGTTGAATGCTTCAAAAGAAGTAAGTCTGGTTTTAAAGAATTTGCCTCTTTAAAGGATATGGCCAAATATGGGGCTATATATTCTTGGAAGACAGGTTTGTATTATCCCTATGATTTTATTATGGTCTCAATCCCTTTAACTAAAAAGAAGAAGAAGGAACGAGGATTTAATCAAGTTGATTTTGTTTGTGATCAATTGAAAAAAACATATGGTTTAAGAAAGCAAAATTCTATTTTAACTAGAGATGAGAATGGTTTTATTTCCAATCTGGAATTAGTAAAAGGTAAGTGTGTTTTATTAGTTGATGATTATATGGTGTCTGGTGATACTTTATTGGGTGCTTCTAAGGCTTTGTATGCTGCTGGAGCAAGTGAGGTTAAGTGTTTTACCTTAAGCATGGTGTTATAATCCTATTTGCCTACATTTTTGGAGGGTTGGCAGAGCGGTAATGCAGCGGCTTGCTAAGCCGTCGCCGGATAAAACCGGCGCGTGGGTTCGATTCCCACACCCTCCGCCATCTGCTATCATATATTTAATGCCAATTAAACTCACAGACATATCCAATTTTATGGGTGTAACCAATATAAAAGATGAGCCAGTTGCAGCTCCCGCACCATCCAATTCAGAACAAACTTATGTGAAAAAAGAAGTTCTTTTTGAGTGGGATACTGTTACACGAAGACGTGCAACACCTTTGGATGATGCTAAGGAAAACAGAACACTTATTGTTATTGGTGTTGTTATTGCTTCTATATTAGTTCTAACTCAAAACTTTTTACTTATTGCTGTTATTGCAAGTCTTATATTTCTTAGATATGTTTTATCCGCAACTCCCGGAGAAAGTGCTCACCACCGAATATTAAATATTGGTGCTGAGTACAATGGGAATTTATATACCTGGCCTGAATTAAAGCAGTTTTTCTTTGTACAAAATCCCAAAGATTCATTATTGTGTGTTGATACGGTTGATAGAATACCTGGTAGATTATTCTTTGTTCTAAATTCGGCCCAAGATCGAGAGAAGATAAGAAATTTACTTGAAGAATACATTCCATTTTTAGAAGAAGAACCTAAGATTTTTGCAGATAAACTTTATGAGTCTGCGGTTGGTAGGATTTCTCTAACTTCAAAAAGACAGTAATGAAACACCAAATTACAAAATATGTCTTTCTATTAGGAGGACTGGTTGGATTTGTGTCAACTCTAATTAAAGAAAGTAGATATATATTAGAGCTTGTTACTTATTCCTTGTATTCAGGTAACTTATCCTACTGGGTATTTGCTGGTATTTGGGCCCTTATCTTTGGAGGAATTATGGTTGGGAGTTATGCAATTTACCTAAGTGAGGGTAAATGGGGTTTGATAAGACTTGTCTTGTTGTTGGGGGTTTTTATTGGAGTGTTTTTCTTTCTTGCTTTTGGAAATGTGGGAATTAACATCTTTTAACCTTTTTATTGGTATAATCGTGAAAGTTTCATGCACCTGTAGCTCAGTGGATAGAGCACTACTTTGCGGAAGTAGGGGTCGGGGGTTCGAATCCCTCCAGGTGCGCCACCTATTCTGCTAAACTTAACATACTGTCCATGAATATATTTACTCAACTTAGTTTAATCATTGTTGCTGTTACTGTTATTACAGCTATCCTTAGGTTTTTTAAACAACCATCTATTATTGGATATATTCTGACCGGTTTGCTTGTGGCTCCATTCTTCTTATCCAATTCTATTACTACACATACATTGGAGGTGTTTTCTGAAATGGGTATTGCAATACTTCTCTTTATTGTTGGGTTACATCTGAGTCCTAAGGAACTTCATAAGTTTGGTGCATCTGCTTTCAAGATAGGTGCGGGACAAATTAGTTTGACCTTTGTTCTTACTTTTTTGCTATCTACTCTTTTAGGGTACGAATTAGTTCCTTCTATATATATTGCTACAGCACTGTCCTTTAGTAGCACAATTGTTGTGCTGAAGCTTTTATCGGACAAACAGGATCTTGAAAAATTGTACGGTAGACTTGTAATTGGCGTTTTGCTACTTCAAGATATTGTGGCCGCTATTGCACTTATATTATCTTCTGCTTTTTCAACCGGTGATATTAGTTTGTTAGGTATTCTTTCCCCTTTCGCTAAAGGTATTGCTCTTGCAGTTGTTATCTTCTATGTCAGTTTTAAATTACTTCCCAAATGTGCGAGTTTCTTTGCAAAGTCTCAGGAATTACTATTTTTGTTTTCCCTTGCTTGGGGATTTGGACTAGCCTCTTTATTTAATTATCTAGGGTTATCCATGGAGATAGGTGCCTTAATTGCTGGTGTGGCTCTTTCTGTATCTCCTTATGCTAATGAAATTAGTAGTAAACTTCATTCCTTAAGAGAATTCTTTGTGGTGATGTTCTTTATACTAATTGGAGCTCAAATTGATCTTAATCAATTGCTTCATATCTGGCCAACTCTATTAATCTTTCTCTTGTTTATCATTGTATTAAAGCCTTTTATTATCATGTTTCTTATGGGGGGTCTTAATTATAAGAAGAAAACTAGCTTCTTTGGAGCCACCTCTCTTGCACAGATTAGTGAGTTTTCTCTAATTTTAGGTCTGCTTGGTGTTAAAGTTGGTCATATAAGTCAAGATGTTCTTGCTTTGTTAACATTACTTGCCGTTTTTAGCATAGCTATATCTACCTATTTGATTGCACATGCCGAGGGTATCTATGCTCGTTTGGCTCCTATGTTGGGGATATTTGAAAAGAAGAAGTCAGTACAGGAAGTAGAATACCTGTTTGATTACAAAGTAGTGTTGTTCGGTTGTAATAGAGTTGGATATGACTTTGTTGATTTGTTTGAAGGTTTAAAACAGGAGTTTTTGTGTGTTGACTATGATCCAGATGTTATTGAGGAGTTACAAGTTGGAGGAATAAATTGTAAATATGGTGATTTAGAGGATGCCGAATTTGTTTCAGGTTTGAATTTGGACAGAGCAAAACTTGTTATCTCAACTGTTCCTGATTTTGAGGCAAACCTGGCATTACTAGCACATGTTAAAAAGACCCCTGAGGTAATAGTAATCTCAATTTCTTATAGCATAGACGCTGCATTAGAGTTGTATCAGCAAGGGGCTGATTATGTAATTGTTCCACATTTCATAGGTGGTAGGTTGGTTGCTGAGTTTATAGAAGAGACTGGTTTTAATGTGGATGTGTTTAATAAAGAGAAAAAGGAGCATGTAACGTATTTAAGAGAAAGAAAGAGTTTAGGGCATGCTCATCCAGGTAATTTAGCTAGATTTAATCTGAAATAACTCTAACAAAACGGTTTCCATTTTTTGATATACATTGCTCAGGGTAGGACTCCATTATTAAACTTCCCTTTGCTTTTGCACATGTTTCATAGTCATTTATTTCAAATCTAGGTCTTAGGAATAGTGTAGCTAGTACAACAATAATTGGTATGGTAACTAGTATCATGGTTATTATCTTCTTTGGGTGGTTTGTTTCCATATTTTAATAGTAACACAGGCCACTAGACTTATAGCATTTGACTGTTGACTTATAACCTTATATAATCCTCCAAACTAACAAATCATTAGCCCTTATTTCCAAGGAGATCAAAATGAGGAATAAACACATTGTTTTGAGCATGCTGTTCGTAATTTTTCTGTCGTCTTGCGTCCGGCCATCTAATTCCGTGCCGATTGATCCGAGCGAGTTGGTAGCTGCTCTGATGCCCCAATTTAATCCCGCTCTTTCACAGGAATCCGCCCCCCAGGGCCCATCTTCGCCGGAAGAGTACAAAGAATGGTTGTTGCCTGTGGAGTGGACGCCCGAAGCTTTGGCAGACCATATCTTGACCGGGGGTAATCAGATGACTATTTACCATATTAGTTCGCTTTCTGAGCGAGTTACCACCGTGATGCCAGGGGTAAATTTCACTCCTGATGCCCCTCCCGGAGTTTTTGGTTGTGGTAATGTTTCACGAACCTGGGAGTACACGTTTCCTGCTTCGGTGATAGAGTTTGTGGAATTTTTGAATCAAACACAAACGCGGCCCTTTGTTTTGTATGAGGTGGCACACGAGAATGGCGAGTTTCTTGCTTTTTTCTACCACTTTGAGCGCGTGGGCACGCCGGAATGTGGTTTTGATGAAACTACCTGGTGTGATAAGGAGACTCTCGAGGAGTTTTTAGAAGGCGCTATGGCCCGCTCTCCCTGAGAAATTCCAGTTTTATATTCTACACAGTATCTCCCCGAATTCATGTTTATGTTCGGGGAGATAATGCTTTAAATACCAAACTTTTCAATTACTGCGAATATGTATTCATCATCTAGTTTGAGTTTTTCCATTTCTTTTTGGGTTGGTCTCCATCTATATTTTTCTATATCAAGTGTTAGGTCTTTGTTTATTGTTATATTTTCTTTTTCAAGCATTGTCTTTTGAAGATTTGCGTTGTGTTCTATACACTTTGTACTTATCCTTCCTTGATTGTTTATAACTCTCCACCAGGGAGTTGTTTCCCCATGTGAATGTAGTATCCAACCCACTGTTCTTGCTCCTCTTGGGTATCCTGCAATAAGTGCCACCTGGCCGTAACTTGCAACATGTCCCTGGGGAATATTGGTTACCACCTCAACTACTTTATCTGTTAGTTTAGACATAATGTGATTATACCCGTAAAATAGCGCTATGGAGGGGTGCAGGAGTGGCTTTAACTGGCTGGTCTCGAAAACCAAGCGTGGAGAAATTCACACGTGGGTTCGAATCCCACCCCCTCCGCCATAAGCCACTATCTATGATAAAATCCCTTTGTTGTTTGGAGGGGTGCGAGAGTGGACTATTCGGCTCGCCTGGAAAGCGACGCGCTGGGAAACCGGCACGAGGGTTCGAATCCCTCCCCCTCCGCCATTAATTGTTACCTTTTTGGCTATAGTACATTGACACTGTACATTTCATATGTATAATAGATTTATGACTACTATAAGTGCTACCACATTAAGAAATAATTTAGCTTCCGCAATAGATGAATTAGGAGATTCCAATAATTTCATGCTTGTCACCAACCGTGGCAAGATAAAGTCCGCACTTGTTGATATAGACTTATTTGAAGATTTGCTGGCCCTTGCTAATTCTGAGTATCTCGAAAGTATTAAAAAAGCTCGTGGAGAAGTAGAACGTGGTGAGTTACTGTCCCATTCAGAAGTTTTTGGTGAGCTCTAATTCTAATGACATACAAAATTGTATATACAAAATCTGTTGTTAAGGACATAGGTAAGTTGGATAGGGTGGCTAAGAAGGCTTTAAAGAAGAAGATAGACTTATATATTAGTGATCCTTTAAAGTATGCCAGAAAGTTGATTAGACCATCCATTGGAAATTATAGGTGGCGTATTGGTAATTATCGAATTGTTTTTGATGTTAAGGGCAAGACTGTGTTTGTGTTAAAGATAGGGCACCGAAAGGAAATTTATAAATGATGGATCCCATCGACCAGGTAAAACAAAAAGTGGATATTGTAGATTTGGTCTCTTCTTACCTGGACCTTAAAAAGTCTGGGCGTAACTATAAAGCTGTTTGTCCTTTCCATAACGAAAAGACTCCGTCCATGATGGTTTCACCTGAACTTCAAATATTTAAGTGTTTTGGCTGTGGTGCTGGAGGCGATATACTCAGTTTTCATCAAAAAATTGAAGGTGTTGAATTTGGTCAATCCTTAGAAGCTTTGGCCGAACGAGCTGGTGTTAAATTAGAACGAAGGCAACAGGATCCAAACAAGGGTAAGAAGAAGCTGACATTTGAACTAAACGACCTTGCGGCCAAGTATTACCACTTCATACTCACAAAGCATGCTACAGGAAAGAAGGCTTTGTCATATCTAAAGAAATCAAGAGGGTTAACAGATAAAACCATAAAGGAATTTAACATTGGATATGCTCCTGACTCTTGGGATAGCTTGATTTTGTTTTTAAACAAAAAAGGACATGCAACAGAGAAAATAATAGAAGCCGGACTTGCCGTGCCCAGTAAGCAGAATCCTATAGATAAGTTCCGTGGCCGTGTTATGTTCCCCTTTGTTAACGTTGGAGGAAAGATTGTTGGTTTTACAGGAAGAATCTTGGGAGAAGGCCAACCCAAGTATTTAAATTCCCCCGAAACCGTAGTTTTCCATAAAAGTACCTATGTTTTTGGCTTAGATAAAGCAAAGGTTGCATTGAAAAAAGAGGGTGCTGTTTTTGTTGAGGGTCAAATGGATGTTGTTAGTGCAAATCAAGCTGGTATAGAAAATGCTTTAGCTACGTCAGGAACATCTTTAACTCCAGGTCAACTAAAGATTATTTCTCGCTATACCAAGGACATAACTTTTTCCTTTGATTCTGATTCAGCAGGACTTAATGCTGCACATAGAGCAATAGAACTTGCTGAAAGTCAGGAATTTAATGTGAAGATTGCAATGGTTCCTGAGGAACATCAAGATCTTGATGAAATGATTAAGGCATCTGTAAAGAAGGCAAAACAGATGTTGAACGACTCTATCCCCGCATATGACTTTTATTTAATCTCTGCTCTAAAGAGAAACAACAAGAATAGTCCAATTGGTAAACGAAAGATTATGAATGAAATAGTTCCTCTATTTAGAAAGATAAGTGATCCTGTTCTTAGGGATCATTATGTAAAAGAAATCGCTAGTGCTTTGGATATAACAGAATCTGTGGTTGCAGATATATTAAGTGGCAGTGCTTCTGAGGAGGCTACAAAATACGTTAGTGAAAAAGGAAGTTCAGCAATTACTAAGATAGATTTTGCAAAAAAGACCTCAGAGGAATACATATTAGCCTTGTTACTGAAGGCCCCTCTAGAAATTGCCCAGTCTAATTTATATAAGCTGGGACAGAAAGATTTCATGAACCCACAATTACTTGAAATCTTTACTATGTTAAAGAAGTACCTTAAGGATAGAAAACACCCTTTTAAAATAAGTTATTTTATAAAGAAATTTGAAGGCCCTGAATTGATGCAAAAGGTTAATGAGTTATACCTATGGGATCTTCAAGATACTGGGGATAGAGAAGATCTTATTGAAAGAGAGCTTGATTCTTTGTTTAGTGTTATAAAGAAGAGATCCGCAAAGAGAGAATTGAAAGACCTGAGTGATAAGATAAAGCAAGCCGAAATGGAAAATAATAAAAAGGAACTTAAGGAATTAACAAGTGAATTTAAGGAACTTTCCGAGAAGCTAGTATGAAGTTGACATATAGTATAAAATAGCAGCGATGCCAGCAAAAACAAAGAAAAAACCAGAAGAAGACAAAAAGTTAAAAAAGCTTGTTACTAAAGGTAAAAGGCGTGGTTATTTAACCCAAAAAGAGATTCTTGAAATATATCCCTCCGCTGAAGAAGACATCGAACAACTAGATACTCTTTACGAAAAGCTTCTAGAAGTGGGTGTTGATGTATATGATGTTGAATCAGAAAAAGAAGCTGAAAAGATAAAGGAAGAAAAGGAAATCGATTTAACAAAGCTTGAACCTGGTAAGACAAGATCTACAGATCCAGTCAGAATGTATCTAAGAGAAATTGGTAAGGTTGATCTTTTGACTAAGGAACAAGAAGTAATGCTTGCAAAAAGGGTTGAGGTAGCTCGTCTTAGACAATTCACAACTGAACTAGAAAAAGAACTTGGTAGAAAACCTAGGATAAATGAACTAGAAGATAAATCTGATTGGGATAGAGAATTAATTTATGGAATCAGAAAATTTGAAAAAGAAGTAACAATGAAGGAATGTATAGCTGCCATTGAGCACTTGACCCAAGCTAACCTTAGACTTGTTGTTTCCATTGCTAAAAAGTACATGGGTAGAGGCCTCTCCTTTTTGGATCTTATTCAAGAGGGAAATATGGGGCTTATGCGTGCTGTTGAAAAATTTGACTGGAGACGTGGATTTAAATTCTCAACATATGCTACCTGGTGGATCAGACAGGCTATTACAAGAGCTATTGCTGATCAGGCAAGAACTATAAGAATTCCAGTACACATGATTGAGACAATTAATAAATATAAAAAGATTGCTAGGATGTTAGAGCAAAAACTTGAAAGACCAGCCAAACCAAAGGAAGTAGCAAAGGAAATGGAGATTGATATTGATAAGGCTCGTCAAATTGTGAAAATCATGCAAGACACAACAAGTATTGAAACAACTGTTGGTAAGGAAGAAGACAGCAGACTAAAGGACTTTATTCCTGATGAAACCTCCTTGTCTCCGTTTGAAATGGCTAGTCATGATTTATTAAGTGGTCATCTTGATCATGTTCTAGACACGTTAAGCGACAGAGAAAGAAGGGTTTTGGAGTTGAGATTTGGTCTTAATGATGGCAGAACAAGAACATTAGAGGAAGTTGGTCGTGAATTTGGTGTTACTAGAGAAAGAATCAGACAAATCGAAGCTAAGGCGTTAAGAAAACTTAGACACCCTTCAAGAAGCCAACGTCTAAAAGATTACCTGTGATCCTAAATTCCTATAAATTGTAATATTTGACAAGGTTATAATATTTGGCTTAGGTAAAGCAAATTCTACTACTTTCTCGTATTTCTCTTTGTTATTTAAGTTATTTTCAAATGTATTCCATTTCTTTGAATATTCCGGGAAATGTTCTATCACATAAGGTTTTTTGTGATTAAGCATTGTTTTGGAGGCAATGATTATATAGTCATACCCTTTTGTGTTAGGTGGCATTTCCTCAAGTGCTCCCTTTGATTCATACACATTAAACATGTATATCTCTGAGTTGGGTAGTTTGCCAAATACTGAATTCTTACTTTCCTCAATAATTAACTTGGTGCTTGTTTCAGTGATGTTTTCTTTTGCCCACAAGAACCCTTCCACCTTTGGTGTATTTGATTTGAACTGGAAGAGTAACAGTATAGGGAAGTAACTTATTGATGCAAGTAGGGTTACTAACACAATTGCTTTTTTGAACCTGTTAAGCTTATTTAAGATTTGTGAGATCCCAAAGGAGGCATATACAATAACAATTGGTACTATTGGAAGCATCCAACGATCTGTTTGCCTCTTCCCTGTTAATGTAAAAAATAAAATGTATGTTATTACACAACCAATTAAAAATATGTGTTGTGTAAGTCTTTGTTCTTGTTTTAGGGCTTTCCACTTTCCATATAGCGCCATTAAGGCAACAAGTGGGGTTGCAATGTAGCCTGTGGAAAGTAAGTATCTTATAGGATTGTCACTAACTGAACTAAGGACCATACCAGCTTCCTGAGTTTTCATTCTAAGAATTCTTCCTGTAAATTCAGAGAAGTAAGTTATGGAAAATGGGTTTGTTAAGGAAAAGGATACAATTCCAGCCAGAGAGAAATATGCTAGTCCCTTCCAATCTTTCTTTGTTAGAAACACATATAGCAACATTGGTATTAGGATAGCTCCTGTTATCTTTGTTCCTACTGCTAGTCCAAGAAAGATTCCCGCAAGCAGTATGTTTTTGATCTTTTTGTTTTCTAAATAAGATAGAAAGAACATGAGTAACAAGGTTGTAAATATTGTGAGATAGATGTCACTATTCACAAAGTGCCCAAATACTATCAATTTCCAATTTAGAGCTGTGATTGCTGCAGCCATCAGGGCTCCCTTATTGCCCAATAATGTTTTATACATCTTCCATGTTGCCCAAATTACCAAAAGAGAGGTTACTGCGGTAAACGCACGTGATATGAGATACAAATCGGCTTTATTAAAGGATAAATTAAGGCCTTGGGCTATCTGACTATACCCTGCTAGTACGGGAAATATGAGGTAGGAGGGAACTGTTCCATAAATGAAGGATGATGGTTTTAGTAAATCTAGGTTGTTCTCAAGAAATACTCTTTTAAACTCTACAGCTGGCGTAATCGCTAGCTCTACAAGTTCCGGTTCATCATTGTGTGTGTGATAAGGTAAACCAAAATCAATGTGCCATAACCTAAAAATAATGCCTACCACAAATATGAGTATTAGTATCTTTGTGTTCTTTGGCACCTTCATAATCTGCCTTTGTATTCATCCGGTAGCTTTCTACTACCTTCTTTGAAAGAAAGGCCTGACATTTTATCCTTGTTTTCCTTTAAGAAATTAAAGGCACTCTCAGGATCTTTTTGTACCATTTCTCTGAGCGACCACCCTATCGCTTTTCTGATAAAGAACTTTGCTCTACTCTTTAGTAGATTCTTTTCTGCAAAGGAATCATTTACAAGGTCTTTTTTATCTTTGTAAAGTTTGTCTATCCATGTTTCATCAAATTGAGATTTTGCCATAGTAAAGAAGAGTTTTTTATCTCCCCTGTTTTCTCTGAAAAAGAGAATTTGTGCCAAAAGTGCTGACCTTCTGATCCAATAATCGTCATCCTTAATCCATTTCTTTAGATATGAATATGCTTTTTTATCTTTATCAAGGATCACAGGCATTATCGGAATTATGAGATTATCAAGAAACCCCCAACCTTGTGACTCTCTCATCATTTTCTCTATTAGGGGCATGTCCGTTATGTCTAAAAGATCTTTTCGGTGGTTTAGAATTCCTAGTGCAAAACCCCTTTTCTCATGTACGTCTGTGTTCCACAGTTTGGTTACAAGTTTTAATACTTCTTTTTTGGAAAGATCTTTAAGTGGTTTTTTATATTGCTTGAAAAAGGAACGACCTTCCCATGTGGATACTCCATAGTGCTTTAGGTCTGAATACATGTAGTTTTTTTCGTTAAGTGCACGTTCTTTATCGTAGTTATCTTTAAGGAATTGTTCAATTTCTTTGATGATTTCCATTATTTTGTATCAAGAATCTTTTTTGTTTCTATCTTATATTCTTCTACATTGGGTTGATCGTAGGGGTTAACGTCCATTAGTTGTGCTAAATAAACAGTTTCAAGCATCTTAAATTGCATGTAATAACCAAGTTCTTCCTCGTTAATTTTATTAAGAATGACTTCTGAGAAAGGTATTTCTTTGTTTTCAAAAGCCTTCTCTGTTGCCATTCTGACGGCCTCATTTACGTCCCCCTGTTTTTCCTTGCTATAAGTGAATGTGAATTGTTTATCCTTTGGTCCACCCAGATCAAGTTGGATTTCTGAATGCAAATCTTGTGGTCCTATGGAAGTAATTGGAGTTATGCCCTTACCTTCCTTACCCAGACTTTCTGCAATTAATTGCTCGTACCACTCACCCAATGATTTTAATTCTGGATTAAAAAAGAAGGTATCCAATATATCATTACCCTTTGTGTAGTTTAGGTAAGTTGTTGCAGCAGATTGTGCTACATCTTCTGTTTTATCTTTAACGAGGTTTGCTCCTTTTAATAGATTATCTACATTGATGCCAAGTAAGGTAAGAGGTAGTAATCCAACAGAGGTAAACACAGAGTATCTTCCACTAATTTCTTTGGGCATTGCTATTTTATTAATATCTTCTTTTTCTGCTCTTTCCCACAAAGGAGATCCCTCTGTTGTGGTTATGATTAACTGACTTTTTAGTTTGGGTAGTTTATCAAGTATTGTTTCAAGGTTTGTAATTGTTTCAAGTGTTGTGCCTGATTTACTTATTACGTTAATAATTACTTCTTCCGGTTCTTTTCTACTTTTAAGAAATTCAACAAGTATATCAATTAATGCTTTTTCTGTTGTGTCGACGAATATAGCTTTGGGGTATCGTTCAGGCTGTAGTTCATCAAAGTATCCATACAGAGCATTATAGATTGCCTTTGTACCAAGGATGGATCCTCCCATACCAATTACAACAACATACTTAGGAGATTTTATATTAGGTAATTTTTCTTGTTTAGCCAGAATATCTGTAAATGGTGTATTTACATCCATTTTGATTTGGGATGTGGTTTTGCTTGTATCATCATCTTGAAGTCGTGTGTTTGTAGGTAGGAATTGCATTGTTTTTAGTATAGCGCATACACTAGGTTTTGGTGTACCATTTAGTAAGGAGGTGATTTTTTGTGGGATTATTAGATTTTTTGAAGAAAAATAAAAGTGATGATACAACTGTGATGGATGCTGCTGCTTCAGTAGATGTACCTACTGAACCTGTTGTGGAAGAAGCTATACCTGACATGGCGCCACCAGTTGAACAAGCACCAGTTGAGGAACCTGTCGTATCAGAAGAGCCTGTGGCAATGTAATTATCTTTTTAGAAGATTCCTAGCAATACAAGTGCTCCCATGCCGATTAATAATATACCGGCTATTAAGTGGAGCAATTTTATCTTGTCTTTTCTTGTTTCTTCTGCCTTTTTAATATCTAGGCCTTTGTACACACCCAGTGTGATAAGTATCATAGGAGCTACAAACACCAAGTTGTAAATTATTAGATAAATTACGGCTTGTAGTAGCATTTCCTTTTGTGAAAGCATTCCTAGCACAACAATATAGGGGCCACTTGTACATGGGAGAAGAAAGAGGCTTATTACAAAACCTACAAAGAACGCTCCTACTGGGGTTGTAATGCCTGCAAGTATTGCTTTCATCTTTGGACGCCATGACATTGGCACTTCCATTACAAAACCAAGTCCTCCGTAATTGAAGTAATCTTTAAGGTTAAATATTCCCAGTATAATTGCCAGAATCCCGATGACTGTAGTGAAATACTGTGGAAGGTTACCAATTGTTAGTGCTTTATATAAACCTAGACCCATTGCTAAATAAGACAGAAAGATAGATGTTGCAAACAAGAGTCCTGCCTTCAAAGCTTTCTCTCTTTTTCCTGTAGCAAGGATAGTTGTTAAAAGAATGATAAGTACTGCAAATGCGCATGGGTTGATACTATCGACTAAGGCTCCAGTTAATACTGCAAGTATTGTGAGGTTTGGTTTGTTTACTGTTTCTACAATAGCTATTTCACCATCTTGTATTTCGCCGGTGAAGTTGTTTGCATAACTTTCAAAGTCTTTAATTATTGGTATGTCTCCAACAAGTATCTTGTCCTGAGGGAACCATATAGCGGGCACACCCCTTTCACTTAGAGGTGTTTCTTGAGAATCAAAGACATTGTTAAATATCGCTGCATTTCCCGGATTGTTGTAAACCTCAAGTTTTTTAATTGGATATTTCTTATAAAGGTCATTTTCTTTGAGGAATTTATCTACCTTAGCGCAGTGGGAGCAACCTTGACCATAAAAGTAGTAAATCTTGCTTTCGTCTAGTCCCGCGGCCTGAACCTTGCTTGTTAAAGTAAGAAAGAAGGCAAGAGTTAGAAATTTTATAAGGTTTCTTCTCATGGGTCTTATTTTACCTTGTTAGTGTAAAGGCGCAAGAAGTTCCCACAAACCTAACCCTGTGGGAACTTCATGATTTGCTAAATGTTTCTGCTGATCACTCTCTTGCTACTGACCCAATGGGAGCCCCTTGTGAGGTTGCGGGGTGCTCGCGCATCAATCACTCTGACTTGATACTTCCTCACATGCGATCTGGTGTTGTAGCTTTTGTGGCCAACAATTTTTGTATCAAGCACGGTTACTGCGAAGGTTTTCTTTCTAAATTTCGCCCATGCCTCTTCTCCGACTTGATGTTCTTGGGGTGGTTCTCCAAGATTATTACATTCTTCAGCGGCGCGTGCTGCTGCGGATGCCGATGTTCCCCAGTGTGCCAGATTACAAGTGGGGCATTTTTTACCAAAAGGTCTTTTCATCGCTTTTACCTCCGATTAGTCTTGGTATATTTAAACCTTTGTTACAATACTTATACTATGTTAAGACCTGGATCACAACCTGTAGGCAAGACTATTGTGTTTGATAAATCAAAATATGATTTCGCAACTCCTATGATGAGTCAATATTTAGATATTAAGGAGAAGTATCCGGATTGTGTGATCTTTTTTAGACTTGGTGACTTTTATGAAATGTTTTTGGATGATGCCAAACTTGGCGCGGAGGTATTAGATATTACATTAACATCTAGGTCTCGTGGTAAGGATGGAAGAATTCCTATGGCAGGTGTTCCCTATCATGCTGCAGATGCTTATCTTTCAAAGATGGTACGTGCAGGTTACAAGGTTGCTGTTTGTGAACAAGTAAGTGAACCTGATGGCACAAATCTTGTGGATAGAGATGTGATTAGGATTGTAACCCCTGGTACCTTGCTTGATGAGAAATCTCTTGATAGGAAACAGAATAACTATGTTATAGCCCTCAACCACAAGGATAACTACTTTTCGATTTCAGCTGCTGATCTGTCAACAGGGGATTTTCAGACCACGCAGATTCAAGCGGAAGATGTGGCCCACCACCTACATAATGAATTATCTAGATTTTCTCCTACAGAAGCCATATTGCCTCATGATATGTATAACAACGCAAAGATCCTAAGCATTTTAAATACCCAACCGAATCTTAATGTTTATCCTTTCTCTGATTGGGAGGAGTTCTCAGAAGACGGTAAAGCCCTTATGCAGAAGCATTTTGCTGTTAATAATCTTTCTGGGTTTGGATTGCAGGACAAACCACACTCTACTTCTACATCATCTGCTCTACTTGGATATTTGAAGTACACACAAAAGGATCAAGTGGGTCATTTGAAAAAGATTTCCTACTATCATCCTGAGGATCATGTTGTTTTGGACAGATCAACAATTACTAACTTAGAACTGTTTTCTACAATTAGAGATGGGAAACGAAGAGGTACTTTGTATGATGTTTTAGATAGGACTAGTACTTCTATGGGTGCCCGTCTTTTGAGAAAATGGATTCTTAAACCTCTCACAGACAAAAAAATGATTGAGAATAGATTAGATGTTGTTGAAGAGTTTGTTAAGAAACATAAGTTAAGGGAAGATTTGCAAGGAGAGTTAAAGGAAATATCTGATATTGAACGTCTATTGGCAAGACTGGCCACAGGGCTTGGTAATGCTCGTGATCTTGTCTCACTTAAGGTCTCCTTGGGTAATGTGATGCAGGTGAAGGGTTTATTAAATGATTCCAATAAATCATTAACCCGAAAGATTTCAAAAAGTTTTAATAAGGATTTACAGTTTGTTGTTAGTCTTATTGAAGACACAATATTAGATGAACCTAGCTTTGATGTGAGAGATGGCAATATCATAAAGCAAGATATTGATAGAATTCTTGATTCTCTTAATATGAAGTCTGGTAAAAGTAAGGACTTTATAGCAAAGCTTGAGACTAAGGAGAAGAAAAGAACTGGTATTTCTTCTCTAAAGATTAAATTCAATAAGATCTTTGGTTATTACATTGAGGTGAGTAAGTCTAATCTTGATTTAGTTCCAGATGATTATGAAAGAAAACAAACACTAGTTAATGCAGAGCGATTTGTTACCCCTGCCTTAAAGGAACATGAGCAAATCATTCTTGAGGCAGAAGAGAAAACAAAGCAGATAGAGTATGAAATATTTTTAAAAACAGTAGGGAAGGTTTTAAAAAAGATAGAAGGTCTTCAGAATGCAGCCTATCACCTAGCAATGCTTGATGTGCTCTTGTGTTTTGCTCAAATTAGTAGTTCCAGAAAATATGCACGACCTAACTTTGTTAAAACTGGAGTAATAAATATCAAGGAAGGTAGGCATCCTGTTGTTGAGGAATTGCTTGATACTGCGGAATTTGTACCAAATGACGTCTTGTTAGATCAGAAAGAACATCAGCTCCTTGTGTTAACAGGACCCAACATGTCTGGTAAGTCTGTATATCTAAGGCAGGTGGCAATCATTGTATTAATGGGTCAAATGGGTTGCTATGTCCCTGCAAAGAAAGCAGAAATTAGTTTAGTTGATAAGATATTTGTTAGAAGTGGTGCTAGTGATGTTATTGCATCTGGTCTTTCCACCTTCATGGTTGAAATGGTTGAAACAGCATACATTTTAAACAATGCAACAAAGGAGAGCTTGATTGTAATGGATGAAATAGGAAGGGGTACAAGTACCTATGATGGGATTAGTATTGCCTGGTCTGTAGCTGAGTATCTGGTGACACATACTAAGGCAAAAAGTCTTTTTGCAACTCATTATCATGAACTTCAATCATTAGAGGATAAGTTTGATAACATAAAGAACTTTCAGGTTGCAGTTAATCAAGATGGGGATGATTTAGTCTTTTTACATAAGGTTATTAAAGGTGGTGCCTCTCATAGCCACGGGGTTGCTGTCGCAAGTCTTGCTGGAGTTCCTAGTGAAGTAACAGATAAAGCTTGTGAAATTTTAGGTGGTTTGGAGGATAGATCAGTGCAAAACGAAGTGGAAGCAAAGAAGACAAAGCTTAATTCTGATGTGGAGGAAAGGTTAAAGAAGATAAAGATTGAAGACCTTACCCCGCTAGATGCTTTGAACTTATTAGCTGATCTAGCGGAGTCGGTTGATTGATTAAGGCTGAGGCCATTTGTTATATGGACTCGTTATCCAGAGGGCCGAACCTTCGGGAAATTCACCATTAACTAATTCCTCCGCAAGGCTTTCTTCCAGTGGTTCTGCGAGTCGTACTTCCACTTGAAAGGACTTTTTTTCCCTTCCAGTAAGATTTGGATGCACATAATTTCGGATAGTAATATCTGTTGAATATTCTCTATCTTGCAGCCACCTCTTTATGGACCTTCCTATACTAGCTTTTTCTTTTCCCCAGATCCGCCGGCCCGAAGGGAATGCTAGGTATAGTATTTCTGTGGTGGTGCCTCCAACCGCCACAAGGAGTTCGCCATTTTCCGTGGGTATCGTCGGGCGCATATTTTTCTTTTTCTCCCTTTTACGGTTTTCAGGTTTATTACCTTTCCTTTTCCAAGTCCCGCCTATCCGTAATAATCCAAAAGCCAGAAGTAACAATACGATTATGGAGCCAATCATTAGTAACTTATCATTAGGCATTTTTGTCCTCCAGGACGTCTATTTGTTGTTAATAAGAAAGAAAAATGCGCAATGCCCGCTAGGTTAGACACCACGCAATTCTATTTAACTAACTTGGCCACTTGTTCAAAATCTGGTAAGTAGTGGCCACTCTTTGGTGTTACAGAGATAACACCCTCATGGTCTAAAGCGTTTCCTTCAAGCTGATCTGATTTCATACCTAAGGCCTCTGCCACAAGATCACAAGCAGCTTGTTTTGCTGCTTCTATAATTTTGCGAACAGACAGGTCGGAATTATCAGAAATCTTCTCAAAGGTATCACTTCCATATGGTCCCAGGAAGGTTACATTTATTCTTCCCCACCTTCTCCTTCCATCATATGTTATTTCCCCCCAAATTCTAATTGGAAATTTAGGGGGGTTCACTAAGACTTCGGTTGTTGGATTCATTTCCTTGCTCCTTAAGTTGGATTTAACTTAAGGCAGAGCTTTTGGGCGGCTGTTAGGGGATATACTATCTCATAGTATTGAAATGTGCAAATTGACTTGTATACTTAAAATAAGATGCGAATGATCAAAGAACTCTCAAGAAATTTAGTTTCAAAGATAGCTGCTGGTGAGGTTGTGGATCGTCCCAGCTCTGTTGTTAAGGAACTTGTTGAAAATGCTATAGATGCTGATGCAACAAGTATAAAGATTGAAATTGAAAATGCCGGTTTGAGGGTTATTAAGGTTACAGATGATGGCATTGGAATGAGTAGAGAGGATTTGTTGCATTGTTTCTTACCCCACACTACTTCCAAAATTAAACATGAAGATGACTTGTTTTCCATTGTTACTAAAGGTTTCAGAGGAGAAGCTCTTTCAAGTATAGCTGCCGTTAGTGATCTAGTAATTAAATCTAGACCAAGGGATGAAATCTCTGGTTTTATTGTGGAAGTTGTTAATCAACAGCTTGCTAGGGATTCTATTGTTGGAATGCCTATTGGTGCCTCTGTTGTTGTAAAGAACTTATTTAAGACTATTCCTGCTAGAAAGAAATTTTTGAAATCCATACGTACTGAATTTAGATTCATAGCAGAGGTTGTTGTTAAGGCAGCACTAGCCCACCCTGAGATTAGTTTCTTTCTAGCTCATGATAAACGAATTATTTTGGATTTACCCTCACAGCAGTCTGTATCAGAGCGAGTGCGAATGTTACTAGGAGGGGATGTTGCTCAAAACTTACTTCCTGTTGAATATGAGAGTGAGCACTACAAAATATCAGGGTATATAGCTAAGCCTCAGGTAAATCATTCAACAAAGGATAAGCAGTTTTTGTTTGTGAATCAGCGTGTAGTTGGTAATAAACTTATTTCTGATGCTGTAAAGGAAGCTTTTGGATCAACACTAATGACCAGAAGGTATCCAGTTTTTATATTGTTCTTTGATGTCCCTCACAATATGGTGGATGTAAACATTCATCCTAGAAAGGATCAGGTAGCCTTTGCTGATGGTGTAAACGCGTACGATCTGTTTAAGGAAGCTGTATTAGGCGTCATTGATAGTGAGAGTTTAGGTTATGAAAAAGACGTATCCGTAGAGGATTTTGAATATGATTTTTATGACTTTGATACAAAGTTTGTTGAAGAGGGTTCATCTTATACAGATGGTTTTGAAAATACTCCAATAATGCAGCTTCACAGGTTATATCTAATAAAACCTACAAGAAAGGGTGTACTTCTTGTTGATCAGCACGCTGCACACGAAAAAATATTGTATGAGAAGTTTTTGGAAAATTATAGAAAGAACAAAACTTCTATAAGTTGTCCATTGGAAAGTTCGATCATTGTTAAAGTATCTCTTGTTGAATCTGAAGCATTACTAGAGTATTTACCTGCTTTTGAGAAGATGGGTTTTGAACTTGAAGACTTTGGAAATGGTTCATTTAAACTTGGTGCAGTACCCCTACTTGCCTTCTCAGGCAATATAAGTGATGTTGAGAGTTTTAGTGGGTTAATTTCCGACATCCTAAGTGATCTTATGCAAGGAAAAACTCCAAAGAGTATAGATGAAAATATCAAACGGGTTCTTTCAATGACTAGTTGTAGGTTAGCTATTAAATCAGGGGATTATTTAGATGAAAATGAGAGAGCAGATCTTTTAAGACAGCTTGAAAACACAAAGACAGGATACACGTGTCCACATGGTAGACCCGCAAAGATAGAAATAACACTGGAGGAACTTGGAAGAATGTTTAAGAGAAAATAAGTAAAAGGGAATGGGCGCGTCGTTGTTTTCATATTGGTTACGCGCCCCTTTCATTTTGGTTCACCTGTGATTTTGTATTTGCTCAAGATTAGGAGGGCAAATGAATACATCAGGAGGGCCCACAGAAGCGGTCCCATTACCTTTAATAGTGCTACTTCTTGTAGAGACATACTTGCTCCTTTCTTTCTGCTTACTTTCCATAGTTGGGTAGGTTATTAGGATTGTAACCTATAATAACCTAGTATTCAAGGCTATCTATATTTAACGTAGCATATATTAGTATTTTAGGGAATAGTATGTGTTTTTCTTAGATTAGAAATCAATTTTGGAATTTAGTGCTACATTGTGTTCTTTTACCCAGCCTGCATTAACTTCAAGAACGTATTTTGCATCTTTGGTTGGTTTGTATTGTGTGCAAATTGCTTTGATGTTTCCTGTTTCCTTACAAGGTGGTACGTTTTCTTCTATGTGTACAATTTGTTTCTCTGCGTTTATCCAAAGTATATCCAATGGAATGTAGGTATTTGCCATCCAGAAGGAGTGTTTACCACTATTTGGAAATATGAATAGCATTCCGCTATCTTCTTTGAGATATTCCCTAAACATTAATCCCTTTGCTCTTTCAGCAGGCGTTTCTGCTATTTCAGCTTCTATGGTGTGTCCATTTATTTCTATATTGATCTTTTTTAGTGTTGTTTTTTTCTTCCAAGGTTGCCAAAAGATTAGGGCTAGTGTCACTATTGTAATTATTAGTAAATAGACTTTAAACATTGGTTTAATCATAGTTACATTTATATATTTGAACAACTTCTATGTTTCTTGGACCAAAACCTTTTTCAAAGACTCCACAGGACTCTGGTTTTTTATCAAGGTTGTTAATAGATATAACAACAAAGTTTGTTTCTCCTGTATGAACCTGTTCTAGGTTACCCTTAAAGTAATATGCTAAAGAATTGTGGTTGTTTGGTACCCAAGCATATGTGTCCCTTCCCTTTTCATTTAGGTATCTTGCAGCTTCTGAGAAGTATTCTCCCTTATTACCATATACACCCAGGGATAATGCCTTTGTAGTTCCTCCTAGTACTGGAGAGAAGAAGGCTGAATAGTGTGGGTGATAGATGTATCCTACCCAGATTGTGAATAATGAAATTGCCGTTATATATACAATTTGTTTTTTAACTTTGAGTGTTGCAAGATAATGAGCACATAGTAGTAGTAGGGGTGGTATTAGAGAAATTAAGTATCTATCAATCTTTTTGACAGACATTGAGAATGCAAGTAAATAGATAAGAAACATTCCTAGGATATAAAGTATTTTTTCTTGTTTTAGTTTCTTAACGTTTACAAGAACTCCTGCAAATAAAACTAATGTGAGTGGAGAAAGTTTGTACATTAACATTGTTGGGTAAAATAAAATGGGTGTAACACCGGTTTGTCTTGTGTCTTGTGCAATACCTCCAGTTATTCCATCCATTAGTTTTTCAAAAACATATCTTGGTGATACCCATATTGCTGGGAATAGTGAGACAAAAATAACTATGGCTGGAATGAAAAACTTAAATAACTTCTCAATAGGTTTTTCAGTTCTAAGCAGGAGGATAATTGGTATGGGTAAGAATATTAAAGCTGAGGTCTTGGTTAATATTGCAAGTCCAAATAATATTCCTGCTATATAAAGTGATATGTTTTTCTTTGAATTCAAAAGAGTAAGTAGGGATGAAAATATTAGATATGTTTCTAGTGATGTTAGATGAAAGAAACGATCTATTCCAATAAGAAATGGCTCCATTGCCATTAGCATTCCAAATATAAAGGCTGTTTTATCATCAAACACGTTTCTTACCAGATGAAGTTGATAAATTAATAGGATAGAGAGCGTTAATACTAGTATTGTTTTAGATGTACTGTGAATTGTTTTGTAATTTCCTGTGTGATTAAGTTCCAATTGGGGACTGTTATTTGCTAACTGGCATCTTTGCAAGGTGTATTTTGTTGTTGAATTGAGCCACATTAATGTAACTCCAGGTTGATAGTGTTGAAATGTGTTTTTCCAATCTCCTTCTCTGAGTGCTCTATAAAAGTTATCAGATCTTTTGTGCCAACGTATTGCATCTGTGTTTGTAATGTCTGTACCAAGGTTTGTTAAACGTAAAGATAGAAATAGTATGAGTGGAATAAGGAATAAATAGTTCTTTTTGATAAATCTCATGTAGTGATTATATATAAATTAAGGGATAAAAATGCAAATAACCCCGGTTGCTGACAGTGTCAACCGGGGTTATTTAGTGTTTGTGTTAAAAAGGCACCTATTAGCTATAGAGCTTTTCCTTGATTTCCAAAATCTGCCGACGGGTTTTGTCGTCGGTTTCTAGGAGGTCGCTGATTTTCTCGTGGCCATACATGACTGTAGTATGGTCTTTGCCTCCTAATGCCTCTCCTATTTGAGGAAGAGAATAATCAGTCTCTTCCCGTATCAGGTACATGGCTATTTGTCGAGATCGGGCTACAGATTTTGTGCGACCACGGCCCATAATTTGACCTACTGGGATACCATATACCTCGGCAACTGTTGCGACGATATGTTCCGGATCTATGGCTTTGGGAGTAATCAAATCGACCAGCACCTCGCGGATTAATTCAAGGGTTATATCAACACCATGCAAATCGGCATAAGCGACAATACGTGTTAATGCTCCTTCGAGTTCCCGAACGTTGTTTTGAAAGACCCTAGCGAGGGTTTCTAACGCATTATCTGTAATAACGTACCCCGCTCGTTCTGACTTAGATGCCAATATTGCCATCCGTGTCTCAAAATCCGGTGGTTGAATATCTGCAGTCATGCCCCACTCAAATCGTGAGCGGAGTCGTTCCTCCAAAGTTACCATAGCTTTTGGCGGTCGGTCCGAGGTCATTACGATTTGCTTGTTCTGTCCATGCAAGGTATTGAACGTATGGAAGAACTCTTCCTGGGTAGATTCCTTGCCGGCGATAAACTGGATATCGTCTATCAGCAATACATCCGTTCGGCGATATTTTTCACGGAAGGCCTGTGTGGTATGTGTTCGTATTGCACTAATCAGGTCATTGGTGAATTCTTCCGACGAGACGTAAAGCACGGTCTGGTTGGTTTCGGCACATTGGTTGCCAATTGCATGCAGTAGATGAGTTTTGCCCAATCCAACGCCACCATAAAGTAAGAGGGGGTTGTAAACCATTGCTGGTTTTTCGCCCACTGCCAGTGAAACGGCATGTGCAAGGCGGTTACGTGGGCCCACAACAAAGGTGGCAAATGTGTACCGTGAATTTAGAGAAGGGTTTTTGATGGCATTTGTGATGAAGATTTTCCCCGGTGTATCGTCTTCGGCCAAGGTTTTGTCATCTTGCCAGACAACAAAGCGGACAGCTACCGTACGGTTCATTATCCCTGTTAGCAACTTAGCAATGGTGTTGGACATCCTCTCATCTAGCCAATCTCTGGCATAGGCATTTTTGACTCCTAGGGTGAATGCCCCATCTTCGTACGCTTTCAGTGCTATGTCCTTTACCCAAGTATCGAATAAGCTTTTGTTCATATCCATTTGCAGTTGCCCTAGGGCAGCCTGCCAAGCTTGTGTTGCTTTCATAGCGTGCCACCTTTCCCCTCATGGGGTTTTAGTCTTTGGTTTTCAATTTGGGCTGGATTTCTTCAAAATATCTGTGAATAATTGCGTGTCTGGATCCTACATAACCTACGAGTTAGTGTCAATCGGACCAAAAGCTTTGAGGGCTGATAGGAACAAGAAGGGTGGTACCCAAGTGAAGTATTGGGAGAATAAGACTGGGTTAAATGCTATGAAGATGAAAAGTGAAGTTAGACAATAAAGATAAAGAGGGATCTTTCTTGCAAGAAGAAGAATGAAATTTAGAAAACTGAATACTACCAGGGGTAGTCTAGGTAGTAGATAGTATCTTATGTTGTTTTTTTCTACACCCACATTGTAAAGAACTAACATGTTTCTATATCCAAAGTCACTATTAAGTTTGTTTGGTTCTCTTGTAAATGAGAAAAGCATTGAATAATAAAATGCTGCTGGACTATTAATTATTATTGGTAAGCCTACGACAAAGGTTGGAATTGAGAAAGCTAGCATATTTATAAGAAAGGCTTTAATGGAGTCTCTACCCACAAGAAGGGGCATCACATAAATAGGTGCCAGAAATATTCCAATTTGTTTCAGTCCCAGAGACATCCCGAATAGAAAATATGAGATTATATGATCTCTACTTTTCTTACTTGTAAAAAAGTAGAGGGAGGCCATTAAGAATGCTATTGCGATAACATCTTGTTTACCGCTAGCAATGTTGTTTATTATCCATCTGTTAAACATAAGGAAGGTTGCTGATAAGAAACCTAGTAAATGTTTGTCTTCTCTTCTAAAGATGAGATAGGTAAACAGTGCTGTAGAAAGTTCTGCTACAAGTAGTATTGACCTGTGTAGGTCCATAAAGCCTTCAAAATTAGGTATTCCATCTACTTGAGTTAATGAGACTACCCCGTGGAGGAAGTAGTAATACAAGGGTAGGAGTGTTGCATATTTGTTATTTGTTAAAAGATCTTGATTGAGAATGTCTGCATATATATTTTCTCCAGCTCCAATTCTTTGTGCGTGGAGGTACTCAAATCTAATATCCGAGCCCTGAAATTCCCAGATTTCCCTCCTATTATTGTTATTAACAATTGCAACAAGATAGAAAGCCAATGCAAGAAATGCAACTTCAATAATTATTAACAATACTTTTTTGGATTTGATCCTTTCGATGAAAGAGACAATGTTATTGGTTATTGTTTTAACGTCTATTTTTTTCATTGGTAACTCTAGGATACTAACATTAATTGCCTAAAACGAACAAACTCAGATGTTTTTGGGTTCCAATTTAGAAAAAAGGAATAGATTCAACGATCCCCAATGGTGATTCACTTATTAGGTGCGTTTTATTAATGAAATTACTGTGCTAAGGCTTCCAGACGTGCTGCGTCTTCTTTACTGATGAATTTGAAGAGCTTCATTCCGTCTACCTCTGCTTTGGCAGCTTTTCTGCCATTCTCGGTAGTTACCAGCTCTACTTCTGCATCTGGAACCTCAACCTTTTGTTTTGTTTTAAGGTTGTAAAATTGCATGTAAAAATTATAGCACTAATACATTATGTGTGTTTTGAGGTTAGTGTATCGGTAGGGGTTTGATATTTTAGGTTCGTTTGAGATAAAGATAGAGAGCTATGATAATTGTGATGGGTGCTGAAAAAACTTTGTTTGAAAGGCTTAAGGGGATATATGTTGTTATATGTAAGGAAGAGTGGCTTCCCCTCCCTTATAGCGTTTATAATGGATAGTTTTCTTTTTGAGATGATTTTGCCTTGTTAAATTGATCCTTTATAGTGTCTGTTATTTTGAGGCTGCCTTCTGCAACTTTAGCCTGGAAACGTAACCCGGCATTATAAATTTTTTCTACCAAATTCAACCATGGCGATGGGGTATCATCATCTCGTAAATACATTCTCCTATATTCTTCCTCTACACGTTGTACTTCTTTTGGGTCCATGGGAGCGTCTGTTTGTTCTTGCGGAGTTTCATAAATCACAATGGTATCAAATGCTTCCATTGGAAAACTTAATGTGGCACGACCATCTTCCCCCGCAGAGGTTGTATTCGTAAAATGTGCGGAAATAGTTCCATCAGAACTTATTGTGCCTTTCCAAGGGCCTCCCACATTTCCATTTAGTGGCCCTCCCCCAGATGCTACCCCAGGAACAGAAAACCAACCTTCGTATTGACCTGAGAATGTTCCATCCCTACCCCCGGTGAAGTTGCCCCAAAATCTACCGCCAAAGGTTACTTTGTACTTACCTCCACTAATAGATGTAAAAGTTCCGTTGACCGCCCCTCCTCCTGGATCAAAATCCATGGTTACTGTGCCTGTTTGGCCCTCTACAGAATACCAATTGCCTCTGGCTTGTATATTTTTAGCAGATACTTCCTTTGGAAACAAAAGAAAGCCACCTAAAAGGCAGCTGACTAAAATAAAGTACCTGAACGGAGATTTATTCACTATGCATAAATCTTATGTAAATAATTTCTAGTTGTCAAAGAACCTTACATTGACAACTACTGAATATTGTGTGGATAATTGTATAATGCCCAAATCTAACGACCAGCATGGGTTTTCCCATATCTTACTTATTGTTGGTATTGTGGCAGTAGGAATTGTAGGTCTTGGAGTTATTGGTTCAAGAAAGAATGCACAAATTCAGAAGGATTTGAAAGCGTATGCACAAGAAGCCCAAGCTTTAGTTAATGATGAGGCGATAACTAATTCTGCGGAGATAATCGAGTTTGTTAATCAGGTAGAGTCTTGTCCTTCTTTGAGCCCTCACGATGAGGATCTCTCCAAACAGTTGATTATGCAAGTGGCCCCTTCTGGGTTTAAGGCCAACAAATTCCCACAACTGGATTTTACAAAGATACCCCTATTCATATTAGATGGCACTCTTTATTTTGCAAAAGTAAACTATGATACTTCCGCAGATATGGATTTATTAGAACAAATTTCTCCTAAACTTGCTCAAAAGGTGCTAGCCTGTTATTTTGAGGATCGGCATGTGCCTTTGCTTCCTAATTTTATGCATGTCTCTTCGGAAGAACATATAAAGAATGTAGGTATTGTGATGGAGAAGAGTATAGACAATATTGAGGATCTCCTCGAGGATATTGGAGATCATCCCACGGGGGATATGGCTCTACGAAAGAAAGAATTGGAAAGTGCTCTTCAGGTACGCAAAAAGAAACTTGAAGGTGCGCGGTATCAGATAGGGGCCTTTGCTCCCCCAGAACATATGGTGTTAGTTATTTCAGATACGCACAACAGTGACCCAAATCGTTATGTCGCCACATTAATACATGAGTATGTCCATTTCGTCAGTTATCAATCAAACGGAAATTTAGAAAGATTTTGGTATGACGGATTGGCGGATTACTTCACAAGGGAAATCATGGAAAAGGTTGGGCGTACGTATGCAACTAGTTACATTGTTCCCGTGCAGCTTGTTACAGAAATGACAAAAGATATTCCAGAGGAAAAACTTCAGGAGTTACTATTTTCCAACGACCAAGCAGCAGTAGAACGTCTTATGGATGCTACATATGGTAAAGGGTTTTATGAAAAACATAGAGCCAATTTTGAAAGCACAATAACTACAGACACGAAGAAGGCGGAGAGAGTTGCAGAACCCATTTTTAAGGATATAAGGGCTATTCGATGAACAAAAGAAAAGCAATATTATTATTAGCAGGGATTTTATTATTAGGGTATTTAATTTATACAAAAACTGTTTCTTCCAATAATACTGAAGGAGACTCAGGAACTATTTTTACACCACAAGAGGTGGTAACTATGTATATGAGAGCAACCTTAGGAACTATACCTGGCTCTCTTATAGATTATGATTTAGCCAAAACATTACTTACAGATGACATGTTATCGCAATGGACAGATGATAGTTTTGTTCCTATAAGCTATGGTATTCAGCAAGGCCCTGATTCAATAGAATTTATTGATTCAAAAATATCCGAAGATAACGCAACTGTGAGAGTTTGGGGTTACTGGGGAGAAGATGTTGGTAGAGATTGGACCTTTGTTCTTAAGAAAGAAGATTCAGCGTGGTTGATTTACGGTATTAAGGTGGTAGAACCAACTGATAGACAATAGCTTGCTATTTGATTGGTACCGAACTGGATGATTACTACCGATAACTTTGTTTTAAACTTTAATCCAATTTCCCTCCGAAACAACGTTGATTTTATTTTCACTTACCACGACTGCAGAACTATCATCCAAAGCATAAACAGGAAAATCTATATCTTTTGAATTTCTTTCAACATTTTCTTTTGTTAGTTTTGGAAACCATTTTGATTGGTAGTGAGGTACTGTATAGAAATTCACATAATTCAAACCCTTTTTCACACTATATTCATTTTCTTCTCTCTCGAATAAATTATTCTGTAGTGAAACGTCTACCCGAGGGTTAGTTATCTGACTTCCAGCGCTTATTCCTACATAAATCTTTGTCTTAAGCAATTCAGGTAAGATTTCTTCTAACCCTGATTTTCTAATCCAATGCATTAAGTGAAATGTGTTACCTCCGCCCAACATTAGTATATCTGCCTCTTGCAGTCTAGGTAACCACTTTTCTTTTGAAATCGCGGAAATATCAACAATATCAAAGCTTTTAAGTCCCAGTGTATAGGTTTTATTAAAATCATCTAATAACCAATCTTTATGACCTGGCACCACATTTGATGCTGTTGGAATATATGCCAGGGAGGTCTTCCTAGGTTGTTTGTTTACGAGGTCAAACATTGTATTAGCAAGTGTTTTATTTTGTATTCCAGCGGAGGTTAATAGCAGTTTCACGGGAGTATTATAGCAGTTAGAGTAAGAGCAGCGTGGCTCGCCAGGTGGGATGGTTTTCGAACCTCTACCGGTTGTTTCATAGATGTGGCGGTGTTGGGGAAGTGGGTTTTTGTGTAATTCGGGATTAATGTCTCTTATCTTAATTCTTGTTCAATATGTATTTCGCCATGGAGATCTTCGAGCATGAGTTTCTTTATTTCCGAGTAATCTTTATTTTGTCCAATAAGCCAAGATAATTTAGTTACCATGGATTCCATGCTCATATCATGTGCTGGAATTGCCAGATCGTGCTGTGCTAAGTATTGTCCAGTTTCATTTACTTGGAAATTAGATATTCCACTGGGAGCTTGAGTGGTTACTACTATTGGTATCCCGTTTTCTTTCAAGTATTCAAAGAATGGATACAACTTTTCATTTGGGTCCCCAGCACCAAATGCTCTAAAAATCACACCTTTTAGCGCATTTTCCTTAACTAAGTTAACTAAAACTTCTGCTTTTAGTCCAGGGTGTTCTGTGATTGAAACTATTTTGTCTGTTTCGAAACGGTTTATCACCACTAAATCCCCAGAGGATTGTGCTAGTGGATTTCTTTTGCTTAAATAGCTGTTATGTCTTTCCAGGGCTTTCTCATCGACTCTTATATATCTACCAATTTGACCCAGGGACCCGGTTATAAAAGATTTGAATGGGTCATAGTCGTAATCTGTTCCTTTTTTAACTCTGGTTCCAGTTATAACTTTGCTACCGAATACGGCCATCACACCTTTAATATCCGTGTATTTCCATACACATATTCTTAGCGAGTTTACAAGGTTGGTTGTGGCATCACTGCCTAAATATCCTAGAGGAACCTGAGCCCCAGTTAGCACCACCGGTTTATCTATATTATCTAGGGCAAATGACAATGCAGATGAAGTGTATCCCATTGTATTTGTGCCATGCATTACAATAAAAGCATCATAGTTTTCATATTCTTTTTGAATCGTGTTAGTTATTTTAGCCCAATGCTCGGGCAAAACGTTAGAGCTATCGATATTAAAAAGCTCTTTAACATCGTAACCAATATCAGTGCCCCAGGTTTTCTTAATTATTGTAATTGCGTTTTCTACAATCTTACTAAAGGAGTGAGAATCCGATTTCATGTCTTCGTTGGCTTCTGTGACCGCAACGTTCCCAGCTATTGTACCTCCTGTGAACAATATAAGAATATTTTTTTGCATACGAAAATTATAAGTCAATATTTGAATACTGCAAGTTTCTGGTTTTTATATAGATATAAATTAATAGGCTTTTTCTGAATAGTTTAAGGGGTATAGTTTGATCAAAGGGTAGAGATTGGCTCGCCAGGTGGGATGGTTTTCGAACTTCTCTAGAGTATCTATAGCATGTTGAATTATTTAATCTCTTTTATGAGTCTGATATATTGAAATATTGCTGTTGCGGCTAGCAAATGCCATAGGAGGTGAGTCCCCCAACCTAGAGTGTTGCATATATATAAGTCAACTTTTGTAGAAGCTAAAGCGAGAATAAAAGTAAGCACAATCATTGTGCTTTTCTTAAATCCCCTTTTGTTCTTTTTTCTTAAAGCTACTAGTAGCTGAATCAGAAAAAGGATCAATATTAGGTAGTGGGTTGCGAATGTGAATATATGTGTTGGTAAAAGGAATAGGCCAAGTGATTCAGTTATAAGTAAAAGTACTGCGTAGAACAAAACCTTCATTTTCAACCTGTACAATAATCCAAAAATCATATTTGTTAGCAATGAATAAAGAGCTATTACATCAATAAATAGAATTGTAGGATTGGGTATTACCCTATATAGCAGACTAGTTAAGCCAACCACAAATATTTGTATGAGTAGTAATACGTTCAATGCTTTGTATTTCTCTTCACCCTTAAGGTATTTGTATCCCCAAAGCGCGACTATAAAGAAGGGAATGTTTGAGGCATAAGTAAGTGGTTTATTGAAACACTCTGCTATGTTATCGATGCTACTAACATTGTTATAAATGCTTTGGAAGGACATAACTCAATTGTATCAGTTCGAAAATCATTCTGAGTGGGTGGGTAGAAGGGACGTGGCTCGCCAGGTGGGATGGTTTTCGAACTTTTGTTATATAGATATTTTTTGTTTACCTGACAAGAGAGTGTTTAGGTCCTTTTTTTAGATTGCATGTTTATTCCGAATTTGTTAGATTTCCCGTAGGTATAGAAACAATAGAGACGCTAGGTATATTGAGAAGTATACCAGGAGGAAAGGATGAAGATATATGGAGCTTGGTTGACAGTGAACAGATTTTGTAATTTTCGCTGTAGTTGGTGTTACGCTCAGGGTACTGAGTTTAAGTCAGAGGATAGTATGCCTCTTTGTTTAGCCAAGGATCTAATTAACTTGATCCACGCTATTGGTATCCAAAGGTTGATTCTTATTGGTGGTGAAACCCTTTTTTGGAAATATCTGTTTGAAGTTGCTACTTATTTGAAATCTTTAGGCATAACCAGCACTGTTGTATCCAATGGTTGGTTGCTTGGTCATGAACGTTATAGAGATAAGGTAGCTGACTCTGATATAACCGCAGTAGGGATTTCTCTAAAGGCAGGAAATCGTCAACAAAATTTGCAATTAACGGGGTTTGATGGTTTCAATAGGGTTCTTGAGGGATTGAGGACAACGTCTTCTTGGGAGCATATAAGAATAGAGACTTCCACAGTAATAACTAATCAGACGCTATATAACCTGGCTGAAATTGTTAAAGTAGCTTTCGATAATGGGGCAAAGTTTATGAACATACAGATGTGTGGCCCCTTAATCGAAGATGGTGAGGTTTTTGATTCTCAGTATATGGCCTCCCCATCTGATATAGTTACTACTTTTATGGCTCAATATGAAGAGATTGACAACGTGAGTGGTGGTAATTTCTCTTTGGAATCAACCATTCCTGTTTGCTTATGGCCAACGGAATTTTTGGAGATGTTGGAGGGAAAGAATCAAATTCACTTCGGTTGCCATATGAGAATACGTGGTGGTCTTTTGTTTGATCGTTGGGGTAAGTTGATTCCCTGTAACCATCTGTATGATTATCCCATGGGTCAATTTGGAAAAGATTTTTCTGATGTGCCTAGTTTAGAGAAGCATTGGATGCAGCCAGAACTGACATCCTTTTATGACAGTATGCTAGCTTATCCTGCAGAGGCCTGCATCGGTTGTGATGACTTTGGTAAATGTGGGGGAGGCTGTCCGCTTCAATGGTTTGTTTTAGATCCAGATCTGGTGATAGCTAAGAAAGGAGCCTAGCAATGGGTAAAAAATTGCAGAAATTAGCGGAACATCGCAAGAGCACTGGGATAGTACCTGAGATCCTATCTCTTGGTACACAGTTGGAATGCCCTGCTTTGAGTTCGGAATGTCCCTGCCGCTGTAGCGAATGTGTCTGCGCCTGTTACTGTAACTGTACCGATTAGCGTACTACTTGGGGAATGTGTTTTATGGTTCTGGACATAAACGCATTCCCCATGCATCATATATATATGTTTACATACAAGTTTAGTAAAAAGGTTGATGAGGAATTTGTTAGCGCTTTTCCTAATTTAAAGGAATTTTGTGTCTCCCAGAATGTTGTTTATTTTGAACCTAGTGAAGAAAATAGAGCTAGACTTGAAAGCTGGTTAGAGGTCAATATACCCCCTGAAATGGAATGTGCTGGAGATGTTGTTTGTTGGTGGAGATCCCACGGTCCCTGGGGCATGTATCATCGTGAGGATAATTCAATTAGTATTTGCCCTTTTGATATAGAGAAAACACAAGGGGGTTTAAAAGGGACAATATTGCATGAACTTGCGCATTTAGAACACCCTGAGGCGGATAGTATGTCCCATGATAAAAAAGAGGATTATATAGATAATTTGGATTGAAGCTAAATTTTGAATTTCCGAGTCAGTTTTATCTATTGAGTGTCTTATCTTGTTTATGTTTTTTCTATAGTTACGACAAAGTGTTTTACTTATTTCCTATAATTTGGTTCGAAAATCATCCTGAATGGGTGGGTAGATAGGACGTGGCTCGCCAGGTGGGATAGTTTTCGAACCTTTACGGGTTATAGTGATATTGTTTTGGAGAATGTGTTGTTGTTAAGTGTTTAATTACCAAGTCGTTTTCTATAGCACTTTTTCTAGGCATATGTCTATTTCCTCATAGCCATTTTGTTTATAGAAATCAAGAGCAGTCGTATTTTTTGCATAACAATTAAGGTAGATTTTTTGGAAACCCTGTTTTTTTGCCCAGTCAGTTATTTCATCGAGTAATATTCCTCCTATGCCTGCTTTTCTTTTTTCAGGCACCACCCCGATGTTATCAATTTCGAAGTATTTGCTGTTCCTACCTATTTCTTTTTTATCCCCACCGTTTGCATATCCGAACATTTCACCATTTTCCTCACAAATAAGAAAACAGCCATCTTTTCTTTTTATTGCCTCTATATAGTACTTTTCTCCTTGTTCAGTTGACGCAAAGTTTTCAATTGTGTCTTCATCCCACTTGATGTTTGAAGAAAAAATTCTTGTGTTGAGTATCTTAATGTTCTCTAGGTCTTCTATTTCTGCGTTGCGGACTGTTAACATGGGATTATTTTAGCATGGCGGCTATCTGTGTCATGTATATAACTAGTTAATATGCTGTTGTGATAAGAAAAAGAGTTGTGGCTCCCCCGGCTGGACTCGAACCAGCAACCCTTCGCTTAACAGGCGAATGCTCTACCATTGAGCTACAGGGGATTGTTACCCAGACATGGTATGTGAATTTTAGCAATTTTTCAACCTAATGGGGTGTTTAGTTTTTGTAATGTAGTTCACGGTGGCAATTGGAACAGACAAGCATACACTTTTCTATCTCTTCTTTAATTTTATCCCAACTGCGAGAATATCCTTGCATTGAGATCCCAAAGTTTTTATTGGTGTCTTTTTTGTGATGAAATTCTAAAGCTCCTATGTATTTGTTGTATCCACAAAGTACACATTTACCTCCTTTGAATTCTACAGCGCGTTTTTTTAACTCTCTTCTACGTTTTGTTACCGCTTTTTTGAGATATTCTGATCTATCTTTATACGTGCGTGTATCTTTTACCACAAGTATATTATAACAGATATTATAATGATATCAGTGCTGCTATTGATTGTCTGGAGATTGTTTTTCTTTTGCTATAAAGAATAATCCCATGAATCCCATTAATAAGTTAACTGCAAGAAACCAGAAAGGAATGTTAATAGGGAACTGGAATAGATCGGCAAGTATCTCTATAAGGAGTGGCATTGTCATAGCATGTATTCCAATTTGGTAATACTTTTTGAATGGGATGTTTAGTTTCTTTATAGACCCTATCACTAAAAAGATTGTTGCTACAAAAACAAGATAGATTGCTCTGATTCCGAAATAATAAAACAGTGACGCCACAAAAGCTAACACAATAAATATATAAGGTAGTACTTCTACTATTGGTTTTACCCTGTCTATTAATTCTCCAACCATTGGTTTAGTGATTTCTGTATTTGGTATACCTTCCAATGGGAATACTTCAATCTTGTTACTTTCCTTGACCAATATATTTTTCTCGTTTACTAGAATTAGCGTGCTATGTGTTTTTAGATCATCAATTGTTCCTTTTGAATCTATAACAAGAAGATTTTCAACAGTTTCTGAATCTACTTCATTTGTATCTTCCAGTGCTTCTGGAAGGGGGATGAAATAGGGTTCAGGTTCATTAATGCTTAGTTTCTCATCACTGATAGTAACAACTAAGTTTTCGGGATAGTAATCTAGAATTTCCTGAAAGAATGAGTTGGCTTGGTTAGTAAAATCGTTGATAAGAGGCTCAACCGTTCTTGGTAATGTTGCAAGGGAGGCAATTACTGCTAGTATTACAAAATATTTTAAGGAGAATTTGAAATCTACTGCCAAAAGGTCTTTATAGTATTGTGGGGAGGTAAGGCTTTTTCCTAGTACATATGCTGCTGCTTTAAGTTTTTTCATACTTTTAGAATATCATATCAGTGATATAATTTTTGCAATGGGTTTAATAAGAAAAAGACCTAGGGACAAGATTGAGATCTCCCCAATAAAGTTGTGGGGTTTTGTTTCTATAGCCTTTTTTATATTCAGTATTTCCGTGGCTTTGTTGAATAGATTTTCTGTAAAAGCTAATGATTCCAAATTAGCTGCGACTTTATATGCACAAGAAACAATTCCTGATGCAGGTCAGAAGGAAAAGCCTTTTGCAATAATGTCCAAGGATTATTATTATGACCCCTTCACACCCGATGCTGAGGATCCCGAGTTAATGATTATTAGCGGGGTAGTAAACAGTGCTCGGGTTAAGAAGAATAAAGATTTTGATTTTATGGAAACTGGCACGCCTTTAGAAAATGTAACAGTCACTGTTTATGAGGGAGATCCTCTCTCTGCAACTGGAAAAACCCCTACAGGGGCTATAGAAAACAAATTTTCCCAGACATTTACTAACGATGAAGGGGCCTTCGCTACACATGCGCGTATTAGAGGTTCCAAAGAAGGTCATATTTATTTGGCTTTTCACTGTGCTGGTCGTTTGGCAGATTTAAAGAAAGTACCTACTTCGTCAAAGATCAGTGGACTTGAGGTTTTAGTAAATTGTAATGACACTCTATCAAGGAGAGATTCACCGGCGGAACTTAAGTATGTTGACAGAAGTGGTTTTCTTGAGTGTACGACCGACATTATTCACAAAGACTTTGACAATGTAAATGCTCCAACAAGACTTATTGCAACCTCTTCCCGTGAACCCGAAGTCACAAGTCTAGCTTTTATTGGTGAAGGAAATTATGATCCCAGGTATGCTAATCCAGAAGCTCCCGAGGGAGGCAAATACAATCCCTATGAAAGTTGGGAAGTCTCCAAGGGATTATGGGTAAACATGGGTAAAGTCACCAACGGGTATGAATCTAAAGGTGCCTTTTGGGAAAAGGACTGTGTAGTACAGTATGAAGGTACAGGTCATGAAGGTGATTGTTTTTTTGATGACTTTTATTACGGTAGACGAGGAGAATATGTGGCCATGTTTTTTCATAATCATATTCCAGGAGAAGGTAGGCTTCCCGCTTACAGATCTGTTGATAATAGATCCAGTATGACATCAATGAATATTAGTCCCCATGCTCTTTCATCAAGTATAAATGCAATTGCAGGTAGTTATATGGGTGGTAGTAAGGTTATAAAGAACCCTAAATCAAATGCCCAATTAGCAGCAAACGAAAGGTTTGATGCGCTCAAATCTTGTGAATCCATTGAAAAAAGTAAGATGGTTACATCCAGTTACCTCCTTGGTGATGGTAGAACCGATATTAATAATACTGCTGTTAGTGTTGGGCCTGTTTTTGGTCTCACAGCACCTTTTACATGGGAGCAAGACTTCTATGATACCGGGCTTTCAGATATGGATTTAGATGCTGAATATTGCAAAACAAAGGGAGGTAAAATCTATACAGCGCGGGATGTGGTTGAAGATTTAGAACTGCGTAGAAGATATGCTACACCATCTGCCTTTATGACTGCAGGACCTCTGCTTGTGCCTTGGACTTCAGAGAATACCAAAGAATCGGGATATGCAGGGACTACCGTAAGAGGTTCTCTATTCTTTCCGAAAAAGACAGAAGCAGAGCAGCCTTACAAATCGCTGAAAAATGCCACTAATTCAGAAGGTAAAAACAGAGAGAGTTCTGGAGTAAGAGCTCTAACTGTGACCGGCTCTGATGTTATGGGTGGTAGAAAATATGCTGATATCTTTGTTTCCCCTGCAGAAAAAATGGCTGATCCATTAGAATCTAATGATTCTGGTATTAGTTCCACTTCTTCCTCAGGTTACAAAGCCGCAAATGAGCATGTTATTTGGGATATTAACAATTACAACGTGGGTTTATGTTCAAACTCTAATGTGTCTCAATATGAGGGTATTCCCCGCGAAAAGAGTGTTACGCAAAATCTTCTCAACAATAGGGTTATTATGGATAATATTTTCTCAGGAGATGCAGATCACCTTTCTAATAAAAGTGTAAATTCAGGTACTTATATGAGTGTTGATGCTGAACTTAGAGATGCTGAACTTACTCGCTTGGGACTTATCCCGAACGATGTTTTTGATTCTCTGGCTCGTGCTGCCAGTGGTTATGGTGATACCAAATTTAGTACCTTACCCGATGATTTAAAAATTACAGGTGATGCTATTCTTCTCTCTGTTCTCTCTTCTGTTTTTGGAGGTGGGGAGGAGAAGACATTTATACATAGAGCAGGTTTAGAACAATATCCTAAGGATGTATTTGTTGAGTATCCACTTAATAATAAGAATTTTGAGGAACATTTTCCAGAGTACGAGGATTCTGACTTCCCCGGAGAACATAGACTATATCCTTGGAATCCACTAGGACATAAGGAATCTTGCGATGTACATGCAGAAGAAGATGGGGTCAAGGAAATGAGAACGTGTAAAATGGCCGATTACAAGGGTTATATAGATCATGCTAATCAAGCTGTTAGATATGAAATACCCAGAGAAATCTGTGTCAACTTTGTAAAGGTTTGGAGGCCTCATCCTGAAACTGGAAGACTAAGATTGATAAAAACTGAACATTCTTGTAATTTTGAAACAGTGAAGGGTGGTATAGCAGGGCAAACAAGTACTCATGGTTATGCTGACGTTGATCCTGTAGAGATTTATGACGAAAGATATTTTGATGACCCTGAAAAGATAGAAGGAAGAAGCACTTCTTTACTTTCCATAAAGCTAGAACGTGCAGGCCCTATGGAATTTATTGCTGAACTAACACCCCCTCCTTTAGAAGAGAAAATGAAACAAGATTGTGGCAAGAGTGGATGTGAAGCTGAGGATTATGGCAAACTTGCTGATACCTTCGCAGAAAAGATTGATTATAGATTTGCGTCACCCTTTTCACCTAAATACAAAACCAGACAATTAGCTAATGTAGACATGGAATTTTCTAAAAACAAGTTTGATTTGAGCAATAGTAAATATGGTTATGATACAGAAGGTCCTGGAGGAAATTATGCGGGGGCCTTTGTTAGAACACAGACCCCTACGCTATTTGCTAGGACACCATTAGGTTTAAATGAGGTAACTTACCATTGCAATGGCTTTAAATACAATGTTTCTGGCCAAGTAAAGGGAGGAGATTGGGAGTGTGGTGAGCCTCCTCAATGTTTGCCGGGCACCGAACTTGGAGGGTTACCCTCTTGGGCAAATGAAAGTGGAGGTTGTAATGTGAGAAGTGAGGATAAGTTACCTTTCCCTGTGTCTGATGAATTGTTAGCCTTGGTTAATGGTGCTGCTAACAAGTTTAATGTACCTGGGTCTGTGCTGCTTGCTGTTTTGGATCTTGAAACTTCAACAGATATATCGGGGGATCAAGTGGAGAAATGGAGCGCTGAAAATGCGGTAATAGCTGGTTGTGATCCCTGTGCCGATGGTATTGCTGTTGGCCCTATGCAAATGTTTTTGAAAATGGCATTTGAACCTTATTTCTCTGGTGGCAGAGAAGGAAATAACTGTAATTTGGCAGATCAATTGGATGCCGCAGCAAATCTTTTGGGTTCCCAGACTTTCAAAAGCTGTGCTTCCTGGTCTCCTGAGGATGTGAGAAAAGCTGCACGGCTTTATAGAGGTACAGATGACACTGGTTATATTGATCATGTTATGAGTATTTGGAGATATCACACGTTATCTGGCATGCAATAATTTTCTTGACATAAAAGAACATATTGATTAAGATCTATACGATGGCTAGAGAAGTCACTAAAACTACAACTAAAAAGATTAGAAAAATAAAGTGCACACAGTGTTTTAAGTCTGTAAGTGTACCTTCTCGTATGGTGATTTACAACTTTCTAAACAACACAGATTCTGGTGCTACTGTCACAGAAATTGTTAAACAGGTTAATTTAACCCAACCTACTGTTTCCTATCATTTGAAGGAAATGAAAAACAGTGGTTTATTAGACAGTCATCGTAATGGTAAAGAAGTACATTATTTTGTTAATGCAGACTGTCCTTATTGTAATAAGGAATGTGTTTTGCACACACTCGAATTTCCAGAAGAATAAATGAAAATAAATAACCTGCATGTGGCAGTTGAAGATGAAAAGATCTTAAAGGGCTTAAGTTTGGAGTTAGTCCCAGGAAAGATACATGCCTTGATGGGACCAAATGGTTCCGGAAAAAGTACGTTGGCTCAGGTTTTGATGGGCAATCCTCAATTTACTGTGCAAAAAGGTAGTGTTGTCTATGATAATAATGATTTCTTATCTGTGGCTTCCTTTGAACGTTCTTTAAGTGGTGTTTTTCTTTCCTTCCAATACCCAAGTGAAATAACTGGTGTTACAGTTTCTAGCTTTTTAAGAATGATTTATAACAAGCACCATTCTGCTAACCTATCTCCAGTCAAATTTAGAAAACTATTGAAGGAGAAGATGGAATTTTTGGACCTTGATGAGTCTTTCTCTGGCAGATACCTAAATGAGGGGTTTTCTGGAGGAGAAAAGAAGAAGTTGGAAGTACTTCAAATGCTCTTGTTAGAACCAAAGGTTGCAATACTAGATGAAGTGGATAGTGGTTTAGATATTGATGCCTTAAAGATAATAACCAAAGCTATAGATTTTTTAAACAAGGAGAAGGGTACAACCTTTCTTATAATCACTCATTACACAAGGATTTTAAACCTTATAGAACCCGACCAGGTCTTTATTATGAAAGAAGGCACCATTGTTGAGTCTGGTGGTAAGAAATTAGCCCATAAGTTAGAAGAACAAGGCTATGCACCCTTTGGCGAATAAAAAGGGCTTAAGCTCAGGTGTTGTTGAATATATTTCCTCTCAGAAGAAGGAACCTGAATGGATGGTCACGTACCGTCTTAAGGCTCTAGAAATCTTTGAATCAAAACCGATGCCCTCTTGGGGAGCTGACCTTAGTGCTATTGATTTTGATAACATTCATTACTACTTAAAACCCTTTGATAAAAAAAGAAGCTGGGATGATGTGCCAGATGAAGTAAAGGAAACCTTTGAAAAACTAGGTGTACCTGAGGCAGAAAGAAAACATCTTGCAGGTGTAGAGGCTCAGTTTGACTCGGAAGTTATATATGAATCTTTATTAAAGGAACTTGAGGAAGACGGTATTATCTTTATGAGTACCGACGAGGCCTTAAAGAAACACCCTGAAATCTTTAAAGAACACTTTGGAAAACTAATTCCAGCAAGTGACAACAAATTTGCAGCCTTAAATAGTGCTGTTTGGAGTGGTGGTTCCTTTGTATATATTCCCAAGGGAGTTAAGGTAAAACGTCCCCTACAAGCCTATTTTAGAATTAATGCCGTTAATATGGGTCAATTTGAAAGGACTCTTATAATTGCTGATGAAGGAAGTGAAGCTTCTTATGTAGAAGGCTGTTCTGCTCCCCTATATTCTTCTGATTCCTTACATGCTGCCGTAGTAGAGGTATATGTGAAAAAGAATGCAAGATTTAGATATACAACAGTTCAGAATTGGAGTAATGATGTTTATAACCTAGTTACAAAAAGAGCACGTGTTGAAGAGAATGCCACAATGGAGTGGGTCGATGGTAATTTGGGCTCCAAAGTCACTATGAAGTACCCCGCATGCTATTTAGTGGGAGAAGGGGCAAGGGGTGAAATGTTATCCATTGCCTATGCTTCAGAGGGACAACATCAAGATGCTGGAGCGAAGATGATCCATGTTGCTTCAAACACTTCTTCAAATATCATTTCAAAATCAATAAGCTCTGAAGGTGGTAGAAGTAGCTATAGAGGTCTTGTTCAAGTAAGCCCCTCAGCAAATGGCGTGAAGAGTAGAGTTGAATGTGATGCTTTAATCTTGGATGAGGATTCCAGATCAGATACCTACCCTGTTATGGATATAAATAATTCCAATGCAAATATTGAACATGAAGCTTCTGTCAGCAGAATAGGAGAAGAGAAACTCTTTTATCTTATGAGTAGAGGTCTTAGTGAAGAGGAAGCAATGAGTTTAATCGTTTCTGGGTTTATAGAACCTGTTGTTAAACAACTACCACTGGAATATGCCGTTGAATTGAATAGACTAATTGAGCTGGAAATGGAAGGAAGTGTGGGATGAAAACAGTATTACTAACCTCCCAAGAAAATATCACTTTGAATCCAGATGATAATACTCAATATGTGTTGATACCAACGGATAACGTGGATTTAGAAATAACCATGGAAGAAAGAGGGGTTGAGGTCAACTTATTGGTTGTGTATGCCCTACACGGCAAGGATAAAATCACATTAAATACTAAGTCCGTACATACCGTACCAAACACTTCTTGTAATGTTGAAATAAAAGCAGCCTTGTTTGATTCTTCAAAATCTAGTTATGAGGGTCAAATATTAATTACAAAAGATGCTCAACAAACAAAATCCTTTCTAAGAGATGATGTTCTGTTGTTTGGAAATGGTGTAAGTAACGTATGTAAGCCTGTTTTAGAGATAAGTGCTAACGATGTTAAAGCATCTCACGGAGCCACATCAGGCCAGATTAATGAGGAACAGCTTTATTACCTTATGAGTAGAGGCCTTACCAAAAAAGAAGCCTTAAATATAATTCTCAAAGGTTTCTTTGAGTCTTTGCTTACTAAAATAGAAGATGAGAAGATTAGAGAGAAAGTAACAAGTGAACTTTTCAAGGAAATAAATGTCCAAATTTAACCCAGAAAACATAATAAAGGATTTCCCAATACTTAAAAGAAAGATTAATGGTAAGAAACTAGTTTATTTAGACAATGCCGCCAGTTCTCAAAAACCTATTCAGGTTATTGATGCTATATCTGATTATTATAAAAATCATAACGCCAATGTTCATCGTGGTGTTCATACATTAAGTGAAGAAGCCACAGACATGTACGAGGAAGCAAGAAAGAAGGTTGCGGACTTTGTAGGTGCCTTGCCTTCTGAAATAACTTTTACAAGAGGTACAACTGAATCTATCAATAGAATTAATTATGAGTGGGGTGTAGAAAACCTGAAGAAGGGTGATGTAATTCTTACTACAAGAGCTGAACACCATAGTGATTTGGTGCCTTGGCAAGTACTTGCTCAAATCACAGGAGCCACACTTGAGTTTTTTGATTTTGATAAAGAAGGTAATTTTTCCATTAACAAGTTTAGGGAAAAACTCACCCCAAGGGTAAAACTTGTTGCTGTTTCTCATGCGTATAACGTATTGGGTACCATATTACCTGTTAAAACAATTTGTAAAGAAGCTAAAAAGATTGGAGCTTTGGTATCTATTGATGGTGCACAGTCAGCCCCTCACATGCCTGTTAATATGAAAGATTTAGGATGTGACTTTTATAGTTTCTCTGGACATAAGATGTTAGGACCAATGGGTATAGGTGTCTTATGGGTAAGAAAGGAACTTTTAGAAAAACTGGAGCCCTATGAATATGGTGGAGGGATGATTCATACCGTAGGTGACAAAGAATCTACCTGGGCAAGCTTACCTGATAAATTTGAGGCAGGTACTCCCAATGTAGCAGGAGCTGTGGGACTTGCTGCCGCAATTGATTATATTGAAGAAATTGGTCGCGAAAACATTGTTGCTCATGAACAAGAACTTAATAAGTATGTATTAGAAAAACTTTCTGAAATCAAAGACTTAAAGGTACTTGGTCCTAAGGATCCCAGTATTAGAACTGGTTTAGTTTCATTTGTTATTGGTGATTTGCACCCACACGATATTGCGACTATTTTAAACTCGGAAGGAGTTGCTGTGCGTTCAGGTCAGCATTGTACAATGCCTCTTCATGACTCCTTAAAGATTCCTGCCACTACTCGTGCTAGTTACTATGTTTACAATACAAAGGAAGATATTGACGCTCTAGTTGATGGTATTAATGAAGCTATCAAGGTTTTGGGTTAAATGACTGATTTATATAGAGAACAACTAATGGAGCATTATAAAAACCCTGCTAATAGAGGTAAGCTTGATAATCCTAGTGTAACAATAAATTCCAATAATCCTTTTTGTGGAGACAACGTTGATTTGCAGTTAAAGATAATTGATGGAAAGATAGAAGAGGTTTCCTTTGATGGCCCTGCTTGTGCAGTAAGTGTTGCTTCCTCTTCCTTAGCTACAGACTGGATCAAAGGTAAAACTATCAAAGAAGCAAAGGATTTGAAAAAGAAAGAATTACTAGAGATGTTAGGAGTAGAATTAACAACAAGTCGTGTTAAATGTGCTACTTTGATTCTTGAGGCTTTAGAACAAGCATTGGAGGAATATGAACGAGAAAATTAAACTACCTATTACAAAAGATACTAATCTGGGGCAATTAATCACTCAGTACCCAAATGTTGCGGAAGTCCTATTGGACTATGGTTTACATTGTGTAGGATGTATAGCGGCCTCCTTTGACTCGGTAGAGGCTGGAGCTAAGGTACACGGTATGGGGGACGATGAAATCCTTGAGTTAGTTATCAGATTAAATGAAGTGGTTGAGCATGGCGAATAGTGAAAAGAGAAAGATTCACAAGATTGTAGTTGTGCCCAAAGACTGTATCAGTGCTGTGACCTGTGTAGTTGTAGCACCAGGTGCTTTTGAAATGAACGATGATAATATAGCTGTGGTAAAGGCAGATGCCTTAGATGTAGATGATGATACGCTTTTTATGGCGGCACAGTCATGTCCAACACAAGCAATTCTTCTCTTTGATGAGAATGATAAGCAGATATTTCCCTGATTCGTATATAATAGTTAAATGAATATTCAAATAACTTCAGACAACATACAAATGACTGACAGTATGAAATCCTTGGTAGATCAAAAACTACCCAAGTTACTAAAGAGAATAAAGACTAATACACCAGAAGATCTAGTTGATATAAGAGTTGTTTTAAATAGAGGAGATGCAGAGGGTACCTTTGAGGTAAAGATTGATCTTGCCATGGGCGGTATGCGGGTTGTTGGTAAGGATCATGAATATACTCTGGAGTCAGCAATTGTTAAGGCCATGGATGACACAATTCGGCAATTTGAGAAAGAGAAGTCAAAGAAAGATGGAACCGACTGGGAAAAGCGCCGTGAACTCAAGGCTTACAAGGAAGAGTAAATTTTGCTAGAATTTAGACAATGGATATATAAGATGAATGCAATAACCACACTTGCCCAAAATACCGATGATAAAACTGAATGGTTGAAGAATGAGCTTCATAAATTAAGAAAACATGCGTTAGTTTTAATTGTGATTGTACTCTCAGTAATTGGTGTTATTGCAGGTTACTATGTGACCAGTGATATGTTTACAGGACCTTTTAAGAAAATGACTTATGCAATGATGTCTCCCTCAAACATTGAATTGGCACTAGAAACGACTTCTCCTATGCGCACAAAGATTGAGTATGGGACATCCCCTGATTATGTAAATCAGAAGCAAGTCAGTGCAAGTTATTCCAAAACTCATGCTGTAAGTCTTGATGGTTTGTTACCCGGTAAACCTCATATGGTAAGGTTTGTAGCAGAAGATCAGACAGGTAGACTTCACGTTTCAGATTTCTACACCATCAAATAACTTTAACCTTATATACTAAATATTATGGTAAAATCCCTCGTAGTGAGGGTGATTAGCTCAGTCGGTAGAGCACTCGTCTTATACACGAGCGGTCCCTGGTTCGAGTCCAGGATCACCCACCATTGATTTGGAGATAGTTATTTATAGGATACCAAGTTCAGTTTTTTCGTCTTCAGTCTTTTTTTCAATATATTCAAGATAACGTTCAGTTGTAGACACTCTTTTGTGTCCTGCAATCTTTGAAACTGTTTGTAAACTTGTACCTTGAGCTAAGTGATGAGCAACAAAGGTATGTCTTAAGTCATTAACTGTTGCTTCTTCAACACCAGCTTTATCAAAGAATCTTGTTAATGTAGCTCTTATATTTCTAACAAGTAACGGGTTTCCTGTTTTTGTTATAAATAAGTGTTCAGAACTCTCAACCTCTGGTTTTTCCTCTAAGTAGGAAACAATAGCTTTTACAGCCGCTTCGTTAAGAGGTACTGATCTCATGCTGTGTCTACGTCTTTCTGGAATGTGAAGAGTTCCATCGGTTTTAGTTTCACCAATAGTCACATGATCCATTTTTATGCTTGAAAGCTCAGATATTCTTAGACCTGTTTGAAGTAGTACTTCTATAATTGCGAATGTTCTAGCATCATCTCTAGCGGCATCTCTTAATGCTCCATATTCTAGACGAGATAGAATTCTTGGTGCTTTTATTTCTACCTTTGGATGCTTTAAATCGTCTGCAGCGTTTAGTTCAATAACTTCTTCTGTAATAAGGTATCTAAAGAAGGTTTTTGTAGAGTTAGTTTTTCTGGAAATAGATTTGTTTGTATAACCTTGTTCGGCTAATTTATCCATGAAGGATTTTAGATGATCGGTTTCAATTTCATGAACTAGTTCTAAACCTTGTTTAAAAAGGTGTTCAGTTAATTGTTCAATATCTTTACTATAAGCGACAACCGTGGAAGGAGACCTGTCAAGGCCCCTAAGATGGTCTATAAATTGTTTGTGGGCAATATCGAGTTTAATCATTTCCTAAATAGCCTTTCCAGCTACAAAACCAATTATATTACTTTCCTATGGGATAGAATACCACCTACTAGGGTAAATAGTCAACCCATCACTTTTTGCTTCTTTTTGCGATGTTATAATGGGTTAAATGCTAATCCCTAGATATACAAGACACATAATATTAGCTGTGCTTTTCATTGTGGCTGCTGTGAACTTCACCAAAACAACACTTGATGTTATGGAGAGCAGTAAAAGACTAGATACCCTACGTTCTGATGTTGTCACGCTTGAGGAAAAGCGTGGTAGGTTGGAGGAAGAGCTTACCTACAAGAAAACAGAGTCGTTTATTGAGAAAGAAGCTAGAAACAAGTTGGGTTTGGTAAGACCTGGAGAACAGGTATTTGTGGTAAGAAATGTACTTGGTGATGAGTCCTATAGGGCTGGGGATACTGTTGATACTGGTCCAGTTTCCAATGTACGCATGTGGATTGATCTATTTTTCTAATTTTGCCGCTTTGACAAGGTTTTCTACAGATGTTATCATATTGAATGTTCAGCGCGGGATGGAGGAATAGTACCTCGCCAGGCTCATAATCTGGAGGTCTCGGTGCAAATCCGGGTCCCGCAACCAAACTTTGAACATGTACCGCCATTAGGGCGGTTTTTTTTGTACTTCCTAATGGTGTAGAATATCTCTTGAAAGCGCGCCGACGTAGCTCAGGTGGTAAGAGCGGACGTTTCATAAGCGTCAGGTCCCTGGTTCAACTCCAGGCGTCGGCACCAAAAAGGAAACTATGAACAAACAGACTGTTATAAAAACTTATATACCCCTCCTTTGGCGATACTAACAGCATCGTAATACCCCACGTATTAATGTATTATTTATTTGTAACTCTATAGGTAGAGTTACTAGGAGGAATTAAATATGGAAACAAAAAAAAGAATATTAACAGGAGATACACCTACAGGTAAGTTACATCTTGGCCACTTTGTTGGAACCTTAGAAAACAGGGTGAGATTACAGGAAGAATACAACACATTCATTATATTAGCTGATTTACATGCTCTCACTACCTTGGTTGAGGATCCTAAGAAGGTAGCTGAGTCTACATTTCAAGTAGCTTTGGATAATTTAGCCGTTGGGCTTGATCCTACTAAGGTGACTATATTTGTAGAATCAGAGGTTCCTGAGATATATGAGTTAGCAGCAATCTTTAGCATGCTTGTTTCTCATAACCGGGCTTTGAGAAATCCAACAATTAAAGATGAAATAAAATCTAAGGGTTTGGGGGATAAATATTCTCTAGGCTTTGTTAATTATCCCATCTATCAAGTTGCCGACATATTGGGTGTAAGGGGAACCTTGGTTCCCGTAGGTGAAGATCAATTGCCCCATCTCGAACAGACTAATGAGGTTGTAAGACGCTTTAACCATCTCTACGGGGAGACCTTTGAGGAAATTGAAGGGTTAGTTGGTAGAGTTGCTCGTCTTCCAGGTACTGATGGTAACCCTAAAATGGGTAAATCTTTGGGTAATTGTATTTACCTTTCTGATTCTGAAGAGGAACTCAAAAAGAAAATTATGGGAATGTATACAGACCCTAATCGTATTCACCCAACAGATCCAGGTACGGTGGAAGGTAATCCAGTCTTTGTTTATCACGATGCCTTCAACCCAAACAAAGAAGAAGTTAACGATCTGAAAGATAGATATAAAAAGGGCCAGGTTGGGGATGTTGAAGTTAAGGAAAAGCTCTTTGTTGCTCTTAATGACTTCTTAGGTCCAATTAGAGAAAGAAGAGCAGAATACGAGAATGATCCCGAAAAGGTTAAAGAAATACTCCGTAAGGGTAGTGAGAAAACTAGAACAGAAGTACAAAAGGTACTAAAGGATGTAAAAGAAGCAATGAGTTTAACCTTGTAGTATAATCCGTTGGCTATGGCAAAAGGTAAAGAGTCTAAACCTAAGAAAAAACCAGTAAAAAGACAGACTAAGGGAAGAAAATCTCGTAAGTCTCCTGCCAAAAATAAAAAGAAAACTACTCGTAAACCAAAATCTATATTTGGTAACGTTTTCTTTTATGTGTTTGTTGTTCTCATTGGTTACTTATTACTTGGTGGTTTATTTGAATCCAGTGTAAATGTAGACAAAAGATCAATCAGTGCAGTTATAAGTCTCATCAATGAGGAACAGGTTCAAGATATAACTGTTTCAGGGGATCGTGTTAATGTGATGCTTCGTGATGGGACAGAGTTTAGTTCTGAAAAAGAAGCGGTTGTGAGTTTTGATGAGGTTTTATCCAATAATGATGTTGATAGATCAAAGATTGCAGGGGAACTAACAATTGAAAAAGGATTTAATTGGGGTGATGTCCTAACAGGTTTTTTGAGCTTTGCTTTTCCATTACTAATACTATTTTTCATATTTAGACAAATGAGGGGTGCCAGTGGGGACGTTATGTCCTTTGGCCAATCCAGAGCACGTTTGTTTGATAAAGAGAATGGTAAGAAGATAACATTTGACGATGTAGCAGGTATTAAGGAAGCAAAAACAGAGTTACTTGAAATTGTAGATTTTCTTAAAAATTCAGCAAAATATAGAAAGCTTGGCGCAAGGATTCCTAACGGAATACTTCTTGTAGGCCAATCTGGTGTTGGTAAAACACTTCTTGCCAAGGCAATTGCAGGAGAGGCAAGTGTACCTTTCTTTAGCGTAGCGGGAAGTGAATTTATGGAAATGCTCGTTGGTGTAGGAAGTGCAAGAGCAAGAGATTTGTTTCAAAAAGCAAAAGAAGCACAGCCAGCCCTTATATTTATAGATGAAATTGATGCCATTGGTCGTCAACGTGGTATGGGTATTGGTGGTGGTCATGATGAGCGTGAACAAACACTAAACCAAATACTTATTGAGATGGATGGTTTTGATGAAAGAACAAATGTAATTGTTGTTGCTGCTACAAACAGACCTGACATGTTAGATCCAGCACTTGTTAGGCCAGGAAGATTTGATAGAAAGATAACTATTCAGATGCCCGATTTAAAAGATCGTGAGGAAATAATTGCAATTCATATGAAAGGTAAACCTTTTGAAAAAGATGTTTCCACTGAGAATATTGCAAAGAGAACAGTCGGTTTTAGTGGAGCAGATATTGAAAACATGTTGAATGAAGCAGCAATTCTTGCTGCAAGAGAAGGTAAAAAGAAAATTGATACTGAAGATATTGAAGAAGCAGCCTTAAAGGTAACAATGGGATCAGAAAGAAAAACTCTTCAGACTGATGAGGAAAAGCGTATGACTGCCTATCATGAGGCAGGGCATGCTCTTGTTGCAGCAAGTGTACCTGACATGGATGCAGTACATCAGATATCTATTGTTGCCAGAGGTAGTTCTTTAGGTCACACCGCATTTCCTCCAGAAAGAGATAGATACAATGAAACCCAAACTAGACTAACCTCATTTATTACAGTAATGCTTGGTGGACGTGCTGCAGAAAAACTCATATTTAATGAATTAACAATTGGTGCATCAGATGATATAAAGCGTGCAACTCAACTTGCTCGCCAAATGGTAACCGAATACGGAATGAGTGATTTGGGACCAATTAACTACAATGGTCACAAGGAGCATGGTTGGCTTGCAAGAGAACTTTACGATGGTCCTGAATATAGTGATGATGTAGCTTCTAAGATAGATACTGAGGTAAAAAAGATAATTGACAATTCCTATAATAACGCATTAAAGATACTAACTGAAAGCAAGAAAACCTTGGATACCATAGCCGACAGGCTTATGGAGAAAGAGACCATTCGAGGAGAAGAATTTATAAATCTATTAAAATCCTAATAAATCTTGTTGCAAAAGGAGAGTGATTCATGGCTACCCAGAAAGCGTCTAAACCTAAGTTGGTCCTGTGGTTTGCCTCCCGAGAAATGAACTTACGGGCAGTGAAAGTTTTTTTGCAGAGGCTTCGTGGTGCAAGTGTTGTCATATCTCTCAACCGCGAGTGTCTGTACGGCAAGCTTGGTCCTGCATTTAATACTATAGAGGCTGTAGTTGGCAATACCATTGATATCCGAGAGACAGTGCCCTACAGAAAAAGCGATGTAGGTCAAATGCTTTTTGTGAGTGCCTCGTCGCGCGAAATTCTTGAAATTGCTTTGAAGTTTTCTTACGATGTTTCTTGTAAGGATATCCCACTGCCTTAAACCACGTTCTAAGGCCAATGAGCCCGGTATTTCATTTAACCGGGCTTTTTGTACGTTATAATTACTAGACTATGTCAGATTCAAGAAAGAAACTACTTCTTATAGATACATTTAACTTTTTGCATCGTGCGTATCATGCACTTCCTAAAACATTCACAGATGAACACGGTAGTCCTACAAACGCTGTATATGGTGTGACTGCAATGCTAATAAATGTTTTTAATCAACTTCAACCAAATTACACTATTGCTGCTATGGATAGTCAAAAACCTACCTTTAGAGTAGAAGACTTTACAGGTTACAAGGCACATAGGAAACCTATGGAAGATGATTTAGCTGTGCAGATTCCAAAGGTGTTGGAAATACTAAGTGCATTTGGTATCAAACAAATTACTGTTGATGGGTATGAAGCAGATGACATTATTGGAACAATAACCAAAGAAGTAGATGAAGATGTTGAGATGATTATAGTTTCAAATGATAGAGATCTTTGGCAGTTAGTTAATGAAGATGTGACCATAATGATGCCTGGTAAGGGAAATATTGTTGAATGGGTAGGTCCAGATGAGGTTAGAGCTAGAATGGATATGGAACCTATGCAAATTATTGACTACAAAGCTCTAAGGGGGGACCCCAGTGACAATATCCCGGGGGTCAGGGGGGTTGGAGATAAAACTGCAACAAAACTTATTAAAGAATATGCAAATATTGAAGAAGTTTATAAAAATATTGCAAACATTACTCCAGAATCACTAAAGACAAAACTTGCAAACAGTGCTGAAGAAGCTGTGATGAGCAAGCATCTTGCAACAATAGTTACAGATGTTCCTTTTGATTTAGATCTAAAAGAGTGTAAGTATACTGAATTTAATAGAGCTGCAGTAAGAGATGTACTTCAAAGATACAATTTCAAGAGTTTGATAAAAAGGCTTGGTTTTGAAGTGTCAAAAGACTCCCAAGTTGATCCAAGTGCGCAACTCCCCCTGTTATAATTGAACTATGCATAAAGAAGAACTAGCAAAACAGGTAGCGGAGTTACTAAAGGGGGAGCATCCCAATCCTAAAACTGAATTAAACCATGAGAATGAAATGCAGCTTTCTATTGCTGTAACTATGTCTGCTCAAACTACAGATAAGAAGGTTAATGAGGTTAATGAGAGGTTATTTAAGAAATATAAGACTTGGGAAGACTTTGCTAATGCTAATTTAGAAGAAATGCAGAGTGACATCCATGGAGTGAATTTTCACAAGGGTAAGGCTGGAAGGATCATTAAGATGGCTCAAATGGTTATTGAAGATTTTGATGGTGCTTTGCCTAGAGATATTAAAAATCTAATTAAGTTACCTGGTGTTGCTAGAAAGAGCGCTAACGTTATTCAACAGGAACTTTGGGATATTGGAGAAGGCTTTGTAGTAGATACACATGTTACTAGGGTATCTAATAGATTAGGGCTGTCTAATGAAAAGAATGCAGTAAAGGTTGAGCGTGATCTTATGGAGGTGTTCCCGGAGGATACTTGGAGACATATGTCGGGAGCAATGGTGCTTCATGGGAGATATGTGTGTACAGCCATAAGAAAGCCTAATTGTGAGGAATGTGTTTTAAATAAGATTTGTCCATCAGCTTTTATGCTTGAGTAATTATTCCTTTGCTTGATCGTAGATAAGAATTCTTCCTATCTTTCCACTTTCAATCTCTTTGAATGTCCAGAATTGTGTTGCACGTAGTGTCATTTCATATAGCCCCTTAGGTTCAATTACAACGCCTGTTGAAAATTCCTCATGTTTTTTAATAAGTTCTTTGATTAGTATTTGCCTATCTGTATTGTTTACCCAAATTGCTCTTTGTCCACGCACTGCTTCATCACTTCTTGGTGAAAAGCCTTCTTCTGTAAATGTGAATACAATTGGTGGAAGACTATCAATTTTTTCTTGTACAGATTTAGTCAATTTCTTTTCTAGTTCTTCTGCTTCATCTACTATTGGTTTAGGAGGAGGAATATTATCAAGTTCTTCTTGTTCTTGTGGTTGTTGTGTTTCCACAGGTTCTGAATCATCCTTTTTCTCATCAACAATGATTATTTCTGCAAGTCTCGTAAGACCTCCCTCTTGTTCTCCAAAGAAAATCGCTATGATGAATAGAACAGCTAATCCTATTCCAAAGTAAGCTACGATCTTGTTTCTTTGGATAATGTTTTTCATCTTGGGTCTTTTATATCTTTGTTAACTAAATTGACAGGAGGTTTGTTACTTATCAAAACCTCAACTACGTTTTCTGCAGCCATTCTTGCCATTTCGATCCTTGCTTCTCTTGTAGCACTACCAATGTGTGGTGTAAGGATTACATTATCAAGTTCCTTTAATCCTGCATGGATGTTTGGTTCTTCTTCATAAACATCAATTCCAGCACCTGCAATCCAATTTTCCTTTAGAGCAAGAATTAGTGAATCCTCATCAATTATTGGGCCTCTTGCTGTATTAATCAGATAGGCTGTTGGTTTCATTAATCTAAATTCACGATCTGTTATTAAGTGCTTTGTTGCAGGTAATAGTGGTACGTGTATGGATACAAAGTCTGATTTACCAAGTAGGTCTTCTAGACTTGCAAATGTTGCTCCATATTCTTCTTCAACATCTGGATGTTTGTTCGTGTCGTTGTACAAGATGTTCATGTTAAATCCATTCTTTGCTAGTTTTGCAAAATGTTGACCTATCCGACCAAATCCAATGATTCCAAGTGTTTTGTCTGTGAACCTTGGGCCCAAAAAGATCATTGGATCCCAGTATTCATATTTCCCTCCACGTGTGAATCTGTCTGCTTCAACAATCCTTCTCCCTACGGACATGAGAAGTGCCATTGAGTGCTCTGCCACAGCCTCTGTAAGGTCTCCTGGTGTATTTGAAACATAAATCCCTAGTTCATTTGCCACCTTTAGGTCTATGTGGTCATATCCAACAGAGTATGTTGCTACAAGTTTAAGATTCTTACCTGCTCTTAGTACATTTTCATTTATTTTGTCTGGAATGACTGGAATTATTGCATCACAATCCTTTACTGCATCCATAAGTTCCTCCTCACTAAGTGGGGGACCTTGCCTATAATCAATTTCTATCTGGGGGTGTTTTCTAAGTAATTCTAAACCTGCTCTTGGTATCTTTCTTGTTATTAGTATTTTCATAAATTTATGATAGCATAGGGCACCGTATCCTATTCACATCTACTTAGGAGGTTCTCGTGGTTAAGAAAGAGAAAGTGTATCTTCCAAACTGGTGCGGCCTCATTTTATTTTTGGTCTCTGGTGTGGTGTTTCTGCTGGGTCTCATATTTGGGCAGGGCACCGCATTACCGCTGTGTGTATTTTTTGGCACAACATTTGGGGTAATGGGCATGGTAAACCCAGTATACAAGAGGAGATCCTGTGGGGGTTATGTGTCACCCACCCCAATGACCCTAACCCTTTGGGTAGGGGCTGTTGCTGCTTTTATTTCGGCGTGGTGGTTGATATCAGTGTAGAGAAATTGGTAGGTATAAATTTACAATCTCGATCACATCCCGTGATTGAGATTGACCCTTTAGCTGTTTGTTTATATTTCTTCTTTTGTTAATAGACCTTCAAGGGCCCCTATTTTAGTAATAACGCTCCCTGCATTTCTACTTCCCCATCTTAGAGCTTCTTGTGCTGACTTTTTGTGATGAATAGCAGATAAGAATCCTGCTGCAAATGAATCTCCTGCTCCTGTAGCATCTACCTTTTTACCAAAGTCATGTATTTCTTCCTTGTATATATTCTGTCCATCAAAGCAACTAGATCCGTTTGTGCCATCTGTAATGACGGATAGTTTGATACCCATGTTTGTAAGTTCTTTGTGGAGTTTATCTGTTTCTAAATCTTTTCCTATGATCTTTCTGGCTTCCTCTTTGTTTACAAACAATATATCAAGTCTTTCAAAGACCTTTTTGATTTCTTCAAGTCCTATCTTCATCATGGTTGATCCTGGGTTCATGGCAAAGATAGTTTCAGTGCTTTCTTTTAGTAGTTCCAATAATTCTTTCTGGAAATCTTCAAATCCTTCCCCTAATGATGTGTAGTAGACAATTGCTGGTTTTCCAAAATTACCAAGCTTATATGTTTTGGGTTCATGATGAGAAAAGATGGTTCTTTCGCCTTTGAATACAACGATGGGGTGGGTGTTTGTAATTGAATCTTTGTTCTTAGTACAGAATTCTGTGCTTACACCATTTTCTTTTAAAGCATTTATCGCAAGATCTGCATTGTTATCATCCCCGAGCTCTGTATATACCTTTGTTTTTAGTCCAAGTTTAGATGTCCCACTAGCTACATTGATGGAGTTACCTCCAACAGAGATTCTAAATTCCTCTACGGGAATCTTTTCTCCGTACTTGAAACTTATTTCACAGTTTTCGTGATTTACATCACAATGTACTGTTGCATCATCCACCTTCATAAACATGTCTATTGATGTATCTCCAATTGTAAGTAAATCGTATTTCATCTTGTTTCCTGTAAGAAGTTTCTAACCTCTATCTCTATATGATGCGCGCTTAATCCAAATTTTTCTAGTAGTTCAGAATACTTGCCTGACTCACCAAAGTTGTCATCAATTCCAAGTAATTTCATGGGTACTGGAGCTTTTTGTGCAAGCAATTCGGCGACTGCACTACCTAGACCCCCAGCTTTTTGATGTTCTTCTACAGTTACAACACGTCCTGTCTTTTTTGCAGCCTTTATAATTGTTTCTTCATCCAGTGGTTTGATTGAAGAAACATTTATTACTTCACAAGTTATGTTTCTGTTATCCTTTAGTTCTTTTGCCGCAAGAAGTGCTTCATAAAGAATAGGTCCGGTTCCAATAATTGTTATGTCGCCACCTTCCATTAGGGTTGTTGCTTTTCCTATTTCAAACTTGGTTTTATCTGTTGTAAATACAGGCGTCTTATCCCTAGCTAGTCTGATGTATACAGGCCCTTTGTGTTTTGCAGCTGTTATTGTTGCCTTCTTTGCCTCTATATAATCACAGGGGCTAAGTACTATTAGGTTGGGAAGTACCCTTGTGATTGCAATATCTTCAAGAGCTTGATGTGTCGCACCATCAGGTCCAACAGATAAGCCTGCATGTGCTCCAATTATCTTTACATTAGCTTTTGAATAGCAGATAGATACTCTAACCTGATCCCAATTTCTTCCTGGATTAAATGTGGCATAACTTGCAATAAATGGGGTTTTTCCACTAAGTGCCATTCCAGCTGCAATCCCTGCCATATTCTGTTCAGCAACACCTACTTCTATGAATTTTTCTGGAAATCTTTCTTTAAACGTTTGGCTTCGTGTGGATTCTGTTAAGTCTCCTGTTAGGACTACAACATTGCTATCTTTTTCAGCGGCTTCGGTGGCACCATCCCCATATCCATCCCTAGTTGGTATTTGATCCAATTTAGTAGTGAAAACATCTTTGTGTAAGTTAGCTTCTTTATTTAACATGGGCAGTGTTACCAGTATTTTTAGTCACAAAAGTCTGTTGTGCGTTGTGTCTCAAAATCTATTTCCATATCAGTTTTATCAATTGCAACGATATCAACACCAATTGTTAGGTCTGGCTCTGTAACACATGTTTCTCCGGGTATTGTGATCTTTGTAGAAACTAGAAGAGATTCTTCTTCCTTATTTATATATATCTTTCTAATCTTTGCGCTATAGCCTGTGTTCTCAAATGGTTTTGTGGAAACACCAATAAGCATTTCTTTCTCAAAATCTATCTTTTCACTAAATGCCAATTGATTGGTTTTATCGATGTTTGCTAGGAATTCAATAAGTTCTTCCTCTGTTTTAATTATTAATCTTTGCTTTTCAATATCTTCATTTCCTGTGGTTACTATTCCAGGGAAATCATCTATCCTTCTTAGTTCCAAAGTGTTGTTTGGTTTGAAAATATTAAGATCTACTTCACCTTGAAGTAATAAGTAGCCTGCTCCAAAGATGAGGCCTAAAATAATGATTAGTGGCAAGGCGCTTATACCTGCCATTCTATTTTCTTGTCTTGTTTGTTTACTCATGTTCGCCTCTTATCTGGCCTTCTAGTGTCCTAAGTTGGTGCAAAGCTTCTTTAGCTTGCTTTTTGTTAGGAGGCTTTCCGTGCCATTCAAATTTGTACTCCATAAATTCTACACCTTTTCCAGGAATAGTATGAGCAATTATAGCAGTTGGTCGTTCCATAATTGCCTTTGCGTGATTGCACGCATTAATTATTTCTTCAATGTTGTGTCCATCAATCTCAATAACGTGCCAATTGAAGGCCTCGAGCTTTTCACGAAGGGGTTCTAGTGGCATTACATCTTCTGTATATCCATCAATTTGGATATTGTTTCTATCAATGATCCAAACAAGATTATTGACTCTATTATTTCCTGCAAACATTGCAGCTTCCCATATTTGTCCTTCTTGTAATTCCCCATCACTACCAAGACAAAATGTTTGATAAGTCTTTCCATCCATCTTTGCAGTAAGAGCCATACCTATTGCTTGAGATAGACCCTGTCCAAGGGGACCACTGCTGTTATCTATTCCAGAAAGAGCTAAATTGTGAGGATGGCCTTGCAAATCACTTCCCAACTTACGCAGGGTTTTGAGATCCTCAAGGGGAAAATACCCACGATGAGCAAGGGTAGCGTAATGTATTGGGCATATGTGTCCGTTTGATAGAACAAGTCTGTCTCTATCAGGATCTGAAGGGTTTTTGGGATCTACATTAAGGATTTGAAAGTAAAGGGATGCGAATATATCAGCCATTCCTAAGGGTCCTGCTGAGTGTCCGGAGCCTGCAGCAAGTAGCATTTCAATAACTGATTCGCGTAGTTTTACAGCTATTTCTTCAATCTCAGCAATATCTTTTTCATGTGCATGTTCGTGATCTTGGGGCATTAAACAAAGTATAGCAAAAAGCCCATTTGACGGTGATAGTAAAAACCCTGTAATGTGAATATAAGGGGAACAGAGAGGTAAGTTTTTTTATCAGAGGAAGTGTATAGGGAGAAGGAGGCGCCAGGAAAGTAAACTTTTGATATCAGGTACCTACTATCAAAGTAAGTGAACCATACGAGGATACAAGATGAAAAAAAATAAAAGCTTAGTTCGCTTTTTGGTATGGTTGTTGTTGACGCTGTCAGCCCTTGCAATGGCGATGGTGTCTGGTTTGCAGATCCCAGCTGGCTCTGCAGTTGTTACCACGGTTTTCGGCCCAAGCAACAGGCATAGGCCTTCTGGTCGTCAATCTAGTGGTGTTGTCAACCCTTTCTCAAGTCGCTCAAATCGCTCCGGCGCCGGCAACAGTGATGTAGTTCTGAATTCCTCTTCTCGCACGATGGCCGTTGTACCAGTTTCTTAGGAATTCGGATGTGCCCTCGCTTAGGTGTTCATAAAGGTGAGGGCTTAAGCTGGAGTCACTTATTACTTTTGTAGTGAAGGGAGGCAAGCCATGTTGTGCACCCCGCGTGATGTTATGCGTTATTTTGTTTGGGTCAAGCTCTTGGGGGTTAAAACACAGCATTTGTGCCCACTGATTTTACAGAATTAATCGGTTTAGTCTGATGCAGATAGGACTGAACCTAATCACTATGGGGAATGGGGGATGCATTCACTAAATCTGTAGGGGGGCAGGGGTTTAAAGCAAGACAAAGGTGGTTCCGGGCTGATCTTCATGGTAAACAGCTTGGGCCACCTTTTTTTGTGTTATATTAATTCCTGAAATACCCAACAAATCCTATTTTTCAGTGTTGCTATGAAAGGAGAAAGCCATGCCCGGTCCAGACCCCGATAAATTTGAAGACGAAGAAGATGGTAAGGAAGAAGATGGTAAGGAAGAAGACACACCCATTGAGGTAAAGAAAGATAAAACCCGAAGTGGTAGTTCCTCTACCCCTACGCATCCCCAACATCCTCCCAACCCAATGGCAGGACCTGGTGGATTTTAGTTGTCAGGCTGGTGCTACCCATTTTAAGCCCTTGGTCATTATGTGATCTCTGGGCTTAAAGTTTTATTTATTACTTTTTTAGAGATTCAATGTAATCCACTGCTTCTTTAGGTGTTTCCACTATCTTTACTAGTTCTACCTCACCTGATCTCATTAACATGTGTGTTTTAAATTCCTCTATGATGTGATTCCAATATTTGCCCATTAGTATTATTGGTTTGTGATGTCCTTCATGAATTCTTGAGCTTGCCCAAGTCATTCCAAATTCGCTGATTGTCCCTGTACCTCCTTTGAATACTATGTGCACATCTGAGTTTTGAAGCATTACCTTTGTTCTGTCGAAATAATCCATTGTTATAACTTCTTCATCAAATGTGTTTTCTGGATCTCTACCTTCATAGTTTTTGTGTTTGTGTGTTGGATAATAGGTTACTGCAAGAACCTTTCCCCTGCTGTCTTGTGCACCAAGTGTTGCAGCCCTCATCACACCTGGTCCACCTCCATTTACTATTTCATAGTCTTTCTTTGCAAGTAACTTTGCGGTTTCATAAGCTAGATCATATGCTTCGTCACCTTCTACCCATGCGGCGCCTCCTAAGAAGGCAATCTTTTTTATTGGCTTATCTTGGGTATGTGTTTCTTCCTCTGCTTCTTCTGCTTTTTCCACAAAATGTTCAAAGCTGTCTTGTGGCTTTTGAAATATTTGAGATCCTATTGCGATATCTTCTACACCAGCTTCAATTACCCTTACTAAGGTTTCCTCATCTATACCACCATCTACCTGTATCTTCTTTGTTGGGGCAGATTGCTTAAATATTATTATCTTATCTATTACGTCTTCTCTGAAGTCACTTCCTTGTTTTCCAGGTACAACAGTTAGAAATTGTATGAAATCAACTCTTTCCATATAAGGTGCTAGTTCTTCTAGGTTTGTTTCTGGGTTGATGGATATTCCTGTTTCATAACCTAGTGTTTTTGCTTTATCTATGAATGTACCTATGTTTTGTGCTTCTACATGTGCTGAAACCTTCTTTACCTTTTTAAGTTTGGTTGTTAGAAATTCTGTTGGGTTTTCTACCATAAGGTGAAGTTCAAAGTCTGCCTTTGTATCTATTTCATCCAACTGTTGTATATCAGTAAATGTTTCTTCGTTAACAAAGTTTCCATCACAAACATCAATTTGAATTAAATCTGCTACTGATTCTATAGCTTTGATTTCCTCTAGTATCTTTTCAAAATCAGTTTCTAGTATTGCTGGTATTATCATTGTTTGTTTTCAATTTCCTTAATTTTATTAATTCTCCTTGTATGTCTTTCTTCATTAGAAAAATCTGTATTTAACCAAGTTCCTACAATATTTAGTGCCTCTTCCTTTGAAATGTAATCTGCAGGTAAGGTTAGTACATTTGTATCATCATCTTCACGGGACTTCTTTGCATGTTCTTCATTCCAGGAGAGGCTAGCTCTAACATTATTGAATTTGTTTGCAACAATTACTTCTCCTACACCACTTCTGCAAATTAATATTGCTTTATTGTCTGTTGGGTTTTGAGAGATCTTACTTGCTGCTAGCTTTGCATAATCTGGGTAGTCATCATTTGGATCAAGTTCGTGTGCACCCACATCTTCATAGGCTATGCCAACAGTATCAAAGCTCTGTTTAATATGGTTTTTAAGTTCAAATCCTCCGTGATCAGAAGCAAGATATATCATTCGGGCAGTTTTTTCCTTTGGTCAATAAAATATACAAGTGTTGCTAATACAATGATACCAAATGATGTGAGGCACCACCCACAATAAGCATTAATAACAAATGCTTCCAAGTAGGTTAGATAGGAGGAGAAGAGAATACCCATAAACAAAGCTAGCGGTATCAGTTTGTTTTTCTTTAGCAGAATAAGTGTTAGTAACCCCATGTAGTATATGGCTCCAAAAACTCCCATAGGTATTCCAAACACTTCTGAGTATTTGCTTTGTTGTACTATGTCACATCCTTCAAAGGCGCACATTAGATTAGGGGTGGTGGGATTATTTAGCTTTAGTTTGTAATTTGTTAGATATATGGATATACCAAGTCCCGTGAGGGTCAGAAGTATAAGTATTGTCTTTGTAATCTTTGTTTTCATCTTAAGTGCTGTAGGCTAAATCTTATCAATATATACCCTATTATGTATACCCAGAAGATGGTCCCATCCTTTGGGTGTTTTTTCTCAAGAACAAGTAGGAGAAGAAAGAGAATTATATCAAGGAAGGATTCATATATAGCAAAGGGCATGTGTTCATTGTTAAAGAAGTTACCCCATCTACCTATTGCTTGAGCTAGAGGTATTGGTAAAGCAAAGATATCCAACCACTTTAGAACAGGTTGTTTCATTTTCTTAAATAAAATGATGAGTGTTGCAGTCCCTGCAAGGATTGCTCCTATTATTCCCATACCTCCTGTCCAAATTTGGGGGATAAGAATCGGGGTTGTTACATAGTAGTACCAGTTATCAATTATGTAATAACCTCTTGCTCCTAGTAGGCTTGCAAGAATTATTAAGAATAATGATTTCCAAAAGATCTCAAGATCAAGGTCTTTTTTCTTTGCTAGATTTTCTGCATATAAGATTGCAAGAATTACACCAGTAGTTATAAGGAGTCCGTACATGAATGAAGTTTAAAAGAGATAGAGGGTATAAGCAAAGGTGGCTAGTAATACGAGAAGGAAGAGATATACATTCAGAGGAGTTGTATCAATCTTTAAGGACCAGAACCAATCATCTGTTTTATCGTGCATGAAGGCTTTTAGGAATCTATAAATAGAGTTTAAGAAGGTGGAGAGTACAAAGGCCTTTATTATTAAACCTATTGTAGAGGTAATAACAAATATTGTTGCAGCTCCCAATACTACCTGAAATAAAGCACTGTTTAGTGTTTTCTCCTCAAATTCACTTTCGTGGTAGGAGATGTAGTTTAGTAAACCTTTTATATCCTTGTGTTGAACATAGTCTCTTAGTACAAGAGATTCTTGTTTTTCAGGTTCAATGAAGAATGCATGTACGATGTAATCTAAATCTAAGGTGAAGGTTCCAATAATACTTCCTGCAAATACAGCCATTATATTTACAATTTCTCTTTCCACATTTAGTGCAACTATAGCGACTCCTAGTGTTAGAGAGAGTAGTAAGGGTACTCTGTAGGGTTTAACGGTTCTGGTAGGCATTATCTCAATAATAGGTTATTTATCAGGGGGGTTCAACTTAGCCTCTTTTAATTGCTTAAGTTTCCACATAAATAGTCTTCCCTTTGTCTTTGCATGATCCTGGTTATTTACAAAATCCCGCGCTTGTTCAAGTAACGCCCTGTTTTCTGTTTTTGCTAGTTTTATATACAAAGCTCTATGTCTTTGGTCCCCAAATTCATCAGCAAGTCTATTACCATAGGCTTGGAATTCATGCTTATTTCTAGTGTCGGGAGTGAAACTCTTCTTACTAATAAGATCACCAAGGTTTTCCATTGGTGTTATTTGTTAATCTGATCTGTAGCGATCTTACCTATCACTGGAAGATGAAATTCTTCTCTGTTGTATGCCTTCCACATCATGAAGAGCCACACAATAAATGCTGCTAGATTAATAATAGGTACAAATATGGCTAGTACTATAGTTAGACCTAATCCCATGTTGATGATCACATAGGCTAGAGCAAAGAGGAGTCCTTGCATTGCATGAAATCTTACAAATTTGTTTTCTTTTTCCATCATAAAGATGGCAAGGCTAGTAAAGAGTCCGATGAAGGGCAAGTACGATAACATTGCTTCAGTATTTTCATCTAATTTATACGGTTTCCCGTTATTATTGATTGAATTTGTTGTTTCTGGCATGTCTAAATATTATCACTTTGTTTGGGCCTCGTACATTTGTTTTATCTCTTTAATAGTAGTTGTTTGTTTAGGTTTCTTATCGTCTCTATATTTGATCATCCTAGGAAATCTTAGTGCATAGCCTGCACTATGTTCTGATGATTTGGATAGTTCATCTGCAGCAATTTCTACAACAATTTCAGGTTTTGTCCATACATCACAATCATATTTTGATCCAATATCAGTACCTGCGGCCTTGTTTGGTATAGCAAGTAAGTCACATCTTTTTTTCAAGTTATGCCATCCTTCATCAGTTAAACCTGATCCTACCTTTGTTATTGTTTTGAATTCCCCATCTTTCTCATCCCAGAGTCCTACAAGAAATCCTCCGATTCCAAATTTAGATCTAGCTCCTCTTCCATGGTAATAACCAAGAATTACACATTCTACAGTGTCATTAAGTATTTGCTCTTCCAGTTTTTTGAGTTTGACCCACTTAAAGTTTCTAGCTCCTGCTTCATACGGGGAATCAACTTGTTTTATCATTACCCCCTCAAGCCCCTTATCCATTGCTTCTTTGTGCCAGGTTGCTAATTCTTCAGGATTTGTAGTTTGAATGTTGGTATCTATCTGAATAACATCATTGGGTTTAACAATCTTTTTTAGCATTTCACGTCTTTTGACAAATGGTGTATCCACAAGGGATTTACCATCAAGGTAAATTAAATCAAAGACCATATACTTAAGAGGAATATCTTTTGCAGCTTGAGTAATCCCATGTTTTCTCTTTCTTTGGATGGTTTCTTGGAAAGGTAGAAACTCTCCGGTGTCCTTGTTGTAACCTATTGCTTCACCATCAAGAATTACGGATTTGGCATCTAGGTGTTGATTAGCTGCTGCAATGATATCTGGGAACTGATGTGTGGTTTCCTCTAAATTTCTAGTGAAGGTTTTTATAAAGGTCATTTCTTTTTGTACATCAAACATTCCTTGTTGTTCAAAGCTAGCAACTTCCATCTTTTTATCTTTATCCATGTGGAGTTGTGTTCTTGTGCCATCAAATTTGTATTCGACCCATACCTCATTCATTTTCTCAATTATCTCTACAGGGTTATCTAATCTTGACGCCATTTGTGCATGCACAGGAACTCCAACTTCCATATCAACTTCTGATAGTCCATCAAGACCCTTGGCCTTTATCCTTTCAGCAATACGGCCGATGTCAGGATGAATTCTATATTTTGATTCTATTTGTTTTTTGAGTTCCTTTGGTGCTTTTTCTCCACCATTTACAAATTGGGCAAGAGCATCAACAACTGTTAGCTCTGTGAAACCTAACCTAGTTGTACCCAAGATTATGCGTACAAGATACTTTGAAGATAGCTTACTTGTGTTTCCGAGTAATTCTGAAGCGAGTTGTATTTTTTTATCTTGAGATCCCGTTCCTTCTGTTTGGGCTATTTCCATAAGTATTTCATGAATATAATTCACATCTGCGTCTAGAATTTGTTTGTTTGGATTTATATCAAAAGCCACTGTTCCAAGGTCCCCTTGTCTAGAATACAGTTCCTTAATCTTTTCTTCAGTTTCTCCATAGGAAGCAGCAAGTATTCTATACATCATTTTTTCAGCAATGTTGAATCTTTCAGATTCAAACTCTGCTTTTAAGTAACCAAGTGATAGATAAAGAGTATTAGCAATTTCATTTGTATCTACTTCTTTAATTAGATCTGCAAGAATTGAAGTTATTTCAAGTCTTTTAGTTGTTTCTTCTAGCCGTTGAAGGTATTGTGCGAGTTGAGAAAATTGCATACTAGTATTATACTAGCACTCCTATCAAGACTTATAGTGTTTGGAAAGGAGCTTGTGCTGATGGATAGCAAATTTTACTACACCATTTCGTACATGTTTTTGGTGTTTGCCCTGTTTTTCTGTTGGGTGTCATCTTTAGCATGGCTCCCCGAACAACCAGGTCTCCACAGTTCGGCTTTGTATCTATGGGCCCTTGTGGTTGAGTCTGGTTTTATTTTTCTTTGGGTTCTTTGGTCTGTAGAGTCCCACGGGGAGAGAGTAAAGGACTTCATGCCATTGAAGCGCCTGGCTATTAGTGCGGCTTTTTTTGCCTCCTGTATAGTTACGGGACCTTTAGGACTTGAGCTGGAAAATGGAATGTCACTTCTGCTGTTCACATTCTTTCTAGCTTTTCCATCCTTCGGGTTGATATTTGCTTGGCCAATATATAAGGCTAAAGCGTTTAGGGGCAGGCCAATGTTTACAATAATCCCTAATTCTACGGGGCATTATTTATGGTTTACGGCATCGTTAGGCCTCGCTGCTCTGTTACCGTTTTTGGCCTCAGGTAATTGGGTAATGGTGGAAAGATTGTCTGGTCTTCTATTGCTTGCCTGCTTTCTGTCATTTCTCGTGAAACCCAAAGATTTAGAAAAGTTTCACGGTATGAAATGACCCCGGCTCAACTCAACTCATATCTCGAAGACTTGGTTTTACCGCGTTTGGCCACTATACCTTTTTCCATAAGGGTTTTTAGGTCACGCAAAACTGAGTCTTCTGATATATCAGGAAATATTATTGAAAAGTCTGAGTTTCTTAATATTCCGTAGTCTTGCAAATACATTACAACTCTTTCTTGCCTGTCTGTTAGTTCCACCCTTCCACTTGCCTTGGCAAGCTTTGTGTCTCTTGCAAGTAGAATTACTTTTTCCTTTACTCTTGATGCCTCACTTGCCATAACATTGGTAAAGTATTCAAGCCAGTGGGTAAAGTCATCCTCATGTGTCCTTTGTAAGGAATCCTCATAACCTTTTTTACTATTTCTAATGAGTTCTTCAATTCCTAGGTAGTCCTTTATTGCATAGTTGTTTATCTTAAGACTTGTTTTGGCAGCCAAAGTTGCAACTGAAAAGCAGTTGTTCTTAAATGGGAATATCTTGTTAATTCTGCCATGAAGTATTCCTGCTACAAGTATTGGATATGTTTCCTTAGCATCAAGACTGCTGTACCAATCAAATAAATCCATAACAGAGGCGAGAATTTCTTCTGGATTAACACCCACCTTGGTTTTCTGGTTTCTATACTTACCTTGTCCATCTTTTTCTAAGTTTTGAGTTAAAGCTTTGTGGATTTGTTTTAGATCTGCTTCATCAATATCACCTTTTTGAGCTATTTCATCTAATGTATCTATAGTTTTTTGAAAACTAATAGCCTCTTTTGGAGATTTCTTTGCTATTTTGTCTACAACTCTTTTTACCTTTTCTTCCTCAATTATTATTCCATCCATTGCTAAGGAGTTTGTAATGGTTCTAACCTTTGCTTCTTTTTTAAGTTGTGTTTCCCAATGTCTAAGGATAATTGTGTTTTCAATGATGGCTTTGCCATATTCAATATTGGCTATGTTTCTTAGTATTTCGGTTGTGATTGAGTATTCTGGTATAAACATTTTTCCTTGGAACGATCCTGGCAGGTTGAGGCAGTGAATAAGTCTAGTTTGAACTAGAATTTGCTTTCAACCTGCCAAGAGGGCAGTGTCTCGTGAGAATTCCTTCTCTATATAATTCTTGCATATTTCCCGCATAAATGGAATAAAAAAAGAGGTATTATCCTGCACTATTAACCGATATTTATTAGATGTATGGCTTTACCCATATTTATTGGTTCTGCGCTAGTTATGATTGTTTGCTGAAGATCAAATGAGTTTGTTACTGCATCTTTGTGTCCCTCATCTAACTCTGAAAAGATATCATCTAGAAGGAGTATTGGTCTTCTATCAAGATATTTGTTTATAAAGTCTATCTCACAGAGTTTTAAGGCTAGTATGGTTGTTCTTTTCTGTCCCCTTGAACCATATCTTGCTATGTCGTGGTTGTTGTAGTTTATGGAGAAATCATCTCTATGCGGTCCTATTAGTGTTCTTCCTGCTCTTATCTCTGTATCTTGTGATTCTTTTAGTGCATCAGGGTTGATTTCACTCTTATTATAAATAATCTCACACGTTGTATCTTCACTACTAAGGGTGTCTATGTGTGTGTTAATAATCTTTTGCACAAAGTCAAAGTAGTCATCCCTACTGTTTTGAATGATTGTTCCCGTCTCAATTACTTTCTCGTCCCAGTACTCTAGTTGATTTTTTCCTGTACCAAAATCCCTTATCTGTTCAAGTATTTTATTTCTTTGTCTAACTGCCTTTGTGTATTGTGAAGTTGCTCTTTTATATTTCTTGTCTATTTGGAAAAATAGGGCATCAAGATACTTTCTTCTAATTGATGGGGAAGCTGTGAATAGTTCAACATCATGAGGAGTGAAAAGCACAGTATTCAAAGTGCCTGCAAAGTTATTTAAGGATCTGGCTACCTTATCAAGTTTTACTTTCTTGGATGAGGCATTTTCGAATTTATCGCTTTTTGTAATTAGTAATTCTAGTTTTTGTTTATCTCCATTTGGGTTGATGTTTGCATCTATACGTGCAAACTTCTTGTCATGGGAAATCATTTCCTTATCATATTTAGAATGAAGGGATTTTGTTGTAGCTAGTAGATGTATTGCTTCAAGAAGGTTTGTTTTTCCTGCCCCATTCTTTCCTATAATAAGTGTGGTTTCACCATCAAAATCAAGTTTTGTATCTTGATGGTTTCTAAAGTTTCTAAGTTTTATATTCTGAATTCTCATAACAGTTTGATTTGATTATCCTCCGGTTGGCAGGTAGGGCAGAAAAAAGCACTTCGTCCTCCTATTTTAACTCTTTCTATAGGAGTTTTACACAGGGGACAGGGCTTTGTTTCATGTTGGAATATTTTTACGTGTTTCCAGAAATTACCATGTTTACCATCCAGGGTATGCCATCCAACTGCGGCTTTATTTCTTTCCAGAAGGGGGAGTATTGTTGTACCTTTTTCCTTAAGTGCTAGGTCCATAATATCCTTTATTTCTTTGAATAATATTCCTGCTCTCTTTTTATCAATTTGTTTTGCCTTCATTTTTGGATGTATCTTTGCCGTGAAGAGTGTCTCATTAGCATATATGTTTCCTAGACCTGCCATTTTCTTCTGATCTAGAAGAAGTGAGTGAATTGCTTGAGTTGAATTTAGAATCTTTAGGAATCTATCTATACTGAATTCCTTGGAATATATGTCTGGACCGATGTCATTGAAATGCTTAAAAGCATTCCTCTCGTTTTTTGTAAGAACCTCTATCTTTGTCCACTTTCTCATATCTCCTAAGCATAAGATTCTGTCATCCTCAAATTTAATTCCAAATCTGAAGTACTTTGGTAAACCGCCCTTGTTGGATTTTAATAAGGAGAGTCTTCCTGTTATGAGAAGGTGTAGTACAAGGTGTAGTTCATTTGAAAACTCAATATCAATGTATTTACCCTTACGGTGTACCTTTTTGATATGAGTTCCAATCAATTGTTTCTTGAGTTTGTTTCTTGTGGAGTTTTTAAGTAGGTTTTCTGTGTCATTAGCAAATAGCAGTTCTATGACCTCTTTACCTAAGATGTTCTTGTTCATCTGCCTAACAATTGTTCTAACCTCAGGACCTTCAGGCATCTTCCTTTTGCTTTTCCCCCCATTTTTGCATAACGTAATCTTTGAATTCTTTTTTAAATCTTGCCTTACTAAATTTATTTGCGTATTTTTTCATTTCTTCTTTTTTGTATTCATGGGTCCTAACGGCTTCATCAAATTCTCTAAATCTTTCTACAAAGTGTTCCAGATCCAAAAAGTCGAAAAACATACCGTCAATTCCATCTCTTATAGTTTCCTTTGATCCTCCAGATCTATGCGCGAATACGGGTGTTCCGTGCGCTAGTGCTTCTATTGGTACTATTCCAAAATCTTCTTCTTCCACAGGTTGTATTATTCCCATTGCGTGTTCCATCAATTCATGTTTTCTTTCCTCTGTTACACGCCCCAAGAATTCAATATTGGTACTTTTTGCTAAAGCTTTTAATCTTTTTTCTTCAATACCCGTACCAACAATCTTTAATGGTAAGTCCAAAATGTTAAATGCTTCAATAACCAGATCAAAGTTTTTGTAAGCGACAAGTCTATTTAGTGCAAGATAATAGGGTTGCTTTAAATTATCTTGTTTTGTGTTTGTTTGAATATTGGTATCCACTGGGGGATAAATAACATCTGCGTCTCTTTTATAGAATTTGTGGATTCTTTCCCTGACGTTTTTAGAAATTGTTAGTAGATAGTCAGGCCTTTGTGCAGCAATGAAATCCCAAATTTTAAAATAGTGATCCACAAGTTTTACCACAGGTCTGTATATGAAGAAATTTCTTTTAGTACTCTCCACTGAATATCCATACAAAAATCTGGGAGGTGTGTGAACGTAACTTATGTGAAGTTGTTCTGGGGTTGTTATTACTCCCTTTGAATACAAGACACTGCTTGAGATAACAATGTCATAAGAACTTAGGTCAAAGTTTTCAAACGCTAAGGGTATAAGAAAAACAAACCACTTTGACAGTATGGGGAATGTTTTAATAATCTTATTGGCGGTATCACCCATTGTAATGATTTCTTTATCTTTAAATAGGTTATCTATCTTTGTTGGTTGATACATAGATGTATAAATAGGAGCATCTGGCCAGATCTCACTTAGAGTTGCCACTACTTTCTCACCCCCACCGTATTGAGTTATAAAGTCATGTACTATTGCTACCTTTGGTTTTTCCATGGGCACATTATAGTACATTGACGTTTAGAAGATTGAATTGGTTTGAAGATAGTATTCAGCTGCAATAAACAGTATATACAGCACTATTAAAAATACAGCTTCTGCCTTATCTATTTTTTCCCTTGATCTTACAAAGCTTAGGAAGATGAGCATTATCAAAGTGAATAGCACTATTAACGAATATCCCTGGCTTCCGTTTGTTAAGCTTATCGGATGTATGACTGAGGTAAGTCCCAATACCAAAGTTGAGTTAGCAACAAGGCTACCTACAATGTCTCCCAATATTTCCTGCTGGAAGCGGCCTTTAGCAGCTCCAATGGTGAATGCAATCTCAGGCAAAGAGGTACCTATTGCTGTGATTGAAAGACCAATGAAGGCTAGTTTCCACCCCAGGCCTAAGCTCAAACTCATGGCGGATTGGACGATAACCTCACTTGAAGCAAGCAGTAATAGTAGTGAGATTAAAAATAGTATCCCTTGTTTCCAAAGGTTAATTTCACCTAGTTGTTCAATAATCTTTTCTACACCGTGGCTTCTTCGCCAAACAATAATAAAGTAAACCAAATAAAGAATTATTAGTATGATTCCATCCGTTCTATTTAGTTTTCCATCTACTGCTAGAGCTATTGGTAATATTCCAAAGAACAACGTGTAATAGGCATCCTTGGAGTGGATTATTGTTCTAGTAGATATACCCGGTTGACCACTAAATAACACAGGTAGAGCTACCACTAGGGTTATAAGGGCCACGTTTGATCCTATTGCGTTTCCAAAAGATAATATTGAGTTACCCTCTAGGGCAGATGTTATTCCAACAACAACTTCGGGTAGGGAGGTTGCAACAGCCACCAATAGGAAGCTAATTGTATATCCTGAGATCCCAATTTTTTTAGCAATTTTTGAGGAAGAGTTTATAAATGCCTTTACTGCTTGGACTAAGGTAATAGATCCCGCAATAATTAGTATTATATGCACAATAAAGGGCAGTTGAGGCATATGTAAAGTTTATCATGAGGTGTGCTAGCATTAATATATGCCCGACAAACTTTGCCAGGTGATAAATTCCATTACACCTGAATATTCAGATGAACCCGGAGGACTAAGTTCCACTGAAGCACTTCATCTATTAGAGGAACATGGCCCCAATTCCTTACCTGAGAAATCCCTGCCAAGTGGTTTTGTCATTTTTCTTTCCCAACTTAAAAATCCCCTTGTTTATATCTTACTGTTAGCCGGGGGTGTGACCTTTTTCTTACATGAGTTTGCTGATACAGCAATTATTGGACTTGCGGTCTTTGTAAATACCATTCTTGGTTTTGTTCAAGAAAGAAAAGCAGGTAATGCTCTTGCTGCATTAAAGAAATTGGTTCACCCACATGCGCAAGTTATCAGGGATGGTAAGGTTGTAACCTTGGAGGTTGAAAAACTTGTCCCGGGGGATGTTGTTTTGCTAAAGCAGGGAGATAAAATTCCTGCAGATGGGTGTTTGCTTGAAGATAATAGGTTCTTTGTTACAGAGGCGATTCTTACAGGTGAATCCGAAGCCATAAGTAAAAAGGTAGGAAATGAAGTGTTTATGGGGACCATCGTCACTGCTGGCAAGGCGAGAATGAGGGTGGCCTTAACCGGTGGTAAAACCGAAATGGGTAAGATTGCACAAAGTATTTCCAATGAGAATGAGGCTACTCCATTGGGTAAGCAATTGGTTAAATTCAGTAAACAACTTTCAATCTTTGTTTTCATTATGATTCTAGCCGTTTTTGCGATAGGTGCTCTATTGGGTCAAGACTTAGTTGAGATCTTTACTACATCTGTAGCTTTAGCGGTGAGTGCAATCCCTGAAGGACTGCTTGTAGGACTTACTGTGGTGCTTGCCATTGGTATGCAGAGAATCCTTGCTCGTAAGGGACTTGTAAGAAACCTTGTATCTGCAGAAACTTTGGGTGGTGTTACAACTATATGTGTAGATAAAACAGGTACTTTAACTCATGGAAGGATGCAGGTAGTAAATGTTTTAGGAGATGAGCAAGCTATGGCTCAACATACGATCATTGCAAATGATTTGGATACCTCTGTTGTAGTTGCGGCATGGGAATGGGGAAATAAAACAATACATAGAGAAGATGCTGAAAGAATAAAGAAATTTGGAAGTATAGATAGTATCTCGTTTTCATCTGAACATAAGTTCTTTGCTAGTTTGAATAAGTGGCACAATGGGGAATTGGTAACCTTTGTCACGGGGGCACCCGAAGTGCTATTGGAAGCTTCCAATCTTACCCCCAGTCAAAAGAAAGAAGCGCTTGAGGTAATTGATAAGCTTTCTTCCGAAGGTAAGAGACTTTTAGGTTTTGCACGAAGAAAAGAGGCGCCTAATCAGAAACACTTAGATAAGAATAAAGTGTTGGACAATCTCACTTGGGTGGGCATGCTTGCTTTCAATGATCCTATAAGAACTGATGTCAAAGGAGCTTTGCAAAAGACTAGAGACGCCGGAATCAAACTTGTTGTTATTACAGGGGACTATGCTAATACTGCAATTTCTGTACTAAAGGAATTGGGCCTTGAAATTGTAAAAGGCGATGTTGTGCTGGGAGAGGATTTAACAAATATGAGCAAGTCGGAGTTAGAAGAGAAGATATTTAAAAATGAAGGTACTGTTAAACTCTTTGCCCGTACCAAGCCTGACCAAAAATATAAAATAGTTGAGACACTAAAAGACCACGGAGAGGTGGTAGCAATGATGGGGGATGGTGTGAACGATGCCCCTGCCCTTTCAAAAGCTGATATTGGTATAGTAGTTGGTGAAGCGAGTGATGTTGCAAAAGAGTCTGCTGATCTTGTGCTTCTTGACTCAGGTTTTAATACCATAGTCGCCGCCATCGAAGAAGGTAGAGGCATCTTTGATAATATAAGAAAGATCATATTGTATTTAATGAGTGATGCTTTTGAAGAAATATTACTTGTTCTTAGTTCCTTAATTTTAAGACTTCCTTTACCGATCACAGCTGTTCAAATTTTATGGATTAACTTGGTTTCAGATGGTTTCCCTCATCTAGCTCTAACCATTGATCCCAAAGCCCCAGGAATTATGAATAAGGGGCCTAGGTCCCCGAAGGAGGCTTTGGTTTCTCCATGGATGCTAAAGCTAATTGGAATTGTTTCAATCACAGGTTGGATATTTGCAATGGGTGTTTTCGTTTTTGTGTTAAAGACGACGGGAGATGTAGCTCTTGCAAGATCCGTAACATTTCTAACAGTTGGAATAAACTCCTTGGTGTATGTATTCTCAGTTAGAACGCTCAAAGAACCGTTTTGGAAGGAAGGCTTTTTTGAAAACAAGTGGTTGCTTGCTGCAGTTGGTGTTGGTTTCATGTTTCAGATTTTTCCATATGTTTCACCTGGTCTTAGGAGTTTCTTTGATCTTGTTCCCCTGGGTAACTATTGGTTGTTAGCCGGGTTATCTTCAATTATGATGTTTTTTGGTATAGAGGTTTCTAAATTTATGTTTAGGCACAAATTAAGGTAAATTAGTAGTATGCAAAAAACTCAAATTGTAAGTAGAAATTCTGCTCTGTGGAATTACATTCCTGGGGAAGTGCGAGGACTCCTTGAAGATGGAGAACATCTTCTTATGGAGTGTCATGCTTATTCTGGTAAGGTATCTGATTATTCCTATGTGGTGTTTCCCTTTGCGAAGGCTTATGAAGGTTTTCTAAAAAGACTTTTTTTGGATTTAGACTTAATTAATGAAGAAGATTTCTATGGAGAAGCTATCAGAATCGGTAGGATATTAAACCCAATTTTTAAAGAAAAAGATTATTCTGTTTATTCAAAACTTAAAAGATATGGTCAACCTGGAGAATTAGCTGCAGACAAGCTGTGGGCTATATGGAGAAATGGGAGAAATCAGGTATTCCACTATTTCCCTCATAACTTTAGAAGATTGACCGAAAAAGAGGCTGCAAACATAGTTAAGGAATTCATCAGTGCCATGAATTCTTCCATTGATCTACTAAATAAATAGTTTTTTAGTATGAGATAATCCAGTTGATGTTTCTGCAAAAAGAAAAAAAGAATAAGAAGAGGAAGGTAGCCGTTGGTCTTAGCGGTGGTGTAGATTCTGCAGTTTCTGCATATCTTTTGAAGGAACAGGGTTATGAGGTTACAGGGGTTTATATGCAGTGTTGGGATTCTAAACTTGATGGTTGTACTGCAGATGCAGATAGAATTGACGCTTTAAAAGTTGCAACCCTTATAGATATACCTTTTAAATACCTAAACTTTGTTAAGGAATATAAAAAAAGAGTTATTGACCACTTCTATAGTGAATTTCAAGCCGGTAGAACACCAAACCCTGATGTTTTGTGTAACAAAGAAATAAAGTTTGGGATGTTTCTTAAGTGGGCCCAAAAGAAAGGTTTTGATTATGTTGCAACAGGTCATTACGCTCGTGTAAGAAAAGATGGAGATACCTATCAACTGCTAAGAGGAGTGGATACAGGAAAGGATCAATCCTATTTTTTGTATCAACTAAATCAAGACCAGTTATCCAAGGCTTTGTTTCCAGTAGGAGATATGGATAAGAAGGCATTACGAACACTTGCCAAAGAAGTTGGGTTTCATAATGCTGATAAACCAGATAGTGTAGGAATATGTTTTATAGGTGAGGTTGATATAAAAGAATTCTTAAAAGATAAGATTGATACCAAACCTGGAAATGTTATAGACATGCAGGGAAAGGTTGTTGGAAAACACGATGGGGTGCAGTTTTATACAATCGGCCAAAGAAGGGGATTTGAAATCTCTGATTATCACAAAGATCCCCTATATATAGTAGATAAAAAGGTTGATACTAATGAATTGGTTGTTGGTCTTTCTGGTCAGGGTTTAAAAGATAATCTTGATGCAACAGATCTGCATTGGATCAGTGGTACTCAACCAGATACCAAGTTTAACTGTGATGTCCGCATAAGACATTTGGGGGAACTTTATCCAGCAGAAGTAACAGTGAAGGATACAACGGCACATGTTCAATTTGAAAAGAATGTGTTTGGCATAGCCTCTGGTCAAAGTGCTGTTTTTTATAATGAAGAAGTCACACTTGGTGGTGGCATTATCTTGTAGATTTGACGTCAACCATCATATCCCATAGGATACTAGTTGTTTAGTAAATACCAAATAAGGTTTTCCAGAGAATAGGAGATAATCATGACCAAGCGAAAGATTGCTATTTTGTTGCTATTACTATTGGTGTCCTCACTTGTATTTGGGACTGGGAACGCAGATGCAGCCTCCCTCTATCAGGAGGATGGTGGTTGCGGAGAAGATGAAAAAGCGGTATGCCTTCTGGCCACTAATGAGACCGTTTGTCCTTCGAAGCCAGTTGCGGACTATTTGATTACTGTCGGTGCCGCTGAGGATGGTTGTTGTGAGAAAGATACTCCTCCTGAGGAAGATGGTGCCGGTCCTTCAGTTGTTGTTCCCGAGGCACTCCCAAAGAAAAAGTGCGAAGGCGATTGTCCTTGGGTTACTCTGCATACTGTGTTATCTGTTCCTGGTGACTGCCGCGGCGCTTTGGTTTTTTACACCAGCCGGGGTACATATGGAGACCCCGTTTTGAATGTGGGTAGTGGTGTGGTGCCTGTGCTGTTTAGTCATCCAGCAACCGCGGAGGAATTGGCCATGGTGGAGGGTCTTGATATCAATTCGTCCATGCCTATTCAGGTGGGTTATGTGAATGTGGCTGTTTATGGTTCTGATCTTGGTGTTGTCCAGTTAGCTTTTGCCAACAAGATGAGCAACCAATTTACTGCAACTGGATTGAACACTTGTCCTTAAATCCAGCTTTATTAACTACGACAAGCGCTCATATATCTATATCGGGCGCTTGTTTCATTTCCAACAAAAAAGCCCCCTTTCGAGAGCTTTGTTGCGTGTATCTTACCTGTTAAGGTAGGTACTCCTTGACTAAATGAATATTACAATATCCGTTGTGACTTGTCAATGTGTTTTGGTGGACCCGCCGGGAATCGAACCCGGAAAGATACACTGTCAAGGAGTACTTGAGCACCAGCTCACGGGCCCTTGTTATGTTTGAAAGTTACCTATGGAAATGTAGGTGGTATGTATGTTTATTGTTTGTTTCCATGCGTTATTGTTTATTCCAAAAACTGCAAATTGAGAGAAGTGCCTCGTATATCCATATATTGTTAGAGATAGCGCATCGTAAAATGATGGGATTGGTATCCAGAGGTTTTGATTTTCGTCCCAATAATAAATCTTTAATGTGTTATCTAATATGTTTTCTGTATCCACATTACTTATATCTATCTCAATCTTTGCTGGTTCAAAAAGAGGTGGTAATTCTTGCCCTAAGATGTTGTAAAGGTTAACTATCATTGAGGTACCCTTTACATATGTAAGTTTGTTTTGTGTAATTGGTGTTTTGGGTTGGGGATATGGCTCTATAAATATAGTGAAGTTGTGCTCGGTACTATTTTCTTCAATTATTACCTCTTTATTTGAGAGTCCCTTTGTTGTTGGATCAACCTTCCATAAATAATTACTTTTAGTACCAGTATGTTCTCCTTGAGAATCTATCCATTTAAATCCATTCCATGGATCTCTTTGTAGTAGATTTTTCCAACCAAAAGGATCCACATTTTGTTCTGGTTCGTTTTCAAATAGTTTCTTTACTGCAAAGTGAAGATGTGGTCCTGTTGTGTTTCCTGACATTCCTATTAATCCAATTTGTTGACCTGTTTCTATCCAGACGGGGCCTTGTGTAGTGATTAAATCTGTTTCTTGCAGATGTGCATAGGTGGTTTCATAACCATTTTGATGGCTTACTATTATATGATGACCACGTCCCTCCGGCTCGTATTTATATGTGGCGTATCCTTCATGAGATGCTGTGATTGGAGTCCCAAAATCTAGTTTAAAGTCATATCCATCATGTCCCGTATAAAATAGTATGGGTTCGGCTTCTTCTATTCCCAGGTAATTAATTGTTGTGTTTGTATGATCTAGAGGTTCCCTAAAATGAGGATAGTCTGAGAATGGATATTCATGATCAAAGAAAGAAGTGATGTCTTCTATTAAGTCGGTTGTGTTTGTGACTTCCCAAGGAATTTCTAAAAAAGGTGTTTCATAAGATTTTGGTTGCGCCACCTGATATCTATAAACTCCTTCTATGGGTACTACAGCGAATATATAACTTGGTATGGAGAAAGCCCACGTAATAGAGGGGGTTATACCTTCATTGTAGATTTGTGGTATTTCTGTAGGAGACCATGTTTCTCCGAAATCCAGTGATTTATAAACATCAAATTTATTTAGTTCTAGATTCTTTCTTCCAGCATAAAAAGTGTTTCTATAAGATGTAATTCCGCCCACCGGTTGGTCACCCCATAAGGTTACTTTGGACCATGTTTCTCCAAGATCAATTGATTTATACAAACCCATGTCATTATCTGTTCCAGCAAGAATCATTTCATCAACTACCTCAAGGTTTCTTATACGTAATCCTTCAAGTGCGTTAATGGGAGTCCATGTGATTCCATTGTCTTTTGAAATGAATGTTGTTGTTTCACCTGCAGCAAGCATTATGTTTTCTGCTATCTTTGTTTCATATATTCTTGGACCATAAAACCCGTCTCCAATTTTCTGTTCCCATGTAATCCCATCATTTGTTGAATGCCAAAGACCATGACTGTATGTTCCAAGGAGAATAGAATTTAGGTCCACTGAAACTGTTGAGGTTGAGAAATTTCCACTTATTTGTTGCCAAGCGTTTCCTGTATCGTCTGATCTAAATAGTCCGACAGTACCTTCATCATAATAGTATGTGGTGGCATAAATCTTTTTATCGTAATGCTTGATATCTGTTACCCCTCTTCTTTCAAGACCAATTTCTTCCCATGTGTCACCAAAGTCTCTTGTAATAAGAATTCCGTTGTACGGGTTTTTCCATATCAGCTGGTTGTATTCTCCGGCGAGTATTCCCCAAGGGGAATTTTCTACTACCCGAATTCTTCTGTCTGTTAAATTTGTTTTTGTCCAAGTCTGGTTGGCTTTTACTGAGGTTGTTAGTAGTAGTTGCGCGGCAAAGATCCCAAGTAGAAGTGCTAATATTTGCGTTTGGGCATAAGTTTTACCGCGCATATATAACAATTAGCATTAGTAGCATATTTGTTACAAGGTTTAATATTCTAATTAGATTAGAGATAATATGTTTTTGTTTGACACATCAACATATCCTTGATATTTTGCCTATGATCACATAGAATACCGTGAGTCTGCACATTGAAAGTTTAATAGCTAATGAACTAAGTTCATCTTTAGTTTCTTTCGAGAGATTAAAGGTGAAAGGAATGGTTCGTATAATTTTATGTCTTAACGATGTGAAATAAAAACGAATTTTTTTGAGAATTTGATCCTGGTTCAGGGTGAATGCTAGCGGCGTGCCTAAGGTATGCAAGTCGAACGCTTCACTACAATGTCTAGCTTGCTAGACGCCGTAGTAAGCGTGGCGAACGGCTGAGTAACACGTAGGAATCTACCCCCAACTCGGGGACAACCCATCGAAAGGTGGACTAATACCCGATGTGAAGGAAACTTCAAAGATTTATCGGTTGGGGATGAGCCTGCGGCCTATCAGCTTGTTGGTGAGGTAAAAGCTCACCAAGGCTATGACGGGTATCGGGACTGAGAGGTTGTACCGGCAGAGGGGCACTGAGACACGGGCCTCACTCCTACGGGAGGCAGCAATTAGGAATCTTGCGCAATGGACGAAAGTCTGACGCAGCGACGCCGCGTGGAGGATGAATGCCTTCGGGTTGTAAACTCCTGCAAATAGCACCTGCTAACTACGTGCCAGCAGCAGCGGTCATACGTAGGGTGCAAGCATTACCCGGATTTATTGGGCGTAAAGAGTTCTGTAGGCGGTAATATAAGTTAGAAGTGAAATCCTCCGGCTCAACCGGAGAACCGCTTTTAATACTGTATTACTAGAGTCAGCTAGGGGGTAGCGGAACCTATGGTGGAGCGGTGAAATGCGTTGATATCATAGGGAACACCGAGGGGGTAGCCAGCTACCTGGGGCTGTACTGACGCTGAGAGACGAAAGCGTGGGGCGCGAAACGGATTAGATACCCGTGTAGTCCACGCTGTAAACGATGTCTGCTAGATACTTGATTTATTTTGGGTGTCGAAGCTAACGCGTTAAGCAGACCGCCTGGGAAGTACGGTCGCAAGATTAAAACTCAAAGGAATTGGCGGGGACCCGCACAAGCGGTGGAGCATGCTCTTTAATTGGCTGATAACCCAAGGACCTTACCTAGACTTGACATGTTACTGCAGTTGATTCGAAAGATGATACGTCCTTCGAGGGTGTAACACAGGTGTTGCATGGCAGTCGTCAGCTCGTACCGTGAGGCGTACCCTTAAGTGGGTTAACGAGCGCAACCCCTACTATCAGTTGTATCACTCTGGTGGAACTGCCCGCGCAAGCGGGAGGAAGGTGGGGATGACGTCATGTCGGTATTGCCTTTATGTCTAGGGCTAGAAGCATGCTACAATGGCGCGTACAACGAGTCGCAACATAGCGATATGAAGCTAATCTCTTAAAACGCGTCTCAGTTCGGATTGAAGTCTGCAATTCGACTTCATGAAGTTGGAATCGCTAGTAATCGCAGGTCAGCTACACTGCGGTGAATACGTTCTCGGGTCTTGCACACACCGCCCATCAAGTCAGCAAAGTTAAGGCCACCCTAAGTCCTGCGTGAAGTGGGCCCAAGGTGGAATTAGTGATGAGGATTAAGTTGTAACAAGGTAGCCGTAGGGGAATCTGCGGCTGGATCACCTCCTTTCTAGGGAGTACAACTGCATTGTGATTATTGGAATCTTTTTCTGACTTAACGTCAAAAAAAGCCCAGTAAAAGATAAATGCCTATAAAGTCGGATAACTCTATGATTTTAATAGTTATAAACCAACATCTCACGTGTTGGAAGAGTAGGTTATGATGTAAGCCTTTTTTAAAATTAAAACATCAAAAATACATTCCTTTTGCCTTTAGTTTCTTGAAAGTAGTTAGTAATACCAGGCTACTAACACCAAATGTCAAAAAATAAATTAAAAACAGTAATATTAGCTATTGTTAAGAATGATGACGATGACGTACTGATAGTACGTCGTAAAAACCCCGAACACATTAAAGGTGTGGGCGATTTGTTATGGGTATTTCCTGGTGGTGCCTTACCCAATTCACATGAACATGAAGAATATATTATCGATGAAACTCTCGCAGAAACGGGTCACTACGTTGAGGTTGTCTCAAAGGTAAGTGAAAGAAAATACCCAAAGAACGCTGTTCATCTTCATTATTATGAATGTTCTCTTACCACAGATGCTTCTACCCAATTAATAGATGATCATGAGATTGTTCAGTATGCTTGGGTGAAACCTTCAAGATTAATGGAAGATTATTTTGAGGTGGATATGGATACTAAGGTAGCAAAGTTTTTGGGGCTTTAGTCCTCTTTTCTTATTGTCATTAGGAATAAGTCTTTAATATCCTTACCTCTGTGTAAGGTTTTTTTGTATATTTCTACCTGATCTGTTGTAACAACTCTTACCCCTTCATATATCTCAGCCGTATTAATTAACATATCTATATCCCAAGAGTCACTTATCCATTTGTTATAAATTTCTATATCTCCGTCAAATAGTATTACCATTTCCCCATTTTCTGATGGGGGTATTTGTGTTTGTCCCAGTTTTTTGACCTTTTCCCAGGCTTTTCCTCTAGCAATAATATCAAGGTCGTGGGTGACTTCTCTGATGTGGCGTTCTTCTAGGGGGCCACTTCCAAATATTGCATAATCTTCTGGAGGAAGATTGAGAGATATTAATTCTTTGAACATGGGGTTTTCCTTGAGGTTACGCATTATTAGCTATTAAATTTTCACTTTTGAATTTGTTCCAATCAGAATGTTTTATTTTTTTCTTTTCACCACATTTGGAACATAAGACAACCGGACCTCCTATATTTATTTTCTGTGTTCCTTCTTGGTCCCAGCCATCCCAATTCCCAACTTTTTCCCAGGAATGATTACAGCTTTGAGCGTTCATTGATTTATTGTAACAGGTTTAATGGTGGGTCTGGGTGGGATCGAACCACCGGCCACTCCCTTATCAGAGGAGTGCTCTTCCACTGAGCTACAGACCCTAGATCGGTGCCAATATTATCACACAAAACTCCTGTCTGTACACATCTTTTTTCTGTTGACATTTAACTTACCAACTACTAGAATGCCTCTTGCGGAATGGAATACTACCTTCTTTTATCTTATGATCGGAAGCTCTAGATTTCACTAAAAATTAATAGGACAAAAAGCTTTTACTTTCGTGGGCCGATAGCTCAGTTGGTAGAGCACTGCGTTTGCAATGCAGAGGTCAGGAGTTCGATCCTCCTTCGGTCCACCATTTCGTAAATTGTACTTTGAAAAATAAATAACCGAGAATATAAGAGAATGAAAAGAAACAGCCTTTATTGTTCTTAGTTTAAACTAAGAAGGATAAGGAGCATGTTGTCACAATTGTTCGTCTAATAATCTCGTTACAACAAATGAAAACAAAGGTAATTAATGCATGTGGTGGATGCCTTGGGTTCTTGTGCCGATGAAGGACGTGTAAGGCTGCGATAAGCCTCGAGAAGCTGTCAAAGAGCGTTATACTCGGGGATTTCCGAATGGGGAAACCCGTCTCACCCAAAGTGAGTCACTCATAACTGAAGTATGCCTTGTGCAAAGATAGGTTATGAAGAGGGAACCCGGTGAACTGAAACAACTTAGTAACCGGAGGAAAAAAGACCAATTAGGTATTTCCTTAGTAGCGGCGAGCGAAAGGGAAGAAGCTCAAATCCAACTTAATGAAGTTACAAAATATTTGCGTAGAAGAAGTTTCTGGAAAGGAACACCGTAGAGGGTAATGGTCCCGTATTCGAAACGTACAATATCTTCAGGATTTATTGAGTAGCATGGGGCACGTGAAACCCTGTGTGAATATAGCAGGCCCATCTGCTAAAGCTAAATACACAAGAACACCGATAGTGAACTAGTACCGTAAGGGAAAGGTGAAAAGTCCCCCTAGTAGGGGAGTGAAATAGTACCTGAAACCATATGCAAACAATCTGTCGAAGCCCATTTATTGGGTGACGGCGTGCCTATTGAAAAATGAGCCAGCGAGTTAATATTACAGGGCAAGCTTAAGCGATTCAGTCGTGTAGGCGTAGGGAAACCGAGTCTTAATAGGGCGATTAAGTCCTTAATATTAAACCCGAAGCCAAGTGAGCTTACCATGAGCAGGTTGAAGTTTATTGAGAAATAAATGGAGGACCGAACCCGTGTCAGCGGCAAATGGCTGGGATGACTTGTGGTAAGGGGTAAAACGCCAATCGAACTTGGCAATAGCTGGTACTCCCCGAAATATATTTAGGTATAGCCGTTGATGTTTTCCTTGCGAGGTAGAGAAACTGAAAAGGGCTGGGGCCCTGTTGGGTACCCACTCTTACCAAACTCCGAATGCGCAAGGTTTTAAGTCAACGAGTCAGCAATGCGGAGCAAGTTCGTGTTGCGAAAGGGAAAGAGCCCAGACCATCGGCTAAGGTCCCTAATCTTTGCTTAGTGGGAAAGGAAGTAGAATTGTTAAGACAGCTAGGAGGTTGGCTTAGAAGCAGCAATCCTTTAAAGAAAGCGTAACAGCTCACTAGTTTAACGATTTTGCGCCGAAGATTTAACGGGGCTCAAGCAGAGAACCGACGCCGTGGATTACCACCGACAGGTGGATAATGGTAGGGGAGCATTGATGTCACCACTGATGAGTGGACTAGGCTGTGAAGCCGTACTGGAAGGTATGGTGGAGCGTCATCAAGAGAGAATGCTGGCATGAGTAACGAGATTGCGGTGAAAACCCGCAACGCTGAAAGACTAAGGTTTCCTCCGCTATGGCAGTCATCGGAGGGTTAGCCGGCCCTAAGGCGAGGCCGAAAGGCGTAGTCGATGGATAGCAGGTTAATATTCCTGCGCTATCACGTAATCGTTATTACCAATGGGGGGACGGCGTTTGATAAGTTGAGCTGATTAAGGATTTCAGTTCCAAAAGCAAGGCAGTTCGTGCAGGAAAATCCGCACGAGCGTTTATCCAAGCTTAGGGAAAGGCCCGTAAAACGGCTGATTCAACTGCGTTAAGCGTCCAAGAAAAGCCTCTAGGGAGATTATGTGGTATCCGTACCGCAAACCGACACAGGTAGTCTGGTTGAGCATACTAAGGCGAACGAGAGAACCATGATTGAGGAACTAGGCAAATTACATCCGTAACTTCGGAAAAAGGATGCCCTACCGCAAGGTAGGGGGCACAAAAATGGCTCTGGCGACTGTTTATCAAAAACACAGGTCCCTGCTAAACTCGTAAGAGGATGTATAGGGGCCGACGCGTGCCCAGTGCCCGTAAGTTAAATCCGATGGTGATTCCTTTAAGGATGAGCTGTTGGTATAAGCTCGGGTGAACGGCGGCTTTAACTATAAGAGTCCAAAGGTACCGTAATCCCTTGTCGCATAATTATCGACCTGCAGGAAACGCGTAACGACCGGAGCACTCTCTTAATCATGGACTCGGTGAAATTGAAATACCGGTAAAGATGCCGGTTATGTGTTGTTGGACAGATAGACCCCATGGAGCTTTACTGTACCTTGGCATTGGTAAGTGATTTTAACTGTGTAGTATAGGAGGGAGTTGTACTTCGGTATAACGTTAGTGAAATACCTCTCTTTTACAGTTGCAAACCTAACCGTGCGCCGTTAATCCGGCGTGGGGACAATGTCTGGGGGGCAGTTTAACTGGGGCGGTTTCCCGCTAAAGAGTAACGCGGGAGCGCAAAGGTTCCCTTATCCCGGATGGAAATCGGGATGTAAGTGTAAAGATATATGGGAGCTTGACTGCAAGACATACAAGTCGAGCAGGTGCGAAAGCAGGCCTTAGTGATCCTCCGAGAGCCTTATGGTAGGCCCGGAGCTTATCGGATAAAAGTTACCCTGGGGATAACAGAGTAATGGCGCCCGAGCGTCCATAGCGGCGGCGCCGTTTGCTACCTTAACAAAATGGGGTAGTGATCGGAGAAATTCGATCAAAGAAATTCGGCTAATAACGGTGAACCCCTAATCTACAAATAGATGGGCAATACCGTGGGAAGTCGCTTGCGTAAGCAAGTTGACCCCGTATCGACTGAGTTTGGTATAACCTTTTAGAGGTTGTGCTAAAACGAAATGGGAGGTACCTGATAATCAGGAATTAAACTTTCATTACACGCCGACTCCTCCTCTTTAAGTAAGACAAACTTAAAGGTATGAGGATGAAGATATAGTCAGTGCCAGTAGTAATACTGGAAGAACATGCGATGTCGACTCATCATATCCTGGGGCTGAATCAGGTCCCAAGGGTTGGACTGTTCGTCCATTAAAATGGTGCGTTAGTTGGGTTCAGATCGTCGTGAGACAGATCGGTCCATTTCCACAACACACGAATAAACTCAGAGGAGGGATGTTCCTAGTAAACAAAATTGCTACTTTATGGAGAAATCCATAATGACAATGCGGCTAATAACGGTGAAGCCTTAAAATGACGATACTAACCAGTCGGTCCTGACTAAGTATCATATCCTCATTTACTTGAGGACCAGTTCATTGTAAGGTAATACCGTGGGAAGTCGATCTAAAATAGATTTAGCATATATAGCTGGTTTTTTGGATGGCGATGGTAGCCTAATGCTCCAAATAAAGAAACGTAAAGATACCAAACAAGGGTGGCGTTTTATGTGTACTATCTGTATTTATCAAGATAGTAGGCATAGTAAGCCTCTTGAATGGATGCGTGAAATATTTGGCATAGGTTATTTATCACATCGTAAGGATGGAATAAGTGAATTGAGAGTTAATGGTTATAAGCAAGTAGGTGTTATTTTGAAGGGACTTTTACCTTATATAAGGTTTAAGGAAATTCAAGCTAATGCACTTTACGAAGCTTGTGACATTTTGAGCAGTAAAACTCAAAAACATTTAACAGAAAAGGATCTTAGAAGATTGGTCACTTTGATATTAAAAATTCAAGGTGCTAATTATGCCACCAGAAGCAAAAAGTCAGAAGAAGAATTGCTTTCCATTTTAGGTTTGACCCCGTAACGACTTTTCTAATTTATTAATTGGAAGGACTTACCTGAACAGTGATATGTTCACTGAAACAAACGGTAGGTAATACGCCGCCCCACAGCATCATGAGAAATCATGGATGGTGGTGAAGATATAGTCTGCGCCCTTAGTGATAAGGGAATTAAGCGACGAGAGGACCGGAACGTACAAACCTCTAGTGTACCAGTTGTCACGCCAGTGGCATCGCTGGGTAGCTACGTTTGGTTGGGATAAGCGCTGAAAGCATCTAAGCACGAAGCCCGCTCCAAGATTAGAGTTTTTCCCCCTTGTGGGGACACAGTTCCTGGGAGATTACCAGGTTGATAGGCTGTAGGTGTACGCACAGTAATGTGTTTAGCCGAGCAGTACTAATTTCTGTGCACCTTTGATTTCGTAACGAGGTTGTAGACGAATAGTTGTAGACTCATGCTTCTTATTTTTCTTAGTTTGTGGCTTGCAGATTTAATTATTTGCAAGCTCTCGGTTATTTAATGTTTGAAGGCAGACTCTCGGTGACGCTAGCGATAGGGACCCACCTCTTTCCATTCCGAACAGAGCAGTTAAACCTACCAGCGCCGAAGATACTTGGGTTTCGTACCCCGGGAAAATAGGTCGTCGCCGGGATTCTGCTTTCAAATGTATAATGTTGGTATGACAGAAGGTTATACACCACCAGAAGTGCGAGCTGCTTATGGTAATACTTCAGGCCTTAGCGATGCAGAGAAGGAATCTAATGCAGCTATTAAAGAAGCTTTTGAAAAAAAAGAAGAAAAAAAGAAGTTTCCCAGTAGACGTAGAGGAACTCCCTTAGGTGATCGCATTAAGAAAAACAAAACTAACTGATTGTATTGCTTTGTTACAAGTTAGTTAAGTAATAAATTAATCAAAGCAAAACGTTTCGCCCGAAACGTAAGGTTAAAATGTCAAAAGCAAGAAAGATACATAACGCTGACTCGGTAATGAATAAATTACTCGAGGGGCAAGAAATAAGTTTGAAAACATTCACTCAAGGTGATGTTATTGAAGGAATAGTAGTAAATGTAACACCAAAAGAAATCCTACTTGATGTAGGAGCTAAATCTGAAGGTGTTGTAATGAGTGATGAAATAGGTAGTGAAGAATTTGTAAAGAATTTAGCACCAGGTGATACTGCACTTGCATATGTTTTGCAAGCTGAAAATGACCAAGGTTATATCGTTTTATCTCTAAAGCGTGCACAAAAAGAAAGAGCATGGAGAGATGCAGAACGAGCATTTAAAGATGATTCAGTACTTGAAGTTACCGTGTTGGAATACAACAAGGGTGGACTTCTTGTTGACTGTATGGATTTAAGAGGATTTGTTCCCCTTTCACATCTAGATAGAGTTCATTTCACAGAGGATGTTGCAAAGCATGCTTCCGGAAGTGAAGCTGAACTTAAGGAATCTCTTGATATCCTGGCTGGTAAAACACTAAAAGCTAAGGTTATTGAGATAGATAAAGAGAAAAACAGATTAGTACTATCTGAAAAAGAAGCACTTTCCTCATACAGTGATGAAGCACGTGATGAGAAATATACAGATGCAAAGGTTGATGATGTACTAAACGGTGTTGTAACAGGTGTTATGCCATTTGGTTTGTTTGTAGATATGGATGGTATAGAAGGTTTAGTTCACATTAGTGAAATTGCTTGGGAGAAGGTAAGTCATCCAGGTAACTACTACACAGTTGGTTCTCCAATTGAGGTAAAGGTTATTGGTAAAGATGAAGATTCCAAGAAATTAGCACTAAGTGTTAAGCAACTTAAGAACAATCCATGGGAAACAGCAGAAGAAAAGTATCCTGTTGACTCAGTTGTTAGAGGTGAAGTTAGCAAGATTGTTCCATTTGGAGCATTTGTTAATCTTGAAGAAGGTCTTGATGGTTTAATCCATGTTTCTGAAGCTACACGTTCTCTAAAAGAAGGTGAAGAAGTGGAAGCAATGGTTACAAACGTTGAGCCTGATAATCAGAAACTAGCTTTATCTATGAGAAAACTAGAAGATAAGTAAATTAGGCTTTAACAAATTGCTTTAATTCGGATTTATTTAGCAGATAGTGGTCTGTGGACTCTCTAATTAGGGCTTTGCTGGGTTGATGTTTAAATCCAATGTAAGATATTGGCTTCCCTAGTTCCTTACTCTTTTTTATTGCAGGTATTATGTCCGTATCCGATGAAATTAGTAGTATGTTTTTATATAGGTTTTCATATGCAGCTATAAGAATGTCTACAGCAATTTGGACATCAACACCTTTCTCATGATACCTTCCCTGAGTTTTCAATAGGTACCCAAGTTTGTATTGAACTTTGTGCTTTTTTAATCTTTCCAAAAGATGTTGTTGTTCTGTATGGAGCCTTTGCGCCTTTCTGGTTCCATCCGTTCTTATTTTTCCTATATAGTATATTGCTGTATTTGTGTCTTTACAGAGGTACTTAATAAATCCTGAGAAGTTGAAATCAAGCAGGTTTTTAAAACCAAGGGATTTTAATTTGTAATAGAAGTTACTTCCATCAATTAGTACTATTGTATTTTTCATAAACTTTGGGAATTTCTTTATTTAAAGAAACTCCTGCAAACAGCCTTGGCCCTTGCAGGAGGATTTAGTAAATTTATATTCGCATGTATATTGCTGCTTGTCAATACCTTTCCTCTGTAAAACTCCAATTTAATTGGAGTTTTCTTTGTTTTTTCTTCGGTTTTATTTGTTACACTATATTTATGGCTAAGAATAAAACAATGTATGTGTGCCAATCCTGTGAACACAGTACTCTTCAATGGTTAGGGCAGTGCCCAAAATGTAATGAATGGAATACCCTTGTTGAAACTGCTATTGCCGTAACAAGAAATACTACAAGATCCAGAGGTAGTGTCTCTAAACCTATTAGACTATCCAATGTAAAAGCAAAAAGTATCAAAAGGATATCTTCAAACTCTTCTGAATTTGATCGTGTTCTTGGTGGTGGCTTTGTTCCAGGTCAGGTAGTTCTGCTTTCTGGTGAACCTGGTGTTGGCAAAAGTACCCTTTTAACTCAAATTGCAAAAAACATGGGAGATAAAACAGTTTTATATGTCTGTGGAGAAGAAAGTGTCAGTCAGGTTAAGGTTAGGGCAGATAGAATGAAGTACAAGGCTGATAATTTACTTGTTGCAGCTATAACAAATACTGATGATGTAATTGCAACAATTGAAACTAGTGACGACTTAGGTCTTATAATTGTAGATTCTATTCAAAGTTTGGATTCAAGTGAATACATGGGAGTACCAGGTTCTGTTGGTCAGGTACGTGGTGGTGCAAACAAACTTACTAACGTAGCAAAAAAGATTAATGTCCCACTCATATTGGTGGGACATGTTACAAAGGATGGAACGGTTGCAGGTCCTAAGGTATTAGAGCACATTGTAGATACAGTTTTATATCTTGAAGGAGATGCTCAACATATGTTTAGGGTATTAAAGACGACAAAGAATAGATTTGGTGCTGTATCTGAGGTTGGGATATTTGAAATGGTTGATAGGGGTATGAATGAAGTCGCAAATCCATCTGAAATCTTTTTGAAAGAAAGAATGAAAGCATCCCCTGGTTCATGTGTAACCGTAGTTATGGAAGGTTTCAGACCAATACTTTTTGAAGTACAAGCTTTAACCACAAAAACCTCATTTGGATATCCTGTTAGAACTGCTAGTGGTCTTAATGTAAATAGACTAAAGGTATTAATTGCGATACTTGAGAAAAGATGCAATATAAGACTTGATGATCAAGATGTATATGTGAATGTTGCCGGTGGTTTTAAGGTAACAGAGTATGCTTGTGATCTTGCAATTTGTATGGCAATTGCATCTTCCATACTAAATAAATCTATTGATGGGAAAACTGTTGCTTTTGGTGAAACGGGATTGTTAGGGGAATTACGTCATGTTCCACATGAAACAAGAAGAACTGCTGAGGCAAAGAAATTAGGCTATACTAATATAGTAAGTCCTCAAAAAACTTCATCTGTGAAGGAGGCTATCGACAGGCTGAGAGCCTCAAAGTAATAAGGCTTCTAAGGAAGCCGACAACTGCCCAACTAAATTATTAAAGTATATATATGCCTGCCAAAAAAAAGCAAGGTAAGAAAAATGAAAATAGAAACGTTGTAGTTAGAACGTTAGAGAATCCACGAGTTTGGAAATTTTTGGTTAGATTATCCCTAGGTGCTTTATTTTTTATATCCGCGTTTAACATCTCCACAACAGCCTTTTTTAACGATAATCCAATATTTGGTGTTAGATTCCTTGCAGAAATCCTAATAGGGTTAGCCTTTGCTGTTTTTGGTTTTCACACAGTTCCAATAATTGGAATGTCTATTAAGAATTGGTTTGAGGAATTTATTGCAGAGACCGTGACAGAAATTGTTTCTGAATTTTGGGAAGAGCAAAGTAGCAGAATGGCTGCTGCTAGACGTGAAAAGGAAAAAAGAAAGAAGAAAGATGATGAGTCTAAGAACAAGGAAAGATTTGCTGGTGCAATAATTCTTGATACATCTATTTTTATTGACGGAAGATTACTTGATATTGTAAAAACAGGTTTCATATTTTCAGATATTGTTATTTCTCAGTCAGTATTAGATGAACTTCACCTTCTATCAGATAGTGGTAATGATTTAAAAAGAGCAAGAGGTAGAAGGGGACTTGATATGGTAAATGATCTCAAAAAGATAGTAAAGGGTATAAAGGGTAGAAATACATATGTTTTTAAATCAAATGGAGATGTTTCAAAAAAAGATGGCGTAGATAAGGAGCTTGTTAGACTTGCTAAAAAATACAAGATGAAACTAATGACTCTTGATTACAATCTCAACAAAGTAGCAAAGGCAGGAGGAGTAGAAGCTTTGAACATAAATGAACTTGCTAATGCACTTAAAACAAATGTACTTCCAGGTGAAAAACTAAAGGTAAAGATAGTTCAAAAGGGCAAGGAAAAAGGGCAAGGTGTAGGTTATCTTGATGATGGGACAATGATTGTTGTTGTTGGAGCAGAGGATAAGCAAGGAAAGAACATTACAGCTACAGTTTCGAGAATAATACAGACAGATGCCGGTAAGATGGTATTTTGTGAACTCTAAAACTCCCCGTTTTTATTACACGTAAAACAAAAAAACGCACCGAAGGAAGCGACTAAAAGCGGCAACCCCAGAAACGTTTTTTTGGTAATCTCTACCGAAGTAGAAGATAAGTCCTTAGTGCTTCTGGACAGGAGAAGCACTAATTAAACTAACAGTAGATTATTCCCGCATATTAAACAAGCTATGTTCGTTAGAAAATACCCTGTTTTTTGTTATAACTGCAACGAAAACAAGGTGTTTTTACTGTATTATTCGCAGTGTTATATTAAAGAGTTCCTTGCGCCGCCCCAATACCCTATAGGTTGACAGAAGTGGGGTAAGGTGATAACATTACCCTATAAGCTGAATAAGAGGAGATGGGACTGCCGCGCGTTTCTTACTATTCTGCGCATTACCCTTTGTTCCCGATCTTCTTATAAGTTTATACTCTGCCTATTTTATGTACCTTGATAATTAAATAGGTAGGATACCCTTTTGAATTATCGAGTTTTCCTTGCACGTGTAAGTAAAACTAATGGTTTAAATGGGTTTCCTACCACGTAGGAGAACCACCCTTATTTAGTCGGGTTACCCCCTTAGGGAAAGCACTGTTGCCTACGGTGTATAACTTATGGAGCGGTCCGGCGAAGGGAAAATGACCTGCATTCTTACTGCTTTCGGGCGGATAGATTGTAGGTCCCCAACCTTTTTTGCGGTACTCGTATGTCGAATTTGGCACTTTCGTGTTTTGAATGAATTTGACAGACAGACTTTGAGTATCGATATTTAGCTGCAATTTTGTAGCTGCGGAAAGTTGGAGTGGGAGTTCTCCGACAGGTGTTGTTCATGTGGAACAACACAAGAGTATCCTTATTAATTTAAGGGTGCTATGTGAGTAAGAGTAAATATCAAAGTATATTAAGAGTGAAAAGTGAGTAAGAGTTAAGTGTAAATCAAAAATATAGTCAACATATGTGGAGGTAAACACATGACTACGCTAGATCCTAAGATAATTGCTTTGTTGAAGCCCTTTTTGGTTCCCGAGTTGAAGAAATTAGTCGGTGCGGAATATGCGAATATATCCAACCGGACCAAGCTCACAACGCGTGCCAAACTGGAGGAGGCGCTTTGCCAGGTAACCGACCTTGAAGAGGTCATTACCCGGTTCAACGCTGATCAAGAAGTTGAAGTTGCAGAAAAGGAACTTGATCTCACTGATGGTGAGACGTTATTGCGCCAAGAATTGGGGAAACTGCTGTACCCGGCGTTAATGCAGCGTGGTATTCTGGGAGGCCTTAAGCCCGGTGATTTTGTTGGCAAAGAGGTAGACGTAATCATTGACATGATTGTAGCTTCCTCAGACCTGACCTCCGAAGCGGGAATAGCCTTTGCGAATTCGTTGAAGGGTAAGACCATGAACGAGTTGGTCCAGATGCTTATTGCAGCTGATTGTCCCATCAAGGATATACCAGACGATGCCAGCGAACCCGTTCTAATTGCTATGCTTGTCGCTCTTCGTTATGGTGTTGCCGCGGATCCTGAAGGCTCTTTGCGGCAAGAACTTCAAATGCTTGGGGAGATTGCTTTGACCCAGCGCGCCCTTGGATTACACATCCTTGCGGAAGATCTTGTTGGTCTTAAAAAACCAGCATTGATTGACCTGATTGTGGCGCATACCGATTTCGACGTGGTAGCAGTTAAAGAGCAGATTGATCGTTTTCGTAAGGAATTGGCTGGGGAATCTCTTCCCAGTCTATATCAGCGTTTGCATCTGCTGGAATATCCAATTGAAACGATTCCTGCTGAAGCTACAAAAAAGGATTTGATTGATTTGGTTGTGCAGGAAACAAACTTCTCTGTAGAACCTGTTGGTCCTGATGTTTTCGAAGCTTATATGCTGACGATAGCGGATGATCCCTTGGCCAAGTTGGTTGAGATGGCTATGGCCTTTGAAATCGACATGGCAGGTAAGGAAACTAAGGAAGCCATCTTGGCTGACTTAGAAGTGGCTATTCGTGCTGCCTTTGGGGATGCGCAGGTTGAGGAAGATGAGTCGGAGGATATAATTTCGTCTCTCCTCACGTCTCGTCTAACAGCTATGCGCAATGGAGATTTGAGCAAGGCACCCCCTGTTTCGGAAGTTGTTAAGACTTCTCAGCAAGGGACGGATGCGAAGGATCTTCCTAAAGGTTTTGATTTGGACATTCTGAAACGTTCCTCTGAGTATATTGGCAAGCCCTTTGGGTTGTTAGTTGCTGGGACTGGAAGCAATGACTCCTTTGAAGATACATTTGATGATAAGACTAAATGTATATTATTCCGTGTTGATTCTGGAGCCGAGCTGGAACGTAAAGGCCTGGTGCATGACGGTATTACCTGTTTCAGTATTGATGCCTATATGGATTACGCGTCGATTAAGACCTTTGGTGATATCGAGGACGCTTTACTTGACGACCCCCATTTCAAACAAGTTTTGGTGGTTGGTCGAGCGAAAATTTTCTCAACGATCACTATTGAGAAAAACAAATGGTCAGAACGACGTAATGATCACGTGGATCCCACAGGTGGTGGTGGTAGCCCTTACAAAGGCTATCTTCGTTGGCTTTGGGCGTTCCGTGGTCGTACCTATGGTCCTGAAAAGTTTGTTGATGGGAGTCCTAATCCCAACTATCGTCAAGAAGATGATCCCAAACTTAACGACAAGTTACGTGCCCGTTCTGCCAAGACAACACATATCGATCTGTTGAATGATCTGATTGTTGCCTTTGAAATGTTTGATATTGATATGCTTGTAGTAGCGGGCGGCTTCGGCGGTGCCACTGGTTCAAGTACCCTTATCATTTCAGATCAAATCCTCCGCAAAGCATGCAAGGCAATGGACTATCCCATTGCAGTAATGCCTGTCACAGCGGTAGGAATTCCAAGCTATTTCCTGCTGAGGGGTAAGGTGAATCCTGTTTATGAGACTCGCCTACGTAGTTTGGTTAAAACCTTAGATAAGTCGGTTGTCATGACAGGTTTTGGACATCGTGGTGTTTGGTGGCGCGCTTTGGTGGATTACGCTCGTGAGTTGGCCAGTATTTTCAGCAATTTAGAAGCTGAAGCTGATGAGAAAGGCACAATTCCGATCCTCACCATGGTGGTAATACCAAACCGTGGAGAGAATCTCCAGCATCGTTACCTTGCTGGTTTGATGTCTGGGACTACCGCAAATACGATGTCCAAGAAGGATATTCTTGAAGTATTGCAATTCTATGCAAAGTTGAAATCACGGGAAATTGATGGTGAAGAACGTTTCATTCGTCGGCCTTTGTTGAAATTCCGTGTGAAAGAGCATCGTGTTTCGATTACTTCTGAAAATGCCCATGATTGGACCATTGAGCAGTGGAATGAGTTGGCCCCAGTTCTGGTGGACGCTCACCAGTTGATCGGAGACCCCTCGTTTACGATACCCATGAAAACGGGGCGTGGACGTCGGGAAAAGATTGTAAACCGTATGCTTCATTCGATTCCTGTTTTGGATGTCATTGAAGCCGCGATCAACAAGACCGCTGAGATGGAACACAAAAAAGCTGTTCGTGAAGGTCGAGCAAAGGGAAAATATGAGCATCAGTCCCTGGCGAATCTATTGACCAAGGTGGATTTCATTTCTCTGGCTCGTGCTGAGAAGAAGTTGATCAACGCCAATATGTACGCTACTTTCAAGCAGACCTTTCTTAACATCCATACCAATTTCATTACCATGGTAATAAACGACCTTAGGGGTCCTGGTGGTGTTTTTGAGAATATGGAAGCCCCGCCGATTACACACTCGTATGATGACCCTCAGGCTGTGGTTGCCTATGGGATTATCAACTCTACCTATGATGATTATGCAGAGCGTGTTTTCAGCGTTTTTGCAGAAATTGATAGGACAAAACAGATTCAAGCCGCTCAGGATCACGTGGATGAGGTTGATACCGCCGTTGCGGAGGCATCTTCCGATCGTGCACGCCTTGCTGGTCTTGGTTTGAATTAAGGAAGGGCAATATGGCTGATGAGTTAGAAATTATGTTCGAAACCACAAATGAAGTTAACACTCGTCAAGAGGAGAACCGTCCCGGTCCTTCCAAACTTGACCTGGTAGTATGGCTTCTTCGTCTTGTAGGGATTCTGCTTGTTCTTTACATTTTCTTTGGGGCCATTGGTTGGAATACCCCCACAGATTTTGATGATCGAGCTTGGTTGGCCGCCCCTGTTGTATGGCTGACCCCAATAATGACGGATATCGGTTACACAGTTTATTCGTGGACCGAAAACGTTAGCCCTCGGTTTGGATTTATATTTGTCGCGTTTTTGGTGATTACTAACACCATAACTTTCACCATAACCTTCTGGGTTATGCGTGCGACATATGCCATCCGACGGGAAAATAACAACTAATAATTCAACCTGGGGGAGGCTACGTCGTACTTATGACATGCTTCCCCCGGATGTATCTAAATGAAAGTAGGAGAATTCACCGTGAAATTTTTTCTGCTAGATGTTTTAGATTGGATGAAATGGTTTTTCAGTTTCGAATGGTTGCGTGGTATTAGCGTTGGTGCTTATGCTACGGGTCGTGTTCTGAATTGGCACGACGCTCCGTTCAAGTCGCTGTTAATCGTTTTATCTTCCATCGTTTTGATCTTTGGGTTGTTGTGGGGACTTTACTGGTTGATCACTGTTTTGTTTGGTGTTCGTCTAGTTTTCCATGCTCCTGAAGGTGCCGTTTCCCATACGAAGTGTTTATTGGTGTATGAGGAAGTCCTCTACGCCCGCGTTGGTTGTTTGTTCAAAGAAGCCATCGCCATTGTATGGGTAAAAGGATTGGTCATTTTTCTTGCCGGCGTTATAACTGGCGTGTTGATTGGCCCCTATATTCTACCTAACAAGTCTGAGAGGTAAGTACTATGAACATGACCTTTTCTGATTTTCTTACCGCTGTTATGCTATTGGGCCTTGGTTACCTGATTCGGTGGACGACAAGCGAATGGGATGACTTCAAGTATCACTTCTCTTGGGGAGTTCAATCCGTTGCTGAATCCACTGAGGACCACAATCTACTGCAACGTTTTGGCCATTTGTTGGCAAAAGGCTGGCTTTTAGTTGCCTTGCTGTTGTTTGTAGGTTTTCTTGTAATCTCCAACGGGTCGAAAAATGATCCCAAGCAGATTGAATACTGCGTTGGTTGCACGATAACAGTCCCCACGAACTGTCCTGGCGTGAATGAACGAGTCACTATCACCGAGGAAGATGAAGATCGTGACTCAATTACTGTGGGGGTTAACAGCGTTAGCCCTGAAAATGGTAAGTCCTGTAAGCGCACCATTTTCTTTGAAGAGGAGGCCACAGAGGCTCCTGATAAAACTAATCTCTCTCCTGGAGGAATTACCAATGAAGACCAATAAATTTTGGTACCTGAGTTTTATTTTATGCGTGATGTTTTTATCGGCTTGTAGCTCTGATTCCCCGGTTGTGTTGGTTCCTGGAACTGATCAGCCTGAATCGCAAGCTACGCAGCCTGCTGCGGAGACTACCATTGATGAAGAGGAAGTTTCCCTGGATTACAACTATGTGGTTTCCACCGAGATGGAATCACTGGTGTCACCGGAGGCGGTAGTTGCCGATGGCGAAGAGCCCTTGATCGCCTGCATGGAGGACAATGAAGTCCTTGATTTCAATGCAGCTCTGGTCTATGTGCTTTATGCCAATCAGATTACCGTCAGTGACAATGTTGCGCAATGCCCTATGGGTCCTGATCCTAACTGGGCGAGTGGCGGTGGTGGTATAGTTGAGATCGATCCTCCTGTGAGTATCAGTCCAGTTTACCATCAGTTCAACACATACCCCTATCACGTGGATCTTTCCGCCGAGAAAGCCTGTGAGGAGGGTGCTCCCTTTGCGATCGAGGCATTGGGTTTTGACCCCGAAGAAGACGGGTGGTTGGTGTCGGCTGCATTTGCAGTGGCAGATCCCCCTGAAGGTTATGAGCAGCACTATGTGTGCCGCATCGAGACCGAAGATGAAGTTGATCTGGCTCCCGAGCCCACCGTGACAGCGACGGTTGAACCTCAGGTTAATCAGTCCCAGGCTGACGTTGATTATGGTGCTGAAACTGCTGGTTTAGCGGAGGCCTATGTTTCAGCTAAGGTGTCTGTTTTTCCTGCTGCTGGCTGGGATTCCTGGATTGATGTACAGGAATTTGTGAAGCCCAATTGTGATGCCGGTGAATATGCGGCAGCTAACTACTGGGTTCAAGCTCCGGTTGACGCTGGTGTGAAGATGACCGGTGGCCATGAACGTAACAGTTGGGACATTGGTCTTTCGACCTACACCATTCCGGTCTTTGGTCCCACGAAGGAAATCGCAGTTGTGTGGGGAACCGAAGTGATTGTGGACGGTAAGAATTACGGCCGTTCCCTCGTTATCTTGGAAGCCGACGGTTATTACAACGTCGAAATCTTCCAGGGTGCCTACCGTGTTGGTATCGATCCCGGTAGTCAAATGCCTCGTTATTGGGATGAAGTTCTGACCTGTCTCTATGACGGAGATTGGACTCCCCAATACCATCCTATCAATTAATTTCTTGATGGGTAAAGTAACTATCAAAATTTAGTAGAGCGGGTAGCTTACACATATTTATATGTGCAAGCCCCGCTCTAACTCTTTTTATACCCTTTTTCCTATGTAATAATAACCTTGTGTTTACAATAAAATCTGCCTCAAATGAAGATCCCCTAGTATCAGTAATAATCCCTGTTTATAATTCTGAACCTTACCTTTCTGAAGCCTTAAATAGTGTCTTAAAGCAGCGTTTTAGCAGCTTTGAGGTTGTTTGTGTAGATGATAATTCTAAAGATAATTCCTTAAAAATATTAAGAAAATATGCCAGAGAGTATCCCTCTAAGGTTAGAGTATTTAAAAATGATAGAAATATGGGAGTAGGCTATTCTGCTAACTTAGCTATTTCTAAAGCTAAAGGAGTGTTTGTTGCGCGTTTGGACTCTGATGATGTCATGATAGAATCTCGATTAAAGAGGCAGGCAGAGTATCTGCTTAGTAATCCCGAGGTTGTTATAGTAGGTGGTCAAGTAATCATATCTGACAAAGAGGGTACTGTTGTTGGGAAGAAGAAGTTTCCTCTGACTGATGAAAAGATATATAACCTCATGTTTAATGTTATGCCTATTCAGCAGGGCGCTTCCATGATAAACAGGGCCCATTTACCCAAAGATTTCAAGTTTTATAAAGGTAACTCTAGGGTTGCAGAAGAAGTGGAGTTGTTTTTTAGGCTACATCAGTATGGCAAGTTTGCTAACTTAAGAGCGAATGTTCTCAGATATAGACAATATCGGGGATCTACTTCTTTAAAGAATCCCAAAAAGACCTTTTACGATTCTTTTAGGGTAAGACTGAAGGCTGTTAATAAATATAGATATAAACCTACTTTTAAGGGCTGGTTTACTATGTTTATACAATTTTGTTTAGTTTCTATATTGCCCAAGAATTGGGTTTACCCAATGTTTGCTTTGTTAAGAGGTATAACTACAAAAAGACGTAGGATTAAACTTTCAGATTTACATATATTACTAAGCACGAAGATTGAGATTCCTTTTATGAGTGATTCTTAAAATTGTCTTGTATAATTTGAGTTGATGGTTAAGTTAGCGGTGATAATAAAAAGGAATATATTCCCGGTTTTGTTGGTTGTTTTCTCTATTGTCATTTTCCTGAATAATTACACACCTGGTACATGGTTAATTGGTTGGGATAATTTAAATCCAGAGTTTAATTTTAGAATCAACTTAGAAAGGACTTTTTTTTCTGCCTGGCAAGGATTTCAGGGATTGGGTTTACCTTCTGCAATGGCACATGCATCTGATTTACCTAGACAGTTAATTTTGTCAGTATTTTCGATCTTTTTACCAGAAACATTTCTTAGATATTTATGGCAGTTTTTAATGTTAATTCTTGGTCCTTTGGGAATGTTCTTTTTAACTAGAAAAGTGTTTTTTGACACAGAAGGGGACAGTACCAATGCTGTTTCATTTTTGAGTGGGCTTTTCTATTTGCTTAACTTAGCTACTCTTCAAATCTTTTTTGCCCCTCAATCTATGTTTACTACTCAATATGGTTTCTTACCCTGGTTGTTTATGTTTATGGTTTTGTATTTGAAAAATGGTAAGAATAAAAATTTACTAATTTTTTCTTTACTGGTCTTCCTTTCTTCCACGCAGGCTTTTACTCCTACTCTTGCTCTTTCTTTCTTTTTGTTAGTTGGTGTTACATGTTTGTTCAGGCTTATAAAAGCTAAGTTCAGTAGAAATTCTATTGTTAGAGTTATAGTTTTGGTATTAGTTCTTTTGGGTATGAGCGCCTATTGGTTGTTGCCCTTTGTATATTTTTTGTTGTCTGGTGCTGGTTTTATCTCTGAGGCATCCATCAATCTTTTTTCGTCCGATGAGTCCTTGCTGTTGAATCAAAAATTTGCAGGCTTGGAAGATATAGCATTTTTACGGGGCTTTTGGTTTGGAAATACAGATTTTAATGTAGCTAGGGAAGTATTTGATTATATGTTTGATCCCTGGTTGATACATCAGGAGAGTTTTTTAGTGCATAGTGTTGGCTGGTTGCTTGCGGGTATTGTTTTAGTTGGTCTAATCTATTCAATTATTAGAAGGAAAGAACATAGCCTATTGCTATTGATTTTAGCCTTTCTTTCTTTTTTCTTTTTAAGGAATAACAACCCTCCGTTTGGTTTCATATTTATGTTTCTACAGAAATATGTACCTTTATTTGAGGAGGCATTACGTTTTCCATTTACTAAATTCTCCATTTTTGCTTCTTTCTGTTATTCAATTCTGTTTGGGTATGGTGTATTACTTCTAGTTGACCTATTTAAAACTAAAGAGGTTGTTAGTAGATGGAGTAGGACTATAGTATTCTCTACGTTTTCTGTTTTGCTTGTTTTTTGGATGTTACCTGCCTTCAGAGGTAATTTTATATCTGAAAATCTTAGGGTTGTTATTCCTGGGGAATACTTTGAGCTTTTTGATTGGTTTGAACAACAAGATCCTAACTCAAGGATTTTATCTACTCCAATGAGTGTTTATTGGGGTTGGCCTTACCACAATTGGGGGTATAGAGGTTCTGGATTTATATGGTATGGAATAAAACAACCGATATTAGCCAGATCATTTGATGTTTGGAGTGTGAAGAATGAAGGTGCTTATTGGGAGTTTTCTCAGGCTATATATTCAAAGGATATTGATTTGTTGGAAAATCTGATGAGAAAGTATGCCACAAAGTGGATATTGGTAGATGAGAGCATTTTTATTCCTGGAGACCCAAATAGTGAGAAGCAACTTTTTAATGAAGATTTGATGGAAATGCTTGAGGTTTCCCCAAATTTCAGATTAGCTTTTACTTCTGACTTTATTTATGTGTACGAGTTTACTGAACCTATCTCGTTTGTTGCTACTAGTAAAGAACCGATCAGTATTAATTCTTCCTATGACTGGACCCGTTCTGATCCTATTTATAGTAGGTTTGGACTGTATTACAGTTCTCCCGAAAAACCTTCAAGTGTTATTGCACCGTTTGAAGATCTTAGTAGTAGATCAAGCTACGTTGCTATAGAGATTAGCGAGGAAGAAGTATCTTTAACCACTACTTTTGATGACCAAGCTAGTAGTCTTCATATTCCTGATTACCACACACTTGCTGATCCCATACCTGCAGAGCTTTTTCTAGTTAACAGTAATGGTACCTACGACTTGGTTTTAGAAAGCGGAACTCCGCAGGTGTTTGTTGATGGTAGGTTATTGGAGATGCCATCAAAGACACAGATTCTTTTACAAGGAATAAATGTTGCAGAAGGTGATGTAGTATCCTTTGGTGCTCATATATTCGAAGTAGGAGCCTTTTCTGGGCTTAAAACTCCCATAGGAAAATTCTATTATACCTTTGCAGAGGAGTATTCTGTAATGCTTCACAAATTTACCCGTGGTTCTAGTGTCGATGTTTCATCTCAAATGATAAACAGTGCTTTGAGTTTCTGTGCTCCCGCCAGTGGTGGAAGTTACAGTCTCAGTAAAGGAGAAGAAGGCATTACACTTTCTTCTGAAGGGAATGTTGCATGCGTAGCCAAAGAATTAGATTTACGTCACTTTGATAATCAGGGTTTGGTCCGTGTATCTTTTGACTATGCTGCGGATAAAACGCATCCAAAGTATTGTTTGTACAACACAAAGGGAAAAGATTGTGAAAACTTTGCAGACAAGTATATAAAATCAGCTCGTACCGGCAGTGTTATTGATTATGTGCAGTTACCTGAGGTTCCAAATTTAGTCTGGCATTTCTATGCCGAACCAACAGTTGGGGAAGCTACAGTTACTTACAATAATGCAAATATAGAATTTGGAAGTCAGGTACATTCTACTTTATACAACCCTCTGAAGGATTTGGAAGTGACCGGTGGTGTTGATGTGAATGCAAACGCCACTTTAAAGGTTGTTTTTCCAATTATTTCAGATAATTCATCCTTCGTGTTTGTTGAAAATTTTGAAACCCCTTTTGATTTCAAGTTTAATAACGCTTGTCTTTATGAAAGGAAAGAACCTCCTGTTGTTTTAGAAGGATCAGTTGTTTTGAGTACTGAGATAGAAAGTTCCTGTGTTTATCAAGAAATGTCTAACCTGTCTAATAGGTTTGGTTATGTAGTAGCGTTTGATAACCAGCGTATCACAGGTAAAGATCAAGAAGCTTGTCTTTTAACCTTAGATAATGGAAGGTGTGACACTCCATATAAAGTTGATTCCTCAATTGAACATATATTCATTCAACCACCCAAAGCTGGTGACTCAGATGGTTTAGCCTTTTTATTAAATAACGATACTTTTGGAGTTCTAGCTGCAGAAAATAAATTGGACAATCTTAAGGTTTTACCTATTCCTTACAATTTTTTACATTCTATTTTTGGCTCAGATAGTTTGACATACGAAACAACTGCAAAACCAGTTCCAGATACCAGGGACCCTAGCTTGTTCAAGTACGGCCCGTATGAGATTAAAGATAAATTTCTAGTTTTATACCAAAGATATGATCCTGGGTGGTTAGCTCTTTGTGGAGGGAAATCATGCAATGCGGAGCACGTGGAGGTGAATAATTGGGCTAATGGTTGGCTCTTTGAGGATTCACAATCTGAAAGAGAAGTAATCTTGGTTTATTGGCCACAATACCTTCAATTTGTTGGATACTCTTTTCTTTTAGGTATGCCTATAATATTATTAACCCTGTTGTTAAAGGAAGAAGACCCCTTATCCTAGGCCTATAGCATTGACAGGGGGTGGTTTCCTTGTTATAATGTAAAGGTACGAAAGAACTTTCAGACATTTTCTATTAATCAATTTTATAGCTTTTTGGAGGAGTAGCATGAGTATGTCCAAATTTTGGAAGTTTCTTGAGGAAAAGGGCGACCGGGTAGGCCTGATTGTGGCCGCCTCCGCTCTAATTGTGGCCTTGGTATATATATTCTTTTCGGGTAATGAAGCCCTGGTGTTTCTTACTACGGATGATTATACCCAGGATCCTGGCCGCATCTATTCAGAGCAGTGCTCCCTTGTGTCACCATTAACCCAAAACTATGTGACTTTTGAAGTGGGTGGTTTCTATGTCATAGCGCGCGATGGCGAAGCAATGGGTGACAAGTCTGTGCCTGCTGTCGGGTTCCAGCGTTTCTATTATACCCAAGATGATGAAGATGGTACCAGTTCTGGAAATACAATCACCGGGTACGGAACTAACTGGCGTGGGGACAATCGGGCTCGGTTATGGAAGTGCCCGACTGCTGAGATGGCAGTTGCCTTTTACTACTATGCTGCTGCCGAATATCGTTTGGAGTATCCTGAGGTAACAGTTTATCCGTTGCCTGAATGGATGCCCCAACAGTAAATACTAATACAAACCTAAAAAGCGATCTCCCCTTGCAATTGAGATCGCTTTTTTGTGCCTTTTTATGTAATACCTATAGCCTTGACTCCCATAGTACTATAAGGTACAATACTAAGATAACTTGCACTCGTGTAGTGCATTTTTTCTGCCTGTTCCCGCCCATTTTGTTTTAACTTTGCCCAAAGTATTAAAAAATGATTAATAAAACTGACAATATTAAAAGAATATTTGTTGTAGATATGGCCTTTTTGGTAGGTCTTGTTGTAGGAGCTATTGCTGTAATGAGCTATATATTCCCTACAGAAGTATTTGCTGAAGAATGTACCTCTGATGGTGCTTACGGACAAACCTGTATATACAATAAAACCTTTGAATTAACAAAGAAGGTACGTATAGAAGGAGACAACTCTTGGAAAGACAAGGTAACTGATGTTAAAGAAGATGAAGTTGTTGAATTTAAAATAAAGATTAAAAACATTGGAGAAGTTGAAACTGATGACATGAAGATGACAGATTACCTTCCTGATGAACTTGAAAGAGTAGGTGGTTCTGGTCTTACAGAAGAATGGGACAACTTTGAACCAGATGAAACAAAGACATTTAAAATAAAAGCTATGATTGATGAAGATGAATTTGATCGTGATGACAACTTTGAAAAATGTGTAGTTAACAAAGCCAAGGTTGAATACGATGGTACTAATGAAGGTGCAGACACTGCTACTGTTTGTTACGGTAACTCTGAGATAACAGAGCTTCCAGACACAGGAGTAACAGGTGTACTAGGTGTACTTGGTTTGATTACTACTGGTTTAGGTATCGCTTTTAAAAAGCGTTCCTAATAGAAAGGTTTGGATTTAGAGTAGATAGGTTGGGTTTGCCAGTTCTTACGCGACCTATCTATTCTGAGTCTAAGCAAATTCCTCCCCAAGTAATTATAATTCCCTCAATAATATGCAATATGTAACACTCACAATATTGGTTGCTGCTCTTGTAGGATCAACTGCATTTGTAGCAAAACAAGGTCTACCTGTGGATACTTCCGTGCTTTCAAGTAAGGATGAGGCATTAGCTTCAGAAGAAGTTGTTGAATCAGTATTTGGTGTAATGGATGAAGAATATTTCACCCCCAAACAATTGTTTCTAAATGATGAAATTGTTCTTAGTATTGAAAGTATTGGTCTTGATTCGATAGGACAATTACAAACTCCAAAGAATTGGCAAGGTGCTGGTTGGTACTTTAGAAGTGCCAAACCAGGGGACAGGGGAACTGTAATAATTGATGGTCACTATGATATGGTTGGTGGCGCACCTGCAGCTTTTTTCTCATTGAAAAACACAAAGGTTAATGATACAGTGGTTTTAGTAGACGATCTTGATCGTAGTTTCACTTACAAGGTAACAAGCACATCTTACGTTGACATTAATGATCCCAACAGAACAGACGTTTTTGAAAAGGGTACAGGTAAAAGATTAGTTTTAGTTACATGTGGTGGTGTTTGGAACGCAAGTTTACAAACTTATGATAAAAGACTTGTTGTAGAAGCTACACTTTTAGAACAGTAAGTTGCAGTGGAGAGGTAACACGGGGCAGTGGTTATCTCTCCTCTGGAGCGGATTGTTCCCGCAACGATGTTTTTTTATATCATCAAAAAAGAAATCTAGAATATTTAATTTGCAGTATTTACTGCAGCAATTAGGAGTCAAAAATGGAAAATAGAAACACAACTAGAAAAACAAATACAAATGGCCACAAAAGTGGTGCTGCTGTTGTAAGCAATTACGACGGTAGAGTAGTAGAAGTAGAGGGATTACTTGAAATCCTTCCCGATTTTGGAATTATTCGCCAGGAAGCCCAATTAGAAGAGGCTTTACCAAAAGATGTATATACAAGTTTATCCCAAATTAGACGTTTTAGTCTTAGAACAGGTGACAATATAAAGGGACAAGCTCGTCTTCCAAAAGAAGGTGAAAGATACCTTTCTCTTCTTAAAGTCGATACTGTCAATGATTTAGAGCCTGAAAAAGCTAAAAAAAGACCTCATTTTAGTAGATTAACCCCAATCTTTCCTGATGAATGGATGAAACTTGAAACTGATCCTGAAGTGTTATCTACTCGTTTGGTCGATCTTATTTCACCTATAGGTAAAGGTCAGCGTGGAATGATCGTTTCCCCACCAAAAGCTGGTAAAACTTGGTTATTGCAACAGATTGCAACAGGAATTGCCAAAAATCACCCTAAGATAAAACTTATGGTTTGTCTTATTGGAGAACGTCCAGAAGAGGTAACCGACATGAGAAGAAGGGTTGCAGGGGAAGTTTTCGCAAGTAACTTTGATGAATCTCCTGAAAAACAAACTCAAATTGCAGAACTCACACTTGAAAAAGCAAAAAGACTTGCTGAAAAAGGTGAGGATGTAGTTATTCTTATGGATTCGCTTACTCGTTTAGCAAGAGCTTACAACTTAGTAGTTCCTCCTTCTGGAAGAACACTCAGTGGTGGTTTTGATCCATCAGCATTATTCCCACCAAAGCATTTCTTTGGTGCAGCTCGTAACTTCGAAGAAGGAGGTTCATTAACTATTCTTGCGACATCTCTTGTTGAAACAGGTTCCAGAATGGATGATGTTATCTTTGAGGAATTTAAGGGAACTGGAAACATGGAACTTAGACTTGATAGACGTCTTGCAAATAGGAGAATATATCCTGCAATTAATATAAAAGAATCTAGTACAAGAAACGAAAACCTTCTTTATGATAAGGAAACACATGAGTCTGTAATTCTTCTTAGAAGAATGATAGAGCTTCTTAATGATGATGAGATTACCGAGATGGTAATTAACAGACTTAAGAAGGCAGAAACCAACAAAGAGTTTCTTGAGAACCTTAAAAAGGGTGGTAAGTAAACCTACGGTTTATCTGTTAAAATAGCAAAGTCCTAGTATTGGGACGCTTATGCAAAGCATATTTAAGCGCTTTAAAGGGTTTAAACCAAGAAAAGTTTCCCAACTTACACTGAAAGGTTTTAAAGTCCCCGCGCAAGGAAAAATAAATAAATTCCTGTCTACATTATTCTCTCCTTTAAGTGGTTTCATAGGTGCTTTTTTAAAGTACCTTGTTCAGAAATTAAAAGAGTTAGGTTCTCTATTTCTTTTTTGTTTATCTGGAATTGTTAAACTAATCACTTGGGCAAAGGAGTATTCCACAAGAAAATTGATTTGGGGAAGGGGCAGACTGGGCCGTCCTGTTGCCAATATAATTGTGCTTGCAGTGGCATTTGTTGTATTCACCTTTGGAGAAATATTAAGTAGCAGTAAATTTGTTAACAGTCAGGAAATAAATCCTGACTATATGTCTAATGTAACTGATATCTTACCTAACAGAAACACAGCACTAACTTTAGTACCTGATGACAGAAAGAGAGCAGAATCATTTGTATATAACATTCAAAGTGGCGATACATTATCTGGTATTGGACAGAAGTTTAAGATCTCTGTAGACGCTATTAAATATGTTAACGGTTTAACTGATTCTTCCGTTTTAGCCGTTGGGGATGCAGTCACTATCCCACCTGTTTCTGGTTTGATTCACAAGGTTAAGGATGGCGACTCATTAAGCTCTATTGCTGAAAAATATGATGTTGCACCACAGGCTATTGCTGACTTTAACTATATTTTAGATACTTCAAGCCTTGCTATTGGGTCTGAACTTGTTGTACCTGGTGCTAAAGTTCCACAACCCGTTTATATTCCACAAGTACCTGTATATACGCCACAGACACCTCTCGCCAATGTGCCAAATCTTGGAGATGGTTGGGTATGGCCCACATCCACAAGGATTATTACGCAATACTTTGCTTGGTATCATAATGGTTTGGATATTGCAGTACCTTGGGGATGGGGAATGCCGTCACTATATGCTACATCCAGTGGTACTGTTACAAGAGCCGGATGGGATCCATGGGGTCTTGGGCTTGTTGTAACAATAAATCATGGTAATGGCTATGAATCTGTATATGGTCATATGAGTAGAATTGATGTGGGTTATGGTGAGAAGGTATCCAGGGGAGAAATGGTGGGTCTTATGGGTAACACAGGTCGTTCTACAGGGCCTCACGTCCACTTTACTATAAAAGCAAATGGTGTAGCTCAGAACCCATTAAACTACGTAAATTAAACCCCACCTTGTGTTAAAATCTCATTGTTATGCGAAAAAATCAATTAATTGATATAGCTGAAATATTTGTAAAAGCCGGTAATGGTGGCGATGGAAAGGTTTCTTTTAAAAGAGAGAAATATCTTCCAAAAGGTGGTCCTGATGGTGGCAATGGTGGTGCTGGTGGAAGTGTTATCTTTGAAGCCGACGAAAAACTAGCGACACTAAGGGACTTTAGATCGAAGCCTAATTACAAAGGAGAACATGGCCAACCAGGTGGCGCTAAGGAAATGACTGGCCCTGATGGAGAGGACCTTGTGATAAAGGTTCCTGTAGGTACACTTATTTATCAAATAGAAAACAAAGAAGCAGATAGTCCCAGTGAACTGTTAATAGGGGATTTGGTTTCCGATGGACAACAATTACTTGTAGCTTCTGGTGGAGTAGGAGGAAAGGGTAATACTCTTTTTAAGAGTTCTATCAATCAAACTCCTATGCAATATACAGAGGGTACTAAGGGTGAAGAAAAAGATTTGCGTCTTGAAATAAAGCTTATTGCAGACATAGGGCTTGTAGGTCTTCCTAATGCTGGAAAAAGTACTCTTATAAACTATTTAACAAGTGCACAGGCAAAGGTAGCAAGTTATCCTTTTACAACACTTAGTCCTAACCTTGGGGTTTGTAAGTTACGTGATGGTAAAACAGCTGTGATAGCAGATGTCCCAGGTCTTATTGAAGGAGCTTCCGAAGGCAAGGGTCTTGGAGATGATTTCTTAAGACATGTTGAAAGAACAAGACTATTAGTTCACATAGTTGATCCTTCCTTTGTAGGAGAAGAAGATGTTGTTAGCAAGGTACTTGAAAGCTATGAAGTTATTCGTAATGAGCTAAAGGGTTACAGCAAGGACCTAGCAGACAAGCAAGAAATAATTGCAATAAATAAGATTGATTTGATGGAAGTAGGGGAGAATATTGAAGCAATTGTTAAGGCCTTTGTGGATAAAGGCTTAAGAGTTTTCCCCATCTCAGCAGTCTCTGGGGAAGGTTTAGATGCGCTTTTAGGTGAAATAACGGTAATGTTAGAAAAGACACCTAAAACCCCAGGATTTGAGGTCACAAAGCCTATTAAGGTATATACACTTAATGATTTACCCAATAGAAGAATTGTTCATGGTGGTGTGCTTAAAAAAGAAGAATTAAAAGAACTACGTTAAGGGCCGTTAGCTCAGTTGGTAGAGCGCTACTATGGCATAGTAGAGGTCACCGGTTCGAGACCGGTACGGTCCACCATTTCAAAAAAGTAGACGCGCCGCAAAACCATTAGTACCCTCTTGGTTTCACAGCACGTCCATAGCTTACACTTGTTGTTTTCCGACTGGTTTCTCTACTTGTTCATTTGCCCCTTCTCTTTCGGTGCAAATAGCATGGGGTCCTCCTTTCTGTGCGGGTTAAAAGATTTGTAGGCTGGTCTTTAAACTTACCGTGTTTGCCAATCTTCAGTTGGCACATTCCTATTACCAGCCAAATAGGTTTGCTATTTTAATATAACAAAAAAAGAGACCAGGTGTTAAACCCGGCCTCTTTTTTATTCTCTGATCTAGATATTACTCTTCAATATTCTCTTCTGGTTGCTCTGGTTGTTCAGGTTGAACAACTACTTCTTCACCTAGATCTAATTCTGCTCCACCCTCAATAATTTCTTCTTCACCCACATTACTTAACGGTTCTTGTGGTGCTGGTGGTACAGGTTCTGCAGTTTCTTGTGGTGCTGGTACTGCATTTTCAATTTCTTCTACAGTTGGTTTTGTTTCAGCACCTGCTACAGTTGGATTTTGCTGTATAGCTTCTATCTCAGCTGCAACTAGTTCATAATCTCTGCTTTCAGCATCTACTAGTCTTTGGACTATCTGTAGTTCTCTTTGAGCTTCAGGTAATCTGTTTAACTGTTTGAATGCTTGAGCTAGATTGTAGTGTGCATTAGCATAATCATTCTTTAATGAAGTTGCTTGATTGAATAGATTTGCTGCTGAAAGGTAATCGCCAGCTGCATAGTAGACTCCACCAAGTGCTAGTCTTAGCCTTGGGTTTGCAGGATCAAGCTGTATAGCAGCATTTAGTGATCTAACAGCCCATGATTCTGCATCTTCTGCTATTCCAACTAATGCTCTGTAGACATTTGCTCTTGTTTCCCAGTTACCGGCACTAATTGGGTTAAGTACCTCTGTAGTAACTCTGGAACTTCTAATAGCTTGTGCTATTAACGCTTGTACAGTAGCTTGGTCCTCTTGTGAGAGGTTTTCTTGTGTTGCAAGACTGTTTGCTAGTGCCAAGCTGGTATTAGCATATGAGTTGTGGTAGCTAGCTCTTTGCGGATTAATTTTTATGGCTCTTTGCTGCATCTCATATGTTTCTGATCCCTTGTTTTCTTGTGCAGCTACTATTGCTTTACGCATATAGAACTCACCTGCATATTGACGGAATCCGAAGTAACCACCGGCTATAGCCATTACCGTAAGAGGAACGGCCATAATATACTGGAATACTTCTGCGTCTTTGTTAACTAAGGACATACTATTTGAGGAAGCCAGAGAGGAAAGACTTAATCTTACTTCTTCTGCGGATCCAGAGAGACTAATCTTTGCTCTTGCAACAAGAAGGGCTACAAAAAGTACTGCCAGAAATCCTGTTGTCACCGTTGTATAGGTGAACAAAAGGCTAGTTAACAATCCCATCGTTACGGAAGCTAACGTGGTATTAACACCTGTATCATCTCTTATAGATTTTGTGGCTAGTGTGAAACTTGTAAGTCTCACTACAAATCCAATTACTACAACTATTCCGATTAGACCAAGTGACCCCAGTACATCAAAAGCGGCACTGTAAGGCTTGTCGAATCTAATATTCCAGTAGTCAGTGTTATTTGCACTAAGTGGTTTATATCTTGTGTAATTAAGGCCAAATGTGGAAGGTCCTGTCCCTAGAATAGGGAAGTCCCTCATTACAGAAGAGGCAACAATCCAAGATTCACGTGGTGAAATCTTTAGTTCTTTTGGATAATTTTCATTAACCAATATTGACCTTGTAGTAGGTACCACAAGTGCAATTATGATTGCTGCTGTAACCCCGAAAGCTGCCATAAGATGTATTTGATTTGCCACTAGAGCTTCTTTTTTTGTGAAATACAAAAATACTAAGAGTCCAGTTACAAGCGTTGCCCATGCAGGTATGCTTCCAAGAAGAGCGATACCCAACATATTTACTGCTATTGTCGACACTAGTATTCCTTTAACAATTGGTCTTTCTTTGGATACCAGTTTTGTGACAGCGAGAATAACTGCAATGGATGCAAGTATGCTTGCTGTTGTGCTTGATCCTGTGAGAGTGAAATTAGGTACTTGCAAGTAAGATGCACTGCCTAACTTTATTCCTACATAACCCATTAGTGCTGCAATTGTGGATACTGAGGTACCAATAAGAGCTGCAGATATTGCTGTCTTTATTGTTTTTACAGTATTTGTGTTGCTTGCTATTAGATAATAAGCCACACCAAATATAAGCATGCCAAAAAGGCTTGGAAACCAACGACCTTGGCTCCCAAAAAGACTGGATGTCTTATGCAAGGAGAAAATTGTGGCCAATAGTCCTGTGGCCAGTAATGCAAAAATAGGGAGGTCTAAAGAAGACTTTGTTATAAAGACCCTTCTATTTATAAGCATCTTAGCTACCCATAAGAAAAGCATCAATATTACCGTGACGGCAACAAGTGCTAGTTTATTGAATTCGAAGAATTCGGATGTTAAGGGTAGATAAAAAATTGGTACTAACAAGGCTAATACAACAGGTAAGGCTTCTAGTAAGTTTTGTATTACTGAGCTTTTCTGTTTTACCCCTGTTTCAGAGTTGTTTTCTATCATATGATTACTTTCTGATTAAACTAAATAATTACGGATATATAAAGAGTAACTAACCAAAATATGACATGTCAAGGGTTAATCTCCCGTCACGGGAAGTGCTGCTGTGGTCGGGTTTTATATTATTGGGTAATCCACCAGTTAAATGTGGCGTCTTGGGCTGTAGGTAGGTCTAATTCTAGATAAAAACCTTCATTTGGAACCTTCTTTGCTACCCAATACTTATTTGCAGGTGAGTAGTTTTCTTCAAATGTAATATTTACCTTAGAGGTAGTTGTGATATTTTTTGATTTGATAAATAACAATTTTTCATTTTTTTGAACAAAGGCTCCACCAGAATCTAGTATTTGTTTTTGTATACCAACTTGTTTTGCATCTTGAATCAGATCTCTCTTTGTAGTTCCAAGAGGAATTGCACCTGTTTCTATTAATAGTACTGCCGCTAACATGAGAAGAGTTATATATGCTATCAGCTGGTTTCTTTGTTCGGCATTTTTGAGAAAATTGAAAGCTGAAGAAACACTTTGTTTAACGTTTTGTGTTTCTATCTTTTCTGTAATTTCTTCGTTTGTTAAACCTTTATCTTTTAATCCTTGAATATATTCTAATCTGGATACTACCCAAGCTGGGTAATGACCTACAACGCTACCTTTTTTATCTTTTTGACGAGTCATATGTGGCAACCAGCCTATCTTTGTGTAGTATCTTAATCTGTTATATGGGTTACCCTTACCGAAATCAACACCCTTTTTCTTCGCTTGTTTTATTATGTTATTAGCAACTATAAGCTTTGACATACTAGTGCTATAGTAAACACTTTTCTCATTCATGTCCAGCATTTCCCTCGAGATAAAATCAGTCTTGCATAACGGGAAGTATTTATATGTTAATTAAATGTGACTGCCCCGGTGGAGTAGAGGCTTCTAACTTGGTTTGATGTCATTGCGTAATTGTATATCCTAACGTCATCAATTTGACCGTCAAAATATCTACTGTTATTGTATTGGTTTCCAATATATACACTCTGACTTGAATCTATAGTGTAAGCAGTTTCAGCCACTGAGGTTTCTTGCTTTCCATTGATAAATAGCTTTAGCGTTGAGTCTTCATCTCGTACACCCACCACATGATACCAAGTTCCAACATTGAGTGTGGTTGTACTATCTGCACTAGTAATAGTAGAGGAATCATCTACTTTGAAAGAGATAGTTGTTCCAGAGGAACGTTCAAAGTTCCACCAGTCTCCTGTTGCACCAGTTCCATCATCATATTGTCCCACAGGGGAGTCATAGCTACCATTAGTTCCAGGTTTAATCCAAAAGGAGACAGCCATATCTTTAAATACGAAATCAGTTGAATCTGGGGCAGTAATATAATCATCTGTACCATCAAAATCTAAAGAAGCACTTAACTTACCTGTAGTTCCATTGTTCCAGGCCTCCGTTCCTGTACCTGAGGAACAAGTGCCTGCACTTGTATTACTTCCACTCCCACCAATAGTTATAGTTCCAGTATTAGTGTTTGGGCTAAAATCGTTTGCTGTTGTGCCTGTACACTCATCAAATTGCCACCAACCCACAGGTGCCCCTCGGTTGTATGTCCATGCTACTTGAGCTGGGGTTCTTACATAGTCATAAATTTTTAAATTATCTAGATGCCCTTCCCACCTTGTGATACCTCCTCCAATATTAAGACTTCCCGAGTTTTCCAAGGTTCCTGTAGCTGACATTGAAGTATCTGATGCCACCTCTACGCCATCTATATATAGTGTAATGGAGGTAGTACCGTCTTTAATTGCTGTGAGATGATGCCACTCATTATCATCGTAGTCCGCCGTGGTTGTGGTTGCCGCATCATCGGGTCCCCAAGTGGCGTCATCGTCAACACCAAATGTTATATCCCCGTCTGATTCCATTTGAATGACATACCCTGTACCAAGGCTATCCCCATCTATTTCAAGGGTACTAGCTGCAGGTGTAGATGATCCAGAGGGTGTGTTAACATATTCAATTCTAATTCTTCCATCACCACCATCTCCTCCATCTGCTTCGGAGGTGTTGCCTGTACCTCCTTCTGCGGTCATAGTACCAAGTGTAGATGTGCTTGTTAGTATTTTAATTGAGCCCGCAGCAGCACCTCCACCTCCACCACCACCCCAGTTAGTGGTTTCACCAGCTGTACCATTATTTCCGTCGGCACTTACTGTACCGCTGTTAGTAAGGGTTCCTACTGACATGAAAATAATACCTCCTCCATCACCACCGTTACCTCCGTCCCAAATTCCATCCCCATCTGTACCAGATCCGCCACCTCCACCACCTCCACCAAGATATATATCGCTTAGATCAGCACTTCCATGGGTACCACCACCTCCAGCACCACCACCTGCTGAACTGTATCTGCCGCTGTAGCCATTTCCTCCATTTCCAGATGTATTAGTGCCTCCAGCGGTACCGTTCCAATAAGCCCATCTACTGTATCCAAAACCACCTGCGGTACCGTATCCTGCGCCACCACCTCCACCACCTCCACCTTGAGTGCTACCTCCAATGACTGCGCTAAGTCCATTTCCACCACCACCTCCAGCACCTCCATATGATCCAGAACCACTTCCGCCGTTTCCATCATAGGTATATTCTGGAGGAGGGTTATAGAAACCATAACCGCCACCTCCTCCACCACCTCCACAACTACCATTGAAACCATTTTGTGGAGCAGCTGGATTGGACCATCCACCGGCTCCACCAGCGACACTAACCCCTCCACAGAAAGCTTCGCCACCTTGTGATGAGGTTGCTGTAGCAGCAGAACCGGTTCCGCCACGATAACCTTTACCATCAACAGAGATTGAGGTGCCGCTACCCACAGTTACGATACCTGTAGCCTTGAAGGCAACAATACCTGTGTAATACCCTGCTGTACTTGTTGGAGTAGTGGTTAGCCCATCCCAGGCAGATGCGGTTAGTGCTCCTGAGCTTGATAGAGTAACACTGGTGTAGTTAGGTACCCTTTGAACAACAACCTTTTGATTAGCTGCTGAAGTTCCATTAAAGGATACTGTTATATCTGTATCGAAGGTGATTGTGCTTGCTGTAACTGAGTCCACTTCCATAAATTCATAGTTACCCACATCAGCAAAGTCACTACTAGTTCCTTGAAGGTTAATAAGTAAAACCTCATCTCCAGCTGCGATACCATTTGAAATGGTATCTGATCCTGAGTATCTAGTAACAGATCCTGCACTATCTGCGGGTGCTGTAACTCTGTAAGCAATACCATCGGCATAACTTCTTCCACCGTCAATGGTATCTGTGTTTATGTTCTTACTTGCAGTTATGGTCACTGCCCCATCAGCGCCATCTCCTTTATCGTATCCATCGATGAAATCTGCTTTATCTATGATTATGTCTTCAGTAGTTGCTATAGTGTCATGTTTAAACCAACCTTCAATAGAGAAATCGTCTGATGAACCAAAGTCTAAGACTGAGTTGTCCGCTATCTCAATGAAATCATTTGTGCCGTCAAGTTTTAGTGCGCTACCTTTTTTGCCATATTCCCACCCGGTAGTTTCTAAACTTCCTTGCAATATTCCATTAAGACCACTACCTCCAGTATCCACTGCGGTAGAGCCTGTATTTGCATCAAATTTCCATTCTGCAACAGCTTCATTACACGATGTTGCATCACCTGGTACACAATGTTTTCTAGCAGCCGAGAAACTACCAACACCGCCACTTGTTGTGGAAGTTGTTCCAAGAACTGTTTGGGTACCAAAGTTGTGTTCTACCTTTATTTGATTTGCATCTAATTCAGAGGAATATATTTTAAATTCATCAATTTCACCATCAAAGTTTTTGTCCGTGCCGCCACCTATAAGAAGGTCGTTGGCGTTGTCTGTTAAAGATCCATCTCCATCTGTAGAAGATCCTTTATAGATTCCATCAACATATATAGAGAGTTGGCTGTCATCATCTGCCCAGGTTAGAGCTACGTGGTGCCATTGATCAATGTTTAGTGCTGAGGCTATAGTCAATGTGGCATTAGTAGTAGATAGATTAACTTGACCTTTTAGATCAACTTTACCTGCGGATTCATTTATTGTTTCTAAGGTATAGGTTGCCCCTTTTTTATATATTTGTCCTGAATCTGCTTCACCGTCGGAATCAACATTTACCCAGGCAGAAAATGTAAATTCTGAAGATAATCCATTACCAAAATCAATTGAGTCGTCATTTGTTATTGTTACTACATCGTCTGTTCCATTAAAATCAAGTGCTTTGTCTATCTTTCCTGTATTTGATCTTGTTGCTGTGGATGTACCATCCAGATTTGATCCTTCAGCCCCAAAGTTACATACATCATTTGTTCCTCCACTACAGGTATTATCTGCCCCCTCATCAAATTGCCACCAACCAACAGCACTTCCAACAGGGGAGCCTGGTGCAGGATGTCCAGCATTCATATCTTCTACTATTTGTCCTGTTGTTCTAACGTAGTTGTATATCCTTATATCATCTAGGGAACCATCAAAGGCATTTGAAGCTCCATCATCATCAATACCTATATAAAGAGAATTAGCATTAGCTAGTGTTCCTGTTGAGGAAATAGAGGTATCTGATGCTACTTCCGTACCGTCTATATAGAGTGTAATAGACGTTGTTCCATCTTTTATTGCAGTAAAGTGGTGCCACAGGTTATCATCGTAATTTGCTGTGGTTGTAGTTGCTGTATCTTCGGGGAAGCTGGCGCCGTCATCGTCTATACCAAAGGTTATGTCTCCATCGTTTTCCATATATATCTTATACCCCTGGGAGGCAGTCTGAGTTTCATTCCCCATTGAGTGGAAGGTAGTAGGGGAGTTTTGGGCATTGTATGCTGTGGTTACGTAGTCACCGTCTTTTACTTGTTTTATTATCCTAACTTCATCAAGATACCCATCCCACGGTCTGTCTGTAACGTCATTTTTGTTACCTATTCTAACTCCTTCCGAAGAGTCATCATCAACAGTACCACTAGGTGACGTTGTCTCAGTAACATTGGCTACTTGATCAACGGCATTTTTGTACAAGGTGGGGTTATTTGCATCACTACCACTGTTGTAAGTTAGGACCATATGGGTGTAGCTGGTGTCTGGCCCTGATGGGCTTGACCATCTCCATCTACCATAACTACCGCTGAATCCCACAAAGAAACAGGAAGCTTCCTGGTTATCTTCACCACAGAAAGCCCAACCGTCCGTGTGACCTTTATCTATAAAGGGTGGTTGGGTGCTTGATCCATCATCTTTAGCCCAAACTTCCAATGTCATGGTTCCTAAATTATTTAGGCTAGCCCCGTTACCCACGTCACTGTAATCATTTATACCGTCCCATTGCTGACCACTTCCTATTTTTCCAGTTTTTCCAGAGTCTGATACGTTATCATCTCCATGGTTATTGTTACCTGTTGAGTCATAGAAGGTGCCAGAGGTTTCAGCAAAATGCCAGACACCCTTATAGTTGCTATTCCAGGTACCACTCACATCTTCTTGGCTTGCAGTAACACTATAATTCCCGTAACACATGTATATCACTGTATCTATTGAAGAACTTAAACTTGGGATTTCAACGTGTGCCACAATGGCTCCTGTAGAAGCAGAATATGCTTCAATTTCGTGGTCTAATTTAGTGGTACAGTTGGAATCCGATGTAAATATCAGGTCTGCCGGCACTGTATATGCTCCGGAGGCTCCTCCTGTGGCATCCGTGTTTTCAATATTACCTCCGTTTCCTGTGGTTCTTAAATCAGGCTCACTGCTCGTACCATCGTAAGTGTCTGCTATTACCATAGGAAAGTCCGTTTCATTAGCCGCTACTTTGGTGTTATCTATTGTTATGGTTGCTTTGTAGCTATAACCCCCCAAACCCCTTTTTCCAATTATATGGTCTGCATTGGTAGCAATTGTGTCATGTTTGAACCAGCCTGCTATTGTAAAGCCCGCAGCTGCTGCAAAATCAAAATCATCATTATCTGCAATAGAGGCATAGTCAGCGGAACCATCCAAGGTTAGGGCAGACCCATATCTACCTTTAGTCCAACTAGACTCAGTAATACTTGCTAGTGTTAGAGCATGTTCTCCACCAGAGGTATCGTATGTTGTAGTGGTACCTGTATTTTCATCAAGTTTCCAGTGTGCAATAGGACCGGGTGCCCAGTTATAGAGATTCTGAACATCGGTAGGGGATAAAGCTTTGTTAAATATACGGGTTTCATCCATTGTTCCATCAAAACCTACTGCTGTGGATTTACCCAGCCAATAATTACTAGTTCCGCTTGTTTGAGTAGTATTTAAATCTGAGGAGGTTTTGACCAACTCCCCATCCACATAGAGTTTTTGATAATTTCCATCATATGTAGCAACAATGTGATACCAACTTCCATTAGCTATAACTGCCGAGTCTGTATCAATAGAGGATTCTGTATTACCATCAGGATATACTCCAAATCTAATATAACCGTCAGATGAGTGTTGCCCTAACCAGAATACTTTTTCATCGGTTGTGCCGTTTTTACTAACAAATCCAGCCCAGTTAGTCGCAATGTTGTCTGGATTTATCCATGTAGCTATTGTTATTTCCCCCCCTAGAGAATCTGTACCGGCATCAACAAAATCACCTGTTCCGTCCAACTCAACGCCACCACCATATTTACCGTTACCGCTTGTAGCATCTGCATTCCAAGCACCATCATTGCCATTACCTGAGGAATCACAGTTATCATTTGTAGCTCCAGTACAGGTGTTTTCACTTGTCTCATTCATTTCCCAATAGCCAACAAGTCCATCACTAAGGAAATCTTTGTTATTTGGGCCAAAATGGGCAGCTGAGCCGTGTGTGGTTGCTCCTGTATTATGTTCTGCCTTTACAGCAGAGGCTGTTAGTGCGTAATCAAATACCTTTACTTCATCAATAAAACCGTCAAAGTCAGCTACTTGAGCATCACTTGTCCCAACTGTAAGATCATTTGAGTTGTCTATAATACTTCCTGAGGCACTTCCTGAGGTTATCTGCTCCCCATTAACGTAAATATACATGTCCGAACCATCATAAACTCCCGCTACATGTGTCCAAACATTTGTATTTATGGGGCTTGTGGTTGTGGTTATCGTATATTCGCCACTAGTCTCTATATAAAACTCTATTTCATCATTACTGCCTAGGTACAGGGACAGATTATCGTCTCCAGCACCAGATTTATCTATGATTGCATTACCAGTTGTGTTATGAAAGGGTTCCGAGGAAGTTATTGTAGTGGGTCTTATCCAAGCGGACACTGTTACTGTAGCTAATCCGTCTACTTCAACATCACCAAAATTTACATAATCATCGTCTCCATCAAAGTACAGACACTTTTCACTTACACACATATCATCTGTTTGCCATGTGGCATTCGTTATTGTCCCTGCATTTGAGTTAGGGGAGTGATCATTTGCTGTTGTACCGTAACCTTCATCAAACCGCCAAAATCCTACGGGTGCATTATCATCTGTAAGTATCGTAGGGTCTATAACAATAGGGTATTCTCTTTCCTCTGACTGCAACCATTCTGGATCTACTATAATAAGTAACTGATCTTTATCATTTTCCCCTTCAATTATTTGATAATAGGCATTATCTGTTCTATTTCCTGCTGCATCTATTGCAAATGGGTTCTCAAAATGAAACATTCTGTTCCCCTTACTATCAGTAAAGGACATTCTGCCCTGATGATCACTCTCTGTATCCACCTCTAGACCTTTGGTTGTCATATCAAACAAAAAGCTGTTTTGATTGGTTTCTTTGTTAAGAATGATCTCTTCTTTGACTCCATTTGAAAGCGTTTGGTAGGTGATATCTATTCCATCTTCAATGTCTTTGTATATTAACTTGTTTTCAAGTATCTCAGGATCACTTATTTCAGATGTAATCCCTTTGATAGCAAAGGAAATACTCTTTCCAGAGGTTGTAAACTCAACTGTTGGTGTATTTGTTTTTTTATCTCCAATTTGCACCCTGTAGTTACTATTTTTTGCCTGATATTGATACTTTGATAGTTCACTTGTTTCTTTGAATTCAGGTATTTTCTTATCAGTAGGGAAGGCAAATAAGGCAACAACACCCACGATTACTAGGGTTACAGGGATTAAACCTATCAGACTGTCCTTTTTTCCTCTTTTTTTCATTCTTTATTAATTTATATCAACAATTAACCAATCAACTGTTATATCCTTTGTTTTTGTATCTTCAATCCTTATTTCAAACGTGTCGGAGTCAATGTTTTCAGTACTAACTGCAACAGGAGCGCCCTTTGGTGTAACTAGCACTAGGGAAGTATCTGTTAGCGCTGAGGTTGTAACACTAACTGATGTATTACCTGCTGAAATGATAGCCTTTCCTGCTGATTTATCGCTTTCTTCCTCGGTTTCTATTGCTAGTTTGTTTGTTGTTAGAGTTCCTTTGACCTGTGTATCTCCTGAAGGCTCTATAACAACAGCTCCATCTAATATGTCTACGTTTCCAGCTAGGGACTTCTGTAGATATAGGGTTTGTACCTCACATAAGTCTTCATTGTCTTCACATTCTGGCCCTACGATACCAATTGAGTTATTTATGGTATCAATTTTAATGAGACCTGCCATAACGTCTCCTGTGATTGTTAGATCAGCCAGTGCTGTTGCTCCTGTGATTGTTAGATCACTATTTATGGCCAATACATCGTTTCCTTCGGTATCTACAGTTTTTGTTAGACCCAGACCTTCCACAAGTTCCTTAAATTGGTTGTAAATTGCCGTTATTTCCTCTGTTAGGCTTAGTAGGGTAGATGCAGCTTCCTCGTCAACAGCTGTTATACCCAAAACGGTATTAATAAGAGCTATCTCTGTTTGTAACTCTTGCATTGTTGCTTCACGAGTAGCAATGTTTTCTAAGGTGGATTTCCTATCTATAGTAAAGCTTTCAAAAAATATTGAAATTCTCTTGTGTTTAGTGTCTGTGTCTTCAACTACCTCATCTACCCCTGTCCAATCTACGTTTTCTGCGGCTCTAGCCACTATGTAGCTTATTTCATACTCATTACTATCTACTTGTGCGTGTCCTGGAGTGCTTGCAGCAATAAGGTAATCTCCTCTTTGAATGTTTTCTCCTGTGTCTACAACCCAGATATCTGCGTTACCTACAGCAGTAACCAGTAATGGGTTACTTGTGCCAGTTGGTATGTTGATTTCAAGAGGTGCTAGGTAGGCTCCTAGTACTCTAGAATCATTTTCTACCGTGGCAATATCTATACCATATAGTATTTCAGACTCTGCTCGGTCGTTTAGATAACTATTTGTACCCGTTAAGGTTACAAGAAGTCCTCGTTTAGTATCGTCATAACTACCTTTGCCCGTGGTTGCATCATATTCTAAACCTAAACTGTTCTGTACATCTGGAGATGCCCAGGCATAGTGGCTTCCTGTGAAACCGTTGTAAGATACTGTTGCACCGGATACAGAAATTGTTCCTTCTTCCGTTCCTGCCTGTTTTAGAGAGATTATTGCCCCATCATCTGAGGTTCTATCATAGGTAGCAACAGTGGCTCCTGAGCGTGTAAATTCAGATCCACCTGCTGCATTTACCACCAAAGCACCTGTACCATATGTAGTTAATGCAAAATCATTGTTTTCAAAGTCTTGTCCAACTTCAATTTCAAATGGTCCATATGTTTCAAGCTTACTTGCAGTCTGATTAGTTAATATTAGGTCGTAAGACATGGAAACATCACCAGTTGCTGTAAATTGGTGGGGGACTGCTGATGTGATTTGGCTCTCAGTTACTGTGAACACATCGGAGGAGTTGTCATATATTGCAAAGAGGTTATCTGCTGTTCCATCGGATCCAATGTTTATACTAAATAAATCTCCAGTTAACGTGGTAGAAGATCCTGGTGACCAATCTAAATCAAATCCTGTAAATCCTGTGCTTGTTGAGGTACTGCTTATAGATAATAGGGAAGAGGGGGCTACTGTTCCTATACCTACATTGCCGTCGTCATTTATAAAAAAGTCATCAACATTGAATGCAAACTCTGCAGTAGTTCCCTGATCTGTTATATCAAGAAATACATTGCTTCCAGCATCTACCAACTCGAACCTGTCATCGGTTGTCTCATCATAGAGCATGCCAAAGTCCGCTTCATTACCGAAATCTAACCTGGTATTGTCTTGGACCTCCCAAACACCGGATACGTTTTGAGCGTCACTATCAAATATTGTGGCTTCTACAGTGTTTTCTGTTGTTGAGTCAACTGAGGCAACACTATTTAATGTTGCAATGCTGGCTGAGGTCGAAGCTGTTACTGTATCAAATGTAGGTGTACTTGTTGTTGTAAGATGTTGGCCTGTGTTGAATGCAAGTTGTGTATCTCCAATTGCGTCACCTGTTATTCCTAGTGTTATATAGTCACCACCGTCTGAATATGAAATAGGGGAGGAGGCTCTTAACACACCATCATTTGATGCTGCTCCAAGATATCCTGCAGTAGCTCCACTATCTATTCCTACCTTTTCGTCACCGTCAGTTTGGTCTTGTTCCCATGTAAAACCACCACTTGTTTCGTCATACGTTAATATATAGTTGTTGGTAGGGGAGTTTGTTAAGTCAAGATTAATTTCTAATATTTCATCCTCTGCGATTTCTCCTGTTTCTATTGAGGTACCAAGATCTGCTGTAAGAGCACCTCCACTAACTGTTATTCCTGTGCCTGCCCAGTCAGTAACAATTTCACTATTGACTCTAAACCCTGTGGCTTGTGCGGTGCCATTTACGTCAAGAGTATATCCTGGGCTTGTTGTACCTATACCGACGTTAGCACTAAGTATGTTTACCTCATCAGTTGCCAGATCATCAAATTCTATACGACCTGCTGCCGCCCCAAGACCTAACCAATCATCGTCAGCAGTAGCACCTGCGAAGGTGTCACCACTACCCATGGAACCAACGGCAGTTATATCTCCGGCAGAGCCAACACTTGTTACTTCTTTCCATTCCAAAGCACTACCTGTTTGCCAAGTTAGGACATAGTCTGCTGTTCCGTTGGCACTAGGCATTTCATAGACGATGTTTGATGCTAAAGAGTCGGGTGCTTTAAAACCTGTGTAACTTGTACCATTAGCCACAAGTTCAGAAAGTCTAATCTCACCTGTGTTACCACTTGATGTACCAAATGGATTAAGAGTTAGTGCAGAAGCACTAGTGTCAAAGAATAGTTCACTTGAAGGTCCCGAATGGCCAATACCCAAATCATCAGATAGGGAAGTAAGGTAAGTAGTTGTACCACCATCAGTCCATTTTGAAGTGCCACTACCCCCCGTTTCCTCAACCCAAGTAAAACCACCAGAAGCATTGTCATATGCCAGAATGTAGTTGTCGGTAGGACCATTCGTGGCATCAAGATCAATCTCAAGTATCGAATCATTTGCAAGTTCTGTAGTGCCTACTGCTTCTGATCCTATTTGGAGGTTGTTGTAAACACCGGATACATCTCCACTAAAAGAGGTTCCCGTTGTTAAATCATCTGAACTATCTTGATCCCAGGAAGATAACTCTGTTGCTGCATTTGAGTCAGTTACTATCGTTCCTGTTGCACCTGAGAGTGTGTAAGTTGTGTTACCTGCTAGATCACCAGCATCAACTGTTGCATAGTATGTAGCTCCTGCACTTTCAAGTATTTTTAACTCACTTGAGGCATTGTTTAGGACTATGTCATAGGCACCTGTTTGATCCCAATCTTCTGTCATAACTCCTAGTTCTATATCATTTGCATTAGCAGTAATACCACTTCCACCAATCACATTAACTGTGAGTACACCCACTGTTCCTCCACCTGTTAAACCTGTGCCTGCCGTTACACCTGTTGTTGCATTGGAGGAAATATTGCTTGTATCAAGAAGAGTACCTGTTCTTCCTGTAAGCAGGTTAAGTTCAGTTGTTGATGTTGTTGTTCCATCAAGTATATTAATTTCAGTTGCAGTTGAAGTTACTTGGGAGTCGTTTATATAAACTGTATCTGCGTTAAATTCTCCAGTGACATCCATCTCATATCCTGGAGCACCTGCACCTATAATAAAATTGGCTCCGGAAATATAGAAGGCGTCGCTGTTGTTAAACCCAAATGTACCTTGGTCTCCATCATCTGCTTCAAAAAGAAACTCTGGGCTAGAAGAATTATCATATCCAACATAAAATGTTGCTTCTGATTCATCAATTGCAAATATGGACGAGGTAAGAGAATCTCCGCCAATTGCTAGATCATCAGTAATTGATGTTAGGTATGTAGTATTACCTGCATCAGTCCACTTTGAGGCTCCTGTACCGCCATCATTAGGAAGCCAAGTGAAACCACCCGTAGCGTTATCAAAGGATAGTATTAAACCATCAGTAGGGGAGTTTGTGGCATCAAAGTCCACTTCGAGAATTGTGTCATCAGTTATTTCTGTAGTAATAATTGAAGTACCAAGAGTTGAGGTAAGTGCACCTCCAGTAACAGTAATACCAGTACCTGAAAAGTCAGTGACTGTTTCGCTGTTAACCCTAAGTCCCGTTGCTTGCAGTGTACCTGTTACGTCTAGTTTGTAAGCAGGTGCTGTATTTCCAATACCAACTCTTCCGCTACTTTCATCCATAAAAAGCATTTCAGCACTTCCATCATTGTAGAATCTAATGTCTTCTTCACCTGCAGATAGTAGTACTTGATTTCCTGCCACATAAGCTTCTTGTAGTGTTGTGGCAGCTCCTGAAATACTTGCCCAAGATGATCCGTCATATATGTATATTGTGTCGTCATCCGTATCATATGCTAAATATCCCTCACCAGATGAAGGTGCAGATAGAGTTGTTCCTTGAGGTAGCTTTAGTCCTTGGGGAGCTGTGTCGTTTTGTTTGATTGCTGACAGATCTAAGTAGGTACCATCTGAGAAAGATAAGGTACCTGATGTATATGCATCACTTGTGTTACTTCTAAGAAATTCTCCTGGTTCTACTCCATCTAGTGTTTCTGCATCACTGTCTCCATCTATATCTATCCATTCAACACCACTACCGGTGGAGGATAGTACCTGACCATCACTTCCTTCATCCCCATCTGCTTGAACTTCATTTGTTAGGTTAACAGTGCTATCTGTTTGAATGTCACCTTCAAATGTTATTGTGCCGGCGTATGTAATAGTGTCTGCAAGTTCTGCACCCCCAATGCTTCCGGGGGCTATTGTTGTTGCACCAAGTGTTCCTGTAACATCTCCTGCAACTTCAAGAGTTGTTTCTAGAGTTGTTTTAGTTGTTGCATCAAATTCATCCAAACCAGATAGACTTCCAGTTCCTGTCAAATTAAGTGAGGATGTATACAGGGATCCGTAAATAGATGCGTCTCCGATTATTTCAGCGTTACTTTTTATCACCACTCCTTTAGCCAGGTTTGTGGGCACGTTGACGTTGAATTCGTAATTAACGGCCTTGTCGCGTTGACCCAATACTGCTTCATTTTTAATACTGTCTTTAATAGACATTACGTTTCTATTAGCTATGGGGGAGAGAATATTAGATATACCCAAGATTCTGGTTCGTGTAAAATGCAAACCGGCCACATTGAATGCCAGAAGGAATATACCCGTGGCGAGTGCAAGGGCAGAGCCAATTGCAGCCCAATACATGCCTTTGATATTCATTTGTACTTTGATGGCTTCTTTTTTACTTTTAGTTTGCTTTACTACTTCGTTTCTATTTATTGCATACTGTTTAGTACTTCTATCTTTTACTATATTTTTAAGTTTTAAAATGTCATGGTGGGTGTATGTCCTATAACCTTTTTCATTTCTTTGCGGACATATATACCCCAAAGTTTCCCATTTTCTTAACAACTGTGTAGATACTAGAAGAAGACTAGCGATCTCTGATATTGAGTACTTTTTCGTTGTGTTTTTCTTGTTTGGCAGGTCGGGCATTTTTCCTTGCACGTGTAAAGAAAACTACGTGTGCATATATTATAAAAGGGTACATAAATAATGCAATAGTTTTGTGAGCAAAATTGTTTTAAATGTTCAGGAAATACATGTTTATTTACTAAACCCGCTTCATCTATTGTCATACGTGTGTTTTTGAAGTGTTTTTACATTTTCCCATCTTTCTTGTGGGTTTTTCACGCCAACGCTTGCTTTAGTGTGATGTGTTTCCTTAGGCACACTACCGCATGCTTTGTCATAGGCCTGAACAACCCTCCCCATCACTGTCTTTCTCCCTAGTTACATGAACAGGTGGCCTAAGTCTCCCATGACGGCCCTAAGCCGTGAAATATACGCTCTCCCAGCTTTTTGTGAAGTTATCTTGTTTAAATATTAGTAAGTCTGGGTGGTGTTTGTTGTGGTAGCTCCAGGATTTGTGTTTATTGCTTTTTATCAGAATATCCATGATAATTATTTCATGCCCAGATATAAGTTAATTACATTTTTTTCCCTTGTTCTTTTTTTAGTGGGGACATCCTCTATTGCTTTGGCTCAGTCGTTAACTGATCCTGCAGCAGGGTCTGCTATTTCAGTGCCTGTTAATGAAGAGGTAGTAAATTCAGGGGACATTGTTGTGCTTGAAGAAGGGGGACAGTACTTTAAGGCAACGGAACCTTATGATTCCCGAATGTTTGGTGTTGTAACAAGTGAGCCCGCTTTAGCCTTGGAGGATACTTTACTTGAGAATGGTAAGCTTGTTATTTCAAGTGGGGAGGTTTTTGTTCATGTATCTGCTGTAAATGGAAGTATTGCAAGAGGGGATTTTATAACATCGTCTGCCATACCCGGCGTTGCCCAGAAGGCTGATGTTAGTGGACAAGTATTAGGTATTGCTCTTCAAGAGTTTGCACCCGAGGACCCAAATCAAATTACTGATATCTTAGTTCAGGTAGATATTCGTCCTAATGTAATGAATGATGTGAAGGTTAACCTTATAGAGGCATGGAGAAAGGGGACACAGGCCCCATTTCTAACCCCTCTGACCTCCCTTAGATACATTCTTGCTGCTCTTATAACAGGTGGCGCCTTTGTAGTTGGGTTTGCATCATTTGGCAAGACATCTGAAAGTGGTGTTGAGGCATTGGGACGTAACCCACTTGCTTCTCAAACAATTAAACGCGGTATTGTATTTAATATGGTACTCACTGGGATAATAATGTTATCCGGATTAGTGCTAGCGTACTTAATATTGGTATTGTAAAAAGTTTGTAAAATGAGAGAATAATTATATGAATAGTCTGCCCGTAGATTCGGTATTTAACATAGCTTTATTTGTTTTTATAGTAGCTCTTTTATTTGGTTTGGCAGGACTTTTATTTGCAATTCGTAAGTTTCTATCCAAATGGCTTAAGTTTCTTCAGGAAGATAAGATTGCTGGGGGAGAAGCTATTAAACAGGGAGCTTACAAGAAGGCTTCCCAGGTTTTAGACAGTGCTCGCAAAGAATCTTTAGATATTGTCACTGAAGCAAGTAGCAAAGCAAAGGAAGTTCTTTCCTCTGTTGGCGAATTAAGTACCCAGTCAAAAGAATCCTTTAATGAAGTTCTAACTGACTTGGAAAATAAACAGGCTGCGGTACTAGAGAAGACTGCTTCTGAACTTCAAACTTTCTATGAAAAAACAATTAAGGATCAAGAAGCAAAAAGCCTTCATGTTTTAGAGGAAGTAACTGAAGATGTTGAGGAGGAAATGCTACACGAGGTTGAAGAATTCAAGGATATATTACATAAGGAAACAGTGGGATCTCAGCAGGTTATTGAGCAGGAACTAAAGAAAGAGTATGACAAGGTGGCCTCTGAGATAGAAGTCTATCGTGAAAAACAGTTAAAAAAGATTGATGAAACTATATTCACTATTTTGCATGACGTTTCTGCTTCTGTTTTAGGTGAGGCCTTAGATGTTAGTGAACATGAAAAACTTGTTTTAGATGCTTTGGAGGATGCCAAATCAGCAAATATATTTCCCAAGTAATATATGACTGTACGTAGTGAACTGAAAACATATGAAAATATTCAGTACTTCAAATCTTGTTTATCTGATTTGAAGTTAGCTTTATCTGGAAGTACTAACTCCGAACCTTCCTTTGTAGACAAAAAGATTTCTGAGGTTTTGGGGGATGATTCTACTTTGTTCAAAAAGTATTTGGACAAAAAAGAATTAACCTTGGGTAACGTATTACAAGCCTTAGACAAACTTCAGGAGGAATTAGAAATAGAGGACACCGTTGAATTAACAATTGCATTTGAACCCAGTGAAGACTTTGTGAATAAGCTATCCAAATGGTTTTCTAGTAATGTGTCTGAAAGTGTAGTTTTAAATCTACACGTTGAACCTGAACTTGTTGGTGGAGTTTTAATAAATGCATCCGGCAATTATGTTGATCATTCTGTAAAAAAGAAATTAAAAACCAATTTTGCCAAAAAGGCTACAAAATTAAATGAGTAAGTATCTAAACAAGACATTTGAAGATTATTTAAATCAGTTCTCCGAAGTAGGGAAGGTAAAGCATATTTCCTATCCACTGGTTAAAGTGGATGGTCTACCAAGCACCTTTCAAGGTGAGATTGTAGTCTTTGAAAATGGGACCTTAGGGCAAGTTACCTCTATTAAAGAATCACTTGTAGAGGTTTTGGTTTTTTCCGAAAAAGCTCCTCCTATTGAGACTTCTGTAGCACGTACGGGAGATACTTTAAAAATACCTGTAGGTGATGATTTGCTAGGAAAAGTAATTACTCCTCTTGGTAAGTCTTTGCATGGAGCGGAACCTCTTTCGTCTCTTAGTGAGTATAGATACATAGAACGAGAATCACCCGGTATTGCTGAGAGGGTTGAAATAACCAAGCCTCTCGAAACAGGTGTGACAGTTGTAGATTTGATGGTCCCACTTGGTAAGGGGCAAAGAGAGCTTATTATTGGTGACAGAAAAACGGGTAAAACTAACTTCTTACTTCAGACCATGCTTACACAAGCCCGCAAGGGAACTATTTGTATATATGCTGCCATAGGTAAGAGAAAGGCAGATGTTTTAAAAGTAGAAAAGTTTTTCAAAGATAACAACCTAAAAGAAAAAACAATTAGTGTAGTTTCCAACTCAACAGACTCTTCTGGAGTTATATATCTAACACCTTACTCCGCTATGGCCATCGCAGAATACTTCAAAGATATGGGTAAGGATGTCTTACTCATTCTTGATGACCTTTCAATACACGCTAAATTTTATAGAGAAATATCCTTGCTTGGTCGTAACTTTCCTGGAAGAAATTCTTACCCAGGAGACATTTTTTATACACATGGTCGCTTGGTAGAGCGGGCAGGAAACTTTAAGACAAAAGAGGGCACTGTATCTCTGACATGTTTGCCTATTGCCGAAACCGTTGAGGGTGATATCTCAGGTTATATACAGACAAATCTTATGTCAATGACTGATGGCCATATTTACTTTGATAGAGATTTGTTCGCTCAAGGGCGTCGTCCCGCTATAAATTTCTTTTTGTCAGTAACACGTGTTGGTAGACAAACACAAAGTGCAGTTCGTTCAGGTATCAACCGCGAGTTGAGTAGCTTTTTGACTCTGTATGAAAAGACACAGAGCTTCGTGCATTTTGGCGCCGAATTAAGTGCTGGTGTGAAGACGACATTAGCCATGGGAGATAAGGTCCTAGACTTTTTTAATCAACAGCCTAGTAAGATCTTAGGGCTTGACCTACAAGTTATGTTATTTTGTCTTATTTGGGTAGGGATTTGGAATGAGGTTAGTTTAGAAGAGGCTAGGATAGAACTTGAAAAGATAAAGAATGCTTATGAATCAAGTGATGAAGTAAGAGCTTTGTTTGCACAGTATCTTTCAGAGGCATCTGATTTTAATGCCTTATTGGGAAGAGTTGGTGGAGAGCATGCTGCTATTTTACAAAAGGTATTTTCTAATTCAGGTGAGGTGAAGTAATGGCATTAGCTAAACATGAAGTAGAAATTGAAAGTTTGGAGAGCCTCAAATTACTGGTCCAGACCTATGAGGAAATAGCTGCTAACAGGATGCAAAAGGTGAAAAAGTCTGTTTTGAACAACAGAGACTTTTTGGCATCTTTATACAAGATTTATCAGCATGTTAAATACTCATATGAGCATGAACTTTCAAAACTAAAGAAGAAGAAAGGAACAGCAGGCGATAGTGTTATTAGTAGAAATGGTAAAACATTGTCCATGCTTTTATCTGCAAACACAGGTCTTTACGGAGATATTATTAATAGAACTTATCGCTTATTTGTTGAAGGTCTCTCTGAGGGGACTACCGATGTTGCTGTTGTGGGTAAGGTGGGAAGGTCCCTTATAGAAAGAGATAAAGTTAAACTTGGTATTGATAAGTACAAGTACTTTGAACTTTCTGATGATGCCCTTTCTGCTGACAGGTTAGCATCCCTTACGTCTCATGTAGTTGAGTATGAGAAGATCGTTGTTTACCACGGTCAGTTTGTCAGTGTTATTCAGCAGAAACCTATCAAAGAATCTGTGACAGGGGATATACCACAGGGTCAGGCCCAAACGGTGGAGGAGGCAAGGTACATTTTTGAACCTTCTCTAAAGGACATAATGAAGTATTTTGAATCTGAGATTATGGCCTCCGTGTTTGAACAAACACTACATGAATCAAGTTTGAGTAAATATGCCTCTAGGATGATTAACCTAGATAAGGCAGTAGTAAATGTGCAAGAGAGTTTAGCTAAGGCACACTTTGAAAAACAAAGAATGCACCACCGGGTTATGAATAAAAAGCAACTCGGAGTGTTATCAAGTATTTCTTTATGGGGATAAATATGCAAGAACAAAGACAAATGACAGGAAAAATAAAAACAGTAAACGGATACATCGTAGAGGTGGTCTTTCCAATGGGGGATAAGCCTAACATTCGAGATGTCTTATATATGAAGGATAATCCTAGCGTCAAAATGCAAGTTTATAGCTCTGCAGGAGAGCAGAGTTTTTATTGTATGGCTCTATCCGATGTAAAGAATTATTATCGTGGTGGTCAGGTATTGAGCACTGGAGAATGTCTTAACATCCCCGTAGGTGAGGGTGTTCTTGGTAGGGTAATGGATGTCTTTGGTACTCCAAAAGATGGTAAGGGTGATATACAAGGTCAACGTAAATCTATATACAGCTCACCCCCAAGTTATACCCAGATGCGCCCCGAACAGGAAATACTAGAAACAGGGGTTAAGGTAATAGACTTTTTTGCACCAATGATTAAGGGTGGAAAGGTAGGATTCTTTGGTGGTTCTGGAGTAGGTAAAACAATTCTTCTAACTGAGGTGCTTCACAACATTGTTAGCCTTGATAAGAGTAAGAAGAATCTATCGGTATTCTCAGGTGTAGGTGAAAGAACCCGTGAGGGTCAAGAGCTTGTGAAGGAGCTTGAGAGGGCAGGAGTACTTCCTTCAGTTGCTTTAGTCTTTGGTTCAATGGGCGACAGCCCATCTGTAAGATTTTTATCCTGTTTCTCTGCGGTTACTGTTGCTGAGGAATTTAGGGACAAACATGAAAAGAATGTATTGTTCTTTATAGATAACATGTATCGTTTTGCACAAGCTGGAAATGAACTCTCGATGCTTATGAATACCATTCCATCAGAGGATGGTTACCAACCTACACTTTCTTCCGAAATGGCAGCTGTACACGAAAGATTGGTATCCACAGATAAGGCTTCCATAACAACAATTGAGGCCATTTATGTTCCTGCAGATGACATATTGGATCAGGGGGTACAGGCAATCTTTGATTATCTTGATTCGTCTATCGTTTTATCTCGTGATGTATATAGAGAAGGTAGATTACCTGCTGTAGATATTCTATCCTCAGGTTCTGCTGCTTTGTCACCGGATGTTGTGGATCGCACTCATTACAATGTATCTCTTCAGGCAAAGAGTTTGCTGAAAGATGCAGAATCTCTCGAGAGGATGGTTTCACTTGTTGGTGAATCTGAGCTCTCAGAAGAGGATAAGGTTAAGTATCAAAGAGCACAGAAACTCAAAAACTTCATGACTCAAAACTTCTCTGTGGTTAGCAAACAAACAGGGAAGGAAGGTGACTTTGTTTCTTTAGCCGATACTGTTGAGAGTGTAAGACTTATTCTTGAGGGTGAATATGATGATGTTACTGAAGATCATTTTTTGTTTATTGGTAATGCTGATGAGGCAAGAGGTAGGACTAAAACCACTTCTAAAGCAGACATAAAGGAGGCCTAATGGATTCCTTAAACGTTGTAATGAAAAGTCGAAAGAAGACATATTATGAAGGTCCTGCTGACACTGTTTCCTCAATTAATGATACAGGCCCTTTCGACATCTTACCCCAACATGCAAACTTTATTACAATGATTAAGGACAATATTGTTTTTAAGATACCCGGAGAAGATACACCTCAGAAGTTTGAAATCTCAAAAGGTGTTATGCGTGTGTATGAAAATAGTGTGAATATCTATTTGACTGTTTCCTAATATTCGTTGTATATTCTCCTCATGGTAAATATAGTTAAAGTGTCCAGAGCCCTATCTGACAAAAATAGACTTAAGATAATGCAAATGCTTAGTGATGGAGAAACCAATGTTGGTGCCGTTGCTGATAATCTAAATGTCGAGGAGAACCTGGCATCCCATCATTTAAGAGTTCTATCCTCATTAGGCTTTTTAAAAAGCAATAAAAGAGGAAGGCAGGTTTTTTACAGATTAAACAAGAGGAGATTAGTTACTCTTGTAAAAGATTTGAATAAAAACCCAGCTTTTAAAGAGATTTTAGAAGAAGCTGTTTCAGGTAAGTAAGTTTTCTTTCCCTTTCTAGCACCCAATTGTATTTTCTTGTACCACCGCCCCGCGGGGAATATGCGGGAAATACATTAGGAATATTGCTCCTGTCCTACAGGACAGGTGACTGTAATTATCACTTTGCGTGTATTGTGCGGTAATTAATTCTAATCTGCTTAGAAATTTCCTTATTTATCTTTATCTGTTTTTCTGTTTTAGTATCTTTATGCTGGATACTATGGATGGGTGGGGGAGTACATCAACACTATTTAATAAAAAGATACTGTATGTCTTTGTAGTACTGGGGATATTGATTCTTATTGTTTGGTCCATGTACCCTAAGAGAGTTTCGGACACCACGGTAGCCCTTGAGGTCTCCTCTGATGTGTCTAGTGAAGAGAACACAAAGATTGTGGTTGATGTTTCAGGAGCTGTGTTATCTCCGGGGGTATATGAATTAGAAACTAACGCGCGTGTAGTTGATGCAATAAAAATTTCAGGTGGTTTTAGTAAAGATGCTAATAGTCAGTGGTTACTTAGGCACTTAAATCTATCTTCCAAAGTTACAGATGGCCAGAAGATACATATATTGCATGAGTGGGAGACCTACATTGAAGACGAGATTGAACTTGCTATGTTTCCATCAAACGTTTTAAGTGCATCTGAAGTAGAGGACACCAATGCTTCTTTAATAAGTATAAATAAGGCATCTAAAGAGCAGCTTGTTACACTCTCTGGTATTGGGCCTGTGTATGCCAGCAGAATAATTGAAAACAGACCATATTCGGTAATTGAAGAATTAAGTACTAAAGCGGGTTTATCTAAAAAACTAGTTACAGGTATCGAAAGTCATATATCATTGTGACTCGCAGTATATTTACACACATTCGTAAGTGGGCCATTGTCCTCCTATGTCTGATCATATTTCTTGTTCAATTGATACACCTTTGCGGCGTGGCCGGGTTGCCCGAGTGTGCTAATAGGGGATTGGGCACACCTCTGGCTGACAATGTCACCTTAACTAACATGAGAGAAATCATGTCTAATGGTGTAAAGAGTTCTCTATCTAGTCCTCATGCTGAACTTGTTCTCGGTATGGTTTTGGGTCTAAATGCTTTCAAAGAGCTTCCCACGTTTAACGACATCCTTATTAGATCCGGGACCATTCATGTAGTTGTTGTTTCTGGCTACAATATAAATCTTATATTCACATTCCTTGCAAAGTTATTTGGTTCGAATTTAAAATTTAGCACTTTATTATTAACGCAATTTTGTGCGGTAATTTTTGCGGTAATTAGTGGCTTTGAACCCCCAGTGGTTAGGGCACTTCTTATGGTAAGTATATTGACCTGGGGATATGCCTTTGGTAGAAGGGTTAACGTGTTTTATGTATTTCTAGTAAGTGTGCTTGCTATGCTGGCAATTCAACCTTTGTACCTATTTAGTTTAAGCTTCCAACTTAGTTGCTTAGCCTCTCTTGGCCTTTTAATCTTTTCCACACCACTTAGTACCTTGATAGGTAAATATATAAGAAGTGAGAATGTCTTTTTAACATCCTTTGCAGAGACTGCTTCTGCCCAACTCTTTGTTTGGCCCTTGATTGCCTTTCACTTTGAGAGAGTCTCCCTGCTTGGTTTGTTATCAAACACAGCCACTTTGTGGACAGTCCCCTTCATAACCATTGTGGGTGCTTTGGTTGTAGTTATCTCCCTTATTCACCCAGTGGCTGGGAGAGCAATTGGTGTTTTGATTCACCCCTTCTCCTCTATATTCATTACAGTTAATACCATAGTCGCGCAGAGTGGCTTCTCCGAGATTTCCGTCAAGCCGGGAAAGGGGTTTATAGCTTGTTATTACATCCTCTTACTGCTTATTTCGATTCTTTTGTATTTTAGGCGGGCCAAGGTTACTTGACGGTTTATTGTGTTTACAATTCGTAGCAAAGTGAGTAAGTTACTGGTAATGGTACCTTTGGTTATAGTGTGCTTTTTCATTATATTCACCCAAGTATCGTTGGATGGCGAGAGATCTGTAGTTTTTGTTGATGTTGGCTCGGGAGATGCCTCACTAATAGAATTTGATGATGTTAACTTCTTGATTGACGGGGGTCCCAACTCAGAAATTGATGTATATCTAGGTAAGAGGTTCCCCTTTCAGTGTAACTTTGCTGCTATTTTTGTTACCCATCCCCATAAGGATCATTTTGGAGGGTTAGAAAGGGTACTAAATAGGTGTAAGGTAGCCAAGGTTTACCAAAACAGAGCAGGAGCTGAAGGTTTAGCTTATTCCCGGTGGTTGGATACCCTGGAAGGTATTTCTGAGTCCCCTATTTATGCAGGCAGGGTGTTTGAAATAAATGGTAGTCCTGCTAGCTTATATGTATTGTGGCCGCCTAAGGAGTTACTTCAAACAGGGGTCAGCAACTTAAATGATGTATCAACAGTTCTACTGTTTGATTATGGGGACTTTGAGGTACTTTTTATGGGAGATGCGGAGGCGAATATACAAGATAATATAAAAATAGAGGATTATCTTTTTTTAATAGATGATGGTTTGGATATATTAAAGGTGGCTCATCATGGTTCTAGGGATGCTTTAAGTAAAGAATTTATGTTGTTATTACAGCCTAAACACGCTGTTGTGTCTGTGGGTGAAAATTCATACGGTCACCCCAATTTGGAACATCTATCTTTTTTGGAAGGGTTGGGGACGGCAGTTTGGCTGACTAGTGTTCATGGTACTTTAAGATTTGCGTTTTGATGACTAGGCCCTTCTTTACTTGTTAATAAGTGCCCAATAATCTATGATTTCCTCATGGATGTAGCGTTATTACTTAAAGAGAGTCTTCAAAAAGTGTTTGAAGCTGAATATGATTTATCCCTAAATATGTCAGAGATACATATGGAGCATCCCAATGCGGAAAGTTGGGGGGATTATGCTTCAAATGTCTGTATGATGGTCTCAAAGCAGCTTGATCAGTCTCCCATGGAGATTGCTAAAAATGTCAGTTATAGGGTACTCACCCAATTGGATTTATTAACAAAATCCGATGAGGATGTAAGTCCAGTTGAAAAAGTGACCTTTGAGGCACCTGGTTTCATAAATTTTACATTATCACACAATTGGTTACTGGGTCAGTTGAAAACCCGTACATATAATACAGATAATCCTGCGGAAGATAACAATATAGGTCGTTTTAGAGCAAACAAAGTACTCTTTGAGTATACAGACCCCAATCCCTTCAAGGTGTTTCATATAGGTCATCTAATGAGCAATGCTATTGGAGAATCTCTAAGTAGATTGTATGAGTTTTCCGGTGCCCAATTACGCCGTGTAAATTATCAAGGGGATGTTGGAATGCATGTTGCTAAATCTGTTTGGGGTTTCATTAAAAAAATGGAAACTGACCAAGTGACTTTGGAAGATTTGGAACAAAAAACACTTAAAGAGCGAGTTACTTTTATGGGGGAGGCGTATGCTTTGGGTGCCTCAGAGTTTAAGAAGGATCCTGAGGTTCAAAAGGAGATGCAAGATCTGAATGCCCAGCTCTTTGTTATTGCACAGGACATGCTTATTGAGAGTAAAGATTGGAAGCCTATTGTTGACTACAAAAAATTTGTACCAGATCAAACGAAGTATGATATTTCATTTGTTAAGGACATATATTTAAAGGGACGTGCCTGGAGTTTGGCAGATTTTGAAGATTTCTATGTCAAATTAGGGACAAAATTTGACGATTACTACTTTGAGAGCTTAGTAGGAGAGTACGGTTGGCAATTAGTGTCACAGTATCTGAAGGAAGGGATCTTTGAAGAAAACCAAGGTGCTGTCATATTTAATGGGGATAGTTTCGGCCTACACAACAGAGTCTTCCTAAACTCACATGGTTTGCCAACATATGAAGCCAAAGATCTTGGTTTGGCACTGTTAAAGTTTGAAGACTTCAATTACGACCTTTCGTTTATTGTCACCGCTAATGAGGTAAATGAGTACTTCAAGGTTGTTTTGAAAGCTTTATCTCAGTTCAATCCAGATATCGCAAAAAAGACTAACCATATAGGACATGGGATGATGGTTCTCCCTTCAGGAAAAATGTCTTCCAGAACAGGTGAAGTTGTGACAGGCATGAGTTTGATGCGTGAAACTCAAGATATGCTTTTGGAAAAGATTGAGGCAGGAGATAGCAATCTCACATCAGAGGAGAAAGAATTAATTTCCTCACAACTTGCAGTTGGTGCTATAAAGTACAGCATACTTAAACACGGTATAGGAAAGAATATTGTTTATGAAAAAGATAAATCTGTAGAGGTAACCGGTGATACTGGTATCTATCTTCAATATACACATGCTCGTGCCGCCTCTGTATTAAATGGTGCACCCGAGTGGGAATATGATTACTCAACGATTTTATATAATCTTAAGGAAAAAACTTTACAGTTAGAGCAAAAAGAAATTTCTTTATTGAGACATCTCCAAAAATTTGATGATAATGTAAATTTAGCAGTTGATAATTTTGCTCCAAGTACTTTATGTACATATCTTTTTGAATTGGCCCAACACTTTAACACTTTTTATAATGACCTTTCTATTCTGAGTGCTGAAACCGAGATGCAACGTAATCTAAGACTTCAATTAACAAAACAGGTTAAGGATATTTTAGTAGTTGGTCTGTGGTTATTAGGAATAGAAGCCCCCGAACGAGTTTAATTGTATAATTTACACATGGTTAGACGAAGAAAACACAAAAGAAACAAAAAAAGAGATTCCTTTATGTCGTCTGTGGTTAGTCGTTTATTCCGCGGAGTACTTGCCGTACTCATCCTAACAGCTTTTGTTCTAGGTATAGCCTATTCCATACGTGAGCTATCCTCCATAAATGTTGAAAAACTAGCTCACCTAGCGTCCCCTTACCTGGCAAAGGTGGGTATTAGTGACAAGCAAATTGGTATGGTTGCCGGTAATCTGATTGAACGAGCAACTGACGTAGGTATTGAGGGTGTAACTACTGCAAATCTATCCGAGGATAAAGATAAAGATGAGGAAAAGGTAACAGAAGATTCCCCCGAGGAAGATATCTCAAGTGCAAGTACTCAGATAGAGTCATCCTATGAAATTGCAATCATTGCAGACTCCCATATCGCAAATGACAAAGAAGAGTATAAAGAAAATAAGAATCATTTAGATTCTTCTCTAGCAGTTATTACAGATTTAGAAATATCAGAGGTTATTCATGTTGGGGATGTTACAAATTGGGGTGTGGTTTCTGATCTGAAAGACGCAAAAGAAGTTTTAGATAACTCTGAACTCGCCTATTATGTTCTTCCGGGAGATCGTGATTTAGCACAGGCTGTTGGTCCTTCAAATTTCAAATCAGTCTTTGGGAAAACTAATCAAGTTTTAGTAAAAGGGGAGAACAAATTCGTACTGTTTGATAACAGTGCTAATTACACTTTGATCTCTCAAGAAGATATAGCCTGGTTTGAAAAAAATATAGAAGATGCTGACTTTGTAATTCTTTCTCAGCCATTAAGTACAGAGGGTCTCACACTGTTTAACTGTCAGTATATGGGTAACTCTTGCAAGGATTTGGAAGATGAAATATTGAGTCAAAAGCAACAAGCAGTGAGAGAACAGAAAGATGTTTTACTTGAAATGGTACGTACCTCTTCTGTTAAAGCTATTATTGCGGGGGATCATCATAAATCAAGTAAGATTGAAGATACTCAAAGACCCAGCCTCACCCATTATGTAGTAGGTGCTGTTGGAGGTACTGTGAGCGAGTATGCACAGAGTTCTCTCCAAACACAGAGATTCTCCTTATTGAAACTTTTCGACGATGGTTCTTATGTTTTAGATGACGTAGTTCTTGATTAACCTTATTCTGTTTGTTACCATCACAAAATGGACTTCCCTATTTTTAATACAATACAACTAGCCAGTGGCACAAAGTATGATTTAAATGATCCTGTGGGGAGACGTAAGTATTTCAATGCAAAGGTTGGCAAGGAAATTGAAGAAATCAAACAGTACTTGGATAGCAACACATTCCTTGGTTTCTTACTTGCAAAAAAGAGTGCCGGAAAAGGTACTTATTCAAAACTATTTGAAGAGGTAATAGGTTCAGAAAGATTTGCACATATTTCTGTAGGAGATGTTGTTAGAAATGTTCATAAAAGTATTGAGGATGACTCTGAAAAAGAAGAATTACTTTCCTACATGAAGAAGTATTATAGGAGCTTTACTCCTCTTGAGGACGCCTTTGAAGCCTTTCTTGGCCGTAGTCAAGACAAACTTATTCCTACAGAGTTTATCTTAACCTTAGTTAAAAGAGAGATTGAGAAAGTAGGTAGGAAAGCTATTTTCCTGGATGGTTTACCAAGAAGTATGGATCAGATTTCCTACTCTTTGTATTTCAGAAATTTAATAAACTTTAGAGATGATCCAGATTTCTTCGTGTTGATAGATATTCCTGAAAGTGTAATTGATGCGCGAATGAAAACACGTGTGGTTTGTCCTAAATGCCAAACTTCAAGAAGCCCTGCTTTATTACCTACTAAGTTTGTTAAATATGATGAAGGTCAAAAGGAATTTTATCTACTTTGTGATAATGGTGGTTGTGACGGATTTGGTGAGACTCGTTTAGTTGGTAAGGATGGCGATTCCGCTGGGGTTGAGTCTATACGAGACCGCCTTACTACTGATGGGGATTTGATAAAACATGCTTTAGGTCTCTCGGGAATTCCCTTAGTCAAGCTTAGAAATTCAGTTCCAGTAGAAAAAGCAAAGAAAAATGTTGAGGAGTTTGAACTTACACCTGGTTATTCTTATGAGGTCAACAAAAAAAATGAGGTTGAGGTTATAGAAGAACCGTGGATAGTAAAGGATGATAAAGGTATTGATTCTTATAGCTTACTTGCAGCACCTGTTGCAGTAGGTATGATTCGTCAAATTCATTCAATTCTTTTTGGTAAAACTCAAGATTAGTCTCTATAATTCCTTTAATGTTAAATAAGATTTTTTCAAAGATCACTAAAACTGAAAAATGGCTGTTGGCGTTACTTTTTGTGGTGACTGTTTTATTAAGATTTCCTGGATTGGGTTATTCTCATTTCTATGGAGATGAGACAAAGACATTATATTGGAACAAAACAATTCCGGCAGAAACCTTTCTTATGGAACAGAGAAAGGGTCCTGTTCAATTTGTTGCTGTATGGTTTATGGAAACACTAACTGGGGGCTTTGATGAATTTGCTATACGACTCCCCTTTGCTGTTGCAGGAACATTGGCTGTTTTTGTTTTTTATCTTGTTGTAAGGAAGCTTTTTAATTGGCAGATTGCCATTATTGCCACATTTCTTTTTGCTACGAATGGTTTTATGGTGGCCTTTAGTAGAACTGCCCAGTACCAAAGTTTTCTGCTGCTGTTTGGGTTGCTTAGTGTTTATCTAGCAACATTTGATACAAAGAGGGAGATGCTTTTGTCCGGTGTATTTCTTGGATTAGCATTTCTTTCCCACTACGATGCAGTATTTCTGGCTATTCCTACAATCTACATTTTAGGTAAGAGGTTTCTTGAGGCAAAGGATAAAAGGTTAACATTTATACATTTCTTGTATTTCTTAATACCATTGATATTAATTGTGGGAGCATTTTATATGCCTTACATTAAGGGAGGGTATTTTGAACAAAATACCACAGGGTACATAACAAGAAGGGTAGACAAAGTAGGTGGTGCTACAAACACAGTTTTAACTCATTCTGTATATAACCCATATATAGTAAGTCTACTGTTGTTTGTAGTTGGAGGTGGTTTCTTATTTACAAAATATAGATCCCAAGCAGTAATATTGGATCTGTGGTTCACCATACCTTTTGTTGTGTTTGAGGCACTATTTCTCAGCTCGGGTACACATGTGATGCATTATTTTATTCCGGGTTTCATATTAACTGGTATCACCTTGTTTGCTGTTTATGAATGGTGTAAAAGATATAGTCTGCAAGATGTTATGACTATCTTATATGGTATTTTACTGGTTGGTTTGATTGGATATTCCTCTGTAACATTTATTCCAAGTTTTAGTAAAGGGCATCCTTGGAATTCTAAATCATTAGCCACCACAAAATTTAAATTATTTCTTTATGGCTTTCCTTATTACCGTGGTTGGGATCAGGTAGGTGATTATCTTCACGAGGTTGGAGCCAAGGATTTCTACACAAATGATAATGTAACAATTGGTGAGTTTTATACCATGGGCATTCCAGCTAATAAGGGTTTAGCCGACTATTATGTGAACGTAGAACGTAATCAGGAGTACGTAGAGTTTAATCCAGAGGATGTTATACAGGTAGATTACAAAAGGGTACACGAGATAAAGGTAGATGGAGAAAAGGTTGCCACTATTTATAAAAAGTAGAAATTACTTTCTGGCGGAGGGGGTGGGATTCGAACCCACGTGTCTCTTTCGAAACGCTTAGTTTTCAAGACTAGCCAGTTAAGCCGCTCCTGCACCCCTCCACGCCACAGCCTATTTTACCAGATATTTGTCTGTAACTCTTATGGACCTTCTTCCATGCAAGCATTGTGGTATTAAGTATTCGCGTTTGTTTTTATGAAGTACATATAACCAATCGTAAGCGTTCTTAGGGGGTTTTTTGACTACATATCCCTTAGAGTTTGAGTGGATTCTTCGCAAGTCGACGTCACCTATACTAGTAAATCTTACTTGGATTCTTTTCAGGGTGGTGCCGGTGTCCACTACCAGATCATATGCAGCTGATTCTGTAAGGGGAATTAAGACGTCATAACCCTTACTGGTGAAGGTTGCAATAGCTTGTGCAACTGCAGTATCTCCCTTGCGTTGTGTGCTTCTCATGAGTCCTATTATATTCGGTAGGGGCAACCATTTCAAGAGCGGTACCGGTGTGGTAAGTCTATAAATTAGGTATAATACATAACTGTAACCGTGCTTCCTTAGTTCAACGGATAGAACAGGGGTTTCCTAAACCTCAGATACAGGTTCGATTCCTGTAGGGAGCGCCATCCCGTCTGGATCCTCCTATGTGTGTCGTGTATGATTTAAGCATGCCCAAGAGAACCTTAAATGTAGTAGGTAATTTGCTTATCCTAGCTGGTGTTTTAATGTTACTTTTGGCTTATGGACCAATCATCTATGATGAGATTTGGTACCAAATAAAAACTTATCGTAGGCAGGAGCTAAGTTTAAGTATTCCTGAAGAGATAAGTACTCCCGATAGTGCCTTTGCCCGTTTGTTATCTAGTAAACCCATTAGAGTGAAACCAGTCAATAAAGGTTTTTCCATTGTTATAGAAAAGATTGGAGTTAATGCTCCTATCGTTGCTGATGTTCCTGTGACGGATAAAGACGAATATCTAAATTCATTAAAAGACGGGGTAGCCCATGCATTAGTATCTGATTATCCTTCTGGGGAAAGAGGGAATGTATATCTTTTTGCACATTCTGCCCTAAACTTTTGGGATTTTGGTAAGTATTCTAAGGTGTTTAACCTTTTACGTAAGGTAGAAGTAGGGGATACGGTTTATGTGTTTTATGAGGGGGATGCTTATGTATATGAGGTTGTTACTAGTGAGGTATATAAGGGGTGGAATACCTACCCTTTAACACGTCCAACCCTTGAACCTATACTTACATTGCAAACTTGTGATCCTCCTGGGACAACTTTAAATAGACTGGTTGTGACTGCAAAACTTACAGATGTAGTTGAAGATTTTTAGCGCATATTTCGGAATGCTTTGTTTAACGAATTCCGACGGTGTACATGTCTGTCTGTCCCGTAGATTTAAATGAGGTAAGAAATACAACCTTATCACCCCCTGGTGCGCCATACACTCTTTCAGAATGAAGTGCTCCATTGTATACCTCTATCATATTGGTGCCGTCTATTCTAATAAGACTAATTGTTCCAATGCTTTGGGAGTTACCTTCTGCATCTTTATTTTGTTTTGCCAAGACTAAGTGAAAACTGTCTGCGTACCAAGATATATAAGGAGGCAGTTCGTCTCCTTCAGTTTTAAATACCAAACTATCTACCTTCTCACCTACAGGAATTGGTTTTTCCATATTGTATACACGGTGTTCTACAGTTTTGACACCTTCGTTCTCCTGCTCAACGGTGTACAAGAATTTCTTACCATCTGGTGCCCACATAGTATTTATATCTACCGCGATAAGTCTGAGTTCTTCTGGGATGTTTAGTTTTTCAATAAAGTCGAATCTCTTTTGTACAAGTATTTCTGCCCATTCTTGTCTTACTTTTTCTTGATTTGTTATAAATTCGGCTTCGCCTGTTTGCAAATCTACTAGATAGAATTGCCCACGTTGTCCCTCAACCAACAGCTCATTTTCTTCGGGTCCCCACTCAATTGCAACCCCTTGTGAAAATAGTTGGGTTGGTTGATCTTCCAGTACTACATATGGGTTTGATCTAAATAGGTTAAGTGCTTCTCCTGTTAATGGGATTACCCACACACCTGGAGACTTACCATCCTTTGAAAAGAATGCAATCTTTGTTTGAGAAGGAGATATGGTGGGTTCTCTAGCACCAGTAGTTGTTAGTGGTTCTAATCTTGGGCTTTGTGAAACTAGTATTGCAGTTATATCAGTAACAAGTTCTGGAAATACTTCTACTTCTTTTTCCCATACTAAAAACCCATTCTTTATTATTCTAAGGTTATATCCCTTGGGCTCAAGGCCTGCAATGGTTCCATCTGTTGCAGTTTTTAATTCTCCATCAAGATATACGTTAGCGCCATCTGGGACGGACTTTACGTTGATCATTCCTGTCTGGGTTATGTCTACCTTATTGGTTTTCCCGTTTTTTGATACACGATATCCCGCTGTATATAAAAATATTGCAGCGGTTAATCCAAAAAGTATTATTATTGTAAGTAATGACTGAAACCAGTTTTTTCCTTTATTTTCTTTCATAACGGTGCTATTTTAACAGATTTTAACAACTTTTTTACATTTTGTTGTGTGGGTGCGTTATAATCCGTTTATGCCAATATCTAAAAAAATTGCAATTGACCTTGGTACCGCTAACTCTCTTGTGTACGTAACAGGTAGGGGAATCATTGCAAATGAACCTACAGTTGTGGCTGTAACAATAGATGATGATAAGGTTGTGGCTGTTGGTGGAGAGGCTCGTGAAATGATGGGCCGTACTCCTGAAGGTATTACTGCAACCCGCCCATTAAGAAGTGGTGTTATAGCAGACTATTTTATAACAGAAGCTTTGCTTAGACATTTGATCGATAAAGCAGTTGGCAGATCCCGTCTTTTTAAACCAGAAGTAATGGTTTCTATTCCAGCAGGTGCAACATCTGTTGAGGCAAGGGCTGTCTTGGATGCTGCATATTCTGCGGGTGCTCGTGTTGCTTATCTTATTCCCGAACCATTAGCAGCAGCAATTGGTACAGGACTTCCGATTGCAAAGCCTACAGGAAACATGGTTGTAAACATTGGTGGTGGGACTTGTGAGGTAGCCGTTGTCTCTCTTTTTGGTATGGTATCGCATGGTTCTGTAAGGGTAGGTGGCAATGCCCTCGATGAGGCAATTGCCACACACATTAGAAGGAAATACAACCTGCTTATAGGTGATAATACTGCTGAAAATGTGAAGATGAGTATTGGTGCTGCCTTTCCACTTCCAAAGGATGAAAAGATGGAGGTTAAAGGTAGGGACTCTGTCAGTGGGTTACCTAGGACAGTAACTATTACTTCAGGAGAAATAGTACAATGTCTTTCTCATCCTCTATCACAGATTGCAATTGGAATAAAAAATGTGCTTGAGAAAACACCTCCCGAACTTGCTTCTGACATAATAGATAAAGGTATAGTTTTAACAGGTGGTACTGCTCAGCTTAGAAATCTGGACAAATATATAACACACTTTACAGGTGTTCCTGCACATGTCGCTGATGAACCTCTTTTATGTGTTGTAAAAGGTATTGCAAAGGCTATAGAAAATATTGAAGTATTTGATAAGAGCCTTATGAAAAAATGACCACACAAAAGATATTAGGTACAAAAGTAAATACCGGACTAGATAAGAAGAACTTTATGCGTTTAGTTGTGAAGGGTATTGATAATCCATCAAGTAACTATATTTGTACTGTAAATCCTGAATTTATCATGCGCGCCAAAGATGAAGAAGAATTCAGAAATGCCATAAACAACTCCTACTTGTCAGTACCTGATGGTGTTGGTGTGCTCATGGCGATTAAATACCTTAAAGATGTTGCAACTAAAAAGGGTAATTTCCTGTATAGAGTAATCACACACTTTTTCGCAGGTTTGTCTGTGGGTATAAACTCAATATTGCGCAGAGACTACTTAGGTGAACGTCTAGCCGGGTCAGAGTTGATATATGACATCCTCGCATTAGCTGAGGAAAAAGGCTATTCAATATTTCTTCTTGGTGGGTGGGAAAAGACTTTCTTTGGAAAAATGAAGTCTGAAAGTGGTCAAATAGCCAGAAGAACAGCAGAAAGAATCCAAGAGATGTATCCTAGACTTAAAATCGTAGGAGCAGAGTCTGATTTTAGGTTTGATGAAGATTCAGATAATGAGTCTTTGAATCTAATAAGGGAATCCATGTCTAGTCAGTCTTTAGAACAATTAGATATACTATTAACTGCTTTTCCTTTTGGTGAGCAAGAGAAGTGGTTAGCTAGAAATTTACACAACATTCCTGCAAGTTTAGGAATAGGTGTAGGAGCTTCCTTTGATTTTATATTAGGCACTCAAGTATCTGCTCCGCTCTTTGTTAAAAAGCTAAACCTTGAGTGGTTATTTCGTCTAATTACACAACCTTGGAGATATAGACGTGTACTTGCAGCCTTCCCTGTTTTCCCTCTTTCGCTGTTTGTATCCTCTGTTAAGAAGAGTAGTAACTAAGTCTGACAACTCTCTTGTTCACACATAATCATGTAAAGATTCTTGACAACCTTTTTCAATAATGCCACTATAAATACATGAATAAGTTTAGTTTAGAACTAGAAGATCGTCTGTATACTTCTACGGAAGTAGCAAAGATCCTAGGAGTAAGTCTTCGCTCCGTTTATAGGTACTTAGAAGACAATAAGTTAAAAGCAGAGATGAAAACTGCCACAGGTAGACATAGATTTACGAAGCAGAACATCATAGATTTCTTAAATCCCCAAGATAGCTCAACACCACAAGAAACTCCTGCTGCCGCAGAAGTACCTGCTGTACCAGTTGCAGCTGCTGTTGTAGAGGAAGTAGCTAAGGAAGCTGAAGAACCTGCAAAGGAAGAAGCTCCAGAAGGGGAGACTCCTGTTGCAGAAGAAGAGGGTGCTGAGGAAGTTGATTGGCTCTCTAAGTTTAGAGCTGCTGCTGAAAAATATAAGGCAGAGGTTAAAGATGGTGAAGCAGATGAAGTTGCAGCTGCCGTTGTAGAGGAAGTAGCTAAGGAAGCTGAAGAACCTGCAAAGAAAGAAGCTCCTGCTGAAGAACCTGCAAAGAAAGAAACCCCTGCAGTAAAAGAGGAACCTGTTGAAGAGGTTGCTTCCGCCCCAACTGAAACGGTTAGTGGTTTGACAGATGCTCCTGAAGTAGAAGAGGAACCTGTTGAAGAGTCTCCTTTCCGTTATTACACAAGTAAGGTTGGCGGTTTGAAGGATGTTGCTCAAAACCTAGACAAGAGTGCAAAGAAAGCATCTCTTGATTATGCATTCACAATGAATGCTGGGCTTTCACTTCACAAGCCAATTAGCCCATTTTCTGTTATCCACTCTTATGTTAGATCTGAGGATCTTCCATTCTTTGAAAAGATACTAGATCTTTCCGAAACTGATGATAAGGACGCTCAACTTTGTTTGATAGTTTCAGATGAAGCCACTATATATAAGGATATAGTTGAAATGCATGGACTTACAGTAGTTTCAAATAAGCAACTCAAAGCTGATTTAACTGCAGCTGGAGAAGCTGATCTTGCTAATGATGTAGATGCATAAAGTATTAGAGTAGGGAAGTGGTTAACTACCTAAAAAACGAGAACTCCGGGCTTGCCCCGGAGTTTTTGTTTGAAAATAGAATTAGCCCCCTTCAGGGGCTTACATAAATCATCTTTTGCATGGGAAATAAAAGTTTAGTTTAGTTTTTATTATACGGGGAGATGGTTTTTTAAAGCTTTGCCCAAAGGGGGCTAGTGTTTTTCCTCTCCAATTTCTTATTTGAACATATAAGTCATGCATTTCAGTTCCTACAGATTTCATTTTGCACGTATTTGGACTTATATATTGGGGGTCAGTGTTGTCAGGCTCTTTTGGATGGAGGATTTAGCTATTGTGTGTTTTATATTTTCAAAGGGCAGCTTACAAACTTCTATTTTCGCTAAAGCGGTTTGGACAGTGTAACCTAGTAAGACTATGCACCGTTGTGCACATTGGTTCTATGTTGCAGAACCTACGCACTAACTGCAATGCAGTTTCTTGAATTAATTGTGGGGTATTTTGTACCCGATGTCAAGTATTCTACTTGTGTGTAAGTACGGACTCTGCTCTGAGATTTAATTGAAATTTACGGCGCCTGCGTTATATATTTCATGTATTTGTTGGGAAGTCATCTCGTAGTTGTATATGCGCACATCATCTATCTTTCCGTTGAAATGCCTGTCAGCGTTCCATGAGCCTATATGTAAGACCGCACTTGAAATATCGACTTCTCTGGCTGTAGTTAGCGTGGTCTGCTTATCAAGCTCCCCGTCAACATATATGCTTACAACTTTTGAGTTACTATCATATGTGGTTGCTACGTGGTGCCAGCCGCTAGTTGTGAATGTTGTTGTCGATTCCACGTCTGCAGGGGAGCTACCATTGACTGAAAAGCCAAAGGTATCATTTGTTCTGAATTGCCAGTGAAGAAACCCTGCTGCCCATCCATTACTGTTTAATATTGCCCTATATGCTCCATACCCGCCCTCTCTATTTATCCATGCAGCAACTGTTATTTCTTCCACGTCTGTGGCTATAGTACTTATAGCTATGGTGTCATCTGTGCCATCAAAATCCAATGAAGAATTGAGTTTACCCGTTGTCCCATTATTCCATGCTTCCGTGCTTGTACCTGAGGAGCAAGTTCCTATGCTGGTGTTAGCTCCCGTTGCACCTATTGTAATAGTTCCATTATTGCCCAAAGCACCTGAGTCATAGGCAGTTGTTCCAGTACATTCGTCCAATTTCCACCAACTTAGCGGTTTGCCTCTATTATATTCCCAAGCCACTTGTCCGGGAGTTCTGGCGTAGTCATAGATTCTCATATCATCAACTTTACCGTCAAAGGGAACAAGGTCAGACCCATTCCTTTCAAGGGTTCCAATATTTGCGGTGTCTGGTTTAGTTGTGGCATCCGTAAGAATAGTTTTTAGCCATTTTGTAGCATCATCAGCTGTGAGTTCTGTAAGTGTTTGAGAAGCCCCATTAAAATATATCTTTGGATATACCCCATCTTGAGTAATTGAAATGTGCAGCCACTCACCCACATATGGATCTAGCGAGTTTACTGGTGTTGCAAGGCTCCAGTGGGTAGTTGCATCAGACCTTAGAAATATGCCAAATCTATCGTTGCCCATATCGTAATTTATATAAAGTTCTGAGATGGTAGCGTCTGCGTCTCTAGAAATACTGAAAACAACATTTTGATTTCCATCATCCGTATCAATGTATGTCCAGAAACTTATGGTTCCCGTTTCATCGCTGGCTAATGCTGTCATTAATCCATCCACTGCTACATAATCCGAAGCTCCATCATGATCCAATGCACTGCCATGTTTTCCGGGCAACCAAGAGGCTTCTGTCATAGAGCCCATTGTCCCGTCATTACCGTTTCCACTTGTGTCGTAAGTTGTGGTGGTACCTGTATTTTCATCAAATTTCCAATGTGCAACAGGAGCATTGCAGGTACTTGTATCTCCTGGCACGCAGTATTCCCGTGCAGATGAAGAATTAGCCGTTGTACCGTCACTTGCAGTAGAAGTTGCTCCAAATACAGCTGCTTTTCCTTGGTTGTATTCTGCTTTAATTTGTTCTGCGGTTAATTCAAACTGATATACCCTAAAGTCATCAATCTCCCCATCGAAGTTATTATCTGTGCTACCGCCAATTAAGAGGTTACTTGCATTGTCCACCACAGTTCCCACACCATTTGTTGAAGATCCCTTATATACACCATCTACATATATTGATATTTCATCATCACTGTCATCAGTCCATGCTAATGCTACATGATGCCATTGGCCAATATTTAAGGCAGAGCTTACAGTTAAGGTGGCATTTGTGGTTGCAAGATTCACGCTACCTCTTAAGTCAACTTTCCCGGCCGACTCACTTTGTGTTCTTAAAAAGTATGCTGCTGCCTTTTCTAGGATTTCTCCTTGATCACCTTCTCCATCCGAGTCAACATTTATCCATGTTGAAAAAGTAAATCCAGAGGAAAGACCATTACCAAAGTCTATAGAGTCGTCATTTGTAATAGTTACTACATCATCGGTGCTATCAAAATCAAGAGCCTTACCAAATTTACCAGATTCCGATCTTGTTGCTGTTGAAGTACCGTCTAAGGTTGTACTTTGAGAACCTGCGTTGCACACATCATTTGTACCACCACTACATGTATTATCTGCACCCTCGTCAAACTTCCACCAGCCTACAGCACTCCCAATAGGGGATCCTGGTGCAGGATGTCCTGCATTCATATCCTCAATTATTTGAGAAGCTGTTCTGGCGTAATCGTAGATTCGGACATCATCTATGACACCATCGTATAATTCGAATTGTGCATTATTTCTTCCTCCCACACAGAACTCTGTGGTTGAGTCTGTGCTGGAGCTTAGTGTATCGGTGTCTATGTTGGTGCTGACCTCTGTACCGTTTACATAAAAACTTACTGTACCACTGTCAAAAATTGCTACAACATGGTGCCATGCGCTTGCTGTGAGGACGTTATCCGTGGTATATACCTTCAGATGATCTGAGGTAAGGGTGGTGATGTATTCAAATCTAAGTTTTTGTTCCTCTTGTATAAATCCCCAACCTTCGTAATCTGCATTAGATTCCTGTTTGGTTATTAGATCCTCATTTCCACTTACTTGTGAGGGTTTAATCCATGCTGTAAACGTTCTGGTGTCTGTAACTGCAAGATCAAGGACGTCGCCGTATTTTATGAGGGCGTCATCTTCAAACTGATAGGATCCTCCGAACTTCCCATTTACTGCTTCTATTTTACTTCCAGGAAGTCCACTAGCGGTGCCTGTGTATCCATTGCTGCTGCTATCCTCCACGGTGTCATCTAATGCAAGGTCTTCATTTTCATCAAACTTCCAATGTGCAATAGGTCCTGGTGCCCAGTTATAAAGGTTTTGGATATCTGTGGGGGATAATACTTTGTCATAAATACGGACATCATCTATTGTTCCATCCCAGTACTCGCCCCAGGGGGTATTGTAGCCAATGTATAGATCATTACTGTTGGTTCCCAGGCTAAGAGCTCCTGTACCGGCTAGGGTATCTTCAAGAACACCATTTTTATAAAATCTAATGTATTCACCATCATAGGTTACCGTAATATGTGTCCAGGTTAGGGTAGACATGGTGACACTGGTAGTCCAGTTGAAGCTTTTAGGTCCATCTAGAACCAACCCTAATGTACCGTCGTTTGAATAGATATAGAGATCTCCTTGTGTACCTCCACCGCCATCACCGAACTTTGATATAAATGTATCCCAACCACTGAGAGTATCTGCATATGCCCACAAGGATACTGAGATAGTGTCGGAAATATCTAGGGAGTTAGCATCTGCTATTTGCACATAGTCACTATTTCCATCAAGAGACACTCCGCTACCGAATTTACCATTACCAGATGCCGTCGTTCCATTCCAAGCACCATCGTTACTGTTACCGCTCGAATCACAGTTATCATTTGAGGCTCCTGTACATGAGTCAGCAGCAGTCTCGTCCATTTTCCAATATCCAACAAGACCATCGCTAAGAAATACTTTTTCATCTGGTCCATAACTTGCTGATGCGCCATGTATTGAGGGAGAAGCAGCATTGAAGTCTGCCAGTACTTCATCTTGGGATAGGGCATAGCTGTATATTTTAAACTCATCCATCCGTCCTGATATATAACTTCCTTGATTGTAAGATCCTATGAAAAGGGGATCTGTGTTTGCAAAGCTACCATATCCGGATATATCCCATTCGTTTGCATTTAAAACACCGTCAATATATAGGTAAGCTTTATCATCTGTATTATCTATCACCCATGCCAGATGATGCCAATTACCATCAAATGCCCCTGAGGCATCGTAATTGTAGGCATGATTTGAACCATCGGATAGGTTACATCTTAGGTTTGCTGTTACGTTTTGGTAATAACAGGTATAGCCATTATCAGAAGTGTCTCTCTTATCCCAAAGACCTCCATAGCTGTCTGTTATTGTGTCACCATTTTGCTTAAACCAGGTGGAGATAGTAAAGTCATCGCTAGCTCCGAAATCAAGTTCATCTGTATCTGCAATTTGTACTTCATCGTTACCATCAAACTCCAAACATTTACCACTTACACACATGTCCTCTTGCATCCAAGTGGCTCCAGTGATTGTTCCGTTGTTTACGTTAGAGGAGTGATCGTATGAGGTTGTTCCATATCCTTCATCAAACTGCCAGTATCCTTCAGGTTCTTTTGTTACATAATCAAGAGTGACATCGGAAACATTAGCACTAACGTCAGTGTCAGATGATGCCAAAATAGCACGATATTGCATAAATCTGTTGCCTGTAGCACTCGTTATTGTGCTACCTGTATTTGTACTCAAATATCCTGTTGAAGAATTAAGATCATCCAACCATATGGTTCTACCCTCATGGCCATTAGTAACTCTAAGAGTTAAATTAGTAACAGCATCAATGTGAGTAGACAAAGGACTACTTAAATCAAAATATTCTTTTTGCCATTTAAACACAGTGGCGTTAGCCGTGTAACCAGAAGAGGGGAATGTAGACGTTGTATCCCAACCACCAATAACACTAACCTCACCAGATACCTTATTCACCGAAGATACTACTCCTTGTGCTATATATTCTGTAGCATCAACAGTTTCACGAACAATAATCTTATCACCAGAGTAGACATGTTCTGCTTTATCTGCAGCACCATAGGCTGTTTCATCAACAACAAAGTATTTATCAGAGGAATCAGCAATCAGGTCCCCACTACCAAGGCTTGCAGCAAAATCAATTGTGATTGGGTGAGTTCTTCTACCAACCTCGTAGGCTTGTCTTATCTCGTCAGTAGTACGTACTGTATCTGATACACGTACCTCATCGATACGTCCATCGAAGTGATATGCAAAACCTGACCAACCACTTCCGCCATCTCCTATTTGCAAGACTCCTCCGTCAAGATCGGTTGTTGCGCAGGCGACTGTGGCACCATGGACTCCATTTACATAGAACATACAATCACCAGCGTTGTTAACTACAGCAACATGTTTCCATGTACCTTCTTCTGCTATAGCTATGTTGCTATCTATCCAAGTACCGTCATAGAAGTTGAGGGCATTTCCTGCGGTATTATCTAAAGCTAGGATCCAACCAGAAGTACCTCCTGAATAGGTTCCAACAATTGCTTTCCAATCATCACTTATGTCATCGGGATTTATCCAGGCTTCTATGGTGAAATTTTGGCTTAAAGTGAATTCAGCACTGTCTGGGACCTCAATGTAATCTGAATCTGCAATGAAATCTCTAGCAAATCCTGTTTTACCGATGACACCTGGTGTAGGAGAGCCATTTTCATCTCCGTGATGGCCATTTCCACTAGCATCACAAACATCATCACTCCCTGCGTTACAAGCATCATCTGTACCCTCATCCATATGCCAAAGACCTACGGTGTTTGCATCTGGTTGATAGTTAGCATATGCTGATTCACCAACAGTTGTCTCAAGGTATGTACCTGGTCTATCTGCAGCTATATAAAAGGGGAGTGTTGTATCTCCAGACAGATCATCTGAGGAAATAGTTTTATTGATGTAGTGGTCTCTGCCAGATCGATAAGCTTCTGCTATTTCTTCTGCAGTACGTATGACGTTGGAGACACGAATTTCGTCAATTTCACCATCGAAAAAGTCTGTCATATCCTCGCTGGCATCATCTTCGGCACCTATGGTTGCATCTAGCGCATTTGCCAAACTCCCAGATCTTGTTGATATACTTCCGGAACCGTTTGCCACTCCATTTAGATAGTGTGTGGCGTTTCCACTTCTGTCTGCAACTAAAGCAATATGTTGCCAGCTATCTGTAGGTACTGCTGCAGTGGAATCTATTGTAGTGGCACCTCCTCCGTCATCTATTACTAATCTGGTTTCATTGGTACTCAGTATAAGTAAAGCGTAGCCTGCATAGCCCCCACCATCGTAATTGTCCCTTTTGTCAAAAACAGTTTGGATGTCGGCACTTCCTGAGTGTTTTACCCACGCTTCAATTGTGAAGTCGCTTGTTCCAATGTCCAAGCTATTACTATCGCTGATACTGACATAATCATCACTTCCATTAAATTCCCTGGCTTTACCGGATATACCGTCTGCCACTGCAGTGGCTACATTGGTACCAACAAACTCCCCATCGTTGTTATTTGCTGTGGCATCAAAGATATCATCACCATCGTTATCTCCATTTGTCTCATCAAGGTGCCAAAGTGCGACAGTATCGCCGTCTACTTGTGGAGTACCATTAGTAATTTTGAGTGCCCCTGATCCTTCATAGTAGGTGGTGGTATCATCTGTATCTGTCGTTGGAGCGTTAGTTGCGAGGCTATCCCATGCCCAGTTTGTGGCATCAGAGTCTAAGGATAGAATTTGAGTTTCATTAGTACTTGGTTTCCAATCTTCCCATGTACCATCATTAGGATCAGATGATCTACCTGTTCTTGTTTGAAATTCAATGTTACTAGAGTTGTAGTTGGCAAGGATTTCTGTTTCGGTTAAGGCGCGAGAGTAAACACGGGTGGTGTCCATAGTACCTTTGAAATAGTCCGTAGAACCTCTTTGTCCGATATACGCATTTGCTGTTGAGGTAGCAGGATTAATATGGGTTCCACTAGTCAAGGTGACATCCTTACCATTTTTGTATACCTTGGTCGTGGCACCATCCCTAACAGCAGCAACGTGGTACCATTTGCCTGGTTGAATCTCAAAAGCTGCCGAATTTGTTTGTTGATAAGCGCCACTTTGGCTCGTTATAAAGACAACGCTTCCACCTCCGGTATTGCCATTAATCCTAAAAGTGTACCCCTCCGTGTTGATAGTACCTCTATTTAAGATCATATAATTGGCACTTCCTGATATTGCATCATCAATTCTTATCCAGGATTCAATAGAAAAGTCAGAAGAGGTGAAGTTCAGGGTCGAGTCATTACCAATGTCTATATAGTCAGGGGATCCTCCACTGTCCCCATCAAACATTAATCCACCTGCCCCCCATTTCTTATTAGCGGAAGTCCAACCTGTACCTGCTGCTGCGTCTTGAGAGCCAGTAGAGCCGAAATTTGTAAGAGTTCCATCAAGAGCAGCAGTACCCTCTGCATTATCTGCAGTGGTACCACTTGTTTCATTGAATTTCCAGTGTGCAACTAGATCTGTTGAGGAGTATAGTGTTTCACCATCAGTAGTATTAACACCATTCTCAGACCAGGAGATATCAGTCCAAGATTCAACAGCAGCACCCATATCAATAACATCAGATGTATAGGTAGAGTAGGGGCGTCGTGATGCTGAAGCTTTAATTTCTTCTGGAGTACGGGCGATGTTACTGATACGAACCTCATCTGCAGCACCATTCATGCCCCAGTTGAGGTTGCAGGCGCCATCGGTATTGGAGTAACACCCGATTCTGAATGGGTTAGCATCTATGCCTAAAGCATTGGTTCTGGTAGCTTCGGTGCTAAGGTTGCCGTCAATGTAGATTTTAGCGTTATTGGCACCTACAGTACTATCATAAGTTACTGCTAGATGGTGCCAATTGTTTAGGGAAATTGTTTGGGTGGTTGTAAGAGAAACAGTGTTAAGATTTTTTGCATAGAAGGTAATTGTTTCATCATCTTCTATGATGACAGAATAAAGGTTTTGTTTATCAACAAAATATTGGTTCTCGGTGCTGTCTTTGCTTGCAGTCACATAAACCCATCCTTCTATCGTTATAGCTGTGTTTATATCCAGGCTGGCACTATCCGCCATTTGAATGTAGTCGTTAGTACCGTCAAAAATTGTAGCATTGTCACCTAGTTTAGAGTTAGTAGTAAAAGTGGTACCGCTGAAAGTTCCATCATTACTATTACCACTACTATCACAAACATCTTCACCCCCAGAACATGAATTGTCCGTACCCTCATTCATGTGCCATAGTCCAACGGTATGTTCATCAGCTGGTAGTTCCTGGTATGTGGTGTGTATTGTTCTTTGGGAATAGGTGGAGCGTATTTCTTCGGTAGAACGAAAGGAGTCAGAAATGCGAACCTCATCTATTCTTCCTTGAAAGTATTCCTGGTCAACCGCGGAGTACCTACCAATATAAGTGTTGTTTGAGCCGGTGGGAATAGTGCCCGCCCAAGCGGTGTTGCGGGCTATTTCCTCCCCATTTAGATACATAGTGACTAAGTTGTTTGCTTCGTCAATACTAACGGCCACATGTTGCCATTGATTTAATGTTAAGACATCATCTGGGCTAAGAATGTCTCCTCCGATGTACAAATGTAGATCTCCGGCGTAGTTGTAAAAACTTAAGGTTTCTTTTGAGAAAATAGCATCGAAACCACCTGTGATAGTGGTAGGGTAAATCCAGGCTTCAATGGTCATCTCACCGCTAGTAATATCTTTGTCTCCGAAATCTACATAGTCACCGGTTCCATCAAAAGTGGTTGCGTATGCACCAAGTTTCGCAGAAGCGGTGTGGGTGACGTCATTGGTAAAGGCACCATCATAACCATTGGTGCTTGAATCGCAGATATCGTTGGTACCTCCAGCACAAGTGTTATCTGCGCCCTCGTTCATGTGTACTAGAATGAAAGTAGAATCATCGGTAGTGAGTTCAGCTGGGTTAATACCAGTGTCTCCTGAATGTGCTGATCTGTTTAATGAGTCATTTCCCATTTCAGCTGAGGTGTCGTGAACAATGGTAGGGTCTATGTATATTGGATACACTCTGTCCTCATGGTCTAACCATTCCTTGTTAACACTTACTAAAACCTTGTATGTCCCCGAATTACCTTTTCTAACTTGAATGGATGCATCATGTGTTTCAGCGCCTTTTTTATCATACGCATATGGTTTTTCAAAGTGAAAAAGATAGTTTCCATCCACATCATAAAATGTAGGGGTAGGAAAACCTTTTGTAATTTCACTTGGATATGCATTATCAATGTCTAGTGTAAATTGAAATGTATCTTGGTTAACTTTTTCTTTTAGGACTATCTCTTCCTTAACACCATTAGGGAGAGTTTTATATCTAAGATCAACATTAGGCATTACATTTTCAAAAGTAAGCTCTTTGCCCTTCTTTTGAGGATCTGAAGTCTCATTGTTAGCACCAAGCATAGTAAAAGTGGCTGTAGCTTTGGAGTCATTATCTCCTAGGACACTAAATTCTACCTTTGGGGTTTTTGTTTCCTTATGGCCAAACATAACTTCAAATGTATTGTTACCTGCTACATACAAGTATTCAGAATCTTTATCTGTTTGTTTGAGTGGGGGAGCACGTTCTGGAAGTTTAGAAATACCAAAGACAATACCTGCTATGACAAGGATTCCTAATAGGGCACTGATTATTGTTTTTAGCTTTAAGTTAAATTGCTTCATTCTTCTATCTTTGTTTTATAAATTGGTGTCATTCACATACTGAAACTTATCATTTTTGATAAGGTAGAAACAGCAAAATGCATTTTAATTACCACTTTCTGTTGTTACTTGTACTATGAACCAGTCAAATTCTACGTCTGTATCTATCTCTTCTCCTAGATTGATTTCAAATGTATCAGACCCTGTTTTTTTAGTAGCAAATCTTACAGGTTCTCTTGGTGTTGCAAGGATTAGGGAAGTATCTGTTAGAGCAGTTGTTTGTACTTCAATTGTTGTTTGTCCTTTTTCTATTGTTACCTTTCCTGCTGTAGCACCTAGAGTATCTTCTACGTTTACTGCAAATACCTTGGCTTCTACAGTTCCTTCTACCTTTAGTATTCCTTCAGGTGTTATTACAACGGTGCCATCTAATATATCTACATTACCTGCAAGTGTGTTTTGTAGATAAAGTGTCTGTGTCTGGCATAGTTCTTTGTTATCATCACATTCTGGTCCTACTACACCAATTGAATTGTCTATTGTATCTATCTTTATAAGACCAGCCATTACATCTCCCGTAATTGTTACATCGGCTAGGGAAGTGTTACCTGTAACAGTCATGTTAGACTCTATTGCAAGCAAGTCATTGCCGTCTTCATCTACTATCTTTGATAAACCAAGTGCCTCTGTAAATTCTTTAAACTCGGTGTAAACTTCTGTGATCTCAGAAACAAGTCCTGACAAACCAGGTAGGGTAGAGGAGTCTGACTCAGATGATTCTAAGGCATCTGAGAGTCCCAGTAAGTCTTTAATTAGTGCTACATCACTTTCTAGGGTGTTGTTACTTGCAAGCATTAGTGATCTATCAATTATGAAGCTCTCAAAGAATACTGAAATTTTGGTATGTTTGACTCCTGAATCATCCACATAGGCATCAATATCTGTCCAATCTACATCTTCTGCAGCACGTGCGATGATGTAGCTTACTTCATTGTTAGGATTATCTATACGTGCATGTCCTGGTGCACTAGATGATGTAAGGTAATCTCCACTACTAATGTTTTCCCCTGTGTCAGAAACCCAAATGTCAGCGTTACCCACAGCCATTACAAGAAGTGGGTTATCTATACTAACCGCTCTATTACCTTCTTGTGGTGCAAGGAAGGCTCCCATGACCTTGGAGTCATTTTCTACTGCTGTAACATCAATTCCATAAAGCATTTCTGATTCTTGTCTGTCGTGTAGGTGTTTGTTATTGCCTGTTAAGGAAACAAGTAATCCCTTACTTTCTTCAGGAGTGAAGTTAGTTTGTGTTTCTTCCACTACCTCTTCACCATCTACGATAGTAGTAGGGGAGTCAATGATACCTAAGGTATCAAGGACACTTTCTTCAGCCCATGCGTAGTGAGAGCCTGTGAAAGCGTTGTATGACACTGTGGTGGTGGATACAGAGATGGTGCCTTCTTCCGTACCTGCCTGTTGTAAGGAAATGATGGTTCCATCACTTGATGTTCTGTCAAAGGTTGCAACTGTTGCCCCACTCCTTGTGAATTCTGACCCTCCTGCGGCACCTACTACCATAGCACCTGTACCATATGTAGTGATTGTTAAATCATTGTTTTCAAAAGATTCGCCAACTTCTAATTCAAATGGCCCATATGACTCAATCTTACTTGATGTCTGGTTTGACATAATTAGGTCATATGCCATAGATACGTCGCCTGAAGCAGTGAATGCATGTGGCACAGCAGATGTTATTTGGGTTTCACTTACAGTAAATACATCAGATGTGTTGTCATAAATTGCAAAAAGGTTATCTACAGACCCGTTAGCACCAATGTTGATACTAAATAGATCCCCAGTTGCAGTTGTAGAAGATCCTGGTGACCAATCAAGAGTCATAAGAGATCCTGTTGTTAACGCAGTAGATGTTGATGCAAGTGATACTCCAGTTCCTGTTGTTAGAGCATCAAAGGACATCAGTTGTCCCGTGCCTGTTGTAAGAGAATCAGCATTGTAAGTCCATCCTGTTGTTGTGGTACCTGTGAAATCAAATTGTGTTGTATATGTAGATAGATTAATTGTATTGTTACCATCTGGATCTCCAATATCATCCCAAGCTACAGATGCTGATAAAGAACCTGACGTATAAAGACCATCCTTAAACACAAGACCACTTTCAGTAGTAGTAGCTCCTTGAGTACCATCACCTGAGTAGTAGTTGGTAGCTTGTAGGTCACCACTAACTTCTAATTCCTGACCCGGATTTGTAGTACCAATACCAACGTTGCCGTTAGCCAAGATGGTCATTTTGGGGGATGTTGCCATTCTAAAATCAACTCTATCTGCTGTAGCAGCATCTTTAACTGTTATGTCAAAGGTAGTTCCTGTATGGGCGTCCATAGTTAAGACAGCCTCACCGCCACCACCTGTTGAATTTACAAATATCTCCTGGGAACCAGAACCTTCAATATGTAGATTCTCACTTGGCCCTGTTGTGCCAATACCGACGTTGCCAGCAAAGTTTGCACCCTTGTTAAAATCAAATTGATCTTGGGATTCATCCCAGCTTAAGGTGGGCGTACCTGTTACTTGTACTGTTAGTAGGTCAATGTCTGTGTCGCTACCTGGAATTTGATGGATGGTTCCTTCAGCGTCGATGATGAGCTTGGTAGTTGAATTATTTCTTATGGATAGCAGGTTAGCATCTGTCCCCATAGCTCCCACAGAAGTACCAGATTTTTTACCAGGGTTTAGATTGATTGCCGCAACAGAAGATGTGGTTTTAGTTGTTGTATCATTTGTTATAAACCCAGATAATCTGACGCCAACTGTATCTTCACTAAAACCTCCCATGAACAATCCGCCGGTTGTAGCATTAAACTTTCTGAAATATGTAAAAGTATCTGTTTCAGAAAAATCTGTCATCCCATGTGCTACATCACTACTCTTTAATGCAAGTATCTCGTTGTCATTAGCCCCCTGGTTAATCGTAAGACCCTGGGTCATGAAGGCGTTGGAGGTATCACCAATATATGCAGAACCGGACGTGTCAAACATAGCGACCTGGCCGTTATTTACTAAAATTCCAAGATTTGTATTTGACTTCGATCCAATTAAAACCCCACTTGAAATAGCCTTTCCAACCAACTCTATGCCTGATGTTCCGATTAGTCTCCACTCGGCATCGTTAGTCGTGTCCTCAATTTGTAATACCTTACGACTTCCACTAGTTGGAGTTGGCGCCGTTGTGCCAATACCGACGTTGCCGGAGGTGTTGATAAACATATCTGGGGTAGTTCCGACTGCACCAGTTGTGAAGGAAATAGGATATGTTGTTGAAAATAGTTGTAGTCCCAGTGTGTTTCTGTCAGTGTAGTCCATTCCTAGACCAGCATAGTCTGTAGTAGAAGAGGTAAATCCAAAAGTATAACCGTATCGATCGCTACCTCCATTTGCTGAACCGTTTATCCTTATAGTAGGGTTTGCTATGGTGCTTTGTCCAACATTAAGAATGCTTCCAGGATTTGTAGTGCCAATCCCCACATACCCATTGTCATCGATGAACATGTCGTCAGCATTAAATGCGAATTCCGCGGTTGTACCTTGATCTGTTATATCGAGGAATAAATTGCTGCTGGCATCCGCTAGTTCAAGTCTGTCATCTGTTGTCTCATCATAAAGTATTCCAAAATCGGCTTCGTTTCCAAAACTAAATGCCACGTTATCTTGTACTTCCCAAACTCCAGATACATTTTCTGCATCTGAATCAAATATGAGTCCTTCAATTGTGTTTTCAGTGGTACTGTCTACTGCATCTAAACCATTGATAGTACCTGTACCAGATAGAGCTAAGAGGGGAGTACTGACACTTGTATTTGCAGTGACTGTGGTACTCGAAGTGATTGCCCCTACTACGTCAAGTGCTACGGAGGGGTCAGTTGTACCAATACCGACATTTCCAGCAAAATAATTTCTTGCGCCCGTATCGGCTTGATAAAGACCGAATGCCTGGTTTGTTTGTGTACCATTTGTTACATCATCTATGTAAATGCCGTAGGTGTTAGTAAGAGTGCCATTGTTGGTTCCTATATAAGCAACAATACCGTATGAGTCTGTTACAGTGCCAGTAGAATTATTTATAGCGCCACTGTTGAGACCATATAATCCAGTAACCGTACCAGTTCCATCATGTGCGGCTCTAGAGTTTATTCCTACAAACTTGCCATGATCAGCGCTATTTCCTGATTCCGTGGAGACAAATGCATTTATGCTATCTAATATTTCGGCATTGTTAACACTTGAATCGACTCTTAAGTCTGAGAGGAAGTTGATGTAATCATTGTCCACACCCCCGTAAGTGTAGGTACTATTTGCAATCGAATATTTAGTGTCGTAATAATTGTAGGGGCCTTCGTCTATTACCAAATCATTATCCCCAAATATTGCGCCCCCATTAACATGTAAGTTTGTAGCAGGGGCTGTAGTACCAATACCTAGACTACCGTGAACAGTTAGAAAGTCGCTACTGAAGTCACCCCAAACAAGTGGGGTAGTAGTATTAGAATTGTCTATATATAAAAGATTAGATTCAGTTGTGAGTTGTGCTCCTGCATCGTGTCCCAAGAGTACGTTGGTAGCTCCCGAAGTTAGTGCTGCTCCACCACCTGCACCTATTACTGTGTTATCGCTACCTGTAGTAATACCTGTTCCTATGGCAGCATTACCAATAGCTACGTTATTAGAACCAGTAGTTAGATTTTGTGCAGTATCTTCTCCTAGCACAATGTTATTTGCACCGCTAGTTAAATCATCCAAGGCGTCTCGGCCGATTGCAATGTTATTTCCTCCTGTGACTACACCGCTGCTCATTGTACTGTTTCCTATTATGATGTTGTTGGCGCCTGTGGTTAGATTTTGAGCTGAATCTTCACCGAGACCTATGTTGTTTGCTCCTGAAGTAAGGTCGTCCAATACATCTTGACCAATAGCTATGTTATTGTCATTGGTGCCAGTGCCGTTGGATATTGCTGAAATACCTAGAGCAATATTGTTGTCCCCGGTTGTTAGATTTTGTGCAGTGCCTTCTCCAAGTACGATGTTGTTGGATCCACTAGTTAGATCGTACAAAGCGTTGTGTCCAACAGCAATGTTATCGTCCCCAGTTACAACACCTAAATTCATTGCGCTCAATCCTAAAGCGATGTTTCCCGAACCCTCAGTTAAATTTTGGGCAACATCCGTACCTAGAGTGATGTTGTTGTTACCTGTGGTTATACCAATTGACATAGGACTGCTACCAATAGCAATGTTGTCATATCCGGTTGTTAATTCATCTGCAGCATTCAAACCAATGGCTATGTTTCTTGTACCCGAAGTTACATCCTCAAGTGTTGCACTTCCTAAGGCAATATTATCAGCACCTGTGACTACACCTGTTCCTATAGCAGCATTACCTAGGGCTATGTTATTTGAACCAGTGGTTAAGTTTTGTGCGGTATTTTCACCAAGGACAATATTATTAGTTCCACCAGTTAGATCATCCAGCGCATTTTGACCAATGGCAATATTATCTTGACCTGTGACAACTCCAATATCCATGGTTGAAAATCCTAAGGCTATGTTGTAATTGGCGGTGGTGAGATTGGTGGCTGGGTAGTATCCCAAAGCAATATTTCCAGTTCCAGAAGTTAAATCGTTTAGAGCTAATTGGCCCATGGCAATGTTGTCTATGCCGCTGGTAATACCAAGAGATATAGCATTGTTGCCAACAGCTACGTTATTAGAACCAGTAGTTAGATTTTGGGCTGCGTTTTCACCAAGTACTATGTTGTTGGCACCAGAGGTTAGATCGTCTAATGCATCTTGACCAAGGGCAATGTTATCATCGCCGGTGACAATGCCTGCGTCCATAGGTTCATTACCAATGGCTATGTTATTTGAGCCGGTAGTTAGGTTTTGAGCTGCGTCTTCACCAAGAGCGATATTGTTGTTTCCTGAGGTTAAATCGTCTAACGCATCCTGATTCATAGCTATGTTGTTTTGACCGGTAATCACCCCTACTGACATGGTGCTTACCCCTATACCTATGTTGTAGGCCCCCTCGGTTAAATTAATAGTTGAGTTCTCTCCAATTGCAATGTTGTCAAATCCAGAAGTTAGATCATCCAGAGCATTTTGACCAATAGCAATATTATCTTCACCTGTGACAACTCCAATATCCATGGTTGAAAGACCAATAGCAATATTGTTAGCTGCAGTTGTGAGGTTTTGAGCTGTATCTTCACCAATGGCAATGTTATTTGCACCTGAAGTCAGATCATCCAAGGCATCTTGACCCAAGGCGATGTTGTCATCGCCAGTTACTATGCCTATATCCATAACGTTGGCCCCAATGGCGATGTTATTGTCTCCTGTGGTTAGTTCATCCATAGCATAGCGTCCCATAGCCACGTTCCAGAAACCCGCAGCGACATCATTTAGGGCTTGCGTACCTATCCCAATGTTACTGGCACCTGTAACGATACCGTTTGACATTGCTTGTTCACCTATTGCTATGCTTTGATCAGCGGTTGTTAAATTTTGGCCTGTTTGATAACCAATAGCTACGTTATAGTCGCCTGAGGTTAGGTCGTCCAAAGAATCTTGACCTAAAGCAACGTTATTGTGGCCTCCATTTACGATACCCTCCGACATAGTGGATTGACCGAGTGCAATGTTATATTGCCCCGTGGTTAAAGCACCGAGGGTATTGCTACCCAGAGCAATGTTAGCATCGCCATCGGTTAGGGCATCTAGGGTGGCATCGCCAATGGCAATGTTATCTGTGGCACCGCTGGCAGATATGTTACCCGCATTATTACCAGCAAAGAAGTTGGATGTCCCTGTATTCATATCAGAGAAGAGAATTCCTCTTTCATCAAATCCAGCTAGTACATTGCCGCTGGAGTCTTGTATATCAAAAATGTTTGAAGATTGGGAACTGTTGGCAAGGATTGTTACCTGTTTAATATCAGATGATCCTACAATTTGTAGTTTAGTTGCAGGTGCTGTGTTACCTATACCCACATACCCACTGCTTTCATCCAGGAATAACATTTCGTTACCGCCATCGTTGTAGAATCTAATATCGCCATTGGTTGCAGTAAGCTCAACAGCATTACCAGTGGAACCATCTTGAGCGTATACCTCAGCTAGATTCTGAAGATGGTCATAAGTTGTCGCAGATCCTGAGGTGTATAAACCATCTTTAAATGTAAGACCTCCTGTTGTTGTACCTGCACCTTGGGTACCATCACCTGAATAGAAGTCATCTGCTTGCATAGTACCGTTTACTTCAAGTAGATAGCTAGGATCAGTTATACCTATACCTACGTTGGCTACGTTTATGTAGCTTTCCCCATCTGCTACCAAGTGTATTAAGTCAGTTCCACCATCATTATATAAATTAAGAAAACCTACCCCATTATCATCTGATCCAAGAATCACGCTTTGGGCACTGTCAGCCTGCACGATTCGTATATCAGCACTGTCCCCAAGAACATCCAATTTTTTACCAGGATTAGTAGTACCTATACCCACGGCGCCATCATCTTTAACAAAGAAAGCACTTGTTCCGTTGTCTTGTATGTCAAAGTCACCGGTAGAGGATAGGTTGAATGTAGTGTTACCTGTACCTGAGTTTGTAAATGTTAAAGTTTCAGAACCATCTTGAGTAATACTTGTTGATGCATCAAGGGCTAGGGTATCAGAAAGTTCTGTGAAATCTAGAGAATCAGCAGCGATACTTAGGGTAACAGCAGCAGTTTCACTTCCTGACCCTGAGACCGTAAGATGGCCTGAACCTGCATCAGCTACCGTTGCTACGTAGTTACCAGAGGTGTCAGTACCAAGAACAACGGCGTTAGCTTGAATTGTCATAGCACCACCATCAGCGATTGCAATGTCACTACTCACAGTAACCCACTTGGCAACACCAGCTGATGAGTATTGAAGTATTTGAGCAGAGGATCCAGTACTTGGTATGTGACTGTAACCATCACCAGTTAGGTGGGAGATAGTTAGTACATCATCGGCAGTGAAGTCAGAATCAATACCAGTACCTTCTTCTATTTGTAGAGTATCAGCACTAGTAATAGTGTAGGTAGTAGTATCACCATCTTGAGCAGTCCAGGAGGCGTAGTTGTCAAAACCACTAATGGTACCTGAGGTAAACAGACCATCTTTGTAAACAAGGCCACTGACAGTAGATGTAGCACCTTGAGTACCATCACCGGAGTAGAAGTCATCTGCTTGCATAGTACCGTTTACTTCAAGTTTATAACCTGGGTTAGTTGTTCCTATTCCCACATTACCTGCGCTGGTTAGGCGCATAGGTTCTATGGTAGTTCCTCCATTGTTTCTGACTTCAAAATACAATTCTCCTTCGTTGGCACCGCCACCAAGGTTAGCAAAGTACATGCCTGCAGTAGCGTCTCCTCCAGAATCCCTAACCTCAAAACCTCCGTATTCTGTTTCAACAGCTCCTTGTGAAGCTCCTCGTAGAACATAGTAACTCTCATAGTTAGTCGCAGTCTGTCTTAACTCATGTCTGACTCCACCAGATATGTTAAACACGTCGGTGATTTTAGTGCCGCCTGCATAAGTTCCAATTCTATCGTCGCCTGTTGCAGTTATATAGGTGTTATCATCATCATCGAGTATTATCTGGTTGTTAAGTCCCAGATCGATATTTCCAACTACTGTGACAGTACCATTAACATGTAGTGCTGTGGCAGGTGCTGTATTACCTATACCGACCTTTCCATCATCATCTATAAACATATCGTCGACATTAAATGCGAATTCTGCAGTTGATCCCTGATCTGTAATATCTAAGAAAAGGTTATCTCCTGAATCTGTAAGTTCAAATCTATCATCACTTGTCTCGTCATATATAAATTTGATATCGGCCTCATCACCGAAAGCGAATGTAACGTTATCTTGTACTTCCCAAGCACCTGTTATATTTTCTGCATCGGCATCAAAGATAAGACCTTCTATTGTATTTTCTGTAGTACTGTCTACTGCATCAAGTCCATTGATGGTACCTGTACCTGAAAGAGCCAAGAGGGGAGTACTAACACTTGTATCAGCAGTAACAGTAGTACTAGAAGTAATAGCACCTACAACATCTAACTTTACAGAAGGATTTGTAGTACCTATACCAACATTCCCATTGATTGTTAATCGAGATGTTGCAGCACTGTCAGTCATTATTCCATCCATTAAACTAAGAGTGGCGTTGTTTCCGATTAATAGTCTATTTGCTGTCGAGTTAGAATCTCCTTGGTAGTTACCAATGAAAATGCTGTCAGCTCCACTGTTTAGTTTACCCGTTTCGCGACCAAAGGCTAGAACATTATCTCCAGAGTTTTGCTGGGCCGCTGATGTACCAAGTGCGATAGCATAATCTCCTGTGTTGAAATAACCCGCGTTATAACCTAGGGCTACCACATAATCTGTACTACTTCCCATAGCATAGCCTGCTCTTCTGCCAATAACAGTCAGGCCGTCTCCGGTGGAATTGACACCACCTGCTAGTGATCCAACATAGACAGAATAGAGATTTCCTACCGTTCCAAATTTAATAAGATCTTTTACTTCAAATATATTATTTGGAGCTGTTGTTCCTATACCCACATACCCACTACTTTCATCTAGAAACAATATTTCTGAGCCACCATCGTTATAAAATCTAATATCACCATTGGTTGCGGTAAGTTCTACAGCATTACCGGTTGAGCCATCCTGTGCATATACTTCAGCTAGGTTTTGGAGGTGATCTACACTGGATATGGTTCCTGCAGTATATAGACCATCTTTAAATGTAAGACCTCCTGTTGTAGCGTCTGCACCTTGTGTGCCATCACCTGCATAGAAGTCATCTGCTTGCAAAGTACCGTTTACTTCAAGTCCATATCCCGGAGCAGTTGTGCCAATCCCTACGTTACCGCTTTTGTCTATTGATACCAAGTTAGTGTCGTTGTTTTGAATATCTAATATTCTTGCTCCGGAGGTTGATAGAGTATTTGTAGTGTTAAGGGTATAGGCTACAGCATTGGCTCCGTCAGCTATGCCTGCTTTGAAGTCTAGAGCAGTAGCTTCTGTCTCTAATTCCCAAGGATCTGAGGTGTTAGTGGAAGAGTTAATCTTTAACTCTCTAGATGTAGAGCCATTGTATTGGTAGTTCCATGTACCTGTATTACTAAAAATGGTTGTGTTGTAATTTCGTGATATGCTTCCTTCGTTTGCCGTTGTTCTCCATTGTAGGAATGTTTCTACATCAGCTGTTCCAATTTCCAATTTTGAACCTGGGTTTGAAGTACCAATACCAACATAAGCATCAAGAATGTTAACCTCATCCGTTGCCTGATCATCAAATTCAATTCGGCCTGCAGCTGCCCCAAGACCTAACCAATCATCATCAGCAGTAGCCCCTGAGAATACTGAACCACTGCCCATGGAACCAACGGCGGTAATGTCTCCTGCACCACCAACACCTGTCACTTCCTTCCACTCCAGTGCACCCCCTGTTTGCCAGGTTAGGACATAGTCTGCTGTTCCGTCGGCATTGGGTAGTGTGTAAGTGATATCTGAACCTAAACTGTCTGGAGCTTTGAAACCTGTGTAGTTTGTGCCACTGGCAACAAGTTCAGAGATTCTAATCTCTCCTGTATTACCACTTGAGGTACCAAATGGATTAAGTGTTAATGCAGAAGCACTAGTATCAAAGAATAGTTCACTTGAAGGACCTGAATGTCCAATACCAATATCATCGGATAGGGAAGTAAGATATGTTGTGGTACCCCCATCTGTCCACTTTGAAGCGCCATCTCCTCCAGTTTCCTCAACCCATGTGAAACCAGTAGTACCACTGTCATATGACAATATGTAGTTATCAGTAGGGGAGTTAGTTACATCAAGGTCAACCTCAAGGATTTCATCATCAGTTATTTCTGTAGTAACTATAGATGTTCCTAGAGTAGAAGTTAGAGCCCCTCCTGTAACTGTGATTCCTGTACCTGAAAAACTAGTAACTGTTTCACTGTTTGTCCTAAATCCAGAAGAAGCTTGAGCTACACCTACTACATCTAATTTGTACCCAGGATTGGTTGTACCAACTCCTAGGTCTCCATTACTGTCTACTGTTAACAAGTTTCCAGCTGCCCCTCCATTACTGGTTACTTGTAAATAGTCACCGCTTTGTGAACCACTACCTATTATTTGCAGGATATCTCTTGCGTCTGTGTCGTTAACAACTTCAAAAACTGCTGTAGCAACTGGGGTGTCTGTGTATGAATCGTTTGTGATGGTTGTATATTCAGAGTTAAATTGTAATCTGTCAAAAGGTGCATCAGCACCGTATGTTCCACCCATGAATGTGGCATTATTGTTAGATCCTGTTTTTATTTGAAAATATGCTGTAGTAGTGTTGTCAGCCCAGGCAGCACTATTAGCTATAATTCTTAGTTGTCCATTTGTACCACCACCTACTCCTTGAAGTATCAGCCCCTGTCCATCTGTTGGGTTGTTAATTGAAATATTTGACCCTGCGGAATTAACACTTAGTAATGCATTAGGAGTCGTAGTTCCTATACCAATCTTCCCACTGTCTTCAAACACACTGGAGTTAGCAATGGTATCAGAATCAGACCACATAGTAAGATAAGTTCCTGTACCTGAACCGTCTATTGTTCCTCCACCACCAGCAATCCAAGTGAAACCTCCAGATGCCTGATCGTATGAAAGAACGTAATCATCAGTAGGGGAGTTAGTTGAGTCAAGATCAATCTCAAGTATGGAATCATTTGCAAGTTCTGAGGTACCTACAGTACCTGATCCAATTTGAAGGTTGTTATAAACACCGGATACATCTCCACTAAATGAACTGGATGTATCAAGTAGTGCCCCTGTACGTCCAGTTAAAAGATTTAGTTCTGTAGTAGATGAAGTAATACCATCTAGTACATTAATTTCTGCTGCAGTTGATATAACCTGACTGTCTCCAAGATAAAAGCTATCAGCATTAAAATCTCCTGCAACGTCCAGTGCATAACTACCAGGGCCAGCTCCTACTTGGAAGTTAGCACCACTAATGTAAAAAGTATCATCATTGTTAAAACCAAATGTACCTTGATCACCGTCTGCTGATTCAAAGAGAAACTCTGGACTAGAGGAATTATCATAACCAACATAAAATGTTGCTTCTGATTCATCAAGGGCGAAGACAGAGCCTGTAAGTGAGTCTCCACCAATTGCTAGATCATCTGTTACTGATGTCAGATAAGTTGTTGCACCTCCGTCAGTCCACTTAGAAGCACCAGAACCACCATCATTAGGTACCCAAGTGAAACCACCCGTAGCAGTATCAAAGGATAGTATTAAACCATCAGTAGGGGAGTTTGTGGCATCAAAGTCTGCTTCAAGGATGGTGTCATTTACTATTTCTGTAGTAACAATAGATGTTCCTAGGGTAGAAGTGAGTGCCCCTCCGGTGACTGTGATACCAGTACCTGAGAAGCTAGTAACTGTTTCACTGTTTGTTCTGAAACCTGTTGCCTGTAGAGTACCTGTCACATCTAACTTATATTCTGGGGTTGTGTTACCAATACCAACTCTTCCTGCATCTTCGTCTAAAAATAGTATTTCACTTGATGCGTCATTATAAAACCTAACATCACCCTCACCTGCAGACATTGCTATGGTAGAACCACCCTCATATGCCTCTTGTAGGGGAGTGGATGCACCTGAAACGTCAGTCCAGGAAGTGCCGTTGTAGATGTACACCTTGTCAGCATCTGTATCATAAGCAATATAACCTTCACCTGAAGCTGGTGCAGAGAGTACGTCATTCTGAGGTAACCTTATTCCTTGTGTTGCTGTGTCATCGTGTTGGATGGCGGATAGGTCAAGAAATGTGTCATCAGAGAAGGAGAGTGTGCCAGATGTAAAAGCATCTGATGTATCAGATCTTAAAAATTGAAGTGAATCTAATGTATCCAAAGTGTCTGCATCACTTACCTCAGCCCATGTAGGAGCTGCAGCCCCATTACTTGTAAGTACTTGTCCTGCAGTTCCTGCGTCAGTGTTTTGCATAGTGCTCCCATCGGTATATATGACACCACCTGCCGTTGTTGTTACCCCTTCAAGTGTGTTGATGTCGTCTGCCTCAGCATCAATATCTGCAAGTAGGTCAATGTATGCAGGATCTAGTTCACTACCATCTACTTCCAAGGTACCTGTTATGTCAATTGTGCCGTCATACTCTAGATTGTCTGTAAGCATTACCCCAGTTACAGTCCCTACTGCAATGGTTGTATCATTTAGCGGTCCCTCAACATCTCCTGTGAGATCCAGTATATCTTCCAGAGTATTTTCTGTAGTTGCATCAATGTCAGTAAGTCCTGCAAGAGAACCAAGTCCTGTTAGGTTAACGGAAGGTGTAGATATATCCCCATTGAATAGTGCATCTCCATCAACAGTAAGCCCCTTAGCTAGATTTGTTGGCACATTAACTATAAATTGATAATCTGTTTCTCTATCTCTTTTGCCTAGTACTGCTTTCTCTGCTTCAGTAGCAATTCTTTCACCTGATTTGTTTGTACCTCTTACATTCCCATCTTTTTTGGTTAAAGAAAGGTACGTTCCTAAAAATGTGGCAAGGCCTAATACAACTATCGCGAGTGCTATTGTTGAATATAATTTTGTTTTGAAAATTTTATCTTGTAGTTTTTGTGCATTTGCCTTCGTCTTGATTTCATCTTTTTCACTCTTTCTTTCCTCTGTTACTTTTGCAACATATGCCTTTGAATTGATCTTTTGTTGAAAACCTTTGAGTGTTTCTAAGTCTTTTTGTGTGTAATATCTGTGTCCACGAGAGTTTCTTTTAGGGGAGAAATGTCCTTGTGACTCCCATAACCTTAGCAGTTGGGGAGTGATTCGAAGCTTAGTAGAAGCCTCTGATATTGAGTAGTGTTTGTCATAGTTACTTTGGACAGGCATAGACAGGTCTTTTTTGTTACAGTTGCAACAAAATAATACTGTATTAATTGTACAAAATGAGGTAGAAAATGCAACTGTTTGATGCTTGCAAATCGATAAAAACCCATCCTCTTTTTTTGTTATAAACTAGGCGTTAAAAGTTAGGCATATTTTAGTTGTATTTAAGTGAATTGAGTTGTTGTTTTGTTCAATTTGAGTAGAATCACGTAAAAGTACACTAAATGCTTTAGTTGTAATTAAACTCTAAGGTGTGCCTTCACTAGGTCCGAAGTAAATAGTACCTTTTTGCTATAACTGGGTTATTTTTTATCAACTATTAGCCAATCAATTTCAATATCTTCCTCTTGTGTATCACCCAGTTGTATTTCAAATGTGTCATCTCCAATAACTTCCTTACCAACTAGAACTGGTTTGTCAGGAGTTATTAATATCAAAGACTCATTGGATAGGGAGGTGGTTGTTACTGTAATTGTGTTATTACCTGCTTTTATAATAACTCTTCCAGCTGAAGCTCCTGCTACATCATCTGTGGTGTTAATTATTAGTTTGTTGATTTCAATAGCTCCATTAACATCCATTAATCCATCAGTTTTTATTACGACGAGACCATCTAATATATTTACATTCCCAGTTAGACTTTTTTGAATATGAAGTGTTTGTGTATCACATAGTGTTTGATCGTTGTTACATTCTGGACCTACTATTCCAATGCTATTTTCCATAGTATCTATCTTCATGAGGCCTGCTGTTACATCTCCCGTTATTTGCACGTCAGCCAAAGAGGTATTGCCAGTAACAGTTAGATTGGATTCTATAGCCACTATTTCTCTACCTGTCTCATCTGTGATTTTAACTAGACCAAGAGCTTCTGCTAGGCCCTTAAATTCATTGTAAATTCCGTTAATTTCACTAAGTACTGTGTCTCTAAATTCATTTGTTGTCATATCTTCAAAGTCTAATGACATTGTACTTGTGTTGCTTGGGTTTGGTGAGTACCAAGTAGGATCCATAATGATCATGACGGTTTCTTTTCCTTCGTCCGGTAACCACATCTCTAGTGCAACTCCAATTACCTTTCCATTCTCAATGGCCTTTGTCGCGTATCCAGGTAGGTTTGTGCTTGCTGTTACATAATCTCCGGTATTTATAATAGGGGAGTTGGGGTCCACTTTAAGAGGTACCCTTCCTGAGAGGGCCACAAGTCTTCTGTTTTCTCTTTCAATACCCATTTTTTGACCAGCTCTTGTTGATATAACTCCTAATATTTCTCTTCCTCTTTCATTTGTTGCTTTTCTTATGATAGGTACCCCGTATTTATCCAGGTAGCCTGTTGCAGCTACAAGATCTGCTTCCTCAATAGTGTCATCCTCCACGGAGTACCATTCCGCAAGGTCTGCACCAGAAGCTAGAACATTTAATCTTAAAGTTTGTGTTGCTCCTGAGTTATTGTATAGTTTGACATTGTTTGTATCAGATTGTTCTATACGGTATTTAGAGTTGGCCTGATAAAATTCTTCGATTTCCCCCGGAGAAAGTGCTCGATCATAGACAAAGACCTCATCGAAAGCACCGTCCCATTTATTGCTTGATCCATCACTGTCTACACCCAAATAGAATGGGTTAGGGTTATCCAAAGAGTATTCAGTTAGAAGAGAATAATCTGATGCTACTTCTTGACCATCCACATAAAGTTTAATTCCTTCTGAAGCTCTTACTCCGACAACATGGTGCCAGGCGTCATCATCATAGTTAGCTCCTGATGTTGTTATAGCGTCATCTGGGAATGAATCAGGATCGTCATCTGTTGCAAAGGCAAAATCTCCGTCGGCATCCATATATAGCTTGTAGCCTCCTGCTCCTTCGGTTACAGTATTGCTGTCATATGCGGGTGAAGTAGTGCCTGAAATGGAGTCGGAGTAATATATCGCTATTCGTCCAGAACCTCCAATACCTAGGTCCGTTGTTGTATAGGCCCCTTCGCCGCCAGCGCCGCCATCTGCTGTTGAAACACTGGATCCTAGAGTTAGTGTATTACCTTCTATTCTTATTGAACCTCCTGCACCTCCACCGCCTCCACCAGTATGTGTTCCATTGTGTTCACCACCATCTACTCCGTCCGCAATAATACCACCCCCAGCAGTGATTATATTTCCTATTATTATCGCTATTCCACCACCACTACCTCCAGCACCAGGTTGAGTGGCAGCATAGCTATACTCTCCACCTTCTCCCCCGGATGATCCAAAGAATAGATCATCTAAATTTACATCTCCATAGGTTCCACCACCACCACCACCACCGGAGCCTAGCTGGCCTGCAACTGCGCCATCACCTGATGTTTCAATTCCACCGTCTTCAGCACCTGCTCCATCATATCCTCCAGCACCTGTTCCAAAAGTTCCATAACCACCACCACCGCCGTTTCCTCCATAGCCACCACCACCACCACCAGCACCTCCTGAACTTACCGAACCTGTGCCTGCAGCTGAACCACCACCACCACCACCACAGTACCCAGTACCTCCGGTACCTCCTGTGCTATATCCACCACCACCACCAGCACCGTTTCCACCTACACCCGCCGATGCTACTCCTAATCCTCCTATACCACAGGGCCCTTCACCACCATCTCCTGAGCTTATAGCTGATGCTGCATCTGTAAAAGGCCCTCGGTAGCCTTTTCCAGTGACAGATATGTTGCCATTAACAGTAATAGTCCCGTTGGATTTAAAGGCCATTACGCCTCCTTTAAGTCCGTCCCAGGCGCTTGAATAGAAACTCATAGAGGAATTAACCGTTAAGTCTGTATAGTTAGGCACACGCTGTAACATAACCTTTTGGTTTGTAGCTCCGGTACCAATATTTGAATCATCGGATGCTCCGTCTCCATAGTAGTTAGTCTTATTACTTGTAAATGTGACAATTGCTGAGGCAACAGATTGTACGTCGAGTATTTCCCAGTTACCTGTATTTGTGACACCAGAAGTTTTACCTTGCAAGTTTATTACTAAGACCTGATCTCCTGCTGATAAACAGCCTGCAGCTGGAGATGGGGTAACTGTTGCAGTGTTACTTGTAAGAGCTGTTACTGAGTAGTTAACACCATCTCCGCCATCGGCACAGCTGTGGGGACTTGTGCTGCTTACGTTTATGTTTCTATCTGAAGTAACAGTTAGAGATCCGTCTGCGCCATCACCGTCGGAAACCTCACTAGTAGATGAGTATTTGGTAATTGCATAGTCGCTTGCTGATGAGGCTGTATTATGCTTGAACCACCCTCCTACAGTAAATTCACCTGCATCAAAATCAAATGAATCCACGTCAGCACAGGTGGTACCTGACCCTGTACAGAAGTAATCTGATGAGCCATCTAAATCAGTTGCTTTATTAATTTTTCCGGTTTGGTTATATAACGGCGTACCCTTATCAATAAGATCGTTAGCAGAAGTTCCTTCAGCATTGTCAAGATCTCCAGATGTTTCTTCTGCCTTATACCAACCTACAAGTTCTGGATCATTTGTATTGTGTGTTATGGAACCCAAGTCATCAATCTCAACGTATTTTGCTCCATCATATACCCAGCCTGTAGCCAGTACATCATTTGTTCCAGCCGAGTGAGTTACTGTAAGGGCGGCTCCATCTGCTACGCTTCCACTGCCTGATGTTAGGGAAGCTCCTCCCGAATCTAGTTGAGTGCCATTCCAATATAAATTTCCACTAACAGCATACATTCTGTTAGTAGTAGTACCTGGAGCAGAGGAATCTGCCATATACATACGTCCGTTCACATGAAGTCTCTCATTGTTTGTTGTTGTTCCCACAGCAAGATTACCTGAAATATCAACCGTATCGTCTAAGTCAAGATCACCTGTATCATCGGATACAGTACCTCTAAGGATTGTTGCATTTTGGTTATAAAAACTCCCACCATTGTTATAGATACCGGTTTTGAATTCACACAAATCATTGCCCCCAGAATCTGCACAGAAAATATCAAAGTATGAATTATCTACAGTTTGAGATAGTAGCAAACCGTCTGTGTTGTATTCACCAATGTCCATACTTGCGCTTCCATTAACTAAGTCTCCACCTTCAATAGTTAGGTCATTTAAGCGAAGTGTTTCATAGCCTGTCCCTGGATTATCTCTTATAGAAATATCACCGTTTGTTTCCAAAGCAATTTGGCTGGCAACCCTGCCGCCCCAGTGGAAAGAAATGCGAGGAGCTTCTGATACAGTACCATCTTGAGCTGCACCATTATTAAATTCTCTTACTTCCAGGGCAGCATATGAATATCCCGCATCCTCTGTGGATGAAGATACCTCCCAGTTACCAGGAGTAGAATCTCTAATGAAGGCTGTCGAGTCTAGGCCGTCTATGAGATCAGCATCAAGTGCAGATCCTGAGCCGTCATCGGAATTTGCCCAATCAATATTAACTATTTCTTGGCTATTCACATCTATACCTTTGTTGTTATAAGGCTTTACATAAGTGGAGTCCGTCATGTACCAACCACCCTCATACGTGGAGTTATACCACCCTGTTTGTCCTGTTGTACGAAGCCAAGTATCACTTCCATTTAGTATTGTATTTCCATCTTGAGTTAACCCTGCATTAGCAGCTACACTTCCATTAAATGTGCCGGTTCCAAATACAGTTAGGGGATGATCTGTTCCTGAATCTCCAATCTGTATCCCTCCTGCTGTGTTATACATCAAAAACAGTGTTCCATCTGTATCTTGTAGAGTATTGCCACTCCACTGTAAACCACTTCCTGCGCTGAAATTCCCATTTATATCCAGTGGATATGCAGGATTTGTAGTACCTATTCCAACATAACCACTTGGGGTTATACGCATGTGTTCTGTGCTTAGTCCTGTTCCTGTATCTGCTTGATTTTTTCCAAATTTAACTCCATCGTCTTGGCTAAGTACCATAGCAGCACCATCTGTAACACTTGTGTTTCCTGTGCTTCCAAGGTACAAGAAGTTAGTTTGGTCGGCATCCCAGGAGTTGTGCATGCTCAATTGTGTTGGCGTTGACCAACTGGTTTCGTAAACTCTTCTTTCCCAGCCAAAGTCTGACACAATAATCCCACCTGTTACATGCAAATCTTCCTGTGGGTTTGTCGTTCCAATACCAACGTTTCCATTATCATCCACAAACAAGGTGTTTGTATTAAATGCAAATTCTGAAGTTGATCCCTGATCTGTTATATCTAGTATGACATTATTACCAGCATCAATAAGCTCAAATCTATCATCGGTTGTTTCATCATAAAGCATGCCAAAATTAGAATCATTTCCTAATTTGAATGCTACGTTATCTTGTACTTCCCAAGCTCCTGAGATATTCTCTGCATCGGAATCAAAGATTAGACCTTCTATTGTATTTTCCCCAGTTGAGTCTACGGCATCTAGTCCATTTATGGTTCCTGTACCTGTAAGTGACAGGGTAGGGGTGCTAAGTGATGTGTTTCCCGTTACCGTTGTAAATGTAGGGGATGATGTTGTAGTTAGATGTTGCCCCGTGTTATATGCAAGGTGTGTGTCTGTTATTGCATCTCCTGTTACACCTAGTGTTATGTAGTCTCCACCATCACTGTATGATAGGGGAGATGCTGTTCTTAGAACCCCATCATTTGAAGCAGCTCCTAAATATCCGGCTGTTGCTCCGCTATCTATTCCTACCTTTTCATCACCATCTCCGCTACCAGTTGCATCTATTGCCCATGTGAATCCCCCTGAGGCATTGTCATATGTTAAAACATAGTTATCAGTAGGAGAGTTTGTTACATCAAAGTCTACTTCCGAAATGGAGTCGTTTGTTATTTCACCAGTTTCAATTGTTTGTCCTAGAAGAGAAGTATTTGCATTGTATCCCTGAACTGAGGTTCCAATATCTCCACTAGCAAGTATTGTTTCATCACCTATGTATAGAGTTGCTGATCCAGAACCATTTGAAGCATCATCCAAAAGGTAAGATGAGCTATCAGTTCCAACATGCATTCCTGTTGTTGCTAGTATTGTTCCTGCAACATGTAGTGTGTCTGTTGGATTAGTCGTTCCAATTCCAACACTTCCATTATCAAAGATTGTTCCAATTCCAAGAGAATCTTCATCTGACCATTTGGTTATATAGTTTGTTGTTCCTGAACCATCAACAGGTCCTGCAGTAGAGGCATCTACCCAAGTAAACCCTCCTGTCGAGCTGTCATAGGTTAACATGTAGTTATCTGTAGGGGAGTTTGTTGCTTCAAAGTCTACTTCTTCTATTGTATTGTCTGTAATTTCACTTCCTTCAATTGTTGTACCCAGAGAGCTGTTTAGAGTGACTGAACTTCCAAGAGCAACAGCTCCTCCTCCTGTAAGACCAGTTCCAGCAGTTACAGTAACACTTGAGTTGACAAGTTCGGCATTTGCGATTGTTTGGCCAAGAAGGGAAACATTTGATGAGAGAGCAGAATCACTTACGGTACTGGATGCTCCAATAGTTAAGGTATCTGCTACTTCATTATCAGCCCATGGGTTTGCTGTATTAACCCAGTCACTTGATATAGTTTCTGCTTCATTAAGCATTGCCGCATTTGTAGCAAGATCTTTACCGTCTACTGTTCCTGACACAGTAATGCTTCCTACAACATCAAGAGCGCTTGCTGGATTAGTAGTTCCAACACCAACAAGTGTACCTGTATCGTATATAACGCCCGTTGCAAGTGTATTTGAATCTGTCCATCGTGTTACATAATTGGCAGAACCAGAGCCATCAATTGGCCCTGCGGCAGCAGCGTCTACCCAAGTAAACCCACCAGAACCACTGTCATAAGTTAGCATATAGTTATCTGTAGGGGAGTTTGTTACATCAAGATCTATTTCCAAGATCTCATCATCAGTTATTTCACCTGTTTCAATTGTTTGACCTAGAAGAGACACATTTGATGAGAGAGCAGAATCACTTACGGTACTTGATGCTCCAATAGTTAGTGTATCAGCAACCTCATTATCAGCCCATGGATTTGCTGTGTTCACCCAGTTAGCACTAATTACCTCTGCTTCGTTTATGAAAGCTGCATTTGTAGCAATATCTTTTCCATCAACAGTTCCTGAAACTGTTATGTTACCAACAACATCAAGGGCACTTGATGGATTAGTGGTACCCGCTCCTATGTTACCTGATGTAGCTATGTTGTCCCCATCAGCAAGTGGTTTAATAAGAGTTCCACTTCTAGTCCAGTAATTAGTTCCTGCATCGTCTGCTACCCAAGTAAACCCTGCTGTTCCACTGTCGTAGCTTAGTACATAATTATCAGTAGGAGAGTTAGTTACTTCAAAATCAATTTCCTCTATGGTGTCGTTTGTAATTTCACTTCCTTCTATAGTTTGGGCAAGAAGGGATATTTCACCTGTTGTATCTGGTATTGTTATGGTCCTATCCGCTGTTGGATCTGTTACATCAAGTGTTGTTTCAAAGCCATTTCCAGTTGATGCCCCTCCTAATACTATGTCAGATGTGGACACATCAAAGAAAAATGGGGAGTCTGTGGTATCTGTGTCTCCAAATACAACATCATCAGATGTTGACGTTAAATATGTAAATGTACCATCATCAGTCCATTTTGAAGCACCCGAACCCCCTGTGTTATCAATCCAAGTAAAACCACCAGTAGTATTGTCATATGACAATATGTAATTGTCAGTAGGAGAGTTTGTTACTTCAAAGTCAATTTCTTCTATGGTGTTATCTGTTATCTCACTGCCCTCGATGGTTTGGGCTAAGAAAGATGTATTGGCGTTATAACCTTGAACACTTGATCCTATATCCCCAGACGCCAATATTGATTCATTACCAATGTAGAGTGTAGTAGAGCCTGACCCATTGGTTGCATCATCAATTAGGTTATCTGTGGAGTCAGCACCTAGGTGAAGACCTGTTGTAGTAAATATGTTACCTGCAACATGTAGAGTGTCTGAGGGAGCTGTTATTCCTATACCAATGTTTCCACCTGTTTCAAACATGTTGGAGTTTGTAAGTGTGTTTGAGTCTTGCCACATTGTAAGATATGTTCCTGTACCGCTACCATCTACAGTACCGCCAGATTCTGCGACCCAGGTGAAACCACCCGAAGCATTGTCATATGACAATAGGTAATTGTCAGTAGGGGAGTTAGTGGAGTCAAGATCTATCTCAAGTATTTCATCATCAGTAATTTCACCTGTTTCAATAGTTTGACCAATAAGAGATGTGTTAGCATCATATCCCTGGACACTTGAGCCAATGTCTCCTGAAGCAAGTATAGATTCATTACCAATGAAGAGTGTAGTAGAACCTGCGCCATTGGTTGCATCATCTATTAGTGTATTAGTATCTGTATCCACTCCTATATGAACTCCAGTAGTAGCAAGAACGTCACCAACAACATGAAGTGTGTCTGATGGATTTGTTGTTCCAACTCCAATGCTTCCTACCACCAGTGTTCCACTGGAACTACCAACAGTACCATTCCCAATACCAACTATTCCAGCTAGTATTCTAGAAATTCCTGTGTCTTTTGATCCTACTGCACTTGTCGTGCTTGAGAATAGATATCCTTTATTGTTTCCAAGAGAGACCCCGGAGAACCCTGATCCAGCGCCCACACCGCCATCATTACTACGGAAGTTATTTCCATACACGTCTCCACCTTGTGCATAAACACTTCCAACTACATGTAATTCTTGACTAGGTGCTGTAGTACCAATACCAATTTTACCTCCCGTTTCAAACATACTGGAGTTTCCAATGGTGTCTGAATCAGACCACATTGTAAGATATGTTCCTGTACCGCTACCATCTACAGTACCGCCGGATTCTGCAACCCAGGTAAAACCAGCTGTAGCATTATCATATGACAATAGGTAGTTGTCAGTAGGGGAGTTTGTAGCGTTAAGTTCAACTTCCTTTATTGTGTCATTTACTATTTCACTGGCGGCTATTGTGCCTGCCCCGATTGATAAGGAGTTATAACTTCCTGTTACATCTCCTGCAAATGAAGTTGCTGTTGTTAGATCGTTTGATGTATCTTGATCCCAGGATGCGAGCTCACTTGCCGCGTTAGTATCTGTTACAACAGTTCCGGTTGCCCCACTTAATGTGTATGTAGCGTTATCATTTAAATCACCAACATCAAGTGTTCCTAGATATGTTGCTCCACTATTTTCAAGTATTTGAATTTGACTATCTGCACTATTTAAGACTATGTCAAATGCCCCTGATTGATTCCAATCCTCTGTCATAGTTCCTAGTTCTAAATCATTTGCATTTGCAGTAATACCACTTCCACCTTCCGCATTTACAGTTAGTACACCTGTTGTTCCGCCGCCTGTAAGGCCTGTTCCTGCTGTCACACCGGTTGTTGCATTTGAGGCTATATTGTTTGTATCAAGTAATGTTCCTGTTCTTCCATTTAGCAGGTTTAATTCTGTAGTAGATGAAAGCATTCCGTCTAAAATGTTTAATTCTGTAGCAGAAGATGTTACCTGAGCCCCTCCAAGATATAGGGAAGTAGCATTAAGTTCTCCATTAACATCCATTGAGTAGGAAGGTGCTGTTGTACCTATTCCAAAGTTGGCTTCATTTATATAAAAAGCATCATCATTTCCAAATCCAAAAGTTCCTTGATCTCCATCTGTTGATTCCGCAAGAATTGTTGGATTGGCAGAATTATCATATCCCCAGTAGACTGTCGCTTCTGATTCATCAATTGCAAAAATAGAGTTTGCAAGGGTGTCACCTCCAACCACTAAATCATTATCTGTTTCTATAAGATAGGTGGTTGTTGCTGTTTCTGCCCACTTGGATGCTCCAGATCCACCATCATTTGGAAGCCAGGTGAAGCCTCCTGAAGCTGTGTCATATGACATTATGTACCCATTTGTGGGAGTATTTGTAGAATCAAAATCTATCTCCAAAATGGAATCATCTAATAGTTCAGCAGTGTCTATTGTTTGCCCAAGAAGAGATACATTGGCTGATAGGGCACTATCATCAATTGAGCCTGCTGCACCAATTGTTAGTGTGTCAGAAACTTCATTGTCATCCCATGGGTTTGTTGTGTTAACCCAGTTAGCAGAAATAGTTTCCGCCTCATTAAGCATTGCAGCATTGGTACCAATATCTTTTCCATCTACGGTACCGCTTACTGTTATGTTACCAACCACATGTACCTTGCTTGAAGGGGAAGTAGTGCCTATTCCAACCCCTCCTGTGCTTTCATCTAAAAACAATATCTCAGAAGAAGTATCATTATAAAATCTCACATCACCGTGTGTAGCTGCCATTTGTACAGTGCCCCCTGCCTCATAGGCGTCTTGTAGGGGGGTGGATGCCCCTGAAATATCAGACCAAGCACTGCCATTGTAAACATATATTTTGTCATCATCTGTGTCATAGGCTATGTATCCCTCTCCACTTGCAGGGGAAGAGAGTAGATCATTTTGTGGCAGCCTTATACCTTGTATTGCTGTGTCGTCATGTTGAATTGCGGATAGGTCTAAAAATGTACCATCAGAAAAGGAAAGTGCTCCAGAGGTATATGCATCTGAAATATCACTTCTTAAAAACTGAAGTGAATCTAGATCATCAAGTGTATCTGCATCATCCTCTGGTGTTAACCACTCAACACCACTGCTTGATTTTGTAAGTACCTGACCATCATCACCCTCATCTCCATCTGCCCTTACTTTACCTTTGAAATCGAAAGCACCTTCATATTCAACTTCATCTGCTAAATGTATTCCGCCAATTGCTCCACTTGAGATTTTTGTCGCATCCAGTGCTCCTGATACTTCACCTTCAAGTTCTAGCTCATTTTGAAGTGTATCTTTTGTTGTTATATCAATTGCTGTCAGTCCTGATAGTGTACCTGCACCACTAAGTGTAACTGCTGGTGTTGTTACGGTTCCCTCAAAAACTGTATCTCCTTCAACCCTTACCCCTTTTAGAAAATTTGCTGGAACGTTTACCTTAAACGTATAGTTAGTTTTTCTTTCCCTTTGCCCCAGTACATTGGTTTTTATTTCTTTAACATCTTTTTTACCTAATACCAGTTGCATAACAGTATCTGTTAGTTTGTTTGCTAATAGAATATTGTCTGGTCTAATCTTTGTTACATTTTCTACCAGGTAGCTTCCTGATATAAGCCAAGCTAATCCAAAAAGAAGTGCAGCAGTAATTACACCTGCTACACGGGGAGCAATATTTTTAACAAGACTAAGTTCTTCCATGAAGCTTCCATACTTAACATTTTTCTTTAGTTTCGTAACTTCCCTTCTCTTTTCATTAAGTACCGCCTTACCTTCTTTTTGTTTTATCAGTTGGTCTTTAAGATTTAATACATCTGCTCTTAGAAATTTTCTGTAACTATTTGGTCCTCTCTCTGATGAGATTAGATTTTCAGCTTCATATCTCCTGAGGGTTGTGGGGGAGACCCCTAGTAATTTTGCTGCTTGAGTTGTAAATAAATAATTTGCTGATTTGACAGCATGAGGGAAAGTATTAAGTTCCTTATTAATTTGAGCAGGTCTTCTGGACATATCTAAACCCTTCCAAAAGCCTTTCTGAAAGCAATTGGTAAAATATATAAATTGTATGGATTTGAGGTTTAAAAGTCAACCCTTTTACGCGTGGAAGCAGAAAATTAGGTTTATTTGTCAGTCGAGTCAAGGTCCTCCTTTTGTCATACTTATAGTACTGGTGTGTTTAGTGTTATAAGTAAGTTAGTTTGTGTTAATATGTGTACATATGAGTAAGGGCAGCACTCTCAAAAAAATGTTGGGTGATCTCGTTATTGATTCTTCTCCCACGATCAATGGCAAATATAAGGTGTTATTTGTAGCTTCAGAGGCAACACCCTATGCAAGTGAAGCTGGTTTAGCATCGGTTGTAGGTTACTTATCTCGTGAGTTAGCTTCCCTGGGACATGATGTTCGAATATTAATACCTAAGTTTGGTTCACTTGATGTAGCAAAATATGATTTGAAAACAATTCATAAAGGTTTAAAGGTTCCAACAGGTGATGAAGCTAATCCATATTTGGAGTGCAATATACAGTACTGTGATACCAGTGAAGGTGTTCCCACATATTTCCTTGAGAATCAGGAGTACTACGAAAAGCGAGCCAATATATATGGTTATAGTGATGATGCTACCCGGTGGGCATTATTATCTAGAGGTGCCTTGGCATTTATTGGCACAAAACATTTTGTACCCGATGTCATTCACTGTAACGATTGGCATACCGGTCTCATCCCTAACTTATTGAAAATGGATCCTACTTATTCAAATGATGTCACTCTGTCCAACATTGCTACTGTCTATACTCTTCACAACCTTGCATACCAATTTATGTTTGACCACCATAATATATCGGAACTTGATTTTGATGATGGTAAATCACCAATTGCTTCCTTCTTTGACGAAAGGTTAAATCACCAGAACTTTATGCGAAGAGGGGTGTTATATAGCGACATTGTGAATACTGTATCTAAAACGTACTCAAAAGAAATCCTCACCCCGGAGTTTGGTGAAGGTTTAGATAAGTTGTTCCTGGAACTCAGAGAAAAACTTTTTGGTATTGTTAATGGTCTAGATTATTCGGAGTACAACCCTGAAACAGACGATTTAATTCCACATAACTATGACAAAACCTCTTTGGAATTACGTTCAAAGAACAAAACAACTTTGCAAAAAGAATATGATCTTCCTGTTAATCCAAAAATTCCCGTTCTGGGTTTTGTAGGACGACTAACTGGACAAAAGGGGATAGACTTGATGGTTGAAACACTACGCCATGTTATGAAGGATTTTGATGTCCAATTTGTACAAGTGGGTGGTGGAGATGGTTGGTATATTGATATGTTGCAAGATTTACAAAAGACCTTTCCGGATAAGGTTGGTGTCCATACATTTATGAATCACACCTTACCTCGTTTATTATTCTCCGGATGTGATATGCTCTTATACCCTTCTAAATTTGAACCTTGTGGTGTTGTCCAACTTGAAGCAATGAGATATGGTGCTATACCTGTGGTACGTAATGTAGGAGGTCTTGCAGATACAGTTGATAATTTTGATTCAAAAACAGGTGAGGGAACAGGTCTTGTTTTTAGTGACTACAATGAATTTTCCTTATTTGGTCAAATAGTACGGGGTATTGAGTTACACAACAACTCCAAGTTATGGAAAAAACTGCAAACAAATGCCATGTCTGCTGATTTCTCTTGGAAATTCAGCGCAAAGGAATATTCCAAGTTATACAAAACGGCTATTAGTTTCAAAAACAAGAAGTCATTTGGAAGCAGAATATACCCTTAAAAGCCCTCAGTTGACAGGCCTATAACTATCTGTTATTATAATATAATCTATTGCGGTCATTCCTGGAAAAGAGCTTATTAACTTTTGTTTTTAAGTTTTTCTTGTACTGTGGGCAGGAGTATAAGAAATTTACTTTTCCAGGACTGGCCGCATTAGTGTTTTTAAACTCCTCATACCAATTGTTTGCTCTAAATAAAACTTCATCTTATAATCTTAAAGTAATGAAACTGGCAATCTTACTTCATCTGTATCAACCAGTAACTCAAAGCGAGAAAACTTTTAAAGACATCGCTGAATCTTCTTATTTACCCCTTATTAAACTTCTTAAAAATAGAAAGAATTTCAAGCTAACTCTAAATATTCCTTTAAGTTTGTTGGAACAAATGGATAAATATGGCTATCACCAATGGTTAAAAGATGTGAAGGAACTAACTGATGGAGAGTATATAGAACTTGTTGGCAGTGGCGCTTATCATCCCTTACTTACAAAGTTACCTAGAGAAATTGTACAAAATCAAATAATTTTAAATGAATATGGTCTTGGTTATTACCTGGGACGTCGAACAGGCTTTGAGGGGGAGCAGGCTATTATGATAAGAGACCTAAGCGGGTTTTTTGCACCCGAACTTGCTGTAGATGAAACACTACACCAGATTCTTGAACAACTTGATTACTCTTGGATGCTAGTTGATTCGGCGGCCGTAGGTGGTAATACAGGTGCCTATAAATTGAATGATTCTTCTTGTCATCTTATCGCTCGGGATACTAATCTCAGCAATTTCTTTGCTTTTTCCAGAGGGCTCGCATTAAATGAAAGTTTAAGTTATTTAAGTTTATCTTCTGATACGGTTGTGGCTTTAGATGGTGAAACTTTTGGACATCATAATAAGGATGGTATTCACTTTTTAGGCAAGGTAATAGAAAGACTTTTGGACAACGACATCGAATTTGTGACAGTCAGCGAGTTTTTGGAAGATGCTATCGCAGAGAGTGCTATAAAGAAGATAGATTCGTTTAAAGAGACTACCTGGTCTTATCTTGAGGGGACTAACGCCTACCATCTTTGGGAAGGTAACAAGATGCAAGACATTCTTTGGGAAATATACAACAAGATAGTGACAGAATTTGATCCCACAAAGATCAAAGACAGCCATGCTGATATGGAGAACATCGCTTTTTGGAAGAAGGAAGATGTTCCTGAAGATATTAAATATGAACTTGCTTTCAACCAGTTACTTTCCAGTGATCCTTTCTGGTGGCTCTCAGGAGAGCAAGTAGGGGAGTCTGTGTTATATAATAGGCCTATGGTGCAAGCATTTATAGATCGTTTTGCAGCATTTGCAGAAGAATTTGAAAACAAGGAATTAAAAGACTTTATTGAGAAAAAAGCGCAGGAACTGTATAAAGAAATGACTAACTATGAAACTAATAACGCTCCTACATCTGTATCAGCCTCATAATCAACAGTTTGATATCCTGGATAGAATAGTTAATGAATCCTACCGCCCTCTTACAGAGGGTTTACTTAAAGTACCAAATGGTAAGGTAGTTATTAATATCTCAGGTGCGTTAACTAAGTTACTTATTGAGAATAATTACCAGGATGTAATAGACAACATAAAAAAGTTAGCCTCAAATGGCCAAATAGAATTTACTGCAAGTGCCATGTACCATGCTTTTTTGCCCTTGCTTTCTGAACTGGAGATAAAACGACAAATAGAGCTAAATAATGATATTAACTCCAGAGTGTTTGGAAAATATTACAAACCAGTTGGATTTTTCTCTCCCGAAATGGCTGTTAACAAAAAAGTTACAGATGTTGTAGCCTCTTTGGGTTATAAATGGATAGCAGCCTCTGAGCTTGCTTCGCCCAATGGTTCACCCGATACAAAGAAGCTTCATAAACTAGATAATGGGCTCAGTGTTTTTTATAGGAATAAACGTGTCAGTTCCTTAATGTTATCTGGTGTTGTACGAGATCCAAAGCAGCTACTAAAAGAAACAGAGGATCTGCACCAAGACTCTGATTACTTCTTTGTTGTTATGGATGCTGAAACATTTGGGCATCATAGAGTAGGGCATGAGGAATTTCTATTACAGTTGTTAGATAGTAATCTTATAAATCCCACCCTGCCGTCGGAATTATTGGATTCAGACATGCCCGTGGCCACGACAAAGATAAGGCCAAGCACATGGACTAATGAGGAACAAGACTTTTGGTTAGATAAGAAGCAATCAAAGAAGACAGAAGCCAAATCTTTTATTCTTTGGAAGGATCCTGATAACCCCATACACACACTTCAATGGGGTCTAACAGACTTTGTCATAGATAAGGTAACAAGCTATTCCAACAAAGACGAAAAGAAATGGAAGAAGTCCCGCGCCTTATTAGATAGTGCCTTGGCTTCTGATCAGTATTGGTGGGCAAGTACAAAGCCTTGGTGGAGTTTAGAGCTTATTGAACAGGGTGCCTTTTCTCTCATAGAAGTAGTAAAACTTTTATTTGGTGAGGACTCCTCTCAGTACTCCCATGTTTTAGATTTGTATCGTGCTATCTTAGACCAAGCCTTTTTGTGGCAACGTGGGGGAGTGATCAGAAAGAAGCATTTGGATAATTCTTCCACCTATATGAAAAAATCCTTTAAAGATAGAGCGCCAGCTGAGTGGTACAACCAGATAGTATTGGAATTTGAAGATCAAATGAAGATAGCATCCGTTAATAATAGATTTGAGGAGGCAATTAAGTGGCGTGATGCCTTACTTAAGCTAAAGGGAGGTACTGATATCTATGATGTGCTGCATGTTGTTGATGAGCTTTGGACGGCACGCAACATACCTGCTCTAAAACCTTTTTTGGATCATGATTGGAATGAGATATCACCTTTTATAAGAAAGTTCTTAAGAGATGTTAAAACAAAAGAAGACTTTGACCTATGGAAGAAGAACAAACTTTGATAAACTAAATGTGTGAAAGTATTAATCGCTGCCTCAGAGGTTGCACCAATTATAAAACTGGGTGGCCTAGGTGATGTTATCGGATCACTGCCCAAAGCATTAGAAGAACTCGGTGTCGATGCCGATGTTATTGTTCCTTTTTATCCCGTGGCAAAGACAGCAGACCTTAAGATATACAAAAGTCAGGAGATTGATGTCCCTTTTAATAATGCTACTCATGTTGTAGAAGTTCACAAAACAAAACTACCTGGTTCTACTGTGGATGTGTTCTTGTTAAAGAACATTATGTTTAAAGCTGGGGGTCAGTCTGCTTTTGCAGGTGATATTAGTGAAACAGAAATGTTTGCCTTCTTTAATAGAGCAATTGTTGAATTTATAAAAGCAGGTTTTAACACATATGACCTTGTACATTGTAATGATTGGCATACTGGAATGGTTACACACTTACTTGCGGATGAAATAGATCTATCGCGACCAGCAACTTTACTCACTGTGCACAATTTGTCATACCAGGGTTGGGGAGACACAGCTTTAGTAGAAGAGTTGGGCATAATTCCTGGTGATCACCCCCTAATTGATTGGGATATTTCGGATGGGGATATCAATTTTCTCCTCCAGGGGATAACATCTTCGGACTTCATTAGCACTGTGTCACAGTCATATGCTAAGGAGGTTTTATACAAAGACATAGGTGGGGATTTATCCGAGATACTCTATGACAGACAAGGAAGGCTCATGGGGATTTTGAATGGAATTGATTATTCTGCCTTTCCAAGGGATTTTGATAACAGCAATTGGAAATCAAAGAAACTCACATTAAAAAAGAAGCTTCTTGAAAAGATGAAACTTGAAAATGACATTAAGAAGCCAGTATTTTCCTTTGTTTCACGTCTAGATCCAAACCAAAAAGGACTTGATATCCTACTTGATGTCATACCTCACATTGTTAAAGAGGGAGGTCAATTTATATTACTCGGAACAGGGGATCCTATTTGGGAAGATAAATTTAAAAAGCTTACAGAAGATAAAGATCTAAAAGACAATATTTCTATAAATATAGAATTTGATGTGGACATAGCTCTAAGTATGTATGCAGGCTCTGATTTCAAATTAATTCCATCCAGGTTTGAACCTTGTGGTTTAACTCAGATGATTTCAATGTGGTACGGGACTCTTCCGATTGCACATGCTACAGGAGGACTCAGGGATTCAATTAAGACTGATGAAAATGGCTTCTTATTTAATGTATATGATACAAAGGATTTCAAAAAAGCAATTGATAAGGCGTTTAAAATCTTTGGTACGGATAAGTATGACAGTATGGTAGGTAATGCCTTAAAAGAGGACTTTAGTTGGGCAAAGAGTGCTAAAAAATACATGGAACTCTATGAAAAAGTTATACAAATTAGGAATCACCATATGGAAATTTCAGAAGTAGAGGGGGAAGATGGCAAGTAAATTTATATTCAATCCGCATTCTGGCGTTCCTACTATAATGGCTGCAAACAGAGCAAAGAGACCTGATCAAACAGGTGTTGTTGCAAAGAAGAAAGAAGAGGTTAGTTCTATAGCAGGGGAAGCAAAGAAGGAGAAGGTGGATTTCTTTGCTAAAGGTAATGAACATATGACACCACCAACACTTTATCAAGATCAGGATGACTGGAATGTACGAGCATTCAAAAACAAATTCCCTCTAATAGATGACCATGAAGTTATTGTCCATTCACCAGACCCCATCAAAGATTTGGAAGAGTTTTCTTGTGCTCAGGTAGAGCGTGTTATTAAAGCTTATCTTAATAGAACAGACTACTACGGTTCACAGGGTAAGGAAGTGATCATATTTAACAATAGGGGAGGTAAGGCAGGTGCATCCCTTTCTCATCCTCACTCCCAGATAGTTGCTGCCCAAGGTTTTCCAGGTATTGTAGAGAAGGAAAAAAGAGAAGCTTTAAAATACTTTAATGCACACAATCACTGTATGTGGTGTGATGAGTTAAAGAAGGTGTTAAAACAAAAAGAGAGAGTTGTTTATGAATCTACCCACTTTGTAGCATTTGTTCCAAAGGCTTGTAGGTGGAGCTATGAAATGAGAATCATTCCAAAGAATCACAAACCTAACTTCGGGTTTATAGATGAAGAAGAAATTCAAGATTTAGCCATGGTGTTAAAAGCAGTACTGTCTGCGTATGATGCCCTATTTGATAGACCAGATAGAAACTTTTGGATTCATACGGTTAGATATGAACCATATCATTGGCACATAGGTCTTATGGCACACCTTAAGGTACTTGGTGCTTTAGAACTTGGAGCTGGTATTTGGGTTAGTTCAAAGGCAACGCCAGCAGATGCTGCCTCCCAACTCAGAGAATTTGTAGTTCCTGTATGTGAATCAGCTCAGGTTCCCAGAGGACATACACTGAAAGAATAAGAAAAGCCCCCTTACGGAGGCCATTCTCTTATTATTTAGATTAAGATAGGTTACTTAAGTTCAACCTTAGCTCCAGCTTCTTCTAGTGCTTTCTTAGCTTCGTTAGCTTTTTCTTTATCTGCACCTTCTAAGACTGGTTTAGGAGCTGATTCTACTAAGTTCTTTGCATCAACCAAACCTAGGGTTTGATCAAGAGCTCTAACTGCTTTAATAACTGCTATTTTGTTAGAACCTGCCTCAGCTAGTATTACATCAAATTCATCTTGCTCTTCAGCTGCTGCCTCAGCACCATTTGCTCCTGCTGGCATTGCTCCCATCATTACGGGTGCCGCTGCTGAAACGCCAAATTTATCTTCTAAAGCTTTGACTAAGTCATTAAGCTCAAGAACAGTCATCTTTTCAACCATTTCCATGACCTTTTCCGCGTTCTTGCTAAGATCTACAGATGCCTTTTCTTCTTTAGCTTCTTCCTTTGTTTCGGAGGCTTCTTCTACCTTAGGATCCTTTTTTGCTTCTGCCATTTACGACACCTCCTTTGATTTTTCATCTGCTATTGCAGAAATAACTTGTACAAACTTTTTCTGAGAACCACCAAGAACATTTACAAACCCAGATAGGGGAGCATTAAGGCTTCCCACTACCTTAGCAAGTAGTTCTTTCTTGGATGGTAATTGACTCAACACTGTTAGTTGATCCTTTGATGTTAACTTTCCGTCAACAAATCCGGCAATAAGTTCAGGTACCTGAAGTTCTTTTGCAAATTCAGCGAGTACCTTAATAGGGGAGATTGCATCTTCATAGGAAAAGAAAGTTGCGACTGGTCCTGTTAATTCAGCATTGGCTCCATCTTGATCTTCTTCCTTTAAAGCTACCTTCATCAAGGTGTTTTTTTCAACAATCATTTCACCACCAGTTTCTGTTATTTTTGCTCTTAGTTCATTTACCTTGTTGGCATCAAGCCCGTGGTAATGAGCAAAGATAATAGACTTAGCAGTCTTGATCTTTTCTTTTAAGTTATTTACCTTGTCTGTTTTTATTTGGTTTGGCATTATTTTTCCTATAAAAAAACGTCTTTTTACCAAAGACGTTAATCACATGTTATGTGTTTGTTCCTCGGCAAGATTATTAAGCTTTTGGCCCTTGCTGTCTTTGGTACGTTGCTAGTTTAGCCCTCAAACCTACTCATGTCAACCTATTTCGGTTTTTTTGGTCCTACTCTTCTCTTGTGCAACTCTATCGCAATAACTGTTAAGGACACTGCTATTAAGAAGATGGAAGTGTTGAAAGAGGCAGTGTTTATGAGTTGTGTTATTACTTCTTGATAGGTCATTTACAGATATCTTTCTTTTATTACAACTGATATATACAAAAATACTGTACCAAAAGTGATAGCTCTCAGCAAATTTATTGTATAAGTAATCAAGGTGGGTGTTGTTTGTGTATAAACTAGTATCAAGCTAAACCATGCTGCCGCTATGTTATCCAGTAATGTTGCTATTGACCTGATCCAGGATGTGCTCATTAATCTCAATATATTGCACTATCTTACTGCAATCAAGGACCAATATTCTAATTAAAATAGAGAATTATAATGAGGTAGTATCTACAAGAACTGATTTACCCATGGATGAGCATACAAAGATATCTTTTATCCAGTTAGGTTTTGCTTTGATTGGTTTGTTAGATCTTAGGGTACTTACAACTTCCATGAAGTTTTCTTCAAGTTGTTTGTTTTCAAAACTTATCTTTCCAATCAAGGTGTGAATTATTGGTGCTGTTTGCTCAGTTCTTAGTTCAACCTTACCTTGTTTAAAAGAAGTGACTGCCTTTGTCACATCTTCTGTTACAGTTCCTGTTTTTGGGTTTGGCATCATTCCAGCAGGTCCTAAAATTGGTCCTAGTTTTGCGAGTTGTGCCATAAACTTAGGTTGAGCGATTAATACATCAAAGTCCTTACCTGGTACTAGGTTTCCTTTTTGAATCTTTGAAACATCTTCTTCTGTAAGATTAAGGTCTGCTTCCTTTATTTCTTTTTCAGCAAATACAGCTACCTTTACATCCTTACCTGTACCGTGGGGGAGAGTAGTAGTAGTTCTTAACTGTTGATCTGCTTGTTTTACATCAAGAATAAAGTTTATGTGCATTTCAACTGATTCATCAAATGAACCCCGTGCATTATCCTTAACAGCCTTTATTGCATCGGTTAATTTCATTGGAGTTTTGTTTGAACTCATTGTGCTACCTCCACACCCATTGAATTAGCTGTTCCTGCAATAATCTTTATTGCTTCTTCCATGCCATTTGTGTTTAAATCGGGCATTTTTATCTTTGCTATTTCTTCCAGCTGTGCTTTTGATATTTTGCCTATCTTTTCCTTACTTGGGTTATCGCTGCCTTTATTTAGCTTGATTGCCTTCATAATAAGGGCTGATGTAACAGGGGTTTTTGTAACAAAATCAAAAGATCTGTTTTCATATACAGTTAGAACTGCGGGAATGATGTCACCTGCCAAGTCCTTTGTTCTAGCATTAAATTCTTTACAGAATTCCATAAGAGGAACTCCGTGTTGACCTAGTGCTGGTCCAACGGGAGGTGCAGGAGTTGCTTTTCCTGCTGGTATGTTTAGTTTAATTATTGCTTTTACTTTTTTTACCTTCTTTGCCATGTTTCTTTCTGGAACTTTGCTATTCTATCAGACTATGAAATGTTTACAACCTGTATGAAGTCCAATTCAACAGGTGTTTCACGTCCAAAAACAGATACTAAGACTCTGACCTTACCCTGGTCCTCGTTAACCTCATCAACCTTACCTAAAAAGTCTAGGAAGGGACCATCGCTTATCTTTACGGAGTCGCCAACTCTAAATCTTGCTTCAAACTTAGGTGCTTCCATAGTCATAAATTTCATCAAAGCCTCAACTTCTTTTTCTGGAAGTGGTGTTGGTTTGTTTCCAGTGCCTACAAAGCCTGTAACACCTTTGGTGGAGCGGACAATATACCATGCTTCGTCACCCATTATCATATTAACCATGATGTATCCGGGGAAAAGTCTTTCATTAACTTTTCTCTTTTTTCCGTCGGCTACAACAATCTTTTGTTGAGTAGGAATTAATATTTTAAATATCTTATTTTGAAAACCTCTTGCTTCAACTCTTGATTCAACAAGACTTGCTACCTTCTTTTCATGCCCTGAGTAGGTATGTACTACATACCACTTAGCTCTTGGAGATACATCTTCATTAAAAACAAGTAAACTTACTTTTTCAACTTCAGATCTATCTTCCTTACTTAATTCCTTTGCAATGTCTTTTGTATCTTCAGGCATGTTTTCCTTACTTTAGTAGAAGCTCTATTGCTTCCGTAAATAAATAATCTGCACCGCTAATAAATAATCCAACAAGGACACTAGCAGCAATGACTAGTACAGTCAAACGAATTGTTTGTTTTCTGGTTGGCCACTGTACCTTTTTGAACTCGGCTATTGCTTCTTTTATAAAGTTAAATATTTTCATAACAATTATTTCAATTCTCCATATAACATATATATACAACTTAAGGGTGGGGGAGAATGTCAATACCTATAATACCCCATCGCCACACCAACCACAATAACCTATAGGGTTGACTGGGGGTCTTGTCTGGTTTATAATACATTCCACTGAAGCATAGAGCCGTACGCCCCGTTGGGCCCTAAGATTCCTGGTTTGATTTCTAAAGAGTGGCAGAGCCGCTTTACAAATCAAATAAAATGGAATCCATGCGCCCGCACCGCTCCGGCCACCGCTTCAGCCCCCGCAATTGCCCTTGTTTATTCGTTTATTGGTATGCGATTGCGGGATCGAAAATCAGGCCTCTGCACAGTTTGAACTTTAAACTTTGCAGGGGCTTTTTAATTGATTGCAACTGTTATAATAATCCCCGTATGTTATTTAATATCATCTTTAGCTCACCAAATATATTGACTGGTCTTTTGATCTTTGTGCTTGTTGCTGTTGCTCTTATTATTTCTCTTTCATTTCATGAGTTTGCACATGCTTATGTTGCAAATAAGCTTGGAGATTCCACAGCAAAACTCATGGGTAGAGTAACCCTTGATCCTAGAGCACACCTTGATCCCACAGGAACACTCCTACTGCTTCTAGTAGGTTTTGGGTGGGGTAAACCTGTACCTATAAACCCTATTAATCTTAAAAATCAGAAAAGGGATACTGCCATTATTGCTTTTGCAGGTCCTGCATCAAATATACTTTTGGCAATTCTATTTTCTTTGTTCTACCATCTCGTATTACCTGTAATTGGCGGGGGATTACTCTCTATCTTTGTGGAGCTTGTTGTTAAGTACAACCTGATCCTTGCCATATTTAATTTGCTACCTGTAAACCCTCTAGATGGATTCAAAGTTGTTCATGGCTTATTGCCAGAGGAGTTGTCATATCAATGGATTCAGATGGCTCGCTATGGAGTGTGGATTTTGTTATTTCTCATTTTGACCGGTATGACGGAGAGAATTATCTTTCCTCTACTTGGTCTTGGTTTATCTCTTCTTGGTTTTTGATTTGACAACATTTTCATCTTTGAATTAAAATATAGATAGGTTAGACGAAAGTCTTTCTTCTAGACCTGATGTGACCGTGGATGCAATAGGGTGATAGTGTCTCGACACCTACGCCGCGGGGACTAAAAACCTAAAGCTAAAGCTTTAGGGGTGGTACCCACTTTGGCACCAGGGAACGCCCTCTGAGGGTTACGTCACATCGGGAGGAATTATTTATATATAAAAGTTAGATCCCCGCGAAAGCGGGGGTCTTTGTGTTTATGGTACATTTCACAGATGGAAATATTTGATGGTAGGAAAGAAGCCAAGAAATTAGACAAAGAAATCATAGAACACCTTAAACAAACACAGGTTACCCCTGTGCTAGGTATTATTCAGGTAGGTAACAATGAGGCCTCAAACAAGTATGTAGCTTTAAAACAGAGAGTAGGGGAGAAGTTAGGGATAGATGTAAGGGTCTACAAATATGCAGATACTTTAAGTGACAATGAACTTGAAGAAAACATAACACAAACACTAAACAACGAAGAAATCACAAAGATAATAGTACAACTTCCTCTTCCAAGACAAAGTTTATACAAAATTCTTAATAAAATACCGCAAGAAAAGGATGTAGATATATTAAGTCACAAAGCAATGGAAAAATACTATGCAGGCGATTTGTCCTTTAGTAGCCCAGTTGTTAAAGCCTGTGAGTACTTCTTAGACTCAATTAGCATCAAAAACAAAGACAAAAAAGCAATCATTGTAGGTGGTGGTGACCTTGTTGGTAAACCTATCGCTTATTTTTTGAAAACAAATGGTTGGGATATCAAAATTATAGAGGATTACAAACGTGGTAAGTCCTTAAATGCAGATTTACTAATTCTTAGTGCTGGTATAGCAAAGCTTGTTAGTGGTGAAGATATTGCAAGAGATACAAATGTTATAGATTTTGGTTCTTCAGTTATAAACAATAAAACAGTAGGGGATTTAGATATGGAAACAAACTTAGATCATCTAGGAACAATCTCACCATCACCGGGAGGTATGGGGCCTTTGGTTGTAAGGTTTTTGTTAAGATGCATTTAGAACTACCAAGGAGAAACACCAAAATATCAATGTTTCTCCTTGTTTCATTTCTTTTTTACTCTAATTAGAGTTGAAGGTTTCTGCAACCTGCGTTGCAGCTGCTTCATCTCTAAAACGGAAAGGGCGTTTCCGTCGTTGTCCCGCTGGATTCAGGTATTTGCTGAGGCCAACTCCTTTTCCCACCAACATCACACGGTGATTACTTTCATTCACTGAAACCACTGTGGCCTCAAGGGTCTCGTTCGACTTTGAGTGTGCCGAGTTAGTTTTGCTGCAATCCGAACGGGGTCCGTTTATTGCCATTGTTTGCTCTCCTTTTCAACAACGTTGTTTTGATAAAATGCCCCAAAGGGTTAAGGTGTATCTTACAAAAAAAAGTGAGAAATATCAAATTGTTTATGGTTACATTACTGGACTACCGTTTGGTACTTCTTTTTCAGGGTGGAGTAATACGGGGCCTCCGTCTTCCGCTGCCAGTATCATTCCTTGGCTTTCAAGCCCCCTCATAGTTCTAGGTTCCAGGTTTGTAAGCACTGGTATCTGTTTACCAATAAGATCTTTAGGATCATCAATGAATTCCGCTATACCAGCAAGTACTTGTCTTGTTTCTGTACCTAAATCTATCTGAAGTTTTAAGAGTTTATCTGCATTGGGAATAGTTTCTGCCTCAATTACTGTTCCAATCTTTATATCTAGTTGTTTGAAATGTTCAAAGTTAATCATGGCAGTATTCTAGCAGAAAAAGAAAATACCCCGCTAAGCGGGGTATCTTCGTTATTATTAACTTAAAAAAGTTTTATTACTCAGCCTTTGGGCGAGCAACGTTTACTTTAAGATTTCTTCCTTCTACTTCAGATTCGTTTAGAGCTTCAATAGCGGCAGTTGCTGCTGCATCATCTTCGAATTCAACGAAACCAAAACCTTTACTTCTACCTGTAGCTCTGTCAGTAATAACTACTGCAGATGTTACATCACCGTGGCTTGCGAACAAGTCGTTAAGTGATTGGTCATTCATACTGTAAGGAAGATTTCCGACGTATAACTTTGTCAAAATTACTTCACCACCTTCATTTTTTAATATGCTTATTGTTTACGGAAGATATAGAGAAATATTGGCTATATGTTCTGAGACTAAAAGACATAAATTTACTAACTACTGGGAATTGTATCATTTATATGAAATTTAGCAATATTGCTTGTTTTGATTGGCAGGGTCTAGTTGAGGAGGTTGCCCACTATTATGCTAGCGTTACTCTTTTACAAAATACAGAATCATCGGCAAAGTTAGTCACGTAAATATCATAGGTCTTTGGCTGGTTTGCTTTAATGAAGTCAAGTCCTGTCGGTTGAGGCCCTGTATCCACCAATGTTTCCATTTTACCGTTTAACACGTTTAGAATACAAACCATGTCTGATTCTCTGCAAGATACCGCAAGGTATTTGTTGTCCTCTGAGAGCTTTATTGTGTTGGGGAATGTAGCCACTGGATACGATTCCACAATGTCTTGTGTTTGTAAGTTAATTTTGTGGACTAGGTTCCTTCCCATATTGGAAACAAACGCCTGATTGTGGAAATCATCAAACACCACATGTCGCATGTTCCCTGAGTAATTTGGAAAGTCAAAAGGTTCAGTAATTTTTTCAATGTAAAATTTTCTATCCACTTTATTGTATTTAAGAAAGGTCAAATTTCTGGAATAGTATCCCGCGATAATCCCCGAGCTACCAGACTTGTTAAAAGCAATGCCTCTAGGAGAGGTACCGCAAGGTATAACTTGTGTAACCTTTGCTTTTTTCACGTTCCTTATGTCTATGATTGTCACGTCATTGCTGTGCCAATTGGAGACAGCCAGCAGCTTATCAGGATGATATGCAATAGCTTTTGACCATTTACCTTTAGTTTCTATCTCAAATACTGTTTTAAAGGTACATAAGTTGATGCAAACCAACTTATCCTTTAAACCTGATTTCCCGAAATCTGTAAGAGTGAAGAAGACGTATTTGTTGTCTGGAGATGTTTCTATCTCTACAACTTTTTGATCATATCTTTTTTCAAAAATGGGATGAATACCCATTTGTGGTTGAGTTTGGGCTGGGTCAAAGCTATCCAAAGAAAACATCTTAATAGCCTGTCCTGCCATACTTGCTAGGATTAAGAGGTTTTTTTCTTTTACAATTTTCAGCTGTTTATATTCTTGTCTATTAGACATGCCCCACATGTATTTTGGATGTCCCCTTGCAAGAAGATTTTCAGATAATTTTTGTGAAACAGGGGAAGAAATGTGTTTATTGTATTTTTTGAACCACTTTCTATAGTTGGTTTCCATTGGAGTATTATATCATTGTTACTATAGGGAGTTCTGGGTTGGCAGGGGCGGAAGGAATCGAACCCTCACAAACAGTTTTGGAAACTGTTGTACTACCATTATACGACGCCCCTATGACGTACCCTATTATACATTCAATTGTTTACTAGGGAAAATTACTTAAGTTTTGGTTTTTCTTTATGTTCTGTTATCTCTCTACAAACCTTACAGAACTTACTAAACAACACCTTGTCAGTGGTGTTTACTTTGTTCTTTTCTGAAACATAGTTTTGGTGTTTGCACTTTTTGCAGACAAGCCCTATTAATACTCTGTTGGTTTTCTTTGCCATAACAAGGGGATGTTATAGGAGATAGGAAGGGGAGTCAAGCCTATTTACTGTTATTTTTGTTTCCATATTTTCTCTCAGTATAAATTAGTATGGTTACTCCCAGGCCGACAATAGCTAGTGTTAAGTAAAATAATATATAAGCGATTTCATTCATGTTAACTTACGCTTTCAAGTGCTACAGAAATGATCCATAGAAAAATTGTTACTGCCAACCCTGATAGAAAAATAATATCATAGTTACCTTTCATCAAGAAAGGTAATACAGCTCCCCCAAGGGAAACTTGTCCTGCATTATCAAATATATTAGCAATTCTCTGCTTTTGGTTGTATGTAAGATGCATTAACATCAATCTATATGGATGTAAAAACCCAGTCAATAAGGAATATTCTAGTTTCATTAGAGTTAGTGGAGCCCACTGGCAGAGTCGAACTGCCGACCTCATCCTTACCATGGATGCGCTCTACCAACTGAGCTAAGTGGGCCTGGTGCCAGGAGAGGGATTCGAACCCCCGTAGGCTTACGCCAACTGTTTTACAGACAGCTCCGTTTGACCACTTCGGTATCCTGGCATGGAGCCTGGGAGGAGATTCGAACTCCTGACCTGCCCCTTACAAGGGGGCTGCTCTGGCCAACTGAGCTACCCAGGCGAACTTCAGTCAAGGGGAATTTTATCATAAAAGTGCTCTAAAGAAGAGAATTAACGGCATTATCATGCTCAGAAGGGACTTTTTCAGGTTGTTTGCCGTTATCGTAAGCAATTTTTTTCGTAGTTTTCTCAATTGCCTTGATTTCCGAACTTTCTCTTTGTTGCAACTTTTCCATACGTACTTCCCACCTGCTCTGTGAAGAATGTAGGAGAGCGACCATCAGAAAGGTCATTATTGTTGTAGTTGTATTGATAATAAGATGCCAAATTTCGCCCCACCCTAGGAGAAATCCAGAAGGCAACCAAACTATAATTATTACAAGAGAGAATATGAACCAGTAGGGGGATCCTACGACACCGCTTACTTTATCAGAAATTCGTTCAAATTTCCTTGTTGTTTTTGATCTGTCTTTTGGGGTATTGGGCATTGAATTAATGTTATTTGATCAGGTAGAATGTGTCAACATATCCGTTTTTATTGCACAGAGGAGTTTGTGGATGACAACAGTTATTAATGTGGTACCGGTTGTCCCAAATGAGGATAACCCCGAGGTTAAATCCACTCCTTCTAGAAGCCCATTTTTTTATCTTTTGCGCGGTTTTGGGCTAACAGGGAAGAATGGCGATCAAAAGGAAGAAGACGAGGACGATTAATATCTTTGGGTGATAGTTGTTGTTTAAAGCTCCTATCACCCGTACGTTGACTAATTGCCTCTACCATGTTTTAATCACCACTGTTATGGCAAGAATTTGTGAACTATGTAAAAAAGAATCAATGAAGGGAAACCTTGTTCCACGTGGTATTGGTAGACGTGTTACTAGACGTACCATTAGACGCCAAAAACCTAACCTTAGAGCTGTTCGTTTGGACTTATCTGGGGATGGTAACAAGAAGAGAATGAGAATTTGTACGGGTTGTTTAAGCAGACTTAAAAAAGATGCAAAAGCCAAAGTTGAACTAACCGCGTAAGTATCCGTTTTCAAAATCTTTCCAACTAACCTTATTTTTTCCTGCCACCTGCAATGTTTTTATTTGTAGTGAGTCCTCACTAACCTTTGTTTCAAATATTTTCACAGTATTAGTACCATCTTTACCTTTACTAAGGGGTTTCCCAGTGTATTCTGATATTTCATCTAGTGTTGTCCATGCAATAGGCCAGGGATCAAATGCACGCACCATTGCATCTATTTCTTCTGGTGTTTTATTCCAGTCGATCATTGCATCTTCTTTAAAGATCCTAGTACTTTTAGGATGAGTAGGTGAGTAGGTGTAGGTAATTTTTGTAGGGTCCTGTTCTGTAAGCTTGTTGTTTGATATATAGCTATCTATTACCCCAGATATTTCTGTGCCTGCTTTTTCAAACAATAAATCATATAACACCTGTGTTGTTTCTGTTCCCTTAAGTTTATAGTTTGATTGAGATATTATCTTCCCCGCATCCATCTCCTTTGCCATTTGTTGATAGGTTATACCTGTTTTCTTTTCTCTATTTAATATTGTGAATTGGACAGGACTTGCTCCTCGGTAATGGGGGAGGAGTGAGAAGTGAATATTTATAAAACCATACTTTGGAGAGGTAATAATTTCTTCTGGGAGCATGAAACTAAAGTCTGCAATCACGCATAACTCAATATTCTTTGATAATATCTCATCCTGTATTTGCGCTGTAGTTGCAGGGCTCATGTCACCTATGGTTAGTGTTTGTACTCGATTGTCTTGTGCCCAGGTCTTAACTGCGGTTGGTTTTAACTCTTTTTTTCGACCAACAGTCATATCATTTTTGGTCACACATAATACCAAGTCATATTTAGAGTCTTTTAGGCCGTTTAGGATGGGAATTGATCTGTCGGAGGTTCCAAAGAAGGCTACATTCATTTATCATCCTCACTATACAAGGCTTCCAGCTGCTCATTTGTTAATAGCTCACCAACTGCTTTTGTTGTGAATAAAATCCCGTTGAGATGATCTATTTCATGTTGAACAATACGAGCAAAGAAACCGCTTTCACTCATTCTGATAGGGTTTCCTTCCACATCAAAGGCTTTAATCTTAATCTTTTTTGGTCTCTCTACCTCACCAAACATATTTGGAATACTAAGACAAGCTTCATATCTGGTTTCTGTTTCTTCAGACTGGCTTATTATCTTTGGGTTAACAAGTACATATTCCTTACTTATTGATTCTCCCGCATCTTGGGGATCTGGTATAAACCTACGTACTACAATGATTTTTTTAAGGATACCTATTTGGGGAGCTGCGAGCCCCGCTCCTTCAGGATTTGTTGCAGCAAGCAGTGTTTCTGTTATGTCTGTGGCAATTTGTTTTACCTCATCATCAAATATAGACACCTTTTCACAAGGTGTTTCTAGGATCTCATTTGGTACTGTAAGTATTTTCTTTATTGCCATGGGGGTATTTTAGCAGAATGGTACAACAAGAAGGGTAGGGGTGTCCCTTCTTGTTGGGTTTCTGGAAGAATTCCAGTTAGCTTGTTTTTTTCGCCTCGATAACGTGAATTGCGGCTATGTCCATTGGGCTACGTTTGACACTGGTAGTAGGGCTACTAACCTGTGCCCATTCAGAACCGTACACGACTCTATCTCCAGGTCCTAAGTGTGCATCCACAGTGTAATTTGCATTTATCCCCAGTTCTAAGTGCACGGTCCTTGTTTTGTTCGTATCGTTTGTAAATATAGGCATCGCAATTCTCCTTTCGTACGCCTAGTTTTTTATTCGTTTGGATTTTAGCATAAAGCTATTTAATCTGTGGGACCGTATGCTACACTCGACTTATAATGTTAAATAAGATTTTTGGACATTTTTCACACGATATTGGCGTAGATTTAGGTACTGCAAATACTTTGGTATACGTAAAAGGTAAGGGTATATTAGTTCGTGAACCCTCCGTTGTGACAATTCATAAAAAAACTAAGGAAGTACTTGCAATTGGAAGTGAAGCAAAAAGAATGTTGGGTAAAACCCCACAAACCATTCAAGCAATTCGGCCACTTCGTGATGGTGTAATCTCTGATTTTTACGTTGCTGAAAAAATGATTGAGTACTTTATAAAAAGTGTGCATGACATTCCATCAAAATATCCTAAGATTCCTCGCCCAAGAGTAGTACTTGGTGTACCTTCTGGTATAACATCCGTTGAGAGAAAGGCTGTAATAGACGCCACTAGAAATGCTGGTGCACGGCTTGCCTATCTTATGGAAGAACCTATGGCTGCTGCCATTGGTGCCGGTCTTCCCGTTCAAGAACCCCAGGGAACTATGATTGTTGATATGGGTGGAGGTACAAGTGAGATAGCAGTTATCTCTCTTGGTGGTATCGTTATTAACAAATCGTTACGTGTTGCTGGAGATGAAATGGATCAAGCCATTGTTAGCTATGCCAAGGAAAAGTATAATCTTCTCCTAGGTGAGAGAACGGCTGAAGAAATCAAATTCACAATTGGAAGTGCTATGGAATTTGAAGGGGAGGACGAAATTGAAGCAAAGCTACGTGGTAGAGATTTAAGATCAGGTCTACCAAAGGAAGTTACCGTGCAAGCAAGTGATATTAGGGCTGCTTTGGAAGCACCAGTTAGAATGATTGTTGAGTCGGTTAAGGATGCCATAGAAGAAACACCCCCCGAACTTGTTCCGGATATCCTCAAATATGGAGTAACCTTGGCTGGAGGTACCTCTCTTCTAAGAAATTTTGACAAGCTTCTGGAAGAGGAAATAAAGGTACCAGTGAAGTTAGCAAAGGATCCAATTACCTGTGTTGTTAGGGGCTGTGGTGTTGTTCTTGACGATCTTGATCTTTTAAAACGTGTACGTATCGATTAAGCCATCTACTTTAATTGCCGTGTTAAAATGCAAATGTGAAGTGGTTAACTGTAAGTTTTGTAATCTTTATCTTAGGCCTGCTCAATTTTTTCGCTCCCGTTAGAGGTAGTTTTCAGTATGTATTCAATCCAGTTCAATATGGTATCCAACAGATGGCAGTTGGTTTAAAAAGCAGCATTAACTTTTTTTCAGGATTACGTGAAATCAGACAAGAAAATCTTGCACTGCTTTCCGAAAGAGAGCATTTGAAAGCTGAGATATTTCGATTACAAGATTTAGATAAAGAAAATGAGTTACTAAGAAAGCAGTTAAGTATTTCAATGGAACAGAATACAACAGACAGTTTAGTATTAGCCCGTGTTTTTGGAAATGCTGATGATAAAACAGGTACAAGTATTATGATTGATAGGGGAGCCAGTGCTGGTATTGCTATTAATGATGTAGTCATAAAGGAGAGATTTCTTGTCGGAATAGTTCGGGCAGTCACCCCAACTAGAAGTCGTGTGGAGTTAATTTCTTCCCCTGACCTGTCTGTTAGTGTCTACGACTTTCATACTAATACGGAGGGAATTTCTCTTGGTGAGTTTGGCACTTCCCTTAGAGTTAGTAGAGTTCTTCCTGGGGAGGCGGTCTCTGTTAATGATGTTTTTGTCACCTCTGGTCGTGATGGTATATTTCCTCCCGGTTATGTGGTCGGGGAGGTCAGTAGTGTTTCTGAAGAATCTGCTGATACCCTAAAGGAAGTAACACTTGATTCTGTATTGGATTTGGAAAACCTAGATCGTGTGTTTGTAATTACGGATATACAAAGATGAAAAAAGCATTAGTACTAATGATTACTAATTTAATACTAGTTTTATTACAAGTTTCATTTTTTGGTGAGCTAGTTGCTCCTATCTTTGTACCCAATCTGGTATTTGGGTTTGCCTTTGCAATAATGTTTATTGATCTATCTGAAACTTCTTATATGAGCGCCTTTTTTGGGGGGATCCTACTTGATTTGTTAACCTTTGGGATTATCGGTGTTTCATCTCTCACCTTTGTTGGATTTTTGTTTCTATTTTCATTTGTACGTAGATATATTTCAAAAAGTGTTTATTCCAGTAGTCTAGGGGTTGTTGTAACCCAATTCTTATACGTTTGGTTTGTATTAGGCTTTGAGACTGTGGGTTTTGGAAAGATTTTGACAAACAGTTTTATTACCTTGGCGGTAGCCCTCCTGTTTCAAGTTGTTCTAGGTAACTTCATTGATTATTTAGGTAGATCTGGTTATAAGATTTCAGAATGAAGCAAAATCTATTTGATGCCATATCTGGCATAACACCCAAGAAAAGAAAAACAAGATTTTCAAAAAAGCAGTATAACGATGCCTTTTTTGCAGATCGCACGGGGTTACAATCTAAACACACCTCATTAGAATTATCTCTAGATAGTAAAAGGTGGAATAGTTTAATCTTTGTAGTTTTACTTCTAATGTTTTTCTTTGTCTTGCTTGCCAAGAGTTACAACCTTCAAGTCATTAGGGGGGAAGAAAATGCAACTCTTGCTGAGGGCAATAGAGTACGTGTAACAAATATCTCCGCAGAGCGTGGTTTAATAACTGACCGCAACGGTGAAATACTTGTACGTAACAAACCCGCCTTTAGCTTGGAATTAGATCCTAGTTTGTGCCAGGAATGTTTATTGCAGGTTGAGAAGATGACGCAAGAATTCGATCTTAATGTAAATCTCTCAAGGATTTCTACAGACATTGGCCTTGGTAAAGAACGAATACTTATTGCCTCAGATCTTACAAAGGAAGAAATCATACCAATTGAGTCCTCCTTCTCTCGTTTTGATGCCTTCTCTATTGCAGTTAGTCCCCGAAGAGATTATGTGTATGGACCTTCTTTGGCTCACCTAGTAGGTTACATTGGTTTTGCAGACACTCTTCAACCGGTGATTGAGGGAAAGGTTGGTGTTGAGGCCTCTTACAATGACGTAATCTCAGGAGTTGATGGTGGGGAAATAGTTCAGGTTAATTCACTTGGCCAAAAGGTGGCAGTGCTGTCTGAAAAACACTCAATTCCTGGTAATGACGTCCAATTATATGTTGACAGCGGCTTGCAGGGATTAGCATATGAGTTGTTAAAAGATAAAGTTTCTAATACTTCTGCTACTGCTGGTGTAGTTGTAGCTCAAGATCCTACAAATGGAGGTGTTCTTGCTCTTGTAAGTTATCCCTCCTTTGATCCCAATCAACTTGTTAGTGGGTTAACACAGCAAGAATATGACGCATTAAGTAATGATCCAAGCTTTCCTTTTTTCAATAGAGTGGTTGCTGCAGGCTATCCACCTGCTTCCACTTTCAAAATGGTTATGGCGGCGGCGTTACTTGAGGAAGAAATATTGGATCCTTTTTATCAAATTACTGACAACGGTTTCATACAAGTAGGTTCTTTCATATTCAAAAACTGGCGGGTTGGAGGTCATGGTTTAGTTGATTTAAAAAGAGCTCTCCAAGTTAGTAATGATACCTATTTTTATACAGTTGGTGGTGGTTATGGGGGAGTAGATGGGCTCGGTATCTCAAACATTTTTAAATGGGCACGCCTCTTTGGTTATGGCAAATCTACTGGCATAGATATTCCAGGTGAGATAGAAGGATTCATGCCCGATGGTAAATATAAAGATTGGTATTTGGGGGACACCTACATAACATCCATTGGACAGGGTGATACCTTGGCTACACCACTTCAGGTAAACAATATGGCTACTTACTTTGCCAATGGTGGTGTGTTGTATGAACCAGGGGTTGTAAAAAGCATAAATGGTAGCAAGTCAAAACCTAATGTGTTAAGAAAGAATTTAATAGATGAGGAAAGCTATGATCTTATAAGAGAAGGTTTGCAAATGTCAGTTGAACCGGGGGGTACTGGTTATCCCTTCTTTGATTTCCCAACAAAGAGTGGTGTGACGGTAGCTGGAAAGACAGGTACTGCCGAGTTTGGTGCCTTTGATAATGAGGACACACATGCTTGGTTTACAGTATTTGGTCCTCTCACTTATGAAGATGACTCCAAACCAATTACTCTTACTGTTTTCTTAGAAGAGGGTGGTTCCGGTTCTGATGATGCAGCACCTATTGCTCGTAAACTTTTTGACTACTGGTTTTTAAGTCAGGATTAATCTAATTTAATTAGAATATTTCTTCTTTACTTAGCAGGCCAATTAAACTTATATAGACATATGGACAAAAAGCTATTGGTTGTTTCAGACGTTATTAAAACAAAACAAGGTGAGGAGATCACACGAGAGTTTATAAATCACCTTTCCAAACACCTAGATGTTTTACATATAGTAAGGGGGACTAAAACGAATCTCTTAAATATCAAAGAAAGTATGTCAGACTATGATGCTTTACTAGTTACAGAGGCACTACTGGGAGGAATTATTCTAAACTTTGTGGATTATGCTTTATCCTTTGATATCACTCTTTTCGTACTTTGTATTGATCCTTACAGTTATACAAGTAAAGGTAATTATTTTCTTATTAGAAATGGAGCAGTTCCTGTTACACATTTCCAAGATATTTTGGATCATTTGACGTAACATGATATTCTCAATTAATGAAGTTAGTAGTTGTTGAGTCACCGACAAAGGCAAAGACACTAAAAAAACTTCTTGGCAAGGATTACAAAGTATCTGCTTCAAACGGACATATTAGAGATCTGCCCAAGAAGGAATTAGGTGTTGATGTTGAAAATAATTATGAACCCAAATATGTAATTCCACCCAAAGCTAAAAAGGCAATCACCAAACTTAAAAAAGAAGCAAAGGAAGTGGACACAGTTGTTCTTGCGACAGACCCAGATCGAGAAGGGGAGGCCATTGCTTGGCATTTGGCTGAGATATTCAAAAAAGATAAGAAAATGCCAAAGAATCTTAAATATGAACGTGTGGTATTTCATGAAATTACAAAGGATGCTGTAAATGCTGCTTTTGATCATGCTGGTAAATTAAATGAAGATCTTGTTGATGCACAACAGGCAAGACGTGTTCTTGATAGGCTTGTGGGATATACTCTTTCCCCGCTTTTGTGGAAGAAGGTTAGGTATGGACTATCCGCAGGGCGTGTTCAAAGCGTTGCTGTAAGGCTTATTGTAGAGCGTGAAAGAGAACGTGATGCTTTCAAACCAGATGAGTATTGGTCTATTATGGGAGATTTCATAACACCAAGGAAGGATACCCTAGCTGCAGAATTAAAAAGGAAGGATGGCAAGAAGCTTGAGATCACAACTGAGAAACAATCAAAAGGTATTGAGAAGGAATTAACTGGGGATACCTTTGAGGTTACTGAGGTAAAGCAAAAAGAGAGGACTAGAACAGCACATGCACCATTTAAAACATCCACTTTGCAAAGAGCTGCAAGCAATGTTTATGGCTTTACAGCAAGAAGAACTATGAGTGCTGCTCAAAAGCTATTTGAGGAGGGTTTAATTACGTATCACAGAACAGATTCCCTAACCCTATCCACGCAATTTCTCAATTCAGCCCGAGATTTTATAGAAAGTGCATTTGGTTCAGAATATTTACCCAAAAAAGCACAGGTTTATAAAACAAAATCAAAAAATGCTCAAGAAGCTCATGAAGCCATAAGACCAACTGATGTAAGCATTAAGATTTCAACCTTAGACGAGAATGATTTGGGTAAAGATGGGGTAAAGTTGTACTCACTGATCCTGAAACAAGCGCTAGAGAGCCAAATGGTAGCTGCTGTGTATGATCAGACTTCCATAAAAATACTCTCAAAAACAGGATATGAATTTACTGCTACAGGCTCTGTTATCAAATTTGATGGTTGGTTAGCTGTTGGAAAGATGCTCGGATTTAAGGATGACACCGAGAAACTACATGTTTTACCAGAAATAAACGAAAAAGAAGTTGTGGATCTAGATAAGTTAGATCTAAAACAACATTTCACACAACCCCCAGCAAGATATTCTGATGCAACCTTAATTAAGACCTTAGAAGAATTGGAAGTTGGTAGACCTTCCACATATGCTCCTACGATTTCTACAATACAAAACAGAAAGTATGTTCAAAAAGAGAATAAGTATTTTATTCCGGAACCTGTGGCCTTTGTTGTTACAGATCTGCTTGTGGGTCATTTCCAGAATGTAGTCGACTATCAGTTCACTGCTGGTATGGAAGAAAAACTTGACCATGTTGCTGCAGGTGAACTTGAGTGGGTACCTGTGATTAAGGAGTTTTTTGAACCTTTTGAAAAAGATGTTAAAGAGGCAGATGAAAAACTTGATAAGAGGGAAGTTACAAAGCTAGGGGAGAGTGATGAGAAATGTCCCGACTGTGCCAAGATTCTTTTTATAAAACTTGGTAAGTATGGTAAGTTTCTTAGCTGCTCCGGATTTCCTGAATGTGAGTTTGCAAAACCTATGGATGGTGAAGGTGTAGATGATGATGGTAATGAAATAAGCTTTGGAAAGTGTGACAAATGCGACGATGGTATTTTCACGCTAAAACAAGGTAGGTTTGGCAAGTTCTTAGCTTGTAACCACTACCCTAAATGTAAGAACACAAAGCCATATTTGGACAAGATTGGCATGAAATGTCCTAAGTGTGAGGATGAAAAGAGGGAAGAGGGAGAGATAATCACAAAGAAAGCAAAGGGTAGAACATTCTATGGTTGTAGCAATTACCCCAAGTGTGACTATGCATCTTGGAAAGATCCAAGAAATGAAGATGCTAGTGAGTAGAATATAGGCAAGTTTGGATAGCGGGCTAACCTAGTTATTGCTCTCAGTTAAATACTGTGTTATCTTCCCTTACGTACCTGTATCTTCCTGGTTTAGACCTGCAGGTGAGGTTCACAGCTAATGTGAATCAAAATAAAAAGGGAGAATCCTCGTAAACTCTTGCGCAGAATTCTTCCAGAAAGAAAATAAAATGGCAAAAATTAAATTACCAAAAATAGAAGACTTATTTGAAGCCGGTGTTCACTTTGGACATCAGGTAAGACGTTGGCACCCAAGTATGGAGAAATTCATTTTCTCTCATAGAAAGGGTGTTCATATTATTGATTTAGAAAAAACACATGAAAGATTAGAAGAAGGTACACAAATTCTTCATGATGTTGCAGCAGAAGGTGGTCAGATTATCTTTGTTGGTACTAAAAGACAAGCAAAAGAAATTGTAAAACTTGAAGCTGAAAGATGTGGAGCAATGTTTGTTAATGAAAGATGGTTAGGTGGAACAATTACTAACTATCACGTTATTAGAAGAAATATTGATAAGCTTTTAGATTATTTAAGAAAGCGTGAAGCAGGGGAGTTTGATGTTTATACAAAGAAAGAACGTCTTTTACTTGATCGTGCCATAGACAAATTAACAAAGTCCGTAGGAGGTATCACAAACCTACAAGGAGCTCCTGCAGCTTTATTTGTTGTTGATGGTAGACGTGAGAAAACAGCAATAAGAGAAGCAAATAGAGTAGGTCTTCCAGTTGTTGCCGTGGTTGATACAAACACCAATATAAGTGAAATACCTTATGTTATACCCGGAAATGATGATGCAATTCGTTCTATAGCAATGTTGGTCAAAGTTGTTGCTGATGCCGTTGAGGCAGGTTATTCTGATTATGCAAAGAAGGTTAAGAAAACAGCAGATGACAAAGAAGCTGAAGCCAAAAAAGCAGCTGAGGAAAAGGCTAAGGAAGTAGAAGCTAAGAAGACGGAAGCTCCAAAGGTAACTGGATCTGAAGCTTCCCATACATCAAAGAAAGCTGGTAAGAAACATGTTAAGAAAGTAGCAAAGGGTGAAGAAGAAGTTAAGGTAGGGAAAGATAAGAAAGAAAAAAAGGACAGTAAGTAACTATTTGAAAGACGTACAATGGCAAAACTAGATATAGAAAACATTAAAAAACTTAAAGAATTAACAGGAGCAGGTGTCTTAAACATTAAAAACGCTCTTGAAGAATTTGATGGTGACTTTGAAAAAGCAAAAGAGAAGTTAGTAGAAGAAGGTAAGAAGAAAGCAGCAACAAAAACAGATAGAGTTGCAAATGATGGCCTTGTATACGCATATATTCACAACAATGGTAGGGCAGGAAGCCTTATTCACATGGCTTGTGAGACAGATTTCGTTGCAAAGACAGAAGATTTTCAAAAGCTTTGCAAGGAAGTTGCTCTTCAAGTAGTATCCATGGATTACGATAATATAGAGGAATTACTCAATGATGAGTATATTCGTGATTCAAGTAAGAAGATCTCAGATCTAATAACAGACACCATTGCTAAGCTTGGTGAAAACATTGAACTCAGAGCTTTCAAAAAGATGTCTGTTTGATTACCCCTAATTTTGTATTAGATCCCGGTCATGTATTTTTACTTATTAAACCCTGTGTTAAAATCATCCCATGACTAATTCAGAATTAAAATCAAAACTTGAAAAATCAGTTGAATTTTTGCAAACCGAACTTGCAAAGATTAGAACAGGTCGTGCATCTCCTGCACTTATTGAGAGCATTAAAGTTAATGTATACGAAACAATGATGGAGTTACGTGAGATAGGAACGATTAATGTTTTAGACTCTCATAACCTTGTTGTTTCACCTTGGGATAAGGGATTATTAAAGGATATTGCAGGGGCTATTAGAAACAGTGACCTTAAGCTTAATCCTGTTGTAGATGGTGATGTTGTTAGAGTTCCTCTTCCTCAGTTAACAGAAGATCGTAGGAAGGAAATGACCAAGCTTGTAATAGAAAAGGTAGAAGAAGTTAAGGGATCTTTAAGAAATGCTCGTCAGGATGCAATGAAGGACATTGAAGATTTGTTTAAGAAAAAAGAAATTGGTGAGGATGAGAAGTTTACCCAAAAGGCTGAAGTTGAGGAAATTGTCAAAGAACATACTGATAAAACAATCAAGATAGGTTCTGACAAAGAAGCGGACATACTTAAGGTTTAATCCATGTTAACAACAATAATACTTATTCTAATAATATCCTTTCTTGTGCTTGTGCATGAATTTGGTCATTTTATAACCGCAAAGAAAACAGGGGTTAGGGTAGAGGAGTTTGGTTTGGGTTTACCACCAAGAGCCTTTGGTAAGAAGTTTGGCGATACTATCTATTCCCTAAACTGGTTACCCTTTGGAGGTTTTGTAAAACTAACTGGAGAGGATTTTGATGCCACGGACGACCCTGTACCTTCTACTGACCCTAGAAATTTTAAATCAAAGACACCTTGGCAAAGAGGTTTAATACTTGTTGCTGGTGTTGTGATGAACATACTCACTGCCGTTACCCTCTACTACATGATGTTTGGTCTCACAGGTTTTAGAACAATGACCCTCCCATTATTTTTTGACCATGATTTCAGGTATGGCCACATGGATAAGGTAAGTACTGTAATTACTGACTATGCAGATGACTCTGTGGCTGAAATTGCTGGTATGGAGGTAGGGGAGGCCATAATTGAGGTTGCAGGACAACCTGTTTATTCTGCTTCAGATATCAGAACCTCACTAGAAGATAAGGAAGGCCAATCAATCTCAGTACTTCTTATGGATGTACGAGGTCTGGAGCGTGATTTCAGAACAGTTGAGGTAACACCTTATGCAGATGGTGAGGGTGTTGTTTTGTTTGGTGTTTACCTAACAGATGCTTTCAATCTAGACTATTCAACCAGTGGTTATGATAAAACACGTGCAGGTTTCTTCCATGCTTACAACATGCTAACTTATTCAGCTTCCACTCTGTGGAATCTTAGTGCTATGGCAGTTGAAGAAGGGGACATATCTCCTGTTTCAAATAGTGTATCAGGGCCTGTAGGTATATCCCATGCTGTGTCCGGTGTGTTGTCATTCAAAGGGAAAGAAGCAGTTATTGGTCTGATAGATCTGACAGCACTTCTTTCTGTGAGCTTAGCCCTATTAAACATGCTTCCATTTCCAGCACTTGATGGTGGTAGGCTAGTATTTGTCATATTCGAACTCATATCCGGAAAGAAGGTAAATGAAAAATTGGAGGGTAACATCCACAAATTTGGGATGTTGTTTCTCTTAGCCCTATTGGTTCTTGTGACAATCAAGGACGTTAGGGGTTTGTTTTAACACAAGAAGGAGATAATCATGTCCGGCGTCATATCGATGTTTTATAGGCTCGGTTTCCACAGCGTAGTTTGTTCAGCTTGTAAACATTCTTTAAACTGGGCACTTGCTATGTCCAGACCCCGCAATTGTCCTGGGTGCCAGAGACCTCTTCGGTGGTTACCACGAACATCCCCCCGTCGTTGTTGGAGTTGGAATAAAAATCGAGGTAATTAATCGTCATCCAAAAGTCCTTTATGGGCCCCTTTTTTCCAATGGGGCCCTGAAGTTTTATTTCAGAAAAGCAGCTATGCCATAGTATGACCCGAGCACTTGCTGAACTTAACTGTTTGCCACATTTGATATCCCCATATATACTCTGTTTAGAGTTACATAAGATTGAAATTTAAGTTTGGAGGTGTAGTTTGAATATCCATGGTAAGGATAAAAGTACGAAAGGGCGAAACTTTTGAGCAGGCGCTTAGGAGATTCAACCAAAAAGTAAGTAAAGCAAAAATTGTAAAAGAAGCAATAACAAGAAAAGAATACATTCCGCCTACTGAAAGAAATAGGCAAGATAAAAAGAAAAAAGCTAGAAAGATATATCTAGAAAATAAACGAAGGAATGGTTAAGAATGTTAAATAAACTAAAGTTAGATTTGTTAAAAGCTCGTAAGAAAAAAGATACCAACAAGGTGTCTGTTTTAGGGTTCTTACTCTCTGCTATTCAAAACAAGGAAATAGATCTACGTGGCCAAGGTGAAGAACTTACAAATGAACACGTTGAAAAGGTATTAAGAAAGCAAATAAAGAATAGAAATCAGTCTATTGAAGCTTATACAAAGGGTAATAGACAAGATCTTGTTGATAAGGAAAGTTCTGAACTTGTTATGTTAGAAGGTTTACTTGATGAGTATTTTGGATAAATTTTCAAAAGATAAAAAGGTATATATTTCTGTCTCCTTAGTAGGTGATTCTGAAATTCATAAATTGAATAAGGAATACAAGGATAAAGATGAACCAACAGATGTATTATCTTTTGAAATTAACTCTGATATGGAAGATGGTACACACCATCTAGGAGATATCGTTGTTAATTTAGATCAAGCAACAAGACAAGCTAAGGACTATGAAAATACCGTAGAAGGAGAAATAGCAGCTCTTGTTGAACATGGTGTATTACATCTTCTTGGCAAGCATCATGATGGAGACGATCATTAATTTTTCTGTTACACTTTTTGTATGCACCCACTCTTAATTGGAACCTACATTTTAAATCTTGTTTTGTTGGTAGGTGTCTGGGGAATCTTTGGATTCTTTGGAGGTATCCTCTGTTCTGCAGCTACATTTTATTTCATTAGCACAAAGGGTGGAGATAGATTCATTCATTACGGACAGCTTGCTGCTATAGGGATTGTTCACGTACTTGGCATAGTGGCTGTAGCTACTGCTGATTGGAGTACACCTGCTTTCATTGGTGTTGCTTTCATTATGGAAACATTTGTTTTTGCAATTTTTGCAGCTTTTGGTAAAAATTAATCACATGAAACTTGTTGTTGGCTTAGGAAACCCAGGAAAAAAATATAAAGATACTAGACATAACGTTGGATTTATCCTTCTTGATAAATATGCAGAAGATAATTCCCTAGAATGGTCTGAGGAAAAGAAATTTAAGTCTCAAATTACAAAACAAGATGATACCATCTTTGCTAAACCTCAAACATTCATGAACAAATCTGGTGAGGCTGTTTCAAAACTAGTTAATTTCTACCAAATAACCCCTGAGGATTTAGTAGTGATCCACGACGATGTTGATTTGGAATTTGGTGCCATCAAAGATCAGGTTGGAAGGGGAGATGCAGGACACAAGGGTGTAGCGGACATCGTGGAAAAACTAGGTACCCAAAACTTTAGAAGGATACGTGTTGGTGTTGGAAAGCCCACAAACCCAGAGATAGATACAGAAGCTTGGGTATTAAAGTCCTTTGCAAAAGACGAATACTCACAACTTTTAGAAATAGTCCCAACTTTCATATAACTGCATATTGAACTCATAGCTAACCTTTGTATACTTTAATTGTGCCCCGTTTGGTAAGGGTATTTTTTTATGAGATGGCGGGCCTGCCGATATGTACTACACAAAATATAGACCACAAAAATTTAGCGAGACAATAAAACCTGATCCCATATCAGATGCTTTATCAACACAAGTCAAAAATAATAAAGCCGGTCACGCCTATTTGTTTGTAGGTCCTCGTGGTATTGGAAAAACTACAACAGCACGTATCCTTGCTAAAGCCCTCAACTGTGAAAAAATCGCAAAAAATGGTGACCCTTGTGATACCTGTGATTCCTGTACAGCTATAAAGGTAGGTAACTATCTGGATCTTATTGAGATTGATGCTGCAAGTAACAGGGGAATAGATGATATACGTGATTTGCGCGATAAGATCAACCTAGCTCCCACCTCAGGCACACAAAAGGTTTATATAATTGATGAGGTACACATGTTAACAACTGAGGCATTTAATGCTTTGCTAAAGACGCTGGAGGAGCCTCCTGCACACGCTACATTCATTCTATGTACTACAGAGGATCACAAGGTACCTGACACCATTAAGTCTAGATGTCAGGTCTTTAAATTTAAACGTGCTACGACAGACCAACTAGTCTCAAAGCTTGAGGAAATTACATCTGCTGAAAGAGTTAAATCCAAATTTAAAAAAGAAGAATTGGAAACCATTGCAAAAGCATCGCATGGTGGTTTCCGTGATGCAGAAACACTTCTTCAACAAGTTGTAGAAGGGGAGTTAGATATTGATTCCTTTGTGGGTACCAGTTCCAAACAAGATTATGTGGATTTTGTACAAAGTCTGATGGAACAGGATCAGGTGGCTGCTCTTAGAAAGATAAATGGGTTGTTTGACGATGGTGTTGACCTACACACTTGGACAATGGAATTACTTAAGTATCTACGTGATCTATTATTTATTGTTGCGGATGCTCATGAAGGTTTATTGGATGTTACAGAGGATCTGTTTTCTACAATGGAAGAACAAGCCGGTCGTTTATCTCCTTCTGAAATTGCAAAGATGATAGATCTATTTATGAGAGCCCAAAATGATATTAAATCCTCTGTTATCCAGCAATTACCTTTGGAACTAGCCGTTGTTAAGTCCTGTACTGGTAATAACTCAGGTGTAGTAGTTACTCCACAAGGAGGAGGGGGCGATACTAGAAATTCAGGTGGCCCTTCTACACCTAAAACACCAGAGGTGGAATCACGCAGTAAATCTAATCCTAAAAAAAGCTCAAAATCTAAGCTCAATACTCCTGTTGCGACAATGATGGAAGCTTGGCAAGATGTATTAAAGGGAGCGAAGGTTCATAATCATGGTGTTAGTGCACTCCTGCGTTCTGCCAAACCCATTAGTATAGATGGGAGCAGTGTAGTACTGGAGGTTTTTTACAAGTTTCACAAAGAAAGACTGGAATCCACAAAGAATAGGCAAATAGTGGAGACTGTACTATCCGATGTCTTTGGGGAAACAATAGCTATTATATGTGAGCTAAGTGAAGAAAGACCCGCCAAGATTGAAAAAAAGGAAAACCTAACTGACTTTAATGTTGAAGTAACCCAAGATGTTACTATCGGAGATGCATTAGTTGATGTTTTTGATGGGGCTTTGCCAATTTAACCCACTGTCATATAATGTTTAAGCTGTGAAAACACCCCGACCAATAGAAAAGTTAATAAATTCCTTCCAAAGATTACCTGGTATTGGTCCTAAAACTGCTCAAAGGTTAGTTTTTACACTTCTGCATTTTCCCCAAGAAGAAATCGAGAATTTCAGTGACCACCTTAAAAACCTAAAGCTTGAGACTAAAATGTGTTCAATTTGCAAGAATGTTGATGAGTTTGATCCCTGTTCAATTTGTAAAAATGACAATAGAAATAGCTTAAAGATAATTGTTACTTCAAGTCCTCTTGATGTGTTTGCTTTTGAGAAGGTTGGACATGATGGTAGGTACCACGTACTACATGGTGTTATTAACCCACTTGATAATATTGGTCCCGATGAGCTTTATATTAAAGATCTTATAACTCGTTTGAAGGAACTTGCTTCTGGATTTGATGTAGTCGGTGGTCAACACATAGAGCTAATCCTTGCAACAAACACCAGCATGGAGGGTGAATCTACAGCGATGTACATATCAAAGCTAATAAGAGATGAAGGTTTTGATGATACCAAGATAAAAATAACACGTATCGCAAGAGGTCTACCTGTAGGTGGGGATATAGAATATGCGGATGATATCACTCTAACAAGAGCCTTAGAGGGTAGAGTGTCTTTTTAATCAATTTGTGTTAATCTTTTCCCACTATTAAAGCTTATACCCCTTGGAGGGAGTTATGGATGTACTGTCAATTTGCATAGCTGTTGGGGCAGGAGGTTTCCTGCTAGGTTTGTTGGTTTCTTACGTTTCCGGCACCCAACAATTGGATAGTATAGTTGTCCGGGTTGTTTATCTGGTAAGCATAGGAGGGGGGACTTTCACAGTGACACTCGCTACGTTGTGCCGGAAGTATCTGCACAAACCCCTTGATTCCAGTATTGATGGGGCGTTCTTGCTTTTGTTTGCTGTAATAGCCCTTTCGATAGCGGTGACTGCTTGTGGTTTGGGCCTTTTTGCTGAATCAACAGGAGAGGATGCCACCAAGCCAGTTCACCAATGATCAGAAAAATGGAATACTCAGATTACCATCTGGTCGTCTGAGTACTCTACTTTACACCTTATTAACAAACCCGTAAAATATCAGTGCCATGAAGATATATAACTCCGCGTCAAAAAAAGTTGAAGAATTCAAACCATTAAACCCTGATGTAGTAAAACTGTATGCCTGTGGTCCTACTGTCTATAACTACCAACACATAGGGAATTTTAGAACAGTTGCCTTAGCTGACTTCTTTGTTAGGGCTCTGAAATATAACGAATACAAGGTCAAATATATAATGAATATCACTGATGTAGGTCACCTAACGGGGGATAACTTTGGTGATGCTGATACTGGTGATGACAGGCTAGAGATAGCAGCCGACAGAGAGGGTAAGAGTGCCAGAGAGATTGCCCTATTTTATACAGAACAATTCCAGAGGGACTATGACAAACTGAACCTAACTCCAACAGATAAGTTTACTAAGGCCACGGAGTATATTCGAGAGATGATTACCTTAATTGAACAACTAGAACAGAAAGGTTTTACATACAAAATATCAGATGGGATCTATTTTGATACAGCCAAGTTTGAAAACTACGGTTTAATGTCTGAAATGAAACTAGATGATATAGAAGAAGGTGCTCGTGTTGAACCAAATCCTGAAAAAAGAAATCCAGCCGACTTTGCCCTATGGAAGTTTTCTCCAGAGGATAAAATGAGATGGCAAGAATGGGATTCTCCTTGGGGTAAGGGGTTTCCAGGTTGGCATTTAGAGTGTAGTGCTATGGCCATTAATGAATTAGGCCAACAGATTGATATACATCTTGGTGGAGAAGAACATAGGATGATTCATCACCCCAATGAAATTGCTCAAAGTGAAGCTGCTACCGGCAAAGAGTTTTCTAAGTATTGGGTACATGGTGCTCATTTGAAGGTAGATAATCAGAGAATGGGTAAGAGTCTTGGTAATGTTTATATTCTAGATGATTTAGCCGCTAAGGGATTTAGTCCACTTGAAATGAGATTCTTCTACATGCAAGCTCACTACAGATCTAAACTCAATTTCACTTGGGAAGCCCTACAGAACTCCCAGAACGCACTTAAAAAGCTTTATAACCTTGTTGAGGGTCTACGTGAGGATCCTGAAGCTTCAATCTCTATTGAACACCAGAGAAAGTTTGATGACGCCATCAATAATGATCTAAACATGCCTGAGGCAGTTGCTGTCGTATGGGAGTTACTAAAGTCTGATGTTCCAGAAGGATCCAAGTTAAAAACAATTGCAAAATTTGATGAGATCTTAGGGCTGAATCTAGGTGATCATATTGGATTTGAGATACCCGAGGAGTTAAAGAATATGGCAAAGGTTAGATGGGAATACAAGAAACAGGGGATTTGGGACAAGGCTGACATGCTTAGACGCCAGATTGAAGATAAAGGTTTTGTTGTTGAAGATAGTCCTACTGAGTACAAGCTGAAAAGACTTTGATCATTCTATAGTTTTCCAACTCACAGTATTTTTTCCAAAGAAGCTTTTTAAATTCATAAGATACTTAGGTTCATAGTTAAAGTCTTCTGATGGTGTGTCATCATTATTTGTTCCTTGCAGTGTCCTTTGGAATACAAAGTTATCTGCATGGTACAAGCCCCAGAATTCCAGTGTCTGCGAACTGTCTCCTTCTTCAGTATTATAGGCAGTGTAAAAATCACCATCCGCAAAGATTGCGATACCCACAGCTGTCACAGTCTTTTCTATTTCCACATCTCCACTTACAATAAAAAGGGCTGTTGAATCCTCATCAATTGTTATATCTTTTGATATGCGGAGATCCCCATCTATAAACACTATTTGGTCAAAGGTATCATTGTCATAGTCATTAGGTGTGGATTGGTTATCAATTTCAAAGTTTCCTGATTTGTGATAAGCCCCTGAGGAAGATACTAAGTCATCCGTAATCTCAGTTTTTGATTCTGTAACCATGTCCCACCAAGTGTCATAGTCATAAATGGTTGGCGCTTCTGAGTTTGTAATGCGCCAATCTTTGGAAGTAGTAAAAAAGTCTATGGTTGTTCCACTTATTTCTATTAAACCATCCGTGTTATCACCCTCAGGCTCTGAAAGCATGTCTATGCTGTGATTGGAGCGTACTACACCTTCTCCTCTAAGCCTTATCCATGGTCCATTTAGACAAAAATCCTTTGTGACTTCATTTCCGGCCAGATCTTCGGAGAAGAACCTAACGGTTTTACATACCTTCCAGTTACTGTTACAAAAATCTGTTTTTGGTGTAAGTAGAAAGGCCTCATCCACTCCTGGGGAGAATGGGGGAGAGATCAAGATGACCCAGTTGTCTGCTAGCCAAGAGGTATTACAATGAAGCAGATTAGAAAATCTTCCGAAACCATCCTCTTCGTCTACAGTGTATTGATACTTATCTGTAAACACGGAAAGACCTGAGGTTGCATCTTGTACCATTGTATACACATATAGCTCGTGTTCTGAGCCAAAGAAACCCCTGAATGCACCTGAGTTGTACCAGTTGCCTGGAGGAGTTGTATCAAGATTAAATTCAGCACAATTAGTGGAAGGACACGAATACCCCTCAGCATTTCCTGCCTGGTCAATAGCATAGTATTCAAATGTATGATCTTCACCATCTGAGGCAACAGTGACTGAGGTCTCTGCTATCGCTGTGGAAGAGTTAATGGCTACAGCATCTGTCCATATTGTTCCTGCACCAGTTAAACCAATATCAATATATACTCCTGTTGCATTAGCAGGTAGTACGGACAGACTCACCGATAAATTTGTCCACCCATTGGTTCCTGTAAGTACGTTACTTGTAGCAAGAGGGGTTGCGATTTCACCCCCGAACCCATCAGGTGACAATGAATATATTGTGAAGTATGCACTTTCAGTAACATCTTGTGTTTTAATCCATGCAGAAGCTGTCATGTTTTCATAAGGGTTTGCTACAGCAAACGCAAGCTTATTATTTACTCCATGCCATCCTGCTCCTGTAGTTACTATCTTTGCTGAGGCTGTTACATAACTTGGTGCGTAATTACCAATATCTTGGGAATAGGTTGTATCCGCATCGACAACACTTGCTTCCCACAGATTAATACCTGTTGTAGTGGCTCCAACTATCTCAAAAGATGGGTTTTGAACTAAATTTAGTGTGTCACTAAATGACACAGACTGCCATGACCCACCGTCAATACGGTAATTTATTGATGCTACACCACTCTCAAGGTCTGTAGAAGTCAAATCAAACTTAACAGGTGATACATACCATCCATTATCTCCATCTGGAGAGGAAGGAGTTTGACTAATAGAAGTTGATGGGGGAGTAGTACCTGCATGTGCAGTACTACTAAACAAAATAACAAATAAAACTATAGTAAAAAGTCTTTTGGGCATTATATAAATAGTAACATTTTGTATAAGAGCGTAGAAGAAGTTCTGTATTATCAGGTAGCCTTTTGTAGAGTCTAAAAGATGGAATTTCCCAAATGTTGTTTTTCTGAATTTCATTGTTACCTTATCTTGGCTACGTTACAATTGATGCATGACCGAATCTATTAGCCCCTCTATTGACGAATCAGTACCCGTTGAAGATACCGCGCCTTTTCCTTCTGAGGTACCCATAACAGAAAGTACTGGAGATACCGAAATAGGTATGAATCGAGATGAATCCCCTTTGAGTATTGATGATGCAGCAGTAGGTCTTTGTGATGAACAAGTTACACCAGATACTATAGCTGAAGCAGCTTCTAAGTATATGGGGGCTGTTGCTTGTATGTTAGAAGGTGAAGGTATCAAAAAGTATGGTGCCAACAGTACAGATGAGAAAATAGCGGCCGGTAGAGCAAATAAATTTGAAAGAGATCATGGTATTTCTCTTGTTAAACAAGCTGAATCTTATGTAATGATTGCATCTCGCTTACGTAACAACAATGGTATAGAAACTAATGAAATTGGGACAGTTAGAGGATTTTTAACAAGTGTTAAAGGTAGGCTTGAAAAAGAGGGCATGGGCACTAGTGTGCTAACATCCTATTTGGAGAATTTAGAATCAAAACGACAGTCGATACTTGCAGAAAGAAGTCCTAACTAAACTATTTCTTTTTAACAAGCTTTATTTCACCCTTGTGTGCGTTAACACTTACAATATCTCCTGTTCTAAATGTAGCTGTAGCATTCTCTGTTCCCACTATTGCTGGGATACCCAGTTCTCTACAAACAATTGCAGCATGGCTTGTAACTCCACCTAGATCTGTAACGATAGCTGCTGCCTTACCCATAAGAGGTGTCATATCGGGTGTTGTAGTATCTGAAATTATAATGTCTCCCTTTTTAACATCATTCTTTAAGGCAAAGGTTTCATGGTGGAGTACCACACACTTTCCCTTAGCCTTACCCAGGCTTGCTGGCATTCCGTGTACAGTGTTCTTTGTTTTCTTATGCTTCTTACTAAAGTAGTTAACAAGATCCAGCCATATATCATCTATCTCTACATATGCTTCTGTTTCTGTGAAATCAAAGAATGTTATTCCTGTGTTACCATCAATCTTTCCATATTGCAGTTCAAGATGACCATGAAGTCCTTTTAACATGTTAAATAGTCTTTTCTGCTTTGGTTTTGTGATTGTATTTGAGTATCTAAATATCTCTTCACCATCAAATAGCATTGGATCTGTCATAGTAAAGCCTCTAGACATAATATAGTGTCTATCTCCTGTAATAAACTCTGCTACCCCATGCCCGGTCTTTGATAATAGTATGGTACCTTTGAAAAGTATATCTTTGGGGTATTGGGAAACTATTATCTTATACTCTTCCTTTTCATCTATTGAGTTTATAAAATCCCAACCCAGTTTCTTTTCCATTATTTGCAACTTAGACAATCTATTCAGGTGTCTTTTCTTTGGATTTGGTACACATGATATCCAGTAGGGGGTACCAAGCCTATCCACCGCACTATCAAATACATTCTTTGTAGGAAAACTATCAAGTGGAAATGCCATACATCTTTCATGGGGGAGTCCCAATCCATTTAGTTTTGCATATATGAATTCTCTATCCTTTGATTCTTCTATCTCAAGGTTCTTATCAAGTGTTTCATTGATTGTTTTGTTCCATTTTTGCAAAGAAGTTGTCTTTTCTAACCCCCTGGATGCTGTTTTTTCGGGTATCATCCAATTACGTCCAATCTTTTTAGCCTCTATCTTTCCCGCCTTTATAAGTCTATTTACGTGCATTCTAGAGATACTATGTGCTTCTGCATATTCAGTTGTAGAGATGTATTTTTGGGAGCTCATGTTACGAGTATAGGTTACATACGTAACATTTTCAAGAGGTTTATTAGTGATGTCTTTGTATTACCACAGTTCTTATGTTATAAGACATATATCTTATCCGCTTTCTAACCAGCATTTCAAAGGAGAACGTACATGAAGACTATAAAGGAAATTGCTTTAGGTTCAGCCCCACTTTTGGGCTTAATCTTTTTGGGAATTTCGCATGCTGCCCTACTGAATGGGGATATCGGCGGGGCTATCCTATTTGGAGCCCTTGCTGTAATAGCCTTGTTTATTACATCCACAGCGTCGATCTATGTTTGGGATTTCTGGAATCCTGAACGGGGGGTATTTAAAACGTGGACTGATCGAAAGCTCTATCAGTCATATCTCGTCCCACTTCGTTTGACTCTGGTGCTTACTGTAGTTAGCCTGTTCCTGGTTGCTGGTGTATTGGTACTACTATGCACCCTGGATGCGGTTTTGCTGCAGTGGGCTATCTACCTGATTTTGGTGGCTTATGCCCTGTTTGGTGTAGTTTTTCTCTCGATGATCATTGGTTTTGGCAAGAGTTGTGCTGATAATTATGATGAGTACTATGCCACTGATTAGGACATTGCTGGACCTGAATTTTTCAAATATTAAAGCCTCGGAACGTTTGCAGATGCTCGGAGGCTTTTTTATTGCCTCTTTTATTATATCCGCTATACTTCCTTTTGTTATGTTATCAATAGGAATCATAGGTTTACCAAACGTTGGTAAATCAACATTATTTAATGCATTGCTAAAAAAGCAGGTAGCCCTATCTGCTAACTATCCATTTGCAACAATAGAGCCCAATGTGGGCATTGTGGATGTACCTGATGTACGTTTAGAGCAGCTTGTTGAAACAATCCAAAAAGAACATGGTACCAGTGACGGTTTAAAGGAAATCCCTCAAAAGGTTGTACCTGCCGTTGTTAAGTTTGTAGATATTGCAGGTCTTGTTAAAGGGGCACATGAAGGCGAGGGCTTAGGCAACAAATTCCTATCAAATATCAGAGAAGTTGATGCTATTGTGCATGTGATCCGTGACTTTGAAGACGAGAACATTTCTAGAGCAGGTTCTAGTGATCCTGAGAGTGATAGGGAAGTGATAGAAACAGAGCTTCTTCTTTCAGATATTTCACATCTTGAAAAAACCTTAGAAAAGAATACAAAGCTTGCTCGAACAGGCGATAAAGACTGTCTTAAAAGGATTAATGTGGTAGACAAGTTGCTCAGAGAGATGGGTAAGGGTACTTTGGCAGTAGATGTCACATTAGATGATAAAGAACTTGAAATAGCAAAGCAGTTAAACCTTCTAACTCTCAAGCCATTTTTACACGTATATAACCAAGATGAAAAAGCTTTTATTGCAGCTAAAAACAAAGCTTCGGAACAAAATACTATTCATTTATGTGCTCGTCTTGAAGAAGAATTAGCCCAGCTTTCTGAGAAAGATGAGATGGCGATGATGAATGAATTAGGAATTCATGCCTCAGGACTTGATAGAGTTATTAAGCGTGGCTATGATATTCTAAATCTTCAAACATTTTTCACTGCCGGGCCAAAGGAGGTACGTGCGTGGACTATCCCTGTAGGTATTAGAGCACCACAAGCTGCAGGTACGATACATACTGATTTTGAAAGAGGCTTTATTAGTGCTGAGGTTACTTCTTTTAAGGATTATGTCTCCTGTGAAGGAAGGCTTGGAGCAAAGGAAAAGGGTTTACTTCGTATTGAAGGCAAAAACTATGTTGTGCAGGATGGGGATGTTGTTGAGTTTAGATTTAGTGTTTGAAAACCATTGATCCACGTAACACAAAGTGTTACACTAACGTTGTGATAAATATTTCAATCAATAACTTAGAATGGGATGATTGGAATAGGGACCACATAGCTTCACACGCCGTTACGCAAAGAGAAGTGGAAAAAGCAATTATTGATCCAAATAGTATTTCTTTTCCTACTTATGGAGATCGTGTTAACTACCTAGGTAGGGCAGGTAAACGACTCTTGTCCATCGTACTTTCGCCGGAAAGATATGGGAAACGGTATGTGGTTACAGCAAGAGATATGTCTAAGAAGGAGCGTAGTTATTATAGGAAGGTCTAATATGACAAAAAAAGATAATGAAAAAAAACTAAAGAAAATACCCAACTTCAAAAGTATAGAGGAGGAAGCAGATTTTTGGGATACTCACGATACTACCGATTATATTGATTGGGAGAAAGCTAAGGAAGTAAAATATGTTATTCCTGAGGGTGGCATAAAGCATCGTTATCGTATTGCTGAAGGATTTGATGTTCCCTACAGTGTCTATGAAGAAGATCCAGAGAAGTACAAAAAACTATCAAAGCTCCTTAAGGAGAGAGGGGGAAACCTTTTTTCTGATGATGTGCCTCAAAAAGAAGTAACATTCACTATTCGCCTGCAACCTGTGTTAAAGGCTAAAATAAAAGAAATTGCTGGGTTTTATAATATTTCCCCATCTTCAATGGTACGTATGTGGCTAACTCAAATGGTTCGTAAAGAAGGTCCCCGCTATGTGGCGGAGCGTGATTCAAATGAGTATGATCCCTTTGGCAAATAATCTCTTGAAATTAGACTTGTTTTAGGTTACTATCTTACGGCTAAACAGGATTTAGTGTTCTAGTAACAACAAAAATCTAATTTTGTTAGATTTTTTCTTGTAGACTAGTTCCCAAAATAAGGTAAAATTGCCTTATTGCAGGGAAACCATAACAGAATGAAAAAATACGAATTAATGACAATTGCAAATATTAAACTAGGCGAGGAAGGTGCTCGCGATTTATCCAACACAATAAAAGATGCTGTTACTGACCTTTCAGGTAAGGTTTTAGATAGTGAATTCTGGGGTAAGAGAAAGTTTGCATACCTAGTTAATAACGAAGAAGAGGGCTTTTATGAGGTTTTGCAATTAGAAATGCCCCCAGCTGGTCTTATTCAACTAAAAGACAAATTAAATTTACAAGACAATTTAGTTAGGTACCTAATTGTTACTACTGGTAAGTAGTAAGGAGGAATAATGGCAAGAAGTTTAAACAAAGTAATGTTACTTGGAAATTTAACCCGAGACACTGAATTACGATATACCCCACAAGGGCATGCTGTATGTACCTTTGGTATTGCTACAAACCGTGAATGGGTTACAGAAGGTCAGAAGCAAGAATCAGCTGAATTTCACAATGTTGTATCTTGGAATAAGTTAGCCGAAATTTGTGATCAAATACTTTCAAAGGGTGCTAAGGTCTATGTAGAAGGTAGGATCCAAACAAGTTCATGGGATGGTGAAGATGGTAATAAGAGATATAAGACTGAAATTGTTATTGATGAAATGATAGCCCTAACACCTAAAGGTGCCGGACAGAGTTTTAGTAACAGTTCTCAGGCCAAAGATGTTGATTACGAAAAACTTGGAGAAGAATCTCAGGCAGAAGAGAAAGTTGAAAAGAAAAAAGAAGAGGAAGTTTCTGAGGACGTAGATGCCTCCGATATTCCTTTCTAAATTATAAGAAATAAATATGGACAAAAAAAATAAAAGAAGAAAACCAAAAAAAGATCAGACATGCTACTTTTGTGATAACAAGAGTAACCCTGACTACAAAGATACCCTAGTTCTAAGAAGATTCATTACTGATAGAGGTAGGATTCTTGCTGCAGGTAGAACCGGAGTTTGTAGCAAACACCAAAGAAAGCTATCCAAAGCAATTAAAAACTCAAGATACATGTCTCTGATTGTCTATACAGAGCACCATGCCATCTGATAGAATTTCTTCATGCCCACGCTGTCCATTTATATAGGTGAATCTCAAATATCAGCATTGCTTTACAAATCCCCTTCAGATTTTGAATTCTCACACTTCTCTTATGTCTATCCGCAGTCCCTAATTGTTGATGGTTCCAATAAAGACAAATTCAACAAGCAAGTATTAGCTCTTTTTGCCAAAAGATTTGGTGTGAAGATCTCAGATATCACAGTTATTACTGGAGATCTCATGGGAGAATCGGGAGTTTATACATCACTTTCTTCTATCCAAGACTATGATTGGCTTTATGCAGATAACTTCACAATTGCAACTCCTGAAGAATTCATTAGCTTCTTTCCATATGGAAAAGATTCGAAGTTTTCTTTAGCTGAGTTGAAAAACTATTTCTCTAACAGATCACTATATCCACAGTACATATCGTCAAGTCCAAAATTTCTTAATGCTGCCGATATGTTATTAAGAGAGATGATGCAGACATCAAAACACAACTATTATGGTGAAAAACCCGTCATATTAACTGGGGGAAGGTTTGCTCAACTTGATGTTAATCCTGTTATGACATATGTTTTAGGCTTGAGCCTACTTAAGGATCCTGGGCTTTATGATTTAAGGTTGGATTCTGAATGTATCTTACCCGTTCTAAGCCTTCTTAATAATCAAGCTATTAACAAAGAGGAAGGTTCTGAGAAGGAATCTGTCAGTGCATTATCTGCAGATATGGTTGGAGTTTTTGATAAAACTTTATTTGAGGAAAAGTTAACAACCTTAGGTACCGTGCTTAAAGTACCGGGGGGCGTTGAATGTTTATTTGAAAAGGATGTGGGGGAGCCGCAACTTATTAGCCTTAAAGAGAATGAAATATTTGTATTCCCACTGGATAAACTCGATTTAGCTAGAATTTCAGTCACTGGTAAATCTATTAACAAACTAGAAACTAGTGTACGAGGTGGGACACTAGGTTTTGTGATTGATACCAGACAGAGTGATTACAATGAAGTAAAGAGGGAGTGGTTAAAGGTTATACAAGAAAGGATAAGTGCTTTCTGATGCATGTACCTATTGTTAGAAAGATAACAAAGAATAATGATGTTCTTATTGAACGCGCCTTGCCCAAGAAGGGACAGTTGGATGCTGCTTCTGGCACTAAGGTGGAACCATTCACAAAATTGGGTATGTCCAAGGTTTCATATGGTAGTTTACCTATTGGATCTTCACTAAAACTTACCAAAGGTAAGAAGGTAGGAACTTATTTTTATACAGGAGATACTGTAGGTAGGATTGGGAGAAAGAAAATAATTGCTCCCTTTGATGGTTATTTAGAAAAGATTCCAAATGGTTATCTTTATAAACAAGAAGAACGTGACTTCTGGCTTCTGGCAGGTGTATGGGGAGATATAGTAGATGTAGTTGGCAATTATTCCGTTTTATTAAAAACACAAACTGTTGATCTTCACTTCGCAGCCTGTACAGATAATTCATATGAAGGGGAGCTAATTGTATTTCCAAACCCCTCTGAACTTTTGGAAATGCAGTATTTAGAAAAGTTTTCTAAAGATTCCTTTGGCAAAATTATATATATAGGTGAGTATCTAGATTCAGAGGTAGTAACAAAGGCTGCTCAACTTGGTGTTGCGGGTCTCATTGCAGGAAGTGCTGATAGGAATGCCTTTCAGTTGGCAAAGAAACACAACATTTTTCTTGGAGTAATTTCTGGTTTTGGACACATTCCCACCCCAAGCTACATATTCGATTTTCTAAAAGGGGTAACAAATAGGTTTGTATTTTTACAGGGTGGAAGGGGGATTGTGCGCATACCTGTTCCTAAACCATTTGATGTGCAACAGATTAAGAATTCCTCAGTCACAGGTCAGCTAAGAACGCTTAAAAAAGGTTTGAAGGTTCAAATATTAGAAGAACCTCACTTTGGTTGGGTGGGTACTATTGATCGTATACAAAAAGGGGAAGTGTATGTTATGCTAGACGATGTCCAGGACCCTGTTAAGGTTGATATACCTAACATTATCTCCTTGGAGTAAAGTATTATTATGACAAAGTTTGACAAGTTTCAAAGATATCTTATAACCTTTCTGTTCACCCTTTGTGCCTTCTTTGGTGGTTGGTATTTTGGTAAACGTGGTTTTGTGTTTGAGGTAAGAAAAAATCCCCCAGAAATAAATGTAATAAATAAAGCCCCTCAAGATCAAGAAATTGATTTCTCTTTGTTCTGGAAGGTTTGGACAATGATGCAATCTGAATATCTTGAGCGACCTGTAGATGGTCAGAAGATGCTTTATGGAGCAATTCAAGGAATGGTAAGTTCTTTGGGAGACCCTTATACCTCCTTCTTACCTCCGGAGGTAAATGAAACTGTAATGAGTGCTCTTAATGGAACTTACGAAGGGATTGGTGCTGAACTTGGTATGGATGAGGGTCAACTTATGGTTGTTTCTCCTCTTGATGGTTCTCCTGCAAAGGCTGCAGGGGTTAAAGCAGGGGATAAAATCTTAAAGATTGAGGATGAAGGTACGATTGGTGTAACAATCACCGAGGCTGTATCAAAGATAAGAGGTCCAGCAGGTACAATTAGTAGCCTAACTCTCCAAAAAGGTAATGATGAACCTCGTGTGGTACGAATCAAGCGTGGTCAAATAAAGATTGACAGTGTTACTTGGGAAGATAAGGGAGATGGCATAGCATATATTAGGGTTAGTCGTTTCGGTCAAGAAACAAATACTGAATGGAACAAGGTGGCATCTGAAGTTAATGTGAGTATGCCCAATCTTGATGCCATAGTGCTAGATGTAAGAGGAAACCCAGGTGGTTACCTTCTTTCTGCAGTACATTTATCAGGAGAATTTTTCAAAAATGAAGTGGTTGTATATCAAGAATCTGCAACAGGTACTATATCTCCTCTTGAAACTGTTAGAGTTGGAGCTTTTGAAAGAGTACCCTTATATGTTCTTATAGACGAAGGTAGTGCTTCTGCATCAGAAATACTTGCAGCCGCACTCTCTGAACACTCCAATGCAATTCTTGTGGGAACAAAGTCCTTTGGAAAGGGGACCATCCAGGATGCAAAGGATTTTGAAGATGGTTCTGGAGTTCATGTAACTGTAGCAAAGTGGTTAACACCCTCAAAGGAATGGGTACACGAGACAGGTATTACTCCTGACTTAGTTGTTGAAAGACAAGACACGGATTATGAAGAGGGTATTGATCGTCAATTAGATAAGGTATTAGAACTTGCAAAAGAGGGTATCACAAACCTCGAAGATATAGTTACAAAATGAAATAAGAACAGTCAGATGACCGTCCTTATTTTCTGTTTCCCCCAACTAAAATATTTATGAATGCTAAGAATGCGAGGCTCCCAGCTATTGTTCCTTGTGGGCCTCTAAGTATCAATAATGTGTCTTTCGTGCAGCTGGTCCAGCCGCAATCTGAAAAACAGCATAGTGTAACAAGGATAATAAAGCCTAACAAGAGTATGCTCCCTCTGAAACCCATCTCTGCCTCCTTACTTGATTATTTTCCTATTTGAGTGGTCCTATAATATACTGTTTTAGTTGAATTGTTAATAGTATCGTTGTTGATGCCGATAACTTTCTTTCTAAGGTGATATAAAAATCCAAGGTAGGTGATGTTATTAAAGTGACAATTGATAGAGAAGGGGAGGTCTTGGAGCTTCCAGTGGTTATGGAGGAAGCTCCGGGTCCTTTTTAGCTTTGGTTGTCTTTTGTGACGTAATGCATTTCGAAGGTTTCTCCTTTCAAGGTGCTATTGAGAATTCTTCGTTTTAAGTACCAAATTCCACACAGAAAACCTCCGAGGAAGATTCCGAGCAGCACACCTATTAAGACAGTTGGGTGTGTAGTTATCCAAGTGCATAACATATGAATACCTCCTAACCTAGTGTTTTTAGTAAGTCTAAGCAGGATTTTAACACTTTTATGTCGTGAGTGTTGTTGTTTCCTCAAGAACAGGGTCTAATTGGCCTTCTAATATGCTTTCTATGTTTCCCCAGGACTTTTTAAGCCTATGATCAGTTATTCTGTCTTGAGGGAAGTTGTAAGTTCTAATCTTTTCGCTTCTTTCCCCGGTTCCTACCTGCCCAGATCTTAAATCTGAGATGTTTTTGACCTGTTTTTCAATCATTAACTTATACAATCTGGATCTTAGTATTTCCATAGCCTTTGCTCTGTTTTTGCCTTGAGTACGCTCTTCTTGGCACTCTACAACAAGACCTGTTGGTGTGTGTTTTATTCTCACAGCTGTGGATACCTTGTTAACATTTTGTCCACCAGAACCTCCAGCTCTAAAGAATTCTTCTTCTACATCATCAGGCTTAACTTCTACCGTGATAGGGGATACAACAGGAAGGACTGCAACGGTTGCTGTGGATGTGTGAATTCTTCCAGAAGACTCGGTTACGGGTACCCTTTGTACTCTGTGTACACCGGATTCCTTTTGTAACAGTGAATACACGTTTTTTCCAACAAGCTTCAAAATTGCGGTTTTAACACTCTTTAAATTTCCTTGGGACATATCCATCATTTCAATCTTAAATCCCTTATCTTGTGCATATCTTGTGTACATTTTGAAGAGATCTGCTGCAAAAAGCCCTGCCTCATCGCCTCCAGTACCTGCTCTTATCTCTAAAATAGCTTTATTGTGGTCGATTCCGCTTTTTTCATCACCTGTTGGGGTAACTTTGTCATATGATACATCAAGTTGTTGTATGGATTTCTCAAGATTTGCAATCTCAGTCGTCAAACGGGTATTTTCCTCACCAATTAAGACTTTCATGTCTTCATTTGCACTCTCAAGTAGTGCTACATTCTCTTCAAGTTGTTTTTTGAGATTGCTAACTTCGTTTTGCAGGTTGTTTTTTATATCTTGCATTGGAGAGATCTATTTATTTTCTTCTTTTGTCTCTTTGAGTAAGTCTTTTAGGGATGTTTTGCTTTGATTCTTACCTTTTCCTTTTTTGTTCTTTTTACCACCATTTGCTTGTGCCATAGCCATTTTCTTTTGGAATTTCTCAATTCTACCCTCTGTGTCCACAAACTTTTGTTGACCTGTAAAGAATGGGTGACAAGCACTACAAATTTCTACCTTTATTTCTTCCAAGGTAGATATTGTTGTGAAGCTGTTACCGCATGCGCAGGTAACGTTTATATCACTTTTTGTTTGTGGGTGTATATCTTTTTTCATGACGCTGGTGATTGTATCAATTCTTGTACTTTTCCGCAATAACTACGCCAATTGTGATGATTATTAATCCATACAAGGCTGTACTGCTAATTGATTCTCCCAGTAATATCATTGCTGCAGGAATAGCAAATAACGGGCTTATATAGGAGAATAGGGCGGATTCTGTTGCTTCTATAAACTTTATACCCCACTGAAACAAGAAATATGCCGCTATAGATGAAAAAACAGCCATATAAATTACACTTAGTATTGCTGTTGTATCAAACAAGAGTGTATATGAAATATTTGTTTGCATTACCTCCCATATGGAAAGGGGGATCATTGTAATAAGTCCTACATAAAAGGTTAGAGAGGTGAGTATTACGGGGTCATACTTCTTATGCATTTGTTCCAAATGGAAATAATGAAACGCTTTGTTTACCTGTTTAGATCTTTGTCCCATCATTCTTTTCCCCAGTATTATATATACGGGCCAGGTGGCGAGGTACGTAAGGTAGAGGACGTTACCAAAAAGTCTTTCTCCCAAGCCGTGTCCGTTACTTCCCGCTATTGCGGGACCTACTGTAACAAACAATGCACCGATTGTTGCAATAAATAAACCAATCTTTTCAAGTTTTGTTACCTTTTCGTTGAAGAAGTGATACCCTGCCCACACAACAAGGATAGGGCTTAATAATCCAATGATTGATACATCAATTACTGTGGTGTATCTAAGTGCTACAAAGATTACTGCCAGAGATGTTTGCCCAAATAAACCAAGTAACAAAATGTTAATGTAATCTTTTTTATCAATCTTATGTTTTCTAAGCTCAAAAAACATGAAGGGTGTGATAATCAAACAAACCAGTAGGTGTCTGTACATAAGAAAGGTAAATGGGGGTATTGAAGCAAGCCCTAGTTTAATTACAGGGCCTGCAAAGGCCCAAAGAATTGTGGCACCAAGCATTGCAAAGTAGGGGAGTAAGAAACCAATATTTTTTCTCTTATTTCTGGGCAGTTTCACTACTTAAGTATACCAAACCTCTTATGTGCATAGTTTTCTTGATTTTCACAACTTAATAGCTTAGCATTATGTTGTATGCCCGATGAATCTTTAAATACAACAGCACCTGTCGAATCTCTTGTTGACGCTGATACCCCTATAGAAGCATCTTCTGAAAAGGTGGCGTCTCCCGAAAGAGAACCCACATTAGCTGACCAAATTGAGAGATTACAGTTTGATACTGTCAATTCAGAGATTCCAACGATGAATTTTGATCCTGAGACAGGGGATGATCTAAGAGAACAGCCCGAAGTACAAACAGAAAAGAGATGGTCTATTATGTTAGTCCGCGCTGAGGGAGATCTACGAAAAGCCCTTGATATTAGAGAAGAGACAAAATTCAGTAAATACATAGGTAGTGCAATTCCAGAGAGAGTTGTAGCTGATTCTGGGAGTGTAACAGAGCAAAGCCTTCAAGAAAGAGTGACGGTATTTAGGGAGGATATTGCATATCTTGTTGAGAAAGCCCGTGCCAAGGGCCTTCGCATACCTAGTTTTAACCCAGAAAATGGGACCCCTATTCCTCAGGATTCTTTAGTAGCATTTGAGGCTATGAAATTAGCAGAAAGCAAAGCTAACCCACAAAGTGAACTGTCTGTTTTAGACGAAGATGTGCAAATTGGATTCCAGTCTTTGGAAACTATGAAACGTATAAAGCGTGAGGATGCTGCAGGTTATGCACGTATAGCGCGCGAAGATGCAAATGAAAGAAAGCGAATGGGTTTACCCTCAGCCTAATATAACTTAAACAACATCGCGGTCTTAAACTAATAATTAATTGTTTCCTGATTACCAGTCTTCATATCTTTAACAGTATAAGTTTCATTAGCCAGTTCTTGTTCACCAATGATTACCACATTAGGAATACCTTTTCTATCTGCATACTTTAGTTGTTTATCCAGTTTAGTATCAGGTTCTAGCCATACAGAAACATTATTGCCTTCATCTCTAAGTTTTTGTGCAATTTCTTGTGTTGCGTTAAGGTACTTAGGATCATCATCCTGCCAAAGTGTGACAAGATATTGTGTCTCTGTGCTTAGTTCCGGTAACAAATCCCATCCCTTAAGAAACTCTATTAGTGTCCAATCACCCATGGCGTAACCTGTTCCTGGCAGATCAAAATCTCCAAATATTTCAACTAAACCATCAAATCTTTCCCCACCAAACATGGATCTATTGTTATCTGGATTCTTATCATAAACTTCATAAACTAAACCATCACTGTAATCAAAACCTCTGATGATGGAAGGGTCAAACTTACAGTATTTATCAAGACCTTGTGAAGCTAATAATTCAGATAGCTCCTTAATTGCTTTGTATCCCTCATTATTTTCTACAATTTCCTTTGTGAAAACATTCTCTAATTGATCAATGCTGGCACCCATAAATTTATTTACCTTATCTATCTGGCCATTATCTAAACCGATGTCTTCCAATGCTTTATCAAAGTCTTTGTTTTCCATCTTTGCTTTTTTATCCATTAGGCGTCTTGTTTTAGTAGCTGTGTCTTCATCTAGTTTAAGCATTTCCACCAGGAGTGCTTTTATTAACTTTCTATCACTGTATGCCAACTCAAACATCGTTTCATCAGCACCAAATGCTTTCAGAATACTGATTGCTGTTGAAAATATTTCAAATTCGGCCATGACACCCTTGATTCCAAAGATATTGACCTCTAATTGGTAAAACTCTCTTCCTCTTCCTAGCTGAGGCTTTTCTGCCCTCCAGTTGTTACCAACCATGAACCACTTCACAGGTTTTTGTAGCTCTTTATACTTTCCTGCAAGCATTCGTACTGTTCCTGGTGTTAATTCTGGGCGTACTGCTAGTCTTCTACCACCCCTGTCTTCAAAGTTATACATTTGTTCATTAACGATTTCTTCGCCGGTTTTTGCGGCGAAGACTTCAAAAGGTTCTATTATTGGAAAGTCATATTCTTCGTAACCATAACTCCTACATACCCTTTTCCAAGTGTCAAAGATATAATTTCTAATGCGCATGTCCTCAGGATAAAAATCCCTAGCGCCCTTATATGGTTGTGTACTTAGTTTTTCTTTCATAACTTTTTAAAGTTTAACATTATTACTTAAGCGTTTCTTCAACAAGCCCTGAAGCATCTGTTGATTTACATCTTAGTTGAGACTTTATGCATTTAAGATCCTTATACAAGAAGCTATCTTCCTCAAAGGCAAGATTCTCAGATTTAAATACTAGTTTCTTAATAGCACTGGATAACAAAACCCCATCTAAATTTGTAGGTAGCTCAGAAAACATCCAACCATCAAGTTTGGGATTCTTTGAGCAAAGAACCACATTCTTAGTTGTATTAACAAGAAGAAATAAAGCTCCAGGTTCACTAATTCCTTTAATTCCAGTACCTTTTACCTTCAATCCAGTAAGTTTATTGATACTTTTAGGGTTACTGACAATAAGCACGTCAATGCCTTTTTTCTGCATACCTTTTTTCAGTTGTAGTATCTTTTGTTTATTCATAACTTTACATCGGCGATAAAAGGAAAGATCTTTTACCGCCGATGGCCTTTAGTAGCCGAAGCCGTCACCTGAGATTTGGTCAGGGTTCTCCTCATCCAAAGGTGGTGGTTTAGGCGGGTCTTCTTCCACACGTGCTGTGCTGGAGTAATTAATTCCCATTTTTAGTTCCCTTCAGGTATTACATTTGATTGATGCTTAGGCGAAGAGCTCTGTATGTTACCAGTTTCTCTTCGCCTGTTGGCTTACCCGATATACCCAGCTAAATTCAGTTGGTGTGAAGTATTTAGATGTTCTTCACTAACAGTATCTAGAGTCACCAATTTAGTGACGCTCCCAGCGGGTGTAACGTTCGTATTTTTCCTGCATCGCGTTTTTTATTCCTTTCCCACGTCCATGATTAAGCTACTGATACTAGATTACGTATGACAGCAACTCGGGATGTGGCTCCGGACTTTTATCTGATTTTATTTTGTTTTACTTGAAATTAAGTGGAAAATAAAAACACGGAGTTACATACCGAGTTTTGTAGGGCAATAGAACCAATGCCTCTTACTGGAAGGGCCTGTGGGGGACATGTTTGAGTTGTTTTGTAACTTATTTACTTGGTTCATCTCTGCGAATATATACATGTGGGAATATGTTGTCAAGTGTTGCTAAGCTGCAGGGGTTCCTAGGTTTTTACACCGTCACACACTTTTATCCGCAGCTTAGTTAGTTTGTTATCTCCATGATTTTTCTCCATTTTTCGTTATTGGCTTAATAAATCCGCACTAGTCTGGGATCGTTCTCTATACAGGTGACCAGTTCGCTATAAAAGCTGGTTCTGTGCAAAGGGATACCCAACTTAACAAGGATTTCTTTGTTTTTTGGATCAACTGGTTCGATCCAATGGGCTTGGCACCAAAAGGTTTGTTTCTCGTGCCCATCCCCATCTGCAGTCCAATATATTTCTTCACTTTCTATACGTACCTTTATCCTTTTGAATAGATTCTTCCCTTCGTCCTTACTCTGTATCTGGAGTAAAAACATTAGATTGGATAGGTGGTGCTATTTTAGATGTTTATATGCGTCTGATCAATATGCTACTATGCTCTTATGCAAATTAAGTACATTGGACATTCTTGTTTTGAAATCAAAGGTAAAACACTCACACTTGTTATTGATCCATATGATCCTAAAAAGACTGGGTATAAATTACCTAAACTTAAAGCAGATGTTGTGCTATCAACACATGATCATGACGACCACAATAATATCAAGGGTGTTAGTGAGACAAGATTTCAAGTTACTACAGCGGGGGAGTATGAATTCTCTGATGTACATATAGATGCTATTCCCACATTCCATGATAAAAAAAGTGGCGCAGACCGCGGTAAAAATACTATGTACCAAATCTCAATAGATGGGGTCAACGTTCTTCACATGGGGGATATTGGTCACAAACTAACAAAGGAGATCGAAGAGCGCCTTTTGGACATTGATATACTTCTTATCCCTGTGGGTGGTACTTATACTATTGATGCTGGAGATGCTACTGAGATTATTTCTTCAATAGAGCCTAAGATCGTGGTTCCCATGCACTATCAAACAGATGATTTAACAGGTCTTTCGAAGAAAATGGATCCCCTAAAGAAATTTTTGGACGAAATGGGTGATCAGGATGTACAAAAGGTAGATGTATTGAAGGTAACCAATCCTTCTTCCCTCCCAGAAGAGACCGAAGTCATTGTTATTGAACCTGCCCACTGATATATTAAAATTACAGGTTATGGCAGAATCACAATCCAGAAATAAAATACAAGCCGGCATTCCTCCGCATGATATTGATGCTGAAAGATCAGTATTAGGAGCTCTTTTAATAGATCCTGACGCTATTGTAAAGATAGTTGAGTACATGAGAGCAGGTTATTTTTATAGAAAAGCTCATGCAAAGATATATGAGGCAATTTTTTGTCTTTATGAAAAAAGAGAGCCTGCTGATTTAATTACCGTTCCTGATGAGTTAAAACGCCTAAAGGCCTTAGACAATGTTGGTGGTGTTTCTTATTTAACAGAGCTTGTTAATTCTGTACCTACAGCCGCAAACATTGAACACTATGCCAGGATTATTAGAGACCACTCTATCAGAAGATCCTTACTTAGTGCTTCCGCTGAAATAGGGGAGTTGGTTCACTCAGATGAAGAGGTAGATTCAATGTTAGATATAGCAGAGCAAACGCTGTTTGCAGTGTCACAAGACAAGGTTCGAAGGGACTTTGTACCCATAAGTGAGACACTTGAGGTTACGTTTGAACGTCTTGATGAACTAAGTAAGACACGCGGTGCTCTCAGAGGAGTACCAACAGGTCTAAAATCATTGGATAGAATTCTCTCCGGACTCCAAAAAGAAGATTTAATCATTCTTGCTGCTCGTCCTTCTGTAGGTAAGTCTTCTCTTGCTATAAACATAGGTCAGCATGCAGCCACAGTTCATAAATTTGGTGTTGCTCTCTTTTCTCTTGAGATGGGTAAGGAAGCAATTGTAGATAGAATGATTTCTGCACAGGGGGATATAGATAACTTTAGAATTGCAACAGGAAACCTTGAACCAGAAGATTTTGAAAAATATTCCATTGCCGCAGGAGAACTAGCGGAAGCAACCTTTTTCATTGATGATACTCCCGGTATTAGTGTTATGGAGATGAGAACAAAGGCAAGAAGGCTAATGCTTGAGCATAAGGTTGATCTTATCATTGTCGACTATATGCAGCTTGTAAAAGGTAGAAACTTGGTGAGTAGGGTACAAGAGGTATCTGAGATTTCACAGGGACTTAAGAATTTAGCAAGAGAACTTAAGGTACCAGTGATGGCACTATCTCAACTTTCAAGAGCAGTTGAAAAAAGAGGAACTGATGCAAGACCACAGTTATCAGATCTTAGAGATTCAGGTTCTATTGAGCAAGATGCCGACGTTGTTATGTTTTTGCATAGACCTGATGATGAGGATAGAGAGAATCAATTGCTTACCATATCCAAACATAGAAACGGACCCACCGGAGAAATCCCCTTATTTTTCCGCGGTGATAGGACCCGTTTCTATGAAGTTGACGCCCGTTGATCATAAAGCTACCTCCAAAAAAACTATCTCGAAAGTTTTTCCCTTTTTCCGTAGTTTTATGTTGAGTGGGGTATCAAAGATGAGTCGTTCCACAACCGGTTGGAATTCAAACTTTTCTGTGGCCTCCTGCAACCCTTCCCCTTCGTACCCACGATTTAAGGTAAAGGAGTGGCTTTCCTGTGGGGCTAAAAGAGCTACAACTACCTCGTTTTCAACGGCTTTGATAACAATTGCTGATAAAACCTTTCCTGTGGGAGGTTCTTTTCGTCTCACATTTTGTTTCGGCATATTTGTCTTCCTTTCTTTCCTAGGATTGGATTCTAGCAGTTTTATACACACTTTATGTTAAAATTTCAAATGTTAAGGGCAAGTGGCGGAATTGGTATACGCGTCGGTTTCAAAAACCGATCCTCTCACGAGGGTGTGGGTTCGAGTCCCTCCTTGCCCACCAAGGATAATTATGCAACCAACAGCTTTAAAAACAGGAACAATATTTAAACAAAATGGGCACCCTTATCAGGTTGAAAAATATACGCACACCAAGGTAGCACGTGGTGGTGCTACTGTTAGGGTAAAAGCACGTAATTTAATCACAGGAAACATTGCCGAAACCTCATTTAACTCTTCAGCAAAGATTGAGGACGCTGATGTAACACGTTCCAGCGCCCAGTATCTATATAACGATGGTAGTGGTTTTGTATTTATGAATCCTGTTAATTATGAACAGTTTCAGATTTCTACAAAGGTAGTAGGGGATATGGCGAAGTTTCTAAAAGAAGGTGAGAGTGTACGTGTTTTATATTTTGAGGATAAACCTGTTGCAATTGAACTACCAAAGACAATGGTCTTTAAAGTTAAATATACAGAACCTGGGTTTAAGGGAAATACCGCAACAAATACACTTAAAGAGGCAACCTTTGAAAACGGCACCATTGTAAAAGTACCTACCTTTATTGCAATAGGGGATAAGGTTAAAATAAACACAGATAGCGGGACCTATGTTGCAAGAGCCTAAATATGATCACACTACCAGCACAATTTAATATTCTTAATTTATCCATTCAGACATTTGGTTTGTTTCTGCTCTTTGGTTTTGTCTTACTTGCTTTCATTGTGTGGAAGGAAGGCAAAAATGATGGGTTTGATGAAGAACGTTTATTTGATCTCTTACTGTTGTCCATGCTTTCAGCAGTACTATTATCCCGCGCTTTCTATGCGACAAATAATGTCACGTCAGGACGTGCTTTCTTTGAACAAATATATAAGGTTTGGCTTCCCGGATACAATCTATATGGTGCATTATTCGGTCTTTTAATACCGCTATTTGTTATGTGTAAGCGTTGGAAATGGTCAATTTACAGAATACTGGATATATTTTCTTTGGGATTGTCTTTATCCTTGGCTATTATTGTTTTAGGTTTTGTGGGACTTCAGGGTAAGTATGAATTCTTGTTTGCTTTTTCTTCTTGGATATTTTTGTTTGCTCTTTTGTCAAAGTTTAGAACATCAAAGATTAAGTCTGGTTATGCCTTTAGTCTCTTTCTATTACTTAATGCTCTTTTGAGCATGATCTTTTTTACACACAACACAAGTTTGACCTTTTATTTAGTGTTGGTTACACTGGCTTCAGCCGTATTTTTATTTAGATGGAGGACATTAAATTATGACCGAGCACATATCAAAAGAATTGCTAGCCGAGTTAAAGCAAAACTTACAAGAAAAAAAGATTGACCTAAAGGAACAGTTAGAGTTATTAAAAGCAGAAGATTCCTACGCAGATCCAGATAGAACAGTAGGTAATTCTGAAGATGGGGATGAAGCTACAGAAGATACATCTCACCTTGAAACAAAATTAAAAGAAAAAACTGCACTAGAGTCTCTAGGACTTGTTGAAAAGGCTCTGGCGGAGACAGAGATTGGTAAATATGGTGTTTGTGATGTTTGTGGTGAAAACATTACTATTGATCGTCTAAGGGCCTTTCCTGAGGCACCCAGCTGTCTAAATCATGCCTAATGTAAACTGTGATTATCTGTTCTCAACATATATACCCGCCGAATTACATTTAGTTTTAATATTCTGTTTACTATTGTTTACTTTCCTAATTCTTATCAAACAAGTTAAATCCAGTATTGATTTTGGTTTGGTATCTTTCTTAGTAGGTGCTGGTTTTTTCAACTTAGCTGATAGATTAAAAGATGGTTGTGTTACAGATCCTTACAACTTCTTTAATTTATTCTGGTTTAATATTCCAGATATAATAATAACCGTTTGTGCATTGACACTCATTGTTAGGTTGTGTATAACTGAAAAGATGCTTGGAGAATAATATGGTCAAAGGTAGTCGTGAGATTACCTAAGGTTTTTCTCGTAACAGGTTATCTATTTTTGTTAAGCTGGTGGTTGATAATCAATCTTTATGGTCTACGAGATAGCTTGGGTAATTTGTATTTTAGTTTAGGTATCGCCTTTTATTCCCTACTATTAGGGTTGTATATCTTTCACACCGTTTTTGGTTCATATCCTGTAGAAAAGTTGAGAAAAAGTGTTTTGGTATTGTGTTTAGGGGTTATTTCATTTGGAGTCAGCAACCTTATTTGGATCTACCTAAGCTTCATATACACTGCTGTGTTGTTTCCCTCCTTTGCAGATATCTTTCATCTAATTCAATTTTCTTTTTTTATTGTAGGACTTTTATTTGTGTCAGAGTTTAGATTACGTGCTGTTATTGGAAAGGGTTTATTTGCACTTACACTTATTTCAATTCTTGCCCTGCTACCTGTTCAAATAATTGGTACAAATTATTTTGATGTTAAAACCTATTTTTTGTTTTATCTTTCCCTAATATCCTTATTTTCATTTATTCTTTCACTATTTATGACTATGCGTAATTCTAGGCAAGGGGGGAGGACCCCTTTCTTAATAATTATTTCTTTGGGTTTCTTGTCGTTGTTTGTTGGAGACATATTTTTTATCTATGAAGTGCTCACAGTTACTCATTTTTCAGCAGGATTTCCTGATTTGTTATATCTAACGGGGATTTCTATGATATTGTTTGGAATTATTATTTGGGGAGAGTCAAAGGGAACATCCCTATTTTTCTCTGAAGATGGCCTTACCTTGTTTAGAAAGATTACCTACAAAGTACCTACCAGTCTTAATGTGCATATGTAAGTCTTGTGATATCCTACTAGGGTATGGAAAACGTACCCATAATCTATGAAGACGATGACATGTTGGCGTTAGATAAGCCCGTAGGGATGATAACTAACACCTCAATAACATCAGGACCCGGCACACTACAAGAGTTAGTGGCTTTAGGGTACCCAGAGTTGTTTGATTCAAGTAAAAAAGAGTCTGATTTTCATGTAAGAAACGGACTTGTACATAGATTAGATAAAGATACATCTGGTGTATTACTCTTTGCCAAAAATGAAGAAGCTTTTGAATATTTGGCACAACAATTCAAGAATAGAGAAGTAAAGAAAGAATACTTGGCTCTTGTTGTGGGTGAAGTTGAAGATGAAAATATTGAAATACGTGCCCCTATTGGCAGAAGTCCAAAAGCAAAAAGGAAAATGGCTGTTGTTGAAGGTGGTAGGGATTCTGTAACAGGTATCGAAAAGATTCAGACAATGACTTTGCATAACAAGACTTTAACGTGGGTGCGTGTTAAACCACTAACAGGTAGAACCCATCAGATCAGAGTGCATTTGGCTGCCCTAAATCACCCTGTTGTTGGAGATAATCTATATGAGGGTAGGCGACGTAGTTTAACATCCAGAGATGAATTCGGTAGATTGATGTTGCATGCACACAAGCTTATGATTAAACATCCAACGTCACACAAAATGTTAACTCTAACAGCTCCTAAGCCAGATAGTTTTTCCTACTAAATATAGACAAAGAGTAACCAGTTGGGCATAATATACTCAATGCCCCGACGATCTGCCAAGAAATCAAAATTAAATAAGAAAATTAAAATCAAGTTTCAAAGGACTTTAACAGGAGTCCTTCTTTTTATTGGTGCCCTTTCTTCCTTAGGTGGTCTTACAGCGTATAAAACAGTCACACGTCCCTTCGCATCCGCACAAGGTGTTTCATCCTTTGACATAGTTAATTCTGACATATCCTCCTTGTTAATAATTACTGTTGATAATCTTAACAGTGACCCTGTTAAAACCACGGGGTTAGATTTGGTGATCTATGACAAAGCAAAGAACAAGGTTGTGACATTTGTAATACCACTTAATTGGGAGACAGATATTCCTGGAAGATTTGGTTCCGAGGAATTTAGTAAGGTAGTGTCTTTGGGTATGCTCAATGAAGAGCTTCCTGAAGATGGCGCCAATCTTGTTAGAAAAGCTATAGAAAAAAACATGGCGATAAATGTTGATCGTTACTTATTAGTTGAAGAAGATATTGCAGATTCCTTAGTTGGATTGTTGGAGAATGGAAAGAGTGGGGGAATGTTAGACACAGAAGTATTGACCAAACTTCCTTTCTCAATTGTGACAGATTTAAGACTAAATGAATTTTACGATATGTATACATTTGTAGGTGGACTACCTACAGATAGATTTATAACTCACAAAGAATCTTTCAAGTTTTTTGAACTAAACGATTACACAGATACCATTCTGAGAGATTTAACATTTGATTCAAAAGTAGCCCTAGAAAAAACCTCTGTGGCTATTTTAAACGGTACCAACATTAGCGGTATTGCTGATTTTAGTGAACGTGTTGTTACAAATGTGGGTGGTTACACTGTGGCAACAGCAAATGCCACTGGCACCTACCATGAAAGTTTATTAGTAGTTTCTTCGCTTGATGCTGCGGTAGTGGAGGAAATTCAGCGTTTCTTTGGAGTCAAGAAAGTCATTTTTAAAGAGGATTATGAAGGTTCTGAGCATGTTGTTGCTCGAGCCGATGTTACTTTAATAGTAGGATTTGACATAGCAAACACCCTTTGAGATAATGTCCCTAGTCTCTCTCCTTTCTTACTCCCCGCTCCGTATTAGGGCGGGGAGTTTTATTGTCTAACTTTTTAGTTAGAACCAGTACACTTTCCGCAAAGTTAAAAAAAGATATAAATAAAAATGGGATTAATTAGAAGAAAAAAATCAAAGGTACCTGTAAGTATGTTTACAGGAGATTATGAAATTTTTGAAATAAGGGTGCCTAAGGAGGAAAATGATAAATTTGAGCTTAGAACAGCCCCTATCGCTGCAGAACACATGTTTGCCTCCCTTCATGGGCTTTTACGTGAGGATAAAGGAAATCAAGAACATTTCTCACTGGAAATTGTAGCTACTGCCGGCGGAATTAAGTTTTATGCGGTAGTTCCTAAAAATATTTCCAGCTTTGTTGAGAGTCAGATTTATGCACAGTATCCTTCTTCCAATATAACAAGGGTAGATGACTATGTACCTGCTTCTTTTAAACATGGTGCTTATAAGGTGGCCAACCTTAATTTAACAAAACCAGACTTTTTCCCTTTAAAGACCTTTATGGATTTTGAAATAGATCCACTATCAGCTTTAACTTCAGCCTTATCAGAAACAAAACCTGGTGAGGATGTGTGGTTTCAGCTTATGGTGCGCCCCATTCCTGATGGATGGCAACAGGAAGGTTATGAATACGTTGCCAGTATTAATGAGGGAACCGGTACCACAAGCCCTGTTCTTGCAAGGGATCTACCAAAGGATGTTATTGGAGAATTAAAACAACTCTCAAGTACATTCATTGCTCAACTGGCTGGTAGGCTAGGGGAGCCTGGGGATTATGTATCAAGAGGTAATCCTCCTAGAGTATTTTTAACCTCTGCTCAAGATTTGGAATTAAAATCAATTGAAAGCAAGCTTTCTAAGATGGGGTTTGAAGTTGTTCTTAGACTGTTGTCACACGCAGAAACAGAAGAAAGGGCTGAAAACTTACTCAGATCCATTATTGCTTCCACGCGTCAATTTTCAACAGCTCACCTAAATAGTTTCTCAACATCTACCAGAAGTAACGACCCTTCCCGGTATGAGGACTATACAAACAGATCATTTGTAGAAGAAAACTCCTTTGTTTTAAATATTGAAGAGCTAGGTTCTATTTATCACCTACCTTCCTCCTCAGTTGAAACACCTGGTGTAACTTGGGCAGGCTCTAAAAAGGCAGAACCCCCAGCAAATCTTCCAACAAAGGATTGTACCTACATAGGGACCACTGTTTTTAGGGACAACAAGGTTAAATTTGGCCTTATGAACGATAATGATGATCGTGTAAGACACATGTATCTTATTGGAAAGAGTGGTACTGGTAAATCTACAGCATTTAAGAACATGATTATGCAGGATATGGTGAATGGTGAAGGTATTTGTGTTGTAGATCCTCACGGAGAACTCATAGACGATATCCTAGATTACATTCCTGATGACAGAGTAGATGATGTTGTGGTAGTAGACCCTTCTGATACTGATTTCCCAGTTGGCATTAACCTGCTTGAACTGGATGATCCCTCTCAAAAAAACCTTATGGCTTCAGCCCTTGTGTCTTCTATGAAACAATATTTCTGGAGTTGGGGTCCAAGACTTGAATATCTATTAAACTATGCGGTGTTAACCCTTCTTGAAGTTCCAGGTACTTCCATGCTTAGTATTACAAGACTTCTTACTGATATGAATTATCAAAATTACATTCTTCACTTTGTGAAAGACCCTGTTGTACTTGATTTCTGGGAAGAAGAGTATAAGGCTATGAGAGGCAACCCTAGACTTATAACCGAGGCAGTAGCTCCTATTCAAAACAAGATCAATAGATTCTTATCCTCAACCACAATAAGAAACATGGTTGGACAGAAGAATTCCACAGTTGATTTCTGGGAAATTATGAACAACAAGAAAATACTTCTTATGAACCTTTCAAAAGGTAAGATAGGAGCGGACAATGCCAACTTATTAGGAGCACTTCTTGTATCTCGTTTGCAGTTTACTGCTATGCAACGAGTAAAAATAGCTGCTAATGAGAGATTACCTTTCTACCTATATGTTGATGAGTTCCAAAACTTTGCAGGAGGTGACTTTGAGTCAATCCTTTCAGAGTCTAGAAAATATAAGCTTGGTCTTTATCTAACACATCAATATACAAGTCAACTTTCAGAGGAACTTCTAAGTGCTGTTTTTGGAAACGTAGGAACTATTGCATCTTTTGGACTAGGTTCCCAAGATGCAAAGATTATGGAAACAGAGTTTGCACCTTACTTTGACGAAAATGACTTAATTGCATTACCTAAGTTTGAAATGTATATGAAATTAATGGTTGATGGTCAGTCTTCTAGACCATTTTCAGCAAAGATATTTCAACCCTGGTTACCTGAAGAAGCTCTAGCTCCTAAAACTGGTAATAGAGAAAAGGTAATTCAGCTAAGTCGTGATAAGTATGGTGCTGATGCAGAAAATATTAATAACCGAATTAGAAAATGGGTTGAATATCCTTTTGACAAAGGCAAAGCAGTTGCGGAAGGTTTCAGACAAGAAGCAAAGGCTGGTGGGAAGCAACCCGATGGGGAGTCCCATAATATTGAAAAATCTGGTAGCATGGATGTAAAGGATAGTGACGACATGGTGTAAATATTTTTCTGAAAGGTAAAGCTTCCGAAAGGTAGCTGACAAAGACCAAATGAGTCAACAATTAGAAAATAGAATAGAGAACATATCAAGTTTAATAAAGACCGCAAGTAGAAATCTAAGAAAAGCACAATTACTTATGAATTCTTTGAGAGATGATGTTTGTGGTTCATATGATGATGTCCCAGGAGTACTTGGTATTTTTGATGGGGAATTTATGATTACACCCGAGGGTAAGAAATACGAAGTTAATCCAAATTATTCTGCAAAATCTATGCTTGTAGTAGGGGACAACCTTAAAATGGTTGAAGAAGGGGATAAGCAACTCTTTAAACAGATCTCTAAGGTCCCACGACGTCGTGTGGAGGGAGTTTTGAACAAAAAAGAGGGTAAGTGGTATGCCATTACAGATGTAGGTTCTTACAAAGTATTAGACGTTGCTGTTGATTTTAGACGTGGTGCTGTAAATGATGAGGTTTTTGTTGTTGTTCCAGAAGATAATTTAGATACTGCATATGCTGCTCTTGAAAAACTAGGCAAGGAAGAAGAAAGACCAATTATTGATGAGCCTGAGGTAGAAGAAAAAGCGCCAAAGGTTGAAAAAAAGATAGAGAAGAAGGAAGAAAAACCTGAAAAGAAGAAAGCTCCCGCAAAACCAAAGAAGGAAACTAAGAAAAAAGAAGAGAAGAAGCCTGAAAAGAAGAAAGCCCCAGCTAAACCTAAGAAAGAAACCAAAAAGAAGGTAGAGAAGAAAGAGGAGAAGAAGGAAGAAAAACCTAAAGAGGATACGGTTGATTCAATTCTTGAGGGTGATGATCTAAGATAAAGGTTTATTAGGAAACATTATCTGTAGCGTCAATAAGTCCTTTTTTGAAGTAAGGTTTGATATCCTGTTTGTCTACCTTAAATGCTGGTTTATCTGCCTTAAACATTACTGTTATTGAATTTTCCTTACCTTTTCTAAATTCCACAGATACGGAGATTCCTTCCTTTGAAGCTTTGCTAAGTGCTTTAGACAACTTACCATCGTTAATGTTTCCAATTACCTTACTCTTTCTAACAATACTTACTGATTTTACATTTGTTCTATAACCAAATTCTTCCCCTTTAGTGAAACTACTAGCCTTTAGACGGGGAGCACTAAGAAAGAAGGAGTGTGCCACTGATGTACCTGGTTCTTTTACAAATTTTGCATTGGCCAAGGTACCTGTCTTTGTGACCTTTTTACTCTTAGCAAATTCCAAATTCTTTTTTGCAATTGTATTAATAGGATCTGCCTTAAGCACTGCCTTAAATATCTTTTCAGCTTCTTTGAATTTCTTTAGCTGAAGATAAGCTTTTCCAAGCCTCATCTTAGCTTTTGTGTTACCCGCATCAACTTCAAGGATTTGTTCATTTACCTCAACAGCTACTTTCCAGGTCCCCTTAAGTGCAGCTTTTATAGCTTTTTTCTCTAAAAGTTTAATATTAGTCTTTCCGTTTTCTCCCATGATTGTAAAAGTATCAAATAAGAAAAGAATGTCAAGAGAGAAATGGTATACTCCATCCTATAATACCCAATCAATAGATTTTTTGAGTTTTCCGAAAGATACCAAATCAGTATTTTCTAAGGAGGAATTACCATGATAATCATATGTGCCCGGGAGAATGTCCGCAAGATTGGATATTTTCTGTGTTCTGGAGGAGTTCTTATTCACGTGGGAGTGATTATTTCTACGTGTATTTTGGGTTCAGCTACACCCTTCTTTGTGATTTATCTAGTTGTGGGGGGGGCGGTACTGGCCCTATTTGGTATAAGGGCTTTGGTTACCTTTGGTAACTATCCCACAAAGGAAGAGATTCTTAAGGCACGAATTAATTATCAGCAGAAGTGGCCCTGTTCCTGATGTTACTACCTTGTTTAGGGCACCGTCTACATGTTTAATAAGACGGTGCCCTGAGTGTATTCATCCTTTCAAGTCTTTTGCCACATGTTTCCACAGAAAATCAAAAAGTTGCTTTTGGGAATTTACAAGTAGTCTATCTTTTATTTCAATGCCGTATTGATCTTTGTCTTCCTTCAAACTACAAACTGCCATTACATCACCATAAATCAGTGTCATGCGGTCAAACTTTATCTTTTTTTCATCCAAAGATTTTGCTTCCACATTTTCTTTTAAGAATTTAGGTACCTCTGACCAAGTTAGGGGTTTAGGTTTGTTAAATATTATTTTATTTTGTTTGTTTCTGTTTCTAAATTCCTCTCTCCATTGTTCAGCAAATCCTCTATCTGTTACGCTTTCCAGTGTTCCTGGGCTAAAACCTACAACAAGATCCTCTTTTGATACAAGGATATTCCATAATAATTGTTTGATTCCTTCTGAACCTTTATATACATTAATACTTTTCTGAGTTTCCTTTGTACTTTTTAGTTTTTTAATTTCAGTATCAAATTCACCTAAGTTTTGAGTAAGGAAGTTTAATTTATCGGTTTCTTCTTTAAGATTTAATTCAAAAACTTTGGGATCCGTAATCTTAAATAGGGTAGACTTACCAACCTTTTTGGAGGTTACATACCCTTCATTAATTAGACGCTCTAATTCAAGATAAATGGAGCTTCTAGGTTCACTAATTCTATTGTGTACTTGAACAACTGTAGATTCTGGATAAGAAGCAAGATCCAGATATATTTTGATTTGATTTTCATTCAAACCAAGTTTATTAAGATAATCCTGTGTCAACATGTGTCAACAATTATGACAGCAGATTTATACAAAAGCAAGTCAGCTATAGGATGTAGCCACATTCCAGTTCACAAATCTTGAAAGGAAAACCAAAATGAACGTGTTTATCAATTATATTGTGGCTAGCGCTAATTGCGGAGTGCCTTATCCGGCAATATGTAGACTCAGCGGGGTTAAGTTTGAGTACTACAATGAGGACAGAAAAACATGGGGCCAAAATGAAGCAAAGCTTTATGATACGGTAGACGAAGCTTCTCAAGCAGCTACTCGCTTGGGTTTCAGTCTTATTACTAAGGAAATGGTTATGTAGTTGGGAGGTTTTCAATGATTCGCGTAAAACATGAAGTGTATGACATGAAGGAAGCTTTAGCTTTTGTTGAAAGCAATAGGGCTGACATCGTTCTTGTAAGGGAGAAAAGAAAGATTCATAAAATTCTGGTACGGATTCCGATTGTGGCAGATACTCTAAAGAAAAAATCTCCCTATGAACCAATTGATCTCCTGCGTGGGTATTGGGTATTTAGGTACAAAAAGGGTAGGGGAAAGCCCCCAGTTATGCTTGTTCTTCTTGAAGTTTTAGGTCGAGATAATATTAGATATGTAGAGGAGGATACCTAATGGATATATTCATTGAATACGTAACTAGGGCTTTGTCTTTTAGCGGAGGGTACTGCATTTGTCGTTTTACTGATAAGGTGGTGTACTTCAATAAGAGAACCATGGAATGGAATAACCTTACAGTAAGGGCGGCACCTTTTCCAACCAGAGGTGAGGCTACGCAAGAAGCACTCGCCTACGGTTTTTCTTCCTCACGAGAAAAGAAGCCGCTACGAAAAAGAAAGCTTTTAGATAAATAACGAAACACCCTATTACTCTTTGAAGAAATAGGGTGCTTTGCCTTTTTCCATTCGGTACATGTCGATATAACATTTTAGAAGATGTTCCATAATGGGGCAGCTAGCTATGTGTCTCCAGTGTCCCTTCCTTCCAAGCCTCCATGAAATATGATTTATATAGTCCGGGAAGATATCAAACAGGCGTAAAAATTTTTCTAGTGCCCGTTCATAGTCTTTGTCTTCATATATTGCTTCTGTGAATGAGTGCCAGTGCAACCTTTTTTTACTAGCTACTCGTATCATATGTCCGCCTTTTGGTAGTATTTGTTATAGGGTGGCTAGTAGCATTATATACCCCGTTTGTCTTTTAGGGGAGTACCCATTAAAATGACTGCATGGCAGGACACTCTAAATGGAAGAATATTAAACACAAAAAAGCTATAACTGATGCTAAAAGATCAAAAGTATTTTCAAAAATGAGTAGGTTAATAATGGTTGCGGCCAAGGATGGTGGGGGAGACCCTGCTACAAATGCAACTCTTCGTATGGTCGTTGAAAAGGCAAAGCTTGCTAAGATGCCAAAGGATAATATTGAGAGGGCTATCAAGAAAGGTACAGGAGAGCTTGGTGGGGAGAGTTATGAAGAGGTAGTTTATGAAGGTTATGGTCCAGAAGGAGTTGCTTTTTACATTAAAGGTCTGACTGATAACAAGAATCGTACTGTTGCAGAAATTAGAAGTATATTTATGAAGGCAGGTGGTTCTTTGGGTGCTTCAGGTAGTACAGCATATATTTTTTCCGCTGATCCAGATAACCCATCTTTCACAATTGAAATAGAGGATGAGTCTATTGCCAAAAAACTTGTTGAATTAGAAGAAATTCTTGAAGATAACGATGATGTACAGGAGGTATTTTCAAACTTAGCATGACATTACCTAAGCTAACAAAGAAATATAAGTATCTTATTCTATCTGTTGTTACAGTTGGTTTATTGTTTTGGTTCTCTTATGCCCCCTCACATGGTATTCAGCGTGAGCTAAGTGCCATAATAACCTTTCTAGTAGGTATTGTTGGTACTTTGTGGTGCCAGTATTCCAGTGAATTTATAAAGGAGGCAGAAGTTAAAGCATTTATTCTTGAGACCATACTCAGTGTAATTGTTCTTCCCGTTGTATTAGGTATCGGTGCCATTTTATCTTTGTTCTATTTTCCAAATCTGGGTCTTCCTACAAAGATTGCTGCTATTGGTGGCGTAGGCTTAGTAATGTATATTACTCAACTTGTTACAAACATATTTTTGGTGGTATATGACAAAAAAGAGCAAATCCCTCTTTTCAGAGTAGCTTCTACTTGGAGTCAAATACTTGTTATTACCATAGCCATTCCCTTCTATGCAGGGATTTTCAAGCTTCCCCTAATTGCTCCCTATCAAAGCTTGATAGTAGGAGTCACTGCAGCTTTATTTGCGCTATTTTTAAGCTGGAGTATGCGTATGGATACTGATGTAACAGGTCTTGATAGGGGAGAGGTGCTGTTTAATGTGCTATTAGTAGGGTTTATTATATTTGCTTCTAGTATAAGTGTTTCCTTCTTTCCTAGTGAATCCTTTTTAAGATCTCTATTTGTGTCTTCAACTCTAATGTTTGCACTAGGGTATATGGGGGCACACTACAAAAATGCCATTACAAAGAAGCTAGTATTTGAATATCTTTTAATTGTTTTAGCCTTTTTATCTTTACTTTTAATCTTTAACTAAATAACAGATCACCTGCAGTAGGGAAGTGGTATAGGCCTTAGTGGGGTAAAAGGGGAGAGAAATTACCCAATTTAATTAGCATGCTATAAGACTAAGTGATAATATTATAGGGTAGTTTGTCATGTATTATAGGGTAACTTTGTCACATATAAACTAACAAAACCCGTAACCACAACGTTTAGACGTCGTCATACATTTGCATGGGGGAGGTTGTCATACTTCTGAATGTGCGTGTGGATAACCCTAGGGGGGCGTGTTTTTACCCATTAAGGTATTAGACCTTATTAATTCAAGGGAAATAGGCTTAGAATTAAAATTAAATGCCTCTAATTAATTAGTAATTACTTCTTATTTGCTTCTCAATACTTATTTGTTGTTCCCTAATATGTCTGTGTCTCATGTTGCCATCAATCCCGACTGCACATGTCGTTAAACATACATTATACGACGTCAAGCATTTCTCAATCTCCACACTCTCCCACCACTTTCTATTCCCAAATCTATAACCAGTCCTAAACCTTTATTAATTACCAAGTTATTTCTTCCCTACTATTTATCCTCCAAAAATTATTTCCCTATTTTTTCTTTTTATTTATTAATTGCAAATTACCCTCACTCCCCACAACTAAGACTTCGTTTTTTATGCATTAATTTTCTTCCCACTTAATTCCCCTACCTCGTATGGCATGTGTATGTCCACAAATTTGGGGTATTTATATACCTTTAAATGCCTGATTAACAGCAAACGTTGTGCCTGTAGGTAAAGGAAGAAACGACCTTACAGAATACGTTCTAAGAGCCTTTTACATGTTAGTGGTGATACACATCATGAAACCTATTAACTTTTGTACAGACCTGCAAAAAAATCCAAGAAAGTACAAAAAAATATAAGGGTCACATCCAAAAATATAATTGGTATACTGAATTTATGGATTTAGAAAAACTTTTAGTCAGATATTTAGAACATTGTGAGATTGAAAAAAATCTTTCTCAAAATACTATCAAGATGTATGACTATTATTTGAGAGATTTTATAGAATTTTCACAAGTTCAACTGAAAAAGGAAAATGTAAGTCCAAATGACTTAGATTCTGAACTTATTAAAAAGTACAGGCTTGATCTAAATCGCAGACTAAGTTTTAAAACTGACGAGAATTACAAGAAATCTACCCAAAAAACATTTCTTGTCGCAATTAGGGCGTTTCTTAAGTATTTAATCATTGAAGAAGGTCTTGAAGTAGTACCTCCAGAGAAGATTATCCTAGGAAAAGCAGAGGCCAGGGTGCCAAAGGTACTAAATAGTGACCAATTAGAGCGTCTTTTCTCAGTACAAGACCTAAATAAGAAGTCAGGAATGCGAGATAGAGCCATTCTTGAAATGCTTTTTAGCACAGGACTACGTGTCAGTGAGTGCGTAGCACTAAACATTGATGATATAAACTCCAAATCAAATGAATTTACTGTGATAGGTAAAGGAAGAAAGCCTAGAACTGTATACCTTAGCGCATCTGCTCAAGAATGGCTAAGAAAATACGTAGCAACAAGAACTGACGAATTCAAACCACTATTTCTTAGATACAGTGGTAAGAAGATGGAACCAGATGACATAGATGGTGAATCCCTAAGACTAACTGTTAGAAGTGTACAAAGACTTGTCAAAAAATACACTTCAAGAGCAGGTATTTCCATTGATGCAACCCCTCATACCTTAAGACATACATTTGCAACAGGACTACTCGGTCAAGGTGCAGACCTTCGTTCCGTACAAGAGCTTCTAGGACACTCCAACGTGTCTACTACACAAATATATACACATGTCACAAACAAACAGCTTAAGGATGTACACAACGCCTTTCACAAAGATGTAGAAGGTTCCCTATCCCAAGCTGCACCCACAGATCAAGACTAGACGTCGTTATTTATATTACTTGTCTTATAGTTTGAATTGCATCACCACATTGTCTATAATCAAAAATGTTAGTCCCCTACAAATACAAATCATATATAAAGGAATGGAGATAATCATGAACAACCTTTGGAGAGTTTTACCCTGGATAATATTGGGATTGGCTATATTTTTCTCGCTTCTTTATTTCGCTCTTTCCAAGGTACGTTTTAATTGGGAAAAGGAAGGGCGTTATACTTTGGCAAAACTTCGTCGTTATCTGAGACGAGGTTTTTGGCGTGGTTGTGTAACCTACAAAGGCGTTTCTGGTGAGGTTTCGTTCCGGCTTTGGGTGTTCGATGAGAATATTCGTATTACGTTTTACTCAGATGAAGTAAATCGCACAGAGAAAATCTCTGTATCCGATTTGTTGGTTCGTCTTGCAGCTTTTGAAGGCACTGTGAACGCTGATGTGGCATTAAGGGGAATCAGTTTCTAAGTAATTCCTTACTTTCCCAAAAAGATCCTGGGGGTCAAGATGATTTCTTGTCTTGACTCCTAGTTCTTCAATATACCCTTTGCTGCCATCATTCCTGTTGCTGCAGCCCCTGTTATAGTTCCAGACATTCCACTAGCATCCCCTGCTACATAAACTCCCCTTATAGATGTTTCCATGTCCTTTGATGCCTTAACTCTTGATGATCTAAACTTTACCTCTGGTGCGTATAGTAGTGTATCTCCTGAATTAATACCGGGCATTACCCTATCCATCTTTTCTAAACCTTCAAGTATGTCTGTGACTACTCTGTGAGGTAGCGCCATTGATATATCTCCTGGTGTTACTTCTGTTAGTGTTGGTTTTACCATGGATTTGTTGATTCGTGACCAAGTACTTCTTCTTCCCTTTCTAAGATCTGCTAGTCTTTGTAGGATTGGTTTACCACCCCCTATTGTTGAAGCTAGTTGGGCAACAGATTGTGCGTATTGAATGGAGTTTTCCACAGGTTCTGTAAGATTTACCTCACAAACAAATGCAAAGTTTGAGTTTGGCGAGTTGTGTTGTGATGTTGAATGCCCATTTACACAAACATATCCTTCATAATCTTCAATTGCTACCTTCCCATTTGGACATGTACAAAAGGTCCTCATTATATCGTCATATGTATCTGTTCTCATTTTAAAGACTATCTCATACAGTGCATCAGCATGTCTTTGCATCACACTGGCAGGAAACTCTACCCTAACTCCTACCTCAACCATGCCATATTCATGTTCAATTCCATGCTTATCCCCTATTTGTTGTAACCATCTTGCACTTACCCTACCTGGTGTGAGTAATACTTTCTTTCCAGATATTTTTCCTTTGTTTGTAATTACATGGTCAAACTTCTTATTTTTGATTCCAATATCTGTAACCTTGCGGTTAAAAAACATGTCCACTCCTTTTTCTTCAAGGTATGTTTGAAAGTCAATCATCATCTTTTTTAATAGGTCTGTTCCTACATGTTTTGAACGTCTAATAATTAGTTCCAGTTCATTTCTTTGTGCTTCTTCTTCAAACCTTGCAGCAATTTCTGGGTTTTCTGGATATTCTTTTGCATCTACTCCAAAATCTATAAATATCTGTTCTATTTCATCAAGAAGTTTCTGATATTTCTTTTGAGTTATTAAATGAAAGGTTCTTTCATGTGAAAGTTTAGGAGTAAAATGCAGTTTTCCATCAGAATATGTTCCTGCCCCACCAAATCCAGACATAACACCATTCTTTTTCCGGTTTTGAATAGATGATCCCATCTCTACAAGTGCTATTTTTAACTTGGGGTTTTTGTTGACAAGGTCATAACAGGCAAAGATACCTGCTGGTCCTGATCCGACTATGATTACATCATACTTCTTGGCCACCAGAGTATCCTAGTTAAGAAGGTCCTATATGTCAAATTCCGGGTGTTTTCTTGTCTCTTAGAAAAGATTTAGTAGGTTCAAATGACCTTCTATGTATTTCACAAGGTCCAATCTTTAATATTTGTTCCCTATGAAACTTTGTTCCATACCCCTTGTGTTTATCAAAACCATACTCAGGATACTTATCATGCATTTCTTTCATGATCCTATCTCTATGAACCTTTGCTAGTATTGATGCTGCTGCTATTGTAAGGCTAGCACTATCCCCTCTTATGATATTTGTTTGAAATCCAGTTGGATACTTTTTAATTTTGTAATGATCTGTTAAAACATGACTCACAGTAGATTTAAGTTTTAGTTTTTCTATTGTATTAAAGAATCCCACCTGATTTGCTACTCCAATACCAATATCATCTATTTTATTGTGTTCAATAACAGTAATTTCATAAGCTTTTGCATTGTCTTTAATAAAATCAAAGAGAAGTTCTCTTCTTTTTGCAGTTACCTTCTTTGAATCATTAATCATTCCATACAGTTCTAGCCAGTTTTCTTCCCATATTGTTTTTTTCTTATTTAATTTGTGTGAGAAAAGGTGATCTGTGTTAAGTATTACTGCTGCAACAACAATTGGCCCTGCCAGTGGTCCCCTGCCCGCCTCATCTATACCTGCAACATATCTAACACCATCATTCCAGTGTTTATGTTCAAATTTAAGGAGTTTTGTTGGCATATAGACATATTATCAAATCTCTATTCTAATTAGAATTTAGGTTCTTCCAATGGAAATTATTATATTGTAGTTTTAGGTTACCTGGAGTGTGCCGCCGTATGTTAATTGGAAAACTGTCTGCTTTGTCAACCAGGCGATGCGGGTTCAAGTCCCGCCGGCGGCTCCAGGTATTGACAAAGCCACAACACATGTTAGTATAAAATGGTCTGGTTGACGAGACAGTTTCCGTCTTAACAGCGGAGACAAGAAAGCCTTCTTATGAGGGCTTTTTTGTTTTTAATACTATCAAGTTATTTTTTTTGAGATTCTTCTTTTATTTCTTCTTGTGGTGCTTCCTCAATCTTTGCAACTGAAGCTACTTTGTCTTTTGCTCCAAGTTTGATTAGTTTTACCCCGATTGTGGCTCTTCCTAATACAGGTATTTGTTTTGTTTTCAATCTGATTGCATTCCCTGAGTTAGTCATAATGAGTAAATCACTCTCTGTTTTGTTTAATTGCAGTCTTGCAGTGATTAGTTTACCTGTTTTTTCTGATGGATTATAAGTTAAAATTCCTGATCCTCCCCTATTTTGTACCTTATACTCTGTAAGCTTTGTTTTCTTACCGTAACCTTTTTCAGAAACAACTAGAAGATGATCCTTTGAGGCACCCTTTTTGAAAGTTACCATTCCAACAACAGTATCCCCTGCTTTTTTAAGTGTTATACCCTTAACTCCCTTTGCAACCCTACCCATTGTTCTAACATCATTTTCACTAAATCTAATTGATTGTCCTGCAGAAGTTATTATCATGACATCGTCATCGCCATCAGTAAGCCTTACCCAAGCTAGCGAATCGTTATCGTCAAGTTTGATAGCTGTAATTCCAGAGGTCCTAATATTTCCGTAATCCTTAAGGGAGGTCTTTTTAACAACACCTTTTTGGGTTCCAAATACAATATTGCCCTTACCCTTTGCAAGGATTTCAGATTCCATTGTCAAAAAGCCTTCAACTCTTTCATCTTGTTTAATACTCAAGAAGTTAACAAGGGCAGCACCCTTCGCTCTTCTTGAACTTTCTGGTATTTCCCAGATTCTCATCTTGTATACCTTACCCTTATTTGTAAAGAAGAATGCATAATCATGTGTGTTACATGCTTTCACTGTTGAGACCATATCTTCCTCTTTAAGATCCTGCCCCTTAACACCCTTTCCTCCCCTACCCTGAGTCTTATATGCAGTTGGTTTTAGTCTTTTAATGTAACCACTGTCAGAAATTGTGATGATGCATTGTTCATTAACAACAAGATCTTCATCTGATAGTTTTCCAATGCCTCCCTTTATTACTTTGGATCTTCTTTCATCTCCATATGTTGTTTTAATTCTTTCCAATTCCTTTTGTATAGTCTCAATAATCAATACTGGAGATGCTAAAAGCTTCTCATAACCATCAATTGTTCCTAGTATTTCTTCTAATTCATCTTCTATTTTTTGTCTTTCAAGAGCTGCAAGTCTTCTTAGTTGCATATCAAGAATTGCCTGAGCTTGAATGGAGGTGAAATCAAATTGTTTAATAAGACCTTCCTTTGCTGCATGTACATCTTTACTCTTTTTAATAAGCGCAATAATTTCATCGATGATATCAAGAGCTTTTTTGAGTCCTTGTAGTATGTGTTCACGAGCCTTTACCTTTTTAAGTAAGAATAGTGTTCTATTTACAACAATTGTTTGTCTGTGTTTTACAAATTCCTCAAGAACCATCTTTAGTGTCATTCTCTTAGGTTCTCCATCAAGAAGAGCCACCATATTTGTATTAAATGTTGATTGGAGTGGTGTGAACTTAAATAGTCTGTTTTTTACCTTTTGAGGGGTTGCTGTCCTTTTAAGTTCAATAACAATTCTCATTCCCAAATGGTTTGACTCATCACGAAGATCAGAAATCCCCTTTATCTTGTCGTCCTTTGCAAGTTTTGCTATTTTTTCAACAAGGGTCGCTTTGTTAACTTGGTATGGAATTTCTGTGATTATGATTTGACTCTTACCACTCTTACCTTCTTCAATACTCATCTTTGCGCGTTGTACTACCCTACCCTTACCTGTGGCATACATCCTTGTTATTTCTTCTCTGTCATATATTGTCCCACCAGTTGGAAAGTCTGGACCCTGAATGTGTTCAACAAGATCTTCTACTGTTGCTGCTGATTCAAAAGCAGGTTTTGCAACTTTAACTGTAAATTTACCTTCTTGCTCACCTTCAAATGGGAATAGTTCTACAACATCATTTTTTCCAGGTTCACTACCCTTTGTTTCTGCTTTTTCAATTAATAGATTGATACCATCAATAACCTCACCCAAGTGGTGTGGAGGGATGTTTGTTGCCATACCTACAGCAATACCGGAAGCTCCATTTAATAGAAGGTTAGGTATAACAGAAGGTAAAACAATAGGTTCCATGTTCTGAAGGTCGTTTAATTCAAATTTAACTGTTTCTTTTTCAATATCACGGAAAAGCTCGTCTGAGATCTTTTGCATCTTTGCCTCTGTATAACGCATAGCAGCTGGCGGATCTCCATCAATTGATCCAAAGTTACCTTGACCATGAACAAGCATGTATCGTAGCGAGAAAGGCTGCGCCATTCTTACCATTGCATCATAAATAGAAGAATCACCATGAGGGTGATATCTTCTCATTACTTCTCCAATAACAGAAGCTGACTTATGAAATTTTCCAGTGGAAACCATGTTTTGATCTTGCATTGCATAAATGATTCTTCTCTGCACAGGTTTTAAACCATCTTTAACATCGGGAAGTGCTCGAGAAACAATAACTGACATAGCATAATCAAGATATGCTTTCTGCATTTCGTCTGTGATAGAAGCTCTAATAACACCCTGTTCTAATTTCTTAACAGGAGCAATATCTTCTACCTTTTCATCTTCAGATTTGTCTGTTATATCGGTTACTTTATCCTTTGCCATAACTTATCTATAATACCAGTTTCTGGCTGCTACTGCAATGAAATTCGGTCTAAAAACATCACAAAAATGGTGTTATACTTCATGCATGATTGAATTCTTTCAAAAGTTTGTTTTGGAACTTTTCGTAGGTATAGTTATTTATATTGTTGGTGTTTTAACAAGCAAACTTTGGTTTAAAATCAAAAGAAATTCAAATGAAAAAACACTTAGAAAAAATGTAAAGACAGCTTTAAGAATAATTTACTCTTCAGAAGAAAAATTTCCAGGGAGAAAAAGAGGGATAGAGAAACTTGAATATGCTGTTGATGAATTTATGAAAGAAGTTAACATAAAGGATTATGAGTCAGCACAGGATTACATCATCAAGGTATTCAATCTAACAAAGCTTAGTAAGGTAGACTTCTTTTAGTTACCAAGAATCACTTTTTCAATAGGTGGTGTTATATCTTTCTTTCTACTCATCCTAGGACCTATATCTGCAACATTATCTTCACCTTCTGTGGTAAACGCTTTCTCTATAATTTCCTTCTCAACATCATTTGTATAAATCACCTGAGAATTAATCTTTAGAATATCTGTTACAACAATGTATCCATGTGAAGCTTCTTCTTGTGTTTTTGCTTCTTCTAATGCTTCTACTAGATCCTTCTTTTGCTCTATAGCTTTTTCTGGTTCTACTGTCTCAACTTGATTAACAAATACCTTTGTTCCTTCAAAATCAAACACCTTAAAGTCCTTCTTTGCTATCTCTATAGGTGTCAGACTTGAAAGATCTGATTTTGCTTTAAATATCTCAAATGTGAACTTTTCAACATCAATATCAAGTTTCTCTGAAATATCTCTTGCAATATCTGAATCAATCCCTGTTGTTGTACTTGATTTAAGACCAACTGTATCTGAAAGAATACCTGCAAGTATTAAACTTTGGGTCTTTTCACTAGGTGTTAGCCCATACATATCAAAGAGTTTGTACACCACGGTACTTGTGGAACCAACAGGGCGCACATCTATTCTTACAGGAGTTGTGAAACTAACATTAATTTTGTGATGATCTACAATTTCTATCACCTGGTCCCCTACTATCTTTTCATGTCTTTGAGCTTCCTCATTGTGATCAACAAGAACAATTGCATCTTCTGCATTAATCTCTACATCATCCATGCTTTGTGGCATTTCAACGTCAAATTTATCAAATACGTACTTTGTTTCTATATTTGGTTCACCTGCTCTAAGAGGTATTATCTTTGAACCTTCAAACCTTTTTGCTTTTTTCAAAAAATCAGCATATTGTACTGCAGATGCTACAGCGTCTAGATCTGGGGATTTATGTCCTATTATGTAGATATTCATGCGATGAGTTTAGCATATGTGTTTAGGCTCATGTAAGACCCTATGCCTATTCTAAGAATTCAATATCAATCTTTTTATTAGTTGCTCTACTGAAGTGTTTGTCATTTGTGATAAACCTGTCACAACCAAGTTCCATTGCAGTGGCAAGGTGAATTGCATCAGGTGTTCTTAGACCATATTTTCCACGTAGATATCCTGCTGTTTCTGCAATTTCCAAGTCTGTATCCCTTACTACCAGGTTGGTAGTGTTTAAGAATGCTAGCTTTGTTTTCTCCACGCTTTGAAGATCGCCTATTTCATATGGTTTTGAAAGTAATTCGGCTAGTATTAATGTTGAAGCTATGACCAGATCCCCTCTTTTTTCTACTTCCTTAATGATGTCCTTAGCCTTATCCCAGAAGATAGGATTTTTTTCTAAGACATAAATATATATTTGAGTATCTAAATAGACCCTATGCATCCCATTCATCCCTTAAATCTTTTATATATTTTGTAGCATCTTTACCATAGTAACCTTTTGGTAATATTCCACCATATCTGTCAACCCAAGAGGTTTTCTTAAGTTTAATTTGTATGGTTTCATCATCAATTGCTGTAATGTATGCTTCCCTACCTGCAGCCACATCCTTAACCACCCTTCTTATCCTCCTAGGAATGACTAGTTGATATTTAGCGTTTATCCTTGCCTTTTCAGTTGGATTTTTTTCTTTGTTTGTTACCTTTTCTACCATGCCTGTATATTATCAGAACGTAATACATAGAACAAGATAATCGTATTACATTTATGTGTTGTATAATTACCCTGTGAACATCACTCCAGATAACATTCATGAAAAACTAATAGACATACAAACCTTAAGAGAGGTTCAGGGTAAGGAAGAAGAAACCTTAGCTCTTATTGATCAAGCAATACCCATTGCTTCTCAAATAAAGGACTTTGATTTAGTAGCTGTCCTTTATTGGGAATATTCTATAGTTTGGCAACATGTTGTAATGTCAGAAATTGCAAAGTCCGAGGAAGATAGAGATCAGGTTGTACTTTCTGAAGCCTTAGAGAAAATGAGTAAATATGCCTATGATGCACACAAGGTCATTGAAGAAAACAAACTCACAGAAAAACTTCCAATATCATATAGATTTCTAGGCAGGGTTTCTGATTATAATGAGGACTTTGAAACATCTATCAAACACTATGAGAAAGCACTTGAACTATTACCCCCCACGTCTCACTCCATATTAGAGGTAAATGGTTTCCTATCTTATTCCCTTGTTATGAAGGGTGAAACAGAAAAGGGAGTAAAGCTTGCTAAAGAAACCTTTGACAACTATTTCAATTCAAAACTTGGTAAGGATCTAAAGAAAGAAGATTATTTTAAGTGGTCTGTATGGATGTCAGGAGTTGCTCCTAGGATACTTTTTGCATTAGATGATACTGATTCCGAATATGATTCAGAAGATATGAAAAGATGGCTTGAGGCTACAAAGACAGAGCTTGAAAACCCAACAGGTAACATTACCTGGGGTGATGACAAGTTTAGTTTTAGAATTGAAGAATTAACAGTATCCCTTGGAAAGCTTGCAATAATCGTCTTACTTCCACTCATATTGAAAATCAGATAAATCTCTGCTATTTTACTCTGCAAGACATTAGCCACTAGACTAGATTTGTTTGGAGGTACACTATGCAATGCCCTGAATGTGATGAAACTTTGGATGCGCAAGGAGTTATTGAGGAAGTCCTTGCTAAAGGTTACTGTACCGACTGTGGCCGCCTTCTTTCCAGCGACGAGATAGATAAACTGAAAGATTTGGTACCTGTTTAAGGGGAGGGTTTTCAATGTATATCCCGGAAACCATAGTGGCATCTTGTCGCTATGGTCTTTCCTCAAGGGGCAATAAGTTTTAAGCTAGTTCCCTTTTCATATGATGCTAAGTCATCTCCTCCGTCTTTTACCATGTTTGGTGTGTATTTAGCAGATTCCAGTGTTGTGTTTATTTCAAAATCAAAGCCATCAGACATATAAGATAAAACTAAACTACCTGAGTTCACTGGATCCAGTGGTAATCCGGTAATGTAATCCCCTACTCCGTCTCCGGATATGTTTGTGAATTTAACCCAACCTGTTCCATCTACAGCTATGTTTAGTGAGGAGCTATTACATGTTCCACAAGTTGAGGTATTTGTTAGTTGTATATCTCCATCAGCTACTGCTGCATTAATTGCTTGAACTAAAAGTTGTACCTCTCTTACCCTACGGGCATCTCTACTTCTACGTATGTATTCTTGGGGATCAATTGACATTAAAACAATGCCAGTCAAAAAACCAATTATTACAATGACTACGAGTAATTCAATTAATGTGAAACCAGATTGCTTATAAGACTTTTGGGCAGTGTCTAACATGTTCATCTAAAAGTTTAGCACAAGGGCTAACCTTCTAGCGAATCTAATATTCTTTGTGCCTCAGTTTTTCTATTTGCAAGTATATTGTCTGGATCAGGGGTTGCTAAAACTGCCCCCGCATATACCTCTGCAAGTATTGGTTTTTTACTCTTTGCATAAACCATTGCATACCCTAGCATTATTCCTGAATTCCATACTCTAAGCTTAAGTTGAGCCTGATCATCCATTTCTACTTCTTTTTCATAACCTTCAAATAGTTTATCTTGTGCTAGTTGTAGTGTTTTTAATGCCTCCTTATAGTTACCAAGCAAATATTCAGAGTGTGCCTTCATACCAAGTGGCCAAGCTTTGTGTGCTTCTGATCCAGCTAAATGTTTTAGGGAATCTTTAAGATATTTTAAGGCTTCTTCTGGTTTTTCCTGTGAGTTTAAGAGACTTGCAAAATGAGCACGCTGTGTAGCAACTTGTCCACTCTTATCTCCAAATTCCTTTATGGCAAGATCAAGACCCTCTTTTGCCGCAGTTTCTGTTTCTTTCATCAATCTTTCTTTTTCATTCCCTTCCGAATTGTCTGCCATTAGCTTAAGTGCAATCTTTTTGTGTCCCAAAACATCAATTAGTCCCCTCTTGTTGTCATTTTCTTTGTCCCAAGCTATAACTTCATCAAACATGACTAGGGCTTCTTTATGTTTTCCACCTTCTCTTAATTTAACAGCTTCATCTTTTTGTTGTTCTCTTTGTTCTTTGGAATTTATCATGCCGCTATTATATCAAAGAAGCCATCTGCTAAAATCACCTTATGTATAAAGAAATTTCTGAAGAGTTACTTGATTCTATCTACAAGAAACACATAGTGCAGTTAAACAATATTGATGTTAAACAACCAAAACTCATAATAACCTTTTCAGGAATTCAAGCTTCTGGTAAGACAACAATTTCTAAAAAACTTGAGAAAGACTTTAACTGTGTTCGTGTAAATAACGATGATGTTCGATTGATAATAGCAGACATGTTACCGGATATTAGTAGGGCTCAATTGCAAACCATTCTACAATCCTATGGTAGCTATATTTCTGAAAAATTAAGTAAGAGACTAAATGGGCGCTTGATTATGGATGGTAGTGTTGATCATAGGTTTGAGGCAGTTAAAGCTTTGGCTGATAACCTGGACTGTCCTCTTTTCATAATACGTTTGGAGGTGCCGTATGAGGAGCTTAAAAGGCGTATATCAAATCGAAACAACTTTGATGACTCTGCCTTATTAAAATCGGATCTCTTGAAAGAATATTATGAGAACTACGAAAGATCCTTAGATAAATTCAAACCAAATGTCACAATTGACGCTGGTAACGGTATAGATTATCCCGTAATTCAGAAGGCTCTTAGTGATTATATAACTAACTCTGCTTAGTGAATCTGGTTTCAAATTTGGTCAAAATAAAACTTCCACCTCTATTCCATAAAGGAAACGCGGCCGTATAGGCCACAGTTTAAGGTGGAAGCAATTCCAATAGAATACTATCATGTTTATTTGTTGATTAGAAAATCCCTAATGAATCTGATTTACCTCAAATGCTGTTCTAATGATGTCTTCTAGTTTTGGTTCATTAATATCAAGATCATCAATATCATATTTCTCTAGTAGATCTGATGCCATTTGAGATGTTTTATCTCTAGGTACATTAATCACAACCTTTGGAAAATTGTATTCAACAACCTCACCAAATCTTTCTAGTTCTCCCCTACTTACCTTCTCATTAAAGATTGGAATAAGTATTTTGTAATCTGCAAATTTACGAATTAAGTCATTAATTGGACCATCAAACATCAATCTTCCTGTATCAATCATTATGACTCTGTCACAAATCTCTTTTACATCATCCATATAATGAGAAGTTAAAATCACTGTTGCGTTATATCTTTGATTGTATTGTTTAATAAACTCCCTAACCTTTTTCTGCATTACAACATCAAGTCCAATTGTTGGTTCATCAAGAAACAAAACCTTTGGTGTATGAATCAGTGATGCTATAAGTTCACATTTCATTCTTTGCCCCAAAGAAAGCTTTCTCACCTGCTGATGTATGATTTCTTTAACGTCTAGGAGCTCCACAAGCTCATCTAACACCTCTTTATATCTATCGTCTGGTATCTCATATATTTCCTTGTTCAGATTAAATGTTTCAATTGCTGGAAGATCCCACCAAAGTTGATTTTTCTGCCCCATGACAAGGCTAATCTGCTTTAAGAAATCATGTTTTCTCTCATTTGGTGTATAACCTAATACCTCACAACTTCCCCCAGTTGGATATAAAAGACCACTTAACATCTTTAGTGTTGTTGTTTTACCTGCCCCATTTGGTCCGATGAATCCTATAAGTTCTCCCTGCTTTATTTCAAAATCAATTTCCTTCACAGCCTCTACTGTTTCATATTTTCTCTTAAACAAGGCCTTAATACTTCCCTTCAAACCTGGTTCCTTCTTATGAATCTTAAAAAACTTTGAGAGCTTTTCTACCTTTACTGATGTTTCCATTGTCTTATTGTACCTACCTTTTCTAACTTTGTTAATTAACTACTAGCTGAGGTGTAGTTTTTCACCCCAAACTTATAGAATGCATTTGATATCAAAAAACTTCCAAGTGCAACTACTACTGGAATTAGTAAGTTTTTGAAACTAAAATCTATTTTTCCTAGAAAAAGTGCAGTTGGGTATGAGGCAAATATTGTGATAGGAACAATATACGTTAGCAAGGCAAATACCTTACCAGTAAATACATTTCCCGGATATCCTGCATAAAGCCAGGCGTTTTCAATAACACCAAATACTTCTTCGGACCGACCACTTAAAAAAGATGAAGATACTGCTAGTTGTAAAAAGGAAAATGCTGCTAGTTGGCCCAGCAAGCAGTAACCCACAAGAACTAAGATGTTTTGTGCTGTGACTGTCACATCCACATTTGAAAAACCTACAAAGAAGAAAATTATACTAGCGGTTGTTGATGGTATCCCCTTAAAATTGGGTGGGAGTGTGTATGCAATGAACCTGGAACTTATAGGTTTTAATAGATAAAAATCATATTGACCATTAAACACTTTTTCAATCACATTCTCCATTGTTCTGCCATAGAATAGTTTTAATATACCCCAGTTTGCATGATATACACCAAAAAGTAGAATCATTTCATAAATATTCCAACCCCCTATCTCAGGTGTGGTTCCAAAAATTAACCAAAAAAAGGTGATGTTTACTGCTAGCATAAGGATAACTCCAAAAAGAAGCATTAAGGTGTCTGTTCTATACATTGTTGCAAGGGAGAGACCTACCTTCCAAAAATGTGTGTAAATCTTTATGTACTTTTTGCTTCTAGTTATTATATTAGTTATAGCTCTCATATATTCTGGCCCCCTTTCTATAAATGAGTTTTGTTAGAAAATAAAAAGCGAGGGTCCACAGGGTTAGGATTACTAGGTTCACACCTATCTCCTGAGGAGGTATTTTTCCAAAGTAAATATCAATTGGAAATTGTATTAAATACTTGAATGGCAGCATGCTTAACACCCTTTGTGCCCAGAGGGGAAAAAATGTTAATGGTATAAGGCCCCCCGAAAGAATTGCAATTATCTGTGTTGTTATTAGTTTTAGATGAGTTACTTCAGTTGTCCAAAATCCTGCAAGCCCCAGCAATAGATTTATTACAGCTGTTAAAAATCCATTTAGCATGAAAACGCAAAGAAATAAAACACCATAAATTGTGTTGCTGGGCATTACCAACACGTTGTGCAGAAAGATAGATGACATAGTTAGCACCGTAACTAAGTTTCCTAGAGACCAGAGATTTGCACCTGTTACATAATCTGTTATAAAGTGGCCCACAAGATCTACAGGTTTTACTAAAATCTTTGTTATTTCTCCGGATTTAATTTGTTTTGCAAAGCGAGAAGCACCAAAAGTACTCACCCTGTTGTACATTATCCTCATGAGAAAGTAGTAAGTTACGATCTCTGTATAGGTGTATCCCCTGATTGTTTCTCCACCGTTATTTATAAATATTGCTTTCCAGAAATGAACAATAATAAATAGGGCAAACACTGATTGGAGGTTTGCAACAATCATGGTGAATCTTTGTTCCATAACTCTTTTAAGTCTGTTATTTGCAATAGCAATATGTTTCTTCATATTAACTACTTGCTGATGAGTATTGTTTGATCATCAAGTTCCAAACTTTATATGAGATAAACATAAATAATGTTGCCAACATTGCAGAGGTAATAACAGTTTGCAGGTTTACGCTCTTTAACAAAGCACTAGCAGGAATGCTTACCATAAAACCTACAGGGATGATGTACATAAATATCACTCTAGTCACACCACTAAATACGCTATGTGGATATTTTTTGAAATTGGTGCAAGACGAAGCTCCCAGCTCCGGTAAGGTCGTCATGTTGATGAATTTGAATGCTAGAGAGGCAATGGTTGTTACAAAGGCATATAGAATTAGGAGACCAGAAAGGAAAAGTAATAAGCATAGTAAGACTTTCCCCCAGGTGATTGTTACATCAAGTTTACTAAGGGCGTGCCCCATTATGTAAAATCCTGGTAGCATAGCTAGAAAACTTGAGAAATAGGGTCTCCCTAAAGACAACTGAAACATAGAATTGATTGGTTTTGTTAGGACAAAATCAATATCTCCATCTTTAATTCTTCCGGGCAATCTTAGAAGGCCAAATATCATCACCATTCCATAAAGAAGTTCTGCATTAACAATATTCAAGCCGGTTAAAAAAAGCACTTCATAGTAGGACCATCCTGCAATTTCTGAAACGTTTGAATATAAGATTTGAAAAAAGACCACAAGTATTGCTGCATGACCAAGTTCTACAATTATTTGCGTGATAAAGTCGGTTTTATAAGCCATTTCCCCTATCAAAGAGTATTTCAAGAAGGTTTTATATAGTTTTAAATATTTCTTTGTTGTTTTTATTTTAGTTCCCATAGGCCTCGTATTTCCTTAAACCTTTTTTCCACAGGATGTTTGCTAAAAGAAAGAAAACTATTATCCAAACAACCCCTACAATAATGTCTTTTACTATACTTTCACTTCCACTTGTACCAAGAAAGTAACTTGTGGGTGTGTAATACATAAATTTAAAGGGCAGCAGTTGAAGAATGTTTCTTATATCTTTGGGTACAATTTCAAAAGGAAAACTTAATCCCCCTAGAATTGCAAAGAGTATATATTTAAGATGCCTAAATGACCAAATGCTTTGAAACCAAAAGGTAGTCCAAGTTACTGTAAAGTCAATCATCGTGTGTAACACATATCCTAGAAAACACATTAATAAACCCAATAGTATCCCCTGTGTAGTAAATATGTCATTGCCCACTGTTGTAGTGATTACGATAAATATTATGAGATAGGTTGAGATAAAGACTAAACTCTGTATTACAGTTCTAGCCATATTATCAAACAGAAACAGGGACCAGATTCTAACTGGTTTTAACAATTGATTTGAAAAGTTTCCCTCCCGAATTTCACTTGGGACTTTTTCAGCTATTTTTGATGAAGTGAGTCTTGCAACAATGGGTATGGTCATATAGTACATAAGCATCTGTGCGAAATTGTATCCTCCGACACTTTCGTTTGTTTTAAACACGGCACTCCAAAATATTAAGTAACCTGCAATTCCAATAAGCCTATTTAGGAAGGTACCTACAATGTTGGATCTATATTCCAATGCAGCACTTATTCTATTTTTAAATATTTTAATGTACTTTTTCATATTAACTACTTGCCGATGAATAAGCTTTTAGTCCCCTATTCCACAAAATAGCCACAACAGTAATATAAAAAGCTAGTGCGCCGAGGTAAGAACCCAATATATTTAGACTAAAGCCCTTTAAAAGAAAATATGCTGGTCCGTAAGCAAGGAGTCCTATTGGAAGGATTGTAGTAAAGATTAATTTAACACTCTTTGGGTATATATCAGTAGGATACTTATAATATTCAAACAAGTGGTAATACATTCTTTTCATGTCTCTTGTTTTAGATACCCAGAAGGCAAGGAGGGATATTGACAAGCTTATCAACATTTTAAGAATCACACCTAGACCCATTAATACTATGCACAGTAGTATAGGTAAGGGTTTTAACTGTATTCCTGTGTTAACAAATCCATAGATTGTTATTGCAAGAGCAAGTATATAAGAGGGCATTTTTTCAACCACAGATAGTTTAAAAGTTATAAGATTCATAAAGCTATTTACAGGTTTTGTAAGATATATGTCCAGGTTACCGTTTAGGATGATATCACTCACCCAGTCGTCTACACCTGCAAAAAATGACCAGTGGGTGTAAAAGATCAGTTGGCCTATTCCAAACAAGGTTAAGATTTCAAATTTTCCCCATTCCCCTATGCCATCAATGTTGCCAAATATTACTCCGAAGAACACAAGCGTTAGTATTGTATAGCTATAAGTTCCCATAATAGTCATCAAAATATCCACTCTGTATTCAGCTAATTGCATTAAGACGGCCTTGTTCTTTTTATGGTAATACCTTAAAAACTTCTTCATTATTGCCCCACCGAATCAAATTTTTTAATACCCTTGTTCCAAATCCATCTATAAGTAAGAGTCAAAATGATGATCCATAAAAATTGAATTATCAGATGTCTTACAATATCAACACTGGCAATTCTCCCTGTATATATTGCCGCCGGTAGGTATCCCATATATTGAAAGGGTAGGTACGTTATTACATTAAAGATTTTCTCTGGGAGTAGGTCCAGAGGGAACACCATACCGTTTACAGTGTCCATAAATCTGCCAGCGACAGCGATTATTCCCCAACCTTGCACTGTCCAAAAGGAGGCTGCGCCAATTATTGAATACAATACGTGAGCTACAATAATTGATTGGACAAAAGCAATTATCACAAAAGTTAAGTTTTGAGGTGGTAGAAAGGTATCTGAGAAGTTTGTTACCAATATTCCAAGTGCTATAAGTGGTGCAATGGTTTGCAATAACTTTTCTGTTATTGTTTTTGCAAACTGAAAGAGGTTGTAATTTACAGGTTTTATGAGAAGGAATGCTAGGGATCCTTTTCTCATGTCATCCATCATAGTTCTTGCAATACCAGCGCTTCCCACCAAAATCTTTATTGAAAAAATAACTGCGAAATATGTGATCATTGTGGAAAATGTGAAGTCTCCAACAGTGTCCCTTACAGAGAATATTGTTTTCCAGACAAAGAAAGCAATTAATAGAGATGCACCTCCGGCCATAATCATGGAGAAGAAATTAAGAGGATATATAGCCTGATTGATTACACTAGTTTTTGCAATTTGGAGATACTTTTTCACCCACCAAGTCTATCATTTGGTTTTGTGGTAGTAAAAGATTAACTGTCAACGTTTGCTTGTTTTGCGTGTGTTTGGATGAATTTCCTTCTTGGCGGTACCTGATCTCCCATTAGAATATCAAAAACTTCATCAGCCTTTGCTGCATCTTCTATAGTTATAAGCTTTAGTCTCCTTGTTTCAGGATTCATTGTGGTGTCCCACAGTTCATCCGGGTTCATTTCCCCTAGTCCCTTAAACCTTTGAATAATAGCTCCCTTACCATCCTTTGTTTTCAAAAAGGCATCTCTTTCTTTCTCATCTAAGAGATATCGTTTGTTCTTACCCCAGGTTGCTTTAAATAGTGGTGGTACAGCAAGATAGATGTGTCCGTTTTCAATAAGTTTAGGCATGTGTCTAAAGAAGAATGTTAGGTTAAGTGTTGCAATATGAGCTCCATCAACATCAGCATCTTCCATAAGAATAAGCTTATGGTATCTTAATTTCTCAATGTTGAAGTGTTCCCCTATTCCTGCCCCTATCGCTGTAATAAGATCTTTAAATTTGTCTGATCCTGCAACTTTATCAAGTCTTGCACCTTCTGTATTTAGCACCTTACCAAAAACGGGCAAAATTGCTTGAGTTTTACGAGTTCTTGCCATTTTGGCAGGTCCCGCAGCAGAATCTCCCTCAACTATGAAAAGTTCACAGTCCTCAGATTTTTTACTTGAACAATCTGCTAATTTTCCAGGTAACACTCCCCCACCCTCAAAAGCTGACTTTCTAATTACAGTATCCCTTGCTGCCTTTGCTGCCAGTCTTGCCTTCATTGCAATAACGTTCTTACCTACAATTGCTTGGGCTTCTCTTGGATTTTCTTCAAAAAATGTGTCGATCCCTTCTCGAACAACGTTTTCAACAGCAGGTCTAACATGTGAGTTACCAAGTTTTCCTTTTGTCTGCCCTTCAAACTGAAGTTCTGAAGAACCAAGCTTCACAGAAATAATTGCAGTTAAGCCTTCTCTTAAGTCATCGCCTGATAAATTAGAATCTTTTTCCTTTATGATGTCATGATCCCTACCATAGCTGTTAATTGCCTTTGTTAAAGCGGATCTGAAACCAGTTAAATGAGTTCCCCCTTCATTTGTTTTGATGTGGTTGGCAAAACACACCACATTTTCTGCAAATGAGCTGTTATATTGCATTGCTACCTCAACCAAAACATCATCCTCAGTCTCTTTTGATACGTGAAATATCTTTGCATGGACTGGTTTTTTGTTTTTATTTAGGGATCTAAGATAGGTTTTTATACCTCCTTCAAAGTAATAATTGAAATGTCTGTCATTTTTTTCATCTATTAGCTCAAACCTTATGCCTGCAGTCAGAAAAGCATATTCCTTAAGTTGTTTTACAAAGAATGCCATTTTGTACTCAGTGGTCTCGAATATACTGCTGCTGGGCTTAAATTGAACGATTGTGCCGGTTGGGTAGTTCCATCCTTTAAGGTCTGCTGTCCATTTAGCATCTTTAACCTTCGTTGTTGGTTTCTTAGGATCAAGTTTTTCAACCTTGTGTATTTTGTCCGCACCCTTCTCGTATTCCTGCATAACCATCTCTTTTTCATGTGCATTGAGTACAATTACTCTACACCAATCAGAGAGTGCATTTACAACAGAAGCTCCTACACCGTGCAAACCACTGGAAACCTTGTAACCACCGCCTCCAAACTTACCTCCTGCATGCAAACGAGTGAATGCAAGCTCAAGTGCAGAAACGTTATATCCTTTTTTAGTACCATATGGAATTCCTCTACCATTATCATATATGGAAACTGAATCATCTTTGTGAAAAATAACCTTAATGTGATCAGCAAATCCTCCAATAGCTTCATCCATTGAGTTATTAACAATCTCTGTGACTAAGTGTTGAAGTCCGTGTATATCAGTAGATCCTATATACATACCAGGACGCTTACGTACGGGTTCTAAGCCTTCTAGAACAGTAATCTCTTCCGCTGTATATTTTGTTATATCATCGATGGTTGCCATAACAGGGTTATTCTATTAGGCCTGAAGTATTTTAGCAAGGGGGTGGTTTGAAAAGTGGACAAGCAGATAGGTTGAATGAAGGTTTTTAGGCTGCTCTTCATTCCCGCTGTAACATCTGCTTGCCCATCCGGTAATTTGTTTATTTTGAATAAAGGGTTCGGTTGGTTGCTTTCTACCCATTTTGTTACGGGAAAATCCAATTCTGATTTCTCGTAGGGCACCCACCGAACCCTTTTGCAAACCATTGGAGGGGGATCGTCTCGATCCCTAACGGTTCGCTCAAACTTATAATAACACTATTCTTTGCTAATGAGCATTAGCCTTACTTATAAAATATGCTTATAATACGCAAACCTAATCCAAATTTGATTGTACTCATAAAGGTGTGTCCCATGATAAATTTCTTAAGAAGGATTTTTGATAGGCGTTGGTGGGGACACTATATATATCAGTGCCCTACACATCAGGATTCCTTAGTTTATTCAAAGGAGTATTTTGGAGACTCCCCTATGTGCCAATGCCCGACCGAATGGGCTTGCACTTATGACACGGAGCATCGTGTTAAGGCAACCATTGTGGCTGAACCAACATCAAAGGGAATAAGTAGCACTGCTTTCATGCTTTTTACGTGTTCTGTGTGTGGCTATGCTGTACTAAATAAAGAAGTGTGTGGTAAGAGGATGAGTTTGATTTCATACCCCATATTCTAGATTCTAACTTTCTTCAAATGGTAAATGGCGGGTGCATTAATATAAATTGATGCACCTGCTAAACCCTTAAGTTTAATAGCAGGAATTCTATAGCTATTTTTATACCAATATTTGTTTCAACTAGATCTTTTCTTACGTGATTAATTAGCTCAATATTTTTGCTATTTGGAATTGTTAAATTTCTTCTTAATTCCCCTACCCAATATTCAAGTGTTTGAATTATTTCCTCTCTTTCATCTTTTACAAATTCAACACTAAAAGCGAGTCTTTCGCCCTCACTCATAGCCAAAACCTTTGTAATGGCTGTACTTTCATGCTCGATATCTTCTTTTTGCCTGCATTCAAGCTTTTTGCATCTAGAAACAATGGTTTCTAGTAGAGACTTCTCTGTTTTTGTATTTAGAAAGATAGTTACATAATCGGATGATTCCTCAAGGGTTTTAAGCAAGGCATTTTGAGCAGGGATTGTGAGTAGTTCTGCTTTACCCACAACAACGGCTTTATTATCGTGGCTTAGAGGTTTTTCTGTTAAGAACTTTATAACTTCTCTAATTTGTTTTATACCTAGGGATTTTTTGCCTTCAATTGTTTCCACTACAAATAAATCAGGATTATTCTCAGAAACCTCTAGATCCAGGTTGTCTAGTTTTTGTTCAATTATTTCTTTTCTTGCAGTGTGGGTACCGCCATAAACGAGTATAGAAGGCATAGGAAAATTATACAGCACTTGTTATATAATACGTTTGGATGCAGAATCCTTCTTTGGAGGATTTCTTAGTAGCTCTCCTTTTCCTAGCTTGGTCAAATAAAACCTAGTGAAAGGAAAAGAAATGAGTGAATGGGATTACACTGGAACCCTGTGGATAAGGTTGTATAGAAGTGCATTTTGTTACTGTTTACGTTTTGGTTACGAAACGGTAATAGTTTCAACTCTTTCTGAGTTGGAAGAGGTTGCTAGAGAGGTAATTGGTACTCCAGTGATTTGGAATGTATTTGCTGAAACAACTCTGAAAGGTTGGGGTTGTTATAAGCTGCTTTTTGATTCAGATCAAGAAGTTCTTAGTAAAGCCCGCCGTATCCTTAGGAAATAAGATACTAGCTAGACCAAAAAATCGCGTTACCTAAATCTGTGCGCGATTTTTTTATTTGGTTTATTGCAAAGTGTTTCCCTACCCTGTTATCATTTGCTAGTATTAATACAACCGCTACGTAATGTGACTTTAAAAAGTCACAGGTTGTGCGGTAGATAGAACCTGCCCATGGCACTAAAAAACAACAACAAGGGAATAGAAGATATACTCTTTGATCAAAAGCTAATTACCGATGATCAACTCTCCGCAATTAAATTTGAACATGTAAATACAGGTAAGGCCATTGAACAGATTCTTAAAGAACGTGGTTATGTAACAAATGACCAATATGTAAAAGCCTTTGGTACTGTCTATGGTATAGAGTATGCACAACTTGATGGTAAGACTGTTGATCCTGCTTTATTAGAATTAATTCCACATGCTATTGCTGAAAAATATGGAGTTGTACCCTTTGAACTTGATAAAGATAAAGAGCTTTTATCCGTTGCAATGCTTGATCCCCTAGATTTACAGGCAATCTCCTTTTTAGAAACAAAGACTGGTTACAAGGTAAAACCATTTGTATCCACAGCAAAAGAAATTGAAAATATTATTGAAGAACAGAGCGGTAAGGTTATTGGAGAAGAAATAACAGCTGCACTTGAAGAAATTTCTCAAACTACTCTTAAGATTGAGGAAAACCAGGGAGACCTTGATGATGAAGCAACACTCCGTGATGCTCCTATTGCTCGTATTGTTGGAATGGTACTGGAAACTGCTGTTAAAACAGGTGCATCGGATGTTCATATAGAACCTACTGAAAAAGATACCCGTCTTCGTTATCGAATAGACGGTATTTTGGAAGAAAAAAGAAAACTTCCTAAACAAATGCATGAATCACTCATAGCCCGTATCAAAATCTTAAGCAGCATGAAGATTGATGAGAAGCGTCTTCCTCAGGACGGTAGATTTAAGGTTGAGGTTGGAAAATCAAAGACTGACCTTCGTGTATCTACACTCCCCACTATCTATGGTGAAAAAGTAGTTATACGTCTTCTAAAAGAAGAAGGTGCAATTTTTACATTTGATGACTTGGGTTTAAGAGGACTTTCTCTTAAAAGATTTAAAGAAGCAATTACAAAATCTGTAGGAATGATCCTTGTTACAGGACCTACAAGCTCTGGTAAGACAGTTACCTTAGCCTCTACCCTATCAAAGCTTAATACAGTACGAGTAAATATTATGACTGTTGAAGATCCTGTCGAAATTAGAGTTGCTGGTGTGAATCAAGTGCAAATTAACCCTAAAGCTGGTTTAACATTTGCTACTGGTTTGCGTTCCTTTTTACGTCAAGACCCAAACATCATCATGGTAGGAGAGGTAAGAGACGCAGAAACGGCTGAGCTTGCAATTCATGCAGCACTTACTGGTCACTTAGTTCTTTCTACACTTCACACAAACTCTGCTGCGGGTGCTGTTCCTAGAATGCTTGATATGGGTGTTGAGAACTTCTTATTAGCGTCCACACTAAATGCTGTTTTAGCTCAGCGTCTTGTCAGAAAGATTTGTGAAGAGTGTAAGGAAGAATATGCTCCTCCAGAATCCGTGGTTGAAGATATCAGAAGAGTCATTGATGGTATTTCACATTCACAAATATTAATGAGCAAAGATAAGGGTATTGTTGAGTCTGTCAAAAAGGTACAAAAGGGAGACGTTAAGCTAACCCGTGGTAAGGGCTGTGATGTCTGTAATGGTACCGGTTACAAAGGTAGAACTGGCATTTTTGAAGTACTTGAGATGACAGAAGAGGTACAACGTTTAACACTGGAACACAAATCTAGTGGAGAAATTCACAAAAAAGCTATGGAAGAAGGAATGCTTACTTTAGAACAAGATGGTTATTTAAAGGTAGTCGAAGGTTTAACTACCATAGAAGAGGTACTTAGAGTTTCAAAAGGATAAGATGCCAAAATTTAATGTTGCTCAGTTATTAGAAAAAGTAGTTGATATGCAGGCTTCTGACTTGCATCTCAGTGTAGGTGTTTCTCCTGTTGTTCGTGTGAACACTGCACTATCCCCTCTTTCAGATATACCTCCATTAACAGTTGAGGATATTGAATTCTTTTTAACTCAAGTTTTAAGCCAGGAACAAAAGGATGTACTGGATGTGAATAAGGAATTAGATTTATCAGTAGCCTTAGGTGAAAAAGTACGTTTTAGGGTAAATGTCTTTTATCAAAAGGGCTATCCAGCTGTTGCCCTAAGAGCAATTCCTGTGAAAGTACCATCTTTGGAGGCATTAAATTTACCCCCAGTTGTAGGTCAACTTGCTGAACTTCCTCAAGGGTTGGTTCTTGTCACGGGACCTACAGGACATGGTAAATCAACAACGATTGCCGCTATGGTAGATAGAATTAATGAGACAAGAGCAGAACACATTTTAACTATTGAAGATCCTATTGAATATATCTTTGGAAACAAAAAATCACTTATAGAGCAAAGAGAGATGTATCTTGATACACATTCTTGGGAAGTTGCTCTAAAAAGTGTTTTAAGACAGGATCCAAATGTAGTGTTTATTGGTGAGATGCGCGACCATGCTTCTATGCAGGCTGCCCTCACAATTTCTGAAACAGGACATCTTGTGTTTACAACACTTCATACCAATTCAGCCGCACAAACCATAGATCGTGTTATAGATTCTTTTCCTCAGCACCAACAAGCACAGGTGAGAACACAACTTTCACAGGTTTTGGAGGCCATTGTTTCCCAGCGGTTGGTTCCATCTGCTAGCAAAGGTATGGTTCCTGCAGTTGAGGTTATGATGGTAAACTCTGCTGTTAGAAACCTTGTACGTGAAGGTAAAACGCACCAACTAGATAACGTAATAAGTACCGGGGGTAATGCGGGCATGGTCAATTTAGAAAATAGTTTAGCCGAGCTTGTTAAAAATGGTGATATCCAAATGGAAGATGCTTTGCATGTGTCACTAAACCAAGATGAACTTAGGAGATTGTTGGAGAAATAAAAAATGCCTCTATTTGATTACAAAGCGGTTGATACAGTAGGAAAAAAAAGAGCCGGAACGGTTGATGCAAGATCAAAAGCCTCTGCCGTTGGATTATTAAAGGAGCAAGGTCTTTATGTTATTTCCCTTGATGAGCAAAAAGACAATATTGTAGATCAACTCATCTCTGTAAGAGGTGTACCCGAATCTGAGGTTGTAGCTGTAACAAGACAGCTCGCAACAATGATTTCAGCGGGTCTTCCAATATCTCGTGGTTTAGAGGTGCTCGCGGAACAATCTCAAAACAAAAACATGCACAAGATACTTCTTAATATATTAAGAGATGTTCAAGGTGGTTCCACTCTTTCAAATGCCTTAGCTAAATATCCCGCAGCCTTCTCCCCTACCTATGTAGCCCTTGTGGATGCAGGTGAGGCTTCAGGAAAACTTGAGGAAATTTTAAAAAGACTTGCAGACACACTGGAATCTCAAAGAGATTTTAAATCAAGATTTAAGAGTGCCATGATTTATCCGGCAATTATTTTTATTGCTATGATTGGTGTTTTTATATTGATGATGTTATTTGTTATTCCAAAATTAGCAGACATGTATGAAAGCATGAATGTAAAGCTTCCTCCAATCACACAAGGGATGATTAATATTTCTAATTTGATGACAGAGTTTTGGTATCTATTCTTACTTATACTTGTTATAGGATTTCTGGGTGCAAGATCTTTCTTCGCAACACCACAAGGAAAAGAATTGACCTCCACAGTTATGTCGAAACTTCCTGTTTTTGGTAAATTAATTCTTCAAAAGGATTTAACAGAATTTGCACGAACTTTAAGTTTGCTTATTGCATCTGGTATTCCTATCACAGAAGCTTTAGACATTGTATCTAAGGTTTTAACTAATGCTGCATTAAAAGAAGGTGCTTTAAAAGCTGCTACTGTTGTGGAAAAAGGTGGTTCGTTTTCTGATTATCTAAAGCAAGACAAGCATTTTCCTCCCCTTCTTGGTCAGATGACAAGTGTTGGTGAGGAGACAGGTCAGCTTGATGAAGTTTTAAATAGAATTGGTATCTTTTACGCATCAGAAACAGATCATGCTGTAAAAGGACTTTCTTCGGCTCTAGAGCCAATAATATTGATATTGCTAGGTGGTATGGTTGGTCTTTTGATCGTTTCGATCATAACTCCGATCTATAAGATCACTTCAAGTTTGTAGTTAATTAGTAAAAACTGAGAAGGAGGTGAAGAACATGACAAATAAAAGAACCGAAAAAGGTTTCACATTAGTGGAACTATTAGTCGTTGTAGCTATTATCGCAGTACTTGCTGGTGTAGTTATTGTTGCAATAAACCCAGCTGCTCTTCTCCAAAAGTCACGAGACGCAACACGTCTTCAAGACATGGAGAACGTTCACAAAGCTATGTCTTTGGCATTAGCTGATGGTGAAATAGCATTAACAGCTACAGGAACCTGTTCTACCTGTGATTCTGGATCAGGTACACAGGCTGTAGACGGTACTGGTTGGGTTAAATTCTCTATTCCAACAGGAAAAACTGGTTTGGCTAAATACCTACCAGCACTTCCAGCTGACCCAACAAACACAGGTACAAGTGTTTATACCTATGGTGGTACAACTGCAGGTTATGAGTTAAACGGAGTGTTAGAGTCACCTGACAACGCAGCAAAGATGAGCACAGATGGTGGTAACTCAGCTTCTACCTGGGAGATTGGGACATCTTTAACCATTCTCTGATCTGCCCAAAAGCAGAAGTTAGACGTACTAGCTACGTAGCGGTATGTAAGAAAGCTCCCGGTACACCCGGGAGCTTTCAATTCCCCACACAACAACAAAAACCCTTGCCAACACCCCACAAAAAATGATAGATTGGGGTGTAATTTCCAATTTCTACCAACTCTAGGTATTTATGACAGATAGTATTGATTACATAGATCCAAATATTGAGAACGAAACCCTTTCATTCAAGGAGTTTCTAAAGGTATTCCAATGGGTATTTAAACTTCAGTTTGAGGTTGATAAATTTTATGCAACCATATATGGTGTAGCTCGCTTACTTGCCACCTTAGTTCCTATAGCTACCGCATATTTAACAACGCAACTTATTGACAAGGTAATTGAGGTAGTACAACAAAATAGCAGTATAGACTCCATGTTTCCATATTTGGTTTTGATCTTTGCTGTTCAACTTTTGAGTTCTTGGTTTAATACCCTGAGGAGCTATTCCAACAATGTCTTGCGTGAAAGGACAAATCCACATATAACAAGAGTTATCTATTTAAGGCTTGCCTCCTTAGGAATTGAAAGACTAGAAGATCCAGAAATTACAAATAACATAAACAGAATAAAGAACACTTCATATAATGTGCTAACATATTTCACTCAAGGAATTCAGCTCATAAGTTATAGTGTTAGTTTCGTAGTTTCCCTAGCACTTTTATCCCTAAACTTTCCAATTTTAGCTCCTGTTGTAATCTTTGCAGCACTTCCTGCTATGCTTCATGACAAGAAACAGAGATCTAACTTTTGGTCCTTTGTAAGAAGTACCACAGAAAAGTCTAGGCATGCTTGGTCTAATACGTGGTGGTTAAATGATCCTCAGAAACTACAAGAAATCACAACAGTACAGGCGGTTTCATTTTTAGACAACAGGTATTGGAAATTTATCAATTGGAACTATGCGAAAGTTAAGAAAATATATAACAAATGGTATTTTCATAATGAATCCTTAAGAATTCTTAGTATCTTTGCGTATTTCTTTAGTTATGTTCATATCCTTTCCAAATTAGCGTTAAATAAACTAACTGTTGGTGCGGTGTTTTTTAATATTAGGCTTGTTGAAAGGCTATCTAGTGACTTTGAATCGGTAACTTCTACCTACAATAATCTAATTGAGTACACTGTTAAATTTAAGGAGGCTTATGCTTTCTTTCAAATGGAACCCGCTTTCTCCGATGGCAAGATAGTATTACCTTCTCTCCAGGCAGGGCCTGAGATTGATATTAATAATGTTACTTTTGCTTATCCCAAGTCTGAGAAGGCAGTTATCGAGAATTTCAGCTTGAATATTAAACCTGGTGAAAAGGTAGCAGTTGTGGGGCATAATGGTGCGGGTAAAACAACCATTGCAAAACTTCTTGCACGTTTCTACTTACCTATATCTGGAGAGATACTCATTGATGGTAATTCGATTGTTGATATAGATAGTGCCTCTCTATATAAAAATTTGTCAATTTTGTTTCAAGAATTTAACATGTATGGTTATTTAACAGTGCGGGAGAATGTAGCTGTTGGTGGTTTAACTCGGGATGTGGATGATGAAAAAATAATTACGGCCTTAAAACAAGCGGATGCTTGGGATTTTGTTAGTGAATATTCTAAAGGTCTTGATCAAATACTCACTCCAAGATTTAAAGGTGGTATTAGACCATCAACAGGACAATGGCAAAAGATTGCAATCGCAAGGTTCTTTTATAGAGATGCTCCCCTAATTATTTTTGATGAACCAACTGCTGCTATTGATGCTGTTTCTGAATACAATATCTTTAATAAGATCTATGATTTCTTTGAAGGAAAAACAGTAATTCTTATTTCACATAGATTCTCCACTGTTAGAAACGCAGATAGAATCATCGTTGTTGAAAATGGAAAGATCATTGAACAAGGAAGTCATGAAGACTTACTTGATTTAGATGGTTACTACGCCAAATCCTTCAAACTTCAAGCAGAAGGTTATAGCATGGAAAAGACTGAAACAATTGCGTAGTTTCCCATATATAGGTAATATAAATTAATGCTAGAAACCCTGAAATTTTCAACAGAAGCAATATTCCCCGTATTAGGTTATACATTTACATTTATAATAGGAAACTTTATTGGCTCCTTTCTTAATGTTATAGCTGATAGAACAGCCAAATCCGTAGAAACAGGAAAGAGATTATCCCCTTTTAAAGGCAGATCTCAATGCGATGACTGCGGGGAGAAACTTGGTTTGAAAGACCTTTTCCCCTTACTTTCATTTGCTTCTCTAAAGGGTAAGTGCAGATACTGTAAAGCAAAACTATCCTTCTTCTACCCTATCTCTGAGATACTAACAGGTCTTGCTTTTGTTGGACTTGCTTACTATCTAAATGTATTTGGTCTAAACACCTTTATGTCTTGGTTATCTTTTGCTTATTTAGCAATAGTAATATCGTTTATGCTTGTTATCTTTTTGGCAGATCTAAAGTATCAAATCATTCCAAACAAAGTAATATTTCCTGCCATAGCCTTTGTCTTGCTTGTAATGCTTATAAGCATGGGAGTATTAGCACTAGGTTCATACAAGCAACTCTCCGCTGATCCTTTCGGTAGATACTTACTTCAAACGGGTTATTGGGAGAGTCAAATGATCTCTATGCTAAAGAACTTTGGTTTAACCCTAGGAACAGCAGGGATATTGGCTGGTTTCTTCTGGCTTCTTATCATTATCACTAAAGGCAAAGGTATGGGTGGTGGGGATGTAAAATTAGCCTTCCTTATAGGGATTGTTAATGGGTTTCCAATGAACATAGTTGCTATCATACTGGGATTTGTAATAGGGGCTGTTTACAGCAGCATATTAATGGTGCTTGGCAGAAAGAGCTTAAAGGATGTTATTCCGTTTGGCCCATTCCTTATAATAGGTAGTGTTCTCGCCTTTGCATTTGGCCAGCAACTTTTCGATTGGTACATCGGATTAATATAGATACCAATAGATATATCATTGACAAACACCCTATAACCTGTGATAATTTTTGTGTGAAATAAATATTTTCGATAAAAAGTCTCAACAGCTAGAGGCTTTTTTTCTTTATTAACCCAAACAAGACCCATGAGAGGAGGTCGACATGAAAGTTTTACGTGGTTTGTTTTATTCACTGGTTTTTATTACCTGTGTTATGTTACAGGTAATCGTCGGAGCTCCTTTGGTTGCTGCATCTAATGGTGATGAACTTGTTGTGTTTGCAGGGAGTGTAAGCCATTCCTTCGCAAAGATTTCTCAAATACCCACCCTTACACAGCACTTACTTACGAGTACTCCTGCTCCTACGTTTGTAGTGAACCCTGCTTTGGTTAGCACCTTTGGTGTTACCAGCACTCCAGCACAGGGCATTCCTACTGAAACTTTGACTCCAACTGAAGTGGTTTTATTGGAAGCTGAGCCTATCTGTTCTTCCTCCTGCATAAATTGGGGGTGGTTGACTATAAGAACAGATTTTTTCTATAAAGAGGGTTCATACTCCAAACCCCAAACCTATGTGGAAGGGGAAAACTTGGGTTTTCAGGTTGATTCATCCGGAAATTTTGTTAATGGTATCGCTTTTGACAAAATGGAATTCTGCAGTTGGGATTTGCCAGCAGAAAATTCTGGAAGTTGTGTAAATGGAGGTACTTTGGTTTTCTTTGATAAAGAAAATATTGACCTAGAGGATTTGCCTTACCATTCCGATGGATGGACTTATGTTGCGGACTTCTTGGAAAATGACGCTTATCTTTTTGGGGGTCATTATATCGCAATAGTTTTCGATGGAAGTTTTGCAGCCCATCAAGGGGAGGCATTGTCTGAAGCCTTTGAGTGCTATGCTGGTCCTATGATTTTGAAAGCACCTGAAATGGTTTCAGCTCTCGGTATAGAGCGTTTAGCTCAGAGTGCTTGGTTTGCGGTACCTGTTCCAGGAGATCTTGTTTCTGAATTGACCGTAATAGGGGTTTTATTGGGAGAGAATGGTGACATTATGGTAAACCCAGATACCAAAGTGGCGGTGCTTGTTGCCCCCCATGAGGACAAATCAGGGTGCAAAAATTACGCGGACTGAAATCTAGATGCAGATACTTCGAAGGTTAAGGTATCTGCATCTTTACATGACAAACTCTTTTTGACACAATTTGATTATGAAGAAACTTGTCCAATTGATCCCCATAAAAAAAATATTAATAAAATTAGGAGCTTTTCTTTTAGTAGTTGTTTTTACAGTAGGTCTATTAAGTTGGTTGTATATCTCCCCCGTTTTTCTTGAAAATGTGCCATTAAGTTTTGTTCGTAGAAGAATGGATTATATGTTTTATTATGCTTATTTAGACAATACGTTGGGTTTTCGTGATTTCATGGCTCAACGTGCCCCTGGTATGTTTGCTTTTCGTCCTCTTAGAATAGTATCTGACATGCAGTTACCTTCTGGTTTTGACGGTAATACAGAAACAAACGCTTTCTTTGGGGAGGTTGTTGAATGGTATCCCGAGGAAGGTTTACTAGGTGTTTTACCTTATGCTGAGGTAGGAAGAGAATCTTACTATTATGTTGATGTAAATTCTGCAAAAATTGTTATTCCTGCCTTTGATGAAGTATCTCAGCCTCTTCCTAAGGTATCTGTGGATACTTCCTTTGCTACCCAAGAAGAGTGGGATAATTTTATTTTATCATTTGAAACAGATCAGGAATATTTGGATTTCATAAAGCTAGCCGAAGAAGATGAAGCTTTCGATCTCACTTCTTTTGTTGCTTCTAATTTTGGTGGTACAGGTTCTGAACTCCAGACATTTAGAGAAGGTCCCTATACTTGGGATACAGCATTTTGTTTAGAAGATATTGTGCTGCTTGGTTTTGCAAAAGATGTTGAAATTGTCGATCCTTCACAGGATGTTCCCCCGAAAGCTAGTGTTGCCGTAGTGGATTTAAGTACATGTCCCTTAACTGATAAGGAGCTGACACAATGAAAAAATACATATTAAAAATTACAATTACTACTTTAACTTTTGTATTTGTTGGAGGTTTAGTAGGTACACCTATTGCTGAGGCTGGTCTTAGTGGATGGAAGGAACGTAGATCTTCTAATAGACGTCCTGTTGTTACATATTATAGTTATTCACCCCCCAAAGCTGAACCTGCTCCCCCGAAACGTGAACCAGATCCAGAACCAGAACCGCGTAAAGTATCTCGTGGTCCTACTGCTGCAGAAATAGCTAGAGCAAGGAAACAGGCCGAAGAAAGAGCCGATAGAGAAGTCGAAGAAAGAGCCGCTGAGAAGGCCCTTGCTGAAAAAGCCGCTGCCGAAAAAGCAGCAGCTGCTGCTAATGCGGCCGCTGCACGATGGCAAGCTCAGGTAGAGCAAGCCGAAAATGAGATTCAAGAAAAAATGGAAAAGTCTATTGCTGTCGCTTATGCTGCTATGGCCGCTTCTGATAAACAAGCTATTGCTGATCGTGATGCCGCCTATGAACCAGAAGTTTCAACTTGTGGTGGTACTACGGGTATTAGATGTGGGGAGGAGCCTTCTTGGGATGATTATTACCCTGGCCAAGATTCTAATACTAAGGAATATAATGCCTTATGGCATACTGAGGAAGGTACTGGTTGGTGGACTGCTGGAAATACTGGTAATAGTGGTTATACTGTTAACTTAGCCAAGGACGCCAATTGTGAAAATGGTGCTCAGAATGGTTATAAGTGTATGGAAGTAAAGGATTTTTCTAATAATTCTGTTAGTTTTATCTATGTCAATGATGTTCGTTTTGCTAATTTACAACGGGCAGCTCAAGATTGGACTGGTTATGGCGAGTCTTCTATCTTTTCTCTAACCACAACTAGTTTTAACTGTAGTGGTTGTACTTGTTATGATAATGGTTGGAGAGATTGTTCTACTGCACCCCCCGACAATGTTAAGAAAGACGTGACACTTTCTGTTTATGCGCCTACCGCTCCTGACGGTGGGGTGGAACCTACACCTAACTGTGTTGACTATGCTCCTGGTAAACCATCTTTGGTATTTCCTCCTAACAATGCTGTTGTAAGTTTAGATGAGGTAGATTTACAGTGGGATCAAAGTGAATGGGGCAAAAACTGTTCGGGGGGTGGTAATGAACAATATGTGATACTTGAAAAAAGGGAAAAAGGAACCTCTGCGTTCTAATTAGTTATGCTTAGTTTACTTTTTAAAAAAACTAAAAAGGTGATTATATTTATGCTTTTTATTGTGGGTTCATCTCTAGGCTTTTCTTTTAAGAATACCCTTGCGCAAAGTATAATTACGCACCCGGCCTCCATAAGAAAACATAAGGTAGACATAAGTCCAGGAGAAGTTTATGTTTGGCAAGTAGTTACTACCAATGGTAAGTATACCGCCGGATCAGATACCTGGACATTTACAGTTGCAGCCATAGGGGATGTCACCGGTTGGGTATGGGATAGTACTGGAAAAAATTGTTCTGATGCAGGTGCTTCTAATGAGTTACAGAAATCTGATCTGGACGGTGATGTTTCTATAAATCTTACGACGCAATCTTTAGAAGGTGCTTGGGATCCTGATACTTTTGATAGTTATAGCTATATTGTTGAAGAAGTTCCCTACTCTACTAGCCAAATACTTTGTGTCAATGTTCCATCCCCTGTTGATAAAGCTAATTTTAAATATGGGCTTTCTTGTGTAAATGGATCCGGTTCTGATATTGTTTCCAGTTCTTGTGCAACCATTGATGTTGATTCCTCAACACAAACTTATAACCTGGGTTACAAAATGATATCTTCCGGATGGTTCAATGTAATAGATGGTGATGTGTTTGGAGGTTGTACTAGTTGTGTTGATTCTATTTCCATTGGAATTCCCTCCGAAGACGATATTCTTGGTAGTTTCGCCGATTCTCTAATATCTGGTGTTGGTGCCGTATTTGCTAATGGTTCCCTTTCTATCAAAAATCCCTCCGGTGATGACAGATATGTAAATGATGACAATGAGTATTATGCAGAAAGTATGGAGAACTCCGAATTTTGGTCTGATGATTTCAGTTTTAATGCACCAGATGGTTCTGAGGAAGTATCTGACTGTTCTGACTTCTTTAATGATTCCCTGGAGGCAGGTAGTACATATGAAGCTGATACTGATTGTATAAACGATGCCCTTTCAAATTCAGGTGGCTCCTATTCCCTATCGGAAGATGGGGTTGCTGTTGTATATATAACAGATTTTGATACTTTGGAATTTGAAGGTGAATTTAAATCCTCAAATGACGACAGAAGAGTACTTTTTGTAACAAATGGGGATGTATTGTTTAGTGGTGATTTGGGAGAA